>OGTN01000001.1_pt1 | contig 756750 bp, 694 predicted proteins | sample 1574591 | NCBI WGS metagenome assembly OGTN01 (sample SAMN03295830, study PRJEB24534) | human gut metagenome | isolation source: fecal sample 5 from infant 4 | host: Homo sapiens | place: USA: Pittsburgh, PA | collected 2014-07
AAGCTCATAAACGCCGAAAGTACTTGGCTGGAGACGGCCTGGGAGGATAGGAAGCCGCTGATTGACTAAAAGAAAAAGGTCTACCTAAAGGTAGGCCTTTTTCTTTTTGCTAGTCTTCGACTAGCTAACCCTACTAGAGCAGCCTCCAGCCAAGGTTGTAGAGGTTGTATCTATGTACGTGTCCGTGTAAGACGGCCCTGGGAAAAGCAGGGCAGTAGAAGATGGAGGAGTGAAACGACGACAGATTCACTGCATCGCTTTCTTCCGAACGTAAGATTTACCGAGCTGCGAAGCAGAGAAGGAAAATCCACAGTGAGGAAGCAAGTAGGGCAACCGAAGAGGTCTTAGAGCTAAGCGACGCAGCCGAACCATATGAGTGCTTCCGAACGTAAGATTTACCGAGCTGCGAAGCAGAGAAGGGAAATCCACAGTGAGGATTGATAGGAAGCCGCGGCTAATGGTAGTATCTAACTAATCCATACGGTAACGAGGCACAACGTGCCAATGTTACCGAACCGTAAAGCAGTTGAGCTACTTTAAATATATGTAAATAAACTTTATCTAATCGATACCGCGGTGCGCAGCACCAATGGTATCGAACCGTAAACTAGTTGAGCAACTCCATATTTATGTAAATAACAAGCCCCATGATCACAAAATCATAGAGCCTATATATTAATAACAACTTATTAGGAATTTAATATATATACAAAAAAAGAGCTGCCTAAGCAGCTCTAATTCTTTATTATTCTACACCAACCATTACGCTAGTGGATTTGATAACAGCGACAACTTCTTTGCCAACTGCTAAGCCTAATTCTTTAACGGATTGAATAGTAATGTCAGCAGTAACAATATTATTATTACCTACGTTGATTTTTACGATTGCATTTACAGCGCCTTCTTGGATCTCAACGATAGTACCTTTTAATTGATTTCTTGCACTTAATTTCATGGATATCTCCTTAAAAAACAATACAAAAAGTATATATATTATAATATTTTGCATATAATTTGTGATATACATTACATCACAAATTATATGGAGCGGGCGAAGGGAATCGAACCCTCCTCTCAAGCTTGGGAAGCTCGCATTCTACCGATGAACTACGCCCGCACGATGTAAATATTGTATCATATATTTACATATACATTCAAGTAATCATAGATATATCTATGATTATACCTATAGTAGTAAATGTATTGAATTACTTTCAATCTAGATGTATAAAATAATAGAAAAGGAGGAATTCGTATGTCAAAAGTATATAAAGTTCATAAATGGTTATCTATCATTTCCTTAATTTTCTTCTTAATGTTTTGTATTACAGGATTAGTACTCATGTTTCGAACTGAGTTAAATGCATGGGCTCAAGGTGGAACAACACATCATTCATCAGCTATAATGTCGATGAATGAACATGAAGAATCTATATTTAAGTATGCTGATCAGGGGGCACTACTTGTTAAACAGAAATATCCATCAAAAGATATTTTGAATATATCCCCTGCTATGGGGGCTACACATATTTTACGGTATCGTATTATTGAATCTACGGCTACGGTAGCACCTCCAGCTCGCATGGGAATGGGTGGGGATTATGTTTTATATAATCCTATATCTAAAGAACTGATTACTTCACATAATGAGCCTCCTGTACATCCTTGGATTCGTAGTATGTTACATACTCTTCATCAATTACATACACGATTAGATTTAGGTAAAATTGGCATATATATTGTAACATTCTTATCATTTTTATGTAGTCTCACTATTATTTCAGGGATTTTTTTATATGGTCCATTTCGTAAAAGTTATTCTAAAGCCTCTGTTTTATCTAAGAAAATGAAAATAGGTGCATTACATCGTGAATTCTCAATAGTTGCAACGGTCTGGGGATTTATATTATGTATAACAGGTGTATGGATTGGGGGCTTTTTTATTGCAAATGATAACTATAATGCCGATGTACTTCATAATGCTAAACAGGAACTTTCGATTGGACAATCTGAAATATTGCAACCATCAGAAGCAATTTCTCGTATAATGAAAGTATATCCAGATCGACAAGTTATTTCTATGGATTATCCATCTAAGTTTAACAATTACCATTATGCATTTTATTTAGGTGCAGAAAATGATGATGATCCAGCTATGTTTCTTGGACAGCCTGTATATGCTAACTTGTATGTCGATTCTAGTAATGATAGATTTTCTACTAAAGCAGTTCCATGGTATTTTACAGGTATGACGACTATGATTAACCTACATATTCATAATCATAATACGATGGCTCTGAAGATATTGTGGGCTATATGGGATATTGTTCTCATTATTGGTATCGTGACTGGACTTATGATGACTATTATTAGAAAGTATAAAAAATCAGATGTAATTCTATCTAAAGTATCGGTAGAGGAAAAGCATATTTGGCGTACACCATTATTTTGTAGTATATCTGTTCTTATAGGATTGCTTCTACCACTTTGGCAAAATCCTGTTATGAATACGATTGCTGCTATTTGTTTAACTGTATCACTTATTGTATTTTTTATCTCTTTACTTAAAGAAAGTAAACAATATTGATTATTTTCGAACTGAAATGATATAATAATAAATATAGTTGTTTTTATATACATAAAAATACGTATTATTATTTATGACTCAGAAAGTGGTAGTTATTATGAATTTTATAAAAGCATTTTTCCAGTCAGAGTCTGCTGGTGGGATATCCTTGCTGTCCGCCGCTATTTTAGGCGTTCTTGTGGCGAACTCACCGATTGCAGCACAGTATTTTGCAGTCATGCAAATACACCTTGGTCCAATGACTATACTGGAGTGGGTAAATGATGCCTTAATGGCTCTTTTTTTCCTTTATGTTGGTATAGAGATCAAGAAGGAAATGATTTCTGGGGAGCTTGATACGAAGGCGAAACGTGTGCTTCCCGTATTAGCCGCATTTGCAGGTGTTATTACGCCAGCTATTGTGTATTATTTTGCGGCTGGATATATGCCAGAATATAGACATGGTTGGGGGATTCCTACCGCTACAGATATTGCTTTTGCTATAGGCGTTATTACAATGCTTGGTAATAAGGTATCTACAGCGATGAAAGCCTTTCTAGCTGCATTAGCTATTATTGACGACTTGATTGCCATAGTCGTTATTGCTCTCTTTTATGGGGCAGGCGTTAACTTTATGGATTTAATAGCTGCTGCGGCTGTAACTGGTTTACTGATTTATACTAATAAGCAAGGCTATTTAAGACCACTTCCGTATTGTGTTCTAGGATTAGTTCTTTGGTATTTAGTTTTAAAATCTGGTGTGCATGCTACCATTGCCGGTGTTGTACTGGCTATGACAATTCCTTTTAAAGGTAAAGTTATAGATAAGGTAGTATATCCTATGGAAGAATGGGCCCATGCTTTACGCAATTGGGTAAACTTCTTAATTATACCATTATTTAGTTTTTTAAATGCTGGTGTATCCTTTGCTGATTTTTCCATAGACAATTTATTCCATCCTGTAATCATAGGTGTTTCATTCGGTTTAATCTTAGGAAAACAATTAGGTATATTCTCTGCCGTCTACATTTTGGTTCAATCTAAGGCAATTAAGATGCCTACAAAAACGACGTGGCCTGAAATTTATGGGACAGCTATTTTGTGTGGTATTGGCTTTACTATGAGCCTTTTTGTTGCTACACTGGCTTTCCCACCAGGTATAACACAAGAAATGGCTAAGGTAGGTATCTTTATAGGATCAATCACGGCAGGCTTGCTAGGTGCGATTGTCCTAATTTTAGCTTATCAAATACGCAAGATGCGTGGTAAAATTTAATAAAATAATCTTTTGTAAGTATAGAAAGGATTCAAATGGAACGCATTTTTGTTTTCTTACGTTCTCCAGGTGCAGCTACATCTGTACTCCTAGGAGCAACAGTACTCGCTTTAATTTTAGCGAACTCTCCATCATCTGAACAATACTTTCAAATCGTTAATCACCATATAGGTAATCTAACAATTTTAGAATGGGTTAATGATGCATTGATGGCAATCTTCTTCCTTTTTGTAGGTCTCGAAGTTAAGCGTGAATTAGTATCAGGTGAGCTTAATACTAATGCTAAGCGTGTGATGCCAGGCATTGCCGCATTATTTGGTGTTCTAACGCCCGCTTTTATCTACTACTTAATTGCAGGTTTTCATTCTGAATATATACATGGTTGGGCAATACCAACTGCTACGGATATTGCATTTTCCATCGGTATTATATCTGCATTAGGCTCTAGAGTACCGAATTCAATGAAAGTATTTCTAACAGCTCTTGCCGTTATAGATGATTTGATTGCTATCATCGTAATTGCAATCTTCTATGCGTCAAGTATTCACATGATGTATTTAGGTGCAGCTGTCGTAGTTGTAGCTGCTTTAATCTATTGTAATAAGCAAGGATATGTACGACCTTTACCATATATCATTCTAGGGTTTATCCTTTGGTATTGTGTATTAAAATCTGGTTTACATGCAACTATGGCTGGTGTAATCTTAGCTATGACAATTCCTTCAAAAGGTAAGCGAGGCCGTAAGTATGTTCGCCCAATGCAACATTGGGAACATTTATTGTCCAATTGGGTTAGTTTTTTAATTGTACCAATATTTGCATTCTTTAATGCTGGTGTAGATTTACGTAATGTATCTGTTAATGACTTAACGCATCCTGTAGTGCTTGGTGTTGCATTAGGCCTTATTATAGGGAAACAAATAGGTATTTTTGGTGCAGTATTTGCGATGGTGAAATGTGGCCTTGTACCAATGCCGACAGAAGCTAATTGGAAGCATGTATATGGTACTGCGATTGTATGTGGTATAGGCTTTACAATGAGTATCTTCGTATCTATCTTGGCATTTGAACCCGGTCACGCTCAAGAAATGGCAAAAGGTGGCGTTATACTTGGCTCATTAATCTCTGCATTATTCGGCTACATCTTCTTAAGACTTGTTGGTGCAAACCGAAAAGAATGTCATATTGGTGTATACCATAACTGCTAAAATTGAATAAAACTATTAAATCTCCATTATAGACTGAAGAGTATTTCCGACTTTAGAAGTAATCTAAGCGAATATTCTTGCAGGATATAATGGAGATTTTCATTGGTATCTTATAATTTTATGATATATATGTAATACACCCTTAAAACTATACTATAACTATAATTTAATATATATGAATTATTGATATTAATAGAACTTTTATGGTTTATAGATTATTTAAAACTGTATAGTATACTACTTAATGTAAGGTGAGGTGTATATGATAAAAAAAATAATTATTGCATGTACGCTTGTTTGTATGATTGTAATGGTATCCTCTATATCATTAGCAAAAACTATTGATCGGGGGCAACGAGGGCATCACGTTAGTAAGGTGCAAACCATGTTAAAGCATCAAGGTTTTTTACATGATTCTATAGATGGAATTTACGGTCATAATACAGAACAGGCTGTTCGAAAATTTCAAAAATCTAAAGGGCTCCCTGTAGATGGTCGTGTTGGTCCTGCTACGATGAATGCTTTGGAAAAGATGGAGACTCGTTATGGTGGCCATGGCACAGAACGCAATCATAATGGAGTGCCTAATAAATACTCTAAAGTTTTAACGATGGAGGCTAGTGGCTATTCATCTCAAGATCCTGGCAACGGAAAATATACAGCTACAGGTAGTCGCCTACGGAAGGGACTTGTGTCTGTAGACCCTAAATTAATCCCCTTGGGAACGCGATTATATATTGAAGGTTATGGCTATGCTGTAGCTGACGATGTTGGTGGTGCTATTAAAGGGCATCGCATTGATTTAGCTTTTGATTCTCGTGCAGAAGCATTGCAGTTTGGACGTCAATCTGTAAAGGTTTATATTTTATAATGATAACTCTCTAGTTTTATATGATTATATGATAGATGTATAGACTACAATCATATTCTTGTATAACATGCTAGAGAGTTTTTCTTTTACCGAATTATAATGTATTCAAAACCTCGAATATTCGGAAAATATGGTATAATAAATAATAGATATATGATGATGACTCATGATGTTAAATTAATGAGCATACTCAATAGTTATATGATGAATAGTAAAGGATAATCCTATGGATAAAGTACGGCGCGTAGAACGAATGGTGGCAATGACAAAACTGTTAGTTGATTCACCGCAAAAATTGATTCCTTTAAATTACTTTTGCGACTTTTTTGGCATGGCTAAATCAACGGTTAGTGAAGATTTAACATGTGTAAGGCAGTCTATGGAACACTTTCAACTGGGGACCTTAGAAACGGTGGCCGGTGTAGCTGGTGGGGTACGATTTATTCCGCATCGCAAGGGAACACAAGCAAATGATATTTTACGCGATGTGCAAGCTCGTTTGATGGAGCCAGATCGCATCATTCCAGGTGGTTTTATTTATATGTCTGATATCTTATATGATTGGCACGTAATGACACGTCTGGGTGAGATCATTATGACTCGTTTCGTGGACCGTGAACCAGACTATATTTTGACTGTAGAAACAAAGGGGATTCCTTTGGCTGTAATGGTAGCGAGAGCTTTCAATAAACCACTTGTTATTGCTAGACGTGATAGTAAGGTAACAGAAGGTTCTGCTATTAGTATCAATTATGTAACAGGTTCCTCTGGGCGCATTCAAACTATGACTCTAACTAAACGGGCAATTCCTCCAAATGCGAAAGTGTTAATTATCGATGACTTTATGAAAGCTGGCGGTACTGCTAAGGGACTTAAGGAATTAGTTCTTGAAATGAGTGGTGTCGTTGTTGGTACAGGTGTTCTTGTTGCTACAGCTGAACCAAGTCCAAAGTTGATCGATGATTATGAATCACTATTTACTTTTTATGGCATCGACGAAAACACAAAGAAAATTAGTATAGAGCCTGTGTTAGATGAAGAGTAAATCATTAATATTAGAAATATTATAGGCTGATATAATGGTTTATATTGAGTATTGATCTATGGGCTAAATAATGACGTAATCAATATTTAAAATGATTTAGAGATATAAGAGATAACAGATAGGAGATTACTATGAATATTGCAAGCCTTATTTTAGCTGCTGGTAAGGGCACGCGTATGAAGTCTAAATTGCCAAAAGTATTGCACAAGGTTGGCGGTAAGGCAATGGTAGAACGCGTTCTTGAAACGGTTCAATCCATTGGTACCAATCGCGATGTTGTTATCGTTGGTTTTGGCGGCGATGCAGTACAAAATTACTTGGGGGAGCGCGCTGAATTTGTTCGTCAAGAAGAACAAAATGGTACAGGTCATGCAGTTAAAATGGCTCAACCTGTTCTTGGTGATTATGATGGTACAATCTTATTGTTATGCGGTGATACTCCCCTGGTTACAAAAGAAAGTTTAGAAGCACTTTTAGAAGAACATAAAAATTCCGGTGCAGCAGCTACAATCTTAACTGCTCATATGCCGGATCCAACTGGTTATGGACGTATCATTCGTAATGAAGCGGGTTCTGTAGTTCGTATCGTAGAACAGAAAGATGGTAAACCTGAAGAATTAGCGGTTCAAGAAGTAAATACAGGTATGTATGCTTTTGATAGTAAAAAATTATGGCCTTGCTTAGATCAATTATCTGATGATAATGCCCAAGGTGAATTGTATATTACTGATGTAGTAGGTATTCTCGTAAATGGTGGCGACAAGGTAAGTGCATACATGACTAAGGATTTTGAAGAATCTTTAGGGGTAAACTCACGTTTGCAATTAGCAGAGGCTGAAGCTATATTAAAACATCGTAAAAATGTTGAGTTAATGACTGCTGGCGTAACAATTATTGACCCTGAAAATACCTATGTGGCTCCTGAGGTAACAGTAGGTGCAGATACAATTTTGCATCCTGGTACAGTCCTTGAAGGTGATACTATCATTGGTGAACGTTGTGAAATTGGACCACATACTCGTTTGACGAATGTAAAAGTCGGTAATGATACGATTATCCATTTTACTTATGGTCATGACTGTGAAGTAAAAGACGGTGTAGATGTAGGTCCATATGTCCATTTGCGTCCAAATACAGTTTTAGGTAATAAGGTTCATGTAGGTAACTTTGTAGAGGTTAAGAACTCTATTGTTGGGGAAGGTACCAAGTTTCCACATCTCTCCTATATCGGCGATAGTGATGTTGGGGCCGGTGTTAATATTGGCTGTGGCACTATTACCGTAAATTATGATGGGAAAGTTAAGCATCGTACGACTATTGGTGATGGTGCATTTGTTGGTTGTAATAGTAACTTAGTTGCTCCTGTAACAATAGGTAATTATAGCTATGTAGGTGCGGGCTCAACTATTACTAAAAACGTACCAGATAAGGCCTTGGCTGTAGGTCGTAGCAAGCAAATTGTGAAAGAAAATTGGGTAACAGAGGATACTTTCAAAAAGAAATAAAAAAAATCTCATATTTTTTAACACAATTAGGTCAAAATAGTATACAATAAAAAGGCAATAGTGTGTATCTGTAATGTATGGATTATGGATAAGTAACCAGTATAGGAGCAAATGAAAGGGTAACAAAATGGCATTTGAAGACGGCAAAAAACTCAAGATTTTCACAGGTAATGCAAATCCTGCATTGGCAAAGGAAATTTGTGATTATTTAGGGTTGCCTTTAGGTGAAGCATTTGTAGGTCGTTTTAACAATGGCGAAGTACAAATAATGATTGATGAAAGCGTACGTGGCAAAGATGTATTTATCATTCAACCAACTAGCTATCCTGTAAATGATAATTTAATGGAACTCATGGTTATGGCTGACGCGTTAAAACGCGCTTCTGCACGTCATATCACTGCAGTAGTTCCTTACTATGGCTATGCTCGCCAAGACCGTAAGACTCGCGGTCGTGAGCCGATTACAGCTAAGTTAGTAGCTAATTTGATGCAAACGGCAGGTATTACACGTCTTGTAACAATTGATTTGCATGCAGGCCAAATTCAAGGTTTCTTTGATGTGCCTGTAGATCATTTGTTTGGCGCATCTATTTTGGCTAAATATATTAATGAAAAAAATATGGAAGATGTTATCGTTGTATCTCCTGACCTTGGCGGTGTTACAAGAGCTCGTGATTTGGCTGACCGCATTGGTGCACCGATTGCAATCATTGAGAAAAAACGCCCTGAACCAGGTGTGGCTAAAGTTATGAATCTCATCGGTGATGTGGCAGGTAAAAACTGTATTATTATCGATGATATCGTAGATACGGCTGGATCCTTGGTTGAAGGTGCTAAAGCATTGGAAGAATTCGGTGCTAAATCCGTTACCGCCGCTGTTACACATGCAGTGTTGACAGATCCGGCAAGTGAACGAATTGCAAATTCCAATATTAAGGAACTTATCGTTACTAATACTATTCCATTGCCGGAAAATTGCAACTTACCAAATATTACGCAATTATCTGTAGCTCCATTGTTGGGTGAAGCAATTATGCGTATTTTCCATGAAGTATCTGTAAGTAATTTGTTTGATAAATAATAGGTGATTCTTGAAATTAGTAGTAGGCCTCGGTAACCCCGGCAAGCAATACGAAAAGACAAAACATAATATTGGATTTATGGTTATTGATGCCATTGCCGATAGTGTCCCTCACACGCCTTGGAGAGAGGAGCAACGTGCTGAGGTATGCAGTATTACCGTAGATGGTGAAAAAGTATTGCTTGTAAAGCCGCAAACATTTATGAATCTAAGTGGTGAGTCTGTAGGACCGTTAATGCGGTACTATAAAATTGATCCATCTGATGTGTATTGTATCTATGATGACATGGATTTACCTATAGGTAAGTTGCGTATTCGACCAAATGGTAGTTCAGGTGGACATAATGGGATTAAATCTTTAATTTCCCATATAGGAACAGAAAATTTTCCTCGTTTCCGCGTAGGAATTGGACGTCCATTGCCACAATGGACTGTCATTGATCACGTTTTAGCACCATTTAGTGAAGAGTCGCAAGAGAAGGTACAAAAAGGTATTAAGGATACGGTAAAAGCCGTATTAGGCACCTTAGAGGTAGGTATTGATAAAGGCATGAATCAATTCAATCCTAAACGTCGTCCACAGCGATAAATACATGCATAAGGGCATGAGTCTCATTGAGATTCATGCCCTTTTTACGAGGTACATATGAGTAATCAAGAAAAAATGCCTTTTGTAGAGGCTTTAGAATCATATAAAGAACAACATTTTGTGCCCTTTCATACGCCAGGTCATAAGATCGGCGTTGAAGCACCTCAACTATTAAAGAATTGGATGGGGCCAGCGTTACCCTATGACTTAGGTGTTATGTATGCTTTAGATGATTTACATGAACCTGAACGGGAATTAAAAGAAGCGCAAGACTTAACAGCCGAATTATATGGAGCTGATTGTTGTTGGTTTTCTATTAATGGTACTACAGCTTTGATCGAAGCCATGATTATGGGGACTGTAGGGCCTGATGAAATCATTATCATTCCTCGAGAAGCACATCGTTCCGTTATTAGTGGGCTTGTCCTCTCAGGAGCTAAACCAGTATATATGGGCTGTGATTTTGATGAACGCTGGGGGATTCCACTAGGTGTATCATTAGAAAATGCTATCAAATCAATGGATGCACATCCAGAGGCAAAGGCGATTCTTTTAGTTTATCCAAACTATTATGGCGTGGGCATAGATATTGTTAATATCATACAAGAGGCTCATAAGCGGGGCCTTATTGTACTTGTTGATGAAGCTCATGGGCCTCATTTGCCGTTCTCTGAAGGTTTACCTATAGAAGCTATAGAGGCTGGAGCAGATTTGGTGGCTCAAAGTACACATAAATCTGTTGGCTCTTTGACACAAACATCTTGGCTATTAGGGCAAGGTAAAAAAATTGATAAGCGGCGTATTACGCAAATGCATCAAATGCTACAAAGTACGAGTCCAAACTATATTTTCCTTGCTTCCTTAGATATGGCGCGCCATCAATTAGCCACAGCAGGTAATGATTTAGTAAGTCGTGCAGTAGAGTTGAGTATGTACTTACGTGAGGAACTCAATAAAATTTCTGGTATTGCTACTATGGAATATACAGATATTCAAGAGCGGGTAATAAATTATGATTGTACTAAGGTGCTGATTGATGCTAAAGGCTTAGGTTTAACAGGTGTAGAATTTGAACATTTATTGCGCAATCATCGTATCGAAGTGGAGTTAGTACAGGCAAATCATGTGTTAGTACTTATTACAATTGGTGACACTAAAGAATCTGTGGATATCCTTATTAAGGCTGTACAAGCTGTAAGTGAAAAGGTGTTACGTACATTTAAAGAATTTAATAATACAGAGGAAGAGCAATTGCAAGACATTAGTAAAGATTCTGCGCTGCTGCCAGCGCCTATTGTGCGCATAACCCCTCGTAATGCTATGTATGCAAATCGTGAGCAAATACCGTTAAAAGAAGCACTTCATCGTATTGCAGGGGAGACAATTGCTTATTATCCACCGGGGATTCCCTGTGTAGCAGTAGGTGAAGAGATTAGTGCCTCTGTGTTACAATATATAGAGAATCGAAAGGCTCTAGGTTATGTACCTAATGGGTCTGATGATATGACATTGGAAACAATTTGGGTGTTACAGGAGTAATTATGGGGACTTTGATTATATTAGAAGGCGGAGACGGCAGCGGTAAGGCTACACAAACTAAACTCTTAGTAGAACGCTTGACCAAAGAAGGGCATGCCGTTAAGTCTGTGAGCTTTCCAAACTATGACAGCGGCGCCGCTATGCCTATTAAAATGTATTTAGCTGGTGAATTTGGTAAGGATGTACATGATGTAAATCCTTATGTGGCAAGCTCCATGTACGCTATCGATCGATTTGCTTCCTTTAGAACTGATTGGGAACAGTTTTACAAAAATGGGGGAATCATCATTGCAGATCGTTATACAACGTCTAACATGGTGCACCAAATGGTAAAATACGATGATCCGAAGGAACGCACTGAATTTTTAGATTGGCTTGAAGATTTTGAGTTCCAAAAATTTGGCTTGCCTAAACCTGATGCGGTATGCCTTTTGGATATGCCCCTTGAAATGAGCGAAGCCCTTATGGCGGAGCGCACTGGTAAAACTGGGGGCAATACTGGTGATATTCACGAAGGAAATCATGCATATTTAGTAGCCGTTCACGATGCGTATGAAGAATTAGTAAAGCGTTATCAATGGCACCGCATACCTTGTGCTAGTAAAAATGCGTCAAGTCAGTACACGTTGCGTACTATTGAAGAAATTCATAATGATGTATATAGTGCAGTAGAAAATCTACTATCTTAGAAAAAGGCGACTCTTTTAAAAGTCGCCTTTTTCCTATATAATATTAATATTGAGCATGTATTGATAGGAGGCGCTATGACATATTTTGATTCTATAATTGGTCAAGATTCGATTAAGGCACACCTATCTGAACTTGTAAGTCGTAATGCATTACCTCATAGTCTCTTGTTTTATGGCGAATCTGGTCTTGGCAAGCTAGATATGGCCATAGGCCTAGCGTCTTTATTACTAGGGCGTCAAGTATTCTCTCAACCTAAGGGGGAATCTTATTTAGCAGAGGTTAAGGAAGCCCGTTTAGCAAATGGGGATACGGAAAAACGTATCGAAGCCGAAGGATTACCTATCTATATGGATAAGGGTGATGCCTTTTGGATTCGCCCTATGAAAACAACCTTAAAGGTAGAGCAGTGGTATTCATTATTACAAGATCATCTGTCTGTGGCGGGCAATGGGAACCGCGTTGTCATTGTGGAGGACTTTCACACAGCCAATGCAGTTATGGCAAATGCTATGCTAAAAACCATTGAAGAACCACCTGAACAGGTGTACTTCATCATTATTACGAACAAGATTAACACCGTATTGCCTACCATCATTTCTAGATGTATGGGAGTTGGTTTTAACAGTGTTGATGTAGATACAATTCACACCGCTCTTATAGCGCGTGGAATTACCGGTGATATAGAACAGGCTTTATTAGCTGGTCATGGTAATCCACAATTGGTGGAAAAACTGGCGACACAAGGTCGCATTGAAATGCTAGAGTTAGCCGTTAAGGTGATGGACATATTAGCTTTTGAAACGCGATGGTTTACTATGATTTCCTTAGCTTGTGAAAGCTTATCTCGTGAAAGCCTAACGGAATTGATGCGCTGGCTACGCCTTGTAAGTAGAGATATGATGGCTCTTAAAATGGGGGCTCAAGACACGCAATTACAAGTACCTATGTACAAAACTCAATTATTACGATTATTACCGCGCTGGTCCATGCAAGCATTGTCAGAGGTTGTTACTGAAACATTGCAAGCAGAACGGGCTTTGCGCTTACATATAAAAACCGCTCTCGTGGTGGACGGTCTTAGTATCGCCCTTCATGATGCTCGGGAGGAGGATTAAATGCTAACCATAGTTGGCGTACGCTTTAAAAAGGCGGGAAAGATTTATTATTTTCAGCCTGAACAATTAGAACTATCCGTTGGGGATGGGGTTATCGTTGAAACAGCACGTGGTGTAGAATACGGCACAGTTGTGATTGGACCCAAAGAGGTCTTTGAAGATTCTGTTGTTGCCCCTGTTAAGCCTGTTATTAGACAGGCGACGTCTAAGGATTTGAAACAAATCGAGAAGAATAAAGAGCGCGAAGAAAAAGCCTTTGAAATTTGTCTCGAAAAAATTGAAAAACGCAAGTTACCGATGAAACTTATCAATGTGGAATACACATTTGATATGAATAAGATTATATTCTTCTTTACTGCAGATGGCCGTATTGACTTCCGTGAGCTCGTTAAAGATTTGGCAACTATATTTAGAACGCGCATCGAGTTACGCCAAGTAGGTGTCCGTGATGAGGCTAAAGTACTAAATGGTATCGGTGCTTGTGGTCGACCTTTGTGTTGTTCAAATTTCTTAGGTGACTTTACGCCTGTATCGATTCGCATGGCAAAGGATCAAAATTTAAGCTTAAATCCTACGAAGATTTCCGGTGTATGCGGTCGATTGATGTGTTGTCTTAACTACGAAGATGATTTATATAAAAAAGGTGGCGACCTATATGTGAAGAAGGAACGCACTCAATCTCCTCAAGATATAGCACCTCCTGGCATTGGTAAGGAGGTTGTTACCGATGAAGGTATTGGTAAAGTTTTAAAGGTAAATCATCATAAGCATACTGTAAAGGTACAGCTCGAAGCGGGCCGTACTATCGATTTGAAATGGTCCGAGGTGGCATTGCCTGATGAATGATCAAGAACGACTTGATGATTTAATTATCGATGGCTTACAGATTTATCAGCGTTCTGATATGTTTCGCTTTTCCTTTGACGCCATAGCACTCATTCATTTTTGTCGTTTTAATGGTCGTCATACCTATGTTGATCTTGGAACGGGGTCAGGGGTTATGCCGCTTATAGGTACGTCATTAGGGGCAGGTCATATTACAGGTATAGAAATTAATGAAACTCTCGTTGAGTTGGCTAAGCGTAGCGTAGAACATAATCGTAAACAAGATGTGGTAAATATGTTATGTGGCGATTATCGACATATGACATATCGCGATATACAAGATAAGCCTTTTGATGGTGTTATTGTTAATCCCCCTTTTTATGATTGTGAAAGCGGTGCAAAGCCTACATCTGAAGAGCGTACTTTAGCACTTCATGATGGACATACAACTTTATGTGATGTTCTGAAAGCGGTACAGTCCTTTATTAAATGTAAAGGTCGCTTGTGGATGATTTATAGTGCTAGTCGCTTGCAATATGTATTACATGAACTAGAAATGTTTAACTTTCAAGCAAAACGAATTCGGTTTGTTCATGGTATGCTAGATAAACCAGCAAAATTAGTTTTGATAGAGTCTATTTTTCAAGGTCAGGCAGGTCTTGTACTTGAGCCACCACTCATCGTTTACAAAAAAACGAATGTGTATACGAAGGAGGTGTCCTCTTGGTATGAACGATAATGAATGGGGCACCTTATACTTGGTGCCTACACCGATTGGTAATTTAGAAGATATGACGTATCGATCTGTTCGTATTTTGGGTGAGGTAGATGCTATCGCGGCTGAGGATACGCGTCATACGGGCATATTGTTAAAACATTTTGATATTAAAAAGCCTTTGATTTCTTATCATGAACATAATAAGGAGGAAAAAGGTGCTTATATTTTGGAGCTTTTGTTAGAAGGACAGTCGATTGCTTGCGTTAGTGATGCGGGTATGCCGGCTATTTCTGATCCAGGGGCAGACCTTGTAACAAAGGCCATTGAAGAAGGCATAACTGTAGTTCCATTACCAGGAGCCAATGCGGCGTTAACAGCACTCATTGCATCAGGTTTAGATACTAAATCCTTTACCTTTGCAGGGTTCTTGCCTAAACGGGGGAAACATCGTATTGAAGAATTAAAAAGACTTTCACAAGTGACGGGAACCTTGCTGTTTTACGAAGCCCCGCATCGACTACAAGAGGTTTTACAAGATATGTATGAAGTCTTTGGTAATCGCTCCATAACGGTGGCAAGGGAACTGACGAAGAAGTTTGAAACCTTTGTACGCACGGATCTGGAAAACCTTGTAAAGGATTTAGAACAGCTCACCTATAAAGGTGAATTCGTCCTCATCGTAAGCGGTGCTGATACAGTGGAGTCCGATACTAGTGAAGTGTTGGATGAACCAGTATCTTATGAAGATGCTGTGCAAGCCCTTGTAGATACAGGGGTACCTAAAAAAGAAGCTATTCGCCAGGTGGCAAAGCGTTTTAACGTTTCCCGCCGGGATGTATATAATATTGTAGAACGTTAAACCTTCCCATTCGAAGGTTAGAAGGAGGCTCATCATGGGAGACACAAAGAAAACGTATTATATTACGACACCTATTTATTATCCAAGTGCTAAGTTGCACATTGGTCATACGTATTGTACATCTGTAGCCGATACAATTGCACGCTTTAAACGATTAGCAGGATATGATGTACGTTTTTTGACTGGTTCAGATGAACATGGCCAAAAAATCCAACGTGCTGCAGAAGCACAAGGCATTACTCCTCTTGAATATACTACAAATATTGTAAATGGTTTTAAAGCATTGTGGGAAAAAATGCATATTTCCAATGACGATTTTATTCGGACTACCGATGAACGTCATGAAAAGGTTGTTCAAGCGTTATTTACAAAAGCTTATGAGAAGGGCGATATTTACAAAGCCGAATATGAAGGCTGGTATTGTACACCGGACGAAACTTTTTGGACAGAGCAGAAGCTAGGACCTAATCATACTTGTCCGGATTGCGGTCGCCCTGTAGAGCGTGTTAAAGAGGAAAGTTATTTCTTCAAACTCGGTAAATATACGGATCAATGGCTCAAGTTTATTGAAGAGAATCCTGACTTTATTCAGCCTGAATCTCGTCGCAATGAGATGATTCAATTTGTAAAGCAAGGTCTAGAAGACTTGGCGGTGTCTCGTACATCCTTTGATTGGGGAATCAAGGTTCCATTTGATCCTAAACATGTAGTATATGTTTGGTTCGATGCATTAGTGAACTATATTAGTGCCCTTTCTCCATTTGATGGTGATGGTGAACTATATAAAAAATACTGGCCTGCAGATCTTCATTTAGTGGGGAAGGAAATCGTACGTTTCCATACAATTATTTGGCCTATGATGCTCATGAGCCTTGAGTTGCCATTACCAAAAAAGGTATTTGGACACGGTTGGATGATTGTAGATGGTACAAAGATGAGTAAATCCTTGGGGAACGTAATCGATCCAATCCCATTGATTGATACATATGGTGCAGATTCTTTGCGTTATTACTTATTAAGCGAGATTACGCTAGGTAATGACGGCAACTTTACGTTACTTAACTTCGTTACAAAAATTAATGCAGATTTATCTAATGATTTAGGTAATTTATTAAACCGTACTATTGCGATGATTGAAAAATACCATGGTGGTGTGATTACAAAATACGATGATATGGACGATTTGGACCGTGATGTATCTACATTAGCTGTTCAAACTGTAAAAGATTTTGAAGCGGCGATGGAAAATATGGAGCTTAATAAAGCTATCAAAACTGTATGGGCTTTTATTGGTCGCATGAATAAATACATTGATGAAACAATGCCTTGGGTATTGGCTAAATCTGAAGATGCGCATGATAAAGCGCGCTTGCAATCTGCTATGTATCACTTGGCAGAGGCATTGCGTATCATTGCCATCTTGGTAAGCCCTGTAATTCCTGTAGGAGCTCCAAAAATCTGGGAACAATTAGGGCTTACAGGTTTTGAAGCGGCTACGTTGGAAGATGCTAAAACTTGGGGATTATTGGCAACAGGTACTAAGGTTGTAAAAGGTGAGCCTATCTATCCACGTTTTGAAGTTCCTGAAATGGTAGATGTAGTTGTTACAGAAGAAGTTGAAGAAGCTGTAGATACATCTAATATTCCACCATTAAAAGAAAATATTACCTATGATGACTTTGAGAAACTCGATCTTCGTGTAGCTAAAGTTATAAGCTGTGAAAAGGTGCCTAAGTCCAAGAAGTTGTTGAAATTTGTATTGGATATCGGTATTGAAGAACGCACCGTATTAAGTGGTATTTCCCAATATTATGAACCGGAGGCTATGGTTGGTAAAAAGGTAATTTATTTGTCTAACTTGGCTCCTAAAAAGATGATGGGCATCGAGTCTTATGGTATGATTTTGTCCGCCTCTGATTGGGAAGAACATTTAGAGGTAACAAATATCGAATCATTACCGGCAGGAAGTGTGGTTAAATAATGAAACTTTTTGATACACATGCTCATGTGAATGATGAGCGCTTTGATAATGATCGTAATGAGATGTTACAAGCCTGCTTTGATACAGGTGTAGAATATATTATGATTCCTGGTGTCGACAGAGGTACTGTTGAGTCAGGTTTAGCTTTGGCTAAACAATATGATCGATTATATGCTGCTGTAGGGACTCATCCCCATGAATCAAAGGACTTTACAGAAGAAGACTACGCGTTTTATAAGGAAGAAGCTCTTAACAATGATAAGGTACGTGCTATTGGTGAAATTGGACTAGATTATTACTATGATTTTTCTGACCGTGAAACACAAAAACGCGTATTTATTCGTCAGTTAGAGCTTGCTCGTGAAGTAGATCTCCCGATTATTATCCATGACCGCGATGCACATGGTGATATTATGAATATCTTGCGCAATGAAGGGAAGGATAACTGGGGCATTTTCCATTGCTATTCTGGTAGCTGGGAGATGGCAAAAGAAGCCATTAAAATGGGCTTTTATATTTCCTTTGCAGGTCCTGTAGTATTTCCTAAGTCTACAAATCTTAAGGAAGTGGCAAGACAAGTGCCATTAGAACGAATCCTCATTGAAACCGATTCACCGTATTTGACACCACCACCATTTAGAGGCCGTCGTAATGATCCAAGTAAAACTCAGTTTGTGGCAGAAGAAATTGCAAGCCTTAAAGGGCTCGATGTAGATGAGTTTTGTGAAATTACGTTCAATAATGGTAAACGAGTATTTGGCATCGAGTAAATGTAGAAACTAGTTCATAAGATTATTAGCGAATAAAATATTTGTTGGATTCTAATCACTAAGATTTTCTGTGCTAAAGTATTAGAATGCACAATAAAAATAAATTAGAATTATAAATTATAAAACGCGGTTCTCCCTTATCGGTGAGAATCGCGTTTTTCTATGGTATACTAAAGTATATTCATACTGAACAGAAGTAAGATGAGGATAGCAACATGAAACGTATTGCATTTATAGATTTAGGCTCGAACTCAGTTCGTTTTGTCATATATGAAATTTCTAAGACTGGTAGTTATCGACTGATATATCAAGAGAAAGAAAGTGTACGTCTCAGTGAGAATATGTGGGGAACTCACGAACTGACCAAAGAAGCTATGGAACGCTCTTTGCGTGCTCTAAAAGGTTTTGTACACATGGCTGATGCAATGGAGGCAAATACGATTAAAGCTGTTGCTACCGCAGCAGTACGTTTGGCTAAAAATGGGGATGCTTTTATTAAATCTGTAAAAGAACGAACGGGTTTGGATTTAGAATGTATTGCTGGTGAAGAAGAGGCTCGCCTGGGGTTTCTTGGCGTTATCAATACCATTGGACTTAAGGATTTTATTATTTTTGATTTAGGTGGTGCCAGTACAGAGATAACCCTTGTACGAAATCGTTATATTACAAAATCGGTGAGCTTGCCAATAGGGGCCCTTACCTTAACAGGCACCTATCAGAAGGGGGATGAATATACTCCTAAAGAACTTGATAAACTGACGAAAGTTGTAAAGAAAACGATTAAGGAACATACATGGCTTCGCAATGTGAAATTACCGCTCCTTGGTATCGGTGGCACTGCTCGTAATATTGCTAAAATGGATCAACGCAAGTTATCTTATCCTATTACAAAGCTACATAATTATGAAATTCCATATCATAGATTCCATGAAATTTTGGAAGAAGTAAAAGGCAAAACTCTAGAGGAACGCAAAAAGATTAGTGGTTTATCATCGGAGCGCGCTGATATCATTATTGCAGGTCTCACTATCGTAGAAGAATTATTTAACTACGTAAATACTAAAACACTCGTTGTTGGTGGGTGTGGTTTGCGAGAAGGTTTATTTTACGACTATTATGGATTGCACTACTTAGGTGGTAACTCTATTATTGATGATATTTTGGTACATTCTGCAGAGAATGTATTATTAGGTATGACTAAACATGAGTTAGTTCATGCTAAATATATTACAGATTTAGCTATTAAACTGTATGATGAATTAGAACCACTTCATAGAGCTGATAAAAATACAAGACGTTGTTTGATTGCGGCTAGCTTATTACATGATATTGGTAAACGGATTAATTATTATAGTCATGCCCGACATGGCTGCTATATGCTTGTCAATAGTAATTTATATGGGCTTTCCCATGTTGAACAAGCTTTTAGCGCGTTCCTTGTTATGAACTCTCATGGTTTGACGCCAAAAGAGTATAAAAACTTCTTATACGGTAAATTGTTAGATCAAGAACAGCGTTTGTTGGGCCAAAAAATATCTATTATTCTAGCCTTGGCTGAAGCTCTTGATGAAAGTCATGAACAATTTATTCGCCATTTATCCGTGAATCTAAAATATACTAGTGTACAATTAGTAGTAACCTATTTGAACGGTCGCGATATAAGTGTCACAAAAGCGGCTGTAGAGAAATTAGGAAAATCCTTCAAAAAAGAATTCAAGAAAACATTAGAAATAGAGTGGAAGGAAGCTCGTAAGGAGGCATAATGGCATTACCAAAAGCGTTACGATATGCAGTGCTACATGTAGGCTCCAGTAGCATGAGTATTACTATTTTAGAATACAAGGGTATCGATGATGTACGCGTTATAGATTATGCAGCTAGGGAGGTAACCTTTGGAGAAGAATTATTCCAAACCTCTCGTTTAAGTTTTGAAACGATTGAGGAAATTTGTCATATCTTAAAGGGATATAAACAATTAATGGCTGATTACGGTGTGAGTCGATCTAGATTATATGGTACTACTGTAATACGTGAAGCCGCTAATCGTCGTAGTATTCTGGACCAAATTTATATTCAAACAGGTATGCGTGTTGAGGTTATCGACATGCCTAAAGAGGTGTATTACAAATATGCCTTGCTATACTACAAGATGACTAATCAGTACCGCTTGACGGATCCTACAAAGGCAACATTATTTCTTGATATTACTTCTGGTGGTGTAGGTTTAACCGTTTGGCGTGGTGAAAGCTTATTATTCCAGCGCAATATGCATAGCGGGTCATTACGTGTTATGGAATCTTTTAATCGCAACCAACGTTCCTCTACATCGTTTCCAATGGCTATTACCGAGTATTTACATCGCATGATAGGCCCATTACGGGAGGAGCTTAAGACCTTCAATATTAATAGTGTTATTTTATCAGGCGATGAAGCTCAATATATGGCGCGTCTCATGGGAGATGGCAGTAATAAGGACGATATTATTACCATTGAACCAGAACGTTTTAAGGGGTTCATCAAATCCTTTGATGGTGTAACAGCCACTAAGTTGATCAATCGATATAAACTACCTGAATATAAGGCGAATATTTTGATGCCTACTATGATTTTATTTAATGAAATTATAACGGCTATAGAGCCTAAATCGTTGATTTTTAGTAGCTTCTCCTTCTCTCAAGGAATAAGCTGGTTCTATGGAGTTGAGGCGGAAAATAATCCCTTTATGTACCAATTGCGTGAGCAAAATGCTCAATTAGCTCGTGCTGTTGCCGCTAGATATCATACTGACAGCATTCATGATGCTGAGGTGGAACGTTTCAGTTCTTTATTTTGTAAAACATTACGCCATAAAGGTTTACCGGAGCGGTGGGGTTACTTATGCCGCATTGCAGCTATATTGTGTTCTGTAGGCAAGTTTGTTAATTTACGAAACCATGGAGAGCATGCGTATCATATTGTGATGGGCACAGATATTTTCGGGCTTTCAGAAGAAGAAAAACAAGTAGTTGCAAATGTCGTATTTTATCACTATAAGGGAACTCCATCTGATGATGATACATATTTTAATTCCTTGACAGAATTACAAAAGATTCAAGTTACAAAGTTAGTAGCTATCATTCGTGTGGCCTGTGCTCTCGACGCAGGGAGTAACCAAAAAATCTCAGATGTTATATTGGAAGAGCGCGATAATGTATTGTATGTATTCTGTCGCACTAATGAGGATATTTCTCTAGAATGGTGGACGTTTAATCGAGATGCTGAATATTTTACAGAAGTATTTGGTATGGAACTTATGCTTGTAAGAGGAGGTGACCGCCATGTTCAGTAATGCTAAATATTATTTTAATCGTGAATTATCTTGGCTAAAATTTAATCAGCGTGTACTATTAGAGTCCATAGATCCAAATACTCCGCTGTTGGAGCGGTTGCGTTTTATTGCTATTGCTAGTTCTAATTTAGATGAGTTTTTTATGATTCGAGTGGCTGGCTTACGTCATCAAGTTGTGAATGGCATTGTTAAATATGATGCAGCCCATATGGATGCAAAAGCACAATTAAAGGCGATTGATGAATCTGTACAACGTCTTGTTTCCATGCAAAGCACGTATTTAAATAATGTACTGACTGAACTAGAGGCTCATGGCTTTTTCTTTACCCATCCTGATACACTAGATGTAAAAACAAAAGCTTGGCTACGCCATTATTTTGAGGAACATATATACCCCGTAGTAACACCATTGGCTGTTGACTCGGGGCATCCATTTCCATTTTTAACAAATCATACCATTAATGCAATTGTACGTATCTTTCAAATACAAGAGGATGGGACTAAGGATTACAAGATTGCTATCTTGCCAATACCATCTGTATTAGATCGAATCATTGAAGTTCCAAGCCGTGGCAATAAGGAACATCGATTTGTTTATCTAGAAGATGTCATTACTTATTATGCAAATCAATTTTTCCAAGGTTATGGTATTGAAGATTATATGGTTTTCCGTATTACTCGTGATGCAGACCTTGAAATAGATGAGGAAGAAGCAACAGATTTGCTATCTGAAGTAGAGGCATCCTTGCGGCGTCGCCGTCGTGGTGATGCGGTACGTCTTGAAGTTTGTGGAGAGATAAAGGATCACTTATTAGACTTTGTCCTTACAAGTGTAGAATTAGAGCAAAAGGACGTATATCGCATTGATGGACATTTGGATTGCCGTATGTACTTTGATTTCTGTAACTATCCTGGTTATGATAAGCTCCGATATGAACCGTTTGATCCTAAGATTCCTAGTGAATTAGTTGATCATGAAGGTGATAGCTTATTTTCTATTATTGGGAAGCAAGATCTTTTTGTTCATCATCCCTTTGAATCTTTTGCAGTGGTTGAGCAATTTATTGCACAAGCAGCTATAGATCCTGATGTATTGGCTATTAAACAAACATTATATCGCGTTAGTGGGGATTCTCCGATTATTGCGTCCTTAATAAAAGCGGCAGATAATGGGAAACAAGTAACCGTCCTTATGGAGGTTAAGGCGCGGTTTGATGAAGAAAACAATATTCATATGGCTCGTCGACTCGAAAAAGCGGGATGTCATGTTATTTATGGTTTAAAAGGTCTTAAGACACACTCTAAAATTACTATGGTGGTACGCCGGGAAACGGATGGTATTAGGCGGTATGTCCATCTAGCAACGGGAAACTATAATGGTAAAACAGCTCGCATGTATACTGATTGTGGTATATTTACTTGTAATGATGAGTATGGTGATGATGCGTCACGTTTCTTTAACTTGATTTCTGGATATTCTGACCCACCGATTTGGAATAAGTTTATTGTAGCGCCTTTAAATTTACGTGAAAAAATTATGGAACTTATTGACCGTGAAATCGAGTTTGCTAAGAATGGGGAAGAAGCCTATATCATTGGTAAGATGAATTCTCTGCTCGATAAAAAGGTCATTGCTAAGTTGTATGAAGCTTCTTCTGCTGGAGTTCGTATCGATCTTATCGTGCGTGGTATTTGTACGCTTCGTCCTGGCATTGCCGGTGTTAGTGATAATATCACAGTACGCTCTATTGTGGGGCGTTTTCTTGAACATCATCGTTTGTTCTACTTCCGTAATGGAGGGAATGAAAGTCTGTACCTATCTAGTGCAGATTGGATGCCTCGAAATTTGAATGAACGTGTAGAGCTTATGATTCCGATTGAAGATAAACGCCATAAAGAACGGGTAAAAAGTATTTTAGATTTATATTTAGATGATACATTAAAAGCTCATTTTATGAGAGCAGATGGTTCGTATCATAAAATCAATGATCGAGAGAATCCTATATCTGCTCAAGAGGAGCTAATGAAAACTGCTATTGAGCATGAACACAGAGAGTCAATGACGGTCATTGAACGGTTACAACCGATGTTAAAAATGAATAGATGATGAAAAAACCTTAATATATTAGGTAATGAATTTTAATACAATTACATAACATATAAAAAGCCCATTATATGGGCTTTTTTACTTTCTTATACATTTAAAAATGAGGAGAAAGTGAAGTTTTGAGTGTTCTAGAAAATATTGGTAACAATTGAAAAACACATAAAAATACAAATTTAGTAATAAAAAATCTGTATATACTATATGTGGTATTAGTGTTGTATATATGTACACAATTCGGAATATATTGTATAGTATTTAAAAATATAGATATGTACGCATACAGTGGACTTTTATTAAAAAATACAAAATACAATCTATTACGAATTCAGTATTTATAAAGGGTTTCGTCTTATTGTTAACTTATAGTGTTTGACAGGTTGTATCTATCTGTAGTAGAATAATACCATTACAGGAGGGATTACAACATGAGAATTCATAAGACACACAAGCGATATATTTCGTCTGTTGTTGCCGGATTGATTGTAACAGCTGTAACCATGACCGGTTTTTCTTATAATGATAAAACCGTTACCGTTATGGTAGATGGTGCAGCACACACTGTTAGAACGCATTTAAATTCTAACGAAGGCATTGTACGCGATGCTGGGGTTAAGTTAAATCCAAATGATAAAGTTATTTCTAGTTCATCTACAGTTCAAAATGGAACAACCTTAACGGTTGTTCGTGCTATTCCAGTTTATGTAACTGTAAATGGTAAAACAAGAGCTGTATTCACTACAGAAACAACTGCTCAAGGTGTTGCTAATGAGCTTGGTTTCAAAGCACCTAACTATGTAGTAGTGGGCGATGAAAATGGATCTGTTTTAAGTGGTACACGTATAACAATTGCTCAAGTAACAAGCCGCTCTCTATCTACAGTAGATCAAGAGGTTGCTGTTGAAGTGGTTCGTCAAAAAGATGATACTATGGCTAAGGGCGAAGAAGAGGTTGTTCAAGTTGGTCAACCTGGCTTAGAACGAGTACAACGTGAAACACTATATAGTAATGGTACAGTTATTAAAACTAATGATGTATCTAAAGTAACACAACGTGCAATGGTACCTACAATTATTAAAGAGGGCACTCGTGAGGTGACTACATCTCGTAATGTAGCAGGACGTGCATCTCGCGCTATCGTAATGGAAGCATCTGCTTATCTTGCTGGCGATGGTGATGGTGCTGGTATTACCGCTACGGGTCTACCTGCAGTACGTGGCATTGCCGCAGTAGACCCAGATGTTATTCCATTGGGTGCACGTTTATTTATTCCTGGTTACGGTGAAGCTATTGCTGCCGATACAGGTGGTGCTATAGTAGGTAACAAAATCGACCTTGTAATGGACTCTTATGGGGAGGCTATGGACTTTGGTCGCCAAGACGTTACAGTGTACGTTTTGGACTAATATGATGATTTAGAGGGTATATCTATAAGATATATCCTCTTTTTATTGGACCTACTTAGCTCAGTAATATTCAATTATAATAGATATAGTAGAAGGACGCCTTATGATTAAGGCGTCCTTTTTTAGTCTTCAATATATGGAATTAGATATTCGTACTTTGTACCTTTTAATTCATCTTTAGGGATAAATCGTAAAGATGATCCATTGATACAGTAGCGAAGAGAGCCATTAGGACCATCTTCAAATACATGACCTAAATGAGCATTACCGATGCGGCTACGAACTTCTATGCGATTCATACCATGTGAGTTATCTTGGTAATACTTGATAACATCTTTAGCTATTGGTTTAGTAAAGCTAGGCCAGCCACAATGAGAATCGAATTTATGGGCTGATACAAAAAGGGGTTCTCCAGTTGTAATATCTACGTAGAGACCTGCTTTGAACTCATCTGTTAGTTCATGGCTGAAAGGTGCATCTGTAGCAGAGTTTTGAGTTACTTCAAACTCTTGTGGCGTTAATGCCTCTAAATCTTCCTGGGAAGGTTTAGCATATGTATTATCATCGATGAGTGGTTCATCAGATAACCCCAATGGAATGTGACAATAGCCATTAGGATTTTTGTCTAAGTAATCTTGATGGTATTCCTCAGCAGAGTAGTAATTCTCTAAAGGCAATACTTCAATAGCAAATGGTTTACCTTCAAAGGCTTGAGCACGTGCTAAGGTACTTTCAATAACGGCTTTATCGGTTGGATCAGTATAATAAATACCCGTACGATATTGAATGCCTACGTCACCACCTTGTTTATTGACACTAAAGGGATCAATAGCACGTAGAAAATATTGAATTAAGTGATCTAAAGATAGTATATCAGCATCGTAAATGACCTTGAGAGCTTCTACGTGCCCGCTATTGTGGCATACATCTTCATAACTTGGATTTTCTGTAGGACCATTGGCATAACCTACTTCGGTAGAAAGGACACCGGAGATCTTTTTGATATACCCTTGAAGGCCCCAGAAGCAACCACCGCCTAAATATATAGTATGTTCATTCATTTAATCACCCCAAACTTCATGAGCTATTTCTTTGACTAATGCGAGTTTAGCCCATTGTTCTTCCTCGGTCAATTGATTGCCGATTTCACAAGAAGCAAAGCCACATTGAGGAGATAAACAAAGTCTTTCAAGTGGAATATATTTTGTTGCTTCTTTGATACGTTCTTTGATGATTTCTTTATCTTCTAACTCTGGGCGTTTAGATGTGATAAGACCTAATACAACTTTTTTATTAGGAGAAACTTCACGCAATGGCTCAAAACCTCCAGAGCGATCATCATCAAATTCTAGGTAATAAGCGTCTACATTTTCCTTGGCAAATAGGATAGGGGCAATAGGTTCGTACCCACCACTAGCGGCCCATGTAGAGTTATAGTTACCACGACATACATGTGTAGTAAATGCTAAGTCGTGAGGGCGACCTTCAAGAGCTAAGTTATTCAAACGTAAATATTTAGCGGTTTCACCTTCAATGGTTACACTTTTATCCTTTTGACGACCTGTCCAGTAAGCATGGTCACAACACATACCCCAAGTACAATCATCAAATTGAATATTGCGGCAACCTGCATCGTAAAGGTCTTTAATTACTTGGCGATAGGCGGCAGCAATATCTTGAATCAATTCTTCTAAATCTGGATAGAAGGAGCGCGTTGTAATGCCATTGTCTTCACGGAATAACTCTGCCAAAAACTGAGAGGGAGCAGGAATCGTTTGACGCGCCGTAGTATTTTCGTCTTCAAATTGTTTTACAAATTTGAAATGTTCAACGAATGGGTGGTTTGTTCCCGTAATTTTGCCAGTAAGGGCGAGGGAACCTGGCGCTGTTTCTTGACCGACGAATTTGTAACCGTGTTCCAGTTCAATTTCTTTTACGCCGTTAAAGCCCCACATGAAGTCTAGATGCCAATAGGCACGACGGAATTCGCCATCTGTAATCACTGGTAGGCCAGCTGCTTTCTGTTTTTGAATGAGGTCTGTAATAAGACGATCTTCAACGGCTGTTAATTCTTCTCGAGTAATATTTCCCTTATTAAAAGCTTCGCGTGCTTCTTTTAATTCTGCTGGGCGTAGGAAGGAACCTACGATATCAAAGTGGAATGGTGCTGTATGTTTGGACATAATAATCCTCCTTATATAAACGATTAAACCGATAATTTTGATAGGTTAATTATAGCTAAGTATGATTATATATAAAAATATCAATATATTTGAGTTGTATATAGTTTAAAGTTATGTCTATGAGTGATTTTATGCTTTAAGTTATACCCAAGAAGGCACTCTCTAAAATAGAGAGTGCCTTCTTTATGGATTATCTGATACATCTAAATTGAACAATAGTGTTGTATCGCTCTATAAATAATATGATATATAATTATTTTTTGTTTTCTGGTAATTGAATATGTCTACCGTAATTACTAACGTATTGTTCTAGAGCGTGGATATATTCTTGACCTAAACGGCTGCGTTGCATTTTATTATTAGTAATGTAGCCAATGTGCATTAAACCTTCTTCGGCAAGTGGAACGGAAATGATATTTTCACCATTTACCTCTTTATCGATTACACCACTAGATACAGTGTATCCATCAAGGCCAAGTAATAGGCTAAATAAAGATGCTCTATCGCGAACACGGATATGTTTTGGGCGCACTACGGTACTGAAGATTTCTTCAGAGAAGTAGAAGGAGTTGTGATCGCCTTGCTCAAAGGAAATATATGGATATTCCTCTAATTCGTCCATAGAGACTACCTCTTTATGGGCTAATGGATGCGTTTTACCAATAAAGATATGAGGATGGGCCGTAAATAATTCAGTAAAGGTTAATTCGTTAGTGTGAATTAATTTTTCTAATACAGGACGGTTGAAATCATTATAATAGAGTAAGCCAATTTCACTCTTCATATGAGCTACGTCATCGATGATTTCATAGGTTTGTGTTTCTCGTAAGGATACATCGTATTGGTCGATTTCAGCACCTTTTAAAAGCTCTACAAAGGCATTGACTGCAAAGGAGTAATGTTGAGTAGATACAGAAAATTGTTTTTTACCACCGCTTTGGCTCTTATATTGCTCCTCTAAAAGGGCTGCTTGTTCTAACACTTGGCGCGCATAGCCGAGGAAGCGTTCCCCTTCTTTAGATACGGTAATTCCTTTATTAGTACGATCGAAAATGGTAATACCCATTTCTTTCTCTAGTTCTTTAATAGCCTTGGTGAGACTCGGTTGAGACACAAATAATCTCTTGGCTGCCTCACTAATACTGCCTATATTGGCAATTGTTGTGACATACTTTAATTGTTGTAAGGTCATAATTGGCCTCCTTTTATATATTACACTATTAATACTACTCGATTATAAGTATTTAAGCAATGTTATATATATGTTACAATGTATTAATAGAATAAAAGGGGGATATATGTTAAAACAAGTCATTGTCGTAGAAGGAAAATCTGATATACAACGTATCGCTCAAGCTGTAGACGCTGATTGCATTGCTACAGAAGGATTTACCCTCAGAAGAGGTGTTATCGATATGATTCGCGTTGCCTATGAGAAACGTGGCATTATTATATTAACTGATCCTGATACAGCAGGGGAGCGAATCCGACGCGTTTTAACTAAAAAATTCCCTAATGCACAACATGCTTTTGTGCCTCGTGACGAAGCGTTTGCAAATGATGATATTGGCATAGAACAAGCATCTCCAGAGTCAATCAGAAAGGCTCTATCTACATTACACGTAGAATCTCTAGAATCATCTAACGAATTTACTATGGTGGACTTAGTGCGTCACGGATTGTCTGGTATGCCTGATAGTGCAGCTCGTCGAGCGGTTATTGGTGCTAAATTAGGTATTGGATACGGTAATGGAAAGCAATTTTTATACCGTTTAAATCATTATGGTATAACCCGAGATGCTTATGAAGAGGCAGTAAATTGTTAAAATAGGAGTTAAGATGTTAGAATCAGTAATTGCAAGCCCAGAGGTTGTGCATTATATATGTAAGCGCTTTGATATTAAAATGAGCAAAAAGCTAGGACAAAACTTCCTTATTAAGCGAGGTATAGTCGATGAAATTGTACATGCTGCGGAATTAACCGTGGGAGAACCTGTTCTAGAGGTCGGCCCTGGTATTGGTACCTTGACACAAGGTTTAGCTCAAAGTGGGGCAGATGTAACGGCTATCGAGCTAGATCGTCGCTTATTGGAGGTACTAGATACGACATTGGCATCTTATGACAATGTACGTATCATTCATGGTGATGTGTTAAAGCTTGATGTGCCAACGATTATGAATCATAAACCATTTAAAGTGGTTGCCAATTTGCCATACTATATTACAACACCTATTATTATGTCTTTGTTGGAAAGTAAACTACCTATTGAACGTCTAGTTGTGATGGTGCAAAAAGAGGTAGCTTTACGCATGGTAGCAAAGCCCGGTACAAAGGACTATGGCGCATTATCTGTTGCTGTTCAGTATTATACGGAACCAGATATTGTTCTTGATGTACCGCCTAAATCTTTCTTGCCAGCTCCAGCGGTGACAAGTTCTGTTATCCGTTGCGTATTGCGTGATAAACCACCTGTAGATGTGATTGATGAGAAACTATTTTTTCGCGTTGTGAAAGCTGGTTTTGCGCAACGCCGTAAAACATTCTCTAATACGATGAAGACAACGGGTTTAACAAGAGATAGAATTGAAGAGTTATTAGTAAAAGCAAATATTGATGGTCAACGAAGAGGTGAGACCTTTACACTTCAAGAATTTGCTGATGTAGCCAACGCATGGGCAGCATTAATCAAATAGTATAATACATAAAGAGCTTATTGGACTGATAAAATATCATTCCAGTAAGCTCTTTTTCATGAAAAAAGGACCCGAATGGGTCCTTTTTAGTTAGTAAAGAATGCCAGCCATGGTTGTAATGAGGAAAGCATTCGCAAAGTCAATTAAGAATGCACCTACTAAGGAAACTACGAGCCAAGCACGAGGAGATGGGCCGTGTTTACTTGCTAAGGATAACATGTTAACTAATGCGTTTGGTGTAGCACCCAATCCGAAACCGATAGCTCCGGCACCAAGCATAACTGCATCGTAGTTGCGACCAAAGAGGAAGTAAATAAGGTATGCAAATACACAGATAAGTGCCATTTGTACAACTAAGATTGTAATGAGTGGTAAAGCAAGATCAATTAATTGAACTAATTTCAAGCTGTTGATAGCCATTGTTACGAATAAGGATAATGCTACATTAGATACTGCATCAAGAGCTGCATCGTTGATTTTGTATGCTTTAGTAAAATCACCAAAGTTACGAATTACTGCTGCACAAATCATAGCGCCAATATATGCAGGTAGTGGAGTAAGAACAGATAATCCAGCACTTACGATGGTACCGATACCTAATGCAAGGCCAATCCACATACAGATTGTTAAAAGATCTTGAGAGTTAAATTGTTTGCCGCCGCTCTCAACGTGATCTTCGATCATATCGATGCCTTCATCCTCCATTAATTCAGGATTTTCATAAGGTGTTTTAACTTTATGCATTTTAATAATGCGTTCACCTACAGGCGCACCGAGGATTGTACCAGCTACCATGCCGAATGTTGCAGCTGCAACTGCTGCGGAAGCGGTACCAGGGATACCAAGTAATTGCTCGTAATATGGACCAAAGGCACCAGCTGTACCAAGGCCGCCAATCATAGATACAGAACCTGCCATGATGCCGATAATCGGCTCAATCCCTAATGCTTTGGCAATCATAATACCTGCAGTATTTTGTACTACAATCCACACTGCACAAGCTAAGAAGAAGAAAATAATGAAGATACCGCCCTTTTTGAGGACTTTTAAAGATGCCATTAAACCAATCGTGGTAAAGAAGGCAAGCATTAAAAATGTTTGTAAGGAACCTTCAAAGGTAATGTTTAAGATCTTATAATAAGATAAAATAGCAGTTAAAAATGCAAATGGAAGAGCACCTACCGCTGGTGCAGGCATACACATACGTTGTAAGAACTTGGAATGCTTATTGATCCAAGTACCGATGAATAAGGTAATTACGGCAAGACCTACAGTTTGAATCATGGACAGTTTTAAGGTCCATACATTGTTGACTAAGGCTAAGTCAATAAGTGGCATAAAATCACTCCTTTAAAATAAAAAATAAATCTGAGTTTTATGGTATCATGAATGGTCAAAAAATACTATAGAATATATAACGTATAAAAAGTTTATATTTTTATCTTTAAACACTCATAACAACACAAAAAACAATAATATTAATAAAACTAATTTTATGATTATACATATAAATATAGAAAAGTAATAATATATATTACTTATGTACATAATCATACTATATGTATTCGACTTAAATCTGTGATTTTCCTTCTTGTTATAAAAAAATAAACTGGAATATATTTTTTATATTTATAATCATATAAAATATACTCCAGTTCTAAAACTTAATATTTTTATGTTGATTTAGTAAGACTCTAAATTATATATGGTGATAAATTCGCTCTATAAATGCATGTTAAGATATAACTAAAATGTATAGACCTAGCAATAAGTTAATTAGGCGTTATAGCTCATGGTGTAATTTAGGGGTCGTTAAGAATGTTACATCCGGATTACGCTCTTGAACCCAACCCATTTGCCATTCGTTAGAGATAAGAACTACGGTGCGATCGCGATTATCTTTTACAATCATCGCATTATCTATACCTTTCAAGGATGCAATATCAACTTCGCCGTCAATCCAACGAGCAACACCATATGGTAAAGTATGATTTAATAAATCTACACCATATTCATTTTTGAGGCGGTACTCAAAAACTTCAAATTGAAGCATACCTACGGCACCGACTACGAAGGAATCAAGGGCGCTTGGTTGTTCAAAGATTTGAACAGCTCCTTCTTGAGCCAATTGAGTCATACCTTTTTGGAACTGTTTACGTTTCATAGTATCCTTTGGGGATACGCGGGCAAAGAATTCCGGAGGGAATACAGGGAAGTCACCGAAAGTTACTTTGTGTTTTTGTGCACAAAGTGTATCGCCTACCCCCATAGTACCTGCATCAAAAACACCGATAATATCGCCTGGGTACGCATCTTCTACGATGGTACGTTCCGTAGCCAAGAATTGTTGAGGCTGAGATAGACGGATTGTTTTATTAGATTGGCGGTGTAATACGGACATACCTTTTTCGAATTTACCTGAGCAGATACGCATAAATACGATACGGTCATGGTGGTTCGGGTCCATATTTGCTTGGATTTTAAATACTAGAGCAGAGAAGTCTTCGCTAGTGGGTTGTACCATTTCCTCTATCGCTTGTCGTGGAGCAGGGGATGGAGCTAGTTCCAAGAATTTTTCTAAGAATGGTTTTACCCCGAAGTTCGTCATAGCAGAACCAAAAAACATAGGGGTCAATTCACCAGCACGAACTTTATCGAAATCGAATGGATCGCCAGCAACGTCTAGCAACTCAATATCGTCGAGCAATGCTTGGTATACATCGTCACCTAATAGCTCTTTCATGCGCGGATCCGTTAAAGCACCTTTTTCGGATGCAAGTTTTTCTTGACCATGAGTTTCGTCTTTTGCAAAGAGTTCGATAGTTTCGTGCTCTCTATCGTAGACGCCTTTGTATTCGCCGTTGATACCGATAGGCCAGTTCATAGGGCACGTACGGATGCCGAGAACATTTTCGATTTCTTCCATTAGATCGAATGGACTGCGACCGAAATGGTCAATTTTGTTAACAAATGTAAAGATAGGAATACCGCGTTCTTTTGATACAGCAAATAGTTTCTTTGTTTGGGCCTCTACGCCTTTTGCTACGTCGATAAGCATGACTGCACTGTCGGCAGCCATCAATGTACGGTATGTATCTTCTGAGAAGTCTTGGTGACCAGGGGTGTCGAGGATGTTTACGCGGCAACCGTCGTAGTCAAATTGCAACACGGAGCTCGTTACAGAGATACCACGTTGTTTCTCAATTTCCATCCAGTCGGATACGGCGTGTTTTGCAGTTTTACGAGACTTTACGGACCCGGCTAAGTGAATGGCACCACCATATAATAGTAATTTTTCCGTTAATGTTGTTTTACCCGCATCCGGGTGAGATATGATAGCAAACGTACGGCGACGTTGTACTTCTTCTAAAAATGTCATGATTCACCTCTATTAATGTGTTGTGAAAGCAGATAAATCTTTAGGTTTTACTTTCACAGTCTATATATCGTAAAAATTATACATGATTTTTCTAGTTATGACCACTAAATTGTAGTATAATGAGATTTCATAGAACGGCTTGGGGTTAGCCGTTATCTTCAGGTTAAGGAGGGGATCCATGCGGTTATTTATTGCAGAAAAGCCATCCATGGCTCGCGAAATCAGTAAATGCTTACCAGAAAATAAGAATATCCAAAAACGGAATGGTTATTTTATCCAAGGGGATGATGTGGTGACTTGGGTAGTAGGTCATGTATTGCATCAGGCTGAGCCAGGAGATTACGATGATAAATATATCCGTTGGCGCCCTCAAGATCTTCCTATCGTGCCTGATGAGTGGAAATTGCTTGTCACAGATAGCAGCCGTCAACAGTTTGAAATTGTAAAAGACCTTATTAGTAAAGCAGATGTCATTGTCAATGCAGGTGACCCGGATCGAGAAGGTCAACTTTTAGTTGACGAAGTTTTGTACTATGTAGGTAATACAAAACCAGTGCAGCGTATTCTATTAAATGCCCTCGATGAAAAATCTATTCGTTCTGCTCTTGATGATTTGAGAGATAACAAGGACTTTCACAATCTATATCAATCTGCATTGGCAAGAGCGCGAGCAGACTGGCTCATTGGGATGAATTTATCTCGGGCCTATACATTATCTGAACGTTATAAAGGTCATAAGGTAACATTGCCAATTGGTCGTGTAAAGACGCCAACGTTAGCTCTTGTTGTACGTAGAGAACGAGAGTTAGCTGCATTTAAACCAGTAGACTATTTTACTGTAAAGGTATTATATAACCATCCTAATGGGGTGTTTTGGGCGACTTGGCAGCCTACAGACGAACAAAAGGGGCTTGACCCAGATGGACGACTCATTAATAAAGCTATTGCTGATGAATTAGTAGAATGTTTACAAGCTGGACCAGACGGTTTTATTAAAGGTGTTACAAAGTCTAAGAAAAAAGATGTACAACGATTGCCTTTATCCTTATCATCCTTACAAGTATTGGCAGGTAAAGCCTTTTCTTATGATCCACAGACTGTACTTGATACAGCGCAAAAATTATACGAAAAGAAATTAACTACCTATCCACGTTCTGATTGTGAATATTTACCACCCAATCAATATGATGATCGCAATGCAATCCTCAACAATCTACAAAATGCAGGTGATGAGAGATTAGCACAGTGGGCTGCCGATGCAGATCGTTCTATTAAGAGCCGTGCTTGGAATGAAAAGAAAATTACCGCCCATCATGCTATTATTCCTACAACGGTGGCCTGCAATATAAATAGTTTGTCCCAAGAGGAGCGAAATATTTATTTCCTCATCAGTCAAGCTTATATTGCGCAATTTTATGGGGAGCATATTTACGAGCAAACTAAAATTGTAGTAGAACAATGTAAGGAAGAGTTTGTAGCTAATGGTCGTGTAGTTATCGAAGAAGGATGGAAATTGCTTTATAAACGACATAAGTCTAAATCTACGACAGACAATGACGAGCCTGATCTAACCGATGAGCGTGGGGCTGAATCAGACCCTAAAAAAGAGGTTATTGAAGAAACGGACCACTTGCCAGCGGTTAAAAAGAACGATACTGTTTTATATACGGATTCTTCTGTAGAGGCTAAACAAACAAAGCCACCATCCCGTTTTACGCCGTCCACATTACTACAAGCGATGAAGGAAATTCATAAATTCGTAAAAAATGAAGACTTGAAAAAGCAATTAAAGGCTGTATCTGGTATTGGTACAGAAGCAACTCGGGCAAACATAATTGATGAGCTTATCAGTCGAGGCTTTATGAAAACGTCAGGGAAGAAGCAAGTCTTATCTCCAACGGAAACGGGCTATCTCTTAGTAGATGCTCTGCCAGAAGAGCTGCTTTATCCTGATGAAACAGCTGTTTGGGAAGAACGCTTAGCACTCATGAGTGAAGGAGCGGATACGTTAGATTCCTTCTTAGCGGATCAAATTAAGTTTTTACAATTATTAATTGATAAACTTGATTTTGATAAAGTAATAAACTTTGATCAAATGATGCCAAATGTGGTTCGAACTATAACGAGCCAAAATCGTAAACGCCCTATGGATAATGAAAGCATAGACTTGTCTTCATTGCCTGTATGTCCTAAGTGTAAAAAGGGCCGTTTGCAACAGCGGAATGGTAAATTTGGTGCCTTTTTAGGGTGCACGAATTATCCTAGGTGTAAACATACGCAGCAAGTAGAAGAGGATACTTCTAGTGTTGAAGGTAATATTGAAGTATCTGATGAAGATAAACAATATAAATGCCCTAGATGTAAAGTAGGTTACTTTGTGAAACAAGAGGTGAGAGGTCGAACAAACTGGATTTGTAGTAATCGATCTCAATGTAAGACCCAATGTTCTGATGTAGATGGGGTACCGAGTATTTATGTTAACAAATCTAACATTACTTAGAAATGATTGTTTTTATTGTAAATAATAAAAAGACGCGTACAGCTTAGCTGTACGCGTCTTTTTTGAAAATGTTCTTGTAGAAGAAAAATTGTTTCATTTAGTTTAGGATATTAAGCCGAATTTTATCTGCGTTTGCCACGACGCCCCGTTTGGGAGGTAGAAGCACGGCGTTGGCGTGTATTGGAGCCTTTGTGGCCTCGTGCTTTGTGAGCTTTCGCCTTAGTGGATTGGTAAGTGCTTGTAACCTTAGGTTTACTAGCTGATTTTGTGCGTTTTGGCGCAGTACTGGCGTTGCCCTTAGTCTTAATCTGACCATCTTTTGTATATTTGGTAAGCGTAGCTTGAATAGCTCGTTCAATACGTCTTAACCAAGCCTCATCCTGTGGAGTTGCAAATGTTACAGCAATACCTGAGTTACCAGCACGACCTGTACGTCCAATTCGATGGATATAGTAATCTACATCGCGAGGTACGTCGTAATTATATACATGTGTGATACCTTCAATGTCGATACCGCGAGCCGCAATATCGGTAGCTACTAAGATTTGTGTTTTCGCTTTTGCAAAGTCTCGTAGAATTTGTGTGCGACGACCTTGTGTCAAGTCACCGTGCATTTCTGCAATATTAAGCCCTGCTGCGGTTAACTCGTAGGATAAACGAATGGCACCTTCCCGTTTATTACAGAATACAATTGCTAAGAATGGATTGTCATCTTCAATCATTTTGATGAGACGTTGTGTTTTTTCTTCAGGATTCATCATATACACTCGTTGATCAATTGATTCGAGCGTGATATGTTTGCCTTCTGCTGTTACAGAAATAGGTTTAGACATGTATGCCTTTGCGAGATTTCGGATTTTATCTGGAATTGTTGCAGAGAATAGCAACAGTTGCCTATTAGCGTCTGTTTGGCTAATGAGATTTTCAATATCTGGTAAGAAACCCATATGCAACATTTGGTCTGCTTCGTCTAGTACAACACGGCGAATACAATCTAAATGTAGGGAACCGCGTTTTGCGTGATCTAATAATCGACCAGGTGTACCTAGAATAACTTGAGGACGACGTCCCAGTTGCTGTAGTTGGGCTTCAATAGTTTTACCACCGATGAGAGGGAGGATATCTACATTTAAAATAGAACCTAGTTCCTTCGCTTCGTCGGAAATTTGTTTAATTAGTTCCCGTGTAGGTGCAATGATAAGCACTTGTTCTTGATGAACATCAGTATGTACACGTTGTAAAATTGGCAGTAAGAAGGCTAGTGTCTTCCCCGTGCCTGTTTGAGCTTTTGCTATGACATCATTCCCTTTAAAGACGACAGGAATGGATTGTTCTTGAATTGGCGTGGGCTCCTTGATACCTTGTTTTTGTAGGGCTATGATGAGCTCATCACAAACACCTAAAGATTTAAAAGATTTCATGGATTGTCCTTTCTATAATACATATTATATTAATTATACAGTATGCACATACTAGGGGCAAATGAATTGAACTTGGAAGATTTATAGTCTTAATATATTCTAGACTCAAAAAAATATTATAGTACTTTCGAATATATTTTTTTGATAATATATAGAAAAATATTGATATAATTAAGTGAAATGAGAAATGAAAACATTAAAATAACTACATTTAAACTATTTATAAACTGTTAATTGAGAATGTGTTAGCATTTGTAAATGATAATCTTTGTAGTGTTTATTGATTACTGTATCTAAATATATAGCCATGAAATATTAAATTTCAGCTAGTATTCAGTATTTTATTAGATAATCATATAAATAATCTCATATTAAATATGATAATAAAATATAGATATGAGATAAAAATAAACCATAAAAATGATAATAATTGTTGAAATTAATGCTTGATTTGATATAATAATTTAAGATATTAATACGCATTATTATTTGGTGTGTTTAATATGAGGTTGTTAGGTACAATAATTAGGAGGTGTCGTATGGCTATCAAAAAGTTAAAAGACATGAAACCAGGTGAGTCTGGTCTTATTGTTGCACTACATGGCAGTGGTAATGTTAAGCATCGTCTAATTGACATGGGTCTTGTAAATGGTACAAAAATCCATGTTATGAAGTTTGCCCCTTTGGGGGATCCGGTGGAAATCAAAGTAAAAAACTTTGAATTAGCACTTCGTACAAGCGAAGCTGGCATGATTGATGTAGAGGTTCAATAGGAGGTTCACATGGCAGAAAATGGGCAAATTCGCATTGCCTTAGCAGGTAACCCTAACTGTGGTAAAACTACAATGTTTAACAATATCACAGGGGCGAAGCAACACGTTGGTAACTATGCCGGCGTTACAGTAGAAAAAAAGGAAGGCCATACGAACTTTGATGGCCATGAGTTATTGTTTATTGACTTACCAGGTACATATAGCTTAACTGCACGTTCCTTGGATGAGTTAGTAGCGCGTAATGTTATCGTAAATGATAACCCAGATGTTATTGTTAATGTTCTTGATGCATCTAACTTGGAACGTAACTTATATTTAGCTGCACAATTATTGGAACTTGAAAAGCCAATGGTTATTGCTCTAAACATGGCTGACGTTGCTGAAGAAATGGGCATCAAATACGACCTAAAAAAAATGGCAGAAATGACAGGGGCTACAATTGTTAGCACAGTAGGTCGTACAAACATTGGTACAAAAGACTTGTTAGAAGCAATAATTAGTGTAGCTGCTTCTCAAAAAGCTCCTGGTGTAACAATTAACTATGGTGATTTGTTAGAAGGTAAAATTAGTGAGCTTGTAGAATTGCTAAAACAAGCGGGCACTGTTACATATCCACTTCGTTGGATTGCTGTTAAGTTGTTAGAAAAAGATGCTGACGTTATTGGCAAAGTTATGCGCTTTGATAATACGGAAGCTGTTATTCAAAAGGCTGAAGCTATTCGTGAAGAAATTAAGGATCAAGTTGATCTTGATATTGTCTTCCAAGAATATCGTCACCGCTTTGCAGTAGAAGTATATAATACATGTTTAACACAAGCGCCAACTCAATTGGAAACACGCTCTGACCGTTATGACAAAATCTTAACGCATCGAATTTGGGGCTTACCAATCTTCATGGTTGTTATGTACTTATTGTTTGCGTTCGTTAACTTCGTTGGTGGTATTCCTCAAGGTTGGATCGAGGATGGTTTCGCTGCATTACAAGCTTATGCGGTTCAGACTATTCCAGAGGGCCAATTACAGTCACTCGTATCTGATGGTATTATTGCCGGCGTAGGTGCGGTACTTTCATTCTTACCATTAATTTTATTACTCTTCCTTGGCATTTCTTTCTTGGAAGATACAGGTTATATGGCTCGTGCAGCCTTCGTTATTGACCGTGTAATGCGCGCATGTGGCTTACATGGTAAATCCTTTATTCCTTTATTATTGGGTTTCGGTTGTTCCGTACCATCCGTAATGGGTGCCCGTATCCTCGACAACTACAAGGATCGAATGGTTACGATTTTGATTACACCATTCATGAGTTGTTCTGCACGTTTGCCAGTGTATATCTTATTTGCAAATGCGTTCTTCCCAAATGGTTGGGATAGTACTTTAGTTGTATTCTCTGTATACTTCTTGGGTATCATCTTCGGTATTATCTTTGCAAAAATTTTCCGTAAGTTCTTATTTGCTGGTGAAGCAGAACCATTTGTAATGGAATTACCTCCATATCATTTGCCTACATTGAAAGCTACATGGATGCACATGTATGAACGTGCTAAATTGTACATCATTAAAGCCGGTACTTTCATTATGGCTGCTTCCATCTTGATTTGGTTCATCACTGCATATCCAATGGATGTAGAATACTCCAAAGATTATGATGCAGTGAAAGAACAAGTTGCTCAAGAGTATGAAGTAAAAGATGCAGCTACATTATCTCAATTCGGTATTGCTACAGATGACCAAAAAGATGCAGTTGATAAAATTGTTGAAGATATGAAATCTACTGTACAAGATGCTACTGATGCTGCTAAGCAAGCAGGAGAAGATGAACCTGAAGTAGCAGTAGAGGATGATTCTGAAGCACCTGAATTATTCAATGATATTAAAGATGAAAATAAAGACTTGTTCCCAGCAGCATGGGCAATGTATAAAAACAGTGCTAACTTAGATGCTGAAAATGACAAACTTGATAAAGAACAAGCTGCTGAAAAAATTGAACAATCCTATGCAGCATCCTTTGGTAAAGCAATCAACCCAGTACTTGAACCATTGGGCTTCGACTGGAAAATGGGCTTATCTCTCGTAGCTGGTTTAGCGGCTAAAGAGGTAGTAATTTCTACATTGGGTACAGTATATGCAGTAGGTGGTGATGATAAAAATCCAGCTCCATTGACTGATTACTTACAAAATGATCCAAACTTCTCACCATTGATTGCATTAACAATGATGTTGTTCGTATTAATTTACCCACCTTGTTTGGCAACATTAGCTGTTATCAAACGTGAAACAGGTTCTTGGAAATGGGTTGCATTCATGTTCTGCTATGAAAATACATTTGCATGGATTGCATGTTTCATCTTCTATAACATTGGTCGCGCATTAGGTTTCTAATCTAGAGTCGCTAAATAGGAGAGTTTAGCCACCTTTAGATTCTTTAAACAAAAATGAATTTAAAAATTGCGATTTTGTTATAAGTAATTTAAAAATAATACTTGATAATTATCAATATTCGTGGTTAAATGATAATGAGAAAAGGGAAATATCCTTTAGATATTGCTTTTATCTTGTTTATCACTAATACACATATTATAATTTAGTAGATATTGAGAAAGAGGCATAATAATGGATAATCTTGTTATAGGACTCATAGTTGTATTAGCATTAGCTTATATCGGTAATAAATTTTACAAACAAATGTCTGGTAAAGGTGGCTGTGGCTGTGGTGGCGGTAGCTCCAAGTCTGGCTCTAAAAAATCTTCTGGTTGCGGTGGTAACTGCAGCTGTGATGGTTCCAATAAAGCACTAGGCATTAAACGTACTGCTAAGTAAGCTAATACGAATTCTGAATTTGAATGAGGGGTCTCTATAATGGCTCCTCTTTTCAAATATAGTAATTAAATTTTTTATCATATTTAGTAGAAAGGAATATTATCATGTTCAACATCGATCAAAAAAATCTTAAAAACGCTAACTTATTCGCAGCAGGTCTTGCATTGGGTACTGTAGGTCTTAAAGTTTTAACTTCCAAAGACGCTAAAAAAGTATATGCTGGTATCGTAGCAGCTGGCCTTCGCGCTAAAGAAACTGTATTAGAAACAGCTGAAAAAGTACAAGCATCCGCATCTGATGTATTGGCAGAAGCTCAAGAAATCAACGAAGCACGCAACGAAGAAATCTTTGAAGAAAACAAATAATTAGAGGATTGCACATATGTTACAATTTTCTGTAGTAAAAAAACTCAGAAATCGCTTGCATGTTAAGGTAACTGGTCATCACTTTACAGAGGCTGAAGCAGCTTATGTAGAGGATACATTATTCCTTAATGATGCAATTGTAGATGTAACCTTCTACACTCGTAGCAGTCAAATCGCCATTAAACATACTGGCGATATTGATGCTGTGCGTGATGCAGTGCTAGGTCTACGCGATTTAGATTTGTCTGAAGCTCCTGCTTTGAACGAATATTCTCCTCGCTTGGTAAATAAAAAATACCGTGAAATGATGATCAACCGTACTGCACTTTACTTAGGTAAAAAAGCAGTGCTTCCTGCACCGATTGCGGCTGCATGGGCTTGGTTTGACGGTATTAAATTTATTGGTAAGGCTATTAAAACATTGTGGCAACGTAAGTTAACTGTCGAAGTACTTGATGGTGTAGCTATTGGTGCTGCTTTACTTCAAAAAGACTACCCAACAGCTAGTGCTGTTATGTACCTATTGGGTATTGGGGATATTTTGGAAGAATGGACTCACCGTAAATCCGTATTGAATCTTGCTCAAAGCATGTCCTTGAACGTAGATAAAGTATGGGTATTAGTTGACGATATCGAAGTGAGCAAGCCCGTTAACGAAGTTGTAGCAGGCGATCAAATTATCATTCGTCAAGGCGAAGTGATTCCATTGGATGGCGTCGTTATCGATGGTGTTGTTCTTGTTAATGAAAGCTCCATGACTGGTGAACCAGAAGCGGTTCGTCGCGATCAAGACAGTTCTGTATATGCAGGTACTGTTGTTGAAGACGGTAAAGCTATTGTAGAAGTACGTAGCACATCCAAAACATCTCGTTACGAAAAAATCGTTAACCTCATTGAAGAGTCTGAACAAATGAAATCCGGTATGGAACAACAAGCATACCGCATGGCTGATAAATTAGTTCCAATAAGCTTTATTGGTGCTGGTTTAACATACTTGTTGACTCGTAATGTGATGAAAGCATTGTCTTTCGTAATGGTTGACTTCTCTTGTGCTCTTAAATTATCCATTCCATTAGCAGTACTTTCCGCTATGCAAGAAGCATCTAAACGCGGTATCACTGTTAAAGGTGGTAAGTTCCTAGAACAAATTGCACAAGCAGATATGATTGTGTTCGATAAAACAGGCACTCTTACTAAAGCTGAACCTGAGTTTGAACAAATTATTCCATTTAACGGTCATGATGCAGATGAAATGTTGAAATTAGCTGCATGTATTGAGGAGCATTTCCCTCATTCCATGGCAAAAGCAATTGTACGTGCTGCTAAGGATCATGCATTACCTCACAAGGAAATGCACTCTGACGTAGAATACGTTGTGGCTCATGGTATTGCATCTAAGGTTGGTCGCTATCGTGTACGCATTGGTAGTGCTCATTATATCTTTGATGATGAAAAAACAAAGATTCCTGCTGATGAACAAGAAAAATTCAATAATTTACCAAATACATCTTCACATATTTACCTCGCTATTGGTGGTACATTAGCAGCGGTTATTTGCATTAAAGACCCTGTACGTGAAGAGGCAAAACAAGTTATAGCTGATTTGCATGCATTAGGCATTAAAAAGGTTGTCATGATGACTGGTGACTCTAAGCGTAATGCACAACGCGTAGCTGATGAACTTGGTATTGATGAAGTGCATGCAGAAGTATTGCCAGAAGATAAGGCAAGTTATGTAAAACAAGCCAAAGCTGAAGGCTATACTGTTATGATGGTAGGGGACGGTATCAATGACTCCCCAGCAATTTCTGAGGCTCATGTTGGTATCGCTATGAATGAAGGCGCTCCAATTGCTCAAAAGATTGCGAATGTTACTATTTCTTCCGATAATCTACAAGCTCTTGTAGATTTGCGCCGCATTTCTATGGCATTGATGAAACGTATCAAAGCAAATTACAATGGTATCGTTGGTTTCAATGGTGCTCTTGTTGGTGGCGGTGTACTTGGCTTTATGCCACCAAGTCAAACTGCTTGGTTGCATAATCTATTCACATTGGGGATCGGGCTTGAAAGCATGACACCATTGTTGAAAAAAGAAGAACCAAAGGAAACTGTTCCTACAATTGATGTAACAGCTGATTCTGTAGTAGCTTAATCAAAGGAACCTCCATATAGGTATTGATTTACCTATATGGAGGTTTTTCTTTTTTGATGACATTTATCTATGATTATTGTAAAATACAAGGAGATTACATATCGTAGGAGATTTATATGAACATTTTGATAGATATTTGCAGACGCTCCTTCTATTTGAATCTATTTATTGTGGTAATTCCCATTATTGCATATATGATTCATAATGGATCGAGTGCGACAGTAGCACTAGTATGGTATTTGTTGTTATCCTTGTGTATGCCTTGGGCCTATTTATCATTTAAAAGCAGTACCTTTGGTGAGGGTAAATCTATAAGTCGTATCGCTTATGTAGTGAGCTGGGTTGTCGTTCACGGTATCAGCTATAAAGGAATTTTCTTAGGTATTGATTTATCCATGTTGTGGGGATGGCCAACAGTAGGTCGTGATATAGCCTTTTTATTAGCTATGTATTTTAGTGTCACATTTAGCTTGATTATAGCTTATGGCTTAACTCGATTGGTGGGAGACCGTAATGAATAAAAGTTTTTGGTTATTTACGTTAATTTGTTCACTTTTTGTAAGTGCTATTACGACAGTACTTTCATTAAGTGGGGCACTATCAATACCCATTTTAGTGTTCCCCGTTTTGTCGCTAGTCATACCAATTATGGTGCGACGACTAAAGAATGCCAAGTTTAACGATGATTTACCGCTAAGCATGGGCTATCATGCTTATAGTTGGGCTTGGTGGACGGTATTTTCGTTTCTTCATACACCATTTAGCTTTAATGTAGATAATGGATTAGCAAAAGTACTACTTTTATTTGTAGTATATTTTATCGTTCAAGTTCTTATTGAGCTATGTGGTTTGTTAGCCACAAAGTATTTCAATCGTACTCATCGATGGGGAATGATTGATGAAGCGTTAGATATAATTGCCTATACTATACCGATTCCGTTCTTGTATATTGCTTCAATCTTATATATAGATTTACAAGATCCGATGGTATATTTTATGTATGCATCATCCATGAATGTAAATATATTATTTGCTGAACTTGTATTATTATTAGTTTCTTTATTGGTCTTTGTATTCTATTTGTATCCAAGAGATTTAGCATATAAGGGTGTACGTTTGTTTCGTATCATTATTACTGCAGGCATATGGCTTGCTATGAACGCCCATATCTTGTATGGTGGTTATATTCCAGAATTTATTTTATCTTTAGTTCCCACCGTTTTTCCAACGTACCAAGGTAATCCACTAGTGTTTGTAACTCCAACTTTATTAGAAGCTGGTATGACCGGTGGCGCAGTGATTATAGGTGCATTGGTAGAGCGTGGTATTATTTCACGACGCCGTGAACGTATTTAATTTCTAGTTTCGACTTATATCCGTAAGGAATGAGAGCGAAGGAGGATCTATGAACAACATTGAACGTCCATTGGATGATAACTCAACTGTATCAATCCACGACAATGAAAAACTGAAGCAAGTTGAACGTAAAGAGGCCAAAAAAGAGAAGAAAAGTGGCATTACGATTCGAGAATTGACAATTATTGGTCTACTAGCAGGTATCACTATTGCATTAGGGCTTTCTGGTTATGGTATTATTCCATTAGGACCGCTAAATGTAACAACTTTACATGTACCAACTCTAATTGGTGCTATTGTAGAAGGACCAAAAGTGGGGGCCTTTGTTGGCTTTATCTTTGGTTGCTATAGTTTGTGGCAAAATATTACAGCTCCTAATATTTTATCCCCACTATTTATTAATCCAATCATTTCCGTATTACCGCGTATACTTTTCCCAGTATTAGCATATTTGGTATATCTATTATTGTGGAAAGCACCGCAAGGTCCGCGTATTATTGTTTCTGCTTTTATGGGGACTGTATTTCATACGATCATGGTTATGGGATTAATCTTCTTACTCTATGCAGATATGTTTGCTCTTAAAATGAATCTTAGTCCAGATCAAGTATTAGGCTCTATTGTATTCTTGTCTGTTACACATGGTATTCCAGAAGCAGTTTTTGCTGCTGTAATTGTAACACCAGTGGCAATGGCTTTACGAAAAGTATTGCGTAAGGATGCTCCTAAGAAAACTAAAGGTGAAGCTATGCGAGACGCAAAAGTTACAGACCATCAATTAGGAGAAACTGAAGTGGTAGAAACCAAATAAGCTGAAGTTGTAGACGAAAATATAACGAAATAGTATTTTACAGGCTTTTTATAAATATGATAAAATAAATATCATTCGATAAGTATTGAGGAGGATAATCATGGCTAAACGTATTCGTACTATCAACACTGAATCCTTACAAAAAACTGCTAAAACTGGCGGTTGTGGGGAATGTCAAACATCTTGCCAATCCGCTTGTAAAACAAGCTGCACAGTTGGTAACCAAGTTTGCAAACAAAAATAATGAAGAGGCTCGCTTAGCGGGCCTTTTTTATTTATGTTTTAAAGACATACATTGTATGGTATATCTTTATGACTCTTTTTATAACGTTTAGTGTGGAAATGTGGTACAATTATCTAGAAAGTTCTATATACTAGAGCTTTTACCATACAAATCAATTGGAGGTACCATGTTAGAATTAAAACCAATGATCCATAAGTTTCGGATGAAGGATAACTATTACTGCTTAGACGTAAATAGCGGTATTATCCATGTTATCGACGAACTCATCGATAGAGTTCTTGACATATATGATGGCACTAATCGCGATGCTGTACATGCTGCGTTAGATGCTAAAGAAGATGCAGTAGAACTAGATGAGATTATGGACGAGTTAGATGAGCTCATCAAAGCGGAGCAATTATTTGCACCGATGAGTAAAGAGTTTAAACTTGTAGTAGGTGAGAAACCTATTGTTAAGGCATTATGCTTAAATATTGCTCATGATTGTAACTTAGCATGCAAATATTGCTTTGCTAGTCAAGGTGATTACGGCGGTGTTAAACGAGAATTGATGAGCTTTGATGTAGCAAAACGAGCTGTGGACTTTCTTATTAAAATGAGTGGACCTCGCCAACATTGTGAAATTGACTTTTTCGGTGGTGAGCCATTGTTGAACTGGGATGTTGTTAAGCAAACGGTTGAATACATTGAATCCATTCAAGAAAAGCACAACAAAATCTTCAAACTTACATTGACCACGAATGGTATGCTTTTAACACAAGATAAAATTGATTATGTGAATGAGCATAAGATGAGTCTTGTATTATCTTTGGATGGTCGTGAATCCGTTCATAATGCGATGCGACCTGTAGCGGGTAGTGGTGCTGAATCCTATAAATATATTGCAAAGAATCTTGTCAATGCTGTAAAACAGCGTCACGGTCTTGAATACTATGTACGTGGTACGTATACACATAAAAACTTAGACTTTACTAAAGACGTTATGGCAATGTCTGATCTCGGCTTTGAGCATTTGTCCATGGAGCCTGTTGTCGGTGAAGAAGGGGACTATGTACTTCGTGAAGAAGATTGGCCAGCTTTAGAGAAAGAATATGAAAAACTAGCAGATATTTATTTACAACGCCAGTTAGAAGGCTGGGGTGAGAAGTTTAACTTCTTCCACTTCCGCATGGATTTATATCGTGGGCCATGTATGGCGAAACGCCTTCGAGGTTGTGGGGCAGGTCATGAATATATGGCGATTGTACCAAATGGTGATATTTATCCATGCCATCAATTTGTAGGCAAAGATGGATACGTGCTTGGTAATGTGTATGATGGTTTACAAAATACAGAGATTCCTAAAGATTTCCGTAATACACATGTATTCTCTAAGCCAATTTGTGCTGAATGTTGGGCGAAATTCTTCTGTTCCGGTGGCTGTCATGCGAACAACATTACATTGGGTGGCGATCTAGAGACACCTTATGAATTTGGTTGTCGTTTACAGAAGAAACGTATTGAATGTGCTATCATGATTCAAGCTGAATTAGAACAAGCTGGTATTGATGGCAGTATTCCTGTTGCATTAGGTTAATTACACTTGATTCTCCGAGTATAGTAGGAGTTTATATGAAACAAAATAGTAATCAAACTACAGAACGCTGGGGAATTCGCTATACCGGTATAGTTCAAGGGGTCGGATTCCGACCCCTTGTTTCTATGTTGGCCCATTCTCTAGGATTAACAGGTTTTGTATATAATGATAGTCAAGGCGTGTATGTTGAAGTTCAAGGTTTTCTAGGTGAATTGCAGTTATTTTTAGATGCTGTTCAAGAGGAGCAACCTCGTTTATGTCGTATTACTAGTCAAACTGTACAGCATCTTACACTTAATATGCATGAAAGTGATTTTGTTGTGCAGGCATCCCCTTTAGGTGAATCCGTGAGTACCTTTATTAGTGCTGATACTGCGCCTTGTAATGATTGCCTTAAAGAGTTACAACAAGATAAACGTAGAAAGGAATATCCTTTCATCAATTGTACAAATTGCGGACCAAGGTATACGATAATCAAATCTTTGCCCTATGATCGAGAACGGACGACGATGAATGAGTTCCCCATGTGTGAAGATTGTAAGGCTGAATATGAAGATATAGAGGGGCGTCGTTATAGAGCTGAACCAAATGCATGCACTTATTGTGGGCCTTGGTATACTTTATACAAGCCAAATCGCACGGCTGTAGATACGGTAAATGTATGGAATACTACGCGGGAATTGATCAATGAAGGTAATATTATCGCCATAAAAGGTGTAGGAGGGTATCATCTTGTTTGCGATGCTAGAAATGACGCTGCTGTACAACGATTACGTAAGCGGAAGAATAGACCGCATAAACCATTAGCAATAATGGTGGGATCTCTAGATATGGCGATTGAGTTAGTACATATTAACGATGTAGAACTAGATGTATTAACGGGGATGGAACGTCCTATTGTGTTATTAGAAAGGAATCATAATAGTTCTGTTCGGTTAAGTCCTCACGTTGCACCTGACAATCATATGTTGGGTGTGATGTTGCCTTATTCACCAATGCATGAGGTGTTATTACCTTCTGATGCGGCATGGGTTATGACCAGTGGTAACAAAAGCGGTGATTCCGTATTATATAACGACGATCAAGCGTTTAATGAACTAGGTGAGGTAGCAGACTATTTCCTCGTTCATAATCGTGAAATCTATGCTCCTCTTGATGATTCTGTGGTGGTGGTCATCAATAATAAACCTCGATTTATTCGTCGCAGTCGTGGCTATGTACCTGAGCCAATTCATTGTGACTGTTTAGAACAAACTTCGATATTAGCTATGGGCAGTGATTTGAAAAATGCGTTTGCTGTGAATAAAGGTAGTGAAGCTCTTGTAGGACCCCATATTGGAGATTTAGAGAATGCATCTACTCATAAAACCTTAGAATGGACCATTGAGCGATATAAAAATTTATTTTCTATACAACCAGAAAAGATTATTATAGATAGTCATCCCCAGTTTTTCTCTTCTCGGTTAGGTGAAAGAATAGGTGAAAGTTTCCATCTTTCTGTTATACCTGTTCAGCATCATCATGCTCATATAGCGTCTGTTATGGCAGAACACAATTTAAGGGGGCTGGTACTAGGAATTGCTATGGATGGTACTGGCTATGGACCAGATGGGACTATATGGGGGGGGGAATTTCTCCTTTGTAAAGGCAATCAATATCAGAGATTGGCACATATTCATGCGGCTCCATTGCCTGGTGGAGAAAAGGCTGTTTCTGAACCCTGGCGACAAGCCTTATGGTATATTCGTAATTATTATGGCGATGATATCCCTTTTGTATATCAAGAGTGGATGAAAGAACTTCCAAAGGGATGGGAAATTTTAGATAAAGCATTACAATCTACGATGCCCATGATTCAAGCTACAAGCTGTGGGCGATTATTTGATACTGTAGGTGCTTTATTAGGTCTTGGTATGGTCCATAGTTATGATGCACAAATTGCCATTTCCTTAGAAACTCTATGTGGTGATGAAAAAGGATCACTACTTGCTTACAATTATGATGGACATATTCTTGATTTTACACCTACAGTTCAATCTATTATGGATGGCGTTGTTCGTGGTGAATGTCGAGCTCATTTAGCCGCTTCATTTCATAAAACAATGGCAATAGCACTATGCGAAACGGCTGCAGACTTGATGGAGCGATATAATATTAGTGATGTGGCTATGTCTGGTGGTGTATTTCAAAATCGTAAACTATTAGAATTTATATATAAGACGTGGCATATAGGTAATTTATATATGAATGAAGCGGTTCCCTCTAATGATGGTGGACTTGCTTTAGGACAACTGTGGTTAGGAAATCAATTATAAATTGTCATATAGCTCTTATTCTTAGATAAATTTATTTAGTAATGTCCTGAATATTGTTTAATCTATGTGAGTGCCATAGCTAGTTTAAGTTCTAGTTGTTTGTGCACACTATCACTAAATAATGAGTGTAACTGTGATACAATAATATTAATTTTATTCATATATTTTGGAGCTGTTTTATTGAAGTAAATGTATATAAAACTTGTTATAAATGATATAGATAAGGAGATAATATGTGCTTAGCTGTACCAGCGCAATTGATTGCTGTGAATGATGCTATTGGTACCGTTGAATTGACAGGTGCTACCCGTGACTGCAGCTTGCTCCTCGTACCAGATGCAAAGGTCGGGGACTGGTTGTTAGTTCATGCAGGTTTTGCTGTACAAATTGTTGATGAAGAAGAGGCTCAAAAAACATTAGAGGCCTTTAAGGAGTTAGAAGAACTTGAAGAAGCTTACTTTGCAGGAAAAGCAGCACACAGCTGATGCTTTGTTAAGGCGCATCAATGCGCTTCATAAGCCCGGTGAAACTGTGCGGCTTATGGAGGTTTGTGGTACGCATACAGTATCGATTTTCCGAGAAGGTCTTCGTCAATTATTGCCAAGTGGCATAGAACTTGTTAGTGGACCAGGATGTCCAGTATGTGTAACTGATCAAACCTATATGGATAAGGCTTTAGCCTATGCAGAACGTGAGGATGTTATTATTGCTACCTTTGGGGATATGTTAAAGGTTCCAGGTAGCTATAGTAGTCTCAATGAAGCTCAAACAAAAGGAGCTCATATCCATGTTATTTATACGCCTTTAGAGGTAATAGAACTTAGCAAAAAATATCCAGAAAAGAAAATAATATTCTTAGCTATTGGCTTTGAAACGACTATTGCGATTATATGTGCTACTGTGAAAGCCGTTCACGCAGCAGGACTTAAGAATGTATTCTTCTTAGTATCTCATAAATTAGTGCCTCCAGCATTGCGTGCACTATTAGATAAACAAGAAGGTCATATCGATGGATTTATTTTACCTGGCCATGTGAGTGTTATTATTGGTGAAGAATCATACCGATTTTTGCCCAAAGAATACGGTATTCCATCTTGTATCGCTGGCTTTGATGGCTTAGAAATATTGTCTGCTATAGCTAATATTTTAGAGCAACGTGAGTCTGGTAATGTTGTGGTGGGCAATACGTATCATTCTGTAGTTATGCAGAAGGGAAACCCTGTAGCCCAAGCTATGATCGAGGAAGTGTATGAAGTATGCGATGATGTATGGCGTGGTATTGGTGTGATTCCTAACTCTGGTTTAGCATTAAAGGGGGAGTATGCAGCTTATGATGTAGAGCTTGCCCTTCCTATTAACTTGGATAAACCATCTCTTGATCCTAAAGGCTGTCAATGTGGACGTGTTTTGCAAGGCCTTATTAAACCGAGTGAATGTCCGTTATTTGGTAAAAGCTGTACCGCAGATCATCCGGTGGGTGCCTGTATGGTATCTGTAGAGGGTAGCTGTGCTGCATGGTATAAATATGGTTATTCTAGTGGTGGATCGACGTGGGAGGATTAATATGGAACGAGTTCGCTTAGTCCATGGTAATGGTGGACGATTTAGTCATGAGTTGACGGACCGTTTTATTTTGAAATATTTTACAAATGATTTATTGGCGCCCCTACACGATGGTGCCCAGTTTCCTGTTACAGCCGGGCGCATGGCCTTCTCTACAGATTCTTATGTGGTGCAACCTGCGTTCTTTCCTGGTGGTAATATTGGCAAGTTGGCTGTTTGTGGAACTGTGAATGATTTAGCCATGAATGGCGCGATACCTCAATATTTAAGTTGTGGTCTTATTTTAGAAGAAGGTTTGGCCTTTGAAGAGCTAGATGAAATTCTTCGCACTATGTCAGAAATGGCAAAAGCCGCAAATGTTCAAATTGTTACAGGTGATACAAAGGTCGTTAAAAAGGGCGAAGTAGATAAAATCTACATTAATACTGCTGGTATTGGCATGATTCCAGATGGAATAGATATTGGTCCACATCGTGTGAAAGCAGGGCTAGATATCATTTTGTCAGGTGCTATTGGAGATCACTCCATTGCCGTTATGGGGCAACGGTTTGGGTTAGATTTATCTGACTCCTTAACAACTGACTGTGCACCACTAAATAAGATGGTTCAAGCAGTATTAGATAAAGTAGGAACTCAAGTTGCTTTGTTGAGAGATCCCACTCGTGGTGGCCTAGGTACCGTTTTAAAAGAAATCGCTGATCAGAGTCAAGTAGGCATTAAAGTTGAAGAAACGGCCATACCTATTCATGAAGAAGTGCAGTCAGTATGTAATATATTGGGGTATGACCCTTTATATTTAGCGAATGAAGGGAAAGTAGTTCTTATCGTTGAACCATCTGTTACGGACGAAGTTCTCAAGATTCTTCATAGTTTTGAAGAGGGAAGCGAAGCTGTTCTAATTGGTAAGACTATAGATAAAAATATTGGTAAGGTTGGTCTACAAACGGCTATTGGAGGTGTTCGTTTAATTGATTTATTAGGTGAAGATCAGGTTCCACGAATTTGTTAAATTTATAATTAATAAAAGTAATTAAACTATATCATTTTGTTAATCTTTTTATTTCAATTTTTGAGCTTTCTAGATGTAGCTCGTATTAGATGTTGACACGATTTATCATTGATGATAGCATTAAATTAAGTTGCGTAAAATTCATTAAGAATTCATCGAAAATCTATATTATGTTAGTATCTTTATGTGTAAGTTCTTATACTTTCACTAGAATCTATGTATAGAATTTGTTAAAATATAAGTATCTATAGGAGGCTTATTATGAAAAAGAAGATTATTACAGCTGTTCTAGGGATTTGTTTAACTACAACTGCATTTGGTGGTATCTTGACAACTCAAGCTGGTGGACTTAGCAGCATTCTTGGTGGTGCAGCTAAAATTGGTGGTATCGGCATTGTTGTTAACAAATTTGGTCCACAAATTGACTCTTTCCTAAATAAATTATTGAAACAAAATAACTTGAGTACTGAATATACAACTAAAGTAGTTCCTATTATCAGTATTGGTACAAAAGGTTATATCGGTGCGGCTCAAGTTACTGGGCCTGCTTCTAGCATTGAAGAAGTTAAAGCTGTTGCTCAAGTAGAAGGTAGCTTTAATGGTATGGTTCGTGTAAAAGGATTAGTTCCTGTTAATAGCACAAACCCAGTTGGTGCATCTCGTGTTCAAGGCGTAGGTGTATCTGCGATTATTGATTTGAAAATTTAATGGCCACTGAGCATATAAATTGATAGACTCAGGGAATAAGCACGGTCTTAGGCCCGTGCTTATTCTGTTGTATAACAGTTATACATTAGATACATTGTGGAGGAATTTATGAAGAAACAAGTACTTACACTTTTAATGGCATCCCTAATTTCAGGCACTGCATTTGCCGCTCCTGGCACAGTAACTGAAAAAACAAATGTTTTAGAAACTACTGTATATGGAGCCGTACAAGATGGTGCTGTTGTGGACCGCATTAATCAACTTGATGAAACCGTGTATGGTACTGGTTTCAATGGTAATTCCGCAACATTGAGTAAACGTGTTGACTCCCTCTACAATTCTGTAGAAGGCAGTGGTACTAATATTTCTTTGCGCGAAGAAATGGATGCATTGGAATATACATATCAAAATAGCATTAACGCAGGATCTCTTGTAGACCGTGTAGAAAAGATGGAACGTAGCGTTAATGGTCGCATTGGTAGCGGTTCCTTACAAAAACGTATTATCTCTTTGAAGACAAAGGTATATGGTAGCAATGTGGCTCTTACTAACCAAGTAGGTACATTGTCTGGTAATCAAGTGTTCAAAGTGACTCTAAATGAAGCGGTTTCTTCTAAAACTAGTCATGAAGGTGACACTATATCCTTTACTGTTGCAGAAAATGTAATGGATGGCAATGTCTTATTAGTACCTGCGGGCACTGTAGGTTCCGGAACAATTACTTCTTTGAAAAAGGCTCGTTCCTTTGGTCGTAATGGTGCGTTAGATATTACATTTGATACAATCCCAGCTATTGATGGTACAGAATTTACTGCTGTACAAGGTAAAGAGGCTAAGGATAAAACCCGTAGTGAAGTTAAAGCAGCAGGTGCATCTGTAGCGGGCGCAGTTCTACTCGGTCCTGTTGGGCTTGTAGGGGGCGCTTTCATCAAAGGTAAAAATATTGAGTACCCAGCTGGTGCTACTGTATATGTACAACCTCAAGATTCCGTAACAATTCAAGGTCTTGTTATTGGTGGTGATGGTTTAGCTCATAGTGATGATGAATTAGCTGATGCTGTAACTGTACCTAATACAACAGGTGAATCTGAAGAATATGTAGAAAATAATGATACTGATGAAAATGCAGCTGTAGCTGAAGATGCTACAGCAGTTGAGGAGCCAGAAGAACCTGTAGAAAATGTTTCTCAACCTATCGTTGTTGTAAAGCGTAATCAATAATTAACAAATTCTTAAAGTAATAGGAGTTCTAGTAACCATGAGGAAACGTAAAGTACAATGGCTGGCAGCGGCATGTGTTGTTTGTTTAGCACAACCTGTATGGGCCGCTACTGAGTCAACTATTGTATATCAAGATACATTGGATAGCGTAGGTCAATCCTATGCAGGAGAAATTTCTAAAGCATCTACACCTGAATATAGTAATATCCGTGTTGTACGTCGTGGTGAAAAAGCGAAATCTGCTACTCCTGCTGAACAGTTGCCTACACGTATCGATGCTAACAAAATGTCTTATACTGGCTCTACAGGTGATGTATATGCTCAAGGCGATGTTGTGGTGTCTCAAGGTAATCAAACTTTGATGGCTCCACGTATTGAAGGTAATACTAAAACTACAGAGTATCGTACTGTTGGGGGCTATCGCTATTTGGAAGATGGCGGTAAAACAAAAGATATTACAGGTCAAAATATGACGTATCGCACTAGCGATCGTCACTTTGAGGCGGACCAAGCCATGGGATGGAGCGATCCCTATTATGTAAAAGGCAATAACGCTACTTTTGATGGACAAATAGGCCATATGGAAAAGGGCATGGTAACTACAAAACATGCAATGGCTTTTGTTCATACTCCAGATTATCGTGTGGAGGGTCAAGATATTCAGGTATATCCTGGTGATAAAGTCGTTATTAAAAAACCATCCTTTTATATTAAAAACTTTAAAGTATTATCCTTGCCATCTTATACGACTTCATTGCGTCATGACAAAGAAGGCAAATTTAGTATTTTTTCCTTAATACCAAAACCTACGTATAGTAACGATGATGGTATTGGCTTACATGGTAGTACAGAATATCCTATCGGTAAAAACGGTGAAGCTTATATTGACTATCGTTGGTATTCTAAATCTGGTTTTAAACCTCAGGTGGGATATCGTCATTATTTACCTTGGGGGACTGCTTCTGTTGGGTATAGCAAGGAGTCTAATGAATATAATGATGAAACAGTATGGGTAGAAAAAATAGGTGAAGCTCGTTTGGATACTCATACATATCATGTAGGGAATTCTCCAATTACTGTACGTGGTGGTATTAATGCTGGTTATTGGAAAGAGGGTTCTGTAAAAGGTTCTCATAAAGAATATTATGCAGAAGTTTCTCATGATCCTATTAAGCTTGGCAAAAATGCTGATTTGCGCTTCTTAGGTGGTTACCAACGTGACTACTATGGCTATGATGGTAGTATCCGTAGCATGCCTTATTGGGGGGCTAGATTCCAATCTAAAGTTGGTAATCGTGCTAATGTATGGGTTAGCTATAATCAACGAAATATTACCTACAATAATTCACCTTATCGTTTTGATACGACAGAGCTTCCAAAAGAGCTTATTTATGGTGGTACCTATAAATTGACTCGCCTTGATGATATTTCTGTAAGTGTTAAGAATAACATGATGAGTGGGGATATTGATTCGGTCTATTATACATGGCATCGTGATTTACACTCCTTCGATATGTACTTAACATATAAAGATGGACATAAAAATAAAAATGATCAATGGAAAATTAAATTTGTAGGTAAAGACTTTTAGTTAGGAGAATACTATGCAACGCATTAGAAAAGCTGTAATTCCAGCAGCTGGTTTTGGTACACGTTTCTTACCAGCTACCAAGGCACAACCAAAAGAAATGCTTCCTATTGTCGATACACCTGCTATCCAATACATTGTAAAAGAAGCTTTAGATTCTGGGATTGAAGAAATTCTAATTATTACAGGTCGTAATAAACGTGCTATTGAGGACCATTTTGATAGTAGTGTTGAATTAGAATTGTTATTACAAAGTCAAGGTAAAAATAAACCATTGGCTATGATTAAGGATTTGGCGGACATTAAAGTTCACTTTATTCGTCAAAAAGCACCTCGTGGACTTGGTGATGCTGTATTGTGTGCAAAAGCATTTATTGGTGATGAGCCATTTGCAGTATTACTTGGTGATGATATTGTTTACAATCCAGAAAATCCATGCTTAAAACAGTTGATTGATTGCTATAATGAGCATCCTGGTATTATTTTAGGTGCTCAATTTGTACCGGAAGATAAAGTTAGTTCTTATGGTATTGTATCTGGTGAAGCATTGGCTGATAATTTATATCGCGTTGATAACTTGGTGGAAAAACCTAAGAAAGAGGATGCTCCATCTCGACTCGCTGTATTAGGTCGTTATATTTTAACACCAGATATTTTCAATATCTTAGAAGCTACTAAGCCTGGTGTAGGTAATGAAGTCCAATTAACTGATGCATTGGCAGCCTCTAAAACGGATACGTATGCATTAGCATATGAAGGTATTCGCTACGATACAGGGGATAAATTGGGCTATTTAAAAGCCACTGTTGAGTATGCATTGCGCAACGAAGAATTGGGTGAAAGCTTTAAAGCTTACCTAAAGGAATTAGATCTAAAATAGATAATCTATGAGACTTCCATGTGAGGGGCCTATGATATATGTCATAGGCTCTTTTTATTTATAGTTTCAAACTCATTTGATATTTATTTGTTAACATATGAACAATGCATTTTGTTGACGAATGAAATAATGTTGATTATAATCAAGATATTGAATAAATAAAAGGACTGTGATTATATGAGAACATTATTTAAAGCATTATGTAATAATGATTTGAACCTGCCAGGACATAGCGTTATTAAACATATGCATTATGATTCCTCAGGTAGTGATAGAACCGTATGTGAAATTGTATCGAAAGTAGCTAAAACCACCACAATTGGTATTATGGATACGACTGGCTTCTTAATGGTCGATTTACGACCAGTGCCAAAACAATTTAACATTCGTTCTACTATAAACCAACAGGGAACAGATGGTGCTATATCTTTCTCTAAGGAAGAGGTCATACGATTTGTAAATGATATTAATGATACGAACCCCATCCATCGTGAGAATCCTTATGTTGTTCCTGGCTGCATGATTTTAGAAACGATGTGGGATTTTTGGAATATTAGTAAATCTGCTCTGCAAATGGCGATTTATTTTCATGCACCAGTTATTGCAGATGACAAGGTAACTTTGGTGGAATATCCTGAAGATGCTCATGTAGAAGGTTACATTGGCGATACATTGGCATTTTCGGCTACGTTTTTTGGTGAAAATGAAGATTCATCATCTTTGAAACAAAGATGTATTAGTTAGAGGTAATTATGGAAACAAGACGTTTAACAAAAATGGCTTTATTAACAGCCTTATTATGTATTTCAGCATATATTTCTTTCCCATTGCCATTTAGTCCCGCTATGGTAACGGCTTTGACTTTGGTAGCCACATTAATCGGCCTATTGTTACAGCCTAAGGATGCACTTATCGTATTTATCATTTATATTTTGCTTGGTGCAGTTGGGTTACCAGTATTTGTTGGCGGTACGGCTGGTCTTGGCAAATTGTTGGGACCAACAGGTGGCTTTATTTTTTCTTGGCCAGTTGCATATACATTACTAAGTATATTTAAAGGTTCTAAAAAAAGCTTTTTCTCTTATGCCTGGCGATCTCTTGTGATTACCATTCCTGTAGTGTACCTCTTTGGTGTAGCAGGTTTTATGATTGTTACAAAAACAGAACTTTGGGCGGCCTTGCCTGTAGTCATGTTCCCATTTATTCCTGGAGATATCGTAAAATGTCTGGTTGCTTCTTGGTTAGCAACTAAAGTTAAAATTTAGAATACAATTAAAGTGGCATTCTGCGGGATGCCTCTTTTTTGCTTTTAATAGAAGGAGTATATATGTCAGTATATATTCATGGTGGGCTTAGAAGTCCTATCGGCGTTTTAAATGGACAATATAAACATATGAGACCCGAGATTTTGGGCTCTCAAGTAATTGATGAAATAATTAATCGTTATACTATTTCACATATAGATGGAATCTTCTGTGGTAATGCAGTTGGTACTGGTGGTAACCTTGGCCGTCTCATGGGTCTTATGTGTAATTTACCAAATTCTGTGCCTGCTATCACCGTTGATATGCAATGTGCCTCAGCATTAATGAGTATTGAGATCGCCTATGCACATATTGTGTCTGGTATTATGGATTCTGCTATTGCAGGCGGTATTGAAAGTTCGTCGTTACAGCCAGAGCGGGTGTATGCATCTGGGGATGACCGAGAAGGTCCCTATAAGGTAGCTCAATTTACGCCCCAAGATCAATCGCCTTTAGCTATGCTCAAAGGGGCCGAGCGGACTATTCATAAATACAATGTAACAAAGGAAGATTTATATCCGCATATTATTGGCAGTCATCAAAGAGCATCAGCAGCTTTAGATAACCCATATTTACAGTCATATATTATGCCTATTACTATAGATGGTAAAAGATGTATAGATGAATGTATTCGACCTACGATGAACGAAAAACTCTTGTCTAGGATGAAACCTTTGTTGGGAGCTGACTCTATTACAAATGCAGGCAATGCGTGTTTAACTCATGATGGAGCAGCCTTTGTATATTTATCTAATAAAAAAGGGCCTTTTAAAATTCATAGCGTCAAACCTTGGGCAGGAAATCCCCAGTTTAGTCCAGAGGGTGCCCTTGAAAGCACAGAAGCCATTTTAAAACGTACAGGTTTAACTATGGATGATATTGACGTAGTGGAATGGAATGAAGCCTTTGCCATTATTGATGTTCTTTTTGATAAGACTTATCCTAATCATATTGGGAAATATAACATGTTTGGTGGAGCGTTAGCTTATGGGCATCCCTATGGATGTTCTGGCGCCATATTAGTGCTTCACTGTATGGCTGCTTTAGAATCTTGTGGTGGTCGTTATGGTTTATGCGCTATTGCTGGTGCAGGAGGCACAGGATCGGCTTTAATTATGGAACGTATGTAATATGACAATTATTGAACGCTTACAACAGAATAAAGAGTTAGAGCCCCATAAAATTGCCCTAATCGTAGATGACATACAATATACATATGGTGAACTATATGATGCTATTCTATCGGTAGATATTAATAATACAAGTCACATTGTAAATTTTACTCAGTCTAAAGAGACATTAAAAACTAAGGTTCTTTTAATTAAGGAATTGTCGTTTGTTGAACAACTTACACAGTGGCTTGGGGCAATATATAAAGATAATATTCCTATGGTATGTCACAATGAGATGGATAAGGCTTATGTAGATGAGCTAGCTCGTATTATAGCCTATGAAGGTGTACCGCCATTAGCTGATTTTGGAGTACTTACATCGGGGACTACGGGACGACCAAAACCTTTGTGGAGACGAGAGAGGTCTTGGCGTGATTTTTTTGATATTCAAAATAATATTTTTCATATAAACAAAGATGTTAAAATCTTTTTACAAGGGAGTTTTAGTTTCACAGGTGTTAGCAATATGGTTATTGCCGCTTTATGGGCTGGAGGGACCGTTGTTACTACGAGTTCATTGCGTCCTAGTAGATGGATACAGCTCATAGAGGAATACAATGTAGACCATATATATGCATTACCAACAAAACTACGATTATTGGTACGACACTGTAAAAGTAATTTATCATCTATTAAATATATAATTGCAGGATCTCAAGTTCTAGATCGACAATTAATGGAACAGTTACAACATATATGTCCTGATATGGAGTTTATCTTGTACTATGGCGCATCAGAGCTTAACTATATAACGTATTGTACAGGTAAGGAATGGCTAGAGCGAGAAGGTACGGTGGGGAGACCATTCCCAACCATACAGATAGCAGAGACTGATAATGTTATTTATGTGACCACAAAATATCATATTGAAGGGATTCCTAATACATATACTGTAAATGATTGTGGATATATCGATAGCGATGGTTATCTAATGTTTAATGGGAGAGCAGGCGACGTAATCAATAAAGGGGGATATAAAATTTCTATTCCAGAGATGGAATTGTATTTACAATCCTTACAAGGGGTTTCCGAGGTTGCTATAATTGATATTACTGATGAGATACGAGGGGAAGACTACGTAGTTTATATGGTGCTAGATGGTGAGGCTAGATTGAATGAAGTTATAGACTTTATTCATAATAAAAGGCCTTCTGTGGAGTGGCCAAAAGCTATAATAGAAGTTCCTATGCTACCCCTTACGGAATGCTCAAAAGTAGATAAACGAAAGCTAAAAGAGTGGTATAATAAAGGGTAAACATTTTTTGTACTACAAGGAGGCATCATGCAGATTAATAAGGCGGCGCTAGAGATTTTCGACTTTACATCCTCGTTAGCTGTATATTCTGAACATGAATTAAAGGTTGGGGATCAAGCTATACAAGATTATATAGCAAATCATGTAGTTAAGGCTTTTAAAGATCCAGGGGCTAGAACCGGAACCTTACATGATGCGAGCCCTGTGGGCAAACAATTATTAGATTATAAAAATGGAGAGCTTAAGTTTATTGATTTATGTAAGAATTTAGGTGAAAGCTTATTTTCATACATGAAACAAGCTACTGATTCTGTTGTTATTGATACAATTATCTGTGAAGCCGTTACGGATACGCCTTATGTTTGTATTCTTTTGTGTCAAGTTCATGATGCTTTTACCCATCAATTATTCAGTGAAGATGATGGTACATTGGCTACAGAACTCGTTTCTCATAAGGCTGTGTTGCCGATGCCGTCACAGAAGTTACGTGCCTTTGCATCCATTAATTTGCATGATTTTAGCGTTCGAATTTTTGAACCTAAAGGGGAATTTGATGGTGAGGTATCCTATATCCTAGCAGATAAGGTTTTGCAATTAGGGACTAATCAATCCTCGCGAGATACGGTGAGAAAGGTAAAGACTATCGTAGATAAGGTGGCTCAAGCTCATGAGTCTGATGGCGTTGTTGAGTTGACAACCGCTAAATCTATGATTGCTAAAAATGCAGAAGTATCAGATACCGTTGATCCTGTTCGTATTGTAGAAGAGGTATTTAAAGCGAATCCTATTCAACAAGAGGCGGCAAAAAAAGAATTAGCTGATGCGGATATGCTGCGTCCTTTGCCAGTCAATCGTGAGTTTGCCACGAAGGTTGGAGAGCATCATAAGATTAAAACAGATACAGGTATTGAGATTTCATTTCCTGTAGAATATATGAAAAATCGTGAGTTTATTGAGATAAAAACTAATGATGATGGTACCTTGCGTATTGAATTAAAAAATATTAATAAAATCGTAAATAAATAGTAATGAAAAATTATATTTGTCTATAGAAATATATTATGTAATGATTAAATTTATTTGCTATGCTAGTATATGGAGGTTATGATGAGTAAAGAGAAACATAAAAAAACAAACGCATTACGTATTTTAGATACTCATAAGATACTTTATAGTATTAGCGAATATGAGTGGTCTGAAGAGCGTGCTGCTGGCCTTCATGTAGTAGAAGCATTAAAACTCGATGAGAAACAAGTCTTTAAAACATTAGTTGGCAAAGGTGACAAAACTGGATATGTAGTATTCTGTATTCCTGTGGCTGAAGAGTTAGATATGAAACAGGCAGCACGTGTTAGTCATAATAAGTCTGTAGAGCTTGTTCATGTTAAGGATTTGTTAGGTATTACAGGTTATTTGCGCGGTGGATGTTCTCCAGTAGGCATGAAAAAAGCATTTCCTACCTATTTTGATGCTACTATGGAACCCCAAAAGTTTGTATATGTAAGCGCAGGTTTACGCGGTATGCAAATGAAGGTAAATCCAAAGGATTTGGCATCTGTTGTAAATGCTGAATTTGTTGAACTGACAATGGACCATTAAGGGGGGGCGTATGGCAAAAAAGTTTTATGCTGTTCGTCAGGGTCGTGTACCAGGAGTTTACACTACATGGTCTGACTGTGAAAAACAAGTAAAGGGCTATGGTGGTGCTATCTACAAATCATTTTCGACAGAAGCCGAAGCACGTGCTTTTGTAGAGGATTCAGGTTTGTCTTTAAGTGATTTTATGAGCGCTAAAAAGAGTGAACTTAAATCGCCACAAGAAGTGAAGTTTAAATCTAAAAATTCTAGGCCTATAGTTTCTAGTTCTAGTATTCAAAGTAAAGTATCAGCAAATGTTGTGAAACCAGATTTTACTACTCCAAACTATATGGTTGCGTATATCGATGGTAGTTATAATAAAGAGACCAATACTGTTGGGGCAGGTGGGGTTATCTTTTTGAATGGCAAGAGGAAAACTTTTTCTTTTTCCTCTACTGATAAACGATATACATCGTTTTGGAATGTAGCTGGCGAGTTGTTGGCTGCTATGCATGTTATGAAATACGCCGTTGATAATGGGATTTCTGAATGTTCACTTTACTATGATTATATGGGCATAGAAATGTGGGCTACTAAGGGATGGAAACGTAATAATGAGCTAACCCAAGAGTACTCAGCATTTTATGATTCTATAAAAAATCGTGTGCGAGTTTACTTTCACAAGGTGGCTGCTCATACGGGCGATACATATAATGAAATGGCTGATGCACTAGCAAAACAAGGTGCAGGTATTTAAAGATGTTAGAAGGGAGGGCGCTATGAATATATGTGTTACTGGTGGGGCCGGATTTATTGGTTCCCATTTAGTTGATAGATTAATTGAATTAGGTCATGATGTACTCGTTATAGATAATTTATCTACAGGTATGCGCTCCTTTGTACATGAAGATGCTCAATTTATTGAGATGGATGTACGAGATCCAAAATTACTATCTGTATTTGAAGAGTTTAAGCCGTCTATTGTTTTCCATGAAGCGGCGCAAACAATGGTACAATCCTCCATGGAGAACCCAAGTTATGACTGTGATGTAAATCTAATAGGGCTTATTAATGTCCTCGATGCTTGTCGTAAAGTGAATGTTGAACAATTTTTAATGCCTTCATCAGCTGCTGTATATGGCGACTTAGCAGTATTGCCATTGACTGAAGACTTGAGTGGTATGCCTTCGTCTTTTTACGGCTTAACAAAGCTTACTGCAGAAGGCTATTTGCGAATTTATCATGAAGCTTTTGGATTAAATACAGTATGCTTTAGATATGCAAATGTATATGGACCACGTCAAGGTGATGGCGGTGAAGGTGGCGTTATCAGTATTTTCAACCGTTTGATTGTCGAAGGGCAACCATTAACTGTATTTGGTGATGGTGAGCAAACTAGAGATTTCATTTATGTAGATGATGTGGTAGATGCTAACATTAAGGCTATGGGGAATGGTCAATGCACAGGTATTTATAATATATCTACCAATAAGGGAACATCTGTGAATGAGTTGATTACGCGATTCCGGGCTATTAGTGGGACAGATTTTATGGTTTATTATGAAGATGAGCGGATAGGGGATATTAAACATTCGCGCTTAAGTAATGTGAAAGCTGAACGTGATTTTGGCTTTACTGCTACTACAACATTAGAGGACGGCTTACAAAAGACATTAGAATACTTTAAAGCTCATCATAAGTAAGGAGAATAAGGTTTGGGGATATGAGTGATACACAATTTTGGGTAACTGTAGGTGTCTGGAATCTTATCGTATTCAGTATGTACGGATACGATAAATTATGTGCCATTAATGGATATGATCGGATTTCAGAGTTCACATTATTATTTTTAGCGTTTGCCTTTGGTGGTGTTGGTGCTTTATTAGGTATGGTCCTATGGCGTCATAAGACGTTAAAGCTTAAATTTAAATTAGCCATTCCTTTTGCATTACTTTGGTCTGTATATGCGGTTGGATTCGGTTATGGCTTGTGGGTGAAATGATTGTATAAACTAATATTTTATTCATTCTTTTATGATATAATAAGAGAATATTGTACATAAAATGTCAGTGAAGGAGATATTTGATGTTGCGATTACAATCAGGTTTTGAGTTAGATTATGCTAATATATATAATGAAAGTTGCATACAAGAACGTGATGTGAATAATTTTGAACGGGCTATACAAAATGTATGGCGTCATACAAATATTTTGCGTTCTACAGGCTTTGAAGAAGGTCATGTTTCTAAAGATGGTTTACCTGAACCTGTGTTGTTTTATCAACTTCCATATATTTCAGAAGATGGTATCAATACACCAGATATGTTAGAGCGGCTTTACGAATTACGTGACTATGCACGCCATAATATTGATACAGTTGTATCTGTAGGTATTGGGGGCTCCTATTTGGGAAGCAAAGTTATTTTTGATGTACAATGTGGAGCATTTTGGAATAACTACAGTGCAGAGGAACGCGACGGCTATCCTAGGATGTATTTTGCAGGCTTTAATGTGGATGGTGATTACTTAGTAGGGCTAATTCGTACGTTAGAGTGTCAAGCTCAGAAAAAAGGACCTGACTATAAGGTGATGCTCGTTATTAATTCTAAGTCTGGATCTACCATTGAACCTATGGCTAACTTCATGATTTTGGAGAAAGCTTTACAAGATCGTAATATTAATTACGAAGTGATAGCTGTTACAGATGTATCTGATGATGAACATCCTACGATTTTACGATCTATGGCGATAGAAAATAATTGGAAGACCTATAGCATTCCTTATGGTGTAGGTGGTCGTTTCTCTGTATTTACAGAAGTTGGTTTTGTAACGGCCGCTCTTGTAGGATTTGATATTGAAGGATTTTTAGCTGGTGCTGCATCTATGGATGTAGCATGTCAAGAAGAAGACATTTTTAAAAATCCAGGCCTTTTAAGTGCATTATTGAAATATATTGCATCTGAACGATATGGTCGTATTATAGAGGTGTTTATGCCTTATAGTGAAGCACTCCACTCATTATCTGATTGGTATGTACAGCTCCTATCCGAATCTCTTGGAAAAATGAGTAATACTTGTCTACCATATGGCCGTACACCAGTAGCTGCAGTAGGTACTATGGATATGCATGCTCAAGTTCAAGAGCATCAAGAGGGGCGTCTAAATAAGGTAGTTCAATTTATTAAGGTTAAGGAATGGAAACATAATCTCATTGTTCCAGATTCTTATAGTCAATATGAACGTTTACACTCTCTATCTGATGTAGGTATTTGTGATATTTTAAATATTGCTTTAGATGCTAATAGAGAAGCCTTGTCTAGTGACAATCGTTTTAACATGACTATAACTGTACCAACATTAAACGCATTCCATTTAGGGGAAATTATGTTTATGCATTGTTGGGCCGTTTATTTTGAGTCCATTTTTGCGGGCGTTGATGCTTTTGATCAACCAGGGGTAGAGGTTTATAAGCGTCTCATTGGGCCCAAATTGGCTCGAGCAAAGGATGTACATAATTCATGAGGGGGAACTATGAATATTTTAGTAACAGGTGGTGCTGGTTATATTGGGAGTCATACTGTACGTGCTTTACAACAAGCAGGATATACACCAATCATTGTAGATAATTTATCTCGAGGGCATGTAGAATCTATTCCTGAAGGGGTAAAGTTCTACAATATGGATATTGCAGATCCTAAACTAGTAGGCATTATGAAAGAACATAACATCCTAGGTGTAATGCATTTTGCTGCTCACTCACAAGTTGGTGAATCCATGCAAAATCCAGCTATTTATTATGAAAATAATGTAGTTGGTTCCTATCACCTTATTGAGTCTGCTCGTACCGCAGGTATAAAGCATTTTGTATTTTCTAGTACGGCTGCTGTGTATGGTGAGCCAAAGGTAGTGCCTATTCGTGAGGATGCTCAACTGCAACCAACAAATGTATATGGTCGCACTAAATTGATGATAGAAGAAATGTTGTCTGATTATAGTTCTATCTATGGTTCTACATATGTTGCGTTGCGTTATTTCAATGCGGCCGGTGCAGATCCGTCTGGTATGATTGGAGAAGACCATCATCCTGAAACTCATTTGATTCCACTTGTGTTAGATGCGGCTCGCGGTAAAAGAGAGCATATAACTGTATTTGGTACTGATTATGATACGGCTGATGGCACATGTGTACGCGACTATATTCATGTCAATGATTTAGCAACTGCTCACGTATTGGCTATGGACTACTTACGTAAAGGCGGAGAATCTCAAGTATTTAATCTTGGTAGTGGCAATGGATTCTCTGTAAAGGAAATCATCGAGACTGCAAAAGAGGTTACAGGTATCGATATTCCTGTTCAATATGGTGATCGCCGTGCTGGTGATCCAGGAATATTAATTGCGTCCTCTGAAAAAATTAAAAATTTACTTGGTTGGGATCCTAAATTTAGTAATGTTGCTGATGTTATCAAAGATGCATGGCATTGGCATACATCTCATCCAGATGGGTTTAGTAGTAAATAAAGAACAAATAGTTTTGATTTGTCAATATAATGAATGACTCTATTAGTCACCGTGGTGACTGGTAGAGTCATTTTTTTGTAGGATTTTAAAAGAGCCTCCTAGAATATGTCAGCAGGAGGTGGATTATGAATTTACGAGACTATATAGAACGTATGAAAATGTGGATTGATAAGCAGCATTTTATTATGCGCCACTATAAGTTTGCACTTGGTATTTTCCTTATCATTACGGTGGCCCTTTTAGGTATTGGTATTTTTTATCCTCATGAGGAGGAAAATGTTCATATTAGTTTAGATCAATCTAATGGTAGAGATGGTAATCAAAATGAACGAGGCTCAGAGAAATTATCAAACGAAACAACACATGGTAATAGAACAGGGAAAGGAAAGAACTATTTTAAAGATGAAAGTGATATAAAAAATGTAAAGGATAGAGAGGTAAAAAGCAATGTTCATGGACGATTATTATATGATATTACCGGTGTTGAGCGAGCAAATCCTTGGCGAGAGGTTTTTAAAGATATTCCTATAGATGATTTACTTGGTCAGAATAAGATGACTAAAGATAGTAATGGCAATTTCGTTGATATAAATAATAATTTATATGAGTCCGATGATGAAAAGAGTACTTTTGGAAAAACGGAAGATAAAAGTCGTAGAAATGGAAAATATCAACAAATAAGAAATAATAAAAAGCATAGTGGTAATTATATTGAATTAAAATCTAAAGATACTAGTGCTAGACGAGTTGAATCTAGTATACTACCTACTATAAGTAATCCTATCAAACAACATCCCATAGAGCTTATAGGTATTATTGAGGGCCAACAGAATATTGCCATTTTACGAAAAGGTACAGAGGAACAAATGGTTAGTATAGGAAGTGTGTGGAAAGAAATATCAGTATCTAAGATAACTGCAAGTGGTGTAGAAATTATTGAAGGAGGTTCATCACGGTGGCTAAGAATCGAGTAAACTTTCTAGGTCTAACATGTATAGATAAGATTATAGTGATAGTTATATTGCGAATAAGCTTATGGATGGTCGTTATGTTTGTAACTCCGTTCATGGTATTTGCTAATAGTACTGATAGGATAGGTACTAATAGAAATGATAGAATAACTGCTAGTAGTTCTGAAACTATCGTAAATAGTAGTGAAGTAGATAAAAATGAAAAAAAGGTTGGGAACGAACTCATAACGATTTCTGTACGCAATGCATCTTTAAAGGAGACCGTCTTAGGCATTTGTCGTAGTTATGGTATATCCGTTATTGGTGTAGAGTCGTTAAAAGGGAGTATTACGGCCACTGTAAAGGGAGAATCACCAGAAGCAATTATTAATGAATTAGGTAAGTTATATCATTTTTCCGTATCGAAGGAGCATAATACCCTTCTTATTGATTCTGATGATGAAACACTTGAAAAAAGAGAGCTATATGTTATATCACCTGAACATTTGCCGGCTGAGTCTTTGAAAAATGTGGTAGGCACAGTGGTAAAAAACGATAAAATCGCAGTGCTTTCAGAACAAAACGAAGTAATTATGCATTTGACGAGTGGAGAAAAGCGACGTGTAGAAACCTTAGTACGTGCTATCGACAAGGAACCAAAACAAGTGCAATTAGAAGCTACCATTATTGCTATGGAACAATCCTATGCTAAGGAACAAGGATTTAGATGGTCTTGGCTTAGCTTGACAGGTCATGGAGAAGATAAAACACATTCCTATGGTGCCGTTACCTTTGGCAAAACTCCGACTGGAGAGGCCTATAAGTTCTTTGTAAAACCAGAGCTAAGTCTTATGGAAAGCTCAGGTAAAGCCGTTCTAATTGCAAAGCCATCTATCATGGCTCTCAATGGTGAGACTGCACATATCTTGATAGGTGAAAGAATACCAGTTATAGAAGAATCGGAAGTGAATGGAGAACGAAAGCGTTCTACTCGTTATGAAGAGGTGGGCATTAAGTTGAATTATACTCCTATTATTACTGCTGATGATGGTGTAGATGCTAAAATACATGCAGAGGTGAGTACACCTATTATGGTATCTGAAATGAAAGCCTATAAAATAAGCACACGTCAAGCACATACAAGAGTACGATTACAACCAGGAGAAGTGCTGGTTATTGGTGGACTCATGGACAATCGAGATCAACATCAAATACAAAAGATACCTATTTTAGGAGATATCCCTTTGTTAGGAAAATTATTCCGTCATAGTCGAAAAACAAAAGATTCTATAGAAATGTTAATGTTAGTGAGGGCAACTGTGGTATAATGAAGAGTAAATGATTAGGAGGTTGTGAATGGAACGCATTCGAATGATAGGCCTTGGAAAATCGTTTGGAGTGCGCCAAGTATTTTCCAATGTGTCCTTTGAGTTAAAAGAAGGGGATCGACTCGCCTTAGTAGGCCCTAATGGGGCTGGGAAATCTACCTTGTTAAAGTGCATATTAGGCTATGAAGAGCTGGATGAAGGTAATGTAGTCAAGTCGCCTGTTGCTAGTATTGGCTATTTACAACAAGATGTAAATCTGGGGGATGATAGCCTTGCTACGGAAATAGAAAAGGCTTGGGCCGATGTTCATGCATTGGAAAAACAATTAAAAGAGCTCACTAGTCGTTTGGAAACTGAAGAGGCTAGCGAATCGGATTTACAACGCTTAGATTATTTACAGAATCGTCTAGAATGGTTAGGTGGGTATGACTACGAGCAAAAGACAAAGCGCATAGTCTATGGTCTTGGTTTTACTGACGATGACTTAGATAAGCCGGCTAATGCATTTTCAGGTGGTCAAAAAACACGTATTAACTTAGCTAAAGCATTAGTACGTAGTCCTGATTTTTTATTCTTAGACGAACCGACAAACCATTTAGATATGGATATGCTTGAGTGGCTAGAGGGTTATTTATCTGCCTATCAGGGTGGAATTCTCATTGTAAGTCATGACCGGTATTTTTTAGACCGTATTGTCACAGGTGTTGTAGAGTTAGATAATCACAAAGCCACAACCTATCGCGGTAACTATAGTCGGTATATTCAACAACGGGATGAACGCTTAAAGGCAGATATGGTGGCTTATGAAAAGCAACAGGAGTACATTAAGAAAACAGAGGCTTATATAGATAAATACCGTGCTGGTATCAAGTCTAAAATGGCTCGTGGCCGTCAGTCTCAACTCAATCGATTAGAACGTCTAGAGGCACCTGTTACTTCACATCATTTACAATTTTCTTTTCCTCCCGCAGCGATGAGTGCTGACAAAGTTTTAGTCTTGGATCATTTATCTGTCGGATATGGTGAAAGTCGCATTATTAATGATATCTCTCTTGTTGTTCGACGTGGTGAATCCGTAGCACTTATCGGGCCTAATGGAGCTGGTAAGTCTACACTAGTGAAAACTATTGTAGGAGAATTATTCCCTGAAAATGGTCATGTAGATATTGGTAATCGCGTACAAGTCGGTTACTTCTCGCAAGAACACGAAGAGTTGCACGACTCTTGGCAGGTAGTAGAAGAGATTATGAATCACTTTAACTACAGTGAGGATAAGGCGCGTAATGTGCTTGGGTCGTTCTTATTTAAAGGGGATGATGTATTTAAGTTAGTAGGTGAATTATCGGGTGGTGAGCGAGCTCGGTTAGCTTTACTTAAGTTATTTCTTCAAGGCGATAATTTCCTAATTTTAGATGAACCGACAAACCATTTAGATATTCCTACACGAGAAATTGTAGAGAGAGCATTACAACAGTTTGAAGGGACTTGCTTTATTATTTCTCATGATAGATACTTCTTAGATCAAGTTTCTACAAAAACAGTAATTCTAGATGAAGGTAAAATTACAGAGTACCTCGGTAATTATTCATACTATAAGGAAAAACTGAAAGAGCAAGAAGACTTATTAGCATTAGCTAATGAGAAAAACTTTGAGAGCAGTAAGAGTGATAGTAAAGCTACTCCTACTAATGAGTCAATGCTTTCAGTATCAGAAGCTACAGAGGAAAATCAGAAGAAGCCAAATGCTTATATGGTAGAAAAACAATTAGCTGAGGTAGAAGCTGAAATTGCTCGTTTAGAGGCGACGATGAAGATGTATGAAGTGCAATTAGCGAATCCTGTAGTTCAGCAAGATTTAGATGAAATGTCTAAAATTTCCATACAAATTGAAGAGACTCAAACTGAGTTGGATTCATTATATGAGAAGTGGGAACGGCTATGTGAATAGCTTTTTAATGTATATATTATTAAGGAATTAAAATCATTTTCTTTTAATTGACAAAAGATTGAAATTTCTCATAATATAGGTATAGAATCAAAGTTTTATGTTTTAAAGGAAGGGTGTAACATGAATAAATCCATGTTAAAAAAAGCAGCCATTTTTGGCCTTGCTGGTGTAATGGCAGTTGCTGCTGGTTGTGGCAGTAATAAAGATGCAGGTAATGCAAATAGCAATGAAGCTAAAATCGCATTGTTGACAACAACAACTGGTGGTGCAGCAGCATATGGTGAGTCCATTAAAGCTGGTGCAGAATTGGCAGTAAGCGAAATTAACGCTGATGCAAATGCTGTAAAAATTAACTTATTAGTAGAAGATACTAAAGGTGATAAAAACGAAGCAATTAATGCAATGAATAAAGTAATTTCTAAGGATAAAGTTGTAGCTGTTATCGGACCAATGTTATCTGGTGAAATGATGGCAGCTGGTCCTGTAGCAAACAAAAGTAAAATCGTAGCTCTTGGTACATCTACAACTGCTGAAGGTATTACAGATATCGGCGATTACATTTTCCGTAATGCAGTACCTGAATCCTTGGCAGTAGATACTGCAATTAAAGAAGCACATAAAACTTTAGGCTTCAAAACTGCAGCTATTATGTACTCCAACAACAATGACCAAATGGTATCTGTAAATAATACAGCTCGTAAAGCATTGGAATCTGAAGGGGTACAAATCGTTGATACTGAAACATTTGCAGATAAAGATACTGATTTCTCTGCACAATTAACTAAGATTCAACAAGCAAAACCTGATGTTATCGTAGTTGCTTCTCTTTACCAAGAAGGCGCATTGATCATGAAAAAAATGCGTGAAATGGGTATGAATCAACCTGTAGTTGGTTCCAATGGCTTTAACAGCCCTGAATTCATTAAAATTGCAGGTGCTGCAGCTGATGGCGTTATTGTAGGTACACCTTGGTTCCCTAACAAAGACGATCAAAAGGTAAAAGATTTCCGTAAAGCTTACAAAGATAAATACGGTAAAGAACCAGACCAATTCGCAGCTCAAGCTTATGATGCGGTATACCTCTATGAAGCAGCTTTGAAAAAAGCAGGTTCCACTACAGATCGTGAAAAATTCCGTGATGCTTTGAAAAATATTGCTGACTTTGTTGGTGTAACTGGTCAATTCAAGTTCAACGAAAAACGCGACCCTTCCATGGAAGTTCAAGTTTTACAAATTAAAAACGGTCAATTTGACGCATTAAAAAAATAAAAGTTGAGGTAGTATAGTGTTTTTACAACAATTAGTTAACGGGTTAACCCTCGGTAGCTTATATGCTGTACTCGCTATTGGCTTAACACTTGTGTTTGGCGTTTTAAATATCATCAACATGGCACACGGAGGCATCTTTATGATAGGTGCCTTCGTTGGTCTTTTTATGGTAACTGTTTTTGACGTTAACATTTTTGTAGCCCTTATCGTAGCTATGGCTGTGGGTGCTATCCTTGGTTATCTTTTAGAATTTGTGGCACTTCGTCCACTTCGTAAGAAAAAGGTGTCTCACTTGGCACCACTTATTAGTACCATTGGTGTTTCTATTTTCCTTGAAAGTTTGGCATTATTGCTTTGGGGCCCTCAAACTAGATCGTTCCCACCAGACTATATTGGTGGCCTAATCGACTTTGGAGCTTTCAAAATTTCCATGGTACAAATTATTGGCTTAGGCGTTTCTGTTGTACTAATGCTCATTCTTAATATAGTTATTAAGAAAACTAAAATTGGTAAGGCCATTCGCGCTGTATCCATGAGTACAGAAACGGCAGCTCTTTTGGGTATTAATCCAACAATGATTATATCTGTTACTGTTATGATTGCATCTGCCTTAGGTGCTGCTGCAGGCGTATTAGTAGGTTTGTCCTTTAATGCTATTGAGCCTACAATGGGCGTTATTATCGGCTTTAAAGGCCTCGCAGTACTTATCTTAGGTGGTCTTGGTAATATTACAGGCGCCATGGTTGGCGGCTTCATTTTAGGCGTAGCAGAAATCTTCTCTGTTGCATATGGCGCATCTACATTCCGTGATGCTGTGGCCTTTGGTCTCATCATCCTATTATTATTCTGGCGCCCACAAGGCTTGTTTGGATCTAAAGATAAAGGGGGGAGACCATAATGGATTTATTGAACCCGTATTATCTACAGATCGTGATGTTTTTCATCATCAATGCTATCATGGGGATCTCTATTTACTTTACACTTGCAAGTGGTCAGCTTTCTTTAGGGGCTGCTGGCTTTATGAGCGTTGGTGCATATGTAGGCGCTATCCTTTCTTTGAAAGCTGATTTGCCTATCGTTTTAGGCATTATCATTGGTGGCTTAGTTGCTAGTCTTGTAGCCGTTATTATCGGTTTACCAACAACACGTCTTCGCGGATTATATCTTGCCATTGCTACGCTTGGATTTGGCGAAGTTGTGCGTGTTATTTTCTTGAACTTGGATATTACTAATGGTGCATTAGGCCTTTCTGGTATTCCATCGATTCCTCAAGAATTAACAAACTTAGCCTATGAACTTGATATCGATGGTTTAATGGGCATTGATGCTGTTGCATGGGGCAATCTAATGGCTATCATTATTTTGCTAGCTATTTTAATATTGATTATCGCCTTTTGTGTACGAATCAATAATAGTCGTGTGGGTCGTGCCTTTGCAGCGATTAAGGCTGATGATCATGCAGCAGAATTGATGGGGATTAACGTTGTATACTACAAGATGATGGCCTTTATCATTGGTGCTTTCATCGCTGGTATTGGCGGTGGTTTGTATGCTCATATTACAAACTTTATAAATCCTACAGACTTTAGCTACCATAAGGTAGTACAAATCTTATTATTCCCTGTATTTGGTGGTTCTAATGTAGTATGGGGCTCCGTATTAGGTTCCTTTATTCTTACATTATTGCCAGAAGTATTGCGTTTCTTATCCGATTATCGGGATATCATCTACGGTGCATTACTCGTTATTTTGATGGCAGTTCGCCCAGATGGTATTTTAACAGAATCTATGGTAGACAAAATTAGTCGTAAATTAGGTTTTAAAAAGGCTCCATATATTCCTGAATCACAAGTGTTGACAGAACGTTTTGAAGCATATAAACGCAAACAACAAGAAGAAAAACAAGGATAGGAGGGAACTGAATGCTATTAGAATTAAATGACGTAAGTAAAAGCTTTGGTGGCGTTGCAGCCCTCACAGGAGTATCTTTTGGCGTTAAACAAGGTGAAGTATTTGGTGTTATTGGTCCAAATGGTGCTGGTAAGACGACACTGTTCAACTTGATTACAGGTGTATTTCCTGTAAGTTCGGGCGAAATTGTTTTTGATGGTATGTCTGCTGTAGGGATTAAGCCTCATAGAACTGTTGAAATGGGTATTGCTCGTACATTCCAAAATATTCGTCTCTTTGGCAATATGACTGCTCTTGAAACTGTTTTAACTGGTATGCATTGTCGCACCGGATCTGGATTCCTATCTAGCTTTTTGAAAACAAAACGTCAACGTATTGAAGAAGAACGTTGCCGTGGTATTGCCTATGAGTTTTTAAAGCTTGTAGGGCTTGAAGATGATGCGGAAGAGGTTGCCACATCATTACCGTATGGTAAGCAACGTCGTCTTGAAATTGCTCGTGCCTTAGCGACACATCCGCAGTTAATCTTGCTTGATGAACCGGCAGCAGGTATGAATGATAGTGAAACTGAAGTTTTGCGTCAATTAATTGGCAAGATTCGTGACCTAGGTATTACTGTTGTGGTTATTGAACATGCCATGGAATTAATGATGAATATCTGTGATCGTTTGGTAGTACTTAACTTTGGCAAGAAAATTGCTGAAGGTACACCTCAAGAAATTCAAAATAATGAAGCTGTAATTGAAGCATACTTAGGTAAAGAAGAGGTGTAATATGTTAAAACTAGAAAATATTGTGGCTGGTTATGGACATATTACAGCCCTAAAAGATATAAGCCTAGAGGTTCCACAAGGTTCGATTGTATCTCTTATTGGCGCTAATGGTGCTGGTAAGACTACTACGATGAAGACTATTATGGGACTTGTAAAACCCACATCTGGTCGAGTGATTTTTGAAGGTCAAGATATTACAGGTCGTCAAACTCATCAAGTTGTAAAAAATGGGATCTCTTTAGTTCCTGAAGGGCGTCAAATACTACAAGATATGAGTGTTTATGAGAACCTTGAAATGGGTGCTTATACACGTAAAGATAAAGAAATCGAAGCAGATATCAAAAAGGTATTTAAACGATTCCCTATTCTCGATGAACGAAGCTATCAATTGGGTGGTACTTTATCTGGTGGTCAACAGCAAATGTTAGCTATTGGTCGCGCACTTATGGCTCGTCCAAAGTTGTTATTACTAGATGAACCATCTATGGGCCTTGCGCCTTTAGTAGTAAATGAGATCTTTGAAACCATTAAAGAAATTAGTGCCGATGGAACAACAGTTCTTTTAGTAGAACAAAATGTACGTCAAGCATTGAAGATTGCTGATTATGCGTATGTTTTGGAGACTGGTAAAATGGTATTATCTGGATCTGCTGATGAAGTTCGCCATAATCCTCGTGTTATGGAAGCTTATTTAGGCGGTCGTGTTGAATAAGTAATTATATAAAGCGATCATTAGTGTCAGAAACTTTGAATAAGGTGTATATACTAGATTTCTAGTATATACACCTTATTTTTTATCACTAATTCTGATATAAATAGGAGCACTATGTGAGCTGATAATGAAGTGAGTTTATAAAATTTTTATTATTTTTGAGAAAATCAATAATAAATCTAGTGAATTAGGAATGAAAAAAGCAAATAATTATTAATGAACATATATTGAAAATACTGTATTTTTAAGGAATCGTTGTTGAAGATTTTATGAAGTTCGCCTAGAAGATACTAGATTTGTAGAAGTATATTTAAAAAAATGATAAAATAGCATGACTGATTTTTTAGATATAAGATACATCAATAATTAAGTGATGAATTAAATAAGTTGAATAAAAAAGAGGTAAGTATGAAGAAGAAACAGTATATGATGATGGCTACATTCTTATGTACTACAACAATGGCTATGGCTGCACCAGTTAATATAAATACTAATCAGCCTTATAATGCTAAGAATGTACAAATGGAAGGCCATGCACCATTGGAAAATAGTGCATCTGTAATTAGCTCTGATAAAGAATATCGTCTGCGTCAAGGCGATGAACTGAATATTCAAGTGGTTCAGCAGGCAGAGCTTGGTACACGTAATGGTAATGACATTGTGTATACCGTCAGACCAGATGGATATGTATCGTTTCCTATGGTTGGTGTTGTAAAAGCAGATGGCTTAACTGTAGATGAATTTACAGCTGAATTACAGCAAGGTTTGTCTCGTTATATCATTAATCCTGATATCACAGTAAATGTATGGAAATTGGGCGGTGTTCGCGTATATGTATTTGGTGAAATTAATAAGCCTGGCGCCTATACGTTGACTAAATCTAGTACAGTTATTGATGCGATTGGGGCTGCAGGTAGTTTTAACTGGGATACAGCAAAGAAGAAAATTTACTTGATTCATCAAGATAATCCAGAGAAACCGATTCCTATCAATTTGAATCGTATTTTACAAACTGGAGATATGTCTGAAAACTACATCATGCGTGAAGGTGATATTCTTTACTTAACTAAGAATAGTCGTATCAACTTTGCTCGTGATATTGCTCCAATCTTAACAGGGGCTTATATGGTATCACGAATAGGTAAGGATTAAAGATAAGGCGATATCTATCATATAAGGGGGCGTTTTTTTGCGTTCATATTTATTACCATCCATATTGTTTATTACCGATATTGTGACGATTGTAATCGTTGCTTTTATCAGTCTTTTTATTCGATTTGATGGACACATAGAACCTCAATATATTAATCAAATGGTGGATGCACTACCGTTATTACTTATTTCGTATATGTTGATGTTCTTGATAATGCATTTATATACACGTATTTGGCGATATGCAGGGATGCGAGAGGTATTAGCAGTATTTGTAGCGACTACAATTGGTACGGCTTTATTCTATTCCTCTATGTTTGTATTTGGTAAGTCATTACCACGTTCTGTCTATTTTATTACATGGTTCCTCACTACAGGTGCTGTTGGTATGGGACGTATGTTGCTTCATTATGTGGCACTTCACTATAGCAGTGGGGACGATGGTGAAAGTGGCCAAGTGAATACATTGATCATAGGCGCCGGTGATGCAGGTGCAACTATAGCTCGTGAAATTGAACGATATCATAAGCGTTCTCGCCGAGTGATTGGTTATGTTGATGATGACATGTTTAAACATAATCGTCTTATGAATGGTTTTAGAATTCTCGGTAATCGTGAAGATATTCCAGCATTAGTTGCTAAGTATAAGGTAGAAGAAATTATTATTGCCATGCCTTCCGTGAAGCGAGATATTATTCAAGAAATCATGGAAATCTGTTCTCCTTTAAAATGTAAAATCAATATTTTACCGGGGATGTATCAATTACTTGATGATGAAGTTCTTGTATCTCATTTACATCCTGTTTCAATCGAGGATTTATTGGAGCGTGATGAGATTCAGCTCGATACGTCCAAGGTTGAAACATATCTTAAGGATAAAGTCGTTTTAGTTACTGGTGCAGGGGGCTCTATTGGTTCTGAAATTTGTCGTCAAGTTTTACGTGTAAAGCCTAAAAAGCTATTGCTCCTAGGTCATGGTGAAAATAGTATTTATCTTATTCATCAAGAATTGCGCAATATTGTGCCTCAAGATACATTGATTCCAATTATTGCAGATATTCGTGATAAGAATCAATTAGAACAAATTTTCAAAAACTATAATCCTGATGTAGTATTTCATGCGGCAGCTCACAAACATGTGCCTCTTATGGAAATCCAGCCAATTGCTGCGGTATTAAATAATATTTATGGTACTCGTAATGTTGCGGATGTAGCCGGAGCTCATGGGGTAGATCGATTTGTTATGATTTCCACGGATAAAGCGGTGAATCCAACTAGTGTTATGGGCGCTACAAAACGGGTTGCTGAAAAAGTTGTACTTGGTATGAATCATACATATGATACTAAGTTTATAACAGTTCGTTTTGGTAATGTACTTGGTAGCCGTGGTTCGGTTATTCCTTTATTTCGTAAACAAATTGAAGCAGGTGGTCCTGTAACCGTTACAGATCCAGAAATGACACGTTATTTCATGACTATTCCTGAAGCCAGTCAATTAGTACTTCAAGCTGGTGCCATGGGGAATGGAGGAGAAGTGTTCCTTTTGGACATGGGTGAACCGGTTAAAATTGTCGATTTGGCTAAGAATATGATTCGCCTTTCTGGCTTTGAGCCTAATAAGGATATTCGTATTGAATTTACTGGCTTACGTCCAGGTGAAAAGTTATATGAAGAACTATTAACTGCCGGAGAAGGTACGAATACTACTACGCATAAGAAAATTTTTGAAGCAGCTCTAGAAGATGTTGATCAAGAATGGCTGAGTCGTGAAATAGAGCGCTTTGATACATGTAAAACCGATATAGATGTAATTAATGTATTGCAGGATATTATTCCTACATACGATCCAAATCATAATGTATAGGTCGTGGACGATACATTTATTACCCGATATATGTATAAGACTATTTTAATTTTGATACATTATGCCTTTATTGAGAGGGTTAGGTACAGTTAATATTCTAAGTGGGAGAGACCCTGTTGTTTGTATACTTTTACAGAAAGGGGTATATGGGTGGAACAAATTATTGATTTAAAAGAGGTGGGCAGAGTCCTCATTAAAAAGCGCCGTAAAATTATTAATATTACGGTAGCATGTATGGTTTTAGGTGGTGCGTATGCCTTTCTTGCACCATCTATATATCAATCTACATCGATGTTACGCATTAAACAAGCTCAAGGTTTGAGTAATTCTGTATTATCTAGTGCTAATGCCTATTCTGATTCTATGTCTCGTCAATTGATGAACACAGATGCAGAAATTTTAAAAAGTCGTAATGTAGTAGAGCCAGTAATTACTGCTATAGAAGATCCTGAAGGTACTGGTAATGCGCCAACATATGAAGATTTTGTTAAAACTCGCATTGAAACTAAACCGTATAAAGAAACCGAGTTATTACAAGTAAGCGTAACTGGTAAGAGTCCTGAGCAAGCACAAGAAGCTAATCAATTACTTATTGATACCTTCTTAAAACGTCTTGCCGAAATTTCTCATGTTGAACAACGAACTACTCGTGAATTCTTACAAAAACGCGTTGTTACTGCGAAATCTGAATTAGAGCAAGCAGAAAATAAATTGCAACAATTCCAAGTAGATAATAAGGTGTACTCTACAGCTGATCAGATGAAAGGCTTAACTGATAAGATTACTATAATTGATCGTGAGAAGGCTCAAAATCAACTCGATTTAGAAACGGCACAAGCTGCACTTGGCAGTATCAATGAGCAATTAGGTTCTGCCGGTAAAAGCATCGCTGATAGTGCTACGGTTCAAGCCTACAAGGGTCAGTTAGCAGATTTAGAATCTCGTAAAGCTTCTTATATTGGTAAATATACTGATGAACATCCTGCGATGAAAGAAATTAATCAACAAATTGAAGAAGCTAAAAGTGGTCTAAATGCTGAAATCAACGCCATTGCATCTCAACAAGCACCTTCAAGCAACTCTGCACAACAAGGATTGCTAGCGGATAAGTTCAAAAATGAAGCTGCGTTAGCTGTAGCTCAAGGTAAACAATCTACATTAGCTGAGTTAGATAAAGCAAACGAAGAAGCTATAAAGGGATTACCTGAAAAAGAACGCGGTTATATCCAAGCAAAACGTGATGTAGATGTGGCACAAGATATCTATCAAATGCTATCCACTCGCTTAGAAGAAGCGAAGGTAGCAGAGGTTATGGTACCAAATGAAGTTCAAATCGTAGATGCTCCAACATTACCAGAAAAAGCAATTGCGCCGCGTAAGATTCTTATTTTATTAGGATCTGCTATTTTAGGCCTCATCTTTGGTTGTCTCTATACATTGGTCCAATTCTTCGGCAATCGCAAAGTCCAATCTGTACAAGAAATTAATGATATCCTTGGCATTCAAAACTTGGGCGTGATTCCAAATCATAAAGAAGTAGAATACGAAGAGCCTAGTAATCGTTTCGTAGCATTGTTGCGCAAAGTGAGAGGTTAATATGATTAGACTAATTTCTAATGAACGTGGTGATACACCACTTGTGGAAGCATACCGTACATTGCGTAGCAATCTTCAATATGTATGTAACCAACATAAGTGTAAGCTTATTTGCATTACTGCAGCCACTAGTGGTGAAGGCACTTCTGAGGTGGCTGCTAATACTGCATTAGCCTTATCTAAAAATAATAATAAAGTTCTTCTAGTAGATGGTAATCTACGTAATCCAACACAACATATAGCCTTTAATGTACAAAATAAGGGCCTTACAAATGCGGTGATGATGGATGAAGATTTGACGATTCATCGTAATGTAGTGCCTCATTTGGATGTTCTTACGGCGGGTGAAGTTGTTGAATATCCATCTGATATTGTAGATTCTAGCAAATTACCTGCGATTTTTGAGTATGTACGTGATGAATATGATGTGGTTATCATCGATACACCACCCGTATTGTCTGTTACAGATGCAGTTGTATTGGCAGAGAAATCAGATGGTGTTGTGTTAGTTGTTAAAAATGAAGTAGCTAGTCCAAAAGATTTGATTGAAGCTAAGAAACGGCTTTCACAAGTAGGTATTTCTCTTTTAGGATCTATGGTAATTGACGCTTAATATAACTGCTTTAATCAATATTCTATGTGATAAATCAAGTGTATCAATATGGTACAGAAAGTATTGAGGTGATTTATATGAGAATTAATTTTTCTCCTCCAGATATTACAGAGTTAGAAATCAATGAAGTCGTTGAAGCCTTAAAAAGTGGGTGGATTACGACGGGTCCTCGTACTAAAGAATTAGAAAAAAAGATAGCTCATCAGTTAGGTACACCTAAATCCGTTTGTTTAAACTCTGCTACGGCAGCGCTTGAAATGTCTCTTCGCGTATTGGGTATTGGACCTGGAGACGAAGTCATAACTAGTGCTTATTCTTATACAGCTAGTGCGAGTCCTGTAGTTCATGTAGGTGCTACCTTAGTACTCGTTGATACACAGAAAGATGCTTATGAAATGGATTACGATGCAGTCGCTCGCGCTATTACACCAAAAACAAAAGCAATTATCCCTGTTGATGTTGCAGGTGTACCTTGCGATTATGATCGACTACGCTCCATTGTGGATGAAAAAAAATCTCTCTTTATACCTGCTAATGATATTCAAAAAGCATTAGGTCATATCCCTATTGTGGCTGATTGTGCTCATTCCTTTGGTGCATCTTATAAAGGAGTATCAACAGGTAATGTTGCAGACTTTAGTAGTTTTTCCTTCCATGCAGTAAAAAATTTTACTACTGCTGAAGGCGGCTGTGCTACATGGCGTCATATAGATGGTATTGATGATGAAACTATTTACAAGCAATTCCAATTGCTATCTTTGCATGGTCAAGATAAGGATGCTCTTGCAAAAACAAAAGCAGGTGCTTGGGAATATGATATTAAAGGTACCTATTATAAATGTAATATGACGGATATCATGGCGGCTATTGGGCTAGCTCAATTTGAAAGATACCCAAAACTTTTGGCACGTCGTAAAGAACTTATCGAAGCTTATGATACAGCATTTAAGGATTTACCTGTTACATTGTTGAACCATTATACAGATGAGCATGAGAGTAGTGGTCACTTGTATTTAGTCCGTTTAGATGGCCGTGATGCGGAATATCGCAATAAGGTTATAGAAGCTATGGCTGAGGCTGGCATTGCAACGAATGTTCACTATAAGCCAATTCCAATGCATACGGCTTACAAAAACTTAGGCTTTACAATCGATGACTATCCAAATGCTTATGACCAATTTAAGAATGAAATTACATTGCCACTTCATACGCTCCTTACAGATGAAGAAGTGCAATATATCATTGAGCAGTTTAAAAGGATTATTACCGAATGCTAGTAAAGAACTTTCATGATCTACCACAAGAGCTACAGTGTGAAGCGGTTCGTCCCTATTTTGAAATATTAAATCAAAGACGTACAAGCCTTCTTTGTAAAAGCATTTTTGACCGCGTAATGGCAGCGGGACTGCTTATTATATTAAGTCCTGTATTTTTGATACTAGCCATCATGATTAAACGAGATAGTGCGGGAGAGGTTTTTTTCCGTCAAACTCGAGTGACACAGTACGGTCGTACCTTTGGCATCTACAAGTTCCGTACTATGGTAAAAAATGCAGAATCTTTAGGAGCACAAGTGACGTCGCAAAATGATATGCGTGTCACTAAGGTCGGAAATATGCTTCGCAGCTGTCGCCTCGATGAATTGCCTCAGCTTATCAATATCCTTTTAGGCGATATGAGTTTTGTTGGTACAAGACCTGAGGTTCCACGTTACGTGTCTGCCTATACAGATGAAATGAAAGCTACCTTATTATTACCAGCTGGGGTTACCAGTATTGCCAGTATTACTTATAAGGATGAAGATCAACTTTTACAAAATGCTCAAAATGTTGATGAAGTCTATATAAATGAGGTTTTACCGGGCAAGATGGCTTGGAATTTAAAGAGTATTAAGGAGTTTTCTTTTTTACAAGATATAAAAACGATGATTGATACAGTATTAGCTGTATTACGTTGAAAGAGGTCCCTATGAGTACATCTATGACAAAGGAAATACAAGAAAAAGAGCTGAATATGTTGCTGTACTTTAAAGAGTTCTGTAATAAACATAATTTGCGCTTTTATCTTTGCGGCGGTGGTCTCATTGGGGCTATACGGCATAATGGCTTTATCCCTTGGGATGATGATTTAGATTTATTTATGCCTCGTCCAGATTATGAAAAGCTAGCTGAATTATGGCCAGAATATGCTGACACTGAACGATTTACGTATTGTCGTACTGATCGCAATCACGTCTATCATGATGCAGGTGCATCTATAAGAGATAATAATACGACCTTTATTAATCGTCATAGTATGCATGAAGATGTTTGTCATGGTTTAGCACTTGAAATTATGCCTATTGATGGCTGTGCACCCGGCAAAATTAGTCGTGCATTGCAGTTGGTGTGGGCCATGACGTTTGCACTCTTTAATGCACAGCGTTTACCAGATAACAAAGGGCCTACATATCGTGCTTTAGCTGGGTATATTTATAAAATCTTTTCCAGCCAGTCTATACGCTATCATATTTGGCGATTTGCAGAAAAGAGAATGACTCAATACGACTTTGATACCAGTGATGAATGTACGGAGTTAATCGGCAGCTTAAAAGGTATGAAGCTACGTCATCCTAGAGAGGACTTTGCCTCTGTTATATATAAAGACTTTGAAGGTCATCAAATACCTGTTATGAAAGGGTATGAGAGATATTTGCGTCTTATTTGGGGCGACTATATGCAATTACCACCTATAGAACAACGTGTGGCAAAACATGATGCAGTATTTGCTGATCTACATACACCTTACAAGGAGTATAAAGGCATATATTATGCCAAGAAAGAAGCTCAACCATAAGGAGGGCCTATGAAACGAATAGCAGTAATCTTTGCGGGTGGCGTAGGTGCTCGTATGAAAAACAGTAAGACGCCAAAACAATTTTTAGAATGGAACGGTAGACCGATTTTGATTCAAACCTTAGATGTGTTTGAACAAACGGAGACAATTGATGGGATTGTTCTTGCCTGCAAAGCAGAATGGATTGATCATACAAAACAGCTCATCAAAAAGGCGGGGCTACAAAAGGTATTATCCATTGTGCCTGGTGGTGAAAGCGCTCTAGAATCCCAATATAATGGACTCGTAGAGGCTAAGCGTTTATTTCCTGATGATGCGGTGACTGTATTGATTCATGATGGGGTTCGTCCACTTGTAGATAACTCTACCATAGAGAGAAATATAGAATCTGTTGAATCAAAGGGTTCTGCCATTACTGTTACTCCAGCTATAGAAACGGTTATGGTTACCCAAAATGGTTCTATTAAGCATATTTTAAATCGTAATGAATGTCTCATGGCTAAAGCTCCTCAGAGTTTTAGATTAGATGATATTATATCAGTTCATAATCGTGCAAAGGATGAGGGCATTCATGACTTTATTGATTCCGCATCGATGATGATGCACTATGGATATACTTTATATCCTGTGTTAGGGGAAACTGAAAACATAAAGATTACAACTCCATCTGATTATTATATGTTCACAGGGATTATTAAAAATCGTGAGCTAGGAGGATTAAAAGATGAGTAATTCCGTTATTCAACGCGAGTTAACGGCTTTAGTACAGGAAAAAAATTACTTTCATTTCCTCTGTCATCAACGCATTCTTATAACAGGTGCAACGGGTCTTATTGGATCTATGTTTATAAAATTACTTATACTTGCCAATGAGACTCATGACCTGGATTTAAAAGTGATTGGTCATGTGCGAAGCCATGAAAAGGCAAAAACCATTCTCGGTGAGTATTTAGACAATAAGTCGTTAACCCTAGTAGATGGCTCATTAGAATCTATTGATGTGCCATGTGATTATATTTTGCATGGAGCCGCACCAACACAATCTAAGTTTTTTGTAGAACATCCAGTAGAAACTATCCGTACCTCTATTTATGGTACGGAGGCCATGCTCGAGTTAGGCCGTCGAAAAAAGGTAAAAAAAGTAGTTTATTTATCTAGTATGGAACAATATGGTGTACCTTATGAGTCTGGTCAAGTTATGACTGAAGACCGATTAGGGTATCTTGATCATCTAAATATTCGTAGTTCATATTCTGAAAGTAAGAGACTATGTGAATGTTATTGTAAGTCCTATGCTGTGGAATATAGCGTTCCTGCTGTAATAGCTAGACTAGCTCAAACCTTTGGTCCAGGTGTTCCAGTAGCTGATAATCGCGTTTTTATGCAGTTTACTAAGAGTGCTATTAAAAAAGAAGCTATTGTACTTCATACAAAGGGTGATTCTATGTCGAATTATTGCTATATTACTGATGCCTTAACTGGGCTTTTAACTCTTTTAAAAGAGGGACTACCTGGTGAAGCATATAATGTTTGTCATGATGAGGAGACGCGTTCTATTGCAAGCATTGCTCATTTAGTGGCAACTCATGTTAGCAATGATAAGAGTGAAGTCATCTTTGATATTCCAAAAGATGTACAAGGGCTTGGCTATGCGCCGACAGTGCATATGTTCTTAAGTTCTAAGAAGTTAAAATCCCTAGGTTGGCAACCTAAGGTATCAATGGCACAAGCTTATATAAGACTAGCTGAATATATCCAAGAGGAAGGCTTATGAAAAAGGAAATAATAATTGTCACCATCTCCCTTGGTAATGATGGGGCTGAACGAATCTTAACAGAGTTGGCTCGTCAGTGGGTACATGATGGTCATCATATTACAGTTATCCAAACAAGCCCTAATCGATATGGTAATGAATATGCGTTAGAGGAAGGTATTGAACAAATCGAAATTCATACTACAAGCTCTAATAAAGTTATTCGCTTTATGCAAGAAATAAAAGAACTAATCAAAATCTTAAAGACTAGGCCAAATGCGACATGCTTATCTTTTTTGTCTGCATCGAGTTTTATCTTATCGATTAGTTCTTGGTTTATAAAAAATCGCATTGTTTTTTCTGAACGCAATAACCCGCGTATGGTACCTATTGGGTGGCATCAACAAGCGTTGCGCAATTTTGCTTTTCGATTTGCAGATGCACTAGTATTTCAAACGGAAGATGCTCGTTCTTATTTCCCAAAATATGTCCAAAATCGCGGTGTTATTATCCCCAATCCTATTAATGGTAAATTGCCGTCACCCATAGAAGGGGAACGAGAAAAGACAATCGTTACAGCTTGTCGTTTGCATCCGCAAAAGAATTTGCCTATGATGATCAATGCCTTTAGTATGTTGGCAGATGAGTTTCCAGAATATAAACTTGTCATTTATGGTCAAGGTGTATTAGAGGATGAACTACGAGCTCAAATTAAGTCTCTTAATTTAGAGAATCGCGTTTTATTGCCTGGATTTGCTAGTAATATTTTAGAAAAGGTAGCCCCTTGTTCCATGTTTGTATCATCTTCTGATTTTGAAGGCATTTCAAATTCTATGTTGGAAGCATTGGGCATGGGTCTGCCGGCAGTAGTTACAGACTGTCCTGTAGGCGGTGCTCGTATGGTAATTAAAAGTGGAGAGAATGGTATCCTTGTGCCTGTAGGTGATACGCAGGCTATGTATGAAGCTATGCGCAGTATATTAAAAGATCCTGCACTAGCGGCTAAACTTTCACAGAATGCCATCAAAGTACGCGATGAATTTCCATTATGGAAAATCGCAAAACGTTGGTTAGAAGTTTTATGAGTTGTAAGGAGGAGAACCATTGAAGTTAAATATTACGGCTCTTGCTGATCGCATGATATGGTTCATAACTCTAATCTTTTTAGTGTTGTCGTTGACCATTTCCTTTGCCCTTGGCGAAGCGAACTATGGTGCGTATGTATTATTTGTATGCTTATTTGGTCTCATCATTTTTTATCTTATACGAGAACAGGGTGTTATAAAACTGCGGTTTAATTGGATGCATGCTTATATGTTACTTTTTATTGGTGCTTGTTATCTAAGTGCGATTAATGCCACAGATGTTTCCGTAGCTATGAGCCGAAGTTTTGATATGGTCAAGATATTCTTTATGCTCATCATTTTATACATGTGTTATCAAGATAAGAAATCGGTGGATACATTATTAAAGATTGGCATGTGGACAGGCTATATAGTTTGTTTCTATACTGTTTATTTCTACGGTTTAGATTATTTTATTACTGTTTTATCATCCTCAGCACGTATTGCTAATGATGCATTGAATGCGAATACGGTAGGGTTATTGGGGGCCAATGCTATTGTTATGACCTTGTATTATATGCTATATGACCGTCCTCGTTGGTGGCATATTATTGCATTACCAACACTTGGTATTTTAGCGGCTACAGGTAGTCGTAAGGCCTTAGTCTTTGTCGGTGTTGGTACAGTATTACTCTTTATTTTTAAAAGTTTTCGTAGTACTAATGCGGTCAATTCTATTGTAAAAGTTATTGGTTCCTTATTAGGTCTTACCATTATAGGTATTGCGGTATTGCAATTGCCGATGTTCTCTGAAGTATTAGACCGAATGTCTAACATGGTAGAAGCCTTTACAGGCACAGGGGGGGACTCATCCACTATTATTCGGTTAGCTTTGGTAGATATTGGATGGGACTTATTTTATCAATCTCCCATAACTGGTGTAGGTATCAATAATCCATCTGTATATACTTTTTTCGTATATGGTAAAGATAATTATTACTTGCATAACAATTATATTGAGTTATTAGCTGGCACGGGTGTCATTGGTTTACTAGCCTATTATTCAATGTATCTCTATGTAGCTTATAATTTAATTCGCTATCGTGATATCCATAGTAATGAATATATAATGGTACTTATTCTATTTCTTTCACAGATTGTTATGGATATGGGGATGGTTTCTTATGAAAGTAAAAGTACTTATTTTTATATGATGTTGTTTTATTTAGAGGTGCAACTGCTTCGGAAAGGACGAAAACATGAAGTTCAGAAAATTGTGTAATGTTGGTATGTCCTTTCTAACAAAACCTTACTATCGTACGAGGGTATTAATTAAATCGGGTTATTATGACTCTTTGTCTGATGAAGACTTTTTGAAGAAGGTATTTCCTAAGTATATGGGATACCCTTTAGATCTAGAAAATCCAAAAACTTTCAGCGAAAAGTTACAATGGCTTAAGGTTAATTTTAGAGACCCAATACAAACAGTGATGGTTGATAAACATGAAGCTAAACATCTTATTGCTCAACGTGTAGGTAATCAGTATATAATACCTACGATTTCCGTATGGAACTCTGTAGATGATATTGACCTTGATAGGTTGCCTAATCAATTCGTTTTGAAATGTACACATGATAGTGGAGGCATCGTTATTTGTAAAGATAAATCAACACTTGATTGGGAAGCAGCAAAAGCTAAATTAAGAACATTCTTAAAACAGGATTATTCACGTATTGCTAGAGAGTGGCCTTATAAGAATGTTCCTCGACGTATTATCGGAGAGGAATATTTGTCGGAGTTAGGTAGCAATGACATATTAGATTATAAGATGTATTGCTTTCATGGTGAACCAAAGTTAACAGTAGTATGTTCTAATCGTTTTTCTAAAACAGGAACGCGTATGAACTTCTATGATATCGATTGGAATCCTATGGGAATTCATTTTGGACATTATCCACCGTTACCTACAGAGTTTCCAAAGCCAGACACATATGGTGAAATGCAACAGGTTGCGATGGAGCTTAGCAAAGGGTGTCCATTTTTGCGTGTTGATTTTTATGAAATTAAAGGGCATCTATTTATTGGAGAATTAACATTTTTTCCTGGTGCTGGATTTGAAAGATTTCGTCCTATGTCAAAGGATTATGAATTAGGAGAGTGGTTACATCTTGAGAATGTACATCGGGGCTGATTTAGTTCCTACGGATATTAATAAAATATTATTTGAAAACGGTAATGGAGAAGCTTTTTTAGGAAAAGAGCTTTATGAAATTTTGAAGCAATCGGATTTAAATGTTTTCAATTTAGAGGTTCCTCTTACTGATATAGAGACACCCATCGTAAAATTTGGTAATAATTTAATTGCGCCTACAAAAACAATTAATGGATATAAGGTGTTAGAGCCGTTATTTTTAACACTGGCTAATAACCACTCCTTAGATCAAGGGGTGGAAGGGTTGACGACAACATTAAATTTGTTGAAGCAGCATAAGATTGCTCATGCTGGAGCTGGAGCTAATTTGAAAGAGGCTAAGAAGCCATTTATCTTTGAAAAAGATGATATACGTATTGGATTCTATCTTTGTACAGAGAACGAGTTTACTATGGCTACTTGTCATACAATGGGGGCTAATCCTTTTGATGTGCTAGAAAGCTTTGACGAAGTGAAAGTTTTAAAGGCACAATGCGACTATGTCATCGTTCTATATCACGGCGGCAAGGAATTCTATCGCTATCCATCTCCTATGCTACAGAGATATTGCCGTAAATTTGTCGATAGTGGAGCGAATCTCGTTATCTGTCAACATAATCATTGTGTAGGGTCTCGTGAAGATTACCAGGGAGGCACTATCATTTATGGACAAGGCAACTTTATCTTTAATTCCGATTTTTTTGTAAACCATCAAGAGTTTATTAAAGATTCAATACTAGTTACTGTAGACGTAACTAAGGATGATTTTGTGGTGTCTGAATTGCCTATTCGTAGAACCGATAATGGTACACGATTAGCCACAGAAGTTGAAGCTACAGAAACATTAGAGGATTATAGAAAACGTAGTGAAGAAATTAAAGACCCTCACTTTGTGACTCAAGCTTATAAGGTCTTTGCTGATACACATGTAAAACGTTATTTGCGTGAGTTTTTAGGTAGATCATTTATTGTACGCGCTATTAATACTTTATTGGGCCGAAAATTGGTAGAACTTATTTTGGGCAAAACGAGTTATTTAGCAATACAAAATTATTTGGAATGTGAAGCTCATCATGAACTATTCTTGAGAGGCATTAAGAATATCAATAAGAAATAATGGATACTAAAATCGTAGCTGCTGCTAAATGGTCTGTTATTACAGAGGTTTTGGCAAAGCTTATCACACCACTGACAAATATAATATTGGCTCATATGTTAGCACCGACTGCATTCGGCATATTGGCGACGATTATGATGGTTATATCTTTTGCGGAAATGCTTGCTGATGCGGGTTTTCAAAAATTTCTTGTTCAGCATGAGTTTGAAAGTGCCCAAGATAAGCAAGAGGCTACAGATGTGGCCTTTATTGCCAACCTAGTGTTTTCTCTAGTTTTATGGAGCGCTATCATAATCGGTCGTGATGAATTGGCTGTATTAGTAGGTAATGATGGCTTAGGTATACCTTTAGCCGTGATGGGCGCTATGATTCCTTTATCTGCTTTTAGTAGTGTCCAAATGGCATTGTATCGAAGAGATTTTAATTTCAAGTTTCTTTTAAATATTAGGCTCATAACAATTCTTACACCTATATTGATATCTATACCAATGGCGCTTATGGGGTACGATTATTGGTCTTTAATTGCTGGTATGCTAGGGTCTCAGCTATTTACGGCGTTGGCATTATTAAAGAGTCGGAAGAATCAAATTCATCTGTTTTTTAGTAGTCGCGTCTTTATGAATATGTTTAACTATAGTGCATGGTCTTTAGCTGAAGCATTTTCTATATGGCTCACTGCTTGGGTGGATACATTCATTATTAGCCGTTTTTTAGATGCTTATTATTTGGGTATATATAAGATGCCAATGGCTATTGTTACGACTGTAATGGCTATGGCTACAGCATCTTTGGCTCCTGTATTATTCGCGGCTTTAAGTCGTGTGCAAAATAATCAACAGGCCTTTTCGAATACATTCTTTACATTCCAACGCTATATGGCTCTATTTTTGGTACCTCTAGGTGTAGGCTTATTTGTATTTCAAGACTTTGTTGTTCAGCTTTTACTAGGACCACAATGGACGTTAGCGGGCATTGTATTAGGTTCCTGGGCATTGAGTTCGGCTATTATGACTGTAACAGCTAATTTGATTTCCGAAATATTTCGTGCAAAAGGGATGCCTAATCTATCATTTTGGACTCAAATATTACATCTAGTAGTTTTAATACCAGTTATTTATATTTGTATTCAATATGATTTCAGTACCTTTGTATATGCTCGATCGTTAGTAAGAATGGAAATGCTAGCAGCTTCTATGTTGCTACTAGCTTTATTTGTCAATATGAGTACATTTCGCATAATATCTAATATCAGTGTATATCTCATTACAGCATCTATAGTTGGGTTAATTGCCTATAGTATTTTACATCTCTATGATGCAGTATGGTGGACCGTCGTCTGTATGCTTTTATGTGTTGTATTATATGTGGCTATTTTATACGTCATTCCATCTGAGCGCATAATTATTGCTTCTGGCTATAAAAAAGTCTTAAGTAAAGTAAAACGACATAATTAACAGAACTATGAAAGGAGTACATATGCTTTCAAAAAATGTAGATTTAAACAACACGGTAATCCTTGTAACAGGTGCCGCTGGATTTGTAGGGGCTAATCTAGTTATGTCCTTACTATCTGAAGCAGAAGGGACTCAAATTATTGGCATAGATTCTGTTAATGATTACTATGATGTAGCATTGAAAGAGTATCGATTGCAACAGATTGATGAACTTAGCAAAAATAATAAGAATATATGGATTTTTAAAAAAGGGAATATTGCAGATAAGTTCTTTGTTGATGAAATTTTTGCTATCTATAAACCACAAGTTGTAGTGAATCTAGCAGCTCAAGCAGGGGTTCGTTACTCTATTACTAACCCCGACGCCTATATCGAGTCTAATATTATTGGATTTTATAATATTCTAGAAGCTTGTCGTCATTCTTATGATGATGGTGAAAGAGGTGTAGAGCATTTAGTGTATGCATCATCTTCTTCTGTATATGGTGCAAATAAACAAATTCCATACTCTACAGAGGATAAAGTAGATAATCCTGTATCTCTTTATGCAGCTACAAAAAAATCAAATGAGTTATTGGCTTATTCGTATGCTAAATTATATAACATCCCTAGCACAGGGCTTCGTTTCTTCACTGTATACGGTCCTGCAGGTCGTCCAGATATGGCATACTTTGGTTTTACAAATACATTACGTAATGGTGGGACAATTAAAATCTTCAACTATGGCAATTGTAAGCGTGATTTTACCTATATCGATGATATTGTAGAAGGCGTTTCTAAGGTTATGTCTACTGCACCAGAGCGTCGCAATGGTGCGGATGGCTTGCCGGTTCCACCGTACGCTATTTATAATATCGGCAATAGCAACCCAGAAAATTTACTTGATTTTGTGCGCATTCTTTCAGAGGAATTGGTTTCTGCTGGTGTTTTACCAAAGGATTATAATTTTGAAGAACATAAAGAATTAGTGCCTATGCAACCAGGGGATGTGCCTGTTACATATGCTGATACAAGTGCGTTAGAAGCAGATTTTGGCTTTAAACCTAATACAAGCTTACGAGAAGGGTTAAAGCGTTTTGCCATATGGTATAAAGATTTCTATATGATGGAGGGCAAATAAATGAAAATTGCAATTGCTGGTACAGGCTATGTAGGCCTTTCCAATGGTGTGTTGTTAGCTCAACATAATGAAGTAGTAGCCCTCGATATCATCCCAGAAAAAGTAGATATGTTAAATCGCAAAGAGACGCCTATTGTAGATGCTGAATTGCAAGAGTATTTAGCTACTAAGGAGTTAAACTTCAAAGCTACACTTGACCCAGTAGAAGCTTTTAACAGTGCAGATTATGTTATCATTTCGACACCTACAAATTATGACCCACAAAAAAACTTCTTTGACACATCTTCTGTTGAACAAGTTATTAAAACTGTGCTAGAGATTAATCCTGATGCAGTAATGATTATTAAATCAACTGTACCAGTAGGCTATACGGTACAAATGCGCAAAGAATTTAATACGGAGAATTTAATTTTCTCGCCAGAATTCTTGCGTGAAGGTAAAGCCTTATACGATAATTTACATCCATCCCGTATTGTTGTGGGCGAGGATTCTGACAGAGCACGTTGTTTTGGCCAATTATTAGCAGAAGGTGCTATTAAAGAAAATATTCCACAATTATATACTGATTCTACGGAAGCGGAAGCAATTAAATTGTTTGCTAATACGTATTTAGCATTACGTGTAGCGTATTTCAATGAGTTAGACTCCTATGCTGAAGTACGTGGCCTTAGCACAAGTCAAATCATCAAGGGGGTTTGTTTAGATCCTCGTATTGGAGATTTTTATAATAATCCTTCCTTTGGTTATGGTGGTTATTGCTTGCCAAAAGATACAAAGCAATTATTAGCTAACTATAATGATGTACCACAAAATTTAATTTCTGCCATTGTTGATGCGAATAGAACACGTAAAGATCATGTGGCAGATACTATTATTGCTAAAAATCCGAAAATTGTTGGTATCTATCGCTTGACCATGAAGATGAACTCTGATAATTTTAGAGCATCAGCCATTCAAGGTGTTATGAAACGTATTAAGGCGAAAGGGATTGCTGTGGTAGTATATGAACCTACACTAGATGCAGAAGATTTCTTTAATTCGCCAGTTATACGTAATTTTGAAGATTTTAAGCGTGTTAGTGATGTCATTGTAGCTAATCGCTGGGATAGTAGCTTAGAAGGTGTAAAAGATAAAGTTTATACAAGAGATATTTTTGATAGAGATTGATGCAGCTGTATGTATTGTGGCGTTTAGGAGAGTAGTATGAAACGTTGGATACTATATATTGTGTTATGTCTAATTGTGTTTTTTATATGGGATAATTCCTTGCAAAATGGAGGGAACTCTGATGGGTTTAGTCTTATTTTTGCAGAGTGGCTTACCCCTGTAGCTCATAAATTAGGCTTTCATGGAAATATATGGGCCTTAAATAGGGTTGTTAGAAAGCTAGCCCATCTCACAGAATTTACAATTCTTGGTGGTATTTTATATGTAATTCTACGCCGCTATATTGAATATGGCACAGTAGTAAAAACTATAGGAGTGGGTATAGTAATAGCTAGTCTAGATGAATTTATACAATTATTTTCTCTAGGACGCAGCTCTCAACTGTCTGATGTACTGATTGATACAGTTGGTATAATCATCGGTATATCGGTAGTGAAATTAACTTATTATATTAGTCATGATAAAAGATAAAAGTACATTTAAAAATTAAATAATTATTAATATAATAATGTGTAAAATATGACTCATAATTGTAGAGATTATGGGTCATATTTTATGAAGAATAAATGAATATATAAAAATTGTATTAAATGAACATATAATAATTTATTTATTTTTATAGAAAAACCACTATACAAGCGACTGGTCCCTTGTTATAATCGTGAATATAAAATGAATTATAAACTTAAATGAGAAGAACATGAACTTTATAAAAGAGGTCGGTTTTGAAAAGAAAATCGAAAGTAGAAGGGAAAGATTATGAGTCGCGTGGTTGATTTACATGGTTGCATTTTGCCAGCTGTGTTAGGTCCACAAGGGCCTCAAACAATGGCAGAATCAGTAAAAATGATTAAGTCCTTGTCTGAACAAGGTATTACAGATATTTTTAGTACGCCTGATGTAACAGTATCTATGGATCTGAACACATGGAATGCTATGAACTCTTTAGTTAATGAAGTAAAAGTTATGGTTAAGGAGCAACAAGTAGATATAACTATTCACAGTGGAGCTCGCGTAATGCTTTGTGATGAAATGGTTGCATATATAGCTTCTCATCGCAATCAATATACGTTGGGAGATAGCCATTTTATATTAGTTGCTCTTCCACAAAATAGCAAAGTGCATCATATTAATGCGTGGTTATTAAGTCTACTAGATATGGGGCTTGTACCTATTATTAGTGAAGTAGAAACTTATGGACAATTATTTACTAAACCTGAACAATTACTAGCATGGGTTGATAGAGGTATTTTGATTCAATGTAATATGGCATCTTTTGATCATGGTAACGCTAACTATGATAGGGCCATTGAATTATATCGAAATGGTTTAATTCATTTCTTTGGTACTGGTTACAGCGATGGCTGTGATATTGAGGCGTACCAAGGTTATGTGGAAGCAATTTCTGAATTAGACAATACGTATAAAAAAGATTTGTTGCCAAATATCCATCTTAATGAACGCGACCTCTTAGCTAATCGCACATTTTATCCTTCTGTCCCATCTAGTTGGGTGGGGAAAAAGGGTAATTTCTTAACTCGTCTATTTGGCTTTGCATTATAATTTATATAGGTTCTTTTATCCATGTCATATTGGCATAGATAGAGGAACCTATTTTTACTTTATATTGTATTTAGGGTTGAAAACAACCACCATATATAGTATACTGAGAGGGCAGTAAAAATAGAGGGGTTTTCTAATAATTCTTTACATTTTTACATATAAATTTATAAAAAGTGTGATTAGACATACTTTTTATACTTCTTAACATATATTTTGGCAGTAACAAGATGGGGAGGTTGCCAATATGTTGCAGGTCATTAAGCGTGATGGCACGAAGGTACCATTCGACAAAAACAAGATTGCTTTGGCTATTGAAAAAGCTGAACATAGTAGTACTGGGTTGTACGAAGAGGGCTTGGCACAGCGTATTGCAAATGAAATTGAGGAATATGCTACTAAGCTTCAAAAAGACATGACAATTTATGCTATTGAAGATCAAGTGTATTATAAGTTGATTGAGTATCATAATCCTGCAACGGCACGTGCCTATGAAGGTTACAAAGCTGTTCAAGCTTTTAAACGCCGTCAAAATACAACTGATGATGATGTAATTGGTTTATTAGATCGTAGTAATATCAGTGTTCTTGATGAAAATTCTAATAAGGATGCTGCTATTGTATCTACCCAACGGGATTTAATTGCTGGTGAAGTATCTAAGGATATTGCTCGTCGTAAATTGATTCCTACCGATATTTTGGAAGCCCATGATAGTGGAGCTATCCACTTCCATGATATGGATTATATTATTCAACCTATGTTTAACTGTTGCTTGATTAATTTGGAAGACATGCTTACAAATGGCACAGTAATCAATGGTAAGAAAATCGATACACCTAAGTCTTTCCAAGTTGCTTGTACTGTAACAACACAAATCATTGCACAAGTAGCATCTGGTCAATATGGTGGTCAAAGTATTAATGGTATTGACCGTATTTTGGCACCATTTGTACGTAAATCTTATGAAAAAATCCTCAATAATGTTATTGAAGAACAAGTTGAGATTTACGGCATGGAGCCTAATATGGAAAAGGCTCGTGAAATTGCGTGGAAACGTACGCGTAAAGAGGTTAAAGATGGTATTCAAACTATTCAATACCAAATTAATACATTGATGACTACAAATGGTCAATCTCCATTTGTGACATTATTTATGTATTTCCAACCAGACTATGAATACGCGAAGGAAGCGGCTCTTATTACAGAAGAAATTTTGCGCCAACGTATTAAAGGTGTAAAAAACGAAGCCGATGTATATATTACACCAGCCTTTCCTAAGTTGATTTATGTTCTTGATGAGCATAATGTAACACCAGATAGTCCATACTATTACTTAACTGAATTGGCAGCACAATGTACGGCTAAGCGCATGTACCCTGACTATATTTCTGCAAAAAAAATGAAGGAAAACTACTCAGGTAATGTTTTTAGTCCTATGGGCTGTCGATCCTTCTTATCTCCTTGGAAGGATGAAAATGGTGAATACAAGTTTGATGGACGTTTTAACATTGGTGTAGTAAGTTTAAACTTACCTCAAATTGGCATTCTAGCCCGAGGTAGTGAAGAACGATATTTTGAAATTTTAGATAAACGACTTGAGTTGGCAGAAAAAGCACTAATGCTTCGTTATGAATTACTTAAGGACGTAGTGAGTGATGTGTCACCAATCCATTGGCAACACGGTGCTATTGCAAGACTTAAAAAAGGCGAGAAAATTGCCAAATTCTTGACTGGCGGTTATGCGACTATTTCCTTGGGATATATTGGTATTTATGAAGCAACTCGCTTAATTACCGGTGAATCGAATACAGGTGAAAAAGGCCGCGTTTTTGCGATGAAGATTATGGACCGCTTAAATGCAGCTGTTGATGAATGGCGAGCTAAACATAACATGGGGTTCGCATTATATGGTACACCTGCTGAAAGTTTAACCCATCGATTCTCTTCTTTGGATCGCGCTCGTTTTGGTATTATTGAGGATATTACGGATAAAGGTTATTATACTAATAGTTATCATGTAAGCGTACGAGAAGAGATTAATGTATTTGATAAGTTCTCTTTTGAATCTGAGTTCCAAAAGAAATCTACAGGTGGCTGTATTTCCTATGCAGAAATTCCTAATATGACTAATAATATTCCAGCTGTTTTGACGATGATTCAATATATTTATGATCATATTTCTTATGCTGAATTTAATACCAAGTCTGACTATTGTCACGAATGTGGCTTTGATGGAGAAATTAAGGTAAATGAACATAACGAGTGGGAATGCCCTCGTTGCCACAATACAAATCGCGATAAATTAACTGTTATCCGTCGTACTTGTGGATACCTTGGTGAAAACTTCTGGAATGAAGGGCGCACAAAGGAAATTAAAGATCGTGTAATGCACATTTAAGATTATTAGAGGTATAGTTTTAATAATTATCCTGTATATTAAGCATATTAAGATAAACTGTTATATAGATTAATATAATTATCATAGACATCTAATGATGTGGATATTTTAATAGATATGATTTTAGTTCTAAATACGATAGTTTTAAATGGTAAAAGCTGTGCCTAAGGCACAGCTTTTACTGTATATATGAGAAATTGAAATATATCTATATAGTGTTGATCAAAGTTGATAGGCACTACTATGGAGGTTATGATGAGATATGGGCAAATAAGACAATACGATATTGCCAATGGAGAAGGGATTCGTACATCTATATTTGTAACAGGTTGTACACATTGTTGTTATAATTGTTTTAACGAAGAATACCAAGATTTTAATGCTGGTAAGGTATGGACGCAAGCTGAGACAGATTTAGTGGTTTCCTATGTGAAGAATCCTACATGTTCAGGTTTAACATTATTAGGTGGGGAGCCATTTCAAAATGTACAAGGCTTATTACCGGTGGTGAGAGCTGTTCGAGCAGCGGCGCCAGAAAAGAAGATTTGGGCTTATTCCGGCTATGAAATAGATGATATCTTAGAAGATGAGTTGCGAAGTGCTTTATTACAAGAAATCGATATTCTCGTAGATGGCCGCTTTGTAGATGAACTTAAGGACCCTGCTTTGCGCTTCAGAGGTTCCTCAAATCAGCGTATCATTGATGTTAAAAAGACATTAGCGGCTGGGGAAATTGTATTAGCGATGGAGTAAATATGATATATGATAAACGATTTATAGGACTCATTATTATAGTTGGCTTTATAGCGGGGCTAGTAGGGGCTTCCTATACGCATTTATTACATGGAATCCAACATTTCGTATATAATTACTCTTCTGCTGATCATCTGAGCTTTGGTGCAGCTGTGGCCCGAGTATCACCGATAGAACGATTAATACCCTTAATCGTCTGTGGCGTGATAGGTGGCGTAGGTTGGGTTTTGATTCACAGATATGGTAAAGGCGTTGTAGATATAAAAACAGCAGTTTCTGGTAAAATGGATATGAATCCAATTACTACTGTTTTACATGCAACACTGCAAATAATTACGGTAGGTATTGGTTCTCCATTAGGTCGAGAAGTTGCACCACGTGAGGCTAGCGCAGGTATTACTACCTTTTTAGTTAAACATTTTGATATAAAACAAGAAGATCGTCAATTATTAATTGCATGTGCTGCAGGCGCTGGTTTAGCTGCAGTTTATAATTCACCATTATCTGCGGCAATTTTTACATTAGAAACTTTGCTTCTTACTTGGAATATACGGGCTATGAGTGCAGCCCTCTTATGTTGTGGTTTGGCTACATTTGTGACGCGACAAGCTGGTGTAGGAGATGTTATACAATATACAATGGCACAACCCAGTTTGGGGAGTCATTATGTAGAGTTTTCTATCGTTTTAGGCGCTATTATTGCAATTGGTGTTGTTTTATTTAATATTACACAAAGTAAGCTACCCGCCATTCATCGTAGTAGTCCTGTAATGATTCCCATTTCTATCGTAGCATTTACACTAATTGGTGTTTTAGCTATGTATTTTCCTGAAATTCTTGGAAATGGTAAAGCAGGCAATGAGTTGACTTTTACGAACGATATCACATGGACATATGCATTGGGTTTATTTGGATCCAAATGGGTAGCTGTTTTACTTGCTTTGGCCGCTGGTGCATATGGTGGTCGTATTACACCATCTATGATGTTAGGTAGTACTTTGGGGATCGTATTTGGTACCGTATGGGCTATTGCTATAGCGCCAGTATCTTTGGGAATGTCTGCTTTTGTAGGGGCCGTAGTATTCTTAGGACTTGCACAAAAAATGCCTATGACATCTTGTGTATTTATGCTTGAATTATCTCGTTTCTCTGTAGAGATGTTGTTTCCTATAGCTTTAACAATGGGGACAGCTCTTATGGTAGAGCAAATCATTCAATCAAAATTAAATAGCGCTAAGTAGCAATAAATAATAGTTAATAAAAGTAAATATAATATATAGAAAAGAAGCGGATAGTTGAATTAATCAACTATCCGCTTTTAATGTATATGTAATTATACGATTTTTGCGTTCTTATCGTATTCCTCGCCACCCGCATCAGGAAGCATGCCATATTCTACAGTCCACAAGTGTTTATATTTTAGTGCTTGATTGTGAATACGTTCGATTTGCGTTTCATCTGTACGAGCTATGCGAGCTGGGATTCCAACAACTAAAGAATTAGGTGGGATTACAGTGTTCTCCTTTATGACTGCACCAGCAGCAATAATAGAGCCAGAGCCAATATGACAACCGCTTAATACAATAGCGCCCATTCCAACTAATACATTATCTTCGATAGTACTAGCGTGTACTATTGCACCATGGCCAATTGTTACATAATCTCCAAGAATGCAAGCCCTGTCGTCATCAACGTGTAATACAGAGTTATCCTGTACATTAGAATAGCGACCTACTACAATTTTATTTACATCACCGCGAAGTGCACAGTTTTGCCAAATGGAAGCATATTCTTTTAGTTCAACATCACCTGCAAGTTCTGCACCAGGCATAACACAACTTTTGGGATCTAATTTGGGGTATTTTCCGTGAAATGGTAACATAAGGAACTCCTAATTTATTAACTATACGATTTCAATAAGACGTTGTGCTTTACGAATAGACATGATAGCTTCATTCATTACTGTTTGTACTATAGTGTGAGCAGGTTCAATAGTAGTAAGTCGGTTTAAACCTTGTCCAACTTGTACAGCACCATTTACAACATCACCATCGATAGCAGCACGTTTGTTAGTGCCTTGGGACATTTTGGTGCGTTCTTCAGGGGTAGTAACACCATCTGTTTCGGCAGCTAAGTAACGTGTAGTGAATTCGTTTTTCAAGCTACGTACTCCACCGTGACCAGAGAGGAGACCCGTTACAACAGAGTCTGTATCTGTGGCTTTGATAATTGCTTCTTTCATATTTATGTGGGCTTGGCATTCTTCAGCTAACAAAAAACGGGAACCCATTTGTACACCCTCAGCACCCATCAACAATGCTGCTGCAATACCACGACCATCTACGATAGCGCCTGCTACAACAACAGGAATGGAAATCTCAGGTAAAATATTTTCCATCAAGGACATGGTTGTTTGGCTACCAATATGTCCACCAGCTTCCATACCCTCAATAATAATTGCATCAGCACCAGCTTCTTCAATGCGTTTAGCAAGTTTTAGAGATGGGACAACAGGGATAACTTTAATGCCTGCATCTTGCAATGGTTTAATATATGGTACAGGATTGCCTGCTCCAAGTGTTACAAATGCAGGCTTTTCTTCAATGATAATATCCACTAATTCGTCTTTATTGGGAGCCATTAACATGAGATTGACTCCGAAAGGCTTATCCGTTAAGTCTTTACAGGCACGAATCTCGTTGCGCGTCCATTCTGCATCACGACCACCAAGAGCAATTACACCTGTAGCACCTGCATTAGCTACGGCAGCAACTAGTTTGTGTTCAGATACCCAAGCCATAGCACCTTGGATGATAGGGTATTCGATTTGTAAAAGTTGTGTTAACGCTGTTCTCATAAAGCCTCCTATGATAACAATTAGATTTACTGAAACTTTATTATACCTTTATAGGAGAATTTTATATAAGAATGATTTTATTTTCTTATATAAAATTAGAGTATTAATAAAGTCAAGAATATTCATCAGTATATACTTATATACTAAAGAGATTAAGCGTAATATTATTTGGAGATTATATGTAGTCACATAATCTCTTCTCTATATAATAGTATAATATAGTAATTATGTACACCTTAGATAAGGTTATTATAGTTATTTATTTAAACAATATGCTTTCAAAATTAATTTCCAATTATTAGATTAAAATAAAATATTCAGCAGTAGTCTAAAGATAAAAAAACTAAATGATAATATATTTCAAATGAGTTAAGTAGTAGAAAACCGCATAGTATCTATGATTATTAAATATTATAAAAAATGAGAAAATAAGAAAATGAGTATTGAAAAGTTTCGATGTCTTTGATATACTACATTACAGATAGAGTATCTGAATTAATTAAAGATAAACATTAAACAATAATTTTCAAGTGAAGGAGGAAATACACATGGAAAAATATGTATGCGTAGTATGTGGTTGGGTTTATGACGAAGCTGTTGAAGGCGTAAAATTCGAAGATCAACCAGCTGATTATGTTTGCCCAATTTGCGGTGTTGGTAAAGACCAATTCGAAAAAATGTAATTGACTTACCAAAAGGCTATCTTGAGTCCACTTGAGATAGTCTTTTTTATTTGACAAAGCACCATGTCATGTTTATAATATTATGAGTCGAGGTAAGATTATGAAACTGCAAGTAGAGCAAGCAAAAGAACATATAGGAAAGAAATTTCCTTATAGCTATACGATATCAGCCTCTGAGCTTGGTGACGTAACTGCTTTTCCTTGGAGCCGTCATGATATAACCATTAGTGGTGAGTTTTGGTTTGATGGTCAAAATTACATCGTTCAAGGTTCGATTCAGTCTAAAGGCGATTATGATTGTTCTCGTTGTTTAAATAACACAGAACATTATCGAAAAGATTTCTTTGAGGAAATCTTTGGTGATTGTCGAGATGCTGCGGATGATGTGAATTCTTTTGATGGAGAAGAAATTGACTTAACTGAACTAATTAGGGATACATTAATCATCAATGAGCCCTCTCAAGTGTTATGTCAGGATGATTGCAAAGGATTGTGCGTTCATTGCGGAGCAAATTTGAATGTTTCACCTTGTTCTTGTGAATCCTTTGTGGTGGATCCTCGATTTGCAGAGTTACGTGCTTTGCTTGATGAGAAAGATGATAGATTATCCTAATGATTGTACTAAGGAGGTGCAGATAATGGCAGTACCTAAACGTAGATTGTCTAAATGTCGTCGCGATCGTCGTCGTGCTAATTGGAAATTAGAAGCTCCTGGTTATGTAGCATGTCCACAATGCCACGAACCTAAGATGCCTCATCGTGTTTGCCCTACATGTGGTCACTATAAAGGTGAACAAGTAGTAGCTAATGCTTAATATGTGAGCGGAGAGAGACGCCTACTTTGTAGGCGTCTTTTTTATATAGTTTTATATGTTTTATTATCAATAGCGAGTGTCATTATTTTATAGTAAGATTATTCTATAAGATAGTGACACATTTTTATTTTTTATAAACAAAAATACTAAAATATAAAAAAACAACTATATTTTGTATATGCTATGAAAATTTCTTACTATATGTATGAAAAGTCTTGCCAATAAGGGAATTATTGTATATACTTAGGATGTAATATTAATACTAGGTCATAAAAGGTGGTCCCATGAGTCGGTTAAAGAAGCAAGAGCGCCAGAAGCAGTTACAAGAAAAACTGAATATTACGCCATTTCTTACTGATGAAGAATTGGCAACACACTTTGGTGTAAGTGTGCCAACAATTCGTCTCGATCGACTAGAATTGGGTATTCCTGAATTGCGTGAACGCATTCGTGTTATGGCTACAGGTCAATCACATGAAATGGTAGAACATGTATCATATGAAGTGGTTGGTGAATTGATTGATGTCACCGAGGGGCACCAAGCATTATCTATGTTACGTACTACGGCTGATATGGAAGATCAATTCGGATATGTAGAACCGCAGTATTTATATGCTCAAGCAAATTCCCTTGCAAAAGCGGTTATGGGGACGACTGTTTGCTCTGCGGAAGTTGGAAATATAAAATATAAGAACCCAGTAGGATCTGGTACTAATTTGGTAGCGAAAGCAGAAATTATTCGTCGCCGAGGTAATAAGTTCTTTATTTGGGTTATAATAAGAGATAAAATAAAAGAAGTGTTTCGCGCAAAATTTATTATGGAATCCGTAGAGAATAGGGTGTAAATTATGAAAATTGCAATAGACGCCATGGGTGGCGACTTTGCTCCAATGGAGACTGTACTTGGATCCATTGAAGCCGTACGAGCAAATCAACACATTGAAGTGGTGCTCGTCGGCGATGAGCAGCAAATTTTTGATATATTAGAAGCTAATAATGAAGCTAAGAATCCACGTATTTCTGTACATCATGCTAGCCAGGTAATCGGTATGGATGAACATCCAGGTCAAGCATTGCGCAAGAAAAAAGATGCATCTGTTGTGGTCGCTACTTCGTTGGTTCGGGATAATCGTTGTGATGCTGTAATTGCTCCAGGTAGTACGGGAGCTGCTGTTGCAGCGGCTTTATTTGGGCTCGGTCGCATTAAAGGTATTGATCGCCCTGTCATTGCAACTCCAATGCCAACGGTAAGTGGTATAACAGTTATGTTAGACTCTGGTGCAAATTCTAATTGTAAACCTAAACATCTTGTACAAGGAGCTTTAATGGGCTCTGAATACGCTAAGCTTTTATTAGGAAAAGAAAATCCTACTGTGGGATTGTTAAATATTGGTGAAGAGGCCACAAAGGGGAACGATGTCGTATTGGCGACGTATCCGATTTTGGAGGGTATGAAGACTATCAATTTTAAAGGAAATATTGAAGGTCGCGATATTCCTAAAGGTGCCGTTGATGTTGTCGTATGTGATGGCTTCGTAGGCAATGTGGTACTTAAATTTGCGGAAGGGTTAGTAACAGGTCTTACGCAATTAGTAAAGGATAGCATCATGGCAGGAAGTATTTTCGCCAAGATAGGAGCTATGCTTGTAAAGCCAGCTTTGAAAAAGATGGCAAAACGTTTGGATCACACAGAAAATGGTGGTGCTCCGCTCTTAGGAGTTAATGGGGTATTCATGATTGCTCATGGTAGTTCTAAAGCAAAAGAAATAAAAACTGCTATTGAAATTGCTAGTGATTTAGTAGAGCGTAAAATTATTCAACACATAAGAGAAACGATGGATATTGAAGGAGCCTTAAAGTATGACTATGATGAATAAACCTGTAGGAATCATTGGTACTGGGAGCTTCCTTCCTGACAATGTAGTAACAAACTTTGATCTTGAAAAAATGGTTGATACCAATGATCAATGGATTAGAGAGCGTACGGGTATAGAAGAACGACGCATTGCACCGGAAGGTATGAATACATCCTATATGGCGACCGAGGCAGCAAAAAAAGCTATGCAAATGGCTAATGTCTCTGCAGAGGATATCGAGATGATTATCTTTGCTACTCTAACACCAGATATGATTATTCCTTCGGCAGCTTGTGTATTGCAAGCAAACTTAGGAGCTAAAAACGCTGCAGCCTATGATTTACAAGCAGCATGCTCTGGGTTTGTATATGGATTGATTACTGCCGCTAGTTATATTAGCTCTGGTATTTATAAAAAAGTACTCGTTGTGGGGGCAGAAATTCTTTCTCGTCGAGTAAACTGGAATGATCGTGGTACATGTATCCTCTTTGGTGATGGTGCTGGGGCTGCAGTAGTATCTGAAGTACCTGAAGGCTATGGCATTAAAGGTATTGACATGGGCGCCGATGGCACTGGAGGATCAGCGCTTTGCATTCCTGCAGGTGGCACTGCTGTAGTAGCAAATGATCAACGCGTAGAAGAGGGCTTAACATTTATTCATATGGATGGCCCTGAAGTATATAAATTTGCCGTTAAAACGATGGGACGTACGGTTTTAAAATCCTTAGAACGTGCTGATATGGAGTTAAATGAATTAGATTACTTCATTCCTCATCAAGCGAATATTCGTATTATTGATTCGGCAGCCAAACGTTTACATCTGCCGATGGAAAAAGTTTTTGTTAATTTACATAAGTATGGTAATACATCTGCCGCGTCTGTAGCGATTGCACTTGATGAAGCTAATCGCGAGGGACGTTTCAAACGCGGTGATAATGTTGCGTTTGCAGGATTTGGTGCAGGCCTAACATGGGCGAGCCTGGTCTTGAAATGGTATTAAGGAGGACACATCAAGATGATTAAGACTGACATTTGTGATTTATTGCAGATTGAGTATCCAATCTTTCAAGGTGGCATGGCTTGGCTCGGTACTGCAGAATTAGCGGCAGCCGTTTCTGAAGCTGGTGGACTTGGGATTATTGGTGCTGGTCATATGCCTCCTGATATTTTCCGTAATGAAATCCATAAATTAAAAGAGCGCACTAGTAAGCCTTTTGGCTGTAATATCATGCTCATGTCTCCATTTGTAAAAGAGGTTATGGAAGTAGTCGTGGAAGAACGTGTTCCTGTTATCACTACAGGTGCAGGTAATCCTGGTGTTTATGTTCCCGCTTTGAAAGAAATTGGTACAAAAGTTATTCCTGTAGTTGCATCAGTATTACTAGCAAAGCGCTTATTACGTGGTGGTATTGATGCAATTATTGCTGAAGGTACAGAGTCTGGTGGTCACGTAGGTGATATTACAACTATGGCATTAATTCCTCAAGTAGTTGATGCTGTAGATGTACCAGTTATTGCTGCCGGAGGTATTGCAGATGGTCGTGGTATGGCTGCGGCATTTGCATTAGGTGCTAAAGCGGTACAAATGGGAACACGATTCGTATTATCCGAAGAATGTATTGCCCATGAAAATTATAAAAATGCTGTATTGAAAGCAAAAGATCGTGCTACAGTTATGACTGGTTTAACAACAGGTCATCCTGTACGTATTATAGATAATGCGTTAGCTCATAAATATAAATCCCTTGAATTCAGTGGTGGCTCTAAAGAGGAATTGGAAGCATTAGGTGCTGGTACACTTCGTTTAGCTGCTATTGAGGGTAATGTAAAAGAAGGTTCTGTAATGATCGGTCAAATTTCTGGTATGTTAACAGATGTTAAACCATGTGAAATTATCATTAAAGATATTATGACTGAAGCTGAAACTGTGATTAAGAATCTTCAAGGTCTTAGTAAATAAGGAGGCCCCTAATGAAAACGGCATTTGTTTTTCCTGGTCAAGGTTCTCAAAAAGTAGGCATGTTACAAGATTTGTATAATGCGTACCCTATTGTGAAACAACGTTTTGAAGAAGCTGACGAGGCACTTGGTTATTCGATCAGTAAATTATGCTTCGAAGGTCCTGATACAGAGCTCGTTAAAACAGCAAATACACAACCAGCTATTTTGACTGCATCCGTAGCTTGTTATGAAATTCTAAAAGAACAAGGCTTTACGCCTGACATCGTAGGCGGGCATAGTCTTGGTGAGTATAGTGCTCTAGTAGCAGCCGGTGTATTGAACTTTAAAGACGCAGTATATGTAGTTCATAAACGCGGTGAATATATGCAAGAAGCTGTGCCATTGGGTAAAGGCGCTATGGCAGCAATTTTGGCATTACCTCGTGAGCAAGTTGTAGAAATTTGTGAAGATGTAAATGCTTCTGTAGGTTCTGTACAAGCAGTTAACTTCAATTGCCCTGGACAAATCGTTATTGCCGGTGAAACTGCAGCGGTGGAAACAGCAGCTGAAAAAATGAAAGAAGCAGGTGCAAAACGCGCAGTAATGCTTCCGGTAAGTGCTCCATTCCACAGCCGTTTGATGGAACCAGCAGCTCTTCGTTTAAAGGAAGAGTTGGATAAGATTCAAGTGAGTGATGCACAAATTCCTGTAGTTGCAAATGTTACTGGCAAGATTTTGACTAATGCCAATGACATTAAAGAGTCCTTAGTTACTCAAGCCGCTAACCCTGTTTTATGGGAAGATTGTGTAGCTGAAATGGTAAACTTTGGTGTTACTCGCTTTGTTGAAGTGGGGCCTGGGAAAGTACTTACAGGTTTTACTAAAAAGATTAACAAAGATATGGAATTAGCCAATGTTGAAGACATTGCATCCTTAGAGAAAACGCTTGAATTTTTGAAGGGGGTTCGATAAAATGCATTTAGAGGGTAAAGTAGCCATTGTAACTGGCGCATCCCGTGGCATTGGTCGCGCTGTAGCTATCAATCTAGCACAATCTGGTGCTGATGTTGTTGTAAACTATAGCGGTAGCGAAGGTGCAGCGCAAGAAACTGTTGAAGCTGTACAAGCGTTAGGCCGCAAAGCCATTAAAATTAAAGCTAATGTAGCCAATGCTGATGAAGTTGCTTCCATGGTGGAAGAAGCTCATAAAGAATTTGGTCACATTGATATTCTCGTGAATAATGCGGGGATTACGCGTGACGGTTTGTTAATGCGAATGAAAGACGAAGATTTTGATGCTGTTATCGATATCAACTTAAAAGGTGTTTACTTGGTAACTAAAGCAGTATCTAAAATCATGATGAAACAACGTTCTGGTCATATTATTAACATGACATCTGTTGTTGGTGTTATAGGTAATGCTGGTCAAACTAACTATGCTGCTTCTAAAGCGGGCGTAATTGGTTTTACTAAATCCTGTGCTAAAGAATTGGCTAGCCGTGGTATTACAGTTAATGCTATTGCACCAGGCTTTATCAATACAGATATGACTGATGTATTACCAGAAAAAGTTAAAGAAGCTATGGTTACTCAAATTCCGTTGGGCCGTATGGCTGATGCCGAAGAAGTAGCAACAGTAGCAACATTCCTTGCTAGCGATTTTGCTAATTATATTACGGGTCAAGTCATCAATGTTGATGGTGGCATGGTAATGTAGTTGTAAAATTAGACTATATATAAATACACTTTGAAAGGAGGTGAACCACTAATGAACACTTTCGATAAAGTTAAAGCAATCGTTGTGGAACAATTAGGCGTTGATGAAGCTGAAGTTACCATTGATTCTACATTCATCGACGACTTAGGCGCTGACTCCTTAGATATCGTTGAATTGATCATGGCATTTGAAGAAGAATTCAATGTTGAAATCCCTGACGACGTTGCAGAAAAAATTAAAACCGTTAAGGATACAGTAGAATATATTGATTCTGCTAAATAAGCTGTAAAGCTAACAATTCAACCGAACGGGAGGCCGAGTGGCCTCCCAACCGGTTTTATTTACAGGAGGATTTGATAGTGAAGCTCCCTGAACTTCGCATTGGGAATCTAGTGGCCAAAGTACCTATTATTCAAGGTGGTATGGCGATTAGATTGTCTACAGCTCGCTTGGCAGCAGCCGTTGCAAATGAAGGTGGTATCGGCCTTATTGCGGCATCGGGCTTGCCTTTCGATGAATTACGATACGAAATACAATTAGCTAGAAAATTATCACCTACGGGTATTATTGGTATAAATGCGATGGTAGCAGCAACTCAATTTGCTGGCTTAGTAAAGACTGCCATCGAAGAAGGCATTGATCTTGTAGTAGCAGGTGCTGGTTTTTCAAGAGATATGTTCGCAATGGGCAAAGAGTCTGGTACTCCTATTGTACCAATTGTTTCGTCCGCAAAATTAGCTCGCATTTCTGAAGGTTTAGGTGCTGCAGCTGTAATCGTAGAAGGCTGTGAAGCTGGTGGACACTTGGGGACGGATCGTTCCGCTCGAGAAATCGTTCCCGAAGTTGTAGCAGCGGTAAAAAACATTCCAGTAATTGCTGCTGGTGGTGTTCTAGATGGCCATGATATCGTTGAAATGTTAAAAATCGGCGCTAGTGGTGTTCAAATGGGTAGCCGTTTTGCTGCTTCTGATGAATGTAATGCATCTGATGAATTGAAAAAAATGTATGTACGAGCTACAAACCCTGAGGATATAGTATTGATTCAAAGTCCTGTTGGTTTGCCTGGTCAAGCAATAAAAAACAAATTTGCTGAATCTGTTTTAGATGGTACTGTAGCGCCTCCAACGGTGTGTGATAACTGTTTAAAACATTGTTCCCATAAATTCTGCATTATCCGTGCTCTTTCTCGCGCACAACAAGGTGATGTGGAAACGGGGTTGGTGTTCTCTGGCAATAATATGAGAAAAGTCGATAGGATTATGCCAGTTAAAGATATCTTTGCTCAATTAAAACAGCAAGTAGCAGAGATTGATTAATTTAAAGGGCTGTATAGCTATAAGAGGTGGAATAATTGGAAAAACGTGTAGTAATTACTGGCTTAGGGGCAGTGACTCCTGTAGGTATCGGTAAAGAGAACTTCTACAATGCGTTATTGGCAGGTCAATCTGGTATTGGGCCGATTACACGCTTTGACGCATCTGACTATGCAACACGCATTGCGGGTGAAGTAAAAGACTTTGATATTACAAACTATGGGGTAGATAAGAAAGAAGCTCGTCGTATGGACCGTTCTGTAGAATTTGCTATCGGTGCAGCTGTTCTTGCTTGTGAAGATGCTGATCTTGATTTAGATAAAGCAGATTTAGATCGCTGTGGTACTGTAGTTGGTACAGGTATAGGCGGTATTGACTCTATCCATGAGGTGTATGAAACATTATTCGAAAAAGGTCCTGGCCGCGTAAGTCCATTTGCAGTACCTATGATGATTGCAAATATGACATCTGCACGCGTATCTATTCGCCTTGGTCTTAAAGGTCCAGTTATTACAGACGTAACTGCTTGTACTTCTGGTACAAATGCGATTGGCGATGCATTCCGTATCATCCAACGTGGTGATGCTGATGTGATGTTTGCTGGTGGTACTGAAGCTGCGGTATCTCCGGCTGCTGTAGCTGGTTTTGCGGCTATGAAAGCTATGTCTACACGCAATGACGAACCAACAAAAGCGTCCCGTCCATTTGACCGTGACCGCGATGGTTTCGTAATGGGTGAAGGTGCTGGTATCGTAGTTCTTGAAGAATTAGAACACGCAAAAGCACGCGGTGCGCATATCTATGCTGAAGTTGTGGGCTATGGTAGCAATGGTGATGCTTACCATATCACTGCACCAGCTCCAGGTGGTGTTCAAGCTCGGAAATGTATGGAATTAGCAATTAAAGATGCAGGTATTGATCCTAAAGACGTTAACTACATCAATGCTCATGGTACATCTACTGGCCTTAATGACCAAAATGAAACATTGGCTATTAAAGAATTGTTCGGCGATCACGCTAAAAATATCGCTGTTAACTCTACAAAATCCATGACAGGTCACTTGTTAGGTGCTGCTGGTGCTATCGAAACTATCGTAATGGCGATGGCTATCGAAACTGGTAAAGTTCACCCTACAATTAACTGTGACAATCCTGATGAAGGTTTGGATCTGGACTATGTTCGTGAAGGCGCACGTGAACTTCAAGTAAAATGTGCACTTTCTAACTCTTTCGGTTTTGGTGGTCATAACGGTACACTTTGCATTCGCCGTTATGAAGCTTAATGGTTACTATCGAAACGCATAAGAGTAAGATAACACAAGCTCGTGAAGAATCTCTTCATGAGCTTGTTGCTCGTTTAGACATACCTGTGTCAGATATATCCATTATAGATTGTGCTTTTACACATACTTCTTATGCGAATGAACATAAATCAAAGCATATTCATCACAATCAGCGATTAGAGTTTTTAGGCGATGCTGTTTTGGATCTTATTATTGGGGAATACCTATTTAAGACATATCCAGATATGGCTGAAGGTAATTTAACGAAAATTAAGGCCGCTACAGTGTGTGAGGATTCTTTAGCATCTGTGAGCCGTTCTTTGCAACTAGGACAATATTTATTGCTCGGTCATGGAGAACGCGCTTCCGGTGGTAACGATCGAAACTCTATATTAGCGGATACCTTTGAGTCTCTCATCGGTGCCATTTATATTTCTACAGATTATCAAACGGCTATGGCCTTTGTTTTAAAGCATTTAACTACCTATATCATGCAAGCCTTAGAAGGTAAGCGGGGCAAAGATTATAAGACATTATTACAAGAATATGTGCAACGTGATGGGGATAAACATATTGTCTATCATTTGCTCAGTGAAAGTGGTCCCGATCATGCTAAAACCTTCCATATGGAGGTTGAAATTAATGGTGTTATTTATGAGGCCGGCTCTGGTAAAAGTAAAAAAATTGCAGAACAACATGCGGCTCAATTGACTTTAGAAAAGTTGATGGCTGATAAATAGAAAAGCGCCGAATGGCGCTTTTTTTTGTATAATAGTATGTGAGTAATATATAGTATGTGAGTAATAATCTATATAATGGTAGATGAATAATGATCTATATAATGATAGATGAACAATAATCTATATAATAATAGATGAATAATAATTTTTACATAAGAAGAGGAGGTGTCTATGAAACCATTTGGTATGATTCCCTTTTTTATACCTCACGTAGGTTGTCCCTATGTGTGTACATTTTGTAATCAATCTCGTATTACAGGCCAATCTGGTATTAGTCACCTAACTCCAGAATATATACAACAAACAATCAAAGACTATGTAGGAACAAAGCGGAATGAAAAGTTTTGGGAGGTTGCCTTTTATGGTGGATCATTTACGGCTATTACTAAAGATTTACAACATAAATTATTAATGCCTGCCTATGAAATGCTTCAACAGGGCCTCATTGATGGCATACGTTGCTCTACAAGACCTGATGCTGTAGGTGATGAAGCGATTACATTATTACAGTCTTATGGAGTAAAAACTGTAGAACTTGGTGTGCAGTCTATGAATGATGGTATTTTAGTCGATGCTAAGAGGGGGCACACGGCACAAGAGGTAGTAGAGGCTGTTACACGATTAAAACATCGTGATATGACCGTTGGGGTTCAACTTTTACCAGGACTAAAAGGAGAGACATGGCAAACCATAATAGAAACGGCCATTGCAGTAGCCGCATTACGACCTGATTTTGTACGTATCTATCCCGTACTAGTTATAGAAAATACAGAGCTAGCCGACCAGTATAGAGCTGGAGAATATGAACCACTAAGTACTGAGCTAGCTATACAGTATTGTTCATTTTTAAAAGATTGGTTTGAACAGCATGGTATTGAAGTCATTCGCACGGGGTTACAAAGTACAGAAGAATTAGATTCCGGCAATAGCTTAGTGGCAGGTCCATATGAGCCCGCTATGGGAGAGCTGGTTGTGAACGAACAGTATAAGCAGCGAATTGAACGTTGTATTGATGAGCATGTATCTCAGTTTAAGTACTTAATAAGTAATGATTGTTTTAGTTTAATTGAAGATGCTACTTATGGAAGCTTAAAATTAAGTAGAGTTAATGTTGATAATAGTGGATGTATAGATAACACTAATAATGATAGAACAAATTATATTAGGACTAATGGTATTCCTGTAAAGCATAATATTGTTATTTCTTATCCGAGATGCTTAACATCTAAGGTGCGAGGCCTTAATAATCGAAACGTTAAATACTTTCAGATTCAGTATCCGCAGTATGCATTTGAATGGTGTGAAGAACGCACGAGAAATACCGTTCGTTGCTGTATTGATGGCCTGCAATATGTGTTATAATAAAAGATATGATTATTTAGGGTTGTTGGTAGAAAGGAGGCAGTCATGCAATTACTTCGGTTGGAATTAAAGGGCTTTAAATCGTTTGCGGATAAAACGATTGTAAAATTCTCACCAGGAATGACTGCCGTTATTGGTCCTAACGGAAGTGGTAAAAGTAATATTACGGATGCAATGAAATGGGTTTTAGGGGAATCCAATGTGCGTAATTTGCGCGGACAAAAAGCAGAGGATATTATTTTCTCTGGTACGGAAAAGCGCAAACCTATGAGCGCTGCTGAGGTTACACTTGTGTTTGACAATAGTGACCAACAATTAGATATAGATATGGCTGAGGTAGCCATTACACGCCGTATATACCGCACTGGTGAAAGTGAGTTTCTTGTCAATAAGCGATCTTGTCGTTTAAAGGACATACATCTTTTACTAGCAGATACCGGTCTTGGTAGAGATTCTATGGCCATCATTGGTCAAAATCGAATTGATGCTATCTTGAATTCTAAGCCTGAAGAACGGAGATTGATTTTTGAAGATGTAGCAGGTATTTCTCGCTTTAAGATCAATAAAGAAGATGCGTTGCGTCGTATTGCTAGCACAGACCGTAATATGGAGCGTGTACGAGACGTAATGGCTACCATTGAAGAGCAATTAGGACCTTTGTCTGAAAAAGCGGAAAAGACTAAAAAGTATATGACCTTAAGCCGCACAAAGCGCGATTATGATGGGGCATTAGGCTTTCACAATTATAAGACCTCTGATCGTCTTTTAACACGTTTTGAAAACGATAATATTGCCTTTAAAGATGAAGAAATTGAGCTTCAAACTGAATTGTCTAAATTAGAGGCTCGTCGTCACGAATTGCAATCGTCCTCGTCAAAAGAGCAGGAACAGCTTAAGTTGTGGGAGGCTCAATATACTGAAAAGCAACGCGATGAAGAACGCTTATCTGGTCATTTACGTCTCTTAGAAGAGCAACTAAAAACAGCGCGCCGTGAATTAGATGAAACGTCTATGCGCATTAGCGAGCTAGAGGCTACGCAAAAGGGCGAGGAGCAACAATTGCGCATCTTAAATCAATTGATTCAAGATGAAAGTGCTCAATTAGTAGAAAAAGAGTCTAATCTAGAAGAATTAGAAGCGAGTTACAAAAAGGCTGTTGAAGATGTAAGGTCAGAACAAGCTAAGTTCCAATCCTTGCAATCCAATCGAGAGGCTTTTGAGAAACGTCAATTAGAAGTTGTGAGTGCTATTGAAACGGCTAAGGCTAGTATTCGGAGCTTAGAAGCTCGCAAGGGGGAAAGTAAAAATCAATGTGCTATTCTAGAATCTGAAATAGCACAGGTAGATAGTGAACTACAAGTCGCTCGTTCTGAATTTGAAGCGCTAGGTCAAAAGTTTAATGCCTTATCTGCTCAACGACAAGCCCTCGTTGATGATGCTAAGAATGCGGCTATGAAAGCGCGTGAAGAGCGTAAGGAGTTACAAAAGCTGCGCACTCAAGAACAACGTGCAGAACTCTTAGCACAGTGGGAGGAACAGCACGAAGGCTATTTAGAAGGTACTAAGAATATCCTCAATGGTAAAGGTTCTTGGCGTGAACAGATTACGGGCGCTGTTGGCGAGCTCTTTACGGTAGAGGACAAATATACTACGGCTATCGAAACGGCATTAGGCGGTAGTGTTAACCACGTTGTAACTACTACAGCTCGCGCTGCTGCGGAGGGTGTCAACTATTTGAAATCTATCCAAGGTGGTCGTGTAACCTTCTTGCCGATGGATTCAGTAAAAGGTAAACCATATGATACACCGGCTTTACATGAAAGCTGTGTATTCGGCACTGCTGTTGATTGTATTTCCTTTGATAATAAGTACGCCCATATTTTCCAATACTTGTTGGGACGCACCTTGGTAGTATCCTCCATGGATGATGCCATTGGATTACAGAAAAAATACAATCAGCAATTGCGCATCGTAACCCTTACAGGGGAACAATTCCAACCTGGTGGTTCGTTAACCGGTGGTGCCACAAAGCGCAAGCGTGCTTCTGTATTGAGCCGCAAAGAAGAGGCTGCTAGCCTTGAACAAGAGCTAGTACAAATTGAAGAACAAATTCAATCTTTAACTGCTAACTTAGAACGACTTGAAAAACGGGTTGAAGAGTCTGAGAAAGAACGAGTTGCCCTTGATGAAAGCTATCAACATACGAACTTACTCTATGTGGCTAGCGAAACAAAGGTACAAAATATACAACATCAGATAGATCGTAAGAAACGTGTTCTATCAGAAGAAGAGCAACGTTTAGTACAAATTGATATTGATTTGGCTACTACAACGGCTAACTTGAAAGATCAAGAAACAGCATTAGCTTCCTTGCAAGAGAATCATGGTGTGGATGGTAATCAAGGGGCGTTGATGGATCGATTGACTGTGTTGCAAAAGGTGCAACAAGAGGCGTATGAAGCTTTTACAAAAGCTCGCCTTACTTGTGATACCTTACGACATACGATTCAGGAACGGGAAACACAACGTGAACAGCGTAATCAATCTATTTCTAGTATTATTGAGCGCTTAACACCACTTCGTAATTTGTTAGTGAGTACTACACAACGCTATGAAGAGGAAATACCTAAGGCTCAGGAAGTTGCAGAACAAGAGTTGGCCTCTGCTACGGCTGAGGTTGAACGATTACGTGCTCTTCGCGATGAAGCCTATGATAAAACATCTACGGGGCGCGAGGAAATGGAATCTATCCTCAGTGAGCAAGACCGATTAAATCAACGCTATAAAGTGGTGCAAGGTCGTCTTGTTGATATGGAAGGTAAAATTACACGTCATCGCATGGACTGTGAGCGTTTTGTAGAAGAATTACAAGAGCTAGGCTTTACATTGGAAGATGCTCAAGCCCTTCGCATTGAAGGTTCCGTTAATGATTGGAAGGATGAGCAAGCTCGTTTGATGGCCGAAATTGCCGAATTGGGTCCAGTCAATCCAAATGCCGTTGAGGAATATGAAGAGACTAAAGAACGCTATGATTTCTTAACCACACAATTAGCTGATTTAGATACGGCAAAGACGCAATTACAGGCGGTTATTGCCGAAATGGATAAGGCTATGAGTACACAGCTATACGATGTATTGGATGTGGTAGGCCGTAGATTCCAAGAGGTATTCAGCCAATTGTTTGGCGGTGGTACTGCGCAAATTGTACTGACTGATCCAGATAATATTTTGACGGGTGGTATCGACTTCTACATTCAACCACCAGGGAAAAAGCGTCAACAATTGACACTTTTATCGGGTGGTGAGCGTGCTCTTACGGTTATCGCTTTATTGTTCTCATTCCTTGACTATCGTCCAGCTCCGTTCTGTGTGCTTGACGAAGTTGACGCGGCGCTTGACGAAGCTAATGTTGAACGATTTAGCTCTTACTTAAATCGAATAAATAAAGAAACACAATTTATCGTTGTATCTCACCGTAAAAAGACGATGGAAGCTGCCGAAGTACTTCAAGGGGTAACCATGGTGGAACGCGGTGTATCGCGATTATTAACAGTAGCATTTGAAGATGTGAAGGAGGATCTAGCATAATGGCATTTGGATTCTTTGATAGAATTAAAGACGGTTTAGAGAAAACTCGTAAGTCTTTTGTAAAAAATGTAGAAAGCATCGTTATTGGTTATGCGCAAATCGATGATGATTTTTTAGATGATTTAGAAGCAGTTATGCTTACTAGTGATCTAGGCCCTAAGACGACAGAATACTTGATGAAAGAAATTCGTCGTGGTGTAACAGAAGGTATCATTAATCATACAGGCGATGTAATGCCGTTTATGGAAGACCGCATCACGGAAATGCTCATCGATCAAGAAGATGAAATTACTTTGCACCATCCTGAGGTTATCCTCGTAGTTGGTGTAAATGGTGTTGGTAAAACAACGACAATCGCTAAATTGGCTAACTATTATACTAAAGAAGGTAAAAAGGTTATCATTGCTGCAGGTGATACATTCCGTGCCGCTGCAGCTGACCAATTATCCATTTGGGCTGATCGCGTTGGTGTGCCGATTGTTAAACATAAAGAAGGCGCAGACCCTGCTGCCGTTGTATATGATGCAATGGAAGCTGCGAAAGCTCGTAATGCAGACCTTGTTATCGTAGATACGGCTGGTCGTCTACATACTAAGGTTAACCTTATGGAAGAGCTTAAAAAGATGGGGCGCGTAGCGAATAACCACGTAGAAGGTGCGCCGCATCAAACATTGCTCGTTTTAGATGGTACTACGGGTCAAAATGCAGTAAGCCAAGCTAAATTATTTGGTCAAGCTGTACCAGTAAATGGTATTGTAGTAACTAAACTAGATGGTACAGCAAAAGGCGGCGTAGTTATCTCTATTAAAGAGGAACTGGGCGTACCCGTACGCTGGATTGGCGTTGGCGAAGGTATGGATGACTTGCGTCCATTTAATGCAAAAGAATTTGCTAATGCACTATTTAATAAAGGAATGATTCAAGGTGACAAATAAATATAACCGGGAATTCTTACTTGAATATGTAGAATCTGAAAATAAAAAAAATGAATGTAATGTTAGCCTAGAAAATATGAATAAGATAGTTAGCTTAATCGAGTACTTCGGTATTGAACTATATCGCCCCATTACGAGATTGCTACTTTCAAACTGGGAAGAAATTACAGAACGTATTAATAACTATACTGAATCAGATTGGATGATGGCTGATGAAATCCAGAAGACCACACCTACACTAGATCGCTTTTCTATTGCTATGCTCATCGAAGTCTTAGAAGGTGAGGATACGTTGAATCAAGCGGAAAATGTAGGTCGTCGTTTGACGGATGAAGAAATGAAAGCCATCCGTAAACATCAGGATGAACAGTAATGAAGCATAGTACATATAATTACGAGGGGGGCCAACCATTTAAAGTGGAGGCGCCCTTTACGCCTACAGGTGACCAACCTACCGCGATTCAATCTTTAACAGAAGGTATTGAACGTGGTGAATGGGCGCAAGTTTTGCTCGGTGCCACTGGTACTGGTAAGACTTTTACAATGGCTAAGGTTATTGAAGCAGTTCAAAAGCCGACCTTGATCATTGCTCATAATAAAACCTTGGCGGCTCAATTATGTAGTGAATTTAAAAGTTTCTTTCCAAATAATGCGGTAGAATACTTTGTATCTTACTACGATTTTTATCAACCGGAGGCCTATATTCCTTCTAGTGATACATATATCGAGAAGGATGCGTCTATTAATGATGAAATCGATAAACTGCGACATAGTGCTACGATGAGCCTTTTTGAGCGCCGCGATGTCATTATCGTTGCCTCTGTTAGCTGTATTTATGGCTTAGGTGACCCTGAGGACTATTCTGATCTTGTATTGTCCTTGCGCTTAGGTCAAACTAAATCGCGCGATGAAATCTTATCTAAACTCGTAGATATTCAATATACGAGAAATGATATGAACTTTATCCGCGGTACCTTCCGTGTACAAGGGGATACAATTGATATTTTCCCTGCCGCTTATAGTGAAAGAGCCATTCGTGTGGAGCTCTTTGGTGATGAAATCGACCGCCTCGTAGAGGTAGATTCCTTGACGGGTGAAGTTATTGCGGAAAGAAAACACGTTGCTGTCTATCCAGCATCTCACTATGTAACGACGAAAGAGAAGATGAATATTGCTGTAGAGCGTATTGAAGCCGAATTAGATGAGCAGTTGGCGAAGTTAAAAGCTGCTGACCGTCTATTGGAGGCTCAGCGCTTAGAACAGCGTACCCGTTACGATATAGAAATGATGCAAGAAATGGGCTATTGCTCGGGCATCGAAAACTATTCCCGTCATATGTCTGAACGTAAGGCTGGGGAAGCACCGTTTACATTGATTGATTATTTCCCAGATGATTTCCTCATCATGGTGGACGAATCGCATGTGACGATGCCTCAAATTCGTGCTATGTATAATGGTGACCGTGCCCGTAAAGAATCTCTTATCGAATACGGTTTCCGTCTTCCTTCTGCATTAGATAATAGACCTCTTCAATTCGATGAATTTGTAGAGCGTATCAATCAAATTGTATACGTATCGGCTACACCTGGCCCATACGAAATGGAAGTAGAAACGAATATTGCAGAGCAAATCATTCGTCCTACGGGCCTATTAGATCCATCTATAGAAATTCGTCCTATTAAGGGGCAAATGGATGACTTGCTTGGAGAAATTCACAAACGAGCTGCCAAGAATGAACGGGTTCTTGTTACGACATTGACGAAGAAGATGGCTGAGGACTTAACGGAATTTTTGAAGGAAATGGGCGTACGAGTTCGTTACCTTCATTCCGATATTGTTACTATTGAGCGGGCTGAAATCATTCGTGATTTGCGGGCTGGCGTATTCGATGTATTAGTTGGTATTAACTTGCTTCGTGAAGGTCTCGATATGCCAGAGGTTTCCTTGGTTGCTATCTTAGATGCGGATAAGGAAGGTTTCTTGCGTTCCGATACGGCCATGATTCAAACTATAGGTCGTGCGGCTCGTAATGTGAATGGTCATGTTATCATGTACGCAGATCGTGTAACAGGTTCCATGCAACGAGCTATCGATGAAACCGATCGTCGTCGTGCCGTGCAAGAGGCTTATAATATTGAACATAATATCACGCCTAAATCTGTATCTAAAGATGTAAAAGAGCTTATCGAATTAACGAAAATCGAAGAAGATATGGTTACCGAGGGAAAGGGACTTTCACCGAAAAAAGGAAAACAAAAAAAATCCTCAGAGGGCATGGACCATGGACACGAATCATATGTTCAAGATACATCAGCACCTAAGGTGGCAGATATAACACCGGAAGAATTGTACAATAAGATTGAAGAGCTAGATCGTCAAATGAAGGCCGCCGCCAAGCAGCTTGAATTTGAATCCGCTGCTAAATTACGTGATCAATTGGGCGTATTACGTCAACAATGGTCCGATATGCATAGTGCAGGAGATAGCAAGTTGAAGAAGCCTGCTTCTACCAAATCTAGAAAGCGGACGAGTCCAAAAAGTAAATCTTAGGAGCAATTTTAAAAGATTGTAAGAAAACACATAGATTATATAGACTATATGTGCGATAATATACATATATTATTTCATGTTAGTAATCGGAGAGATGATGCCGTTTGGTATCATCTCTTTAAATAGGAAAGATAATGAAAGATCAATTGATTGTAAAAGGTGCGCGTCAGCATAACCTAAAAAATATTGATATATCCTTGCCACGTGATCAGTTTATCGTCTTAACTGGCCTCAGTGGTTCTGGTAAATCATCCCTAGCATTTGATACGATTTACGCAGAAGGGCAACGACGTTATGTTGAGTCCCTGTCTGCGTATGCACGTCAATTTTTGGGACAAATGGATAAACCCGATGTCGATTATATTGAAGGTTTATCTCCAGCCATTTCTATCGACCAAAAGACGACGAGTCGCAACCCTCGTTCTACGGTTGGTACCGTAACGGAGATTTACGACTATTTACGTCTGTTATTTGCACGCGTAGGTCATGCACACTGTCCAGAGTGTGGTAAGCCTATTACTCAGCAAACAATACAACAAATGACCGACGATGTAATGAGCTTTCCCGAAGGTACAAAGGTTTTAGTGCTGGCCCCTATGATTCAAGGTAAAAAAGGGGAACATAAATCGGTGTTTGAACAACTTCGCAAGGAAGGCTTTGTTCGTGCTCGAGTAGACGGTGTAGTGCGTACCTTGGACGAAGAAATTGTATTAGAGAAAAATAAGAAGCATTCCATCGATATCGTTGTGGACCGTCTCGTTGTAAAAGAAGGCATTGAATCTCGGTTGGCTGACTCTATGGAGACCGCTTCAAAATGGGCAGAAGGCATCGTTGTGATTCAAGAGGTAGACGGACCTGAACACATGTATAGCCAACATTTTGCGTGCCCAGATTGTCATATTTCATTACCTAAAATTGAACCACGTATGTTCTCTTTTAATAGTCCGTTTGGTGCGTGCCCATCTTGTTTAGGGATTGGTTCTACTATGGAGGTTGATGAGGAGCGCGTTATTCCAGATGGATCTATTAGCTTTGCCGATGGTTGCGTGCAAGCCTTGAGCTCCAATCCTAATGCTTGGTTTATGCGTCAAGTAGAAGGTCTATTAAAAGCTAATGGATATTCCTTAGACTCCACCTATGATGAATTGCCGAAAGCATTACAGAAAAAGGTGATGTACGGTACGACGGATAAGGTAAGCTTCACCTATGAAAATATGAGAGGTGAGATAAAGGAATTCTTTACTGAGTACGAAGGTATTTTACCGATGGTTAAGCGCCGTCATAGTGAAGCCTCTACAGACTCTATGCGTGAAGAATTTGAAAAGTTTATGTCTATTAAGCCGTGTACTACATGTCATGGGGCTCGTCTTAAACCTGAAGTATTAGCTATTACTGTAGGGGATAAGAATATCAACGAAGTAACGCAGTTAACTATTAAAGAAGCACTCGATTTCTTTGGTAATCTACAGTTAACTGAACGTGAACAAGTGATTGGTGCTCAAATTTTAAAGGAAATCAATGCTCGTCTAGGTTTTCTTAATAATGTAGGTCTCGATTACTTAACAATGAACCGTAGTGCAGGCACATTATCTGGTGGTGAAGCACAGCGTATTCGGTTAGCTACACAGATCGGCTCTGGCTTAGTAGGTGTATTATATATCCTAGATGAGCCATCTATCGGTTTACATCAACGCGATAATGATCGACTCATCGATACATTAAAAGGGTTACGTGACTTAGGCAATACCTTGCTCGTTGTAGAACATGATGAAGATACGATGCGTGCTGCCGATTATTTAGTAGATATCGGTCCTGGAGCAGGTGAACATGGGGGTCAAATCATTGCAGAAGGTACTGTTAAGGAAGTGATGAAGGTAGAAAACTCCATTACTGGTCAGTATTTGAGTGGTCGTAAATTTATCGCTCTTCCGGAAGAACGCCGTAAACCAGGTAAGAACTGCATTGAAATTCGCGGTGCTAAGGAAAACAATTTACAAAATGTAAATGTAAAATTCCCTATTGGCTTGTTTAATGTTGTTACTGGTGTCAGCGGTTCTGGTAAGTCTACCTTGATTAATGAAATTCTCTACAAAGGTTTAGCTAATCAATTATATCGCTCTAACCACAAAGTAGGGGCTCATAAAGAAATCCGTGGTCTTGAACATATCGATAAAATCATCAATATTGATCAAAGTCCGATTGGCCGTACACCTCGTTCCAATCCAGCTACATACACGGGTGTATTCGATGCCATACGCGAGCTCTATAGTCAAACACCGGAAGCAAAGATGCGCGGTTACAAACAAGGGCGCTTTAGCTTTAACGTAAAAGGTGGCCGCTGTGAAGCTTGTCGTGGTGACGGTATCATTAAAATTGAAATGCACTTCTTACCAGATGTGTATGTACCTTGTGAAGTCTGCAAAGGGGCGCGTTATAACCGTGAAACTTTGGAGGTTAAATATAAAGGTAAATCCATTGCTGATGTATTAGATATGACAGTTGATGATGCGGTAGAATTCTTTAGTGCCATCCCTAAAATTAACCGTAAGATGGTTACCCTCCAAGAGGTTGGCCTTGGGTATATCCGTTTAGGTCAGGCGGCTACCACATTATCTGGTGGTGAGGCTCAACGGGTTAAATTAGCTACAGAACTAGCGCGTCGTAGCACCGGTAAAACGCTATACATCCTCGATGAGCCTACTACAGGTCTTCATGCTGAAGATATTCGTAAGTTGTTACATGTATTGCAACAACTTGTAGAGGGCGGAGATACAGTTGTTGTTATCGAACATAATTTAGATGTTATTAAGATGGCTGATCACATTATTGATCTTGGTCCTGAAGGTGGTAATCGCGGAGGCACTATCGTGGCAACTGGTACGCCTGAGGAAATTGTTAAGGTGAAAGAAAGCTATACCGGCAAATTCTTAGGTCCTGTATTGGAACAGACTAAGAAATTTATGAAAGCAGCAAAGCATAAGAAATAAAATAGTACATATAATTAAGTTTCTATAAAAGAAAAATCATAAAGAGAATAGACTACATCCTTCAACTCATGAAGGGCATTATTTAAAGAAGTGTGTAAGCTATTCTCTTGTAATCTACAAGGAAAGGAGGAAACATGCCGTCTGAAGAATTACTGGAAAAGGTCAGTCATCTGCCAACGACGCCAGGTGTCTATTTATGGCGTGATCAATATAACCGCATCATCTATGTAGGTAAAGCTATTAATCTGCGCAACCGTGTGCGTTCCTATGTACGTAACGATGCGAACCGCGCACCAAAGGTTACGGCCATGATGAAACGAGCCGTCGATGTGGAAGTCATTCAAACAAAAACGGAGATGGAAGCGCTCATCTTGGAGAATACACTTATCAAGGAGCATGAACCGAAATATAATATTAGGCTTCGTGATGATAAGACGTATCCCTATGTTAAAATATCAGTGCAAGAGGATTACCCACGCGTATATATGACGCGTCGCCTAGAGCGTGATGGAGCCAAGTACTTTGGCCCTTTTACAGATGTCACATCTGTTCATGTGGTACTGAAATTAATACGACAGTACTATCCATTGCGTACCTGTAAGTCTATGAAGGTAGAACGCCCATGCTTGCAGTATCATATGCATTACTGCGAGGCACCGTGTTTTAACAAAATATCTGTACCGGATTATCGAAAGTATATTGACGAAATCATAGAACTTTTTGAAGGTAAACCTATACCATTGCTAAAGGAAATTAAATCAAAGATGGAGGCTGCTGCAGAAGATTTGCGCTTTGAAGATGCTGCACGTTATCGTGATCAATTGTCTAGCATTGAAAAGATACAAGAAAAGCAACGCATGGTTACTCAACGTGGCGACTTAGACGTCTTAGGATTGGCTGTAGATACATCGATGGCCTGTGTACAGTTGCTATTCATCCGCGGTGGTCGTCTGTTAGGCCGTGAGAATTACTTTGTGCAACATGATGGAGATAGTTCAGAAACCATTATGACAGACTTTATCAAGCAATACTATGGAGATACAAACTTTATTCCTAAAGAGTTGTTACTACCTATGGAGAGTACAGATAGAGACTTATTAACAGAATGGTTTACACAGCTCAAAGGCCAACATGTAGATGTATCTGTGCCACAACGTGGCTATAAGATGGATATGATTAAGATGGCTCATGAAAATGCAGAAACTTTCCTTGAAGAACGTCGTCGTCAGTGGCAGCACCAAATCGATAAGACTGGCGGGGCGGTTAAGAAGCTAGCCGAGATCCTCGACTTGCCACGTTTACCTGAACGTATGGAGTGCTTTGACATATCTCATACACAAGGGGCTGAAACGGTAGCTTCCATGGTTGTTTTTGAAGGTGGTAAGCCAGCAAAAAAGGAATATCGCCGCTTTAAACTGAAAACCACACAAGGTAAACCTGATGACTTTAAATCGATGGCTGAAATTATGGAACGTCGTTACGGTAATGAAACAGACTGGCCTATGCCAGATCTTATTATCATCGATGGTGGTAAAGGTCAGCTCAATGCGGCTTTGCCGTTAATCCGTGCTGTTGGTGTTACAGATGTGCCAGTTATCTCCTTGGCTAAGCGTATTGAAGAGGTCTTTGTAGAGGGACAATCTGAAAGTATCATTTTGAGTCATCATACGCCGGAGCTTCAATTACTTCAACAAATTCGTGATGAAGCGCATCGCTTTGCCATTACCTATCACCGTAAGTTGCGCGGTAAGCGAAATCTTGAATCTATTCTTGACCATATTGAAGGTATCGGGCCTAAACGCCGTAAGGCCTTATGGGCTCACTTTAATAGTTTAGAGGCCATGAAAGAGGCATCTATTGATGAACTTGCAAATGTAGAATCTATGAATTATAAGACGGCAGAAGCGCTATATAATTTCTTCCGTATGTCCAAAGTAGAGAAACAAGAGGCTCTAAAATAAAAAAATCACCTATTGATTACTTACACTTGAGCGTAATCAATAGGTGATTTTATTATTTTACAATAGTTCTAGGTTTGTAATGTTGTATGTAGTATGTGCGAAGTGTAAATAATATACCCGCAACTACTACGCTAGCCAACAACCCAATCCATACGCCAAATGGTCCATAATTAGGATTTTTGGCAAGGGTATAAGCTGTTGGGAAACATACGCCCCAATACGATACGAGGGAGATGTAAAGCACTATTTTTACATCCTTGTAAGCTCTTAGAATACCTTGTAATGGAGTACCGATGGCATCGATAGCGGCAAAGAATACGCCATATCCAAGGAATTGATAAATAAGTTCATATACTTCATCATCATTTGTAAATAGATCCGCAATATTATCCATATGAGTGAACGTAAAGGCACAAATGAGAACGGCTATGATGATGGCTAATACACGAGAAATATAAGAGTATTGGATAGCTTCTATTTTTCGTCCTGCACCGAGTTCATAGGCAACGGCAATGGTAGCGGACATGGCGATACTTAATGGTAAGCAGTAGAATACATTAGTAAAAGAAATGACAGATTGATGAGCTGCTACTACAGCAGATCCAAAGTGAACCATTAAGAGCCCAGCAATGCTAAAGATACTAGCTTCAAAAAAGATAGAAAAACCTATGGGAATACCAACTTGTAATTGTTCACGGATATAGTGAAAATTCGGGCTATGGAAATCTTTATAGATGCGATAGCCTTTTAACTTAGGATGCAATAGAATGACTAAGCTAAATAGAACTAAGTTTGTCCAACAGGCACCAGCAATACCGTAGCCAGCACCAACACCACCAATTTCAGGAAAACCGTAATGACCAAAGATGAGTGCATAATTTAAGAATACGTTAATCACAAAGCTTGTAAAGACGATGGCCATGGAGTAATGCGTTAATCCGTGAGAATCGACAGTGTTACGCAAGGTATTTACCCAGAGTAATGGGAATAAACCAAGTGCAAAGGCTTTCAGATAACTAATACATACCTCGGTGGCGGCCGGCTCAAGATTTAAATATGTCAATAAAGGCCGTAAGCCGAATATACCGATTAGTAAAATTAAAAATGCTAGTCCTGTACCGATGAAAAGGCCTTGATGAAAGATTATTGGAATATCATCTGTTTTCTTAGCTCCTAATAGTTGAGAAATAATTGGTGTGATACCCATTAATGTACCTTGTGCAAAGATATAGAAGAGGAGCCATAAATTATATCCCGTAGCAACACCAGCTAAATCAGTCGTACTATATTGCCCCGTTAAAAAGATGGCGATAAAGGTCGCCCCAATCAGGGAAAATTGAGTGATGCACATTGGAGTAAATAGTTTTATAAACAACCATAATTTTTGCAGTATAGAATATGTTTGATACATACTAACCTCCCTAGTAACGATATACTATACCATATCATAAAGTAGCTTAATTTAATAGCCAAAACCTAAGGGAAAAAGGAATTAAATTTATAAAAAAAATAGAGCCCATATTGTGATTATGTAAGGGGAGAAATGACCTTATATAAACTATCTTATTTAATAAGAAAGAATTATGATAAAAACGTATATATATGTTGATAATTGAATTTTATACTACTTTACTATATCGATTATAATATATATACTATTGTTTTATTCTAAGGAGGATACATTGGACATCTTAACTGTACAAGGCTTATTAGCGATGCTTCAAATCATCGTTATTGATATTTTATTAGCTGGTGATAATGCCATCGTTATTGGTATGGCGGCTCGCAACCTACCTGCACATTTACAGAAGAAGGCGATTTTCTGGGGCACAGCTGGCGCTATTATTTTACGTCTTGTTATGGCATTCCTATTTGTAGAGGCCTTGAACAATATTCCTGCTCTTCGTTTAGTTGGTGGTATCCTTCTTTTATGGATCGGTTACAAGCTTGTTGTTGATGATGATAGCGAGCACAATATCGAGGCTAAAGATAACTTGCGCGCTGCTATCATGACCATTGTTATTGCAGATGGAATTATGGGTATTGATAATGTTATTGGTGTAGTTGGTGCCGCTGGTGGTGATATGACATTAGTTGCTATTGGTATGCTTATTACAGTACCTATTATCATTTATGGTAGTACTTTATTTGTAAAAGTTATCGAACGCTTTCCAATCATCCTTTACGTTGGTGGCGGTATCCTTGCCTGGGTGGGTGCAGCGATGAGTGTGGAAGATAAATTAATTTCACATACCGTAGAACCGTATGCATTACTCATCAAAGTCGGAGCTGTTATCCTCGTAGTAGGGGCATCTTTGTTAGTAAAGAAACTTAAAAAATAATGTAATAAATCTCTTCTTCTAGTCATAGGAGGAGAGATATTTTTTCGTAAAAGTATAGCCATTATAATGAACCTTATAGGCTAATCTTAAGAATAACAGTGATAATCTAAGAGCTTTCTTTTAGATGAGAAAATAGAGAATTTGTGGTATAGTTAAGGGATAGTTACTGAATTAGCAGAGTGAATTGAGGTAAGTATAGAATGGAATTTTTAGAAGCTGCAACGTGGATAACGATTAGTAAAATTATTTTGATCGATATTTTATTGGCAGGAGATAATGCCGTTGTTATTGGTATGGCAGCGGGTAAATTGGCGCCAGAATTACAAAAGAAAGCCGTTATCTGGGGTACAGTAGGGGCTATTGGAATGCGCCTTGTATTTGCCACTCTTTTAGTAGAAGCACTTACTTTAATTCCTCTTATTCACTTAGGTGGTGGACTTGTACTTGTATGGATTGCCATTCAACTCTTAAAAGGTGGAGATGAAGATGCACATATCGAAGCTAAGAATTCCTTAATGGGAGCCATTTGGACAATCATTGTGGCTGATGCGATGATGAGTATCGATAATGTAATTGGCGTAGTTGGTGCCGCTAAAGGACATTTAGAGCTCGTTATTGTTGGTATGTTAATCACTGTTCCAATCATTGTGTTCTGCTCTACACTATTTGCTCGTATCATTAATAAGTTTCCTGTCATCCTTTGGGCTGGTGGTGCTTTATTAGGTTGGGTTGCTGGTGAAATGATTGTAGAAGATCCACTCCTTGTTCCCTATATTCAAGGGGAAGAGTTATTGGTGAAATTTGGAACGGTATTCTTTGTACTCATTGTAACTGGTATGATTAAAATTTGGAAGAAAAGAGACTCGTAATGAATGGTACAAGTCGTACATCTCGTAAGAATAAATCGAAATTTAAACAACAGAATAAAAATCGATCTAATGGGAAACAGAATTCCAATCATTATAATGGACAACAAAATACCAATACTTCTGTATCTAAAAAACAACAAGCTCTTTTAAATGCCCCTGTTAAACTTGGGGACGAAGTATTAGTTACCATTCACGGTATTGGCAGTAGTGGCGAAGGGGTAGGTCGCGTAGAGGACTTTACAGTGTTTGTTCCCTTTGCCTTACCTGGGGAAACAGTGAAAGTATCTATTACTATGGTGAAAAAAACGTATGCTACAGGTAGACTCTTGGAAATCGTTACTATGGCGCCGAATCGGATCGATGCCAGTTGTGATCTTTACGGATTCTGTGGTGGTTGTCAATTACAACATATTACCTATGAAGGGCAGCTTTCACTAAAAACACAAAAGGTGAAAGATGTTATAGAACGCATTGGACATCAAAACCCAGAACTTGTGAAACCCGCATTAGGTCCAAAAGACCCTTGGGCATATCGTAACAAAATGCAAATGCCTGTAGGTGGTACTAAAGGTGATATTCTCATGGGATTTTATGCCATGGGTTCTCACGATATCGTGCAAGGCACGAATTGTCCCATACAAGATGAAGGCAATAATAGCATTGCTCAAGCCTGCTATCAAATTGCTAAAGAATTTGATATCGAACCTTATAATGAACATACAGGCAAAGGTATACTACGCCATGTAATCGGTCGTATTGGACAATCTGGATGGATGGTTATTCTTGTAACCGCAACAGATAACTTACCGCATCAAGAAAAGTGGGTTAAAAACCTGACTGAACGTGTGCCTCAAGTGGAAACAATCGTTCATAACGTGAATGGTAAGCGTACAAATGTTATTCTTGGACCTAAAAATCGCATCCTTTATGGAGATGGGACTATTACAGACCATATTAAAGACTTGCGGTTTACTTTATCACCTCACTCTTTTTTCCAAGTTAATCCAGAACAAACTACAGTCCTTTACGATCAAGCACTAAAATATGCGAACCTAAAAGGGGAGGAAACTGTTATCGATGCGTACTGTGGAACAGGTACCATTTCATTGTTTTTAGCTCATAAGGCAAAACATGTTATTGGCATAGAAATCGTAGAACCAGCTATTAACAACGCTCGTGAAAACGCCCGACGCAATGGCTATGATAATACAGAGTTTATCGTCGCCGATGCGGCTGTAGAAATGCCAAAACTCTATAAAGCAGGCGTACGACCAGATGTCATCGTATTCGACCCAATCCGAGCGGGCTGTAAAGAAGAAGTACTAACCTCTGCTGCAGGTATGGAACCAAAACGCATTGTCTACGTATCCTGTAACCCAGCAACTATGGCGCGTGACATTGAAATCCTCACACACTATGGCTATGAACTAGAAGAAGTACAACCTGTTGACATGTTCCCTATGACAGCACATGTCGAAGCGGTGGCTTTGCTTACTAGAAACGAAGTGACGCAGTAAGTATTAGTACTGGTTATGTAAGAGCGGGAGAGAAATTCAATTATAGTAAATTTTATAGGAAATATAATAATGGGGTTAGTAAGTTGGTTAATTATAAATGGAGATGATTCTTTGGCTAACCATGCATATAGAGATAAAGAAAGACAAGATTTAATACTAGCAAGTGAGGCTCTTGAAGAAAATAGGGATAAATCTTTTTATTGTCCAAATCCGCTATGTAATAGTAAATTATTTGTATGTGCTGGTGATGGCTCTCGGAAAGCATATTTTAGAGCAACTAAATCTGCGTATAAACATATTGCTAATTGTCCTTATGCAAATAGTTCAGTCGCTTTTGATGACAATAAATTTAATGAATTAAATTTTTCTTTTGAAAATGCGATGCAAAATCTTTTAGTTAAGAAGAATCCGAAAAATTCAAGTGGGAATTCTAAAAAATCTTCATATGGTGAATATTATAATCTCACACTCAGTACAATAAAGCAGATATATTCTATATGCAAACGATTTCCTCCTAATTACTCATATGGAAATGAGAAAATTGGAAGAATGATTTTAGATGATAGAACTGCATACTGGTATCCTAAAGGTGTTTTCGGCTTTAAAATAATTGAGTCTTGTGTAAAAGGTCGCTTTTACGATAGTGATAAAAATGAGATTTATTTAGTAGCCCCTGTAGCAAATCCTAATTATCATTTTATATTATCTATTTCTGATATAAACCTTTATAAAAAGATAAGAAATATGGTATTTGAAAATAAAGATAAATTTATTATAGTTGCTGGAGACTGGAAGGCGTCAAATTTAGGCTATGGTTATTTTGAAACAAGAATATATAGTGATAGACAAATAACTATTTAAATTGATATTTTATAAACTATTATGAGACTATTTCTTCTTGTAGATAAATAATATAAGTCGTATCTTTTAAAGGAGTAAGAAAATGGAGCTTCGATCACTTGCTAGGATATCTTTACCTAAGGACGAGTATGTTTACTTGTTGGGGATGGCTATTTCAGTATTTATCTCTAATAATGGTTTTATTATAGAGAACATTATTAATACAGATAGTGATTATTCTTGGTATGACTTGATTGATAAAGAATCAGGCCAACTTAAATCGCCTATTGCTCAAACAATTACGAAAAATGCTGGTGCAGAAATAGCCGAGTTATTTTCAGATATTGTTTATAAGAGAAATCGCATCATTCATAGTTTCAGATGTACGTCATCTAAAGAAGAGCAAATTTTAGCTACAAAAGATAGAATTACCAATCAACAATTTTATATAGATGAGCATTATTTGATAAATTTTATAGAGTTGAATAATAAACTATCTCACTTATTGCATGAATATCGTGGATATTAAAATAATCAATAATGATATTTTGTTGTCTAGACTAAAAGCCCTTCACTTATCTGAAGGCTTTTACTATACATTCATACTTATAAATGTAATATAATTAGAATAAATAGATGTATTGTATTCGATGAGGTATGTGTTATGGAATCAATCTTAGATATTCATGAGATAATGCACCTATTGAGTATGTGGCGACCAATATTTCATTCTGAAGCAGACTTTCAGTTTAGCTTAGCTTGGCTCATAAAAAAGAAATACCCTGATTGTGAAATTCGATTAGAATTTGTGCCTGAATTTAATCCTAGCTTACATCTTGATATTCTTGTTATATTAAATGGTAAATGGATTCCTATTGAGCTTAAATATACGACAAAAAGATGCATTAAAACTATAAATGATGAAGTGTATGTGTTGAAGGAGCAAGGGGCTAAGGATCAAGGCTGCTATAATTATTTAAAAGATATTATGCGTATAGAGGAGTTCAGGGATAAGACTAGTAAATTTATTGAAGGTTATACTATTAAGATAACTAGTGAGATGTCTTATCTAAAGCCTCCGACAAAGGTAAATTGTACATATGCTGAATTTTCTATTGAGAATGGTTCTATTAAAACTGGATGCATGAATTGGGACGCTAATACAGGAAAAGGAACAATGCGTGGAATGGAAGCACCCATAGTATTAACGGGTATGTATCCCATAAACTGGAAAGAGTATTCTAAAGTTGATAATACTAATAGTGGTACTTTCATGTATCTTGTAAATACAATTAGTAAGAAAAATTAGGAGATATATATGTTTAAACCAGTTCGTAAAAAGATAAATGAAATAGACCATAGTGCTGCAGAAGCTTTATTACAATCTAATCGTCGTGGAATTATTGCTATGAATGGTGATGAGAGCTATCCGTATGCTATTCCTATCAATTATTTTTATGATTCTGATAAGAGGAAAATTTACTTTCATGGAGCTAAAGCGGGTCATAAAGTAGATGCATTGAAAACTTCAGATAAGGTATGTTTTACCGTATATGGTAATGAGCGTATTGATGAATCTGAATTCTGGGCGCCGTATGTACAAAGTGTAGTTGTGTTTGGGCGGTGTCGTTTATTAGAAGCCGGCCCCGAATCTATAGAGCGCTTAAAAGAATTTGCTATGAAGTATTATCCTGATGAAACGTTAGCTGATGAACAAATTGCTCGTAATGGGAGAGCAACACAAATGTATGAAATTACTATTGAACATATGAGTGGTAAACAAGTACAAGAGAAATAATAGATTAGCCCTTCGCATAAGCGAAGGGCTTTTACTATACACTCATACTAGGAGATGTAATATAATTAAAATAAACAAGTTATAAGATATTTGAGGAGTATTAGTATGACATTGAAGCCTAGAGAAGTATGTGAAAAAGCGTGGCAGGATATAGCGAGTCATTTTCCAGATTTTAAGGTGACCGGTAAAGGTCAGAAGTTAAAGAAAATCTCTAAAAATAAAGATCTTACCTTTGAAATCTGTTTTCAGGCTAACAGAAATAATTATGCGTGTAGTGTAGAATTTGTTCCACATATTTTTATTTATTCAAAAGATATGAAGAAGGCTAATTATCATAATGGATTTGTTTATGGCGGAGAACTTGGAAGCTTATTAAATAGAAAAGCTTGGCATTGGTGGCAATTAGCAGGAGCAAGCTATCAGTATACTGTAGATGAAGTTAGCAAATTACTTGAGGAACATATCATACCAATATTTGATGATTTTGAAGATACAGAAAGTAATATTGAAAAGTTTATAGATGGAGATATAATTGATCATAATTTACTGTATTATATTTATCACTTTGGTGGAAAAGCTAAGGCTCAGCAGTATTTTAATAAGATAATTGAAAAAGATAAGTTAAGAAGTAAATATATTGGCTTTTATAAACATTTGAAAGACTTGCCGAAGGAAAGTATCTTATTAGATGAAGGAGAGTTTTATGGAGCTGATATGATTAAGTTTGCTTTTATCAATGGACTTGAAATAGACAAATAATAGGGAAGCCCTTCGCATAGTGATATGTACCCCCTTTACTGGTTGTCCAGTAAAGGGGGTACATATCATATATGAAGGGCTTTTACTATAATTTGACCAATGATTACTAGAATTTAAACTTCATACTTGCGGAGTATGTACGACCGGCTGTTGCTTCATCATTAAAGAATATGCGGTTAAATACATTTTGAATACCAAACTGCAATGTCGCCTCTTTAGAGAACTTATAATTCATAGCTATATTAGAAATAAAGTAACTATCCTCAGAACCATATTGACCAGTAATGTCATCTACAGATTGACGACGACTTACATATTGAGTATCCCAAAGTGCATTCCATTTGCCACTAGTATATTCAAGCCCTGCATGGAATATATGTTTAGGAATATCATAATTTACTTCCGTATATTCGTTAGTATTTGTATTAGGAAGTTCTTTATGTTTAATACGGCCCATTTGCCAAGTATAATTTCCAAATACAGACCATTTTGATGATAATTTATGTCGAACTTCTAGTTCTACACCACGGCGAGTTTCTAGGTCCACATTATTATACATTTTATAATCTACATCACCATTACGATCATAATAGGTTACATATTTTATTTTGTCTTTTGTTTTTACATAGAATCCAGATACATTTAATGTTGTTTTTGTATTCCATTCTTTTTTTAGACCAATTTCAAATGAGTCAGACCGTTCTGGATCTAAGTTAGGATTGGCTTTTACAATATCACTATATCGATACACTTGACTCAATGGAGGTGGGTTAAAGGAGTGACCGTAAGAAGCATACACGTTCAAAGAGTCATTCAAATAATGTTCAATAGCCAATCTAGGACTCAATTCTGTATAGGTGCCTTCTCCATGATTTACGGTGTCATATTTTTTATTAACCTTATCATAAGTAACGTGTTGTCCATGGTACTTTTTAAATCGGTCTATACGAAGCCCTGTATAAATTGCCCAATCATTATTAGGTCGATAGGTATCTTGTATGAATAATGCTAGATTGTTAGTAGCGCCTTTGTTAATTTCATACAATCCACCTGGATATGTTGTAGAATCAAAAGAGGAATGATTTCTCCAATTTGTTAGTTCTCTTCGTTTTTGATCAAAATTTTCTTTTTTCCAGTTTAATCCAGCAACAAGACTATGTTTACCCATACGGTCCCATATTTTTTGTGCATCTAAGTTAATTGTTTTTCCAGGGTAGAAGGAGTCATCGCCAGGTCCATTATAGTTTGGTGTGTTTGGACTATTAGGGCTAGAGAATCCGTCTTTCTTGCGATCCAATACATTAAAAGTAACTTGTAATTTGCTCTTGTCATTTTTATATTGTAAGTTATGAGCGTGATATTCTTTCAATCCATCATAGCCTAAATATCTACTTGTTCTAAGAGCCACATATTTTTGATCATTTATTTTGATGTTTCCTGAGAAAACTGGTTTACCATTTACCGTAATCGTACTCATAGGATTTTCATAGGCATATCTATTTTTTGTGTATAGATATGAATATGTTAAAGATTCCCTGTCACGTAGATTCATCGTTATATAGGTGGAAAGACTTTTATTATTATATGACTTATTACCACGACTACCTAATAGGTAGGCACCATCTTTGGTTTGTGGTACAGGATTATCAGGTGTAACTGTTTTTGTATTAGGTTTAATTTTTGTTGCTTTGCCAGTAATGAAGAAACCTGGATATCCATCAGTACGTCTTTGTTCAAAAGACATACCAACAGCAACACGATCTGATACACGAGCGTCAAAGCCTAACTCGTTATTCAGTGTTCCATGAGAGCCATATCCAATTTGACCATGCCAATGAATGTCTTTTACGGATTTTTTTGGGTCTGATTGTTTCGTTTGTATGCTGATAACACCTGCTACACCTCTACCACCATATAAAGAAGAGCTAGGACCACGTACTAACTCAATTCGTTCAATTGAATGTACCGGTATAGCTTCCCAATCAACACTATTATTAAATGTATTATTCATTGGTACACCATTAAGTAGTACTAATGTATTGGTAGAGTCAAATCCACGGATTTGTAAGCTGCCATTGGCTTTTTGGCTTTTATAAACACCAGGCAACATTTGTAGAGCATCTGCTACAGTATCAGCTCTTCGTGCTTCAATATCTTCCGCTGTTACAACAGAAACAGAACTAGGTGTTTTTACAATGTCTTCCATTGTTCTTGTAGCGGTCACAGTCACATTATAAGTTGGTAATGTCACAGGTTCATCTGTTACATTCTTGTCAATCGCATTTACAACTTGACCACTCATAGCCGTTAAAATCATGGAAAATAATAGAGCTTTCGATGTAATGGTTTGATTCCAAGCGCTGTTTTTTTTCTCATATTTACTGTTTCTCATACACACAACCCTTTTTAAAAATAAATAAAAATACACTATTTTAAGTATAGCATTGGAATATGTTTCTGAATATTATCATATTATGAATACTACTTATATTAATATGAATATTACTAATAGGCTTGTAGAGATATGTAAGTAGGTTAAAGAGTTTAATCCATCTTTTATTGATTATGTGTTTTTCTAATATATTTGAGGTGATTATTATGGCAGTGTCTAATATGAGAGCTACATTACTATATCCAATAGAAGTAGTGTGGGATACAGTGACGAATCTAAATGATTTTTCCTGGAGAAGTGATTTAAAAGATGTAAGAATTATAGATGAGAATAACTTTATAGAGATTACTAAGAATGGAGTTGAAACTTATTTTAGAATCACAGAATGTATCAAATACCAGTCATGGATATTTGAGATAGAAAACAAAAATATTAAGGGGACTTGGGTCGGAAAGTTCTATGTGGAGGATGATAAAACGATTCTAGATTTTACAGAAAATGTTGTCTCCAAAAAACTAATATTTAAGCCCTTTATAAGTTTGTATTTGAAACGACAACAAAGAATATATTTTAAGGATTTAAAAGTGAAACTAAATTGTAAAGAAGCTAGTTTTATTTAGAGCGCACTAAATAAATATAACCATATATACTAGAAATAATATTATTTTTAGTAAAAATAAAAAAATATCATTATTATAACTTATTAATTTGGACTATTTTATCTACTATTTTTCTTAATAGTAATATATAATATAGTTGATTTGTATTATTATGTATGGTTTTGAAAGGATTGATAAGTTTCATGATTATTTTATTAGGTTTTATTGTTTTATTAGCCTGCTTAATTGTAGGTGTTAGATATGGTGGCCTAGGACTTGCTGCTATATCAGGTTTAGGTCTTGCCTTTTTTGTATTTGTAATTGGTTTGGTTCCAGGAAAACCACCTATTGATGTAATGTTGACTATTATGGCAGTTGTTACATGCTCTGGTTTTTTACAAGCTTCTAAAGGTTTAGATGTAATGCTAGTTTATGCTGAAAAACTTCTACGTAAAAATCCGAAGCAGATTACAATTTTGGCACCTATAACAACTTGGTTTTTGACTGTTCTTTGCGGTACGGGTCACGTTGTATATACAATGTTCCCAATTATTTATGATATTGCAATCAAAGAAGGTATTCGTCCAGAACGACCTATGGCTGTATCATCTATTGCTTCTCAAATGGGGGTATGTGCTTCACCGGCATCCGTTGCAGTCGTATCCGTTGTTGCTATGTTGGTAGCAGCTAACTTCCCAGCTAGTATAGTAACAATCTTGGCAATTACAATTCCAGCTACTTTCTGTGGTGTTATTGTTGCTGGTATTTGGAGCATGCGTCGTGGCAAAGATCTTGCAAATGATCCAGACTTTCAAGAACGTATTAAAAATCCTGAGCAACGTGCGTACATTTATGAAGAAAACAAAGAAGCAAGTGTTAAAACTGAACTTCCACATACTGCATATTGGGCAACAACAATTTTTCTACTAGGTATTCTTATTATTGCTCTCTTTGGTAGTTTCCCTGAACAATTGTTACCACTTGTTCCAAATGCTAAAGGCGTATGGAAACCATTATCCATGACACCAACTATTCAAATTTCTATGCTTGTAATTGCTGCGATTATTCTTCTTGTGTGCAAGGTAAAAGTTAGTGATGTAACGAATGGTTCTGTATTTAAATCTGGTATGATTGCAGTTATCTCTGTTTATGGTGTAGCTTGGATGGCAGAAACATATTTCGGTGCTTACATTCCACAATTTAAAACTACATTGTCTGGTATCGTTGTAGCGTATCCATGGACATATGCTTTTGTGCTATTCTTGATTTCTAAACTGGTAAACTCGCAAGCGGCAGCACTTGCTATTGTAGTGCCAATGGGCCTTAGTGTTGGAGTAGATCCTCTAATTATTTTATCCTTTGTGCCAGCTTGTTATGCTTACTTTATTTTACCAACTTATCCATCAGACCTTGCATGTATTGGTTTTGACCGTTCTGGTACAACGCGCATTGGTAAGTTCGTAATTAACCACAGCTTTATACTACCTGGTTGTATTGGTGTATTCACAAGCTGTGTGGTGGGTTACTTTATTGCTCATGCAATGTTTTAAGATATATTATAAATTTATATACTATTCGATTAAAGCCCTTCGCTTATGTGAAGGGCTTTCACTATACAATCGTACTTACAAATGTAATATAATTAGAATAAATAGTTGTATTGTAGTTAATGAGGCATATGCTATGTATTAACGGGAATGTATCCTATAAATTGGAAAGAATACTCTAAAGTTGATGATACTAATAGTGGTACTTTTATGTATCTTGTTAACACAGTAACTAAAGATAAGAAATAGAAAGTAATATACATTTATGATCATAGAAAAAGCAATTATAGAACAATATGAAGCTATTAGGGCTTTTTATCATTTCCTTATAGATGGATTACAAGACTCTATTTACGATATAGGTTGGAAAAAGGATATTTATCCTGAGCCTGAATATCTAATGTCTTCCATTACTAAGGGAGAATTATTTATAGGCTTAATTGATAATAATATTATAGTAGCTATGGTTATTAACCATGAATCAAATGAAGGGTATCAGAATATTGACTGACCCACAAAAGCCAATGTAGATGAAGTTATGGGTATTCATGCTCTTGAAGTTCGTCCTCAATAGGCTGGACATGGTTATGCTAAAGAATTAGTTGGATTTGCCATTAAATATGCTAAAGAAAATAAGCAAAAGTCAATACGTCTTGATGTCCTTAAAGGCAATGTTCCTGCTGAAAAGCTATATTCTAGGATGGGGTTTAAGTATCTTTGCACATTACCTATGTATTATGAGGATACAGGTTTAACGGATTATGAGATATACGAACTTAGTTTATAAGATGTATTAAATGTAATTAGTAATAATCATTTTAAAAATATAGTTCATGGGAGAGAGACATGATACAGATAAAGGATTTAGGTACATTTGAAGCTGTGCCTGAAATAGTAATAGATATCGTAAAAGGAAATATCAAAGCTTTAGAAAACGCATTAATAGATGGTTGGGATATTCATAAACCTATACAATTGGATAATTATAGTGAGTATTCCCCTCTAGAATTGGCGTTAGTAATAAATTGTTTACCAAGTGTTCAATGGTTAGTTGAACATGGTGTAGATCTAAATGAAGAAGAAAATCCAAGTTTCTTATTAGTCGTACGATATGGAACAAAAAAGATTATCGAATACGTTGTGTCACATGGGGCCAATATACATGCTTTAAATTGTGTGAAATTAGATGCTTTTGAAGCTGCCTTATATGGCAAGAAATATGAGAACCTACAAATTATTCATGACTTAGGCCATACCGTACAGAAATATGGCGGTAAAGCTTTCAGAAATGCTATTACAGATAGAAATTATAAGGTCCTAGATTTCTTTATCAATAATGGTGTAGATATTAATTATAATAAACCAGATTCTGTATATCCTTTTAAGCCAACTCCACTATGTGTAGCTGCTCGGTACGTAGATTTAAAAATGTGCAAATACTTGGTAGAACATGGCGCTGATGTGACTATCACGGAAAAGGATGGCATGCGTCCCTATAGCATTGTTGTTGAAAAGGGCGATATGGAAATGGCTGAGTATTTTAAAAATCTAGAACCAGCTGAGTATCATGATTTACAGAATAAAATGGATCAATTAAAATCATTTAAACTACCAAAGGCGTTAGTATTATTTTTAGAGGGAGATAATCTCTATTTTGAATTGCCAGATTTTGATTTTATATCCATAGAATTTTTCCCTCTAATTAATACAATTCCATTTAAAGTAGGTCGTCGTAACCTATTGCGTTTATCTAAAGAGCTAGGCGAGTATAACGATTGGCAAATTGTATGGGATCCTAGGTCTAAAAAGATTGGTTGTTATGATATAGAGCATCAAGAGTTACGAGAACTTTGCAAGTTTGATGAGTTTATGGCAGATATGTCAGGTCAATTAGAAACCTTATTCTAATGTATATTGTAAAGTTGAGGAGATACATATGGTAGATGCCGTTGAGAAAGCCTATACAGATTGGTCAATTGATGTAGGTGACTATAAGTATGAAGGGATTACCTTGAATGAGGTTGAGCAAAATCTCTACGCTATTGAGGATCAAGAACAGGATTTTGTAGTTATATCACCATCAAATGCAATTCCGATAGATAATAAAATGTATAACTTTGTGCAAGTTTGTAGTGATCAAGATACCGATTTATTACATATAGAGCTTAGTGTAACTAATGATGGTGAGCAGGGCGCTATCATATACGGTAAAAATGAGCTAGGCCCTCAAGAGGTATTCCAGATTATAGAAGAATTTATTGCACATCATAAGGCTCCATCATTAGATGATTGGGAAGTCGTACTAGATTTAAGACCGAAGATGGAAAGCTATATAAAAGGAACAAAAAATGACTAATCCTGCAATATATGATGAACAGTTAAGGCAATATACCATATCCTACGAAGGAATACATTTTTGCTGGGATGAGAAACCAACAGATGCTAATTTAGATACGGCAAAGCTATTAGCTGTTAATTACCATAAGAATATAGATGCAATTGTAACTTTCATTTATAACGAAATACGAGATTGGTATGGTGATGTAACTATTGATGAAGTGAAAACACGCATTGGTATGCCTGTTATTGAACCAGAACGTGATGCTGTGACCTATTGCGAGCAAACCTTTGATGATACTCATATCTTTTCTTTTACATTTTGGGATGATGAATTCAAAGATTTACATTATTTTGCCATAGATGGATGAGATATTTTCCATGATTTTGCTAGCATGACTTATGTGTGGAGTCTATTATGTTATATACACCTAATAACATTTTGTATAAGTATATTCGCTATCGATTTAGACGCATTCAGATTCAGTGCAATATGTTATATGATATAGCACCGGAGGAAGAAGATGAGATTTGTCGTAATCTATTAAAAAAGAGGGCGAAGATATTAATTCCCGTTGGCATATTATATTTTTTGCTTTTTGGGGTTATTTTCGCTTGGCTAGTAGGAACAAGTGAGGAATTAAATCCGTTAATGCAATGGGAATTAAGTGTGATAGACTATGTGATACCCATTTTAAATACCATAGATATTAAGTGGTATGCATATCCTCTGGATCTATTATGGGTAGCAATTATATTAGCGCCTATAGCGATTATAAATGCATCTCCTTATATCATTATTTCCTATATTGTAGATACTATTTTGATACGACATGAGGTAAAAGCTTTAATCAAAACTTATTCTATAAATGAGTAATTAAGAATTTAGATTATATCGGTTTAAACTAGGAGAGGGTATTATGAGTAATCTGAAAGACTTTGATTGGACTGGATTTTGGAACGATGTTGACTATGCATTTGAATCCTATATTGGTAAACCGGTTACTGATAAGGATATTAAAGCAGCTGAAGCAGAATTAGGTTATACATTGCCTGCTGCATATATTGAGCTACTTAAAAACCATAATGGTGGTGTAGTAAAGAAAAATTGTTTTATTAATGATGATGACGATTGTGTATATATAACAGGAATATATGGCATCGATAGAGATAAAAAATACTCTCTTTTAGGTGAGATGGGGAATGAATTTTGGATTTCGAAAGTAAAATATCCCCCTATCGGTGTCGTTGTAGCCGATACGATTTCTGGTGGTCACGATATGATTTTCCTTGATTATCGTGACTGTGGTCCTAGCGGTGAACCTAAGGTTGTACGTGTAGACCAAGAAGGTGATTATTCAATTACTCTCTTAGCAGATAATTTTGGTGACTTTATTAAGAACTTATATATCAGTATAGAAGAAATTACGGATGAAGAGTTTCAATCGTTAAGTGATGCGGAAAAGGTTAAGCTCCTTAATGAACAAGAGGGCATTGATATCAAGCGTGCGATGGAACTGTTAACTAATATGGGTATCGATAATTTGTCTCCTATACTGTTAAGCACCTTAGGACGTATGTATAACAATAATGGCCGCGCAGCAGAGGCTATTGATTTATTTAATCGTATTGATGAGGCATATCGCGATTGGTCTTGGTATTATCGTTGTGGCTATGCTCATGCATTTTTGGGATGTGGTGAAAGCTACGAATCTGAACATGTGCAGCAAGCATTACAGTTAATAGAAGCAGGTATGAAAATGGCGAAAGAGTCCCATTTAGATAAACAGCTGGGCTGGTGTTGCGAAGTTGTAAAATACTTATTAACTCAAATCAAGCCAAAAGATTACAAGGAGGATTACCCTGTGATTTTTGATACCATTAAGAATCTATTTGATAAGAAAAATAGTAAAATTACTACAGAAGGTAAAGCTACTGGAGACATTAATGAACGCGAAGAGGATAACTATCCTACATATGATGTAGTGCATTGGGTATTTAATAAGCAAACATATAGCAGAGAAGAGTTTACCAAAGAATACAATGAAAATGTAAAGAAATATGTAGATAATGAAGCAGATGACGACGATAGATTAGAAGAACCTGAAATTCTAGTAACCTATGAAGCTTGGATTGAAAGTGAAGACCAACTTTTTAATAATGAACGTGTTACCGATGAAGAATTGCTGGAAGAAGATAAAGAAGATGGCATGTGGCAAGTAGAAATTATGGCTCATCTTGTAGCGGATAATGGTACATATTTTACTAGAGAAGAATTACTTTTTAAATTACACAATTTAATGGCCAATAAAGAATTAGGAGATCACGTATTCTTTGAAGGTATTGAATACGAAGGTCATGAATGTGAAGGGTACGGACTTATAGATAATGAAGATGGTATACCTGTATTCTTTATTGTTTGTGGTAGCTAGTTAGTATAGAACATTATAAGACAATAATAGATTAGCCCTTCGCTATGCGAGGGGCTTTTACTATATACGTAGAAATTATATACTTTTGTGCTTCGGGCTACGTTATTTTATAGGGGATTAATGTAGAATATTGAGAAATATGTTAGGTATAATAAAATCAAAGCATTGTTTAAAAGATTACAAGGAGGATTATATTATGATTTTTGATATGATCAAAAACCTTTTTAACAAAAATGAGAACACGGAAAAGATTGAATATCTTGGTGTTGATAAAGATGGTAATAAAATATATGAAGGTTATTATCATGAGTTTAAGGGAATTCCTTGGGGTTTCAATAAAACTACCTATACTAGAGAAGAGTTTGTTAAGGAGTTTTATACATGCTTAGAAGAGCATAAAGTTAATCCTGATAATTTACCACCATTAGTAGAGCCTGAAATTTTTGTAAGCTATGAAGCTTGGATTGAAAGCAAAAGTCAGCTCCACCCTAATGAACATTTATACGAGGTAGACGAATTACTAGAAGACGATAAAGAAGATGATATGTGGCAAGTTGAAATCTATGCTCGCCTTAAAGCAGATAATGGGCAGTACTTTACTACTGAAGAGCTTCTTTTCAAGATACATAACTTAATGGCCAATAAAGAGCTCGGTGATCATGTATTCTTTGAAAATCTAGTCTATGATGATCACGAATTTGAAGCTGATGAAATTGAAGATATTGACGATAATGATGAAGGTATTCCTGTATTTGTTGTATGGCTTGGTAGCTAGTTAAATAGTCTTTTTTGTTATAAACTATTATTTTAAAATCTGTAATTTATTGTTTTGTGTTGTTTGTTATTATTATGCTAAGATGAGTTCATATACATATTGATAATATGAGGGGAAGTGTATTGTATGTCTATAACTATTGAACAGTTTTTATCTTTTTCTGAAAGTGAGCAATTACAAACTGTTAAAGAGCTTAATGATACTGGAAATGTAAAAACTATTATTGATGTGTTAACTAGTGTAGGCATAGAAAACTTATCTATATCTCTGTTAGGTGAGCTCGGTAGAGCTTATAACAATAATGGCAATGAAAAAGAGGCAATTAAGGTATTAGAGTCTATTGATGAAGAGTATCGTGATGCGGTGTGGTATTATCGCTGTGCCTATGCGTATGGAGCTGTTGCTTTAGATAATAATGAATCGTATACATCAGATACTATGAAACAGATGCTAAGATTAGTAGATCAGGGCGTACGTTTAGCTCAGGAAAAGAATCTGGATGATATAAAATCGTACTGTTTTGAAGTCATTGATATGTGCTATATGCAGATGGACTTTGAACAGTGTGAAGCAGAGTATCCTGAGTTATGTAAAGCTTATAGCAATTATGTAGCAGAGAAAAAGAAGAAACGAGAAGGTGTACCTCGTCATCGGACCATTACTATTGAAGAAATCCAAGCTACAGATGATATGTGGACTATAAATGAACCGGCTTATTGGTCAATCAATATTTATGGTTCATACGATGACTATTTGGAATCTGCAAAACCTTTCACTTTAGAGCAACGATACCTTAATGCAATATGTTGGTATTTTGCCGAGGTCAATAATGGTGGTCATCATCAGTTTTTATATAACTCAACAGGCATTGTATGGGAAGATGCTCTTGCTGGCTTACGCCTCTTCAAGATGGATGAGCTAGCAGATAATTTACAATCAGTTATCGATTACTTTGGTGGTTCAGTTCCATTTGATAGAGCTGAACGATGGACAATTTTACAAGACTGGGAAAATGAAGAGGAATTGTTCGATTTTCTCGATAAAAAAGATGATGTAGTGTATGAATATGATGGAATTTATGAAGATACATTTGTACATGAACATCCTGAATTATTTGTATTTGATGGTACCTATACGATTCCAGAATAAGCTTGGGATATTTAACAAGATATAATCGATGTAACCGGTACAACAGGTACAACTGGTACTTTCACTATGTTAATCGATTTTATTATGTAGTAACTTTCACCAAGTAGAAACGATATATTAGAGGTATTACATGTTAGATAAACAAGGCGTATATGATTATTTACGTGACCATCATATTGATTTTGAAATTACAGATCACGCACCATTATTTAGTATGGACGATAAGCCAAATGTGCAGTTGCCCTATCCTGAGTGGGATGCGAAGAATTTATTTATACGAGATCATAAACGAGAGCATTACTATTTAATTACCGTTCGTGGTTCTAAACGTGTAGATTTAAAACAATTCCGTAAGGATCACAAGCTAAAAAAGATTTCTTTTGGTTCCGAAGAAGAGCTATGGAATATATTGAAGATTAAACCAGGTCATGTATCTCCATTCTGCTTACTTCACGATGAAGAGCGGAAAGTTCATTACTATATTGATGCGGATTATAAGGATAATCTCATAGGCATTCATCCGAATGAAAATAATGCAACTGTATGGCTTCAGGGAAAAGATTTAGTTAAATTAATTGAAGAGCATGGTACAATAGTAGAATATATTACATTGTAATTTAGTAGAATCGGAGCATGTATGAATAGAAAACTATTAAAACGCATTCTAGTAACATCTGCTATAGCAATATTAGGTGTAAACACATCTTTTGCAGCTCTTGTTATGGAACAGGATCAATCTGTAGATACAGCACCTAGCGTAGGTATGTATCGTTTCGAAGTACCTGTAGAGTTACAAGGAACTTATAATAGTGCAGGTGTAGCTAATCTGACAGCATCTATGGAAAAAGAACCTAATACATTGTCCATGAATGTGGCGCATGTAAAAGGTAATCCTTCGGAGTCTTATGTAGTTGAAATCTATAAAGATTTAGCTGCTATTGAAACACATCGCAAATCTGACCATTATCAAGCATTTGTTAATGAAGTCGGTTCTAAATTAACAAATCGTAAGATGTACGATGTACAGTCTGTACTTTTATTTGAAAAGAAAGATGCATTATCTATCGTAAATGATGGTAAGGCAGTGGTGACCTTAACTGAGTTTACTGTTGATAGCAATGAAATCGATACGGTACAACGACAATATCAACTCGATATGGAACGTGCCGTTCGTGATGATGCGGGTTATAAGGCTGGTTATGTGCTTCGTGAAAGAAATGCAAAAAATCGTTGGTACGTCATTCAAATCTATAGCGATCAAGAAGCCCTTACTAAACACTTGAACAGCCCAGGTTATCGTTTTATGATGAGCCAAATCCAAGGTAGTCTACAAGGGGTTACTACTAAAGTATTAGATGGGGATATCCTTGTAAACCATGGTGGTCAATCATTTGTTAGACCTTAGTTTTTGATATAATACTAATCAGTAAAGTTACTGCTAGCATATTATGTGCTAGCAGTTTTTTGCTATATAATAGGTTATAATCTAGTTAATTCTATTTAGGAGTTATATATGACACAACAAGAACGATTGCGCTATCTTTTAGAGGGATTAGTAGCCGAATATAAAGAGAAATATAACGAACATATAGATATTCCCGTAAGTGAAGAAGAACAATTTACTCTATTTAGAGCACTATGTAATATTCGTCCTGCAGGAGCTATGTCCGCAGAGTGGATGAAGATAGAGGATGAATATTTAAATACATTGGCTCATGAAAAAGGCATCGTTACGATTAACGATATGGAAGAGCGAGAACCTCAGATATATTTGTGGCAAGGGGATATAACACGTCTAGCGGTAAAGGCTATAGTCAATGCAGCTAATGAGCAGTTGCTCGGTTGTTTTCTACCGAATCACAAATGTATTGATAATGCCATTCATACTTTTGCTGGTATTGAGTTACGTATGGCCTGTGCTAGGATGACTGAGTATATGGATATGCCTGAAAAGACAGGTGTAGCTCGTATGACCTATGGTTTTAATTTACCTGCCAGTCATGTTATCCATACGGTAGGGCCTATTGTTTATGATACTGTTACAGACTTAGAAAAAGAACAATTGTCATCGTGCTATAGATCTTGCTTGGAGCTAGCTAATGCTTATAGTTTGAAGTCCATTGCATTTTGCTGCATTTCTACAGGTGAGTTTAGATTTCCTAATGAATTGGCGGCCCAAATTGCTATCGATACGGTACGTAGGTATTTAAAAGAAACAAATAGTAAAATCCAAGTGGTATTTAACGTATTTAAGGATATAGATTATGACATCTACAACAAACTATTGGGATAACTAACATACTCCTTTTGAAATTCATAAAAATGCTGTATCATTTAATAATGACATACAAAAGGTATTGAATGATTTGTTATCTTAAGAAGGAGTTAATGTACTATGAACTATAAATATACCTATGAAAGTCCATTAGGGACAATGATTATGCTTGGTACATTATCATACTTAACAGATTTATTTTTTATTGATGAAGCTCATGCACCTAGTTATGATGATGCGGAGTATATAGAGCAACTAACAGGTCCATTTGAAGTAACAATTATGTGGCTAAATCAATACTTTAATGGTAAAAAGCCCTTTATTACACCGCCTATCCAGTTAGAAGGTACAGAGTTCCGTAAATCCGTATGGTCTATATTACAGACAATTCCTTATGGTGAAACTACAACATATGGAGATATTGGTAAACAAATTGCACAGCAACAAGGTAAAGAGAAATTTTCTGCTCAAGCCGTAGGAGGGGCTGTAGGGCATAATCCAATTTCTATCATCGTTCCTTGTCACCGTGTTATTGGTAGTAATGGCCAGTTAACAGGATATGCAGGGGGCATTGAACGCAAGAAATATATGCTAGACCTAGAGTCGGAGCATAAATAAAGTAATAGTAAATATAAAACATAGATAATAATAAAAGAGATTACTTCTATGTATAGTTAGACATATATAGAAGTAATCTTTTTTTGTGTTTAGATATATTTAGTTGTAATGTAAATAGATATCGTAATAATTAGAATATGAGCAAATACAATACTTTTACAATGTACTTATTTTAAATAAATTTGTTTTCTAAGGTACCAATACCGCTTATGGAAACTGTAACAATATCTCCTGGTTTTAACCAAGAATACTTACTTTCATTTTTACCTAATACTACACCACTAGGCGTACCTGTAAAGATAATGTCACCTTCTTGGAGTGTCATATATGTTGATAAGAAGGCAATAATGTTATAAGGCTTAAAAATCATTTGTTCTAGCTTTGCTTGTTGACGTATTTCACCATTTACTGTTGTCGTAATAGTAGCACTTTCAAAGTCAAAATCATCAGGAGATACAATATTAGGACCAATAGGAGCAAAGTGATCAAGCGATTTGCCAAGGATCCATTGAGAACCTCTAAACTGTAATGTACGGGCACATACGTCGTTACCAATGGTATAGCCTAAGATATGTTCCATTGCCTTTTCAGGAGATATGTTTTTACCAGATTTACCGATGATGATAACTAATTCTCCTTCATAATCGTAATGGAAAGTTTCGTCTTCAATAGTAATTGTATCATGATTACCTGCAAGAGCATTTGATGTTTTCATAAAGATTTCTGGAAAATCATGTGTAGCTAGACTAGTTTCAGCAATATGATCAGCATAGTTAAGGCCGATACAAATGATACTTTTAGGATTAGGAATTAAAAAATTTTTATTTTCGTTCATAATAGGGACCTCTAGTAAAATAAGATAATGTATATCTGAAATTATTATAATATAAATAGGGCGGTAGCTATACTGTAAAAAACAATTTTTATATTCAACGATAGTATAGCTAGGGGCCTATTTGATAATATACATATCTATTAATATGTTACCTATATATAGATGATATATCTTAATAGATACTATATCTGTATATATAATTTATCATCTCTATAGAATCTATTGAAAATACAAGATGATAGTGATAAGATTAAGTGTATATCAATATAAATGGAGGTTATTGTTATGAGCAAGAATATCGATTGGGATAATCTCGGTTTTGGTTATGTAGAAACCGACTACCGTTATTTGACTACATATAAAGATGGTAAATGGGACGAAGGCGGTCTAATTACTGATGCTAACGTTGTCCTTAATGAATGTGCTGGTGTATTCCAATACGCTCAAACTGTTTTTGAAGGTTTGAAAGCATACTATACAAAAGATGGTCACATCGTATGCTTCCGTCCAGATTTGAATGCAGAACGTTTGAATCAATCCTGTGAACGCCTTGTAATGCCTACATTACCTGAAGGTCGTTTCCTCGAAGCTGTAAAAGAAGTTGTAAAAGCAAATAAAGACTTTGTTCCTCCATATGGTCATGGTGCAAGCCTTTATATTCGTCCTTACATGATGGGTACAAACTCCGTTATCGGTGTAAAACCTGCTGATGAATATCAATTCCGTGTGTTTACAACACCAGTAGGCCCTTACTTTAAAGGTGGTGCTAAACCAATCAAAATTCGTATTACTGATTTTGATCGTGCAGCTCCTCATGGTACTGGCCATATTAAAGCTGGTTTGAATTATGCTATGAGTTTGTATGCTATCACTGATGCTCATAATGAAGGCTATGCAGAAAATATGTATCTTGATGCGGCTACTCGTACACATGTAGAAGAAACTGGTGGTGCTAACTTCATCTTTATTACTAAAGATGGTAAATTAGTTACACCTAAATCTGATAGTATCTTGCCATCCATTACACGTCGTTCTTTGATGTATGTAGCAGAACACTACCTTGGTATGACTGTAGAACATCGTCCTGTTCATAAAGATGAATTAAAAGACTTTGCTGAAATTGGTCTTTGTGGTACAGCGGCTGTTATTTCTCCAGTAGGTCAAATCGATACTCCAGAAGGCACTATTAATGTTCCTGCTGGCATGGATGATATGGGTCCTATCACTAAAAAATTATATGACACATTACTTGGCATTCAACATGGTGAAATCGAAGCTCCTGAAGGCTGGGTAGTTAAAATTTGCTAATTATTTAACTATGCAAATATGATTTAATTATGCAAACATGAAAGTATATAAAAACGGCATCTACCGTATGATAGATGCCGTTTTTTATTCTGCTAAAGATATTAGTAAACTAATGATTTTGATTGATAAATATTCTAGCTATATTTAGTTAGCGTTTGCTCTACTATGCACTTTAGCCATAAATTTTTCGTTGTTAATGACAAAGCGTTCATGTGTACCACGACCGATAATACCAATGCCATCAGAAGCTTCGATATCGAATGTGATTTTGCGACCTTCTACGGCGCTTACAATAGCTTTTGCTGTTACTGTTGCACCAAGTGGAGTAGGGGCTTCATGGGTGATGGATAAAGCAATACCTACAGTGCCTTCACCTTCTTCTAAGTATGGTTGTACTGCTGCTTGAGCCGCTTCTTCCATTAAAGCGCACATGGCTGGTGTGGCAAAGACATCTAAAGAACCAGATTTCATTGTTTTAGCAATATTAGATTCTGTAACTGTTACAGTAGCCGTAGCTGTTTGACCTGCTGATACCATATTATACCTTCTTTCATTAAGAAAATTCTCGTTATAATAGTATTATACATCTTTCGATAATTTTTATGCTAATGTAATGATACATATTTTATAGATATATGTATACACCTCTAATGCTATATCGGTTATCAATTTTAAATATATTAAAAAAGCTATTCAAATTAAAGAAATGTAACTAGTTATAACTGTTCTATAGAATACGTGATATAATGAAGCTAGTCTTTTTTATACGAGGTATATATGAGTAAAAGAAATTTAAAACCTTCTGGTGAAGGTTGGGTACAGTTAATAGCAGGCATAGGTTTTATTGTTTTATTAATTATTATAAATATTGTAGATCCTACATTTTATCCGACCATGTGGCACTTAGCAACAAGTGGCTCTATGGAAGAGGTAGCGGAGTATATTCAAAGTTTTGGCCCTATGGCCATGTTGGTGAGTATGGTCCTCGATATTTTTGTTAACGCCGTAGGCTTTTTACCGTCAATTTTCATATCTACAGCTAATGGTTTAGTATTTGGTATGTGGCCAGGGATCATTATTTCTTGGTTGGCTGAAACAATTGGTGTAGTCATTAGCTTTTATATTATGCGTTACTTCTTACGTGATACAGCGGACAAGTTGATTGCTAAGAGTACGGTATTGATGAAAGTAGATGATTTTTCCGGTAAAAATGGTTTTGTGGTCATGTTATTTGCACGATCCTTACCGTATTTTCCATCTGGAGTCATTACCGCCTTAGGGGCCATTAGTAAAATCAAACCTAGAGATTATATATTGGCAAACTTGATTGGTAAATTTCCATCTACGGCTTTAGAAGTAGCTATTGGTACAGATATTGTAAATTTCCAAGAAAATATGGGACGATTAGGAATTATTGTTCTTGTTGCAGGTGTTGTATACTTCATTCTTTGGAAAGTATATAAGAACTATATTAATAAGAAAAATGCGGAACAAGAGCATGATCCTAATGCGTAATATAAAGTCTAATTAGGTAAGCCATTACAAAATAACTAATTAACTATAGGCTGCTTACGTTTTAATAATGTAATATTCTTAATTCTTGATGTTAGTAATATTTTCTACTTAGAAGTGTTTTCTACATAGTATATATGAAAGAGGCGATAGTATGAGCTTTTCTCTTCCTGAACGTGTAACCTTAAAAGGTCCTAATTTTATTCGTGAAGTATTTGAACGTGGTGTAGGCGTGGAAGGCTTTATTAGCTTTGGTATTGGTAATCCTGCGCCAGAAGCGATACCGGTAGAGGTCATCGAAAGGGCTTTTGATGAAGTTGTGCATTCTAATCCTATGAGCCTTTTACAATATGGTCCAATGCAAGGTGATGCACATTTAGCAGAACTTACGTTAGAACGTTTAGTACAAACTCATAAGATGAATTCGGAAGGACAAGGTCTCATTATTTCCAATGGTGCAGGTCAATTATTAGGTCTTGTACCAATTACAGTTTTAGAACCAGGCGATGAAGTGTATATGGATGAATTTACTTTCACCAGTGCTATTAACTCTGTGCGCAACATGGGCGGTAAAGCAATAGGTATTAAAACTGACGAGTACGGTATGATTCCGGGTGAGTTAGAAAAAGCGGCTCAATCTGGTAAAGGTAAATATATTTATCTAATTCCCAACTTCCAGAATCCAACAGGCATTACTATGCCTTTAGAGCGCCGTAAGGAGATTTATGCTATTGCATCTAAATATGATTTATTTATCTATGAAGATGATCCATATGGTGAAATTCGTTTCGCCGGAGAATATATTCCAACGTTCAAATCCTTCGACACAGAAGATCGTGTTCTGTATGCAGGTTCTTATTCTAAAACATTATCTGCAGGCTTGCGTGTAGGCTTCTTATTTGGCCCAACTAAAGTTATTGAAGCTATCCAAGCATTAAAAAATAATACGGCCGGTCAAATGCCATTAGTAACTCAAAAGGTGGTAGCGAAGGTTCTTGATACCATTGATTACGATGCTCATTTAGATAATGTACGAAAAGTATATAAAATGAAATGTGAAGCTTTACTTAACGCTTTTAAAAAGTATGCGAGTTCTAAAGTTCATTTGACACAACCTACAGGTGGTATGTTTGCATGGATGACGATGCCTGAGGATGTAGATTGTGATGTATTCTTTGAAACTTGTATGGACCGCAATGTTGGGATTATTAAATGTGGTGCCTTTGCAGCAGATGGAGCAGGAGCAGGTCATGCATTTCGTTTGAGCTATACGGTACCAACAGTAGAGGAAATTACAAAAGGGATGGAAATTCTCGGCGGGTTAACTAAAGAATTTTGTGGTGAGTAATATATTGATAATTTTTGATATAACGTGATACAATGTAGGCGTAGATACATTGTGTTTACCATATAAAAAAGTTTTTAATATAGATGTGAGGTATAGCCTCAAAGAAAGTAGGTGTTTACTATGGGTTGCGGTAGCAGCAGTGATTGTGGCGGATGCCCATCTCAATCTTCTGGTTGCGGTGGTGGCGCGTCTCAACAACCTCAAGATCTTACAGCTCAATTACACGAGCTTAGTTCTGTTAAACATGTAATTGGTGTAGTATCTGGCAAAGGTGGCGTAGGTAAATCCTCCGTTACCAGCTTGATGGCCATTACAATGGCGCGTAAAGGTTACAAAGTAGGTATCCTCGATGCGGATATTACAGGTCCTTCTATTCCTAAGATGTTTGGCATTAAGGAAAAGGCATATGCTGACGAAATCGGTATGTATCCTGTAAAATCTAAAGGCGGTATTGACGTTATGTCTGTTAACCTCCTTTTGGAAAACGATACAGATCCTGTTTTATGGCGTGGTCCTATTTTAGGTAATGTAGTAAAACAATTTTATACAGATGTTATTTGGAAAGACATCGATTATTTATTTGTTGATATGCCACCGGGAACAGGTGATGTAGCGATTACTGTATATCAATCCTTGAAATTGGACGGTATTATTATCGTTACATCTCCTCAAGACTTGGTATCCATGATTGTTGAAAAAGCAGTTAAAATGGCTGATTTAATGCAAGTGCCTATTATTGGTGTGGTGGAAAACTACTCTTACTTCCATTGCCCAGATAACGGTAAGGATTATCAAATTTTTGGTGAAAGCCACATCGAAGAAATCCTTCAAAAATACGGTCTATTATTGTTGAACCGTTTACCAATTGATCCGACTATTGCAGACCTTTGTGATAAAGGTGATATTGAGTCTATCGAAAAAACAAATTTAGAGGACGTATCTCTACCTGAATAGGATTCATATGATGATGAAAGCTGTGTATTTATAAATGCACAGCTTTTTATCACATCTTTTTATGGTGAATTATGTTATATTTATGGTAAGAAGATAGAATTATATTTTTAATTCTCTTACTACAGATATGCTGAACATAGTTAGTATAGATTTTTATTTTTCTTAACATGATACTATAGGATGTATTGGCATATATTGGTTTAATTTTAATGTTTTCCTATGTAGGACGTATGTGTATGAAAAAACTATTGAACTGGATTATTCCAGCAGCCTTTGGTTTAGGTCTGTGGTTTGTTCCAACTCCAGAGGGATTAACTCCTCAGTCATGGCATTTATTTGCAATCTTTGTAGCTACTATCGTAGGCTTCATTACTCAGCCGTTACCGATTGGTGGCGTATCTATCGTTGTTATTACTGTTGCTGCATTGACAGGCACATTAAAGATTAGTGAAGGTATTTCAGGTTTTGCTAACTCTGCAATCTGGCTAATTGTAGGTGCTTTCTTATTCTCTCGTGGCTTTATTAAAACTGGTTTGGGGAAACGTATTGCTTATAATTTGATTTCTGCTTTTGGTAGTAGCTCCTTGCGTTTGGCCTATGCATTGGCTTTGTCTGATTTGATTTTAGCTCCCGCAACACCATCTAACACAGCTCGTGTAGGCGGTGTAATCATGCCAATTACAACTAGCTTAGCAAAAGCTTTTGGTTCTGAACCACAAGATGGACCTCGTAAAATTGGTTCTTTCTTGATGCAATCTATTTACCAAGTAAATACGATTACATCTGCGATGTTCCAAACATCCATGGCTGGTAATACATTGGTTGCAGCATTAGCGCTTCAATCTTTTGGTATTGGTATTACATGGGGCGACTGGGCTATGGCAGCTATCGTACCTGGTATTATTGCATTGATTATTATGCCGTATTTCATTTATAAAGTATATCCACCGGAAATCAAAGATGCTCGTGAAGCTCAACAAATGATTCGTGAAGAGTTAAAAGGTCTTGGCAAGATTTCTTTCCAAGAATGGGTAATGCTTGGCGTATTTATTTTAGCATTAGTATTGTGGGCTACGTCTCAATTTACAAAACTTGATGCTACAACTGTTGCATTCTTAGGTATTTCTATTTTACTTGCTACAGGCGTTCTAATTTGGGACGATGTTAAGAGTGAAAAGGGTGCTTGGGATACATTGGTTTGGATGGGTACATTGATGGGCTTTGCCGGATTCCTTTCCAAATTGGGCTTTATCAAATGGGCTACAGTTCAAGTGGGTGGTTATATTCCAGAAGGCTCTTGGGTAATTGCCTTTGTTGTAGCTGTTCTTGTTAATACATATGCTCACTATGTATTTGCATCCTTAACAGCGCATATTTCTGCAATGTTCGTAGCATTCTCTGCAATCGCTATTTCTGCAGGTGCACCACCAATGTTGACATTGTTGATGATTGCATTCACATCTAACTTGTGTATGTCTTTGACTCACTATGCAGCAGGTCCATCTCCAGTAATCTTTAATACTGGTTATGTTCCTCAAAATATATGGTGGAAACTTGGTTTCTTCACATCTGTAATCAACTTAATTATCTTCATGGGTCTTGGCTCTGTATGGATGAAGTTGATTGGTATGTGGTAAAATTTAGTACTGACAATTTTATAGGATTGTAATGCATGTACTTTAAACCTATCAGACTTAGTGTACTATGCATTTACATCGTATATAAAAAGCCGTCCCGATAGGGGCGGCTTTTTGTGATAAAATATGAGTAGTTAATAGATAATTAATGTAAATATTGTAAAATAATATACATAATAAATTATTCAAGCTAATTGTACAAATTTTATATGATTTGTGCATAGGAGGGACCTATGAAGTTTGATAATGAACAATTATTAAAGTATATTGGCGCTTGTACATCTCCGTATCACACAGTAGATACAAGTTTACAAATGCTATTGGACTCAGGATTTATAGAGCTCAGTTTAGAAGATGAGTGGCAGTTAGACTCTGGTTCTTATGTAGTTAACGTGTTCGGCACCACCTTATTTGCCTTTCATATAGGGAAGAAACCAGAACATACATTACGTATTGCGTCGGCTCATACAGATTTTCCTGCTATTCGTGTTAAACCAAACCCTATAACCTCTATGAAAGGATACACAAAGTTAAATGTAGAAATGTATGGCGGTCTTATAGAAAATACATGGCTTGATCGTCCATTAGGTGCAGCAGGTACGGTTGTGTTAAAAGGAAAAAATGCCTTTGACGTAGATTCTGTTCTAGTCGATACAAAACGGCCTATCGCTATTGTTCCAAACCTAGCTATTCATATGAATCGCTCTGTTAATGATGGGGTTAAACTAAATCGTCAAAAAGAAATGCTTCCTATATTGATGATGGAACGTAATAATGAAGATAATCCTACAAAACCTTTAAATAATAGAAATAATCCAAGTTTATTTTCAGAATCAGATACTCAATACGATGAGTGGACAAAGTTTTTAGCTGATGAAGTAGATTGCGATCCTTCCGAAATATTATCTTATGAAATGACTTTATATCCTACGGAACAAGGCTGTGTACTCGGTACGGAAGGTGATTTCATTAGCTCACCTCGTTTAGATAATTTAACATCTTGCTTTGGTGTATTATCTGGTATTATTCAAGCCAAAAAAATGAATGTTAATGGTGTTCGCTGTGCTATACTCTTTGATAACGAAGAGGTGGGCAGTCGTACGAAACAAGGTGGGGCTGGCATGATATTACCAAATCTCGTTAAACGCGTGTATGACGCATTAGGATATTCTAATCAAGAGATGGACAGCTTTATCTCTAAAGGCTTTATGATTTCCTCCGATGTAGCACACGGATTACACCCAAACTATCCAGAGAAAAATGACATTACGAATATTCCTGTACTTAATAAAGGGCTATCCCTTAAGATTGCATGTAGCCAATCTTACGCTGGGGATGCTAAGGCCATTGCTATCGTTAAAGGCCTTTGTGAAGAAGCGGATGCACAGTATCAGATTTATGTAAATCGTTCGGATATTCCAGGTGGATCTACAGTAGGTTCCATTTCATCAGCTATGTTACCAATGCGTACTATTGATGTAGGCTTGCCTCTTTTAGCAATGCATTCAGCTAGAGAATTGATGGGGGCAGCTGATCAAGAGCAATTAAATCGATTAATGAATCATTTTCTAGGTGGTAAGTAATATAAAATGGAATTTATTCGATGTGCATTATTGAAAGACATATGATTTTTTGTAATGAACAGTAAAAAATATATTTTATACTTTCATAATTGGTATAATCCTTTAAATATAATGAAAATATTGTATAATAAGTATATATTATTATGAATATAAAACCTCATCATAAATTTTGATGAGGCTTTCCTCAATATTGATTTATCTATAAGTATAGGAAATATTCATATATTAATAAAAATGAAAGCTGATAGTTCACATTTGTGGAAGCTAGTAGGAGGCAATACATGAGAAAAATTAAATCCGTATTGGTTGCCAACCGTGGAGAAATTGCGATCCGCGTGTTCCGTGCATGTAATGAAATGGGAATTAAAACTGTAGCCATTTACTCTAAAGAGGATACATTATCCTTGCACCGTAACCAAGCCGATGAAGCCTATCTCGTAGGGGAAGGTAAAAAACCAGTTGACGCATATCTTGATATTGAAGATATCATCCGTATTGCAAAAGAACATGACATCGATGCTATCCATCCAGGTTATGGCTTCTTATCTGAAAATGAAGGCTTTGCTCGTCGTTGTGAAGAAGAAGGAATTATCTTTATTGGGCCTAAAATCAAGCATTTGAATATGTTTGGTGATAAAGTAAATGCTCGTGAGCAAGCTAAATTAGCAAAAATTCCGATGATCCCAGGTTCTGATGGGGCTTTAAAAGATTATGCTCAACTAGAAGAATTTGCTGATACACATGGTTTTCCATTGATGATTAAAGCCGTTAATGGCGGCGGCGGTCGTGGTATGCGTGAAGTTCATCATAAAGAAGATCTTCGAGATGCATATGATCGTGCTAAATCTGAAGCGAAAGCTGCGTTTGGCGATGATGATGTATATGTAGAAAAACTTATCGTAGAGCCTAAACATATTGAAGTTCAAATCTTAGGTGATGAACATGGCAATGTAGTTCATTTGCATGAACGTGATTGCTCTGTTCAACGTCGTCACCAAAAAGTAGTTGAAATGGCGCCAGCCTTTGCGTTATCATTAGAAACTCGTAAAGCTGTATGTGATGCTGCCGTTAAAATCATGAAAAATGTTGGCTACGTGAATGCAGGTACTGTAGAATTTTTGGTAACTGCTGATGGTAGCTTCTACTTTATCGAAGTTAATCCACGTATTCAAGTAGAGCATACTGTAACAGAAATGATTACAGATATTGACATTGTTCATGCTCAAATTAGAATCGCTGAAGGCTTTAGTTTACATAGCCCTGAAGTAGGTATTCCTGAGCAGGATAAAATTCCTTGTAAAGGCACTGCTATCCAATGTCGTATTACCACAGAAGATCCTAAAAACAACTTTATGCCTGATACCGGTAAAATCTTAGCGTACCGTAGCTCTGGTGGTTTTGGTATCCGTCTTGATTCTGGTAATGCTTTTACAGGTGCCGTTGTAACACCTTACTATGACTCCTTGCTTGTGAAAGCGACAGCATTTGGTCCTAACAACGAAGAAACTATTCGTAAAATGCTTCGTTGCTTAAAAGAGTTCCGTATTCGCGGTGTAAAAACAAATATTCACTTCTTGATTAATGTATTGGAACATCCTGAATTCCAAAGTGGTTCTTACAATGTAAACTTCATTGAAGAACATCCTGAATTATTCGAATTGAAACCAGATCGTGACCGTGGTACTAAATTATTACGTTACATTGCTGATGTTACAATTAATGGCTATTCTGGTGCAGGGGCTCAAGAGGTTCCTGACTTTGAACCGATTCAAATGCCATCTACTTTGGATGTAAGTCCAGCATCTGGTACAAAACAAAAATTTGATGAACTTGGACCAGATAAATTCAGTAAATGGTTATCGGAACAAAAACAAGTATTCTTCACTGATACCACTTGGCGTGATGCCCATCAATCCTTGTTTGCTACACGTCTTCGTACAATCGATATGGCTCGCGTAGCTGGTCATGCTGCAAAAGGTGTACCTAACTTATTCTCCTTAGAATGTTGGGGGGGTGCTACTTTTGACGTATCATACCGATTCTTACATGAAGATCCGTGGGAGCGTTTGCGCATGTTCCGTCGTGAAGTGCCAAATACATTGCTTCAAATGCTTCTTCGTGGTGCAAATGCCGTAGGTTACACATCGTATCCAGACAACGTAGTTCGTCAATTCATTCAACGGGCTGCTGCTAATGGTATTGATGTATTCCGCGTATTTGATAGCTTGAATAGTCTTGATAATATGCATGTTGCTATCGATGAAGTGCGTGCACAAAATAAAATAGCTGAAGTTGCATTGTGCTATACTGGCGATATCCTTGATGGTGCTCGTACAAAATACAACTTGGACTATTATGTAAATATGGCAAAAGAGCTTGAAAAAGCTGGTGCCAATATTATTGCCATTAAAGATATGGCCGGCCTTTTAAAACCACAAGCTTCTTATAACTTGGTATCTGCCTTGAAAGATGCTGTCTCTGTTCCAATTCACTTGCATACTCATGAAGGCTCCGGTAACTCTATCTATACATATGGCCGCGCTGTAGATGCTGGTGTTGATGTAATCGACTTAGCATACTCAGCATTTGCTAATGGTACTTCTCAACCTAGCATGAATTCCATGTACTATGCATTGTCTGGTCATGAACGTCAACCAGAAATGAACATTGATTACATGGAAGAAATGTCTCATTATTTTGGTAGTATCAGACCATATTACAAAGGTGTAGATAAAGCAGAAGCATATCCTAATACTGAAGTATATCAACATGAAATGCCAGGTGGACAATACTCTAACTTGCAACAACAAGCTAAAATGGTAGGGCTTGGTGATCGTTGGACAGATATTAAGAAAATGTACCACCAAGTAAACATGATGTTTGGTGATATCATTAAAGTTACACCATCCTCTAAAGTGGTAGGGGATATGACATTGTACATGGTACAAAACAACTTAACTGAAAAAGATATCTACGAAAAAGGCGATGTATTGGATTTCCCTCAATCCGTAGTTGAATTCTTTGAAGGACGTCTTGGTACTCCATATCAAGGCTTCCCTGAAAAATTACAAAAAATCATCTTGAAAGGTGCTCGCCCAATCACAGTTCGCCCTGGTGCTGTATTACCTCCAACAGATTTTGAACATATTCGTCATGAATTAAGCGAAATGGGAGCCCAAACAACTGATGAAGATATTAGTGCATATTGCTTGTATCCTAAGGTTTACCAAGATTACAATAAATTTGTAAAAGACTTTGGTGATGTATCTGTATTAGATACTCCAACATTCTTCTTTGGTATGAAACGGGGCGAAGAAATTCAAGTAACCATTGAAAAAGGTAAAACACTGATTATCAAGATGAATGGTTTCTCTGAACCTGATGAAGATGGTAATCGCATCGTATTGTTCGAGTTTAATGGTCAACCTCGTAGCATTAAGGTTCATGATAAACATGCTAAGACAACTGGTGTTGTTCGTCGCAAAGCGGATGAATCTAACCCTGGTGAAATTGGTGCTACATTGTCTGGTTCCGTTGTTAAGATCCTCATTAAGAATGGTCAATCTGTAACTAAAGGTGAACCATTGATCGTTACAGAAGCAATGAAAATGGAAACAACAATTACAGCTCCTATCGACGGTATCGTAGAAGAAATCCTTGTACGTGAAGGTAGCCGTATCGAATCTGGTGACTGCTTGCTTCGTATTGAAGATGCTTTAAAACGATAAGCTAACAATCATTTAAAATTAAAAATATTATTTCTCAAATATTTCATAAAATGAAAAATTGAAGAATAATGGAAGAATCCCTAGGAAATCCTAGGGATTCTTTGTATTTTCAAGGGTTTCATGGTACTATATAATATAGAGAAAATGGGCGTATTATGCGTTATTTTAGAATGATTAGTAGAAAAGGAGTAGTAACAGATGAGATGTCCTTATTGCCAACACACAGACACGAAGGTAACAGACTCTAGAACGACTGATGAAGGTAATAGTATTCGCCGTCGCCGTGAATGTATCAATTGTGGCCGTCGCTTTACTACCTATGAAATTATAGAAGAAGTACCACTTATGGTATTGAAGAAAAATGGACGACGTGAATTATTTGACCGCGGTAAGCTACTGAATGGGTTATTGCGCTCTTGTGATAAGCGTACAGTTCCTATGTCTGTGATGGAGCAAGTAGTTAATGATGTAGAGCGTGATATTCGGAATGAAATTAACCAAGAGGTTACAACTGATCGCATTGGTGAGCTCGTGTTACAACAACTGAAAGACATAGATCAAGTTGCATATGTTCGTTTTGCTAGTGTATATCGTAAGTTTGATAATATTGATAGCTTTATGGAAGAGTTAAAAGCTCTGAAGAAGTTAGACGCTAAAAAGCCGAAACGCAAACCTGTCGTAGAAGAATAATTGATTCTGTATTACTGATTGGTTATACATGGTTTTGAAATTAGCAATGTGTGAGGCTTTATGATAGATTTACATTGTGATACGATGATGCAATTGCTAGATCATCCTGATAGTGGTGATTTATATCGCAATACTTGGAAAATAGATATAGAAAAATTACAAAAGGCTCATAGCAAGATACAAGACTTTGCACTCTTTATTAATATGGGTGAGACGAATGACCCTTATGGCCGCTATGAAGAGATGCGTAATTTGTGTGTATCACAAATTCATCACTATGGAGAGCACATACAACATGTGCTCTCTTATCAAGATGTAGAGTCTGTATACAAGACTGGTAAGATTGGGGCACTTATGTCTATTGAGGAAGGTGGCGTACTAGGTGGCGATTTAAATAAACTTAAACAAGCTTACCAAGATGGAGTCAGACTTATAACGCTAACATGGAACTATCCAAATGGACTTGGCGAGCCACATTGTGGTGAGCAACATAAGAAATTAACATCTAAAGGTGTTGAATTTGTAGAAGCTATGCAAGAGTTAGGGATAATTGTTGATTGCTCTCATCTTAACGATGCTGGTACAGAGCAACTAGGAGATATTTTAGATGTTCCTTTTATAGCATCTCATTCAAATGCACGGGAATTACGGTCTCATACGCGAAATTTGCCAGATAATCTTATTAGACTTATCGCTAATAAGGGAGGTATTATAGGACTTAATTTTGCACAGAATTTTCTCGGCACATCGCCAATTAGTCGCATTGAAGATATTGTTAAACATGGTCTATATCTCATCGACAAGGGCGGTGAAGATGTAGTGGCATTAGGAACTGATTTTGATGGGATTCCACCCGACACAGAGATTGCAGATATGTCTCAAATGAGTCGTCTTTATGATGCATTTAAAGAGGCAGGCTTATCTGTGGAACAGTGTGAAAAGTTATTCTGGAAAAATGCAGATAGACTACTAAAGGAGATTTTATAATGACTGATTTAAATCCAATCATTGCAGATCGTTTTACAGAGCATCTTGAAGTGTTTGGTAAAACGATGGAACATATGGATACCATTCAAGAAATCGGATATCGCTGTAAAGCGGCTTTAGAAAATGGTAATAAAATTTTGTTCTGTGGTAATGGTGGCTCTGCGGCGGACTCTCAACATTTAGCAGCTGAATTGATTTGTCGCTTTAAAAAGGAACGGCGCTCTCTTGTAGGCATTGCATTAACTACTGATACATCCGCATTAACAGCTATTGCGAATGACTATGATTTTGAATCTGTTTTTGCACGTCAAGTAGAGGGCTTAGGCCGTACAGGTGATGTTCTCATCGGTATTTCTACATCTGGTAACTCCAAGAATGTTGTAAAAGCTGCAGAAATGGCCCGTTCTATTGGTATGCATACCATTGCTTTCACCGGTGAAGGGGGCGGCAAACTAGCCGAACTATGTGATATTACGCTGGCTATTCCCAGTAATGTGACAGCGCGCATTCAAGAAATGCATATCTTAGCTGGCCACATTATATGCGAAATTATTGAAGAAGATTATTAACCGATAGGTTTTTACTTATAGATACACATTGTTTCAATTATAAATTTATTTAAATTAGGAACATATGTAATTTTGATAAGGAATAGGTGGATTATGATAAATACTACCATTAATCAGTTTTTAACAAAGCAACTGCCAAACTTGAAGATTGCCGTTGTAGGCGATGTAATGGTAGATCGTTATGTTTTTGGTGATGTAAGTCGTATTTCTCCAGAAGCACCGGTTCCTGTAAACCGCGTGTCCAAGATGAAAGAGGTCCTTGGTGGAGCTGGTAATGTTGCATCTAATCTGTCTAATTTAGACTGTAAAGTATATCTTGGTGCACTAGCAGGTAATGACGACCATGGCCATTTATTAAAAAATTTACTTGATACTGATAAAATCGATACGACTGGTTTAATCACTAGTGATGACCGCTCTACTATTACTAAGATGCGCATATTAGGTGATCGTCAACAGATGATGCGCCTTGATTTTGAAACGATTACAAATTTAACCAATCAAGAAGAGCAACAATTGTCTGTTTGGTTGGAAAATCTATGTAAAGCGGGGATTGATGGTATTGTCGTATCTGACTATGGTAAAGGCGTTTGTACACCTACCTTATTGAAGACAATCTTTGGTTTGGCTAAGGAATATAGTGTGCAAACTATCGTAGATCCTAAGGGGGCAGACTGGTCTAAATACAATGGTGCTACATGTATTACACCGAATGTGAAAGAACTCGGTGAATGTGTAGGCCGTACATTAGAAAATGATGATGCTACTATTGTAGAGGCTGCTAAGTCTGTACTTGCTACTGTAGATTTAGACTATATTGTGGCTACTCGATCTGCTAAGGGTATTACGGTTATTGCAAAGGATGGCCGTACATGGCATAATCCTGCTACTCAACAAGAGGTATTCGATGTGAGTGGTGCTGGAGATACCGTTGTATCCATGATGATGACCTGTCTTGCAAGTGGTCTATCGATGCGTTTAGCCTTGCATATCGCTAATGGTGCAGCGGGTATCGTAGTATCTAAGGTTGGTACGTATCCAATACATCGTTCTGAGTTATTAGACTTATGGCATTCCTATAAACATAGTATTCAATCTAAGCCATTATATACGAAGGAAGAGATGAAAGAACTCGTTTCACAATGGCAAAGCAAAGGTGAAACTGTAGTGTTTACAAATGGTTGTTTTGACATTCTTCACCGTGGACATATCACGTATTTACAAGAAGCTGCGCAGCTAGGTGATCATTTAATCATTGGATTAAATTCTGATGCATCTGTTCGACGTTTAAAAGGGGAAATACGGCCCATCGTAAGTGAAGCGGATAGAGCGGCCTTGTTGAGTGCGTTGCAATGTATTGACGGTGTAGTACTATTTGAAGAGGATACACCGGCTGAATTACTAGCGTACTTACGTCCTAATACTCTTGTTAAGGGCGGAGATTACAAAATAGAAGATATTATTGGACGCGAGTCCGTTGACAATGTAGAGGTTCTTTCATTTAAAGAAGGTTACTCTACATCAGATATTGTAGGGAAAATAGCTACTATGGCTAAGGAGGGCAAATTATGATTATCATAACAGGTGGTGCTGGTTTTATTGGCAGTAATATTGTGAAAGCACTGAATGATCGTGGTCGTACAGATATTCTCATCGTAGATGATCTTACAGATGGTCGTAAGATTCGCAATATTCAAAATCTAGAATTTCTAGATTACATCGATTGTGATGATTTTGATTGTGCTATTGCTGATGGTACATTCGACGTTGGCCCTATTGAAGTCGTATTCCATGAAGGTGCTTGTGCAGACACAATGGAATATAATGGTAAATACATGATGAAGAACAACTATGAAGGTTCTAAAAATCTATTCCATTATTGCCAAGATCGTCGTATTCCATTCATCTATGCCTCCTCTGCATCTACCTATGGTAATGGTACATATGGTTTCGTAGAAAAAACGGAAGCTGAAGAAGCACTTAACCCATATGCGTATTCTAAATTGTTATTCGACCGTTATGTACGCAAATATGAAGGTGAATATACTGCGCAAGTTGTTGGGCTACGTTACTTTAATGTATATGGTCCTAATGAAGCCCATAAAGATAAAATGGCTTCTTTAGTACGTCAAATGTTTTACAAAAATAAAGAAACAGGTATCATTAACCTCTTTGAAGGTACAGATGGCTACGAAGATGGGGGTCAAACACGTGATTTTATCTATGTAAAAGACGTAGTTAATGTAAACTTCTATTTCTGGGAGCATCCTGAAATCTCTGGTACTTTCAACTGTGGTACAGGTAATGCTCATAGCTTTAACCAGTTCATGCAAGCTGTTATCGACTACAATGGTCAAGGCAAAATTGAATATGTGCCATTCCCAGAGGTGTTAAAGGGTAAATACCAAAGCTTTACAGAGGCTGATACTACTAAATTGTTAGCCGCTGGCTATGACAAAGGGTTCCATAAAATGGAAGATGCCGTTAAAGAATATTGTGAACTATTAGATAATAACGAAGGGTATTTACGCTAATGCGCAAGGTATTATTTTTAGATCGCGATGGGGTTATTAACAAGGATGTTAGTTATCTATATAAAATCAGCGATTTAGAGTGGGTAGATGGTGCAAAAGAGGCCCTTGCTTATGCTCATAGTAAAGGCTATGATCTCATTGTAGTGACAAATCAGAGTGGTGTAGCTCGTGGTTATTATAAAGAATCTGATGTTCAGATTTTACATGACTATATGGCTCATGAATTAGATCGCAGTGGAGCACCGATTTTACATTTCTATTACTGTCCACATCATAAAGAAGGTATTGTTCCTCTCTATGCAGTAGAATGTGAATGTAGAAAGCCTAAACCTGGCATGATTAAGCAAGCCATTAAGGATTATGATGTAAATATATCAAATAGTTTTCTTATCGGTGATAGTCAGCGTGATGTTGATGCAGCTGAGGCTGCTGGTATTAAGGGGTATCTATTTAAAGGCTCTAATCTATTGGATTTCATTAAAACAATAATTTAATCATTTATTCCATTTAGTTTATTTCGGAAGAATATATTTGGGTTTGTTGTGTTGTATTTGGGGAGGCTATATGAAAGATTACAAGAATATACTCATCATCAAGATGAGTTCCTTAGGTGATGTAATTCACGCATTGCCTACCTTGTACGCTGTGCGCAAGAATTGGCCTAATGCGCGTATTACATGGGCTATTCATGAGCAATTCGCTAGCCTCTTACCTGGTACACCATGGGTTGATGACGTGATTATCATTGACAAAAAACAACTAAAGAAGCCTACGTATTTATATCAATTGCGCAAGGAGCTACATAGTCGTCATTTTGATATGACCTTAGACCTTCAATGCATCGCAAAAAGTGCTATTGTTTCCTTATTATCTGGTGCCCCTGAAAAGTATGGCTACTGGGAGCTTCGTGAGGGCAGTAATCTTGTTAATAAAGCCTTAGTAGGTGAGCATAAATACGACCATGTTATCGAACGGTATCTTGATACTGTACGTGTACTTGGTGGCGAGGTAGAGGAGATTGAATTTCCTATGCCAGCTTACGTTGAGGCTGAGAAATCCATAAAACAAAAGTTGAAATGCCATGGTGTAGATGATGAATATATTGTAGTTGTACCAGGGGCACGATGGATTGTTAAGGAGTGGCCACTTCTAAATTTTGGAGAACTTTGTATTCGTTTATGTGAATCTGGTAAGAAGGTTGTTATTGCCGGTGCTCCTGATGATGTAGATAAAGGTGCTTTCATAGAAAATTATGTAAAACATAAGAATCTCATCAATTTAGTTGGATCTACAACCATGCCTGAACTCATTGAGTTGATTCGTCATTGTCAGATTTTTATTAGTGCCGATACGGGACCATTGCATATTGCAAATGCTTTGAAGCGTCCTTTGATTGCCATGTTTGGTACAACATCACCTAAGCGTACAGGTCCTTATGGTGGTAGTCATGTACATCTCATTATTTCACCTACTTCTAAGGCTACACCTGAGCAACCACTAGTAGATGATCCAGATTGTATGGCACAAATTCCTGTAGACGCGGTATGGTCAGTGTATGAACAAGTACTTGGAAAGGAACTATAATGGAACTAGATTATAAGCGCATTGTGGTAACCTTTTTAATGCATTTAGGCGATGTTATATTAACGACTCCGTTTTTAGAAGTGCTTCGCAAAGCGGCTCCTCATAGTCATATTACGTATGTAATAGATGAAAAATTACAACAAGTAATGGAATATAATCCAAATATTGATGAACTTATTGTTGTAGATAAAAAAGGGCGCCATAATAGCATCTCAGGTCTCAATGAAGTGGCTCGTGAAATCAATGCTAAGGGAAAACCTGACATAGTCATTAATTTACATCCTAATGAGCGTACTTCATATTTAGCATGGAAGATTCATGCACCTATTACAACTGGTATGAGCCATTTCCTCTTTAGACCATTCATGACAAAGTATACGCGCTTAGATCGTAAAACTCGTCATGCTGCGGATATGTATATTAATGTACTAGAGCAATTAGGTGTAACAGATACTTCTAACTCTGGTTTACATATTGAAATCTGTGAAGAATGGCGTCATCAGGCTCGAGAGTTTTATTCTAGTCATGGATTAACTGATACGGATATACTCATTGGTTTTAATATCGGTAGCGCCGTTCCTGAGAAACGTTGGCCAGCTGAACGATTTGCTCATGTAGCAGATTACTTTGGTCGTTTAGGTTATAAGACGGTTTTCTTTGGCGGACCTATGGACCTTGAAATGGTGCAGCCCGTAGTAGAACAAATGGAAACAAAGCCTATTGTGGCTACCGGAAAATTCCAGTTAGGTCCTTTGGCAGCGGCTATGAGCCGTTGTAATCTATTAATTACTAATGACTCTGGACCAATGCATGTAGGAATCAGTCAAGGTGTGCCAATTGTGGCACTGTATGGTCCATCAAATCCATTCTTTTATGGACCTTATCAAGCTCATGCTATCGTTTTAGAAACGATGGATTCTTATGAGATTGGTAAAAGCATGAAGAAAATTATTAAAGAAGGAAATTATAAAGGATTATCTGTAATTTCTGAAGAACAGGTTATTAAAGCTGCGGAAACGTTGCTTTTAGAATCGAAATAAACATATGAACTATATTGTATTTGATTTAGAATGGAATCAACCCTATAGTAATGACATTAGCTTTATGAAACGCACAAAAATGCCGTTGACAGGGGAAATCATTCAAATCGGAGCGGTAAAACTGAATGAAAAGATGGATATTATAGATCATTTTACAATGTTCATCAAACCTCAATATCTGCCACGGATGCATAAACATGTGCGCGAGTTGACAGGGATAACCACCCATGAGCTCAATCATGGTGTGCCATTCAAGACGGCTATGCAGTACTTTCAAAAATGGTGTGGTGATGAATATATTCTGCTTTCTTGGGGATCAGACGATATTCTTATCCTACGAGAAAATCTTATGCTTCATAAGATGAAAGCATTATCTTATGATCAATGGGTCGATGCGCAAATGATTTATTCTTATCAACGCTATGGAACAAGTCAGCAGTATTCTGTGGCACATGCTATGGAGGATCTTAATATATCAACGGAGCATCTATCTGCTCATAATGCCTTGCATGATGCAGTCTTTACAGCTCACATTTGTCAGACTTTAGATATTGCACAAGGAATTTTGCATTATGATCTAATTCGCAAGGAAAGTAGTAATCCTTTCCTATATCCTCCAATTCTCACTTTTTTTATGTATGAAAATTTTTCTGAGAAAAAACGTATTGTTCATGATAGAAGAGTACGTATGTCCTTCTGTCCGTACTGTCAAACACGTTTAGAAATGACAAGACCTGAACGATTACAAGGGGATAAGCACCTAGCCATTGGAGTATGTCCTAAACATGGCGATTTTGCGGTGCAACTTAAAGTTGGAAAGTATACGATTAAGTCCGGCAGTAGTAAATTCTATGTTACTAAGGTACTGACCCATTGTACGGATGAAATTCGTTCTCTATATACTCAGAAGTCTGAAATCAATCGCGAAAAAGAGCGAAAATATTTAGAGTATCGTAAGGCGGAACAAGAAAAAGTCCGCCAAAAATAGTTATGTAAAATCAAGTTCGTTTTCTGAACTGTACTATATATTAGGATATGAACTTTTAGAAAGGATAGATTATGGAACGTAAATATGCATGGCATAATTATGATGATGCCACTATGGAAAAGGTATATGCTTTAAGTGATACCTATCGTCAATTTTTAGATAATGGTAAAACAGAACGTGAATGCGTTGTACAAGCTGTAGAATTTGCAGAAGCAAAGGGCTATGTAAATCTAAATGACATTATTAAAAGCAATACGTCAATCAAAGCTGGTGATAAGATTTATTACACACATATGGATAAATCTATTGCTTTATTTAATATTGGTACTGATGATATTGAATTGGGTATGAATATTTTAGGTGCTCATATTGATTCTCCACGCATCGATATAAAGCAAAATCCACAATATGAGGATAGTAATTTAGTATTTTGGGATACTCATTATTATGGAGGTATTAAAAAATATCATTGGGTAGCGATGCCTCTTGCTATTCATGGCGTTGTGGTAAAAACAGATGGTACTCGTATCAATATTAATATTGGTGATAAGGAAAGCGATCCTGTATTCTGTATTACTGACTTGTTGCCTCATTTGGGACAAGAACAAATGCAAAAGAATGCAGCTAAAGTAATTGAAGGGGAAGCTCTTGATTTACTCATCGGTAGCCGTCCAGTTAAAGACGAAGAAAAAGAAGGGGTTACTAAATTTATTAATAGCCTTCTTGAAAAAGAGTATGGATTTATTGAACGTGACTTATTGTCTGCAGAACTAGAAATTGTACCAGCTGGTAAAGCACGTGATATGGGCTTTGATCGTTCCATGGTAATGGCGTATGGTCAAGATGATCGCGTGTGTGCCTACACATCCTTGGTAGCAATGCTTGAAGTGGATAATGTAAAGCGTACTACTTGTTGCTTACTTGTAGATAAAGAGGAAATTGGTTCTGTAGGTGCTACAGGTATGCAATCACGCTTCTTTGAAAATGCAGTGGCTGAAATTTTAACACTTATGGGTAAACCTAATTCTGTAAGTGTACGTCGTACGTTGGAGAAATCCCGTATGTTATCCTCCGATGTAAGTGCAGGCTATGATCCGCTTTATGCATCGGCGTATGAAAAGAAAAATGCTTCTTACCTTGGTATGGGTGTAGTATTTAATAAATTTACAGGCTCTCGTGGTAAAGCTGGTTCTAATGATGCGAATGCTGAGTATATGGGCTTTATCCGTCGTGTCATGGAATCTAACAATGTAACATACCAAACAGCAGAGCTCGGTAAGGTTGATTTAGGTGGTGGTGGCACCATTGCGTACATCATGGCTCTTTATGGTATGAATGTCATCGACTGTGGCGTAGCCGTTCTTAGCATGCATGCTCCTTGGGAGGTTACATCTAAGGCTGATATTTACGAGGCTAAACAATGCTATGTGGCGTTCTTAAATGCAGCTGATGAATCAATCTAAGATAATGGGGCTTTCACCAATGGTAAAAGTCCATTCTTTGTGAGGTGTATATGAAGCAAACAGAATTAGGCGCAGCTATAGAGTCTGCGAAAGGAGAGGCTACAGAGGTCAAGACTGTAAAGGTAGATATTTTTGACATCCCTGAAACGAAGGTTGAAGAATATATTGCTAATCGTGAAGAGGTAGCAGAAGCAGCAGCGCAGGTTATGAAATCATACTGTGTTACTGTAAAACGTGAAACCTTAGATCCTGAAGAAGGGGAAGCAGTGGTTGGTTACTATATAACGGGTGAAATTCTAATGTGCGTCATATTGGATCCATTTGAAGTGCCTGTTATGAAGGTAGCTCTCGACAAAGGGACTCTTAAGGACTATATTTTGGCAGCTAATGATCTAACAGAAGACATGTTAGCGTCTCTTGAAAAGTAAAAGGATTTCGTATCTTAATGTGTTCTATAAATGGACAAATGTAAAATACTTTAACCTGCTACATTGATGTAGTAAAGAAATTTGTTTATAATAGATGTATTATAGTCATTGCAGATAGGAAGGAAATCCCCATGAACTTGAAAAAAGGTATTACCCTAGCGCTCACGGCGGCAGCATTGTTGGCGTTTACAGGCTGTGGCTCAAATGGAACTACATCGAATGGTGAATATAAAGTTGGTGTTGTACAGCTGGTAGAACATCCTGCACTAGATGCGGCCAATAAGGGCTTTGTTGATGCGCTAAAAGAAAAAGGTTTGGCAGAAAAGATTACTTTTGATCAACAAAATGCGCAAGCTGATCAATCTAATTTGAATAGTATTGCACAGCGTTTCGTATCCGATCGGAAAAACTTGATTTTAGCAATTGCTACGCCAGCGGCTCAATCCATGGCGAATGCAACTCATGATATTCCAATCTTAGGTACAGCAATTACTGATTACGAGGCAGCTAAACTTGTTAAATCCAATCAAAAACCTGGTGGTAATGTATCTGGTACGTCTGACATGAACCCAGTAGAGCAACAAGTAGATCTAATTTTACGAGTAATGCCAAATGCGAAAACAATTGGTACCATCTATAGCTCAAGCGAAGTAAACTCTCAAATTCAAGTGGAGAAGATGAAAGCTTATGCAGCTACAAAGGGCATTAAAGTTGAAGAAGTTACAGTTTCCAATGTAAACGATATTCAACAAGCGGCACAAAACCTAGTATCTCAACGTGTGGATGCAGTTTATGTGCCAACAGATAATGTGGTAGCTTCTGCGATGAGCAATCTTGTAGCTATTACCGATCCAGCAAAAATTCCTGTGTTTGGCGGTGAAGATAACCACGTAAAAGGTGGGGCAGTTATGTCCTTGTCTGTAGATTACTACAAACTTGGTTACCAGACTGGTTTGATGGCAGCTAAAATTCTAACTGGCGAAGCTAAAGTTGAAGATATGCCTATCGAAATGCAGAAAGAATTTAAATTAGTTGTGGGAAAAGATAAATTAGAAAAATTGGGCATCACCTTACCAGAGGATTTGATGAACAAGGCGACTATGATTTAATACATAACTGGTAAGGAGTTATACATGAACTGGAAAAAAAGTATTGCAGTGGCACTTAGTGCCATTGCTGTTATGGCAATGGTAGTTGGTTGTGGTTCCAATACTGCAACTAATGACCAAAAGAAAATTGGTGTTATTCAATTAGTAGAACATCCATCTCTTGATGCTGCTAATAAAGGTTTCGTAGATGGTTTAGCAGCTAAAGGATATAAGGATGGTCAAAACATTAAAATTGACCAACAAAATGCACAGGCCGATCAATCTAATCTAAATAGTATTGCACAACGTTTCGTGTCTGATAAAAAAGATTTAGTATTAGCTATTGCAACGCCTGCGGCTCAGACGATGGCAAATGCTTCTCATGACATGCCAATCATGGGTACAGCTATTACAGATTACGTGACAGCTAAACTCGTTCAATCTAACGAACACCCTGGTGGTAATGTATCTGGTACATCTGATATGACACCTGTTGAAAAAGAGGTTGATCTTATCATAGCATTAGTACCGAATGTAAAGCGTATTGGTGCCATTTATACATCCTCTGAAATCAACTCCCAATTACAAGTTGAAAAAATGAAAGCGTATGCTGCTACAAAAGGTATTACTGTTGTAGAGGCAACTGTTTCCAATGTAAATGATATCCAACAAGCCGCTACAAATCTTGTGAACCAAGATGTACAAGCTATCTATACGCCAACAGATAATGTATTGGCATCTGCTATGGCTAACTTAGCACAAATTACAGATGCTGCTAAAATTCCAGTATTTGCTGCCGATGAAGGTATGACAATGACTGGTGGTGTAGCAACTTATTCTGTTGATTACTATCAATTGGGTTATCAAACAGGTTTAATGGCTGCTAAAGTTCTTGCAGGAGAAGCAAAAATTGCAGACTTAGCTATTGAGACACAAAAAGAGATTAAGTTAACTGTTAACGAAGAACGTGCTAAAAAATTAGGTATTACGATTCCTGAGGCTCTTCGTAAAGATATGAAACAATAGAGGAGAATTTGATGTTAGATTTAGTGGTAGGCACCATAACCACAGGCCTTTTATGGTCTTTGTTAGCGGTCGGTGTATTCATAACCTTCCGCGTATTAGATGTGGCTGACTTAACCGTGGAAGGTACGTTCCCAATGGGGGCAGCCATTTCTGCTATTTTAATTACAAGTGGTATGAATCCAATCCTCTCCATTTTACTTGCCGGTGTGGGTGGTATGATAGCCGGTGCTGTAACAGGTTGGATTCATACAAAATTAAAAATTCCTGCATTATTGGCTGGTATTTTGACAATGATTGCATTGTACTCTGTAAACCTTCACATCATGGGCAAAGCTAATGTATCTTTGCTTCGTATGGATACAATTTATACGATTCTTGGTGGATTTTTCCATACGCCGAATATGTGGTCTGCAGCCATCGTAGGTATTATAGTAGCTGTAGTTGTATGTTTGCTCTTATTTTGGTTCTTCGGTACCGAAATTGGTACAGCCTTACGTGCTACAGGTGTTAACCCTCAAATGATTCGCGCTCAAGGCGTAAATACTGATAATATGATCGTTCTTGGTCTTTTGATTTCCAATGGTTTTGTTGGTATGTCTGGGGCTCTCATTGGTCAATTCCAAGGCTTTGCTGATGTAGGTATGGGTATTGGTACCATCGTTATTGGTTTGGCATCTGTAATCATCGGTGAAGTAGTGTTTGGTACGAAATCTTTCGTACGCAGTCTCATCGCCGTAGTACTTGGTTCTATTGTATATCGTATTGTTATTGCTGCAGTTCTCTACATGGGTATGCCACCAAATGATTTGAAATTATTCACTGCAATTCTTGTTGCCATCGCGCTTTCCTTACCTACATTGAAAGCAAAATGGTTGGCTCGTTAAGGAGGACACTATGTTAGAAGTAAAAAATATGGTAAAAACCTTCTTTAAGGGCACAATTAATGAAAAGACTGCATTACAAGGCATTAATCTTCGTCTAGAAGAGGGTGATTTTTGTACTGTCATTGGTGGTAATGGTGCTGGTAAAAGTACTTTGCTAAACTCCATTGCTGGTGTATTTCCAGTAGATGAAGGATCCATTACAATTAATGAGATTGATGTGACAAAAATGCCAGAATACAAACGCGCTAAATACATTGGTCGTGTGTTCCAAGACCCTATGGTTGGGACTGCTGGTAATATGCAAATCGAGGAAAACTTGATTCTTGCTATGCGTCGTGGTAAACGTTTAGGTCTTAAATGGGCTTTCAAAGATAGTGAACAAGCATTTTTCAAGGAACGGCTTGCATTATTAGGCTTAGGCCTTGAAGATCGTTTATCTGCTCGTATGGGCCTACTATCTGGTGGTCAACGTCAATCTATTACATTGTTAATGGCTACTATGCTTCGTCCAGAACTCTTATTGCTAGATGAGCATACGGCGGCACTTGACCCTAAAACTGCAGAAAATGTATTGCAACTAACTGATAAACTCGTTGCAGAACATAATCTAACAACTCTTATGATTACCCATAATATGCGTGATGCATTGCGATTTGGTAATCGCCTCATCATGATGGACGCTGGTCGAATCATCTACGATGTAAAAGGGGAAGAAAAGAAACAATTAACTGTTGCGGACTTACTTCAAAAGTTCGAGGTAGCTGGTGAAAATGCACTGAGCGACCGCATGGTGCTAGGTGCTAAATAATAGAAGGAAGTTCTAATCTATCTTTTGTTCAATTACTGTATTTTTGCTTTACAAGATAGGGCAGATACTGTATACTAAATTAGGTCGTAAGACATATCGTAAGCGAAGTATTCGATTCTCCAACGGTTACTTAAGCTTATCGGGATTATAATTTTTTAGGAGGTAACATTAATGTTAACTACAGAAGCTAAATTAGCAGTAATTAAAGAATACGCTACTCATGAAGGTGACACTGGTTCTCCAGAAGTACAAGTTGCGATTTTAACAAGTCGCATTCAATACTTAACTGAACACTTGAAAGAGCACAAAAAAGACCATCATTCCCGTCGTGGTTTGTTGAAATTGGTTGGTCAACGCCGTAACATGCTTGACTACCTTCGTCGTAAAGATATCGAACGTTACCGTTCCCTTATCGAACGCCTTGGTCTTCGTAAATAATAAAATTAGCCGTCCTAAAGGACGGCTTTTTTATTTTGAATTGGCTATTTAGCTTTAATTGATATATAATTAGAAGGTATACATATAAGAAGATTTTTAGGAGGAATAGGAATGGAACAATTCCAAATGGACCTAGCTGGTCGTACTCTTACGATTGAGACTGGGGAACTTGCAAAACAAGCTGGCGGTGCCGTAATGGTTGGCTATGGCGATACTCGTGTACTCGTTACTGCTACAGGTTCTAAAGAGGCGAAGGATATCGACTTCTTCCCACTTACAGTAGACTATGAAGAAAAAATGTATGCTGTTGGTCGTTTACCAGGGGGGTTCATTAAACGTGAAGCACGTCCACCTGAGTCTGCGATTTTGAATAGCCGCTTGATTGACCGTCCTATTCGTCCATTATTTAATAAAGGTGTACGTAACGAAGTACACGTAGTAGCAACAGTTATGTCTGTGGACCAAGATTGTGATCCAGCCATTTGTGGTATGATTGGTGCTTCTGCGGCATTGTCTATTTCTGATGTTCCTTGGAATGGTCCTATTGCAGGCGTTCGTATGGGACGTATCAATGGTGAATTTGTTGTAAATCCAACGAAAGCACAATTAGAAGAAACAGATCTTAATATCGTTGTAGCTGGTACTAAAGATGCTATCCTCATGGTTGAAGGTGGCGCTGAAGAAGTACCGGAAGATATCATTCTTGAAGTTATCATGGCAGCTCACGAAGAAATCAAAAAAATCGTAGCATTCCAAGAAGATATGACTGCAAAAGTAGGTAAGGAAAAACGCGTATTTGAATGTAAAGATGTTCCTGCTGAAATTAGTGATGCAGTTCGTGCCTATGGTCATGATAAACTTGATGCTGCAGTTCGTTGTGCAGATAAACAACAACGTGATGCACAAGAAAATGAAGTACGTGCAGATGTATTAGCTCACTTTGAAGAGATCTACCCAGATAACTTGGCTGATGTAAATAAAGCATTTGATGCAATGACAAAAGAAATCGTGCGTCATATGATTACTGTTGAAAAAATCCGTCCAGATGGCCGTCAACTTGATGAAGTTCGTCCAATCTCTTGCCGTACAGGCGTATTACCACGTACACATGGCTCTGGCTTGTTTACACGTGGTCAAACTCAAGTGTTGAATGTCACAACAGTAGCGCCTTTATCCGAAAAACAAACCATTGATGGCCTTGGTGTTGAAACTGAAAAACGTTATATTCATCATTATAATTTCCCATCTTTCTCCGTAGGGGAGACTCGTTCTTCCCGTGGCCCTGGGCGTCGTGAAATCGGTCATGGTGCATTGGCTGAACGCGCGTTGGTGCCTGTGATTCCGAGCGAGGCAGACTTCCCATATGCGTTGCGTTTAGTATCTGAAGTATTGGAATCAAATGGTTCTAGCTCCATGGCTTCCGTATGTGGTTCTACATTGTCTTTGATGGATGCTGGTGTACCTATTAAAGCACCTGTAGCAGGTATTGCTATGGGTCTTGTAACTCAAGGGGAACATTATACAATTTTAACTGACATTCAAGGCATGGAAGATGCTCTTGGAGATATGGACTTTAAAGTTGCTGGTACAGCTAAAGGCGTAACAGCAATTCAAATGGATATCAAGATTTCCGGATTATCCCGTGAAATCCTTCAAGAAGCATTAGAACAAGCTCACAAAGGCCGCATGCATATCATGGGTATCATGCTTGATACAATTGCTGAACCACGTCAAGAAATGTCTCAATACGCTCCACGTATTATTACAATGAAAATTGATCCTGATAAGATCCGTGACGTAATCGGTTCTGGCGGTAAAGTAATCCGCAGTATCATCGAAGAAACAGGCGCTAAAATTGACATTGAAGATGATGGTACAGTATTTATCGCTTCTGTAGAACAAGAAGGGGCTGCGAAAGCTCAAGAAATCATCACTAACCTTACTAAAGAGGTTGAAGTAGGTGAAGTATACCTTGGTAAAGTAACTCGTTTAATGGCCTTTGGCGCATTCGTAGAGGTATTACCAGGTAAAGAAGGTCTTGTACATATTTCCAAACTTGCAAAAGAACGCGTTGAAAATGTAGAAGACGTAGTAAGTGTAGGGGATGAAATCATGGTAAAAGTTATCGAGATCGATAAACAAGGCCGTGTAAACTTGTCCCGTAAAGATTGTTTAAAATAAGAGGTGTTACATGGATATTCGTGGCTTTGAAGTAGTTTCTGCTTTTGAAGAACAAGATATCAACTTACCAACACGTAAAACAACTGAAAGCGCAGGTTATGATATTGAATGTGCTGAAGCTGTTACATTAGAACCAGGCCAAGTAGTGCTCGTTCCGACAGGTATTAAAGCTTTCATGGCATACGATGAATACCTTGCCATTCATATTCGTTCTAGTATGGCTATTAAACGCCATCTAGCACTTGTGAATAGCACAGGTATCATTGATAGTGATTACTACAACAATGAGGACAACGAAGGTCATATTATGATTGCCCTTCTAAACTTTGGCAAAGAACCAGTTACCCTTGAAAAAGGCGAACGCGTTGCTCAAGGTATATTCTCTAAATACCTTATTACAAACGATGATGACGCTACAGGTGTAAGAACTGGTGGCATTGGAAGCACCGGGACTATGTAAATAATTTATGCTTTAGTATAAATTAGTAAAAGCCGCTCAACTTTGTTGGGCGGTTTTTGTGTGTTTATTTCTCTCCTCAGCTGTAATTATTATCAATAATACTATATAATATTTATTATAGTTAGTAGAACAATTCGGGAGGCTTTATGAAACAGGAGTCAAAACAAAAAAAGAATGTAGGTACATCAGTTATGGGGAATGACATTGAGACTACACAAAATACTATGCACGTATTGGATGAGAATAAGGTTCTTAAAAAGAGTTATGAAGATGTAGTATATATTTCTCAACCTTTTGGGGCAACCTCGTTGAACACATTAGCAGCGCGAGCTTTGTTATTTGGATTAAATCCTGTATCTTTAAAAAAGGCGCGTGTCCTTGAGCTTGGATGTTCGTTTGGTGGAAATATTATTTCTCAAGCTTTATACTATCCTGAAGCGTCTTTTACGGGTATTGATTTATCGTCTTCCCAGATTAAGATGGGAAATGAACTGATTGCGTCGATGGGACTTACCAATATACATTTGATCGAGAAATCATGCAATATGCAGAGCAAAAAGAGTTAGAGCTACCGTTGATGGAGAGGACTTTATATACGAAGAATATATTGAAACTTGTAGCTGATACGATGGGGATGGATAATCGGATAAGTCAAAAAGCGAGCTATAAAATTGATAATATCCAAAATGTGTTAAGCTCTAACGATTATTATGTGGCCCATGAATATTTAGAACCTTTTAATGATCCTGTATATGTACATGAATTTATAAAACGTGCCAATGACCAAGGTTGTGCCTATATAGGGGATGTATTTCTTTCACGATCTTTCATAAGTTGGTTACCGGAGGATATTCACGATAATATAGCTCAATTGGCAAATGATGATTATATTGCAAAAGAGCAATATTATGATTACATTTATGATACGCAGTTTAGAATGTCCCTGTTAACGAAAAATAAACATACTAAAAAAATTGTTCGTAATGAACGAGTTAGTATAGATGTATTATCAAAATTATATTATTGCAGCGTTGTCAATACTGGTATTCCTTCTAATATGACGGATAGTATCCATATTGCTATTAAAGAGGTTATGGATCGAGGGGATATATTTACTGTTCAGGATATAGTAGATCATATACATAGAAAGTTGCCTGGTTATACTATCGAAATGGACAGAGTTTATTCTCGTTTACTATATTTGATTATTGTAGATAATCTCGATATGTACGCCGAACCATATGAAAGAGTTGCTTTCGAAGATAATAAGGTGTATATACCTCAACGTTTTATAGATTTTATTTCTACTATAGTAGAAAAAGAAGGCAGCTCCTATATTGGTATAGGAGACATGTACAATAAAGTACAACAAGATATAGATAATGGATTTCTCTTTGTAATAAAGCAAATGGTGGAGCCTACAACAAGAGAAAAGATTCTTGCTATTATGGATGACAATATTACAGTTCAGCGTCATACGCGGGATAATATTGATTTTATTGTTCCTAATAAAGTGTATTTAGAGGAAATTTTACAACGTATAAGAATGCTCGGGTTTTTACATAGAATAGAAGATTAGAGGTATATATGGCAATTAGTAAGGAAATTCAGAAATCCAGCGAAATGAAATTTAATGGTAAGTTGATTCAAGTTACCTATGATATAGCCGATGTGAACGGAAAGGATGCATGGCGTGAGGTTGTGCATCATCCAGGTGCTACAGCGATTGTGGCAGTCACAGGGGATAATAAGATTGTTATGGAACGTCAATTTAGATATGCTTTGCAACAGACGCTACTGGAGGTACCAGCAGGAAAATTGGATCCAAATGAAGAACCGATTGTTTGTGCTAAACGGGAGCTTGCTGAGGAAACCGGCTATCGTGCAGCTCAATGGATTTCGTTAGGGACAATTGCTACGAGTCCTGGTTTCTGCAATGAAGTATTACATTTATATCTTGCGAAGGACCTTACCATGGGGGAAACTAATTGGGATCCTGATGAATATGTAGAGTTAGAATACTACACATTGCCAGAACTATTGGAGGCTATCAAGAATGAGACTATTAAGGATAGCAAATCTTTGGCGGCCCTCATGCTTGCTATGCCATATCTTAAGTAATTTTTAGAAATATTATCTCTCAATATATTATGTATTTTATTAATTCATATTGATGATTTTAATTGTAATATGTTACAAAGTATTTTTACATTATATGAGTAACTAATCTTATATAGATTTAGGAGTACATATGTATAATCGAATTATTCTACTAGTAATGGACAGTGTCGGTGTAGGGCATGCAGCCGATGCGATTAAATTTGGCGATGAAGGTTCGAATACATTAGGACATATCGAAGCTGTAGTAGGACCTATTCGCTGTCCAAATTTAAAATCTCTAGGTTTAGCTAATATTGCTGATATATCAGCGTTTGATGAGCCTGTAATTGGTGCTTATGGTCGTATGTCTGAAACGAGTACTGGCAAAGACACGACAAGTGGTCATTGGGAGATGATGGGGCATCCTGTAACGGTGCCATTTCCGACATTTTATGATGGATTTCCGAAGGAACTGATGGATGCTTTCACAAAAGAAACGGGTTATGGATTTCTTGGTAATGAGGTAGCCTCTGGAACAGAAATTATTGAACGCCTCGGAGAAGAACATATAAGAACTGGTAAGCCAATCGTATATACATCGGCGGATTCGGTTTTTCAAATTGCTGCGCATGAGGATATCATTCCCTTAGAAGATTTGTATCGCATGTGTCAAATTACACGCGATAAGGTATGTGTCGGTGATTATTATGTGGGGCGTATTATAGCTCGGCCTTTTATTGGTACACCAGGTCATTTTGTACGTACCTCAAATCGTCATGATTACAGTCGTATGCCTGAAAAGAAAATGGTGCAACAAGAGTTACAAGACGCAAATATTCCAACAGTGGCAGTTGGCAAAATCGGCGATATTTATGCTCATGTTGGCTGGGATGCATCATATCCGACAAAGTCTAACGCGCATGGTATGAACGTAGTTCCTTATCTATTGGGCCAAAGCTTTGCACGGGGGTTCATGATGGTCAACCTTGTTGAATTTGATAGTCTGTACGGTCATCGGCGTAATGTAGAAGGGTATAAGCGTGCTATTGAAGACTTTGATTACCAATTAGGTGGTTTGTTGGACTTGCTTAAAGATGACGATTTACTTCTCATCACCGCAGATCATGGGAATGATCCGACTTGGAAGGGTACAGATCATACGAGAGAGATGGTGCCTTTGCTCGCTTATAGTCCAAGTATGAGTCATTCAGTAGCTTTGGGTGATAGACACAGTTTTGCGGACATAGGTGAAACAGTATTACAAAACTTTGGATTGAAACAATGGGGGATTGGGACTTCATTTTTAGATTCCCTGAAGGGATAAATCTAGAATTTATATTTATTTAGAGTTGAATAGATTTACATTATTGATTTTATAAATGATTACATATGCGAAATACCGCAGTATATATTTACTTTAATTGAGTTAAATACATACTGCGGTATTTTTTTATAGAGTAGATTTTAATAAAGAACAGGAAATTCTTACTTATATGTGGAAATATATAAGTATAGGAGAATACGCCCATGATTGTAAGTACGAGAGGAGGAATTATTATGAGAGAACAAGTTCAAGGTAGTGTATGGGACAAAGTATTCAAAATATCAGAACGAGGCTCATCCGTATCGAGAGAGTTATTTGCGGGGGCCACTACATTTCTTTGCGTTTCTTATGTATTAGCTGTAAATCCTGCTATTCTTGGCGCTGCCGGTATGGATGTAGGCGCCGTATTCACGGCAACGGCTGTTAGTGCTATCATTATGACATTATTGCTAGCTTTGTATAGCAATATGCCATTCGCCGGCTTATCCGGTATGGGTATCAATGCATTTTTTGCTTACACTATTGTGGTCCAAATGGGACATAGCTTTGCCTTTGCGTTAACGGCTCAATTAATCGCAGGTTTAGCATTTTTACTAATCGCAGTTACACCGTTAAAAGAATATCTGTTTAATGCCATACCTCATACAATTAAATTGGCTGTAACAGCGGGTATCGGCTTGTTTATCGCTCTCATTGGTCTTAGTAGTGCTGGGCTTATTGTCAGCAATCCTGCTACTATTGTGAGCATTGGGGACTTACAGGCACCATCTAGCTTGATATCCATTTTGGGAATCATATTAATCGCCGTTTTTATGGGACGCAATGTAAAAGGAGGAATATTTCTAGCCGTTATCATTGCTGCGGTTGTTGGGTTCTTCTGTGGAATTACAAAGTTGCCGTCGACGATATTTTCTATGCCACCATCGTTGGCACCGATTTGGTTTCATTATGATATGAGCGAACTTTTATCTGTAGATATGGTATTTGTGGCCTTTACGTTCTTGTTCGTTAATTTATTTAATGTAGTGGGCGTATTGATTGGTCTTACAAATCAAGCCGAAGTGCCTCAAGATAAACAGTTGGGTGTACAAAGCTCTTGTATGAAAGTATCTGCATTAGGCACTATCATAGGTAGCGCACTAGGTACATCTCCTCATATCGTAGCTGTTGAATCGGCAGCGGGTATCGCAGAGGGCGGCCGCACGGGCTTGACTGCTTTAACTATTGCGGGACTCTTTATAGCATCTTTATTCCTGGCACCGTTACTCATGGTTATTCCTGTGGCGGCTACAGCGCCGGTACTCATCGTGGTAGGTCTATTTATGATGGCATCCGTTAAGGACATCGATTTCGGTGATATTTCGGAAGGACTACCGGCATTTTTGACCATTATCATGATGCCATTTGCTTACTCCATAGGTGTGGGGATCGAATGGGGTCTCATCAGTTATGTATTGATTAAGGTTTTGACTGGAAAATATCGAGATGTTTCCGGTGTCATGTATTTCTTGGCGCTCATTTTCATTTTGAAAGAAACCTATATGTAAGGAGGATCCTTATATGATACAATTTAATGCAAAAATTTCTCGACAAGCACAGGGGTTGGATAAGGCTCCTGTCGTATTGAAGGGGGCATCTGTTTTAAATGTATTCACCGATGAATGGGTAAAAGCGGATATTGCGATTCATGATGACACGATTATAGGTGTAGGAACATATACAGGTGAAACAGAATATGATTACAGCGGTAAATATATTGTGCCCGGATTTATAGACAGCCATCTCCATCTGGAATCCACCTTGGTGAATCCGAAAGAACTCGTATTTGAGGCCTCTCAAGTGGGAACGTTAGGATTTATTGTAGACCCTCATGAAGCCGGTAATGTAGCGGGTATTGCCGGTGTTGAGTACATGATCAATGAAACTGCGTCGGCTCAAGGTGATGTATATGTTATGGCTCCATCCTGTGTGCCTGCTGTACCAGGTGAAGATAATGGCGCTATTTTAGATGGCGATATGTTACATAAGCTACAAGCTAATCTACGTATCTTAGGATTAGGTGAAGTCATGGACTGTTATAGTGTTATCAATAGTGATCCTTACATGATGAAAAAGTTAGATTACTTTAAAGATACAATTATGGATGGACATATTATTGGACTTTCACCAGAGCAAATAGCAAGCTATCGTTTGGCAGGCATTACTACAAATCACGAATGTATTTCCTACGAAGAAGCAAAAGAGCAAGTTAAAAATGGGATTTATGTATGGATTCGTGAGGGCAGTGCGGCTCATAATCTAGACTCCATTGTGAAAGGGCTTGTAGAAGAGCAAGGAAATACGGAGCGTTATGGTTTCTGTACAGATGATAAGCATATTGAGGATATTCGTTCAGAAGGCCATATTAGCTATAATATTCGTCGTTCGATTGAATTGGGACTGACACCAATCCAAGCTTATAAAATGGCCTCCACTCATCCGGCAGCATGTTACGGATTAAAAGATTTAGGTGCTATTGCTCCCGGCTATAGTGCTAATCTTGTAATCCTCAATGATGAGCAACGCGTAGATATTCACGAAGTGTTTTATAAAGGAAAGCCGATTGAACGCGTTCTTATGAGAGAAGAGAAGGTTGTACCATCTGAATTACTCCATACGATTAATATAGGTACTTTCACAAAGGAAAAATTAGATGTTTCTATTGAAGGTCCACAAGCGATTATTAATATCGTACCTGGGCAAATAGTTACACAAAAAACTGTTGAAGAGGTTCCTGTTGAAAATGGACTGTTCAAGCCTAATGCTGAGTACAATAAAATTACTTGTATCGAGCGGTATAAAGCATCTGGTAGAAATGGTGTCGGTATTTTGAAAGGCTTCAATTTAAAAAATGGTGCTATTGCGTCATCCTTTGCACATGATTCACATAATCTGATTGTTGTTGGCGACAACGATGCAGATATGATGGTTGCTATTGAGCGTATTCGCGAAATTGGCGGCGGATATGTCATTGCTAGTGAAGGCAAAGTAGTAGAGGAACTAGCTCTTGAAGTAATGGGCTTAATCACAAATCGACCTCACGAAGAAGTAGATGCAAAAGTGGCTAAGATGAAAGATATTGCTTACGGTATGGGCGTGCCGAAAGGCCTAGATCCTTTTATTAATTTGAGTTTCCTTGCATTAACTGTAATTCCAGAAATTAGAATTACTACTACAGGTGTGATGGAGTTCTAGTGTTAAGTTTAATGAAAAGCTAATATAAAAAGGGGCTGTAACAGAATGTGGTTTTACCACATTCTAGTTGCAGTCCCTTTTGCTTTTATCCTTAAAACAGGATGAGTTTATTTAATTATAGCAAGCCTTGATTTTCCATCATATCTTTAATATCAAGTATGGTAGACTTACATACCACATCATAATCTAATGAACCAAGGAAGTCTGCAAATTTAGTGTCATCTTCATTTTTACAGTTTCCATATGGAATTTTACCAAATTTTTGATATGGCTCTAGAATGCGATTTCGTCTGTGCTTCCACGTATTATAATAAGGACCTTTGAATTTAGTCATAAAACCATTGCTATCGACTAATACAAAGCCTTCAGATTTATGGAATGAATTTAGCTCCTCATTTATAATGCCTTGGAGCTCCTCCATGGTAGAAACTTGTTGAACTGTTTTAACAATGGAAATCAAGTCAGTGTCATATTTTTGTAAAATTGTATAAAGTTCAGTTAATTTTTCTCTAGAGAATGGGACATCTATATGCTTACCATTTACGTCTAGCGTATTTTGAATTAAATCGAGTACATAGAGATGGTCTTGGTCGTATTTAATGATATGAGTATCCTCTTGGCTAATGACTTCAAATATTATAGAACAATTATTACGTGCTAATAAATCTTTGATTTCTGTTTGTAAGCCTTCAGGCAATCTATGGAATAGGTTTTTAAATAAATTCACATGTATGCTCTCTGTTGTAGATTTAGAGGCAAATACGAATTCTTCGTTGATAACGCCAAGAATGGCAAGGTAACCATTTTCTTTAGTTCGAATTTCGACTGGGAAAGAGAGGGTATTAGCTAAATTATCTAACTCTGTTTCTGGGCGTTCACCAAGATTAAAGAATTTATTATAACTACGTAATTTCACATCTCCTGTAATTCGATCCACAAATAATCCACGAGCTTGTATTGTACTTTCATTCCATAATCGTTTATGGAATACACGAGAGGTAAAGTTCAAGGAATATAGGTTGGGGGAACACTGTTTTACTTTTACTAATTTTGAATTGCCAATAATATTAATATCTTCGTTCTGTGTGAAGATGATGTGTTGTGTCATATTTTGGAATTCATGGCGCATATAATCTTTATCATATACATCGTTTTTTATTCCATTTTTTATGAAAGTATTTGCTGTAATATCGATGTATTTTAGCTCTCCACCAAACTCAACTTCTCCTTCTAAACAGAAGGAGTACTTTCCATCTGGAACGCCACGATGACCGTGAATTTGAATGAAGTCCTGACACATGCCTTGCTCGTAATTAGTATCGTAAATATTAGCGATATTTGTTTCGTAAGCTCCAAAACCATTAATAAATGTTGAGGTAGCTATGAAGGTCATATTAGGCACATAGGAGAGGCCACCATGGGAAACTAAATATTTTTTGCCATGGAAGCTGAATGGATAGCATTGACGAAGTGATTTATAAAAGAGTCGTAGTTCTCGTTGGAGTGATTCTACGTCTTTTTTCGTCATATCTTTTACGATAGGTGCTACCACATCTTTCATAAAGCGTTTGGAACGATCTAAATTTGTATGGAATGCAAAGTTTGCAATATGTCGCTCGTGATTACCTTCTAACATAATTGTATTAGGTAATGTGCTGAGACGCATCATTTCGTACATCATTTCTTTGTTTTCAATACCGCGTTCTAAATAGTCACCGCAGAAGATGTATAATGTCTTTTCATCCCATGGTGTAATAGCTTGTTGTAATGCGGTGTAGCAACCGTGAATATCACCGATAATACGTACTCGATTATATTTATTTGTTAGATTAGCCGTGAAGTAATTGTTAATTTCATCAATAGAGTTAATTCTTTTGCAAAAGTTTGGTAATGTGCTTGTTTTAATCGTTTTGTACATATAATGAATAACTTGCTCTGGCACACGTTTGTAATCGGTGCGTGCCGCATTACGGGCCAAGCAATCCTCTAAGGATGTATTAGGTTCATAGTAATATACAGTATATTTATATTTGTTAAGCAATTCTTTGTAAGCATTAATAGCTTTAGAGGTAGTGTGAGTAGCATCTAAGACAACAAAGTCGCCATTGCTCATTCGTTTTTCTAAACAATCTAGTAGGAGCTTCCATGTTGGACCATTATCCTCTTGTGAAATATACCAGCCGTTCTCACCAAGGGAAGGGCTACGTAAAAGCATACGGAAATGATCGGCTTCAAGGGTGTAAGCCTCAAGATTGTTGTCACGAATCCACTGAGACTTACCACTAGCAGGAGCACCACGCATTAATAATAGTGTTCTCATAGTAATAGTCCTCTAATCTGCCCATAGGGCGTAATAAAATATAACTGTATAACAAACGAAAAATTTTTTTATGACTAAATAGAAAAAAGGCATAAAAAAACAGTCTCAACGGATAACCGAGAGACTGTCTTGCTTGCTTTTAAAATTATAAAGCGTTTACTTTAGCTGCAAGGTTAGATTTTTTGCGAGCTGCAGTGTTTTTATGAAGTACACCTTTGGAGGCTGCTTTATCAATTACGCTAGTAGCATGAACAAGTGCTTGTTTTGCTTCTTCTACTGCGCCTGCTTGAACAGCTTCAACGGTTTTACGAGCTGCTGTACGAATTTGAGATTTTACAGCGGCATTTTTCGCACGACGTTCAGCATCCGTTTTTACGCTTCTAATACTGGATTTAATGTTTGGCAATTGAGTCACCTCCTTAAAAATCGTTTCTTATACCTGAATGATTATATCATACCAAATATTGATACGCAAGGACTTTTCAGCCCAATATTTTCCTTAATGACATGATTTGTAAAACATTTTCTACTGTTTATTAACAAAAGTATATATGTGGTTTTTAAAATCAAATTACTTACTCATTTTCTAGTGTAACAATATATTAATTTTTATTTATGAAAGTTAAAAGGGTCCTTATGTTATAATGAAGAATAGAATTAAGTGAGGTGTCTTATGAAAAAATTAATGATTATAGATGGCAGCAGTTTGTTATTTCGTGCATTTTTTGCATTACCACCGTTGAAATCCGCTCTGGGAACGCCAACGAATGCAGTATATGGTTTCTTAACAATGCTCATTAAATTGTATGAAGAGATTAATCCTGACTATATTGCCGTAGCTTTTGATAAAGGGCGTCAAACATTCCGAACAGAAATGTATAGCGAGTATAAAGGAAATCGTCCAGATGCACCTGAGGATTTACGTCCGCAGTTTAGTTTAATTCAAGATGTATTAAAAGCATTAGGCATTTGTGTCATCGAAGAAGAAGGTTTTGAAGGGGATGATATTCTCGGATCTTTAAGCAAGAAGTTTGGAGCCCCTGATATGGCTGTTCAAATTATTACAGGAGACCGCGATAATTTACAGCTTGTAACAGAACATAGCCATGTGTTCTTAACTAAAAAAGGTATTTCTGATATGTTAGAGGTTACTCTAGATAATATGGAAGAACTTTATGGCTATGGTCCTGATAAGGTTATCGAAATGAAGGCTCTTATGGGTGACTCTTCCGATAATATTCCAGGTGTACCAGGCGTAGGTGAGAAAACAGCGCTTAAATTAATTACCGAATACGGCAATCTTGAATCTGTATATGATCATATTGAAGATATTTCTGGTAAGAAATTAAAAGAGCGCCTTGTAGAGAATAAAGAGTTAGCCTTCTTGTCTCGTGAGTTGGCTACAATAAAAACAGACATGGAGTTATCTTATAAAGTAGAAGATTTTGTACAAAACTTTCATGCCTCTGAAGTACAACCGTTATTTGAAACTTTAGGTTTTACTAAATTAACACCTCGCATTGCACAAGTAATGGGGTGTGAGGAAGTAGCTCTTGGTGATCCAGGTTCTTTATTTGCACCACAAGAAGAGATTTCTTTAAATGATTTAGCGGATGCTAAATCATTAACCGCTGATTTTTATAAAGATAAAACGGTAGCAGTACATGTTATATTAGATGGTAAAACTCCATTTAGAACGGTAACGAATGCTTATCTATCTAATGGAGATACTATTGTAAAAACAGATGATACTAAAGCTGTTTTAGCTGTATTACAAGGTGCCAAAGCCATCGTTACAACTCAGACCAAGGAGATTATTGAAGCCTTTGGTGCAGATGTGCCAGCTGAAATTTCCTTATTTAATGCTGATAAAACTGCTCGTGTTCACGATATGTCGCTCATTGCGTATTTATTAGATCCTACGCGTACTAATTATGGTTATTTATACCTAACTGAGCGCTTTTCTGTACCTAGCATTGCTAACGGTAGTGTAGACGTAGAATGCGTGTCCATGGTGAAAGCATTACTCGCTATGAATGAAGTTGCTTGTGAGTCTGCGCGCCGTGAAGAGTTATGGTCTTTATATGAGACAATTGAGTTACCTTTGATTCATACCTTAGTTGTGATGGAGAAAAATGGTATCTATATCGATACAGAGAAGTTGGCGGAAACAACGACTCGCTTTAAAGAGGAGCTAACTCAAGTACAAGAAGAGATTTATGAACTAGCAGGAGAAACGTTTAATATTAATTCACCTAAACAATTGGGTGTAATCTTGTTTGAAAAGTTGAACTTGCCAATCATCAAGAAAACTAAGACTGGCTATTCTACAGATGCGGAAGTATTGGATATGCTTCGTCACGAAAGTCCGATTGTTGAAAAAATCTTGGCATACCGTTCTGTTGCTAAATTGGTATCTACCTATTGCGAAGGTTTGGCAGTTCTTATTAATGATAAGACACATCGTATTCATACAACTTTCAATCAAATGGTTACGGCTACAGGTCGTTTGAGCTCATCTGATCCGAACTTGCAAAATATTCCGGTTCGTACCGAAAAAGGCCGTGAAATTCGCGCTTTATTCTATCCAGGTGCTGGATATGATACATTGGTGAGTGCCGATTACTCTCAAATTGAGTTGCGTATCTTAGCTCATTTGTCTGGCGATGAAGCGTTGATTAAAGCTTTTGTGGAAGGTAAGGATATTCACCGCTTTACTGCGGCAGAGGTGCTTGGTAAATCTCAAGATGAGGTAACTAGCGAAGAACGTTCCCATGCGAAGGCTATTAACTTCGGTATTATCTACGGTATTTCTGACTTTGGTTTATCTCGTGACCTTGGTATTACACGGGGTGAAGCTAAAAACTATATTGATCTTTATTTTAGCCGTTATCCTAAGGTTAAAGAGTATATGGATCGAATGGTTCAAGAGGCTCATGAAACTGGCAAAGTTCGCACTATGTTTGGTCGTCAACGTGAGTTACCTGATATCAATAGTCGTAACTTTAACCGTCGTTCCTTTGCTGAGCGGACCGCAATGAATACGCCAATTCAAGGTACCGCCGCAGACATCATTAAGTTAGCTATGAATCAAGTGGAGCAAAAGTTAGAAGAACAAAACTTTACGTCTCGACTCTTATTACAAGTGCATGACGAACTAGTACTTGAAGTGGTGAACTCTGAATTAGAAGCTATAGAAGAGTTACTACGTAGTACAATGCAGTCTGTTGTAGAGTTACAAGTGCCTCTTATTGTAGACGTACACCATGCAGAAAACTGGGCATTAGTAAAGTAATATGTATTTATAATTAATAGAAGGTATATATGTTTAAAATTGGCTTAACTGGTGGCATCGCATCGGGCAAAAGTACAGTTCTTACATATTTTAAGGATAAAGGTATACCATATATCGATGCTGATATTGTGGCTCGTGAAGTTGTTGAGCCTGGTACAAAGGGTTTAGAAGCAGTTGTAGATGCATTTGGAACCGATGTATTGCGCGATGATGGGACATTAAACCGAGAAGCATTAGGAGCTATTGTCTTTCATAATGCAAAAAAGCGCCAACAATTGAATGGTTGTTTAAAGGAGCATATTCAAAATCGAATTATGGAACTTACAGCTCATTATGAGGAGCTACATACACCAGTTTTACTATATGATATCCCTTTACTTATCGAGGGAGAATGGTATACCATGATGGACGAGGTGTGGCTCGTATATGTGAATGAGTCGACTCAAATTGAGCGCTTAATGAGCCGCAATGGATTGACTGAGGAGGAGGCATTGGCTCGTATTAATAGTCAAATGTGTCTTGAGGATAAACGGTCTTACGCGGATGTAATTATTGACAATAATGGTACACCTTTAAATTTAAGGGAACAATTAGATAACATTTGGGATGAGCGCATCGAATCAGTTTTATAAGAACCTCAATGATAGTCATTTTATGTGTCAAAATTGGTATATAAAAATTACTATTAAATGGTATAATAAGCCCATAAAACTTCGTATAATATTAACCTAGTATTTTGTTATATTTTATATCTTGGTGACTATGTATAGTTTCTATATAGAAAGGGGGATATATGAAACGTGCAACGGCAACAGCACTATCTTGTGTCGTACTAGGATGGTTTTATTTTACATATCTAGATGACCATTTGGCGCGTCAGATTGCGTATCCCTTTAACTATAAAGAGGAAGTTATAGCTGCAGCTGAGAAAGAGCAGGTACCTCCATCTTTGGTAGCTAGTGTTATCTTAGCAGAAAGCAAGTATAAAAACACAGCGGAGTCTGAAACGGGGGCTCTTGGATTGATGCAACTCATGCCAGATACGGCTCGTTGGGTGGCACAGCAAGTGGGGCATGGTAACTATACAGATCGTCAACTTAAAGAGCCTACTATAAATATTGAGTTAGGTACATGGTATTTAGGTCACTTGTTAAAGGAATTTAATGGTGATCAGGTGTTAGCATTAGCTGCTTACAATGCTGGTCGTGGTCATGTGGAATCGTGGCTTCGTGAAAATAACTGGAATGGAATGGTCGATACGATTCCGTTCCCTGAGACCCGTAGCTATGTAAAGGCGGTCTTACAGTATCAAGAAAGATATGAGGCGTTATATGGAAACAATTATTGAAGCTTGTAAAGCCTTAGACTATTCTTGGTTACCTCAAACTGTTGACGGCTTTACGTTAGTTACATCTACTGAAAGTGACTATACAATATTAGCTAATCGTATTAGTGCTGGTGAAGACGTATTAAAGGTGCCTATTTTCCACTATCAAAATGAATTGGGGTGGCGTTGGTCTGCCTTATATGATAAAGAGGTAGAGGACTATACAGTACATATAGAAATGCCACTATTTTCCTTTGTGGACATTTCTTTTGTGCGAGCCGATTTAGAGTCTTTTTGGACAGGGCTACAAGAACGATGTGTAAAAGGGTTAACCAATATGTTAATAGAACCTGCTAATAATTTTACTTTTACTTATCGTCGCCGAGGGATTCCTGAATGGGACTTCTCACAAGTTATGCCTGAGGAGTTAGAAGGTTTTGTACGCGATATTGATCCAGCCCATGCGATTCGCATGATTAATGGGTCTTTTATCATCGGCGAATACCACAAGATGGATGAGTGTACAGGCTTACTATTGTATTATAATGAATTGCGTGATGAATACTTTGCGGAACTTCGCTATAAAAGCTATCCAGAAATCGACCATCATTTAGATGCAAAAAATCTAGATGATTTAGCAGTGCTATTGCGTGAGCATTTAGGTGCTATACTAAAAGGCTTGAATGAGCGCATTGATTAAAGTTTGGATAGATTTAACTATGCTATTTTTTGTCATTTTTTGTTTTTATAGAATGACTTATGTGGGATTGGTTTCTTTAATACCCATTCAAAAGCGTAGAATTTGTATATACACAGCAAATGTGATATACTATATATGACTTTTATATAATCTTTTAAAAGAGTGGGCTTATGTCCACTCTTTCATTTATGATTAGCTCAATTTTAGAGTATTTAGAATCAAGAGATATATACAAGATGTAGTAAGTAAGGAGGCGATGGCTATGAAAAGAGAAGCAGTGGAAGAGTTTGTATCCTCTGTAGTTGAAGGTATTATAGCCGGCACCGATATGGAACTCGTCGATGTAGACTATGTACGTGAACGGGATTGGTATTTACGTGTCTACCTTGATAAACCAGGTGGTGTAGATTTGGATGACTGTCAGTTGGTGAGCGAAAAATTAAGTGCTGTCCTCGACGAAAAGGATCCAATTACGGAAAATTATTTATTGGAGGTATCTTCTCCTGGCCTTGATCGAGTTCTAAAGAAAGATAAGGATTTAGTTCGGTATAATGGCCGTGATGTAGATATTCAGTTGTTTAAGCCTGTTAATGGCAGTAAACAATTTACTGGTGCATTACAAGGTTTTACGGACACATCTATCGACTTTACTATTAATGGTGAAAGCATAACATTTGAACGTTCTGCTATTGCACAAATTCGATTACATCTTGATTTTTAATATATGGAGGCATACGAGTGAGTCAAGAATTAATTCAAGCGGTAATGGTGCTTACAAAACAAAAAGGTTTTGCTCCTGAGGTTATTTTTGAATCCTTAGAGGCTGCATTACTGCAAGCATATCGCAAAGAACCAACATCTAATCCAGATGCGTACGTTGTGATTGACCGCGAAACAGGTGTTTATAAAGTAATGGCCAAAAAACAAGTTGTGGAAACTGTTGAATTGCCTGAAACAGAAATTAGCTTGTTGGATGCTCGCAAAAAAGATAAGCGTTTTGAGATTGGTGATGTAGTAGAAGTCGATGTAACTCCTGCTAACTTTGGTCGTAGTGCTGCCCATACTGCAAAACAAATGCTTATTCAACGTTTGAAAGAGGCTGAGCGCAGTGTAGTATATGAGGAATACTACAGTCGTGAAGGTGATATCATCACTGGTGTTATTACACGTGTCGAAGGTAAAAATGTGTTTATCGACCTTGGTAAAACAGAAGCAATTTTACCTCCAACAGAGCAAATTGCTACTGAAACATACCGTGAAGGGGATCGTATTAAATGCTATATCGTAGAGGTTAAGAAAACTACGAAAGGCCCTCAAATTATGATTTCTCGTACACATCCAGGTCTATTAAAACGTCTATTTGAATTAGAGGTTCCAGAAATCTTTGAAGGCGTAGTAGAGCTTAAGTCTGTAGCTCGTGAACCGGGGATGCGTTCTAAAATCGCCGTATATAGTCGTGATGAAAATATTGATCCTGTAGGTGCTTGCGTAGGTCCTAAAGGGCAACGTGTACAACATATTGTTGATGAATTACACGATGAAAAAATAGACATTGTTAAATGGGATGAAGATCCAGCAATTTATATTGCTAACTCCTTAAGCCCTGCGAAGGTTGTATCGGTAGATGTAAGCGAAGAAGAAAAAGCTTCTTATGTAGTCGTACCTGATTATCAATTATCTTTAGCTATTGGTAAGGCTGGTCAAAATGCTCGTTTAGCTGCTAAGTTGACTAACTGGAAAATTGATATTAAAAGCGAAACTCAAGCTGCTGAAGAACCTTTCACAGGTTTTGGCAATGCTGAGGATGGTGAATAGTCATGAAACCAAAATCCCAACCTATGCGTACTTGCGTAGGATGTGGTGAACCTAAGGCAAAACGAGAGTTGATTCGCGTAGCCTTGAGTCCAGACGGCAATATCACTATTGATCGCAGCGGTAAAGCACCAGGACGTGGAGCTTATTTATGTGAGTCTATGTCGTGTTTTGAGCAGGCTTATAAGGCAAAACGATTAGAACGATCATTAAAACATAGTGTATCTAAAGAGATATACGAAGCATTACAACGTGATTTACAAGAGAATGAGTAATCACTGATATACATGAATGAAGATAAAATTTTGAATCTCTTAGGCTTAGCACAACGAGCAGGAAAAGTTATTTCTGGTGATTTTATCGTAGAAAAAGCTATAAAGAGAAAGGAACCGAAATTGGTACTTCTCGCTGGTGACTGTGCAGCCAATAATGAAAAGAAATATACTCAATTAGCAGAAACCCATCACATTCCACTTCACAGTATTGCCAATAAAGAGGCTTTAGGAACGGCCATTGGTAAGGAAGTTAGGGTAGTAGTTGCCGTACTAGATGATGGATTTGCAAAGGCATTACTTAAAGAGATTGATCGATAATAAGGGGGTATGTAGATGTCCAAAAAGCGCGTTCATGAAATCGCCAAAGAGTTCGGCGTAGAAAGTAAGCAGATCATTTCTATCTTGCAACAAAATAATATCAATGTTACGAAAGCAGTTAATTCTGTAGATGATTCAGGTTATGAAATTGTAAAAAAACAATTAGGTAAAAAATCTGAAGCTCCTAAAGTAGCACAAAAAATAGAAAAAAAGGTAGAACAAAAGTCTGCTCCTGCAGCTCATAAACAAGAAGTTGCGTCACATAAACAACATCCAAATCGTTCTAACGAACAGAAAAAAGATAAACATAAACAATCTGGTCAAAAACAAGACGATCAATCTAAACAAAAGGACCATAAAAAAGGCAATGTACGTCATGTACAAATCTCTGAGCCTACACGCAAATCCGATGGTAACCAACATGGTGGAGACCGCGCTAACAATCGCCCTAATAATACCCGCAATAATGATAACCGTAATAACGTTCGTTCTAATGATGCGCGTAATAATGATAATCGCAACAACGATAATCGTAATAACGACAACCGCAATAACGATAACCGCAATTCTAATAATGATCGCCGTAACAAGAAAAATAAAAAAGGTGGCAATAACCGCCCTCAATCCTTGTTATCTACATCTATGCAAAAAAAGAAGAATCGCGTAAAACATCGTAACGAGCAGTACTTACAGCAAAAAGCAGAAGCTGAACGTAAAGCTGAAGCAGCAATTGCTACAGAAATTGAATTGAGCGGTCCTTTAACTGTTAAAGAATTAGCTGAAAAAATGGGTCGTGAAGTATCTGAAATCATCAAGAAATTGATGCTTTTAGGTGTTATGGCCAGCATTAACCAAGAGGTTGATGTAGATACAGCTACTATTGTAGCTGAAGAGTTCGGTGTAACTGTAACTGAAGTAGAACCAGAAGAAGATCCTACAGATGTTATCGAAATTGAAGATGCACCAGAAACGTTAAAACCACGTCCTCCTGTAGTAACTATTATGGGTCACGTTGACCATGGTAAAACATCTTTGTTGGACGTAATTCGTCAAACTAATGTAACAGCTGGCGAAGCTGGTGGTATCACTCAACATATCGGTGCGTACCAAGTTCGCTACAAGGATAATAAAATCACATTCCTTGACACACCTGGTCATGAAGCGTTTACTGCTATGCGTTTACGTGGTGCAAAATCTACAGATATCGCAGTTCTCGTAGTAGCTGCTGACGATGGAGTAATGCCACAAACTATCGAGGCCATTAATCATGCGAAGTCTGCAGATGTACCTATTATTGTAGCCATCAACAAAATGGATAAACCAGGTGCTAACCCAGACCATGTTAAACAACAATTGTCTGAACATGGTCTTTTACCAGAAGAATGGGGCGGCGATGTCATCATGGTTCCTGTATCTGCTAAACAAAAACAAGGTATTGATGACTTACTTGAAAATATTTTGCTTGTAGCAGAGGTTATGGAATTGAAAGCGAACCCTAACCGTAAGGCATATGGCGTAGTTATCGAGGCTCAACTTGATAAAGGTCGTGGTGCTGTATGTACTGTCTTGGTACAAAAAGGTTCTCTTCGTGTAGGTGATACAGTACTTGCTGGTACTGCATACGGTAAAGTACGTGCCATGACAAATGAGCGCGGTGAAAAAGTAAAAGTTGCTCGTCCGTCTATGCCGGTAGAAATTTTGGGCTTCTCCGAAGTTCCACAAGCCGGTGAAATTATAAATGGTATGGATGACAACGAAGCACGTGCAATTGCTGAAAAACGTATTGTTAAGCAACGGGTTCAAGAATTGCAAGCTACACATAAAGTTACATTAGATGATATTTTCAACCAAATTCAACAAGGCGAGTTGAAGGATCTTAATATTATCATCAAAGCCGATGTTCAAGGTTCTGTAGAAGCATTGCGTCAATCTTTAGAAGGCATCAAAAACCCTGAGGTTCGTATTGTTATTGTTCATGCTGCAGTAGGTGCCATTAATGAATCGGATATCATGTTGGCATCTGCATCTAATGCGATTGTAATGGGCTTTAATGTACGCCCTGATGCTAATGTTCGACGTGCAGCGGAACAAGAAAAGGTTGACTTGCGTACATATCGTGTAATTTATGATGCTATCAATGACGTTGAATCTGCTATGCGCGGTATGTTGGCGCCTCAATTTAAAGAGGTTGTCGTAGGTCGTGCAGAAGTGCGTCAGGTTATTTCCACACCAAAGGCTATTGTAGCTGGCTCTTATGTAACAGAAGGTCGTATTACTAACGACTCTGAAGTTCGTTTAATTCGTGACGGCATCGTTGTATTTGAAGGTAAGGTTGATTCTTTACGTCGATTTAAAGATGAAGTTAAGGAAGTTAAAACATCCTTTGAATGTGGTATCTCCTTAGAAGGATACCGCGACATCAAGGAAGGCGACGTTATTGAAGCTTACTTGATGGAAGAAATTGCACCTCAATTATAGGAGGTTTATATGAGTGATGTTCGTGTCAGAAAATTACAAGAATTTATCAAACAAGAGGTAAGTCAAATGTTGATGCGCGGATTGAAAGATCCGCGTATCGGCTTCACTACTATTACCGATGTTCATGTAACAGGTGATTTACGTGAAGCTACGATTTATGTCTCCTTGTTTGGTTCCGATAAGGAAAAAGAAGATACCCTTATCGCATTAAAGCATGCAGCAGGTCATATTCGTACAGAGCTTGGTAAAGTACTTAAATTACGCCATATTCCTTCCATCACCTTTGATAAGGATACGTCTTTAGACTATAGCATGCATATTGAATCCCTTTTGAATGAAATCAAAAAGGATGAAGAAATAAATTAACAAAAAGGATACAGAACATGAGTAAGATTACTATTAATCAATTACATATGGCTCTGTGTGAAGCTAATTCTATTATGCTAACCGTCCATATTAGACCTGATGGTGATGCTATTGGGTCCATGGTAGCCTTTTACGAAGCCCTTGTAGGACAAGGTAAAACTGTATATATGGTAGTGGATGATGTAGTTCCTGAGAAGTACACATTCTTACGATATACGGACCACATTCATGATGTAGCGTATTTTGAAACTAATCCAGTTGATATTGATATGCTTATGGTTTTGGATGCTAGCACGTATGAGCGAATTGGCAAAGTAGGTGCACTTTGGAGTGCACCTATTTTTAATATAGATCACCATATTTCTAATACAGAATTCGCGGACCATCTATATTTAAAGCCTGACTTTGCTGCTACTGGTGAAATTGTTACCGACTTATGTACAAAATGGAATTGGCCTATCACTGAATCTATGGGTACTGCATTATATATGGCGATTGCTACAGATTGTGGTTTCTTTAAATTTAGCAATACTACAGCAAATACTCTTGAGATGGCTGCCAAATGTGTAGCTGCAGGGGCTAGACCAAATGTTATTTCTGAAACCATAGAAGCCGTATCTGCCAGTCGTTTAGAATTAACAAAACAAGTTATGCAAACTATCGAGTTTTACAAGAATGATACGATTGCTACCATCGAGTTGAATCGTGAGGCTATGACTATTCTTGGCGATGATACAGATGGTTTTGTAGATATTATTAGAAATGTTGATACTGTAGACGTGGCAATTTTATTAAAAGCAGAAGCTGATGATATAACACGTGTAAGTTTACGTTCCAAAGGTATTGATGTGAACGTTGTAGCAAGCCATTTTGGTGGTGGTGGTCATATTCGTGCTGCAGGTTGCACTATTAATCTACCATTAGAAGAGGCAAAACAAGCTCTCATTGAGGTAATTTAATAATGGATGGGATATTACCATTTTTAAAACCACCTGGCATTACAAGCCATGATGCCGTTGCTATTTGTCGTCGTATTCTAAAGGAAAAGCGCATTGGTCATAGCGGTACATTGGATCCTATGGCTTATGGTGTATTGCCTGTGTTTCTTGGTAAGGCTACGCGCCTTATAGAATACACGGATGAATTTGATAAAACCTATGTAGCAGAATGTAAATTGGGTACTTTTACAGATACTGAAGATAGCTCAGGACAACCTGTATTGCCAGATAATGATATGCTATTGCGAGATGGTATTGTATTGAATCGAGCTATTCAATCTACAGAAATCTCGACAACGATGGTTAAACCAGGCTTTGAAGAATTGGTTAGTATTTTGAGAAAATTTGCTGGCGTTCAGGACCAAAGGCCGTCTAAGTATTCTGCCATTAAAGTAAATGGTATTCGAGCTTATGAATATGCTCGTAAAGGTATTCCTGTAGAGCTACCATTACGTCAAATTCATATTAAAAATATTGAGCTCATTGCTTATGGATTTCCTTTTTTTACGATTCGCGTGACTTGCTCAGGGGGCACTTATATTCGCTCATTATTACGCGATATTTGTATTGCTTTAGGTATACCTGGCACGATGACTTCTTTGGCACGTACTCAAGTAGGACCTTTTGAGATCAGTTCTGCTAAGATAGCTGAAGAATTAATGTTACATGGTGAAAGCCTTTTATTACCAACGGATACGGCGGTTTCTCATCTTTCAAAAGTGACTGTAAATAGTGTACAATTAAGGATGATGGTGCAAGGGAAGGAATTACCTATTGAAAGGGAATTTTCTTTTACCGAACCAGATAATTTTTATAGAGCCTATGGACCGAATGGTTTTATTGGTATTATGAAACGAACAAACCACACATTAAAAGTGGAAAAAAATATTTTTATTGAAGGATAAGTATGAAGCAAATACATTCGTTTGATGAACTACGTCAAATCAAAGATACAAAAGTATATGCCCTTGGTACCTTTGATGGCATTCATCGAGGTCATCAACGAGTTATACGTAAGACTGTTGAAGAGGCTACATCAGTCAATGGCGTAAGTATCATCATCACCTTCGAGCATCATCCGTTGACTATATTACATCCAGATAGGGTGCCTAAACGGGTGATTCAAGAAGAGATTATGGATACTGTGTTAGAAGAACTCAACGTAGACTATATTTTGCGATTGCCTATGACTGAAGCACTACTTAACATGAGTGCAGATGAATTTTTACATGATCTTTGCACTGATATGAATGTGGAAGCCATTGTAATTGGTGAAAACTTTACTTTTGGTGCAAAAGGTCTAGGTAATCCAGAATATATGAAACAGGTGGTAGCAAATAAGAATATACGAGTTCTTGTGCAGCCCTTATTACCATGTGATGGTCTTAGTACGCCTATTTCTAGTACAGAAATAAGAAAGGCTATTCATGATGGACGTTTAGAAGATGCTAATCATTGGTTAGGTAGACCATTCCAATTTAAAGGCACTGTGATTAAAGGCGATCAACGAGGACGCACATTAGGATTCCCTACATTAAATCTTTTACTTCCTAATGAAATGGCTACACCTCCAGATGGAGTCTATGCTAATCGCGTGTGTATTGATGGTATTTGGTATGATGGGGTAGGCAATATTGGAGATAATCCAACCTTTAAAAATCAGTATCATAGATGTGAAGTGCACGTTTTTAACTTTGACCAGGACATATATGGAAAAGAAGTAATTGTACAATTTATTTCTTATATTAGAGGGGAAGTTAAATTTAATAACTTACAAGATCTTATCGATCAGATGAAGATAGATGAAGAACAGGCGCTAGCTATTTTAGCTAATCCATAAAAGGGGGTTCTCATGGATATTAAAGAAGCTCGAAAACAAATAGATAGTATTGACTCTGTATTAGTTACGGAGTTTGAAAAACGACTCACATTAATTAAAGAAATTGGTAAATATAAGGATGAACATCATTTGCCGCTTATTGATGAAGAACGGGATGATAACATCGTTACTTTACATACTCAAAATTGTAAAGATCAAGTTTTAGCACCTTATGTTGAAAATTATATAAAAACTGTCGTTTCTATGAGTAATGAATTCTTGAAAGAACACATGCATAAGCATATTTTCCTTATTGGTATGCCTGGCGCAGGTAAGACTACTGTTGGTAAAGTTCTAGCTAAAGAGTTGGGGCGAGATTTTTTTGACTTAGACCAAACGATTCAAGACAAAGTAGGTAAATCCGTTCAAAATATCTATATTTACGATGGTAAAGATGCTTTCAGTGAATATGAATATAGTACAATCAAAGAATTAATTCATAATAAACCATCTGTCATTGCTACCGGTGGCGGCACTGTTACCTATGATAAAACTGTAAAATTGATGCGCAATAATGGTCTTGTTGTATTTGTTAATCGCGATGTGAATCATATTTTAGATGATTTGGATTTGGAGATTCGCCCACTTGTAAAAGAAAGTATCGAATATATCTTTAATGTATATGAAGAACGATATCCTTTATATGAAGAAGTAGCACATATTAAGATTGGTAATGAAGGTAGTATTACCGATGCAGTGCAAGAAATTATTGAGGCCTTGCCGAATACGGAGAAATAATGGACGCTATACGAGGATTTGTATACCGAACTATATATGAGAATACACAACGTACATATTGCGTGTTTATCCTGAAAGATTATAATGAGGAATACATTACTTGTACTGGCAAATTTGAGTCTCCTAAAGAAGGGGAAGACATTGAAGTACGGGGCCGCTATATAGAACATGAAAAGTACGGTCGCCAATTTGATGCGAGCAGTGTCGAAAAGTTAAAACCTGATAATATGGGTGCTGCCAAGAACTATTTGTTAAATTTAGGCATAAAAGGTTTTGGTGAAAAATCCGTAGAGAAGGTACTAGAGTATTTTGGGATTCGTATTTTAGAAATTTTACGGGAAGAACGTCCAGAAGAGATTAAAGATGTTCCAGGTCTTCGAAAGAGTGTTAAGGATGAATTATTTAATACCTTACTTGGTGAAGGTATTTTATCCGATTTAAATCATTTTTTTGAAAGTCATCACATTTCGTCGAAATGGAGTCGTATTGTATATACCTATTATGGTGTGCAGTCAGTTGCAGTTATAGAGGATAATCCTTATATCTTGTTACGTGTAGCTCCAGATATGCTCTTTGGTACGGCCGATACTTTGGCCGAACATTTAGGTGTCACTGGCAGTGATACACGCCGTTTAGAGGCTGGTTTAGAATGGATTTTACGCAGTTTAGATAATCAAGGTCATACATGCTTACCCGTAGATCAACTTATCGGTCGCTTAGATGAGCTATTACAAACTGATGTAGATGATATTGCTAATTTTATTGAAAGCCTTTTGGAACAGGGGGCACTGTATAGCACGTATTATGAGGATATTTTATATATCTACCCTCCAGAGATGTATGTTTCTGAAGTGGAAGGAGTTCAATACACAAGAGAGCTTTTATTACAAGCAGATCCAATATCATTAGATATTCCTAGTTTTATTGAAAAGTTTGAACGAGACAACTACATTACCTTTGGTGATGCTCAAAAAGAAGCTATACAGCTCTCATTTTTTGAAAAGTTTTCTCTTATAACGGGTGGTCCTGGTACAGGTAAAACAACTATTATTAAGGCGCTAGTAAAAGGTTTTCAACTCGGTGGACTGGGGCGTATTATACTTTGTGCTCCTACGGGACGTGCTGCAAAACGTTTGACCGAGGCTACTGAGTTTGAAGCTACTACAATTCATCGTCTATTGGTACCTGTTCAAGGTAGTGACTCCTATGACTTTACAAAGAATGAAGATGATCCACTTGATATAGATGTCATTATCATCGATGAAGCATCTATGCTTAATGTGCGTCTATTCTATTCTTTAATGGCGGCCATTCCTAAGGAAGCTCATGTCATTATTGTGGGTGACGTAGATCAATTACCACCTATAGGTGCTGGATTTGTATTAAAAGATTTATTAGATAGTGATTGTGTGCCCTATACACGACTTAACCAGATTTATCGTCAAAGCTCTGGTAATACTATCGTTGAAAGTGCTTATGCAATTAACCGTGGTGAAATGCCTAACCTTGAAGGTGTGAGCGAAGAGTTTTCTTTTATTCCTGTTAAATCTTATGACATGATGATGAAAGCCATCATTGATGTATATAAACGTGAACAAGAAACTTTAGAGGATGAATTAGATATTCAAATTATTTCTCCTATGCGCCGTGGTGAAGCAGGTAGTACATTGATATCACAATATGTACAACAAGCCGTAAACCCTCCAGATAGCTACAAGGGAGAAACTCGTGTCAATGGCATTACTTATCGCGTTGGGGACAAGGTTATTCAAATTCTCAATGATTATGAGTTAGAAGTTTTTAATGGTGAAATTGGTGTTATTTACGCTATTACACGGACTGATATTTATATCCGATTTATTCATAAAGAGGTTCGCCTACCAATCGATGAAGCTCATATGATTATGCCTGCTTATGCTATAACGGTCCATAAGAGCCAAGGTAGCGAATATGGCGTAGTTATTATTCCATTTGTTCCACGCTATGGTGGTATGTTACAACGTAATTTGTTGTATACTGCTGTTACGCGGGCAAAACGTAAAGTAATTATTGTCGGTACTACGAGCGCAGTTGAACGTGCTGTGCGCACTGTTAATGCCGATGAGAGATATACATTGTTTAAAGAACGACTACAAGGGAGATGTGATTCGTAATGAGTCTTTGGGATTTCCTATTTCCACCGGTATGTCCTCACTGTGGTACACCCGTAGCAAAACAGGGGGATTGGTGTAAAGCTTGTTTTACCGATCTATTACATATTCGCCATGTACCACATAAATTTTTACACTATGTAGATGATGTATGTGTACTGGCCGAATATCGTGGTGGTCTAAAGTCTATGATTTACGATGTAAAATTTAATGAGAAAAAGGAGCAGTCCAAAGGGGCCGCTCCTTTTTTAGTATCGTACAACTTTTACATGAAATATAATAAGCCTAACATTGAAAATAGTATTTGTAAAATAATGTATGATTATATTGTTCCCGTACCTTCTAGCAAAAAGAAAAAAGCTAAGAGGGGATATAATCAAGTAGATTTATTTTTTCTTGAATGGGCTCATTCTCTATGGGAAATAAATAGAAAAAACTTTAAATGGTTAGATTGTATATACAAGTTTGATACTTCTCGAGATATGTGGAGATTAACAAATAAAGAAAGACATCAAAATATTGATGATGCCTTTGTTATATGTGCTGATTACAAGGATATTGATTTGACAAATAAGAATATTTTAATCGTAGATGATATATATACTACAGGTGCTACAATTGAAGCCGTAGCAAAAGTCTTACAAAAGCATAACGCTTTACGCGTTGATGCCCTTACGCTAGCTAGTGGTAGTTTCTAATCTTTACTATTAAATGTAGGAATATAATATTTGATTTTATAGTAGCATTATAAAATGTATTCATATCAAATTATGGCGATAATGTTTCTAGAAGAAATAGTTAACTTAGTATATAAAAAAGCGTTCACCTGAGGGTGAACGCTTAATTAACATATTAGCCAAGTACATCAATAAATGCTTTAACAACATCTGGATCAAAGAGAGAACCGGACGCACTAAAAAGTTCTTCTTTTGCTTTAGCTTTTGTTTTAGCCCAAAATTCAGTAGAAGGATTAACTGTTGTATCATAGTAATCTGCTACAGCAATGATTCGAGCTCCCAATGGAATATTAGCACCACGTAGATGTTTAGGATAACCGGAGCCATCCCATTTTTCATGATGGTAACGAATATAAGGTAAAATTTGTTGGCAGCAAGGATAGTTTTCAATCATATTGGCTCCACTTGCAGCATGTTGTTTATACTTAGACATTTCTTGCTTATTAAGATATGGAGATTTCTGGATTAATGCATTAGGTACCATTAATAGACCTACGTCATGAAGTAGAGCTGCGTGACGAATCTGTTCGATTTCATTTAATGGTAAACCCATTTTAGCTGCGATGCTAACAGCATAGTTTGAAACCTGAATAGAATGTGTATAAAGATGATAGCTTTTCATTTGTATCATCTGCAAAAGTTGTGCGCTTATGGCTTCTAAACTATCTTTCTCCAGTTCATACAAACCTGATGGTTGCATCAATGATAACATAAACATAATAAACCCCTCTAACTAACAAATAGAACATATGGTACAACCCCTCGTACTTATGTTCATATCGTACAACTTTAGGCCGTTCTAATTTAACAGTATACAAATTATACACCATAAATAATTTTTTGTGTATGATACGTATGTTCTTACATATATGTTGTATTCATATTTGGCATACAAAAAATAATTGACATTTTAAGAACCCACTAGATATGGTACTTAAAAAAAGTGATTTTAGAAATATTAAAATAATATGAAGAATATTTTAGGTTTACTATTCCAATTTTCTATACATCAAAATTAAGGGTTGCAAAATTTATTCTCATTGGTCTAAGAATTTTTCGATCTTATGTTTGGTAAATATTTTTTAGAGATACTTAACTACATACATTAATTTTAATAGTATCATAGTAAAACTAGACATGAATTCTGTTATTCTTTATAATACGTCTATACGGGTCTGTGGTTGAAAGTCGAGGCCAGTCGCAGGCAAAACGATCCACATAAGCAGCCCAAAGGGTTGTGAGCATGGTGCGGCTTAGGTGTAAGTCCTGCCGGTATAACCGAGAGAGGTAGTAGTGGGGAGTCTCAGACTTATGAGCGAACCCTCCAGCAGGCGAGTGTGGGGGCAAAGACCAGGTCAGCCGTATAAGGGCACATGAGGATTTTCTCATGTGCTTTTTCTTTTTATACATTTGTATATTATAAAATCTATAAAAAACCACTAATTATGGGAAATTTTTTATACATAGGAGTAATATTTATGCATGCTATGTATAAAATTAAAATATGAATACAGGGATTTTGCGATAATATTGAAATTTATATACAAAATTATTGACATAATTATACTAAGTCTATATACTATTATAAAGTAGTAGTAAGTTAGAATAATGAGGTTGATAATATGTTAAATAGCAAATTAAAAAAATTAATTGTTGGCGGTTGTATGTTAGTGATGGCGGCTTCTTTAGTTGGTGGTTGTGGTTCCCCTAATCAACCTACATCTAATAAACTTGTCGTTGGTACTAATGCTACATTTGTTCCATTTGAGTTTAAAGATGAAAAATCTCAAGATTATACAGGTTTTGATATTGAATTGATTCGTGCGATCGGTAAACGTATTAATAAAGATGTAGAGCTAAAAAATGTAGCTTTTGATGCTTTGATTCCAGCTTTGAATACACATGATATTGATGTTGCTGCATCTGGTATGACCATTACAAAAGCGAGAAGTGAAAAAGTATTATTTTCTTCTCCTTATTATGAAAATGCTTTAGCAGTAGTATATAGAGATGGAACGGCTGTGAACTCTCTTGATGATTTAAAAGGTAAAAAAATTGCAGCCCAATTAGGTACTACTGGTGCAGATTTAGCTCATAAAATTGAAGGTACTACTGTAAAAGAATTTGACCATAGCAATGAAGCTTTGTTAGAATTACAGAATGGTGGTGTTGATGCAACTGTAATCGATTTACCTGTAGCTCAATATTACAGTACTAAGCATCCTGACCAACATATTAAATTTATGGCATATCCAAATACTAAAGAATATTTGGGCTTAGCAATTAATAAAGAAAATAAAGAATTGCAAGAACAAATTAATAAGGCAATTGCTGATATGAAGGCAGATGGTGAATTTAATACATTATATAAAAAATGGTTTAATGTAGATGCACCTACTGATATGCCAGTGGTTTTAGAATTTAAATAATAGGAGAGATCATGAGTTTTAATTGGGGGTTAATTGCGGATAACTTACCGCTTTTACTACAAGGTGCTCTAGTGACTGTAGAAATTACAGCCATGTCTGTGGGTTGTGGCTTTTTTATCGGTCTTTTAGTATCTTTAGCAAATTTATCTAAATTTAGATTAGTTAGATTGCTTGCGAAATGTTATGTAGATATCATTCGTGGTACACCACTACTGGTACAAATTTTCCTAATCTATTTTGCCTTACCTATAATTACAGGTCAACGGATTGATCCATATATTGCGGCTGTTACCGCGTGTAGTATTAACTCTGGTGCTTATGTATCTGAAATTTTCCGTGCTGGTATTCAATCTATTGATAAAGGTCAAATGGAGGCTGGTCGTTCTCTTGGGTTAACTTGGGGACAAACTATGCGTTACATCATTATGCCTCAAGCTTTTAAAGCAATTATTCCTCCGTTAGGGAATGAATTTATTGCCATGCTGAAAGATTCCTCTTTAGTTTCTGTTATCGGCTTCGAGGAGTTGACACGTCGTGGTCAATTAATCATTGCTAAAACCTATGCATCCTTTGAAATCTGGGGTACGGTTGCTGTGATTTACCTTATTATGACAGTGACTATCTCACAATTAGTTGGATATCTTGAAAGGAAATATAGCATTAAATGATTAAATTAGAAAATGTACATAAATCTTTTGGTAAAAATGAAGTACTAAAAGGTATTAATTTACATATTGAACAAGGTCAAGTTGTTGTAATCATCGGTCCTTCTGGTTCTGGTAAAAGTACGGTACTGCGCACTATGAACTACTTAGAAGAACCTACATCTGGTAAGGTTATCGTAGATGGTATGGATCTTTCTGATAAGAAAAAGTTAAATGACGTTCGTGCTGAAGTAGGAATGGTATTCCAAAATTTTAATTTGTTCCCACATATGACGGTTATGGAAAATCTTACCTTAGCACAAACTAAGGTTCGTAAAACATCTATGGAAGAGGCTAAGAAGATAGGTCAAGCTTTACTTGATCGAGTAGGTTTGGCGGATAAAGCCAATGCATATCCTGATTCTTTGTCAGGTGGTCAAAAACAGCGTGTTGCTATTGCTCGTGCTTTAGCTATGAAACCAAAAGTAATGCTTTTTGATGAACCTACTTCAGCTCTTGATCCTGAAATGGTTAGCGAAGTACTAGATGTAATGAAGTCTTTAGCTGAGGAAGGTATGACGATGGTCATCGTTACCCATGAAATGGGCTTTGCGAAAAAGGTAGCGGATAGAGTTTTATTTGTTGATGGTGGCTTGATTTTAGAAGATGATACACCTGAACGAGTATTCGATGCTCCTACCAATGAAAGAACAAAATCATTTTTAGACAAAATTTTAATAGATTAATTAATGATATTATAGGAAGCAAATTCTAGAATTAGAAATTGCTTCCTGTTTTTTTACATTAAATTTAACCTATTTATTTATATTAATTTTTATTATATATGTATAGCTTAATATCTATTAATATATTTGATAACCTTTAGGCTGTATTTATTAATTATAAAGAGTTTGTATAAAGATTTAAAGTGTAGATTAATCTGAAAAATACGATTATTGCTATAAATATTTGTGATATAACAATAATTTATACAGTCATTTTTAAAAACAATAATTTTTAATTCACATATTTTTATGATTATAAAAATATACAATTAATTTATAGGGCTTATATAATTATTTATGACATGTATAGATATAGGGATTTTTGAGATTTACAGCAAATGATATTCTTATTTCTAGTGTTTGTATATTCATTAAAAATGTAAATATTGTTGTTTGATATTTTATACATGCTGTGTTATGATACACATATAGAGCAAGACAGTAAGACAATATATATATTTTTAGGAGGATGTTACCATGTTAGGTAAAGTAAAATGGTTCAGCGCAGAAAAAGGTTATGGTTTTATTGAACGTGAAGACGGTAGCGATGTATTTGTACACTACTCTGCAATCCAAGACGAAGGTTTCAAATCTTTGACTGAAGGTCAAAATGTAGAATTTGAGATTGTTGATGGAAACCGTGGACCTCAAGCCGCTAACGTTGTTAAAGCGTAACTACATACCAAAAAAATTATAAAAACAATATATAATTGGCCCCCGATAGTATATACTATCGGGGTTTTTTGATTTTCTATATACATTTTATACATAATTCTACAAAAAATATAAAATTTTTACATAAAAAAGAAGGAGTTTTACAGTTAGATGTAGAAATACTAAATATAACACGAGAGATAAGGTTATATAATACCACACACTCGCATCTCGTGGATGATTTTTAGAAAGGGTGTTGACTTATGAAAGTAGCAATTAGAGGAAAAAACATTGAAGTGACAGATGCCTTAAGAGCATATATCGAAAAAAGATTGAGTAAATTGACTCGTTACTTCGATGATGAGTTAAATGCACAAGCGGTTTTATCCGTTGTAAAAGATAAATCTACAATTGAACTTACATGTTTTGTTGATAAAATCGTTCTTCGTGGTGTGGAAACTAATGATGATATGTACGCAGCTATTGATTTAGTAGTGGATAAAATTGTTCGCCAAATCCATAAATATAAAACTCGTTTGGCTAAACGTTTCAAAAAACAAGAAGCTTTCCATCCTGAAGCTTTGGCGGCTCCTGTGGAAGAAGAAACTATTGAAGTTGTAAAACGCAAACACTTTGTTGTGCGTCCTATGGATGTTGAGGAAGCGATTTTACAAATGAATCTTATTGGTCATGATTTCTTTATGTTTTTCAATGCTGAAACTGAATCGATGAACGTTGTATATCGTAGACATGATGGTTTCTATGGTTTGATCGAGCCAGAACTTCAATAATATATAATGTCGGCTGAACTTAATCCTAACTCCTTTCTACTTTAAATCAGCCGATTATTATATTAAGGTGGATGACTTAAAATAGTCATCCACCTTTTTTGCCAAAATAATATTATAAATAATCTTGAAATGCCTTGAATTCTTTGACTATTCAAGGCTTTTTCGTTATAATAAGTTAGATAAAATAATGTAAGATGTCCCGTAGAGGAGTGATTTGTTTGTTAAGCTTTTTACAAAGGCTATTAGGCAATAATAACGCAAAAGAAATTAAAAAAATGCGTGCTATTGCAGATCATATTAATGAAATTGAACCTAATTATATTAAATTAAGTGATGCTAACTTAGTGGCAAAAACTGATGAGTTTAAACGTCGTTTGCAAAAAGGGGAAACGTTAGACGACCTATTGCCAGAAGCATTCGCTGTAGTTCGTGAAGCATCTAAACGCGTTTTAGGCATGCGTCATTTCGATGTACAGTTAATGGGGGGCATTTGCCTGCATAATGGTAATATCGCGGAGATGCGTACTGGTGAAGGTAAAACATTAGTAGCTACATTGCCCGTATATTTGAATACATTGACCGGTAAGGGTGTACACGTTGTAACAGTAAATGATTATTTGGCGACTCGTGATAGCGAGCAAATGGGACGTTTATATAATTTCTTAGGACTTTCCACGGGCCTTATTGTGGCTAATCTTGACTTTAATCAACGTAAAGAAGCCTATGCGTGTGATATTACATATGGTACAAATAATGAGTTTGGTTTTGACTATTTACGGGATAACATGGTAACCGATGTTGTTCAAATGGTACAACGACCATTGAATTATGCCATTGTGGATGAAGTAGATTCCATTCTTATTGATGAAGCAAGAACACCACTAATTATTTCAGGTCCTGGTCAACGTTCCACCGATAATTATTATAAATTGGCTAAAATTGTTCCTCACCTTGTAAAAGATGAAGACTATGTTATTGATGAAAAACAAAAAACTATTGCCCCTACAGATTCTGGCATCGCAAAGGTTGAAAAAATGCTTGGCGTTGAAAACCTATATGATGCAGAAAATATCGAGTTGAATCATTTGCTTGGTGCTTCTTTGCGTGCCTATGCTATGATGCATCGTGATACAGACTATGTGGTTAAAGATGGTGAAGTTGTTATCGTCGATGAATTTACGGGCCGTTTGATGTTTGGACGCCGTTACTCTGATGGTTTACATCAGGCTATTGAGGCTAAAGAAGGTTTGAAAGTTGAACGCGAAAGCCAAACCTTAGCATCTGTTACATTCCAAAACTATTTCCGTATGTATGATAAATTATCAGGTATGACAGGTACTGCTAAAACAGAAGAAAAAGAATTTATCGATATTTATGGATTAGAGGTTATACCCATTCCACCGAATAAGCCTTTAATCCGGATGGATTTGCCAGATCAGATCTTTAAAACTAAAGCTGCTAAATATCGTGCCGTAGTACGAAATGCAGTAGAACGCCACCAAATAGGGCAACCTATTTTGATTGGTACTACATCTATTACACAGTCTGAAGAACTTTCAGATATGTTGTTGCGTGCAGGTGTACCTCATAAAGTATTGAATGCTAAACATCATGAACAAGAAGCAGAAATCGTTGCAGCTGCGGGCCAAATGGGAATGGTAACAATCGCTACTAATATGGCTGGTCGTGGTACTGATATTACTCTTGGAGAAGGTGTGCCAGAACTAGGTGGGTTAGCCATTTTGGGGACAGAACGCCATGAAAGCCGACGTATTGATAATCAATTACGCGGACGTGCTGGTCGTCAAGGGGATCCTGGTTCTTCTCAATTCTTCTTATCATTAGAAGATGACTTAATGCGTATCTTTGGTGCTGACAATATTACAGGTATCATGGATAAACTTGGTATGGAAGAGGATGAACCTATCGAGCATTCTTTGATTACTAAATCTATTGAACGTGCTCAAAAGAAAGTAGAGGATCATAACTACAATATTCGTAAATATGTACTTGAGTATGATGATGTTATGAATCAACAACGTGAAGTATTATACGAACAACGACGCCGTATTTTACGTAACGAATCCTTGCGTGAAACAATTAACGAAATGATTGACAAGCTTGTTACCGAATCTGTAGATGCTTATGCTGATGAAAAGCTCTATCCAGAAGAATGGGATTATGAAGGCCTCTATAAACATTTAAGTCAATATTTCTTAACAGAAGAGATTATGTCTTCTCAAGATATGGAAGAATATAGTCGTCAAGACTTATTAGAACGCTTATTAGAAATTGCTCATGAAGAGTATCAAGATCGCGTTGATATGCTTGGAGAGGCTATGTTTAGTCAACTTGAAAAGGCAATTATGTTGCGCGTTGTTGATAATAAATGGATGGAACATTTGGATAATATGGATATGTTACGAGAAGGTATTGGCCTTCGTGCATATGGTCAAAAGAATCCGTTGGTAGAATATAAGTTTGAAGCTTTCGATATGTTCCAAAACATGATTGCAGCTATTCAAGATGAGACAATCATGGCATTATATAAAATTCGTGCACAATTGATTCAAGAAATCGAAGAACCAGTTGATCACTTAGAAGGTGCACAATCCCATCATGAAGATGTGTTGGAGCCACAAAACATAGATTAAGATTTGTGAATGGCACGTTGCTCAAAGGGATTTCCACTGGGCAACGGCCATTTTTCTATTTTGTTAAGGTAATAGTTTATTGATGTAATAGGCTAATTAACTAAAGGTGGTGAACATAAATTGTTAGAAGATTTAAAACCGATTATTTCTAATCTAGAAGAACGTATTTATGGGATGAGGGATTCACTTTAACATCGCTCAGAAGGAAGACCGAATATTTACACTTGATGTACAGATGAGTGATCCTACATTTTGGGATAATCCAGATAAAGCTCGTGAGATTTCTCAAGAGGCCACACAACTAAAAAATGCTGTAGAAAGCTATAAGCAACTTGTTAGTGATATTGAAGATGCTAATGTGATGCTTGAAATGGCTATAGATGAAGATGACCTCTCCATGGAGAGTGAAATCAAGGAATATGTTAAGCAAATAGAAGAAACCTTGGAGAAGCAAGAAGTACTTTTATTGTTAAGTGGTGAATATGATGCAAATAATGCTATTTTAACATTTCATGCTGGTGCTGGTGGGACGGAGGCACAAGATTGGTGTTCTATGTTAATTCGCATGTACTTGCGCTGGGCTGAAAAATTTGGCTTCTCCATCGAGTTAATGGATGAACAACCTGGTGATGAAGCAGGGATAAAATCTGCTACATTCCTTGTTAAAGGTGAAAATGCCTTTGGTTACTTGAAGTCTGAGAAAGGTGTGCATCGTCTCGTTCGTATTTCACCATTTGATGCCGCGGCTCGACGTCATACATCATTTGCTGCTGTCGATGTAATGCCTGAAATCGATGATACTGTAGAAATTAATATCGATATGAAAGACGTTCAAGTTGATACATATCGTGCTAGTGGCGCTGGTGGTCAGCATATTAATAAAACCGATTCTGCTGTTCGTATGACACATAAGCCAACAGGTATTGTAGTACAATGCCAAACACAACGTTCTCAAATGCAGAATAGAGAACAAGCTTTACGTTTGTTACGGGCGAAACTATTTGAGTTAGAGCTCGAAAAGCAAGCTGAACTTAAAGAACAGATTGGAGGTACCTATCAAGCAATTGAGTGGGGGAGTCAAATTCGTTCCTATGTATTCCATCCATATAATCTTGTTAAGGATCATCGTACTAGTGTAGAAACTGGTAATGTTCAAGCTGTTATGGATGGCAACTTAGACCCATTTGTCGAAGGTTTCTTAAAAAAAGAGGCTAACTTAACAATTTAGGAGATACTATGAAAAAATTTTTACTATTCCTATTAGTGCTAATTATTGCTCTTGTAGTGGCATCCCAATTTTTATTACCATCTTTTATTGGCTCTCGTATTGAAAGTCAATTAAATGAAACATTGAAACCAACGGCTCAAACAGTAAATGTTGAGGCTCAACCTGCTTTCAAAATTTTATATGGTGAGGTGGATCGTGTTTATGGCACTTTGGAGAATATTAAACTGGGTAAATTGAATTTTGCTAGTTTCCGATTTGATGCTAAACAAATTCTTGTTAATCCAATTTCTTTATTAGCTAGTCAACAAATTGATATCGTTAGTGTTGGGACTGCTAGTATTGATGGGACTATTAATAAAGCTGATTTAGCGACTTTCTTAAGTAATGAAGCAGGTAGTGATATTCAAGACGTACAAGTTGACATTAGTAAAGATAATATCAGCCTAACCGGTAAAATGAATGTAGGCATGGTGTTTAAAGGGGATGTTAAGTTAGATGGGAATTTAGAGTTAAAGGGCAATACATTATTGTTTTCACCTAAAAAATTCACCATAAATGGTGCTACAATTCCTGGTATGACATCTAATGTGTTAGAAAGTACTCAAATTTATGACTTCAACAATTTTCCAATTCCTGTAAAAGCGGAAAGTTTAACTGTTGATAATGGTGAAATTCTCATTAAAGTTAAACCTGTACTCAACTAGAAAGGATTTGTCGTGAATCATCGGAACGCACAAAAAAGTAAGTACTCATGGATTCTTATACTTTGTATTATTATAGGTCTTTTATCTTCCTTATACTTAGTATTTGAACGCCATCAGATTGAGAAATCTCAAAATCATATTGAAAATATTGTAGACTATGATGCAGTTTTACGAGCCAGCGCCTTTGAAAAGCGTAGTCAACAAGAAGCTTTTGATGCATTACGTAATGCTGGTGTGACTGCTTTTGCTATTTATGATCGCACGTTAGAAAAAGCAAAAGATGCGGGCCAAGTTAAAGTATTAAGCTCTGAAGAGATGGACTCTGTTCGTGTTAATGGCGCTGCGATTAAACCTGGGGCGACTTATGTGGCATTAATTTCAGGTAAAGAAGGTTATTATAAAGAAATTCGAGAGGATTTATACCACCGTATTGGCAAGGACAAGGTGAAAGAGCTTAATACAAGTATTGGTCCTGTTCTTGAATTGTATGGTGCAACAGCAGATAGCTATGCAAAGATGAATCTTGGTATTTCAAAGTTGCAAGCACAAGAGGTTGCAGATCGTGGTTTCAATGTTATCGTTCGTCCAACAAACTATAGAAACGTAACATCTGAAGATATTCAATATGTATTTAAACGACTTGAAGGCATTCCTCATGTAACAGGGATAATTTTTGCTGGTAAAGAAGCTCTAGGTGCACCTAATTTAACGGATGAAACATTAGCATTACTAAATAAAAACCATATTCCACTAGTTGGTATCGAAGCTGTAAATCAGTTGCAGTATGAGCCACAACAAGGTTTCTTGGAAATGGCGGCCAAAAATAATTATAGTGTAGGTCGTGTGTATACTATCGCTAAAGAGGAGTTAAAGAAAATTACCCCTGAAGAAGCGGCACAACGCTTTTACATTAGTGATATAGAGCGAAATATTCGTTTTAACTTGTTTCCGATGTATGAAACAGGTATAAATAATGAAACTGTATTACAGACTACAATCAACTATATTAACATAGCTACAGAGAAATTGGCTGTAAAAGGTTATGAATTTGGTCCAGCGGATATTTATCCTGCTTATACACCAAATCCATTATTAGTAGTTATTACAATGATCGGGGCTATAGCACTTTTTGTATATGTTCTACAAATGATGTTACCAATGTCTAAGCATACGCAACTTGTGGCCTTTTTTGGCATTTCTTTGGCATCCATTGTTGTATTTATTCTTACAAGTGGTACCTTAATTACTCAAATATGGGCTCTATCTAGTGCTATTATGGCTCCTGTAGGTGCTATGATACGCTTGATGGAAGAGTGGCGCCGTTATGATGGTGCACGTCCATTAGGTGCCATTAAGTCTACTATTCTTGCCTTATTATATCTTGTAATTGCTGCATTATTTGCTGCTATTGGCGGAATGTATATCGCATCTTTATTGGGCAATACGAAATTCTTTATGGAGTTTGCTCTCTTTAGAGGTGTTAAGTTGACCTTTGTTCTGCCAATTATTCTAGTTATTATTGCGTACCTTCAACGATTCCCATTGTGGAACGGCCGCATGATTAATTCCAAAGAAGAAGCGAAAACATTTGTAGTGGAATTCTTAACTATGGATGTTAAATTATATGTATTCTTTATAATAGCAGCACTTGGTGGTGCAGTATGGGTATTTGTTGGCCGTAGTGGACACACTGCAGGTGTTCCTGTACCAGGCTTTGAACTTATGCTACGTCGTTTTCTTGAAAATACAATGTATGCGAGACCGCGTGAAAAAGAGTTCATTATTGGTCATCCTGCTTTAATGCTAGCTACCTTTGCGTTCATGCGTAAGTGGCCTACAGTAATTCATTTCTTGTTAACTCTAGCTGGTGTTATTGGCATTGCTTCGATGGTTGAAACCTTCTGTCATCTTAGAACGCCAGTGTTCATGTCCATCATGCGTGGTTATGATGGTTTGTTAATTGGCGCCCTTTTTGGAGTGCTTCTTATCATCGCAGTACGGTTTATGATGTACGTAACACAATGGTTCCAAGCTAGGGAGGTTGACCATGAGTAATATTGTTATCTCTGGTTATTATGGCTTTGGTAATGCTGGTGATGAGGCCATGCTTTGTGCTATTATCGATGCTATTCGTAAAGAAGAGGCTGATGCACATATTACTGTAATTTCTGGTAATCCTAAAGAGACTAGTAAAAAGCATAATATTAATGCTGTAGGTACATTTTCTGCATTGGGTATCTTAAAAGCAATTGCTCATTCGGATCTTGTTATTAGTGGTGGTGGTAGTTTATTACAAGATGCTACTAGTATTCGCAATACTTACTATTACTTAAGTATTATGGCGTTAGCAAAGTTGCTTGGGAAAAAAGTAATGCTATACTCCCAAGGTATTGGTCCTTTAAATCGTTCATCAACACGTCGTGCCGTTGGATTTGTATTGCGTTTTGTAGATACTATTACAGTTAGAGATTCTATTTCAAAAGATGAACTAGTTTCTTTGGGAATTGAAGATGTAGAAGTTACTGCAGATGCGGTATTGGCCATGCAACCAGCAGATCTTTCAATTGGCTCTCATATTCTGAAAGGGTATATATCTAAAATATCTGAAGCAGATGAACAACGTAAACGAATTGGTGTGGCGGTTCGTAGTTGGAAAGAGGATACAGAGTATAGAGAATCCTTAGCTAATGTATTGAGCAGATTACAAGAACAAGATAATGTGGAAATTATCTTTATTCCTATGTCACATCCTGAGGATACAAAAGAGGCTAAGATCATTGCCAGCTATATGCCGAATGGCGCTATTGTGCTAGACGGTCCGTTCTCTACAGAGCAACAAGTGTCATTATCTGGAAATGTGGACCTCATGATTGGTATACGTCTTCACGCTTTAGTTTTTAGTTCTTTAATGGGAAAACCAGTTATTGGTATTTCCTATGATCCTAAAATTACAAGCTTTTTACATATGATTGGTCAAGAGCCTATTGGCACAATGACTCATTTGCGTGAAGAAGCCTTATATCAATGGTGTCATAAATTGTTGAATTCTCGTGAGGAGTATCAAGCATCTTATGATCGCATTGAATCATTGCGTGTAGATTCCCAACGCAATGCAGAAATTGCTATTTCATTACTTAAAGATTATTAATATATTGGATTTTATCCAGAAAGTGAGGTCTCTATGGCTACATTAACACAAGATGTTAAACAATTAGTTCAAGAGAAGGCAAAAGCTATTCGCGTTGGTATTGTACAGTCTGTAACGGCAGCGAAATCCGGTCACCCAGGTGGTTCATTATCCATCGCCGATGTGATGGCCTTGTTGTACTATGTTGAGATGAATGTAGATCCAGCAAATCCAAAAGCTCCTAATAGAGATCGTTTTGTCCTTTCTAAAGGTCATGCAGCGCCTGCACTATACGCTACATTGGCTGAAAAAGGTTATTTCCCTAAAGAAGAACTCATGAACTTACGTAAAATTAATCATATGTTACAAGGCCATCCTGATATGAAACACACACCAGGTGTAGATATGTCTACAGGTTCTTTAGGACAAGGCATTTCTGCGGCTTGTGGTATGGCATTGGCAGGCAAAATTGATAATGCAGATTACCGTGTATACTCTATTCTTGGTGATGGTGAGCTTGAAGAAGGTCAAGTGTGGGAAGCTGCAATGTTTGCTGGCTTTTATAAACTGAATAATTTGACAGCTTTTGTCGATTTTAACGGTCTTCAAATTGATGGTGATATTACTAAAGTTCTTTCTCCATTACCAATTCCAGAAAAGTTCAAGGCTTTCAATTGGAATGTTATTGAAGTTAATGGTCATGACCTTGATGAGCTTCATAATGCTATTGAAACTGCGAAAGCTTTCACAGAAGGCCCAACATGTATTATCATGCATACTGTAAAGGGTAAAGGCGTTGAAGAGATGGAAGGTCAAGCAGGCTGGCATGGTAAAGCACCAAGTGAAGAGCAAGGTGTAGCCTTTGTTAATGAAATTATGGGGGTGCAATAATGGGTAAAGCAACACGTGAAGCATATGGTAATGCGCTAGCTCGCATTGGTAAAGAGAATACTAATATTATCGTACTAGATGCGGATTTATCCAAATCTACTAAAACAGATACATTTAAAGCTGTGTGCCCGGAACGTTTCTTTAACGTAGGTATTGCAGAGCAAAACTTGATTTCTGTTGGTGCTGGACTTGCAGCGGCAGGTAAGATTCCATTTGTATCATCTTTCTCCATGTTTGCTACAGGACGTGCATTTGAACAAATTCGCAATGCTGTATGCTATCCTAAATTAAACGTGAAAGTATGTGCTACACATGCGGGCATTACTGTTGGTGAGGATGGTGCAACGCACCAAAGTTTAGAGGATATTTCCTGTATGCGTACATTGCCAAATATGACTGTAGTGGTGCCTGCTGATGAGCGTGAAACAGAGGCTGTTATCGAATGGGCTGCATCTTATAACGGCCCAGTATACGTTCGTTTGGGGCGTGCTGGTGTAGATGATGTAACAACAGAAGGCTACTCATTTGTGCCAGGTAAATCTACTATTTTGGTAGATGGTTCTGATGTTACAATTATTGCTTGTGGTGCATTAGTTGGACCTGCTGTAGAGGCATCTAAAACTTTATCTGAATCTAATATATCTGCACGTGTTATTAATATGGCATCTATTAAACCTATTGATGCTGAAGCAATTATAAAAGCCGCTGCGGAAACTGGTGCTATCGTTACAGCTGAAGAACATAATATTATTGGTGGCCTCGGTTCTGCTGTATCTGAAGTAGTAGTATCTAATAAGCCTGTACCTATGGAATTCGTTGGTGTCCAAGATACATTTGGGGAGAGTGGAACACCAAAAGAACTAATGGCAAAGTATGGCTTAACTGCCAATGATATTGTAGAAGCCGTAAAACGTGTAATCGCTCGTAAATAATCAAAGGGGATCCCATGATTGAATTTAAGAATGTTAGTAAAGTCTATGATAATGGTTCTGTTGCATTAGACGATGTGTGTTTAACCATTAACGATGGTGAATTTGTTCTCGTTTGTGGTCACAGTGGTGCAGGGAAATCAACATTATTTAAGTTATTAACACATGAGGTAGTGCCAGATGCTGGTACTGTCATTGTTGATGACTTTGATGTTACGCGTATGAAGCGCAGTAAAATTCCTAAATTGCGGAGAAAGCTTGGCGTTGTATTCCAAGACTTCCGATTATTGCCTAATAAAACGGTAGCAGAGAATATTGCTTTTGCTCTTGAAGTTATTGAAGAAAAACCAAAAATTATTAAAGAAAAGGTGAGTCATGTATTAGACCTTGTTGGTTTATCTGAGAAGGCTAATGATTTACCAGAGGATCTTTCTGGCGGGGAACAACAACGTGTTGCTATTGCGCGTGCAATTGTTAATCGCCCAACAGTATTAATTGCTGATGAACCTACTGGTAACCTTGATCCTGATACTAGTAAGGATATTGTTGAATTGTTTAAGCATATTAACAATTTCGGCACTACCGTTATTATGGTTACCCATAATATGGATCTTGTTTCATACTTGAATAAACGCGTTATTCGTTTAAAAGACGGCCGTGTTCAAAGTGATAATATGAGAGGTGCAGAAATTAATGAAGCCTAGAACGATAAAATACTATTTTAAAGAAGCACTGAAGTCTATGAAACGTAATGGACTTATGACATTAGCGTCCATTTCTACAGTGGCTTTATCCTTATTTATGCTCGGTGTATTCCTTTGTGGTGTCATTAATTTGAATAACATGGCATCCAGTCTAGAAAATCAAGTACAGTTAAGTATTTACTTAAAGGATGGCTTAACAACTGATCAAATTATGGCAGTAGGAAAGCAAATTAAGGCTATACCTAACTTAAAGCATTTAGAATTTGTTAATAAAGAGCAAGCTATGAAGGAGTTCAAAGAACGCCTTGGTGATCAGCAACAATTGGTGAATGCTTTAGGTGATGTAAATCCGTTGCCTAACTCATATGTGTTAACCTTTGATAATCCTAGCGATGTAAAAGCAACTGCAAAATTAGTTACGACATTCCAAGGCGTAGAAAGTACACACTATGGTCAAGATATTGTAGAAGAGCTTTTCCGCATTACGCAAGTAATTCGTATTGGTGGGATTGTATTGATTGCTTTCCTAGCAGCTGCAACACTATTCATCATTTCAAATACAATTCGGTTGACTGTATTCGCACGTCGTAAAGAAATTGCAATCATGAAATATGTAGGTGCTACTAATGGATTTATTCGTTGGCCATTTTTGATTGAAGGCATGTTGTTAGGCTTAATTGGTGCTATCATTGCCGTTCTTTGCGTTGGTGAATTTTATCACTTCATCACAATGGAAGTTTCTGAATCATTAGCATTCTTCCCTTTAGTACCAATGTTCCCATTCTTCTATGATGTAGCCCTTTATATCTTAGGTGGCGGCATAGTAGTAGGTGCTATTGGTAGTACTATTTCTTTGAAACAATACATGAAGGTGTAATGTTTATGAATAATAGTATATTTAAATCTCGCTTCGTAGCGGCAATTTTGACTGGTATAGTGGTATTGGGAACACCATTATACATCGTTGCAGAGGACGAAGATTTAACAAATCAACTTGATTCAATTCAACAACAAGTTAATCAACAAAATGCTAAAAAGGCAGATGCTGAAACTGTAATAGTCAGTGTATCCGAACAGTTACGTCAAATCGAAGAACAATTACGTCAGGCTCAGCAACAATTGGATTCTATTCAACAACAACGTATAGCTGTTGAAAATGATATTACAGTGAATGAAAAATTACTTGCTGAAGCACAAAAGCGACTAGAAGGGCGAGAAGCCGTATTTTATAAGCGTGTACGTGATATTTATATTAATGGTCGTTTAAGTTACTTAGATGTAGTTATTGGATCTAAAGATTTTACAGACTTTGCTAATCGTTTAGAAATTTTAAAACGAATTATTGATTCTGATATTAAATTAATTGAGGAAATCAAAAAAGAGCGCGCTGAAATAGCGGCTCGAAAGCAAGCACTAGAACAGTCTCGCGCAAAACTAGTTGAGCTTGAAAAAGCAGCTGCGGCAAAACGAGCTGAAATAGAGCAAAAGAAGAAAGAACGTGAGGTAGTTCTTCAAAAGGCTCAAAATGATCGTGCTACAGCAATGCAAGCAGTAGAAGAATTAAATGCATCTTCTGCACAGATTACAGCGTTATTGAAAGCACGTCAAGCAGAGCGTGCCGCTGCTCGTGCTGCAGCAGCGGCTCAACAATCTTCACCAACTTACTCTTGGGTACAAGGGTCTGGTCAACTTGGGTGGCCTGTAAGTGGTGAAATTACCTCTCCATATGGCTATCGTACACATCCGATTTGGGGCACTACAATTTATCATTCTGGCATTGATATTGGTGTTGATGAAGGTACACCTGTTCATGCTGCAGATGGTGGTACTGTTGCTTGGTCGGGTTGGATGGGTGGCTATGGTTATGCCGTAGTTATCGATCATGGTAATGGCATGTCTACTCTTTATGGACATAATTCTGAACTTGCTGTCTCTGAAGGGCAAGATGTAGGTAAGGGTCAAGTTATTGCCTATGCTGGTAGCACAGGTAATAGTACAGGGCCACATGTACATTTTGAAGTTCGTATAAGTGGGGATCCTGTGGATCCTATGGGATATTTATAATATGAAATTTGATACACGTACAGTGTTATGGAGTCTATTGAAATATATAGGCTCTGGCATTGTTATTATGTGGCTTACATTTTGGTATCTTTCCGGTTCATTCTGGGGGCTACCAAGATTATTTATAGCCTATTATACTGCGAGTCAAGTTTTTATGACACCTATGGCTAAAACTACCCTTTATGATGGTATGCTAAAGGGGTTAATTGACTCTTTGGGAGAACCGCATAGTGTTTATTTAAATGCAGAAGAATATAAATCCATGAAAATGCAAACATCTGCAACATATGCTGGTGTTGGTATGGTTCTTGGTACTGATGATAAAGGTCTATATGCAGTTAGCGTAATGGAAGACCAACCAGCTTTTAAAGCTGGAATTAAACCTGGAGACCACATTATTGCTATCGATGGACAATCCACTACTGAAATTCCGGTAGAGGAAGCATCTTCTCGTATTCGTGGCGAAGCTGGTACTACCGTATCTTTAGATATTGAACGTAATGGTGAAAAGTTGCATTTTGATATCACTCGTGAATCCATAGTTTTGCCTACTGTTAAAAGTAAAATGCTTACTAGCACAGTTGGATATATTCGTATTAGTCAGTTTGCAGAAAATACCGCAGAAGATTTTGCCACTCAATATAAAGAGCTTCAATCTCAAGGTATGAAGGCCCTTGTCTTGGACCTACGAGATAATCCAGGCGGTTTATTATCTACTACTGAAAAGATATCTAACTATATTATGCCTCCAGGTACACTCGTAACAGTACAAAATCGATCAGGTAAAAAGGATACTTATAAGTCAGATGGACCTGATGTAGCTATGCCATTGGTTGTTTTAGTTAATAAGGGCTCTGCTAGTGCATCAGAAATCATAGCAGGGGCTGTTCAAGATCGTAAATTAGGCACTATCGTAGGTACTAATACATATGGTAAAGGTACCGTTCAAACTATTTTCCCTAGTTTAGATGATGAAGGAATTAAAGTAACTATTGCTAAGTACCACACGCCAAGTGATCGTGTTATTGATGGAACAGGTATTAAACCTGATGTAGAAATCGATTTACCAAAAGGTGTACATCCATCTAGTACATTAGATGATATTCAAATTAAAAAAGCATTAGAGCTATTACAGCAATAATGCATAGGAGTTAAATTATGTTTATAGATAGAGCGCGCGTCTTTGTTAAAGCTGGTGACGGTGGGGATGGTATGTCCAGCTTCCGTCGAGAAAAATACGTGCCAAATGGCGGCCCTAGTGGTGGTGATGGTGGTAAAGGTGCGGATGTTGTTTTTAAAGCTGACAAGAATATTAATACGCTTGTAGACTTTAGATATAAACGTCAGTTTAAGGCACCAGCTGGCGGTAATGGTGAAAGCTCTAATAAGCACGGTCGAGGTTCCGATCCTCTTATCATTCCAGTTCCATTGGGTACAGTAATTAAAGATGAGGAAACAGGAAAAATCTTTTGCGACCTTGTCAACGATGGCGATACCTTTGTTATTGCCAAAGGTGGTCGTGGCGGTCGTGGTAATGCTCGATTCCAAACTAGTGCTAACCGTGCACCAACCTTTGCAGAAAAGGGTGAACCTGGTGAAGAATTCTGGTTACAATTAGAGCTTAAAGTATTAGCTGATGTAGGTTTATTAGGTTATCCATCTGTTGGTAAATCTAGTATTTTGCGAAAAGTATCTAAAGCTCAACCAGAGGTGGCAGCGTATCACTTTACTACACTAACACCAGTACTCGGGGTAGTTACAATTTCTGGAGATCGTAGCTTTGTTTTGGCTGATATTCCGGGTCTTATTGAAGGGGCTAGTGAAGGTGTAGGTCTAGGTCACAATTTTCTACGTCATGTTGAACGTACGAATATTTTAATTCATGTTCTAGATGTATCTGGTATGGAAGGCCGAGACCCTAAGGTCGACTTTGATGCGATTAATGAAGAGTTACGTAAATACTCTGAAAAATTGGCTAATAAGAAACAAATTATAGCTCTCAATAAGATCGATATGGTCTTTGATGACACGACGATTCCCGAAACAAAAAAATATTTTGAAGATAAAGGCTATGAAGTATTTCTCATTAACGCCTTAAGTGGTGAAGGTTTGTCAGAGCTTATGGAACGAGCTTACTACTATGTAGAAAACTACGAACCAGAGCCTGAAGCAAATGATGACACAGTTGTATACGAAGCAAAACAAGATGTAGAATTTGTCATTACTCGTGGTGATGATGCTGCTTTCTACATTACTGGTAAACGTATTGAACGATTAGTAGCTATGACAAATCTTGACGATGATCAATCTCTTCGTAGATTCCAACGCATTTGGCGCTTTATGGAGCTTGATGCAAAATTGAAGGAAAAAGGCTGTAAAGACGGTGATGAAGTTGTAATCGGCGATCAGCGCTTTACTTTCCAAGAGTAGGAGTAATAATGACAGGAAAACAAAAATGGTATTTACGTTCATTGGCGGCTACAATACCACCGGTTGTCCAAATTGGTAAAAATGGTTTAGAGGATAGCGTTATAGATAGTGCTCGTGCAGCGATTACAGCACGTGAGCTTATTAAGGTTAAATTACATAATAATAGTCCTGAAGATAAGACAATTTTTCAAGACTTAGCAGATATGCTTGGCGCTGAATTAGTTCAAGTGATTGGTTTTAATGGTGTTTTATATAAAGCTAAAAAAGAACCTAAAATCATTTTGCCAAAATAATTTTATATCTAGTAGATCATAAAAATTTGTATACATCGTAGTTAAGAATTTCAACCTTAGGAGGTTAGTCTATGCGCAGCGCCATCGTTAATGCAAAACGAATTGTAGTCAAAGTTGGTAGCAGTACGCTTTGTTACACTAACGGACATTTAAATTTGGAGCGTATTGAAAGATTAGTGCGCCAATTATCAGATTTGGCTAACCAAGGTAAAGAGATTATTCTTGTTTCCTCTGGTGCTACTGGTGCAGGTCTTGCCCCTTTAGGCTTTAAAGAAAAGCCTAGAGATCTCGTATTAAAACAAGCAGCTGCTGCAGTAGGTCAAGGTATTCTCATTCATATGTACGAGCGCATGTTTCGAGAATATGGTCGAACCGTAGGGCAAATTCTTTTAACGAAAGAGGATAGTACTGGACGACATAGTTATCTTAACTTGCGTAATACATTACATACTTTATTGCAACTTAACGTTATTCCTATTATTAATGAAAATGACGTGGTTGCTATCGAAGAATTTAAAATCGGTGATAACGATACATTATCTGCTACTGTTGCAGGTATTGTAGATGCAGATTTACTTATCATTTTGTCAGATATTGAAGGCTTATATACAGCTAACCCAGCCACTAATCCAGATGCTACTTTGATAGAAACTGTTTCTGAAATTAACGATGAAACCTATGCTATTGCAGGTGGTGCTGGTTCTAATATGGGAACGGGTGGTATGTATACAAAAATTAAAGCTGCTCATATGGCAACAAATTCTGGTGTACCAATGGTTATCACCTCAGGTGAAGTAGAGGATTCTGTTCGTCGTGTATGTAAGGGTGAACAAATTGGGACACTCTTTGAAGCCCATGATGCAAGTTTATCTGGTAAACATCATTGGTTAGCTTTTGGTAAACGATTAAAAGGCTCCATTACGATTGATGACGGATGTGCTCGCGCTGTTTTAGATAAGGGTGCTAGCATTCTGCCCGCTGGTATTATTGAAGTAGAGGGGACTTTTGGACCTGGTGATACAATTTCCATTTATCATGATCATAAGGAAATTGGTCGTGGACTTATTAATTATAGTATTGATGATATGAAGGCGATTAAAGGTCACAATACAAATGATATAGCCGAAATTCTGGGTATTAATACGACCTATGATGAGGCTGTACATCGTAATAATCTAGTTTTATTACACTGAGGAAATCCTATGAACCAGTATGAAAAAATTTGTAAAGATATGGGCCAGAGAGCTAAAACGGCATCTTTTGAATTAGCCCAACTCGATCAAGAAACTTTAGATTCTGCATTGTTAGCAATTGCTGATGCTGTAGAAGCACAAACAGATGAAATTATGGCGGCTAATGAGTTAGACCTAGAAAAATCTGTTGACTATAATTTACCTCGAACTATGATAGATCGATTGACTTTGACACCTAGTCGCATTGCTCAAATGGCAGAAGGGGTGCGTCAAGTGGCTGCTCTTGAAAGTCCTGTAGGTTCCATTATAGAAACAATCACTCGTCCTAATGGTTTGATTATTGAAAAGCGATCCGTACCTTTTGGTGTAATTGGTATTATCTTTGAAGCCCGTCCTAATGTAACCATAGATGCAGGTGTTCTTTGTTTAAAGACAGCAAATGCTACAATTTTACGAGGTGGTAAGGAGGCATTTCACACGAATCAAATCATCGTGTCTATCATGCGGAATACCTTAGAGTCGTTAGGTATTAATGGTGACTCTATTCAACTCGTTGAGGTGCTTGATCGAGATCTGGTTGGAGTACTTTTACAACAACGGGAATATATTGATGTAATCATTCCACGTGGGGGTGCTGGACTTATTCGCCGTGTTGTAGAAGATAGTAGTATCCCTGTTATTGAAACTGGCAGCGGTGTATGTCATACCTTTGTTGATGAATTTGCTGATTTAGAGATGGCTCTAGAAATTGCAGTCAATGCTAAAGTTCAACGTCCATCTGTATGTAACTCTATGGAAACCTTACTAGTTCATCAAGCTGTGGCTAGAGAGTTTTTACCACGCCTTAATATAGCACTACTAGAATATGGTGTTCGTATTCATGGTGATGAGGCTGTAGCTCAATATATGGAGAATACAATTCCTTTAACAGAAGAGTCTTTCAGCACAGAATACAATGATATGGACTTAAATGTGCGTATCGTTGAAAATCTTGAAGAAGCTATTGATCATGTGAATCGGTATACTACACATCACTCTGAGGCTATTATCACAGATGAACCTATGCGTGCTAATGTGTTTATGAATTTAGTAGATTGCTCTACTGTGTATCATAATGCATCTACACGTTTTACAGATGGCTTTGAGTTTGGCTTTGGTGCTGAGATTGGCATTAGTACACAAAAACTCCATGCTCGAGGCCCTATGGGGTTACAAGCTCTGACATCTTATAAATATTTTGTATTTGGAGAAGGCCAAGTACGGACGTGAAGAAACTATATTATTTTATAAGAGCATATTATAGATACATTCAAACACCAAAGGGTCGATATGAATGGATATCCTATATAAAAGCATTGCTCATATTCATCATTATTTGTGTCATTGTCATTAAGGGAGTGACCACATTATGGTAGATAAACGTCGCATAGGTATAATTGGTGGAACATTTAATCCCATTCATTTAGGTCATCTAATGATTGCAGAGGTGGCTTGTGAAAGCTTTAATTTAGAAAAGGTTATCTTTGTACCTGCTCGTATTCCACCACATAAGCAACATGATGTGATTGATAGTCATCATCGATATGCTATGACGGCGGCCGCAGTTTCGGATAATCCAAATTTTGAAATTTCTGATGTAGAGATGCGCCGAGAAGGCCCTTCGTATACCGTTGATACGATTCAATATTTTAAAAAACTATATGGTTCTACTGTTGAATTTTACTTTATTGCAGGGACTGATACTATTCGTGCATTACCGACTTGGAAATTTATAGATGAACTTATAGATGAGGTTCATTTTATTGGAGCTACTAGGCCAGATGGATCAAGTGCTATTGATTCTACTTTGGATGAGTTAGGATCTAAAGCACGTGAAAAAATACATGTTATGGAAGTGCCTGAAATGAAATTGTCTGCTACGTATTTACGAGAGCGCTTACGGTCTGGAAAGACAGTTCGTTATATGTTGCCTAAATGTGTAGTGGATTATATAGAAGAAAACCATATATATGGGAAGGAATAAATGATGTTATCGTTTGATGAAATACAGCATAGGGTAAGCCAATGGATGGGGAAAAAACGTTTTAAGCATACTCTAGGTGTTGTTGAATCCGCAACTCAGTTGGCTAAACTTTATAATGTTGATGTAGAAAAAGCACGATTAGCGGCATTGCTACATGATTGTGCTAAAGAAATGCCTTTGAAAGAGATGCAAGATTTGGTGAAGGAGAATAATTACAAAGCTGATGAAGAATTATTAGCCAATGGTAATCTTTTACATGGATTAGCAGGTATGATTCGAGCTAAACTTGAGTTCTCTATAACCGATTCAGAGATTTTAGAAGCTATTCGTGTTCATACAACTGGTAAGGTGGGAATGTCTAAATTAGATAAAGTTATATTCTTAGCAGATTATATTGAACCCAATCGTGATTTCCCAGGTGTTGATGAACTTCGAAAGATGGCTAAAAAAGATCTAAATAAGGCTGTATTGCTTGGTTTTGACAATACTATTAACCACCTTATTGAGCAACATCTTTCAATTTATCCTTTGACCATTCTTGGTCGTAATGATGTATTAAAATCTTGTAAATAATGGAGTTTTTATATGGACGAACGTGAACGTGCAAGAGCTCGTCGACGTAGAAAAAGACGTCAACAAAAGCCATCTGTGAAGTGGCCTAGAGTTATTTTGGCTATTGTTGTAGTTTTCACTTTGCTCGGTGGGATAGGGTATGGCATATATAGTGGTGTATCTTATGCATATAGAGCAATTGTAGGAACTACTGAAGCTACTGAAGCCGTGACAGATAGTGGAAATAAACAGGACGCAAATACTGTATCAGTAGAGCAAAAAGGCTTAGATAAACCTTTATATATTTTGGTTATCGGCACTGATGACAATAATCCTAGTCAAGGTGATAGTCTATTCCTATTATCTGTAAACCTTGATCAAAAAACGATGGACGTTATCGGCATTCCAAGTAATAGTAAAATCGATAATCGTGATCAAACCGATGCGACTATGTTAAATAGTATTTATGAAAAAGGAGGCATTGAACTTACTAAAGCTGTAATTGAGGATATGTTCCATATTTCAATCCCGTACTATGTAGTAGTTAATCAAACTGCCTTCAAGAAAACTAATGATGTGTTAGGAAATCAGCAAATTTATGTAGAACAACCGATGGAACATATTGATGCAGAAGGCAATATAGATATTGATTTGCGACGTGGTTACCAAACTTTAGATAGTAATAATGCCTTAGCGTATTTACGATATTCAGATCCTAAACACGATACCTTTACTCGTGTGCAACGACAAGAAAGATTCCTAAAATTGTGGGTGGAACAAGAACATAATGCATTTTTCTTAACAAACGCATGGCATATTTGGCGTATTTGGGATCATTATGATAGTAATATTTCTACTTTAGATGCTATTAAGTTGGTATACAATGCGAGCAAAATTAATAAGGAAGAAATTCACTTCTATATTCTTCCTGGAGAAAAAGAGCTTATAGGTGAAACGACTTATTGGAAGGTAAACCCTACGGAAGCTCAACGTTTAGTGGGTATTACAATGGGTAATTTGCCAGCTAATGAAATGACGCAATTTATATCTGCACCAACAAATAGTATGTCGAAAGTTGCACCTGAATCGGAACATAATGGTGGCACTATTACAAAGCCCACAGAACCAGGTGAGGAGAGCGGTAGTAAGCGATAAGATAAGAGGCAAAATAATGAAAAAGAAAGAAGATATTAAACAAATTGTATTAGAACTTGCACAAGCTGCATTTGATAAAAAGGGCAGAGATATTGAGATTCTTGATTTAGATGGAATTTCTATTTTAGGTGATTATTTCTTAATTGTTAGTGCAAATAATAGTAAGCAATCTCAAAGTATTACTGATGAAATGGAAGATAAAGCAGCCGAATTAGGTATAACAGTACAGCATAGAGAAGGTTATCGTGAAGGTGAATGGATCTTATTGGATTTTGGCGATATAATTTGTCATGTCTTTGGTGGTGATGAATTGCGTGAATTCTACGGTTTAGAAGAATTGTGGAATGACGCTGGTCGAGTTCCATTTGAAGGAGTATAATATGGCTACAGAATTGTTGGAAAATACAATTGCCACATTGAAAGTATTGCGTACTAGTGACCAAGGTGCTTTTCTAGATGGTCAAACAGGCAATACAAATGATGATATTTTGCTTCATAAAGATCAACAAACTTCACCAGTTACTATAGGAGATGAGGTAGAAGTATTTTTATATCGCGATCCAAAGGGGCGTTTAACTGCTTCTATGCGTTTACCAGCTATGAAGGTTGGCCAAATTGGTTATGTTGAGGTCATCAATACGACAAATTTTGGTTGCTTCGTTGAGGTTGGCACAGAACGTGGTATCTTTATGCCTCATGCGGAGATGCGTGGTCGCCCTCAGGTAGGGGAAAAGGTGTGGGTTCGTCTTTATACAGATAAATCTGGCCGTTTTGCGGTCTCCATGGATGTAGATGATGAAATGCGTCGTGCCTCTAAAGCTGCTACTGAAGCTACGGTTGGTCAACTTGTAAAAGGTGCTATCTATAACTTAACGAGTGAGGGGGCATTTTTTATCACTCCTGAGCGTTGGATTGCCTTTTTACATCGTTCTGAAATGACGAGAAAGTTAAAAGTAGGGGAAATGATTGAAGGTCGTATTACTTTCAAACGCGATGATGGTCGTGTCAATGTATCTATGCGCCCTACAAAGGAAAAAGCTCTTGTTTCAGATGGTGATATTATTATGGAATATCTTTTAAATCGCGGTGGAAAGATGCCATATAGTGATGAGTCTTCAGCGATGTTGATTAAAGATAAGTTCAATATTAGTAAGGCTGCTTTCAAACGTGCCTTAGGGCATTTAATGAAAGAGAAAAAAATTGTTCAGGAGGATGGTTGGACATTGCTTACCGACATAGGTCGCCAATGGACACCTCTTGTTAGTGATGAGTCCCAAGATGAGGAATAAAGACGATGAAAATTGTCATTGTAGGCGCTGGTAAGGTTGGTTATTCATTAGCACAACGTCTTATTCAAGACGATCATGATGTATATGTTATCGATCGCTCACCAGAACGCATTCATAATCTTGAAAATACATTAGATGTTAGCCTAGTTTTAGGGAATGGCAGTGATGTTCAATTATTGAATGAAATCGATATGTCTGATGTTGGTATGTTTATTGCTGTTACTGATTCAGATGAGGTTAATATGTTATCCTGTTCGGTAGCTAAAATAAAAGGTGTGCCTACGACTATTGCACGCGTTCGTGATAATAGTGTGGCGGAACATATGGATGAGGAGATACGAGCTCAATTAGGTGTTGATCTTTTTATCAATCCTGAAATGGTTACAGCTCAAGAGTTACTACAAATTTTAGAAACACCATCAGCTATAGATGTTGAGGAGTTCGGTCAGGGTGCTGTGCGCCTTATGGAATTCAAATTGAATAATGAATTTCCTCTATTAGAACAGCCACTAAAAGAAATTCGCTTTCCTGAAGGTGTTCTATTAGTTGGTATTTTGCGCTATGGTGAAATGATTATTCCGCATGGTGAAAGTCGCTTACAGGCTGATGATAGTGTATTTTTCCTAGGTTTGAAAGAGTCCGTTTCTGAAGTGGAGAAACTTTGGTTCCATAATTATAATACATTCTATAAACGGGCTGTAATCATTGGGGCAGGTCTCTTAGGTCGTAACTTAACTGTATTACTAGAAAAAGCTGGTTTTTCTGTGAAGGTTATTGAAAAAGATTTTGACCGTTGTGAGAAACTGGCAAATCAAGTGGATAAAGCCATGGTTATCAATGGGGATGGTACTGATTTTGATTTGCTCGAAGCTGAGGAAATTGCTGATAGCGATGTAATTATTGCTCTAACAGATGATGATAAACTTAACTTACTTGTAGCACTTGTAGGGAAGCATATGGGCATCCCAAAAACCGTTGTTCGTGTGGGACGGCCAGAATATATTATGCTGATGGAGCAAGTAGGTATTGATGTAGTATTTTCTCCACGTTTATTAACTGCAAGTCAAATTTTGCGCTTTGTACGAAGTGGAGAAGGGGTTGTATCTATTTCCACCTTTGAAGGTGGTAAAGCCGAATCTATCGAAATTGAAATTACCAATGAATCACCTGTAGCAGGTAAACAATTGAAAGATATTCGTTTACCTGGGAAGGCCTTAGTAGGTGTAATTTTACGGGAAAATGAAGCTATCGTACCTCGTGGTAATACTCAAATTTTAGATGGTGATCATATCGTTCTCTTTACATTACCTGAATCGGTAAGCAAATTGCTTAAATATCTTACTTAGTAAGGAGGGGCTATGCGAATTCAAATCGTTATGTCCTTAGTGGGTCGACTACTCTATATATTTGGGGTTTTTACTTTAATCCCTTTTATATACAGTGTTGTATTTGAAACTGCATATTGGTCATTCCTTATAACCACAAGCCTTTCTTTAGTTTTGGGGACGCTTTTATCTTATTACGGTTGTGAAAGTCAAAGCTTTAGTATTCGTGATGGGTTCTTAGTTGTATCCTCTACTTGGATATTCACGGTTATTTTGGGGGCTTTACCTTTTTTGGGGAGTGGCATATTGACTAATGTTTTTGATGCTTTATTTGAAGCCACTTCGGGTATTACTGCAACTGGTGCAACTATTATTTATAGTGTTGATACGTTACCAAACACATTTGTATTGTGGCGTGGTCTTATGCACTGGGTTGGAGGGATGGGGATCATCGTCCTTATCTTATCATTTTTAAAGAATTTAGGAGCAGATGCAGCACATTTCTTTAATGCAGAGGCATCTGTACCAAAGCCTGGTGTTGTAATGCCGCGTATTCAATCAATGGCTACAAAGCTTTGGCAGTTGTATATTGCCTTTACTGCTCTTTGCTTTCTTATGCTGTGGGCTGGAGGCATTGAACCTTTTGATGCGTTAAACTATGCCTTTTCTATTATTGCCACGGGTGGATTTGCACCGACATCAGCAGGGGCTTTTATTTATGAACAAAGTAATTATATTTGTTTCGTATTTATATTCTTTATGTTTCTTGCTGGTGGCAATTTCTCTGTGTATTACAATGCACTTCAAAAAGGAATTCGCGTTTTAATTAATGATTTTGAAACACGTATGTACTGGCTTGTAGTGTTTATTGGTATTGCCATTGTATCAATATCTCTAGCATTACAATCTAGCTATTCTAGTCCTTTAGAGATTGTTAGAAATGCTGCCTTTAATTTAGTTTCGCTTCAAACTGGTAGTGGTTTTGCTATTAGTGATTATGATTTGTGGCCTGCTGCAGCACAGATGATGTTATTTATTTGTACATTTTTTGGTGGTTGTAGTGGTTCTACAACGGGCGGTGTAAAAATTATACGACTTATTATTTTGATTAAGAGTTCTATAATTTATCTGCGAAAATCAATTCATCCTGATATGGTTCAAGTAGTACGTATTAATGGCAAACCGATGCCTACTAAATGGATCCAGATGACACATCAATTTTTATTTTTATATTTAATGATTTATGTGGTATCTGTTTTTCTAATGACTTGTACTGGTCTTAATACATATGATTCTATGCAAGTGGTCACGGCCTTTCTTAGCAATGTAGGACTAGGGTTTGGTGGCTTTGGTCCTACTGATTCCTTTAATGTTATGCCGGATACTGCTAAATGTATTGCTATTGTAGACATGTTACTAGGTCGTTTGGAGTTATTTACGATTTTAGTTATGCTTCACCCTCAGTTTTGGGAAGGGTATTTTATTAAAAAAGAGGTTCCTAAACGATATCGTATTCTATAGGAGGGTGGGAACTATATGGAAGTTATAAAACGTCCTCTAGGGCTTTATAAAGCAAATTGTTATGTGCTTATCAAAGAGGGAAAATCTATAATCATTGATCCGGGTTTTCATTGTAACCACATTATTGATATGGTTGCAGATTCTCAACCCATAGCAGTTTTATTGACACATGGTCATTGTGATCATGTGTCAGCCTTGGATGAAGTGTGTACACATTATAATATTCCCGCTTATTTACATCCTTTAGATCAAGAATTGTTACAGTTAATTCGACGGAGACCAAGTGTATATAAGAAAAAAATGTATACACATTGTAATGATTTAGTAGAAGGGCAATTACAGTTAGATCCTTTTAATATAATAGTTCATCATACACCTGGGCATAGTGCTGGATCGGTTTGTTTAGAAATTGAAGGCCATCTATTTACTGGTGATACTTTATTTAAACAAAATGTGGGAAATACAGATAATTATAACAGTAATCCAGCTGATTTGATTAAGAGTTTGAAATATCTTTTAACCTTGTCCAAGGATTTGATTGTCGAGCCTGGACATAGGGAATCTACTATATTAAAACATGAGGAAGAATTTATTAAAAATATTGTAGTATAGTGTTGACAAAAGTCCTGATAACCGATATACTAAGCAAGTACTTTGGTTACGGCCCCGTGGTGTAGCGGTTAACATGTCGCCCTGTCACGGCGAAGATCGTCAGTTCAAATCTGATCGGGGTCGCCATTTATGCCTCGGTAGCTCAGTTGGTAGAGCAACGGACTGAAAATCCGTGTGTCGACAGTTCGATTCTGTCCTGAGGCACCATTTATATGCGGGAATAGCTCAGCGGTAGAGCACCGCCTTGCCAAGGCGGGGGTCGCGAGTTCGAATCTCGTTTCCCGCTCCAATTTTATATGGCGGCATAGCCAAGCGGTAAGGCAGAGGTCTGCAAAACCTTTATTCCCCAGTTCGATTCTGGGTGCCGCCTCCACAATCGTTACCCATGCCGGGGTGGCGGAACAGGCAGACGCAACGGACTTAAAATCCGTCGGTTGGAAACAACCGTACCGGTTCGATTCCGGTCCTCGGCACCAATTAAGACTAACTTTGGGTTAGTCTTTTTTCTTATATACAATTAAAACGATTTGTGAAAATTATTACTATAAGTTACGTATAAATATATAAGAGATAGATAAATCTATGAATAAGAAACCTAAGTTATTGATTAGTGAATGCCTATTTGGTGTACCCTGTCGATATGATGGCAAAGACAATTATATAGAAACGATAGAGGCTCTAAAGGAATATTATGAATTAGTACCAGTATGTCCGGAAGTGTTAGGGGGACTTAGTACGCCTCGTGATCCTGCGGAGCGTCAAGGTAAACGTATATGTACTGTTAATGGAGCTGATGTTACAGATGAGTTTGTAAGAGGTGCTCAATTAACAGTTGATATTGCACTAAAATATGGTTGCAAGCAAGCTTTGATGAAGGCGAAAAGTCCTAGCTGTGGATATAAGTGCATTTATGATGGAACTTTTACTAGAACATTGAAAAATGGTCATGGATGTACTGTAGAGGCTCTATTAGAAAAGAATATAAGAATTTATACGGAAAATGATATAGAGCTTTTGCTTGCAGAAAAAAAGAGATGAGTTAAACTCATCTCTTTTTGGTTATATTAAGTTGTTTTACTATTAAAATAACTTAATACAATAGAAAAATAATGGCTACAATATCAATTAAAGACTACTTGTTTGCATTAACAGGATCATTTGCTAATGGTTGTTCACCAAGTAATGTAGTTAAGTTATGTAGATTAAATCGATATTGAGCATTACTAAAATCTCGTGTTGCATCATATCGTTGACTTGGAGCATGCATGAGACCAACTAATGTATCGTATAGCAAATCATTAGTAAAGAATTGATGCTCGTGTTTTGCAAGTACCTCAGCAGTCTGTGGATAGGTTGAGCGATATTGTGGAGATAGGTATACCCAGAATGGAATATGTGTCATAACAAAATCAAATGTATCAGGGTTATGCGATTTGTCTAAACTTTCACCGTGATCGGAGAAATACACCATGGCTTGTAAGTTTAATTTGTCTTTGCCATAATTGTAAATTTGTTGTAATAACCAGTCTGTGTATAATTGGCTGTTAGCATATGCTTCTTGACCATCAGGATACGGACCTTGTTTCCACTTGCTAAATTCATGCGGGTAACGATCATTGTAGTAAATATGACTACCCATAATATGTATAACGATAAAGTTGTTCTTGGTAGGATCTACAGTTTCTAATAATGGCAATAGAGCTTCATCATATCGATCTGAGAATGCATAAGATTCATGGGCCCATTTTGTTGTGTCTGCAGTCTTAGCCATTAATGAAATAGCTGTATCATATTCACCGAATACACCTTGATTGCTAAACCAAGAAGTCGTGTATCCCGCTTTTTTAGCAATATCTAAGATATTGGCTGAATCAAGAAATGGTTTATCATCATATTGATTTCGTTCAGATAGTGCACGCTCCAAGGTTGGTACTGTTTGTACGTACGATGAATAGGCATTATCAAAGAAGACAAAGTCTTTATTGTCCGAACGCATATTGCCTTGCCATGGAGTATCGTCATATGAGAAGTTTGGATTATATACTTTCATATAATCTCGAGAACTAGATTCGCCAATGACTAGAATAATAGTACCAGGTGTTTTGTTCACCGCTGTTTCCTTTGTGTCTAAATTAAAGGAATCAAATACTAAGTGGTGATTATCATTATATTGTTGCATTTGTTTTACATAATCGCCTGCAGCAATCCAGTTCGCCACAATACAGGTTTGAGGGAACAAGAAGAATGGTACATATACTAAAAAAGCTACAAGGGATGCGATGAGCATAGCTGACCGCATAGGACGTGTAGTATTTAAGTTTACTACTGCTTTCATTCCTAAGTTAGACCAGTACAATAAATAAGTCCATAAAATAAGACCAATACTCACTGCTATAAGACCAGGTATACCAGCTGCATTCTTTAAAAAACCAAATGCTTCTTCTGGATTGGTCATATATACGGCTAGCAGACTGGCTGGCGTTAAGCAATGCCAAGTAGTCATGTAATAGCCGATCTGTAAGAATGGTATTAAGCTCAGAATCATGGAAATGATAGCCATGATTAAGGATGTTGTTTTATGGAAGCGATTTGTTTGGTTCAGTAAAAACTGAATGCCTGATAATCCCATGAAAATTAATAAGCCAAATAAAAAATCATTAGCAAATTCATAGAAGTATAATGGCTTCACATAGGACCAATGGAATAAAAGAGGAAAGGTAAGTGCCCATAAGATTCCGACTAGGCCATACCCTAAAAAAGGCCTGTGGAAAACGGTACACCCCATAAAATATTGAAATAAAAAGGTACCTACAATTGTTGGTACAGCTAAAATCGTAATATTCTCTACATCAAGCCCTAAGGTTATGGGCTCATAAATTAAAAATAAGATGATATATAAAACAATACCTATAATACCAAAGCGAAAAATTGGATTTCGCCCAATTTGCCTCACACTCGATGACATAATAAATCCTCTCTAAAAGGAATACACAATAACGTATCTTTTTTTAATATAAAATAATTACAATAATAAAGATAGCAGATGAGTGTAAAAAAAACAATTATTTGAAAGTACTACTATAAATGCTTTATAATTATATAGTTAAAAACATTTTTTCTGAGGATTGGGTTTTATGGGAGATTATAACTACAAGTTGGACGTTTTTGAAGGTCCCCTTGATCTGCTCTTGCATCTCATTGAAAAACATAAAATAGAAATTACCGATATTCCTATCGTTGAAATAACGAGTCAATACTTGGCATATCTAGACAATTGGAACCATTTTGATATTCATTATAGTAGTGAATTTCTTGTTATGGCATCTACCTTATTACAGATTAAATCACGCATGTTATTACCTAAGGCTGAACCTGAGCCCGATGAAGCAGAGGATCCACGTGACGAGTTGGTAGCAAAATTAGTAGAATTTAAGAAAATTAAGGATATTACATCTCTATTAATGGAGCGTACCGCTGTATCTGCGAATATATTTAGTCGTCCTGAAGAAACGAGTGTGCTTGGATTAGATAGTGTATATAATTTGGAACTTTCACAGTTATATCAAATTTTTTATCAAACTATAAAACGAGCTAAAGAGTTATCAGAAGAAGAGACGATTCGTGAGGTAAAGGTTGAAAAGGATACGTATAGTTTAGAGGACATGATTATATCCTTGTCTCGTCGTATACATCGTGGCGAATGTCTATATTTTAGGGAGTTATTAGTAGCAATTGAAACGAAAAGTGGTATGGTAACCATCTTTATGGCTGTTTTAGAATTATTAAAACAACAAGTTATGGAAATGCGTTATGAAGATGATGATATTATATTCACTGCTACCTTGGATGGGGCCGTGTAGAAAGGGGGCTATATGAGCTTACCAACGATGCATTTAGAAGCCGTTTTGTTTTCAGCAGCAAAGCCTATATCGATAGATATGCTAGAAGAGGTGTTTGGTCTTTCCACAGAGGAAACACAAAAATATATAGAAGAATTACAACGTGAACTAAAAGAACAAAATAGAGGTATTCGATTACGTATATCAGGAGCCGGTGTTGAATTAGTCAGCGCTGTTGAATGTGCTGATTATGTTGGTCATATTCGTAAAAAAGAAGATAAATTATCTAATGCGGCCATGGAAACATTAGCTGTTATCGCATATAAGCAGCCTATTACAAAGGCTGAAATTGAAGAGGTTCGCGGTGTAAATAGCGATAAAATTATAAAACAATTATTGACTCGATCTCTTATAGCTGAATTAGGTCATAAGGATACTGTAGGTAGACCGATTCTATATGGCACGACTGATGAATTTTTGAGAAGTGCTGGTGTAGAATCGATAGAAGCCTTACATCAAGAAGTTTCGGAAACAGAAGGGTAGCATGGAACGATTACAAAAATATATTGCCAGTTGTGGTATTGCATCACGGCGTAAGGCAGAAGAACTAATTACAGAAGGTAAAGTACAGGTCAATGGTCGCAAGGTAACCGAATTAGGGGTCAAAATTAATCCACAAAAAGATAAGGTTAAGGTTAATGGCCAATTATTGGCTCAAGAGAAACCAGTATATTATTTGTTAAATAAGCCAAAGGGGGTCATTACATCTGTGTCTGACCCTCAAGGTCGAGAAACGGTTTTAGATTATATAAAAAATGAAACGAAACGAATTTACCCTATTGGTCGTCTCGATTTATATACAGAAGGTTTGTTACTGCTTACGAATGATGGAGAGTTGGCACAAAATCTAACGCACCCATCTAAAGGCGTGGAAAAGACTTATGAAGTTCGTATCAAAGGTCGTGTTCGCGATGATGATTTGCAAATTATTGCAAATGGTGTAGAGCTTGAAGATGGTATAACTGCACCTGCAACAATTGTAGATTTAGGTTTTGATGATCATAATGGTGTACATGAAGTAGAAATTACAATTCATGAAGGTCGTAATCGTCAAGTTCGTCGTATGTTTGAACACTTTGGCTATCGTATTCATAATTTAAAACGTATTGCGTATGCTGGTCTTACTTTAGGTGGTGTGAAACGAGGCGCTTCTCGTCAACTAACAATTCGTGAAGTAAAAGCACTAAAAGCATTGGGGACAGATAAGGCATGAAGCAAATCATAGTCATTGGCGGTGGTGCGGCAGGTCTAATGGCAGCTGTTATAGCAGGCCGTGAAGGAGCACGCGTCATCTTATTGGAAAAAATGAATATGGTTGGCAAGAAAATGGGCATTACCGGTAAAGGTCGCTGTAATATTACGAATAGTGCAGATATGGCCGAATTTATAAAAAATACGCCTGGTAATGGTAAGTTCTTGTACGGTGCCTATGAACGCTTTAGTAATGAAGATCTTCTGGACCTATTGCATAGCTGGGGGTTAAAAACTAAAGTAGAACGTGGGGGACGAGTGTTTCCTGAATCCGATTCTGCATTAGAAGTACGCAATATCTTTATGAAAATCCTAAAAAAGTATAATGTTCAAGTTCATTTAAATGAACCTGTTACATCGATTACTGTACAGGAAAATCGTGTAGTTGGTGTTACAACGGATAAGGAACAATATGCTTGTGATGCTGCTATTATTTGTACTGGTGGTGCATCTTATCCATTGACAGGTTCTACTGGTGATGGTTACGTTTTAGCCGAAAAAGTGGGACATACTATTACTGATATTCGTCCATCCTTAGTCCCTATCGTTACAAACGAAACGTGGGTAAAGGAAATTATGGGGCTTAGTCTTCGTAATGTTGAGGTATCCGTAATTTCTAAAAGTAAGGTACAAGCTAAACAATTTGGGGAAATGATGTTTACTCATTTTGGTCTTACGGGGCCTACAATTTTATCATTAAGTCACATGGTAGGTAAGTTGCTTCGTAAGAAAAATCCTCAAATTACCATTGAAATTAATCTTAAGCCTGCTTTAACTGCAGAAGTATTGGATAAGCGCTTGCAAAAGGATTTTGACTTATATTCTAAAAAACAATTGGCTAATGGGATGAGGGATTTACTACCTGTAAATCTTATTCCCATTGTTATAAAGCTTGCTGAGTTAAATCCGGCTAAACCAATTAATCAAATTACAAAGGAAGAGCGTTTGCGCTTATGTCATGTATTGCAACATATGACAGTAACTGTTAAGGAATTACGACCTGTAGCGGAAGCTATTGTTACAGCAGGTGGTATTTCATTAAAAGAATTTAATCCTAAAACTATGGAGTCTAAATTGATTGGTGGTTTATATGGTGCTGGTGAAGTACTAGACATAGATGCTTTTACAGGAGGCTATAATTTACAAGCTGCCTTTTCCACAGGCTATGTGGCGGCTATGCATGCCGTACACGGTGATGAAGAATAGAGGTTATTATGAACACTAAAAAAATTGCCATTGCTATTGATGGTCCTGCTGGGGCTGGTAAAAGTAGCATTTCTAAAGTAGTGGCCAATGAATTAGGGTATTTATATATCGATACAGGTTCCATGTATCGCGGTGTTACATGGGCAGTTCTTGATAGTCAAATCGATGTTAAGGATCAAGCTGCTGTAGAAGCTTTATTACCTTCTTTAAATTTGACTTTAGAGCCTACTGCAACAGCATGCAAGGTCTATATTAAAGGGAAAGATGTTACATCATTAATTCGCCAGCAGCAAATTAATGATAATGTATCGACTATAGCTTCTTATAAAGGGGTTCGAAAATATTTGGTAGAACGCCAACAAGAGATGGCCGCCGTTGGGGGAGTTATATTAGATGGACGTGATATCGGTTCTGTCGTATTACCTAATGCAGAGCTAAAAATTTATTTAACCGCTTCTGTAGATGCACGTGCAAAACGTAGATGGTTAGAAGTACAAGGTACATCAAACGAGCAAACACTAGACGAAATTAAAAAGAATGTTGTTAGTCGTGATGAAATGGATAAAAATCGTGAAGAGTCTCCACTTGTATGCGTTGAAGATGCAGTGGTTGTAGACTCTAGCGATATGAATTTCGATGAAACTGTGGCATATATATTGAATTTAGTGCAGGAGACAATCAATCATGAATAAATTTTCAACCTGGTTATGGCGTACCGCTTTTTGGCTTCGCTATAAGGTAGGGTATGGACTGAAAGTATATGGTCGTGATAATTTTCCAATGGAAGGACCCGTTATCGTGGTGCCTAATCATTTAAGTAATAATGATCCCCCTATCTGTGGCTATGCTTTGCCTAGACATGTACACTTTATGGCTAAACAAGAATTATTTGTGAATCCTATTTCGCGTTTTTTTTGTACATGGCTTGGTGCATTTCCGTTAAATCGCGGTGCTATTGATAAAGTTGCTATTCGTCATGCCATGGGACTACTTAAAGATAATAAGGTTTTAGGCATATTTGCAGAAGGTAACCGTCAAAAAAGTGGTAAGCTTGGTAAATTTCATGATGGTGCAGCATCAATTGCTCTTAGAACAGCGGTTAGCATAGTGCCTGTTGCTATCATTGGCTCTCACAATATGGAACGTAATAAAGTGGCTTGTATTATTGGTAAACCGATTCCAGTTGAAAAAGCTAAAGCGACTCCAGAAGCGATTCAAAAAGTAAATGATAGTGTTAAAAGTGAAATCCAACGAATGATAGATTCTTATCATAACAATTGTATAGAGGAGACTTTATGGAAATAATTTTGGCTAAAAACCATGGTTTTTGCTATGGTGTAAAACGGGCTGTTGAAATGGCAAATGAAGCTGCAAATAACGATGGTAAAAGCTATACATTAGGTCCTATTATTCATAATCCTCAAGTTGTAGGTCGTCTTGAAGACAAAGGGGTAAGCCCTGTTCAAGAAGTGTCTGATATCGCTGAAGGCACAATGATTATTCGCTCTCATGGTGTAGGACCTGCTATTTACGAAGAGGCAGAAGAAAAAGGATTACATGTTGTGGATGCCACATGTCCACATGTAAAAAAAGCACAGCAAGATGCAAAGTCTGTTATAAATGAAGGTATGACTTTGGTGATTTTGGGAGAAAAAAACCATCCTGAGGTTAAAAGCATCAATTTATGGGCAAATAACGAAGGAATAATCATCGAAGATGAAGAATCCGCCCAAAAACTACAAGTTGTGGAAAAAATGGGCGTTGTTGTACAAACAACCTTTTCACAATTCAAATTTAACAGTATAATAGACATATTAGAGAAAAAATCTAAGAATCTTAAGGTTTTCAAAACGATATGCAATGCAACGCAAGAACGACAGAATTCTGCCGTTGATTTAGCACGTAATGTAGATCTTATGATAGTGATAGGCGGTAAGAACAGCGGCAACACAAACCGATTGGCAGAGGTTTGTCGTGACGTTGGATGTACAACGTATCACATTGAAACTTCTACTGAATTACAACTGGAATGGTTTAACCGAGTACAGACGGTAGGAGTAACAGCAGGAGCATCGACTCCCGACTGGATTATTAAGGAGGTCATTGAGACAATGAAAGATTTTGCAGAATTATTAGCAGCCGAAGGTCAAGAAGAATTTAAGAAAGGGAACGTTGTAGAAGGTACAGTAGTTCAAGTCGAAGATGAACGAGCTTATGTATCTTTTGGCTACAAAACTGAAGCCATTTTGAACAGAACTGAAATTTCTTATCCAGCACCAGAATCTGCCAAAGATGTGTTAAAAAATGGTGATGAAATTAAAGCAGTTATCATGAATCACATCAAAGAAGATAATCCTATTTATCTTTCCATGACTCGCTTGGCTAAAGATGAAGATTGGCAATATGTTATCGAAGCACAAGAAAAAGATGAAGCTATCGTATGTAAAGGTATTGATGCTATCCCAGCAGGTTTAGTAGTAACAGTTAAATCCCTTCGTGGTTTTATTCCATTGTCCCAAGGTGATGTTCATTTCGTGAAATCCTTAGACAACTTGGTTGGTACAGAATTTGAAGCTAAAGTACTTGAAATCGATGAAAAGAAAAACCGTTTGGTTCTTTCCCGTCGTGCAGTATTGGAAGTGGAACGTCAAGCTAAATTAGCTGAAGCATTGAAAAATATCAACGTTGGCGAAAACTATAAAGGTATCGTTCGTAAAATCATGCCTTATGGTGCATTCGTAGATATCGGCGGTATTGAAGGTTTACTTCACATTTCCGATATTTCTTGGCAAAAAATCAAAAAAGTGGAAGATGTTCTTTCCGTTGGTCAAGAAATCGAAGTTAAATTACAATCCTTCGACGCTGAAAGCAATAAATTATCCTTGTCCTTAAAAGCTTTATCTAAGAGCCCATGGGACGTTGCTGAAGAAACATTGCATGTTGGCGATGTTATTAACGGCAAAGTTGTTCGTTTAGTAGCTTACGGTGCATTCGTAGCTGTTAATGACGACATCCAAGGTTTACTTCACATTTCTCAAATTACAAAACAACGTAATGCGAAAGTTGAAGATTACTTGAACCGTGGTCAAGAAGTTGAAGTTAAAATCATTTCTCTTAACAAAGATGAAAAGAAATTGGGTTTGGCTTTGACTGAGTTGATGGAATCAAAAGAAACTGCAGAAGACGCTGAATAATTCATTGTCTAATAAAAGGCTAGCCAAGGTTTCCTTGGTTAGCCTTTTTGCGTACTTTACTTAGAATATGATAAAATATAGTAATGTATTAGATTAGATAATGAGGTGAAACTATGGCAAAACCATTAGTGGCTGTTGTAGGCCGTCCAAATGTAGGTAAATCTACACTTTTTAATGCCATTGTTAATAAACGTATCTCTATCGTTGAAGATATTCCGGGGGTAACAAGGGACCGTATTTACTTCGATGCAGAGTGGTTAAATCGTGAGTTTACAATGATCGATACTGGTGGTATCGAGTTCATTACTGAAAATAGTCATGTTATTCCTAAGATGATGCGATTACAAGCTGAATTAGCTATTGAAGAAGCGGATGTAATTTTATTTGTCGTCGATGGTAAACAAGGTATTGTACCTGCTGATGAAGAAGTTGCAAATATTCTTAGAGCTAGTGGAAAACCTGTTGTACTCGTAGTTAATAAGATTGATAGTGTAAATCAAGAGCCGAATATTTATGAATTCTACAATCTTGGTTTGGGGGACCCCATTGGCATTTCAGCTAAAAATCTTATGAATTTAGGTGATTTGCTGGATGATACTGTTAAACATTTTCCACCAGTTGGCACTAATGTAGATGATGAAGATACTATTCATGTTGCCGTTATTGGTCGTCCAAATGTAGGTAAATCTTCTTTGACTAATGCATTATTAGGACAAGATCGTGTAATAGTATCTGATGTAGCAGGTACTACTCGAGACTCCATTGATACGTATTGGACTCATGAGGGCCAAAAATTTGTACTTATTGATACGGCGGGAATGCGTCGTAAGTCTAAAATCGAAGAAGCCGTTGAACGATATAGTATTGTCCGCTCTTTGCGATCAGTAGATCGTGCTGATATTGTAGTTCTTGTACTAGATGCTCAAGATGGTGTTACAGAACAAGATAAAAAAATTGCAGGTTATGCTTACGAAGCGGGTAAAGGTGTAGTCATTGTTGTGAATAAATGGGATCTTGTTGAAAAAGATGACAAAACAACATTGCGATTTACTGAAGATATTTATGATGAATTAGGTTTTTTACAGTTTGCACCTATCCTGTTTGCTTCTGCTTTAACTAAGCAACGTATTCACCGTTTAGCTGATATGTTGAAGTTTGTATCTGAACAACAATACCGCCGTGTATCTACGGGGACGTTAAATCAATTATTACAAGATGCACAAACCGTAAATCCTGTACCATCTCGCAATGGTAGAATTCCAAAAATCTATTATATGACGCAAGCTAGTGTTAAGCCGCCTACATTTATTTTATTTGTAAATGAACCAGAGCTAATTCACTTCTCTTATATGCGTTTCTTAGAGAATCGATTGCGTGAGTCCTTTGGTTTTGAAGGAACTCCGATTCGTTTAGTATTACGTGGCAAGAAACGGGATGATGAAGACTAATGGATATTATGATTATTGTATATGCTGTATTATCATATCTTATCGGATCAATTCCTAGTGGATTAATTATAGGTAAGCTTTTCTTTAATACAGACGTACGACAATATGGCTCTAAAAATATTGGCGCTACTAATACATATCGAGTTATCGGTCTTAAAGCAGCCTTACCTGTATTTTTATGTGATGCTTTAAAAGGGGCAGCAGGAGTAGTGCTACTCTCACCTTATGGGCCTATGTTTATGATCTTAGGTGGTATTCTTGGGATGATGGGACATAACTGGTCTGTTTTCCTTGGGTTTAAGGGTGGTCGTGGCGTTGCTACGGGTTTAGGTGTACTTATTGCTCTTTCACCAATAGTAGCATTGATTTGCTTTTTGGTATGGGGTGTTATCGTATATTTCACTAAACTTGTATCTTTAGGCTCTATCATTGCCGCTGCATTAGTACCAGTACTGATGTATTTCACTGGAGAATCCTTCTGGTTTGTTGGCTTTGGCGGGTTAGCAGCTTTGTTTGTCATTGTACGTCATTGGGATAATATTAAGCGTCTACTTGCTGGAAACGAGTTAAAAATAGAGCGCATTAAAAAGGATTAAAGAATGAATGTTGTTGTTATCGGCTCTGGTAGTTGGGGGACGGCCCTTGCTATTAAATCCGTTTTAGCTGGAAATACTACAACTATATATTGTCGTCGTCCAGAATTTGCAGATAAACTTGCAAAAGACTTAGAGAATAAAGACTATTTACCAGGTGTAAAACTTCCAGAAGAATTACAATATAGTTCTGATTTAGAGGCCTGTATTAGTAATGCCGAAGTGGTATTAATGGTTACTCCTTCTGTACATGTACGTACCAGTTTAGAGGCTATTAAACCGTATGCTCATAAAAATCAAGCCTATATTCTATGTTCAAAAGGTGTAGAACGAACCAGTGGCAAACTTTTGACGACTGTGATGAAAGAGGTTCTTGCTACCATAGGGTGTAATTTAGCGGTTTTGTCTGGACCTAATCATGCAGAAGAGGTTGGTCGCAACTTACCTGCTGCATCTGTGCTGAGTACTGAAAGCCTAGAGGTAGCTACAACATTGCAAAAGGCATTATGTAGTCAAAATTTTAGAATTTATGCAAATACTGATATGATTGGTGTTGAACTAGCAGGAGCCACGAAAAACATCATTGCCCTTGCAGCTGGTATTGCAGATGGTTTAGCTTTAGGGGATAATTGTAAGGCTTTACTATTAACACGTGGTCTTCATGAGATGACTCGCTTTGGGGTGGCCTTAGGGGCCCAAAAAGAAACCTATGCTGGTCTTGCTGGTATGGGGGATTTGATTGCTACTTGTATGAGCCCACATGGTCGTAACCGTGCGGCTGGTCAAAAACTAGCCGAGGGTAAGACTATGGATTTTATTGTTAATCATACTAATATGGTTGTAGAAGGATTTTTCGCAACAGAAATTATTTATACAATGGCTTGTAAACATCAAATTGAAATGCCTATAACGAAGGCTTTATATGAGGTTTTATACGAAAAAAAATCTCCATCCATAGCATTAGCTGAGTTGATGGGGCGTGATATTAAAATTGAAGTATCATAAATAAAAGATACTTTTAATTTGGTTATTTATATACTATAATTAATGAGTATAATCTTGTGAGGGTTGTATGCGAATTATTGGCGGAACTGCTAAGGGACATGCTATAAAAGCACCTAAAGGATTAGATACTAGGCCTACACTTGATCGTGTTCGTGAAAGTGTATTTAATGTATTAGCAAATAGAGGTATATTTGGTTCTGATATACTAGATATATTTTCTGGCACTGGTGCAGTAGCAATTGAAGCCTTAAGTCGTGGTGCAGCACATGCAGTAGCAGTGGACTTTAAAACGGGAAAACTAATTTTAGAGAATGCTAAACATTGTCGTGTGGATGATCGGTTAGAAATTATTCCGAGGAAACTTTCACAATTAAAAAATTATATAGTAGGGCGACAGTTCGATTATATATTTTCTGACCCGCCATATGAAAATGGATTTATACAAGATACTATAGATTTGGTTGTGAACTATGATTTGTTAAAACCTGAAGGTGTTTTATTATTAGAACATCATAAGGATGAGGTTTTTACCTTACCAGAATCATGGGAATGTATAAAAGAACAGAAATTTGGTTATACGTTGGTTTCCTATTTTGTAAAGACAGCTGAAAGGAGCTAAACCTGTGCGTATAGGTGTATGTCCGGGTAGTTTTGACCCAGTTACTAATGGACATGTTGATATTTTTGAACGGGGCAGCCGATTGGTTGATAAATTAATCATTGCTGTCAGCTCAAATCCGAATAAAAATTCCTTATTTTCTATGGAAGAACGGGTTGAGATGATTCGAAATTCTGTCAAACATATTCCTAATGTTGAAATTGATTGTACAGGTGGCTTACTCAATGAGTATGTTAAATCCAAGAATGCTACTATTATTATTCGAGGATTACGTGCATTGAGCGACTTTGAATATGAATTTCAGCGCGCATTATTTGCAAAATATTTGGATGATGACATTGAAACAGTATTTATTATGACAAATAACAAATACTCTTTTGTCAGCTCCACGGGTATTCGTGAACTAGCTAAATTTGGTGGTAAGCTAGATGGTCTTGTTCCGGATGATGTTAAGGAAAAACTTGAAGAACGCTTTAATACGGTCCATAATAAATAGGGGTGAATTGTATGAAAACAGAAAAATTATTAGAAGATTTAGAGGTTCTTATTGAATCTAGCAGCCGTATTCCTATGACTACAAAACGTATGGTTGAGGAAGACGAAATTATGCGTATTATTGATTCTATTCAGGAATCCTTACCTTTGGAACTTGAAGAATCTCGTCGTATTGTAGCAGATAAAGATAAAGTGTTAGCTGATGCTCAACGTCAGGCTGAAACTTTGATCGATCAAGCTAAAGACTACATTGCTAAATTGACAGCTGAAAGTGAACTTGTAAAACAAGCTCAAGAACAAGCTAATCAAATTATTAATGCAGCAAATCAATCCTCTGATGAGCTGAAAGCTAGCTCCATTCAATATGCTGGTGATGTTCTTAAATATGTTGAAAACAACTTGGAAAAGACATTGGAAAGTTTGCGTCAAAATCGTGAAAGTTTGAAACAAACTGAACAACGTACAGAAGAAAACCAATAGTTTAAACAAAGGCTAGATATCATATTATATCTAGCCTCTTTTTTTATATTTTAAATTCCATAGAAAACTTAAGATAAATAATATCAATTTTCAGATAAATATGTAAAAAATAATGTGAGCGAAATAATAAACCAAAAATAAAAGCGAAGGGATACCTTCGCTTTTTATCATTCATTATAGTTTTCTGGCTTTTTAGGCTCCACAATCATAGTTTGATGGGTATTAAAAATAACAAATCCCAAAGGAGATCCAGGTGGCTTTTTGATATTTTTAATGTATGTATAATCTACTGGGACCTTACTAGTATCACGAGCTTTACTGAAGTAGGCTGCATATTGAGCTACTTTAGATAGAATCATATCGTCTGGCTCAACATTGAGTCTTAAAATAAGGTGCGAACCTTGGATATCCTGTGTATGGAACCAAATGTCAGTTGACTTTGCAAATCGGTGTGTTAAATATTCGTTTTGTTGATTGTTACGACCGATGAATATTTCACCTTCATCAATTGTTAAGTGAATGTAGTTAGATTTGCCAAGCTTGTAAGATAGTGGTTTTTTTGATTTTTTTATGATACCTGCATCCATGCATTCTTTGCGTATTTCTTCTAAGCTTTCACGAGTTGTGGCTAAAGAGATGCTGTACAGAATAGATTGTAAGTATGCTAGTTTTGTAGTACTAGCATTGAGTTGGAACTCGCCACTAACCATACGATTTTTTAGTTTTGTATAAAGCTTATAATACCATTGTGCATTTTCCACAATCGTTAAGTTTGGCTTTAAAGGAATCGTTAACATTTCATTTTCTTCAGAGAGCAGATTTTGTAATTCAATAGAAGGCTCATATTGCACTTGAAGGTGTGCATTTATCATTAGAAGATCACCATATAATTTATAGGTTTCCATTTTCTTAGTATCTTCTAATTCATCTTTAATCTTTTGATGGCGACCTTCTTCCTTTTTGATGGCTGCTGTTAAGATTTTTTCTAACTCTTTATCAGCTGTATGAATTGCTTTTGTATTATGAATGGATTCCTCTAAGGCTTCAGAAATAGTGTTGTATTCTTTTAATACCTTATAGTTATGTAATAAAATACTTGCGTAAGCTTTTTTATTGTTATCGTTGACTAAAGTAAACAAACCTTTGCTATTTTCGAGTTTTACCTTGAGGTTGTACAAGGCTTTAGCAAGTGTATCTAGTTGAGAAGTATCTAAATCAGTTATGATTTCCTCACCACTTAATTTGGAAATATATAAAAGTTCATCCAATAAAGGTTTACCAAAACCATTAAAGATAGCTCGAATAGATTGCTGCACAGAGCCATTACCAAAGGAAGTAAGTAGATTTTTTATTTCATTATTATCAAAGTCCATTAAACTTACGCGATTAGCATTAGGTGGTAAATCATACTGTAATTTTGGACTAATAATACGTTCACGGTTCATGAGAGGGGAAACGTGAATTAAGGACTCTAAAATAATACCGTCTTGTACGAAGATACAGTTGGAATATTTGCCCATTAATTCAATATAAATATATGTACTCGTAATAGAACCATCCATTTCTAGTTTATCCGTTTGGATACACATGATACGGTCGCCGTTGATTTGTTCCACCTTTACGATGCGGCTACCTTCAATATGCTTTCGTAAGAACATGCAAAGTGAGCTTGGTTCTTTTGGTAGATCTTGAAGTGGTTGGCTAAGATACATTGCTGGTGTGGCACCTACGGTAATAATTAAGTTTTGGTCTTCGTTAAGTGCTCGAACTTTAAATAATAATGTAGTTTTATCTATTTGATATAGTTTTTGTATTTGACCTGTTTGTAGTCGCTCGTTTAATTCTTTAGCGAGTACAGACATGGTAAGTCCGTCTAAATTCATAGTACTCCTTTCAAATATATTTAGAAGTATAGTTTAGTATACCATAGTGTACATATAATTCTTAGTATTTAAACACGGATTGTGTAATTCGTGGTACAATAATAAAAACTACTAAGGAGGATGATTTATGAAAAGTATGACCGGTTTTGGTTCTGGCACAGCAACCAAAGATGGCATTACCTGTACGGTAGAAATTAAGTCCGTAAACGCTCGCTTCTTGGATCTGTTTATTCGTAGTCCAAAACAAATGAATCCTTTTGAAAGTACTATTCGTGGAATGATACAAGATCGTATTACTCGTGGTAAGGTTGAGGTATCAGTTTCTATTTTAGATACAGGGGAGCGACCTAAAACTTTTACTATTAATAGTGTATTGAGAAAACAAATACAAGAGTTGTTGGTACAAGAAGAATTCTATGATGATTCTAAAAAGGTACCTTTACAAGCTGTAAATTCGATTTCTACCGAATGGGTTCAACAACAAGATACACCAATTGGAGAAGATGTTCTATCAGATATTGTAAAAGAAGCAACGACTCAAGCATTAGATGCTTTAATAGCAATGCGAACTGCGGAAGGTCAACATATCAAGCAGGATTTATTAGATCGTATCGATACACTTGAAAAGATCATTACTAAAATTGACACTAATAAATCTGGTGCTGTAGAAGCATATCGCGAACACATAAAAACTAAAATTCAGGAATATTTAGTTTCTTTAGAAGCGAGTATTAGTGAGGATCGTTTTATACAAGAGATTGCTCTATTAGCTGATAAGACGGATATTACGGAAGAGATTGTCCGATTTACCTCTCATGTGGTACAATTAAAAAATACACTTGCAGATACAAACTCAATCGGTCGTAAGGTCGATTTTATTTTGCAAGAAATGAATCGTGAGGTAAATACAATCGGCTCCAAAGCAATGGATTCGATTATTACTGAGCTTGTGGTTCAACTTAAATGTGAGTTAGAGAAAATTAGAGAACAAGTACAGAATGTAGAGTAATAGGAGGTCTATGAATGAGTATTCAATTACTGAATATAGGCTTTGGTAATATGGTATCTGCTAACCGTGTTATGGCTATTATTAGTCCTGAATCCGCCCCTATAAAGCGGATGGTTCAAGATGCTAGAGACAAGGGATTGCTCATTGATGCCACATATGGTCGTAAGACACGTGCTGTATTAGTTATGGATAGTGGTCAAATTGTATTATCTGCAATTCAACCTGAAACCGTAGCACATCGACTTGTGCAACATGATGTGGATGTAGATACAGTGGAATCATAGGAGTGCATATGTCAGACAGAGGATTATTAATCGTTATATCCGGGCCATCTGGCGCAGGTAAGGGTACGATTTGTGCGAATATTCGTAAAGAAATGCCTAATTTAGTTTATTCCGTTTCTATGACAACCCGTGCTCCACGTGTGGGTGAAAAGGAAGGAATTAACTATTTCTTCCGCTCTAAAGAGGAATTTGAGTCTTTACTTAGTGAAGACGCATTCTTAGAATATGCTAAGGTATATGATAATTACTATGGTACTCCAAAACAACATGTAATGGATTTATTAGATGATGGAAAAAGTGTACTATTAGAAATCGATATTCAAGGCGCTATGCAGGTTAAGGAACGTTTTAGCGATGCTGTATTTATTTACATTGTACCGCCTTCACTATCTGAGTTATCTGAACGTTTACATAATCGTGGCACAGATGCTAAAGAAGTCATTGATAAACGATTGTCATTGGCTTGTTCAGAATTGGCCTTAGCTCATCGTTATGACTATATCGTCGTAAATGATGATTTAGCAGAGGCTTCTGAAAAGGTTGCCTCTATCTTGCGAGCTGAGTCTTGTAAGATTAGTCGTAATAAAGAGCAAATTCAATATATTTATAAACAATATCAAGAGTCTAAGGAGAAGTGATAGTATGATGGTAAAACCTCCATTAAAAAAATTGGAAAGCCAAGTAGATAGCAAATATACATTGGTGACTTTAGCGGCTAAACGCGCTCGCGAATTAACAGATGGCGAACCTTGCTTAGCAGAATCTACACATGCGACTGACAAGCCTGTATCTTTGGCATTTTATGAAATTGCTGAAGGTGAAGTGACATATAAACGCACTAAAGAAGGCATTAAATAAAAAATCAATTCCTTGTATCATTGATACAAGGAATTTTTAAAAGGAGAAGAACATGCGCGGAAAACATATCATTGTCGCAGTATCTGCAGGTATTGCAGCGTATAAGGCAATTGAAGTGGTAAGCAGACTTCGTAAAAAAGGGGCTGAAGTAAAGGTTGTAATGACACAAAATGCAACGTATATTGCGTCACCTTTAACATTTGGCGAAATCAGTGGACATCCTGTAGCTCTAGACATGTTTGAACAAGTTCATCAGTGGGATGTAGAACATATTGCACTGGCCACTTGGGCAGATGCATATGTAGTTGTGCCTGCAACAGCAAATGTGATCGGAAAAATTTATGCAGGCATTGCTGATGATATGTTAACTACAACAATTATGGCTACCACAGCACCTAAGTACCTTTGTCCTGCTATGAATACAGAAATGTATAATAATCCTATTACTCAACGCAATTTAGAAGGATTACGTTCTTTGGGGTACCATATTATGGACCCTGCAGAAGGCTGGTTAGCTTGTGGTATTACTGGTGTAGGACGTTTACCGGAGCCCGAAGCAATTGTGGATTGGCTAGAAGCTAAAATGTGCAGCACCAATGAGCTTGAAGGTACTACTATACTTGTTACAGCTGGCGGAACACAGGAGAGTATTGATCCTGTTCGGTATATTGGAAATCGTTCTAGCGGTAAGATGGGATATGCCATTGCAGAACAGGCTGCACACATGGGGGCTAAGGTGATATTAGTAAGTGCTCCCACATCCTTGCCTATACCAAGTGGCGTAGACTTTATTTCTGTAGATTCTGCGGTATCTATGCAGGAGGCTGTTGAAGCTCGTTATAATGATGTTAATGTAGTTATTATGGCTGCCGCTGTTTCTGACTTTAGAGTCCTTCATAAAGCAGAGCAAAAAATAAAAAAAATGGAGTCTATGACCATAGAACTTGTAAAAAATCCAGATATTCTACAAGGGTTGGGCTCTAAAAAAAGTCATCAAATTCTTGTTGGTTTTGCGGCAGAAACAGAACATGTAATCAAGTATGGTCAGGATAAAGTGGCTAAAAAAAATCTAGATATGCTTGTGGCCAATGATGTAAGCAAATCGAATGCAGGTTTTAATGTAGATACGAATGAAGGCTATTTTTTATATCCTGATAAAGAGCCTAAAGAAATGCCTAATATGAAAAAATCTGATCTTGCTCGACATATCCTTAGAGAAGTTATTGACTTAGTAGCAAACAAACATAGCTAACATAAATTAATTCTTGTGTGTGTTCTTTTAAGAAGGGTGTGTTTTTGTTATATGTTTGCTATACAAAAAGCGTATTTAGAGGGCTCCTTAGGAAAGGGAAAATGGAGTAATAATATTATCGCCGGATTGGTCGTAGGGGTTGTGGCTCTGCCTCTAGCAATGGCCTTTGCTATTGCTAGTGGAGTTACACCGCAAGCGGGCATTTATACGGCAATCATTGCAGGTATATTTGTATCCTTGTTTGGTGGCTCCCCTGTTCAGATTGCGGGCCCTACAGGGGCATTTATCGTTCTATTGAGCAGTATCGTTGTCAATTATGGCTTTGAAGGTTTACAAATTGCGACCATGATGGCAGGGATTATTCTGGTTTTAATGAGCGTTGCAAAGTTAGGGACAGTCATTCGGTTTATACCCACACCTGTTATTATGGGTTTTACAGCAGGTATTGGTGTTACAATTTGGGTAGGGCAATGGCCATATTTCTTTGGATTTCCACCGTTGCCTTATATGGCTCATTTCCATGAAAAATTATGGGCTATGATTCAGTCCTTACCATACTCTGACTTACCTACATTGGGGATTGCGCTCTTAAGCTTAAGTCTACTGTTAGTTTTACCTAAAATCCCATATATTAATAAAGTTCCAGCTCCCATTGTAGCTATGATTGTTGCTACGGTTATTCAAGCTATCTACCAATTTCCTACGGTTTTAACCATTGGTAGTGCATTTGGTGGTATACCTCAAGGTTTGCCAGAATTTTCTGTACCAAAATTGAGCTTTGATAAAATCTTATCTTTAATCGGGCCGGCTTTTACAATTGCCATGCTAGGCGCTATTGAATCCTTATTGTCTGCAGTTGTTGCTGATGGTATGAGTGGCACCAAGCATGAATCTAATACTGAATTATTTGGACAAGGATTAGCTAATATATTTGCGCCATTGTTTGGTGGAATTGCATCAACCGGTGCTATTGCGCGAACTGCTACAAATATTCGTCAAGGTGGTAATTCTCCGGTGGCAGGTATTGTTCATGCCATTACATTAGGTGCCATTCTTTTATTTTTAGCCCCATATGCAGTGTATATTCCGTTGGCATCTATGGCAGCCATATTATTTGTAGTAGCCTACAATATGAGTGATGTACCACGTTTTATACGAATGCTTATTCTCGCACCTCGTCCAGATCAAATAATATTATTGCTTACCTTTTTCCTGACTATTTTTACGGATTTAGTAGTAGCTGTAAATGTAGGTGTAGTACTTGCAGTGTTGCAGTTTATGCGCAAAATGGTTAATACAATTGATGTGCATGAAGCAAGTAGTGCCGAATTATCAGCACAGATTAGGCATGAGATTACAATCCATCCAGAAATAATGGTATACACTGTAGAAGGCCCATTATTCTTTGGTGCTATAAGTGCATTTGATAGAGCGTTAAACTCTATACATAAAGATCCTAAATATTTAATCATTCGTTTTGTAAAAGTACCATTTGTAGATTTAACGGGTTTACGTATTTTACGAGGTATTATTGAAGAACTTCAAAAAAGAGGCATAGAAGTTTTGCTTAGTGATGTGAGTTACGATATACGTAGAGAGATGTATAAATCTAATTTCTTGGATATTCTGGGCCGTCATCATATGTATCGTCAGTTTGAAAGTGCCCTTCATAAGGCTGAACATGATTTAGCTTTAAAAGAGGCAAGAGAGGTATAATAATGACTTGCTTTCTCACTGTAAATACACTATAATATTTCTGTAACTCATCAAGAGTAGTGGAGGGATAGGCCCTGTGAAGCTACAGCAACCATTCCAAGCGGAAAAGGTGCTAATTCCTATGACAAATGTCGTTAGATGGGAGGGTCTCTCATGAGTGCATGAGAGACTTTTTTTCGTATTAGGAGGATAAAATGGCTGAAAAACATATGTTTTTTACTTCTGAATCTGTTACTGAAGGCCATCCAGATAAAATAGCTGACCAAATTTCTGATGCTGTTTTGGATGCGATTATTGAAAAGGATCCAACTGCTCGTGTGGCTTGTGAAACTTTAGTTACTACTGGTTTAGTTCATGTAGTAGGTGAAATTTCTACTCACACATATGTAGATATTCCTCGCATCGTACGTGATACAATTCGTGAAATTGGTTATACTCGTGCAAAATTTGGTTTTGATTGTGATACTTGTGGTGTACTTGTATCCATCGATGAACAATCTGCGGATATCGCCATGGGTGTTGATGAAGCACTTGAATCAAAAGATGGCAATGGTGAAGTGCTTGATAAAATCGGTGCTGGTGACCAAGGTATGATGTTTGGCTATGCATCTAATGAAACACCTGAACTCATGCCTTTGCCAATTTCCTTGGCACATCGTTTATCTCGTCGACTTACAGAAGTTCGTAAGGATGGGACCTTAACTTACTTACGTCCAGACGGTAAGACTCAAGTTACTGTAGAATATGTTGATGGTAAACCTAAGCGCATTGATACAATTGTTATTTCTACGCAACATAGCCCTGAAGTTACCCAAGAACAAATTAAAGCCGATTTGAAGCGTTATGTAATTGACGCAGCGTTGCCTGCTGAATTCGTTGATGAAAATACTAAATACTTCATCAATCCAACTGGTCGTTTCGTAATTGGAGGACCTCATGGAGATGCTGGTTTAACTGGCCGTAAAATTATTGTAGATACATACGGTGGTATGGCCCGTCATGGTGGCGGTGCATTTTCTGGTAAGGATCCATCTAAGGTGGACCGTTCTGCAGCATACGCAGCGCGTTATGTAGCTAAAAATGTTGTAGCAGCAGGTCTTGCTGATAAATGTGAAGTGCAAGTTGCTTATGCAATTGGGGTTGCTCATCCTGTATCTATTTTAGTTGATACTTTTGGTACAGGTCGCATAGAGGAAACAAAAATTCAAGAGCTTGTTAAAAAACATTTCGACCTTCGTCCAGCAGGAATCATTGAAATGCTTGATTTGTTAAAGCCTCATTATCGCAAAACTGCAGCGTATGGTCACTTTGGTAGAACTGATGTGGATTTACCTTGGGAACGTACAGATAAAGCACAAATTCTAAAAGAAGAAGCTGGCTTATAATACAAAAGGTCTTGGTAGAATTTCTACTGAGACCTTTTATAATAAACGAAAGGAAAAAATGTATGCGCGTAGCACAAGTTATAATTAACAGACCGGCCAAACAACTTCATAAACCTTTGAGCTATTTAATGCCTGAAAAGTTTGGTAATGTCTTACCTGGTACGCGCGTACTCATTCCTTTAGGACATAGTCGTGAAGAAGGCATTCTTATTGGTTACGACGAGTTAGTTGAGCCACCAGAGTTCACTTTACGAAATATTGTGCAAGTATTAGATAGCGAACCTTGGTTTACACCGGAAATGATGGATACGGCCCGCCGTCTAAATGAGTATTATTTATTCTCTTATGGCGATGCATTGCGATTGTTTACAGTGAATAAGACATTAAAATCTTACGAGGCACCAAAGGAAGAATGGTTAGTAGTCATGCCAGAATTTTCGGTGGCACAATTTAGTGAACGAAAAAAGAAGCAACGAGAATTAGCAAAATACTTACTTGAAGTGGGCGGAGCATCTAAGGCATTACTACTAGCTAAAGGCTATTCTCGTATGGTCATTAAACAAGTGAGTGAAGCTAAAGGTATTGTCGTTGAAGCTCGTTTTAAAGCCACAAAAACAACATTTGATGAGCTTTTAACAGAAGAAGTTAATATTCCTCTTACTGAAGCTCAACAAGCTGTATATGGACCAATACAAGATGCAATGAATAGCCATGAACATAAAACCTTTTTACTTCATGGTGTCACTGGTAGTGGTAAGACTCAATTATATTTACGTGCTACAGCAAGATGTATTAGTCAGGATAAGACGGCTATTATTTTAGTACCTGAAATTATATTGACTGATCAAATTGTGAAACGATTTGTAGAAACTTTTGGTGACGAAGTCGTAGTATTTCATAGTAAATTGACGGTACAACAACGGAACAATAATTGGGAGCGTTTGCGCCGTAAGGATAGTCACATTATTATTGGCGCTCGTTCTGCCGTATTTGCGCCAGCTGAGGATATCGGCCTTATTGTGGTCGATGAAGAACATGATCCATCTTATAAACAAGAGGATATGGTTCGGTATCATGCACGTAACGTGGCATTGTGGCGTGCTGAGGCACATGGTTGTCCCGTTATTTTAGGTTCTGCTACACCATCTGTTACTTCGTACTATAAAGCTAAGCAAGGGGAGTATCATTTACTAGAATTGCCAAATCGCATTTTTGAGCAACCTATGCCGAAGGTTACTATAGTAGATATGAAGGAAGAAATTCTTCATGGAAATTACTCCGTTTTTTCTGATGCCATGAGTCGCTTAATTCAACATACATTAGATGAGCATAATCAAATGATTATTCTGTTAAATAGACGCGGTTATAGTACTTTTGTTATGTGCCGGGATTGTGGGGAAACTATTATGTGTCCTCATTGTGATGTAGCTATGGTTTATCACCAAGCTGGTGAAGAATTGCGTTGTCATTATTGTGAACATCATGAACCAATTCCAACTGTTTGTCCCAAATGTAATAGTAAGAGGATTAAGTTTTTTGGTTCAGGCACACAAAAGGTAGAGGAAGAGTTACGTCGTCACTTTAAATCGGCCCGCATTGCTCGTCTTGATCAAGATGTGACAAAAAATAAGCAATTAGCAGAAGATATTTTACATGACTTTGGGGCTCATAAATATGATATTTTGTTGGGAACACAAATGGTATCTAAAGGACATGACTTTAAAGATGTAATAGCTGTTGGTATTTTAACAGCCGATTCAGTTTTGAATATTCCTGTTTATACAGCTTCAGAACGAACTTTTGATTTACTTACTCAAACCTCTGGACGTGCCGGTAGGGGTGAAAAACCGGGTAGCGTTGTAATACAAACATATAATCCTTTAAATTATGCTATAATAAAGAGTAAGGCTCATGATTATATAGGCTTTTACAATGAAGAAATTAAAAATCGTAAAGCTTTAGGATATCCTCCATTTCGCGAAATGATTCATATGGTAGTGCGTCATCAAGATATGAAAATATTAGAGTCTATAGCAAATCGTATTGTCGATGACTTGGAGTCTTATAAAGGAAATCAGGATATTTTGATTAATGGTCCTTATGAAGCGCCTATAAAAAAAGTGCGCGATATGTATCGTTTAGCTATTATGATTCGCGGTACAGATTTAACAAATTTAAAAGAATATATATATAACTCATGGATTTTCACGCAAGAAGGACTGCTGATTGACGTGGATCCCGTGTAGTGTAGGAGTATCAATGGCTGTTTTAGATGTTGTGAAAGCAGGTCATCCCGTTTTAAAACAAGTGGCGGAACCTGTAGAACATGTTAATAAAAAACTTAGAGTCCTTATCGATGATATGGCTGAAACTATGTATAAGACTGAAGGAGTTGGTCTTGCAGCACCTCAAGTGGCTGTAGCTAAACGTATTATCGTTGTAGATGACCAATCTGGTAGTGGTCTTATTGCGCTAATTAACCCTGAAATCACTCATGCTGAAGGTTCTCAAGTTGGACCTGAAGGATGCTTAAGTGTGCCAGGATATTTCGGAGATGTGGAACGATTTAATAAAGTCACCGTTAAAGGTATTGATCCACATAATAAGAAGGTAACTATAAAAGCTGAAGGTTTTTTGGCGCGTATTTTCCAACATGAAATTGATCACTTGGAAGGTCATTTGTTTATTGAAAAAGCAACTAACTTACGATTAATTACTGATCATCCAGAGGAGAAAGAAATTGTCTGATAATAAACAATTACGCATCGTTTTTATGGGGACACCAGACTTTTCTGTGCCTACCTTAGAGGCTTTGATTCAAGCTGGTCATTCTATTGTCGGTGTGTATTGCCAGCCTGATAAACAAAAAGGGCGTGGTAAACAAGTTCAAATGCCTCCTGTAAAAGTAGCTGCTTTAGAGCATGACTTGCCTGTATATCAACCAGTCACTTTGCGTGATGAACAAGTGAGAGCCGAATTAGAAGCATTACAACCAGATGTAGTGATTGTTATTGCGTATGGTAAAATTTTACCTCCTTGGCTTATTCGACTGCCGCAATATGGTTGTATTAATGTTCATGCCTCTATTTTACCTAGTTATAGAGGCGCTGCGCCAATTCACTATGCAATTCTTAATGGAGACTCTAAAACGGGTGTTACCATAATGCATATGGATGATGGACTTGATACAGGTGATATCATCGATATTGTGGAGACAGATATTTTACCCGGTGAAACGACAGGACAGTTATTTGAACGTATAGCTGTACTGGGGGGGAAAACTATAGTACCTGTATTAACTCGTTGGGTTAATGGAGAAATTGTGGCTACACCACAAGATGATACAATGGCTACACATACTACTAAGATTACAAAGGAAATGGGGCAGATCGACTGGTCTAAGCCGGCTAATGAAATTGCAAACCTCATTAGAGGACTTAATCCAGCACCTGGATGTTATACATATCTCGATGGAAAACGTTTAAAAGTATGGTCTGGAGAAGTGGTTCCCAGTGATACGACTCACTGTTTGATAGATGTCCATGGTAAACATGTACCAATTGCTATATCAGCCACAACTGTGCCTGGTACAATCGTATCTAAAATAGCCGGTTTAGGTGTATTTTGTGGGGATGGAAATATAATTCTATTAACAGAAGTCCAACCAGAAAATAAAAAACGCATTTCTGCAATTGATTTTATAAATGGTCATCAAATAAAGGAAGGTATCGTTTTTGGGGACTCAATATAAGCAGTACGAAACGTATCCGTTATACTTGATTTTATCAACTATTACATGTGCTTTGCTCACAGCAGTACTAGCCTTTCTAATGTATATATTAGAACCAGGACTTTTACAATTGCATCCATTTGCATCAATTATAAGTAGTGTAGTTATATCTATACTTATTGCTATTATATGGATTTTGTGCTTATCTTTAATTGTTGCTAGCACAGGTATTATACGGTTACATCCTATTGTTTTAAGACTAGCCAATCAGTTTATTTATGGATTATTTCCATTAACTTTGGCGATTGGTAAAGTGAGAGGGGTTACTAAGGATCAACTCCGCCAGTCTATGATTGATTTAATCAATCATTTAGTAATGCTAGATATGTATACGGTAGATCCAGAACGTATATTATTATTAACTCCTCACTGTTTACAAGAAAGTTCGTGTGTTCATAAGGTTACACATGATGTATATAATTGTAAGCAGTGTGGGCGATGCCAGGTTGGTAATTTGTTGCAAGTGGCTAAGGACTATGGTTGTCAATTTATAGTTGTCACTGGAGGCACCTTAGCGCGGATGAAGGTAAAGGAAGCACGCCCAAAAGCTATTGTAGCAATAGCTTGCGAACGAGATTTAGCAAGTGGAATGGCTGATGTATTTCCCATCCCAGTTATTGGGGTATTAAATGAACGTCCTAATGGGCCATGTTGTAATACAACAGTCGATTCTGAACGTGTTCGAGCAGTAGTAGAACAATTGATTGGTAGGAATAGTAATGATAGAGGTAAAGACTAATCAACAACAAAATATTCGATTGCTCGCTGTAAAAGCATTGAGTGAAATTAATCGCAATGGTGCTTATGCAAATATAAAGTTGCAAGAGTATTTACAGAAATATCATCTATCCGATTTAGATCGAAGATTCTTTACTGAACTTGTGTATGGGGTCATTCGTAGAAAAAATTACTTGGATGCTATTATTGTTCACTTTGCAAAGCGACCCTTAAAGAAACTATCTTCTATGGTTGTGGAAATCCTTAGACTTGGTATTTATCAAATTATCTATATGGATAAGGTTCCTGAAAGTGCGGCTGTTAACGAATCTGTTAAACTCGCCAAAAAGCTAACTAGAGGTTTATCTGGTTTTGTAAATGCTGTTTTGCGTTCGGTTTTACGTGAAAGTGATAGCATTTCTATCGGTGAACTAGCTAAGTCCGAAGCTGAAGAAATTTCCTTTATCTACAATCAACCATTATGGCTTGTCAACTTATGGATAAAAGAAATGGGAAAAGATAAGACCGTAGATCTTTGTTCTTGGTTTAATGAACAACCTCGTTTGACGGCTCGCATAAATACAGTGAAAGTATCTATTGAGGATTGTTTAAAAGAATTAGAAGATTTAGATTGGATTGTAGAACAGGATACATATATTCCTGAAGTAGTTTATATTGATGGACATCAAGGTCATTTAGAAAAAGCTAAACCTGTTTTAGAAGGTCATATTACTTTTATGGATAAAGCATCTATGTTAGTAGCCCATGTGGTAGATCCTCAACCAGGAGAGCTTATCTTAGACTGTTGTGCTGCACCAGGTGGCAAGTCTATGCATATGGCAAGTCTTATGAATAATACAGGAGCTATTATGAGTTGTGATATTTACGACCATAAATTAGAACTGATTAATCAAAATGCTGAGCGATTAGGTGTATCTATTATTTCTACTAAGCTTCAAGATGGTCGTTATCTTCCTGATAATTGGAAAGAACAATTTGATCGCGTCTTAGTTGATGCTCCTTGTTCTGGTCTAGGTATATTACAAAAGAAATTAGACATGCGTTGGCGTAAAACAGAGTCTTTACTTATTGAGTTGCCGCCGTTACAACTTGAAATATTAGAAAAAGCTTCTGAAATGGTTAAGGTTAATGGATATTTAGTATATTCCACATGTACTATGAATAGTGGTGAAAATGAAGCTGTTCTAAATAAATTCTTGGCAATTCATAAGAACTTTATCATCGATCCTGTATCATATAAAGGGGCACCACAAGCTATAGATGGTATGATTACAACCTATCCACCGCGAGATCATATGGATGGTTTCTTTATGGCTCGCATGAAACGCTTATCATAATATAAGAAATGGAGCACCATGATAGAATTATTGGGTAAGTCTTTAGAAGAATTACAATCTATCTTTAAGACCCATAATATACAAAAGTTTCGAGCGAAACAGTTAATTGACTATATCTATCATAGATATATTTTTGATTTTGAAGACATGACACAATTTCCGAAAGACTTGCGTCAATGGCTAGGTGATAATTGTGTTATTTCTTTACCTACATTAATTACAGAGTCTATTGCCCCTGATGGAAAGACTCGCAAAATACTTGTAGAGATGTCAGATCAAAGTCGTGTGGAAGCAGTTTTGATGGAGCAACACTATGGGTATTCTGTATGTGTTTCCTCTCAAGTGGGGTGTGCTATGGGATGTGTATTCTGTGCTTCTACACAAGGTGGCTTATACAGAGATTTAACAGTCGCTGAGATTATTGGACAAGTTGTCATATTTGGGGCTCTTACTAAAGAGGAAATACACTCTGTTGTCGTTATGGGCGCAGGGGAGCCGTTACAAAATTATGATAATGTATTACAAGCATTACAACTACTACATGATCCTATGATTTGTAATATTAGTTATCGTAAGATGACGATTTCCACTTGTGGTTGGGTTCCTAATATTTATAAATTAGCTGATGAAGGTTTGCCAATTACCTTAGCACTTTCATTACATGCTACAAATAATGAAGTTCGTCGTAGTATTATGCCCGTTGGGGCACGTTATGAATTGACGGAAGTCTTAGATGCGGTAAAATACTATTATAATACGACACAGCGTCGTGTTACCTTTGAGTATATTCTTATAGATTCTGTAAATGCATCTATAGATGATGCTCATGCTTTGGGGAAAATCTGTAAAGATTTCCCAAATTGTCATGTTAACTTGATCCCAGTTAATGGCAATGAACATATTGAATTATATAAACCATCTATTACGAATATGAATACATTTAAAGACATCGTTAGTTCCTATGGCGTATCAGTAACGGTACGAAAGGAAATGGGCGATGCAATCCAAGCCGCATGTGGGCAGTTAAAGGCTGCTCATGGTCGGAAAAAGGAGAATCATGAATAATTTTGTTGGTTTAAGTAAAATTGGGCTTGTACGCCAGCGTAACGAGGACCGTTTTTTCATTGATGGCCATATTTGTGCTGTTACTGATGGCATGGGTGGTTATAGCGGTGGTGAAATCGCAAGTACCTATGCTGTAGATGAAATAAAAGAATATTTGTCCTCCCTTGAAACGATAGGTCAACAAGACTTATGTGATGCTATCATTCACGCTAATCAACGTATTGTAAATCGCGTTGCTTGTGAAGAACGACTTGCTGGTATGGGTACTACCGCTGTAGTTACAGCTATAAATGGTAATCAACTTTACTGGGCAAGTGTTGGTGATAGTCGTTTGTATGTATATAGAGATGGTCATTTACGACAAATTACTACGGATCATTCTATGGTACAAGAATTATTAACAGCTGGAGAGATTACAAAGGATGAAATGCTAAATCACCCTCAACGTAATTTATTAACTCGTGCAGTCGGTGTTGATGAAATCTTAGAGGTTGATAGTGGTGTAGAGTCTATTCTTCCCGGTGATCGTATTTTACTTTGCACTGATGGATTAAGTGGCTATGTATCTGATGATGTAATTGCCTCTGCATTACAATCAACGGATGATGATATGTTGGTTATTAAATCATTGATGGAAGCTGTATATGAAGTCGGAGCAGGAGATAATGTGACCATTGTGGTGGGAACAATCTAATCTAGAAATGGAGAAATAATGAGTACTATGAATATAAAAGGCATACTTCTAGATAACCGCTACCGTATTGTTGATAAAATTGGCGTTGGTGGAATGGCTGATGTATACCTTGGAGAAGATACCTTACTAGGTAGACAAGTAGCAATAAAAGTATTGCATGCTAATTTTGCAAATGATGATGAATTTGTGACTCGATTTAAACGAGAAGCACAAGCGGCAGGTAAATTAAATCATCCCAATATTGTAAATATGTATGATGTAGGTTTTGACCAAAATTTACATTACATTGTTATGGAATATGTAGATGGTGAAACCTTAAAAAAATATATAACTCGTCATGGAAGACTGTCTATAGATGAGGCTGTTAAATTTACTATTGCCATAGCTGAAGGCTTAGAGCACGCTCATACAATGGGTATTGTTCATTGTGATATAAAACCACATAATGTTATTATTACCAATACTGGGCGCGTTAAAGTAACTGACTTTGGTATTGCTCGTGCAATAAATGCAACTAACACAGTTATGTATACGAATTCGATTTTGGGTTCTGCACACTATTTATCACCAGAGCAAGCTAGTGGTAAACCGGTAGATGGAAATACAGATATCTATTCATTGGGTGTTGTATTGTATGAAATGCTTACAGGTCGTGTACCATTTGAAGGGGAAACGCCAATTGCAGTAGCATTAAAACACGTTCGTGAGAAGGTAGAACCTCCAACTCGATATAATCCATCAATTCCTCCGCTTTTAGAAGCTGTTGTTATGAAAGCATTATCTAAAAATCCTGCAGATCGTTTTGATTCTATCTCTGATATGATCAGTGATTTGCGGTTATCTCAAGGTTTTACAATGGGGAAAACACAACGTCATGAACCATATGATTTTGCTACACAAATGATTCCTGCGGTTGATCCTGAAGCACTTGAAGATCTAAGTACTATTCAAGAAGAACGTAAAGACGAGGGTAAAAAGAAGAGTATGTTAAGTAAAATTGCATCGATTCCACAAAAATACATCGTTCTAGGTGCTGCTGTCATTTTCTTAGTAGCATTTTTAGGTGCTTTCTTAAGCTACGGAAATTTCTGGAGTAATACAACAGTAGATGTACCTAATGTGGTAGGCAAACAAGTTTCTGTAGCAAAAAATATCTTAGAAGATAAACATTTGCGTGTGTCTACAAGTGAAGTTACTAATCCTGATGTGCCAGCTGGTCAAGTTATTTCTCAAACACCTGGGGCTGGAGAAAAGGTTAAAGAGCAACGGACGATTCACCTTGTAGTTTCTAAAGGTGTAGGCGATATTACTGTGCCAGATTTAACTGATTTAACTGTGGATCAAGCCCGTCAACGACTTAAAGATTTAGGTTTAGTTGTGGGGAAAATAACACAGCAATCTGTAGATGGTAAAAAAGATGGTGTAATCATTGCTCAGAGTCCTTCCGGAGATTCTAAAGTGTCTAAAGGGACAACAATTGATCTCGTTGTAAATAAAGCGAAGGCTAAGAAAGTCAAAGTACCTAATCTTGTTGGTATGACATTAAAAGATGCTCGTGATACATTGAGTAATATTCAACTAGGTGTAAACCAAGTATCTGGATCTGTGGAAGAAAAATCTGTGGTTATAGAGCAAAGCATTAAAGCTGGCGATGAAATTGACGAAGGCTCCACATTAAATCTTACGACTGAGTTCAAAGATGATAAAAAGAAATCTGATAAAAAAGATGGAAACAGTGGTAATAAAACAACTGGTACTATAGATGTTACTGTACCAGCTGGTTCTAAAAATCAAGAACTTAAAATTGTCGTAAAAGATGATGAAGGTTCCGCAGTAATTTATGATGATACCAATAAACCTGGAGATCGTATTGTTCGAAAAGTGTCCGGTGTAGGTAATGTACGTATTGAGGTATACCTCAATGGTGCATTAGTGCAAGAAACTGCATTATAAGAGGTACTATGATTACAGGCATTGTTGTCAAAAATATGAATGGGTACTTTTATGTACAAGATGATACGGGCACCATTCATGAATGTAAGGTTCGTGGCAGACTTAAGAAAGGTCGTTATAGTTTACTTGTGGGTGACCGCGTTACGATTTCGGAGGATGGGTTCGTTGAATCCATCCATGGACGTCATAATTCGATGGTACGTCCAGCAGTAGCTAATATTGACCAAGTTGTATTAGTTGTGGCTGCCCATGAACCAGATATTAATGAGCTATTACTTAATAAAATGCTCGTTATGATTGAACATGCGGATATACCTATCGTGCTATGTATCAATAAATGTGACCTGATGGATTCAGAGACGGAAACTATGGTTGATCTTTATAAATCAATTGGTTATAAGGTTTTGATGACATCCACATATAATATGACAGGCATCGATGATTTACGTCATGTGCTTCAACATAAGGTAACAGCTTTTGCAGGTCCATCTGGTGTTGGTAAGAGTAGTCTTTTAAATGCAGTAGACCCAAAATTCGCCTTCCAGACTGGGGAGGTAAGTGATAAGATTAAACGTGGCAAACACACCACTCGTCACGCTTCTTTATATAGTTTAGATGCAGATTCTTTTATCATGGATACACCTGGATTTAGTGCTATTGAATTTAATGATGTTTCCCTTGAAAGATTGCCTACATTATTCCCAGAATTTGGTGAATATGTTGATACTTGTAAATTTAGTCCTTGCTATCATGAACATGAACCCATTTGTGGGATTAAAGCTGCTCTAGAAGCTGGTCATATTCATCAAGGACGATATGATGCTTATATGTCTATACGTAATGATATAGAAAGTCAACGAAAGAGGTTTTAATATGATAAAAATTGCACCATCTATGCTTTCCGCAAATTTTGCGGTGTTAAGCGAGGAATTAAAATCTATTGAAGCAGCGGGGGCTGATTTATTACATATCGACATCATGGATGGACACTTTGTTCCTAATCTAACCTTTGGTGCTCCCATTGTGAAAGCCATTCGTCCATATACAAAATTACCATTTGATGTGCATTTGATGGTTACTAATCCTGGTGATTATGTAGAAGAATTTGCAAAAATTGGTGTAGAATATTTTACTTTTCATCAAGAAACTGTACCTCATATGCATCGTTTGATTCAACATATCAAGCAGTGTGGGATGAAGGCTGGTGTAGCATTGAATCCTAGTACACCTGTATCTCTACTAGAAGATGTAGCTGCAGATTTAGATATGATTTTAATTATGTCTGTGAATCCAGGATTTGGAGGACAATCTTTTATTAAGAATGCCATAAAAAAAGTTAAACAAGCCAAGATATTGTTAGAAGAAGTAGACAATTCAACGGCAGTCATTGAGGTGGACGGTGGTATTAACGATATTACTTGTGTACCGATTAAAAGAGCGGGGGCTACAGTTTTAGTTGCTGGTTCTGCAGTGTTTGGAGCAGAAAATCGTGCAAGTATGATTGACTCCATTCGCAATAATTAAATAAATATTTTCATAATATTCTATAATTCAAATTTGAACATAAGATCGTACATCAATAAGAAAGAGAATGTATTTAAAATAAGGAGTGAGGAATACTTAAAGAATTCCTCACTCCTTGCTTGCTTTTGCCATGATTTTTTGTTAGAATTATTAGGTATGAAAAATATGCACGTCAGTGGACTTCGGTACTGTGCCTAATTTTGGGTGACCCGAAGGATGAAGCGGCGGAGGTTAATTAACAGGAGGTGCCACAATGGCAGTAGTATCAATGAAACAATTATTAGAGGCTGGTGTACACTTTGGTCATCAGACTAGAAGATGGAACCCTAAAATGGCGAAATTCATCTTCACTGAACGCAATGGTATTTATATCATTGATTTGTCTAAAACAGTTAAAAAAGTAGAAGAAGCTTACAATTTCTTGCGTGAAGTTGCTTCCCAAGGCGAAGTAATCTTGTTCGTAGGTACTAAAAAACAAGCTCAAGAAGCTATTAAAGAAGAAGCTATCCGTGCTAACATGTTCTTCGTTAACGAACGTTGGTTGGGCGGTATGTTGACTAACTTCAAAACAATTGAAACTCGTATTAAACGTTTAAAACAATTGGAAGCTATGGCAGAAGACGGTACTTTCGAAGTATTGCCTAAAAAAGAAGTTATCGGTCTTCGTCATGAAATGGATAAATTGGAAAAATATCTTGGTGGTATCAAAGATATGCCTAAAATGCCAGGTGCTCTTTTCGTAGTAGATCCTAAAAAAGAAAAAATTGCTATTGCGGAAGCTAAAAAATTGGGCATTCCAGTGGTTGCAACAGTTGACACTAACTGTGACCCAGATGAAGTTGATTTCCCAATTCCAGCAAATGACGACGCTATCCGTGCTGTTAAATTGTTGGCTGGCAAAATGGCTGACGCTGTTCTTGAAGGTCGTCAAGGCGAATCCTTCGAAGAAGCATTAGATAACATGGTAGCTGACTCTGCTGAAATGGTTCGAGACGGTAAAGCTTAATCGTTGTCGTATTAGCATTTGAAAGATAAATCTATAACATATATAATTGGGGTAAGGACTATATCCTTACCTTAATTAATACTAGGAGGAACAAAATAATGGCAATTACTGCTGCTTTGGTAAAAGAATTGCGCGACATGACTGGCGCAGGTATGATGGACGCTAAAAAAGCATTGGTTGAAACTGACGGTAATATCGATAAAGCGGTTGACCTTCTTCGTGAAAAAGGTTTGGCTGCGGCAGCTAAAAAAGCTGGTCGTATTGCAGCTGAAGGTGTAGTACAATCCTACATTCATGCAGGTGGTCGTATCGGTGTTTTAGTGGAAGTTAACTGTGAAACTGACTTCGTTGCAAAAACTGATGATTTCCAAAATTTAGCACGCGACATCGCAATGCAAATTGCAGCTGTAAATCCTACATACTTGAACCGTGAAGAAGTTCCTACTGAAGTAATTGAACACGAAAAACAAGTATTATTGGAACAAGCTAAAGTAGAAGCTGAAGAAGACGTTAAAGCTGGTCGTAAACCAAAACCTGAAGCTGTTTTAGAAAAAATGGTTGCAGGTCGTATTGAAAAATTCTATAAAGAAAATTGCCTATTAGAACAAGTATTCATTAAAGATGGCGATAAAACTGTTACAGACATCATTAATGAAAGTATTGCAAAAATCGGTGAAAACATCAACGTACGTCGTTTTGTTCGCTATGGTTTAGGTGAAGGCATTGAAAAACGCCAAGATGACTTCGTAGCAGAAGTAATGGCATCTGTTGGTAAATAATTAATAAACAATAAGAGAACACCGTACAGTGTTCTCTTATTTTGCAATAGAGGAGTAAAAATATGGCAAAAAGAAAGTTTCGACGTATTGTTTTAAAGTTGAGTGGTGAAGCATTAGCAGGTGAACAAGGTTTTGGTATTAATCCTGATGTTGTTGAAGAATTTGCAAAAGAAATTGCTGCTTTAGCAAAATCCACTGATTTAGAAATCGCGATTGTTGTTGGTGGCGGTAACCTATGGAGAGGTTTAGCTGGTAGCAATCAAGGTATGGATCGTGCTACTGCTGACTATATGGGGATGCTAGCAACAGTGATGAACTCCTTAGCATTGCAAGATGCATTAGAGCAAGCTGGTGTAGATACACGTGTTCAAACAGCTATTGAAATGCAAGAAATTGCAGAACCTTATATTCGTCGTCGCGCTATTCGTCATTTAGAAAAAAAACGTATCGTTATCTTCGGTGCTGGCCTTGGTAAACCTTACTTCTCTACAGATACAACAGCTGCATTACGGGCCGCTGAAATTGAAGCCGATGCTATTTTAATGGCAAAGAAATTTGCAGATGGCGTATATGATTCTGACCCTAAGACAAATCCTAATGCTGTTAAATTTGATGAATTAACATATAACGAGATTATCACAAAAGAATTAAAAGTAATGGATGCTACATCTACAACTTTATGTAAAGATAACAATATTCCTATTATTGTATTTAGCATGGATATTCCTGGTAATATTACAAAAGCTGCTAAAGGTGAAGAAATAGGGACCATTGTTCGAGGAGAATAATTCATATGGAAATTAAAGAATTGTTACAACAAGCAGAAGACCGCATGAATAAGTCTATTGAGGCTTTAAAACATGAATTCGCATCTATTCGTACAGGCCGTGCTAGTGTAGCACTACTTGATAAAGTAATGGTTGATTACTATGGAAGTCCATCACCCATTAATCAAGTTGCGAATATCTCCGTGCCTGAACCTCGCATGATTGTGATTGCACCTTGGGATAAAACAATGATTGGTGCTATTGAAAAAGCAATTTTACAATCTGATTTAGGTTTGAACCCTGGTAATGATGGTGCACAAATTCGTTTAAGTATTCCTCAATTAACTGAGGAACGTCGTAGAGAAATCGTTAAAGTAGTTCATAAAAAGGCTGAAGATGCAAAAGTTGCAGTGCGCAACATTCGTCGCGATGTAAATGAAGCATTAAAAAAAGAAGAGAAAGCTAAAACGATTACTGAAGATGATGCTAAAGACGGTTTAGATCAAATCCAAAAGCTTACCGATGCTAAAGTTAAGCAAATCGATGAGTTAAAAGTAGTAAAAGAAAAGGACGTATTAGAAGTATAATGTTTGATTCTAATAGCCTTATTGGAATACCATGGCAGCTTGCAAAGTCTCGTTTGCAGGCTGCCCATATTCCTTTTAAGGTAATGATTGGTGGATCCTTTAATCGCTTCTTTGAAATTTCAGATAAAGGATTTTATGTGGCACGTATTACAAAGGTTGATGAGTGCTTACATATACTACTATATAGACCAATGATTGCCAGCGACTTCGGAAATTCTATCGAGGTAGACTATGCTAAAGAAATTATTTAACCGTAAACGTTCTGATACGCCTGTCATTGATCGTAATATAATTCCACAACATGTTGCTATTATTATGGATGGTAATGGACGATGGGCTAAACGCAGAGGCATGCCGCGCTCCATGGGGCATCGTGCTGGTGCAGATGTATTAAAAGAAATTGTTATGGCCGCAGATGAGATCGGAATTAGAGCTCTTACGGTATATGGTTTCTCCACGGAGAACTGGAAACGTCCTGAACAGGAAGTTTCTTTACTTATGTCTCTCATAAAAGAATACTTAAATAATAATGTTAAGTATATGCATGAACATAATGTACGCATTCGATTTATTGGTTTTATTGGAGGGCTTTCAGAAAACCTACAAAAAATCATTCAAGATGCAGAATTATTAACTCAGAATAATACAGGCCTCACATTACAGTTAGCGATTAACTATGGTGGGCGTGATGAAATAGTTAGAACTATCCGCGACATTGTAAAATCCGTTGCGGATGGCGTTATTACAATGGACAAAATTACTGAAGAATATGTAAGTTCTCAATTATTCACTAAAGAGTTTAGTGATGTAGATTTATTAATTCGTCCTAGTAGTGATTTTAGAATTAGTAATTTTTTGTTATGGCAACTAGCGTATGCTGAATTTTGGTTTACCGATTTGCATTGGCCAGATTTTACTAAGGAAACTTTACTTGAAGCTGTGGCGGCATATCAGAAACGAGAACGCCGATTTGGTGGCTTATGTGATGAGGAATAAAAAATGTTAAAAACACGTGTTATTACCGCTGTTATTGGTTTTATTATTGCCTTAGGGGCCATTACATTTGGTGGATTAGTATATGATGTGCTAATTACACTTTTAGCTTTATTAGGGTGGCGTGAGTTTGTATTACTTGGTAAAGCTAAACGTGTTCGGATATCCATTATATGGGGATATATTAGCATTTTATTGCTAATGATTGCTCTTGCATGTCATCAGTATATTATAGCTATAGCTATTTTAGTATTAAGTTTATTTGCCAATTATATGTTGTGTACATTTGGTGAAAGTAAGTACTCGATGTCTAGTGTATCCTTTAGTGTATTTGGTTTATTATATATTGGTATGGGTATGACTTCATTACTCTTGATTCGTCATGACTCAATTTACATGGATTTATCAATGCCTTTTGAACTATATAACTGGGGCACTATTACACTTTGGTTATTATTGTTTACTACTTGGGCTAGCGATACCTTTGCATACTTTTCAGGTCGAGCTTTTGGTAAACGTAAAATAGTACCATCCATTAGTCCTAATAAAACACTAGAAGGTTTTATTGGTGGATTTATCGGCTGTATCCTTACAGGTGCAGTATTTTCGTATATCGTTGGCATTCCTTGGTGGATGGGAATCCATGTAGGTATGATTAGCGGTATATTAGCACCATTAGGTGATTTGTTTGAATCAAAGATTAAACGACTATGTAATGTAAAAGATTCTGGTACATTATTACCAGGTCATGGCGGTGTATTGGATCGCTTTGATAGTTTATTATTTGCGGCTCCCATTACATTAGTATATATATTGCTATTTTCGTACTAATTTTATAGAGGTACACTTATGAAATACCTAAGTATTATCGGCAGTACTGGCTCAATCGGTACACAGACGCTTGATGTGGTGTCTCAACATCCAGATCAATTCAAGGTGGTTGCCTTAGTGGCACATCATAATATTGACCTCTTAGAACATCAGATTAAAGAATATAAACCTTTGGTGGCTGGTCTTGTAGATGAAGGTGCTTTTAAAGAATTACAAGCACGCTATACAGGTCCTACAAAATTGATAGGTGGTAAGGAAGCCCTCATTGCAGCAGCTACAATTCAAGAAGCAACAATGATTGTTACTGCTATTGTAGGTGCTGCGGGAATTGAGCCTACAGTGGAAGCTATAAAACAAGGGAAGACTATAGGTCTAGCTAATAAAGAAACTCTTGTTGCTGGAGGTCCATTAATTACGGCTTTAGCTAAAGAACATGGCGTGCAAATCCTACCTATCGATAGTGAACATAGTGCTATATTTCAGTGCTTAGAAGGACAGAAACGTGACAATGTTGATTCTTTAATTGTCACTGCTTCTGGTGGACCTTTACGCACATGGGATTCTAGTAAAATTCAAACTGCAACTGCTGCAGATTGTTTGCGACATCCTACCTGGAATATGGGTAATAAAATAACTATAGACTCTGCCTCTTTATTCAATAAAGGCTTAGAGGTAATAGAAGCTCATTGGTTATTTGGTTTTGATTTTGATCATATTGATGTAGTAGTACATCCTCAAAGTATTGTTCATTCTATGATACGTATGAAGGATGGTGCGATATTAGCGCAAATGGGTAATCCAGATATGCGCGAGCCCATTCAATATGCTTTGACGTATCCCAAACGTGAAGTTTTAAGTATGAATCATCTTGATTTTAGTCAAGCACTACAATTGGAGTTTTTACCTCCACGGTATGACGATTTTCCTGCACTTCGACTTGCGTATGAGGTGGGACGTGCTAGTGGATTTAAACCTGCTGTATTTAATGCAGCTAATGAAACGGCAGTATATGCCTTTTTAGAAGATAAAATCGCCTTTGGTGATATTTATAAAGTCGTTACTTCTGTTCTTGAATCTATGGGACCAGAAGATGATTTTACATTAGATAATTTATTATCCATCGATAGATGGGCCCGTGAAAAGGCAACATCGTTGATGTTATAGGAGAATATATGATTACGGCATTAGCCACAATATTTGTATTTGGTTTAATTGTGTTTATTCATGAATTAGGCCATTTTATTACAGCTAAGATGTCAGGTATGCAAGTTGATGAATTTGCTATAGGTTTTGGTCCAGCCATATTTAAAGTACAAAAAGGGGAAACTTTATATTCTATTCGTATAATTCCTCTTGGAGGATTTAATCGTATTGCTGGTATGACACCTGACGAGCCTCTTAATGAGCGCTCCTTTTATAATAAACCTGCGTGGAAAAAATTTATTGTTATTTCTGCAGGGGCTGTATTTAACTTTATATTAGCCATTGTACTTTTCTTTGGCCTAAATGTGACTGTAGGAAATCTTACATATACAAATGAACCTGTAATTGGTAACATTATTGCGGGTAGTTCTGCAGAACAGGCTCATTTAGAAGCTAACGATAGAATTATTACGATTGATGGTAAAAAAATTAGTACTTGGGATGATATTCGTCCTAGCTTACAAGGCACAGCAAACCATGGTGTAACTGTTGTTGTAGAGCGTGAAGGACAAACTATAGAGACTACGGTAATACCTAAAATGGAACAATATAGTCCTAAGATTGGTATCTACCCTAGCTTTACTCGTGAAACTTATAGTATTGGTGAATCTTTGAGCCTTGCTGTTAGTCGGACGGGGCAAACTATTGTTGCTATGGTCAGTGGGATTTACGATATGATTCGTGGCACACAAGCAGCCGAATTATCTGGTCCAGTAGGAATTTCCCAAATGGCAGGTACTATTGCACAATCAGGATTTGCACCACTATTAAGTTTTGCTGCATTCCTTAGTATTAACTTAGGGGTTATTAATCTTTTACCATTACCTGTTTTAGATGGTGGTCACTTGATTATTATCTTGGCGGAAGCTATAACAGGCCGTAGATTACCTGCTAAAGCTCTTATGTATATACAAATGGTTGGGGTTGCCTTAATGGTAGCATTATTCTTATATGTAACAACGCAGGATATTTTCCGTTTACTATAAGACAGATGGGAGATTACAATGATTGTACGTAAACCAACAAATGGTATCTATGTAGGTACAGTTAAAATCGGCGATTATGCACCGGTAAGTATTCAATCTATGATTACTACGGATCCAGTACATACAGAGAAGGCAATTGCAGAAATTAATCATTTAGCAGAGGCTGGTTGTGAACTGGTTCGTGTCGCCGTTCCTACAATGGCATCTGCAAAGGCTTTAAAGGCTGTTAGAGCGGGCATTTCAATTCCTTTGATCGCCGATATTCACTTTGATTATAGATTAGCTTTAGAAGCTATTGAAAATAATGTTGATGGATTGCGCATTAATCCAGGAAATATTGGTGGTGAAGATAAGGTTTTAGCCGTTATTGAAAAGGCAAAACCTAAACAAATCCCAATTCGCATTGGTGTTAATGCAGGCTCTTTACCAAAGCATATTCTCGATGCTCATGGAGGACATCCTACAGCGGATGGTATGGTTGAAACAGCTTTAGAACACGTAAGAATTTTAGAAAAACTCGATTATCGTCAAATGAAATTATCCATTAAAGCAACGGAAGTACCTCTAATGGTGGAAGCATATCGTAAGTTATCTGATAAGATTCCTTATCCGTTACATTTAGGTGTAACAGAAGCTGGTACTATTAAACAAGGCACTATTAAATCTGCTATGGGGATTGGTGCATTATTGCTCGATGGCATTGGTGATACATTACGGGTATCCTTAACTGGAGATCCAATTCACGAAATTGAAGTAGGTAGAAGTATTTTAAGTAGCTTAGGATTAAGAAATTTTGGGGCCACTATGATATCTTGTCCTACATGTGGTCGTTGCCAAGTAAATTTATTTGATATGGCTGGTATTGTAGAAGAACGTCTAGCATTCATAAAAGCGCCTATTAAGGTTGCCGTTATGGGGTGTGTCGTAAATGGTCCAGGGGAAGCGCGTGAGGCCGACTTTGGTATTGCTGGTGGTGATGGTCAAGGTATTATTTTCCGTAAAGGGAAAGTTATTAAGACTGTACCAGAAGCTGAATTAGTAGATACATTGTTTAGAGAAATTGACCAATATTTAGAAAATTTAGATGAGGAGTCTTTATGTTAGCCACTAAATTATATGCACCTACATTGCGTGAGGTTCCATCTGACGCTGATGTAGTAAGCCAACAGCTTATGCTTCGCGCTGGTTTTATGCGTAAAACTGCAAATGGTTTATATAGTTTTTTACCATTGGGTTGGAAAAGTATTAAAAAGATTGAAGCTATTGTACGTGAAGAAATGGATCGTGCTAGTGCTCAAGAAATTATGATGCCAATTTTACAGCCTGCAGAAATTTGGAAAGAGTCTGGCCGTTGGAACGCATATGGCGCAGAAATGATGCGTATCAATGATCGTCATGATAATGAGTTTTGTCTAGGACCAACACATGAAGAGATGATTACAACCCTCGTTAAAAATGAGATTAACTCATATCGTCAATTACCAGTCAACTTATATCAAATTCAAAGTAAATTCCGTGATGAGCGCCGTCCACGTTATGGCTTGATGCGTAGCCGTGAATTCATTATGAAAGATGCTTATTCTTTTGATGTAGATGAAGCGGGTTTAGATGAATCCTATAAATCTATGTACGATGCATATACACGTATTTTTACACGTTGTGGTCTTACATTCCGCCCAGTAGAGGCTGATAGTGGTGCCATCGGTGGTAGTGGTACGCATGAGTTCATGGCCATTGCTGAAGCAGGTGAAGCAGATATCGTATATTGTACTAAATGCGATTACGCTGCCAATATCGAAATTGGTAAGCCTGGCATCATAAAACAGGATGAAGAAGTTCTTCAAGAGTTATCCGTTGTAGATACTCCTAATGCTAGCACTATTGAAGCTGTTGCGGAAATGCTAAACTTACCACTACATAAAACTATTAAAGCTGTAGTGTTCTCTATTGATGGTAAAGTGGTATTAGCCATTGTTCGTGGTGACCATGAAGTAAATGAAGTCGCTGTACAACATGCCGTACTTGGCTCTGTAGAGCCTGAGATGGCTACCCCTGAAGAATTGGAAAAAGTAGGTTTAACAGCTGGCTTTATCAGTCCTGTAGGATTACAACAAACAGATGAATTTGCTATCGTTGTTGATGAATCTGTTATGGAAACTTACAATGTTTGTGGCGGTGCTAATAAAAAAGATGCTCACTATGTTAATATCAATCCAAAACGGGATTTTAATGTAGAAGACATTATTGTTGCTCCAATTCGTTTGATCACGAAGGACGATGTGTGTCCTAAATGTGGTGGCGCTTTAGAACATGCTAAAGGCATCGAAGTGGGTCAAGTATTTAAATTGGGTACAAAGTATTCTGAAGCATTACAAGCTACATTCTTAGATCAAAATGGTCGTCCTAATCCAATGATTATGGGTTGCTATGGTATCGGTGTATCTCGTACACTAGCTGCTGCTATTGAGCAATATCACGATGAAAATGGTATTATTTGGCCACGTTCTATTGCTCCATTTGAAGCAGTTATTGTCCCAATTAATGCAAAAGACGAAGCATTAATGTCTACTAGTCAAACTATTTATACTGCATTACAAAATGCTGGTGTAGATGTATTGTTAGATGATCGTAAAGATCGTGCAGGTGTTAAGTTCAAAGATGCTGATTTGATTGGTTATCCACTTCGCATTACAGTAAGTAAAAATACTCTTGAGAATAACGAAGTAGAAATTCAAATCCGTAAGTCTGGAGAAGCTCTTCCATGTGCTATTGATTCTGTAGCTGATAAAGTAACAGAAATGCTCCAAAACTTATAATAGAATTGCGATTCTAGTGAATTTTCATTAGGGTCGCAATTTTTCTTTCTAAACTTGAATTAATAGATTAAATAAGTCATAATTAAATGATAGAATATTTGGAATGGAGGTGCTATATGCTTGTAGATTTTCATATGCATTCCATCTTTTCAGATGGTGTTGAAACACCTAAAGATCTATTGCAACATGCCATAGACTGTAATGTATCTATGATGGCTTTAACCGATCATGATGAAATAGACGGCATTCAAGCATTGCGTGTTGCTCAAAAAGAGTTAGATCCTAATGAATCTATTAAAATCGTAAATGGCTGTGAATTTAGTGCTGATTATAAAGATAAGTCAATTCATATTTTAGGATATTGTTTTGATGAAAATAATAAAGATTTAATCGATTTTATTACGTTTTTTAAAGGAAAACGTGAAGAACGTATCGATGAAATTATTCGTCGTTGTAACAATGAAGGATATTATATTACAAAAGAAGAGCTCATTAAACAATTTCCTGATACTAAAGCTTATGGTCGCCCACATATTGGTAAACTTTTAATTGATGGTGGTTATGCCAAGGATATTAATGATGTATTTAAAGGTATTCTTCGAAAAGATAGTCCTTGCTATGTTCCTAAGGTAAAAGTAGAGGTTCCTTATATTATTGATATTATACATAAAGCTGGAGGACTTGCTGTTATGGCTCATCCTAAATTGGTTACCAGTGATGAATATGTGTTGGAAATGTTAGATTATGATTTTGATGGTATGGAGGTATATCACTCAAAGCATAATGATGATGATGTGGAGCGATATAAAGAATTCGCTATAAAGCATAAGCTATTTATTACTGGTGGTTCTGATTACCATGGTATTGTAGGCAAGAAACCTGATAGATTTGGTGATTACTTAGTATCTGGTAAGGATGTATCAGAATTTATTAGTTTGTTATAAATGACGAGGTAGGCTATGGAAGTCGTTGCTTTTGTAGGTAGTAGTGGCACAGGTAAAAGTCATCGTGCCCTCGTAGTTGCTCATGAAAATAAAATTGAATGTATCATCGATGATGGTATTTTGATTCATGATAATAAAATTGTAGCTGGCTTTTCTGCAAAAAAAGAGTCTAGTCGTTTAAAAGCTGTTCGTCGTGCTATTTTTCAAGACGAAGTACAAGTTAAATCCGTACGAGAACAATTAGATAAGATTAAACCTAATAAGCTTATGATTATCGGCACTTCTGATAATATGGTTAAGAAGATTACTAAAGCTTTAGGCTTACAAGAACCTGATCGATATATTCGTATAGAAGATGTTGCAACACCTAAGGAAATTGAAAAGGCACAACATGCACGTCTTAAAGAGGGTAAACATATAATTCCTGTGCCGACTATGGAATTAAAGCCACACTTTAGGGGGTATTTGATTGATCCAATCAAAACCATGTGGCGCCGCAGGACTTTGAAAAAACAAGATCAAGATACCTTAGGTCAAATTGGTTCTGAAGGATTTGAACGTTCTGTTGTACGGCCTGCTTTTAGCTACTATGGTCGACTCACTTTTGACGATGAAGTAATTATTAAATTGATTAGAAATGGGTTAAAAAAAGTAGCTGGTGTCGATGAGACCAGTATAATTTCTTTTAAAAAAAGCGACAAAGGTCAAAACGGTCTTGTTGTTGATATGGCTGTAGTTATTGAACATGGATATCCTGTTAAACCGTTGATGCAACAGGTACAAAAATCTGTTCGCAATGAAATTGAATATATTACCGGCATGTCTATTGAACGCATGTCCATTAAAGTTAAGAATATTATTGAAACAAAACGTAAGATTGTTAAAGTGTAGGAGTTAGAATGAAGTCTTATTATATTTACACCTATGGTTGTCAAATGAATACCGCCGACTCTGAGCGATTATCGCATCAGCTGGAATCTGTTGGGTATATACCAACAGAGAATGTTGAAACTGCAGATTTAATTCTGCTAAATACTTGTGCAGTGCGTGAAAATGCAGAAACTAAAGTTTATGGGCGTATAGGTGAGCTAAAAAGACTAAAACGTAATAATAAAAACTTGATTATCGCCGTCACAGGATGTATGGCTCAAAAAAATCAAGCAGAAATGTTTAAACGAGCTCCTCATATTGATATTGTATTGGGTACTCATAATATTCAACATATTAACGAGATGATTGAAGAAGTACAACATGGACATACGCATCAAATCAGCGTAGATATGGATAACTCTGTATTGCCTGAATTAGAGGCAAAACCAAATGGCTCTTTTTATGCATGGGTACCTATTATGAATGGCTGTAATAAATTTTGCACCTATTGTATTGTTCCCCATGTACGTGGTAGAGAGATTAGCCGTCCTGTAGAGGCCATTGTTAAAGAGGTTACAGACCTAGGGGTTAAAGGATTTAAAGAGATCACTTTATTGGGGCAAAATGTAAACTCTTATGGCCTAGATTTTAAAGATGGTACAGATTTTGGTACATTAATTGATGCTCTTGATGGTATTCCTGGTATAGAACGTATTCGCTATATGACAAGTCATCCTCAAGATATGAGTAAGTCTATGATTGATGCTCTTGGTAGGTCATCCAATATTGTGACGCATTTACATTTACCTATTCAATCTGGTTCCAATCGTATTTTAAAGAAAATGAATCGTCATTACACGGTAGAGCATTATAAAGAATTACTTTCTTATTGCCGTGAAAAAATAAAAGATGTGGTGGTGACTACGGATATTATTGTAGGTTTCCCAGGAGAAACTGAGGAAGATTTTCAAGCTACATTACAATTATTAAAAGATGTGCGCTATGACATGGCGTATACGTTTATCTACTCTAAGCGATCTGGAACGCCAGCAGCAACTATGGATGATCAAATTCCAGAAGAGATTAAGCGCGTTCGCTTACAAACATTGATGGATGTACAAAATGAAATCTCTTATGAATTAAATAAACCTATGGAAGGACAAGTATTTGATATTATTGTAGAGGGACCAAGTCCTCGTGATGAAGACATGTGGTTCGGTCGTACATCTGGTAATAAAATGGTTTTATTCCCTAAGGATGACTCCCTATCAATTGGTCAAACTGTACCAGCTCATATCGATAAAGCTCAAACATGGGTTTGTTATGGTAGTATTGTAAAATAAACTATTAGAATCAAAAAGAACTCGTCACTATTATGTTAACTCTAAGGTTAGAATTTTTATCTAAAATTAGTTTGCTAAACATGTGGTGGCGATGTTCTTTTTTACCATAGATGCTGATTAGAAATCATATGTGTTATAATAATAAAATAATATAAAAGTTGTATATTGAAGACATTCATAGGTATGAACACCATTTACATTTTGTATTTTTACAAAGAAGGTGTAACTATGAAACTTGATTTAAACGCTGTAGGCGAAACGGCATTATTGACACTATATGCAAGAGCGAAAGATTATGAGTCAGATCAATCTGTATTAAAGGATCAGAAATCCTGGGATATTTTAAAGCATATTGATTATGATTTTGATCAATTTAAAGATGTTAAGATGTCTTATTATGGAATTTTAGGACGAGCAAAAGTAATCGATGAAGAGATACGAAACTTTATATCTCTATATCCAGATTGTATCGTCGTATCATTAGGTGCCGGTTTAGATACTATGTTTTATCGAGTCGACAACGGTTATATTGATTGGTATAATATCGATTTTGCCGGAGTGATTGAAGCACGTACACAATTTTTTGAGCCTCATGAACGAGTCCATAATTTAGTGAGTTCTATAACTGATGAATTGTGGACTAAAAATATTGAGATAAATGGACGAAAACTACTGCTTGTTAGTGAAGGTGTAGTTATGTATCTTACATTGGATGAAATGAAGCAGTTTTTAGGCTTGCTGACTGATTCTTTTGAAGAGTTTACGTTATATCTTGATATGATTTCTCCATATGTGGCGAAACGCACTAAACAACATGATATGCTTAGTAAAATGAATGTTTCTTTTCAGTGGGGAACTAAGGACGGTCATGAAATTGTAGTTATGAATCCTAAGCTTAAACAGACTGGATTGATTAATTTTACAGGAAGTATGTTGTCCTTAGCACCTATTGTTTATAAATTATTATACCCGTTTATATATTTGTTTAATAATCGTATGGGAATATACGAATATAAGCGGAATCTGTGATATGACTCATAATATATGAGGTGAATATGAGTAAAAAGCAAACACCTATGATGGAGCAGTATTTAGATATTAAATCTAGATACTCTGAAGAATTATTGTTCTTTCGATTAGGTGATTTTTATGAATTATTTAATGAGGATGCTTTAGTCGCATCACGTGAACTTAATATTACCTTAACAGGTCGTCCTACAGGAGATGAGGAACGCACACCGATGTGTGGCGTTCCTTTTCATGCGGCTGAAAGCTACATAGAAACGCTTGTAAAAAAAGGATATAAAGTTGCTATCTGTGAACAACTAGAAGATCCTAAAGCAGTTAAAGGCATTGTTAAGCGCGATGTCATTAAAGTTGTTACTCCTGGTACAGTGATGACAGAAAATGGTAACGATGCACGGTCAAATAACTTTTTATCATTATTTTATATGGTAAAAGATACGTGGATTCTTGTGTTTTCTGATGTATCTACAGGGGAAGTTATTTGGCACCGCATTACTGATTGTGAAAAACGCAGTGATATGTACGATGCACTCAGCATGTATAGACCAAGTGAAATCATATTGCCTGAAGGAACGATATTACCGCAAGATATTCAGGATTTTATTGAAAATCAATTTAGTAATGTCGTATTTTCTCCTTTTTCTACATACTATACACAACGTGAAGTAGCTGAAAAAGCTGTAACTCATTTCGGTGATTTAGGCCTTATGGAAGAGGATGTATGGGAAGCATTAGGTTATATGCTTTTATATTTAGAGGATATCATTAAATCTGAAATTTCTCATATCAACTATGTACATCAATTAAGTGTAGGTAATCGCCTTATTCTTGATACATCTTCTTTGCGGCACCTTGAAATTACTCATAATTTACGCGATGGTGGACAAAAAGGTACTTTACTGGATGTACTAGATCGTACGTTGACACCAATGGGGGCACGCCTTTTAAAACAATGGCTTGAAAGTCCATTAACTGATATAAATCAAATACAACGTCGTCAAGCAGCCGTTTCAGAACTTATTACACGCGGTGCTGAACGTTCTCATATTCGTAACTTTTTAGATTGTATTTACGATTTTGAACGCATCGTTGGTCGTGTTGAAACCGGATCTGTGTCTCCCAGAGATTTAACGGCTCTTCGTGAGTCATTAGCAGTTCTACCTGATATTAAGAATGTATTAGGTACATGTTCAAGTCTAGCTTTAACATCTATTAATGAGCGCATGCAAGATCATAAAGATATTTATGACTTATTATGTCGAGCTATTGCAGAGCAACCAGCGTTGACATTAAAAGACGGTCGTGTTATTAAAGATGGATTTAATGCTGATTTAGATGAGCTACGTTCTTTAGCGACTAATAGCGAGCAATGGCTTGCTAAGATGGAAGCGGATATTAAAGAAGCTACAGGGCTTTCAAAAATTAAGACTGGTTACAATAAAGTGTTTGGTTACTATTTCGAGGTATCCCATAGTAAATCAGAACAAGTACCAGACTATTTCATACGAAAACAAACCCTGGCCAATGCTGAACGCTATATTACGCCTGAGTTAAAAGAGTTTGAAATTAAAATTCTCAGCGCAAAAGATAAAATCATCGCTTTAGAGCACGAACTATATCAACAATTGCGTAATGATATTAAACTCGTTATCAAAGATGTGCAAGAAACGGCTCGTGCTCTTGCAGACCTTGATGTATTATGCTCATTAGCATTAGTTGGATACGAAGAAAACTATATTTGTCCAACTATTGTGATGAATGGTCAAATCAATATTCGTGATGGTCGTCATCCTGTTATTGAAAAGTTCTTAAAACGTGAGGTATTCGTACCAAATGATATCGTTTTAAATCATGATGAAGAAGAATTTTTACTCATTACAGGCCCTAATATGGCAGGTAAATCTACTTACATGCGTCAAGCGGCTATCTTAATGATTATGGCACAGATTGGTTCCTTTATCCCTGCTCGTGAAGCGTCTATCTCACCTGTGGATCGTATTTTTACACGTGTCGGTGCTAGCGACGATATTTCTACTGGTCAAAGCACGTTCATGGTAGAAATGAAAGAGGTAGCGTATATTTTAGAAAATGCTACTCATAATAGTTTAATTATTCTCGATGAAATTGGTCGGGGTACGAGTACCTTTGATGGTTTGAGTATCGCACAAGCCGTAGTGGAACATATTTGTAAGCACATTCATAGCAAGACTTTATTTGCAACGCACTACCATGAATTGATTTGCTTAGAAGAAAGCTATAGTAAATTAAAAAATTATACCGTTGCAGTTAAAGAAAAAGGGAAAGATGTTGCTTTCTTGCGTCGTATCATTAAAGGTGGTGCAGATCGCAGTTATGGTATCCATGTTGCCAGACTGGCGGGCCTACCTAACTCTGTATTAAAACGAGCTGAAGTGATTTTAGAATCCTTGGAAGATCAAAGTCATGATGCAAGTGACTTAAATAATCGAGTTATGGGTGCTCAACTTACTAATGTGGCAAAACCAGCGGTTAAGCAAGTTAGTGATTCTCCACTAGGCAATTTATTTACCCATTCCGTAGTAGATAGCTTACTGGAAGTCGATGTAATGAGCATGACTCCAATTGAAGCATTAAATAAATTATATGAACTACAAGAGGAGGCTCGTAAAGGAGGCGGGAAATAATGGCAACCATTCACGTATTGGATGAAACGACAATCAATAAGATAGCTGCCGGTGAAGTCGTTGAACGTCCCGCATCAGTTATTAAAGAGCTCATTGAAAACTCTATTGATGCGTCTGCCACTAATATTGAGGTTGAAATTGGTGAAGGCGGTGTGGCCTATATGCGGATTACTGATAATGGTATCGGTATGACGGAGGAAGATGCTCGCTTGGCGATTCTACGTCATGCAACCTCTAAAATTCAACAAGTAGAGGACCTCTTTGATATTGCGTCCCTAGGCTTCCGTGGGGAGGCTTTGGCTAGTATTGCCTCTGTATCTCATTTCTCTTTGACTACTCGTAAAGCAGACTCTGATTTGGGGACTCGTATTACTGTTGATGGCGGCACTTTTACCGATTGCATTCCTTATGGTGCGGCACCTGGTACAACTATCGAAATTAAAGATTTATTTTATAATACGCCGGCTCGTCGTAAATTCTTAAAAACGGAGCGTACAGAAGCCTCTAAAATTCAAGATATTGTAGGGAAATTAGCTCTAAGTAATCCACATATTTCTTTTAAGCTTATCATAGATGATCGGGTAGCTATTATCACACCAGGAAATGGCGATATTAGTGATACTGTAGCTGCGCTATATGGATATAAAACCAAAGATGATATTTTTACTGTTGCTTATGAAAGTGATTCTATCTATATCGATGGCGTAGTGAGTAAGCCCACACTTCTTAAAAGTACAAGGATATGGCAGACCATTATCGTCAATAATCGCGTGATTTCTGATAAAACCATAATGAAGGCTATCGATAATGCATACCATGCACTATTGCCGAAAAATGGTCATCCTTTAGTGGTACTAAATATTACTGTGCCTGCGAGAATGGTTGATATAAACGTACATCCTCGCAAGAGTGAAGTTAAATTCTCAGATGATAAGATTATATTTAAAGCCGTATATCACGGTATCTTAAATGCTTTAAATAATCCACTCCATGAGAGATACGAACGAGAGTCATCATCTTATATGACTGGTACAGTTGCTAACATATCCGATAAATATGGTAATGATATTGCTAGTAATAGTAATAGTGATATTAAGAAGTTTAGTTCTAATAGTACATCCTTAGCTGGTAATACTACTTATGATTCTTATCAAGTACCTACTGTTGTACACGATTCAATGCAGTCTGCTGAACATATAGCAACAGCTATAGATTATGATAAGGTTTTTGGTGGACGCCGTACAAAAGGCTATGAAGTCATGCGCGGTGAAACTTCGCAGTTTGTGGAAAACCTTAAAACAAAGGGGTATACACCACCTGCACCTAAGGCTACTTATGAACAATCCTCTTTTGTAGATAAAAGTTTTGAAGCTGTTCCTACTGCTTACACTAGTTATACTTCGGAAGATGTAGAGAAGTTTAAATCCTTGTCTCACGATATTCGTAACGAAGAGATAGAAGATCGTACAATTCAAAACTCGGGCTTTTTACCAATGGGTCAAGTTGCATCTTGTTATATATTAGCTAAAAAAGGTGATGATCTATATATCATAGATCAACATGCTGCACATGAGCGTGTGCGTTATGATAAGTTGTGTAAGTCTTCTGAATCGATTCCTATGCAATCTATTTTGGTTCCTCAGTATAGTGAGGCCACAGATGATGAAATGAATTTAGTAGAGGAAGAACGAGAAACATTACTTGATCTTGGATTTGATGTAGAGTTAGGTGGTCCTACTAAGATAAAATTAGTAGGGGCTCCAGTAGATTTAGTAGAGTCAAAAGCATTTGAAATTCTGCAATATATATTCTCTTACTTACATGATCATCAACAGCCTACTAAGGCCCAATTACGACATGAAATGTTAGCTTATGCATCTTGTAGAGGGGCCATCAAGGCAGGTCATAATTTAAATATGTATCAAATGACTACCTTAATTGAGGACTTATTTAGTACCGAAAAACCATATGTATGTCCTCATGGTCGTCCTACGATTATCAAATTTACACCTGATGAATTAGGTAAATTATTCTTACGGTCTTAATATGAATATATTAACTACAGCTCAAAAATCTAATGAGGCCATTCAAGAGGAAGCCAAAGCTTTGGCTTCCTCTATGCATATGGCCTATATAAAAAGAGGAAAATTATCTATACCAGCATTATTTAATGCTCATCCATGTGATTTTATTGCTGTTCTTTCTGGTAATGGCTTAACTATTCATTTTCCTGATAATCAGCAACATAGCTTTCATTTATCCATGGCTCAATTACGTATACTACGTTTGCAACGTGGAGAAGGAGATTATTTAATTAATGCTGTTCAGAAAATACTAAGTACTAATGAAATAACTGATAAAGAAGAATTTTCGTTTCTTGATTGTACAATTGGTCTTGGTAGTGACAGTATCGTCGTGAGCTATGCTTTTCTTCAGGCTAAAATAAAAGGTCTAGAAGGTTCTTTACCTATATGGCTTGCCACATCTTATGGTTTAGCTCATTATTCGCATAATGTGAAAAGTGTGACGGACGCATTACGTCGTATTGAGGTAAGTTATGATACCTTTGAAAACTATGTACCTAATCTACCAGATGAAAGTATAGATATTATTTATTTTGATCCTATGTTTGAGGTCCCTGTAGAGGATAGTCCTCAATTTAAACCACTTCGTGGACATACTGTGGAAAGTCGTATTGATGATAAAATTATGGAGGAAGCTATGCGTGTTGCCTCTTATGGTGTTATCATTAAAGAACGACCATTTAGTTCTGTCTTTCAGAAATATCCACCTCACCAATGGGTGGGGGGGAAATATAGCCGTATAGGTTATGGAGTATATATGAAGGAGTTATTGTGAATCCCTTAATAACCATCGTTGGACCTACTGCGGTAGGCAAAACAGATCTTACCTTGGACTTAGCAGAACAGCTACATGCTGAGGTTATTTCTGGTGATGCTTACCAGGTTTATAAACAATTCAATATTGGTACCGCTAAACCATCGGTGGATGAACTTAATCGGGTGAAACATCATCTCATCGATATACTGGAACCCAATGATTCATATTCGGTATCTATTTTTCAAGATCAAGCTAAAGAAATAATTGCAAGATTAAAAGATAGAAATATTCTTCCTATTCTGTCTGGTGGTACAGGACTGTATGTCCAATCATTATTGGAGAACTACAACTTTAATGATGTTAAACCTGACGAATATTTGCGAGCAGAACTCGATGAGCTCTATAGTACAAAAGGTATTGAAGGCTTACGAGACTATGCTTTCACATTAGGTAAAGAGCATAATATAGAGATACAATATAGCGACAAACATCGTTTGTATCGAGCTATTGAGATATTGCATCATGGTGATGTAGATTCGTTGCGAAATCAGACAAAAGATGGTGTATCCTATAAAGGGCCTGTCATCGGTCTCATGAGAGATCGTGATAAATTATATGAACGTATCAATTTACGCGTTGATATGATGTTTGATGTGGGTTTAATTGAAGAGGTGGAACAACTCATAAAATCTGGAGTGAATCCAGATTGCCAAGCTTTTAAAGGTATTGGCTATAAAGAGGTTGTAGACTATATAAATGGCAATATAACATTAGATGAGTGTCGTGACTTAATTAAGAAGAATACACGTCACTTTGCTAAGCGCCAAATTACATGGTATAAACGTATGCCATATATAGAATGGATACATATTGATAGCAATACATCTAAAGATTTTATATTTAATAAAGCTATGGATTTAATCCGTAGAGAAGGATTAGCATGACATTAGAAGAAATACGTAGTAAAGCCCTAGAAATGGCTGAACCAGAATTTAAGAAATTTGAACCTATTGCATTGGCCAATACAAAAAAAGTATTAGAAGCCTTTAAGGAATGCCAAGTATCTGATTATCATTTCACTGGTACTACTGGTTATGGATATAACGACGTAGGGCGTGAGAAATTAGATGAAGTATTTGCCTATGTATTTAAAGGTGAAAAGGCTATCGTTCGTCCTCATTTTGTTTCTGGTACACATGCGTTAGCTACTACATTAATTTCTTTGATGGGAAATGGCTCTAAAGGGACAGAGTTTATCTATGCCGTAGGGGCTCCTTATGATACGATGCAATCTGTTATCGGTGCCGCTCGTGAAGTACGTGGTTCTTTAGTAGAAAAAGGCTTTACCTATACTGAGGTACCATTGAAAGATAATACTTATGATGTTGAAGCTATTGCTAACGCTGTTAACGATAATACGCGGGTAGTAGTCATTCAACGGTCTCGAGGCTATAGCACACGTGAACCTTTATCTATTGCAGATATTAAGGTTATTGTTGATGCTGTAAAAGCTAAAAATTCTAAAACGATTTGTTTCGTAGATAATTGTTACGGTGAATTTACAGAGCTGCAAGAACCATTAGAAGCTGGTGCTGATATTATGGCTGGCTCTCTCATTAAAAATGCAGGTGGCGGTTTAGCACCAACTGGTGGTTATATTGTTGGTAGAGAAAACCTTGTAGAGGATGCAGCATATCAATTGACAGCTCCTGGACTTGGTGATCATATGGGTTCATATGCTCCTGGTTATCGCTTGTTCTTCCAAGGTTTATTTATGGCACCTCACGTAGTATTACAAGCTCTTAAAGGTGCTGTATATACGGCTGCTGTAGGTGAGTTACTAGGCTATGATGTATTCCCTAAGGTAAATGCTGATCGCTATGACTTGATTCAAGCCATTAATCTGAAAAATGGGGAAGAAATGGAGCATTTCTGTGTAGGTATGCAAGCCTATTCTCCTGTAGATGCTCACGTACATCCTATTCCTGGGGATATGCCTGGGTACGAAGATAAAATCATCATGGCTGGTGGTACCTTTGTACAAGGTTCCTCTATTGAACTCAGTGCCGATGGTCCTATACGTCCACCATATACAATTTTCATGCAGGGTGGCCTAGTGTTTGAACATTCCATGCTTGGTATTTTAGGAGCTGCTGAAGAACTATTAAAACATAGATAATGTTTAGAATCTCTTTCTTTTGTGAAAGGGATTCTTTTTATTTCAAATCTTTTCAATATACCTATTTCTAGGCTATAATATAAGTTGCTATAATTTTATAGCAATACTACTCGGACTTTTACACCGAACTAGTGTTTTACACGTCAGGCTTTCACCCTGATTAGTTTTATGATCAAGAGATCATTAAAAGGAGAAAGTATGGAAAAAGTTATCGCTGTAGCTATGAGTGGCGGCGTAGACAGTTCTTTAACTGCTGCAATGCTATTAAAACAAGGCTATAAAGTATTTGGTATTACCCTATGGTTATGGGTGAGTGGTACGCCTTATGATGAGGTGCCTCTTGCCGTAACTGATGCTAAGAAGATGTGTGATTTTCTTGGTATCGAGCATCATGTTATCGATGCTCGTGATGTATTCTACGAAAACGTAGTAGATTACTTTGTAAAAGAATATGCCTATGGTCGTACGCCAAATCCTTGTGTATTTTGTAACAAGAACATCAAGTTTGACTTGATGCTCAATCGTGCTCTTGAATTAGGTGCCACACATATGGTAACTGGTCATTATGCACAAGTAAATTATAATGAAGAAACAGGTCTATATGAGTTACATAAAGGTGTTGATCCTACAAAAGACCAAAGTTATGTTATGTACAATATGAACCAACGTATTTTGAGTCATCTTATGTTTCCATTAGGTGGTCAATGTAAGACTGAAACACGTAAATTAGCTGCTGAATATGATTTGCCAGTCGCTAAAAAACCAGATAGCGTAGATATTTGTTTCTTGCCTCATGGGAATTATCAAAAGCTAGTGGTAGAAGAAATGAAGGGTAAGCCAGAGTCTGGTAATATCGTTACCGAAGATGGTGAGGTATTAGGTAAGCACAACGGCTTATTTAATTATACGATTGGTCAACGTAAAGGCCTTGGTATTGCTTATAAACACCCTTTATATGTTATTGGATTTAATGGGGATCGTAATGAGGTCATCGTGGGTCCTAATGAACGTCTCTTTACAAATCGTATGATTTGTAAGTTCTATAACTTCTTAGATGATACAATTCATAAGGAATTGAAGGCAGAAGGAAAAATTCGCTATGCAGCTAACCCTTCTCCTTGCACAGCACGTATTTTAGATGACGATACAATGGAGGTTATTTTTGAAGAACCACAACGGGCTATTACCCCAGGTCAGTCTGTAGCCTTTTATAATGGCACTCAATTATTGGGAGGTGCTGTTATCGATCGCGTATGTTAGAAAGGAGAATGCAAGTTCTTTGAACTTGTTTACATAGTATGTCAACGAAAAAGATTCGAAACTTCTGTATTATAGCTCATATCGACCATGGTAAATCAACCATCGCTGATAGATTAATTGAATATACTGGTACATTACAAAAACGTGAAATGGAGGCTCAAGTTTTGGACTCCATGGACCTTGAACGTGAACGCGGCATTACTATTAAAGCGCAATCTGTTCGTATTTTGTATAAAGCGCAAGACGGTGAAGAATATATTTTGAATCTCATCGATACTCCAGGCCACGTCGATTTCAGCTATGAAGTATCTCGTTCTCTTGCAGCCTGTGAAGGGGCATTACTCGTAGTCGATGCTGCACAAGGTGTGGAAGCACAAACGTTGGCAAATGTATATCTCGCTTTAGAACATGATCTTGAAATCATTCCTGTTATTAACAAGATTGATTTGCCGTCAGCAGATCCTGATCGCGTTAAACAAGAAATTGAAGATATTATTGGTTTAGACGCATCTGATGCTGTATTATGCTCTGCCAAATCAGGTATCGGTATTCCTGATATTTTAGAAGCTATTGTAAATAAAGTTCCTGCACCACCAGATAAATCTGATGAGCCAACAAGAGCTTTGATTTTTGATAGCCGTTTTGACGCGTATAAAGGTGCTATTGCTTATGTCCGCGTAAAAGAAGGGTCTATAAAAGCAAAAGATACAATTCGCATGATGCATGATAAAAAGGACTTTGATGTTACAGAACTCGGTATTTTTACTCCCAATCTTGTACCTGTGCAAGAATTACAATGTGGCTCAGTAGGTTGTATTGCAGCTAGCATCAAAAATGTAAAAGATTGCCATGTAGGCGATACTGTAACATTAGCTAATAATCCTGCAACTGAGCCATTGCCTGGTTATCGTAAGGCTGTATCTATGGTGTACTGTGGCCTTTACCCAACAGAGTCTAAAGACTATGAAAACCTTCGAGATGCATTAGAAAAGTTACAGCTTAATGATGCTGCCTTAGAATATGAAGCAGAAACATCATTGGCATTGGGCTTTGGTTTCCGTTGTGGGTTTCTCGGCCTTTTGCATATGGACGTAATTCAAGAACGTTTAGAACGTGAATATAATTTGACACTTATTACGACGGCTCCATCTGTAAATTACAAAGTGTACAAAACAAATGGGGAAATGCTCGAAGTCGATAATCCTGCTAAATTACCACCTCCAACGGAAATTGATTACATTGAAGAGCCTTATGTAAAGGCTACAACAATTGTACCTAAAGATTTTGTTGGTACTATTATGGAGTTGTCCCAAGATAAACGCGGTGAATATCAATCTATGGAATATTTGGATGAAACACGAGTATCTGTCGTTTATCACTTGCCATTGAGTGAAATCATTTATGATTACTTTGATAAATTAAAATCCGCTACAAAAGGTTATGCATCCCTTGACTACGAATTGATTGGATATAAACAATCTCCAATGGTTAAGATGGATATTCTCTTAAATGGAGATCCTGTGGATGCATTGTCCATTATTGTACACAAAGACCGTGCAGCTGCACGTGGTCGTGCATTAGCTGAGAAATTGAAAGAATTGATTCCTCGTCAAATGTTTGAAATTCCTATTCAAGCGGCGGTAGGTACAAAAATTGTGGCTCGTGAAACTGTAAAAGCTTGGCGTAAGGATGTTTTGGCAAAATGTTACGGTGGCGATATCTCTCGTAAGCGTAAATTACTTGAAAAACAAAAAGCCGGTAAGAAACGTATGAAGTCTGTCGGTTCCGTAGAGATTCCACAAGAAGCATTCATGGCTATTCTCAAGGTTGAGGACTAATAAAATGAAAACAGATTCTGATATTCTGAATCTGTCTACACTGAGGGATATGGGGCTATATGTCCATATCCCTTTTTGTAAACAGAAATGTATGTATTGTGATTTTCCTGCTTACCAAAATTTACAAGATTATTACGAAACCTATGTATATGCTTTAGTTCAAGAAATCGATTTATGGGTCTCTGAACATCCAGAGTCAACATCTAAAGCTATTGATACAATTTATTTTGGTGGAGGTACGCCTACAGAATTATCGATTCAACATCTACAGATGATTCTTGATAAAATCAAAAACACTTTTACAATTACTGACGATTGTCATATGACTATTGAATCGAATCCTGGGGAAGTAAATTTACATTATTTAACGAAATTAGTTAAATTTGGTTTTAATCGTATTAGCTTTGGTGTTCAAACATTTGACGATAAGGCACTTACCATGCTTCATCGCAGTCACAACGGGGAACAGGCAAAACAAGCCGTTTATGATGCTAAAGAGGCGGGCTTTGCTGATATTAATATTGATTTGATTTATGGATTACCAAGACAATCCTTAGACGATATTAAACGTAATTTAGCAGTCGTAGAAGAGTTGCCTATTAATCATATTTCTACTTATGGATTACAAGTAGAAGTGGGGACCTATTTATATCATTTAGTTCAGAAAAATCTTATTTTCATTCCTAGTGAAAGTATAGATGAATCAATGTATGATACAATGATGGCTGGTTTAAAAGAATTGGGTTTTGAACGATATGAGATTTCAAATTTCGCCAAGGCTAATTCCTATAGTCGTCATAATTTAAAATATTGGCACTATATAGATTATTTAGGCTTTGGTGCTGGTGCTCATTCCTTCTATGACGGAGTACGCCGTAGTAATAATCGTAATGTAATGCCCTATATACAATCTGTTGACAGATATATTATGCCTACTATTGATACGGAGACGATTACTTTAGAGCGAGCTCAAGAGGATTTTTCCTTTTTAGCCCTTCGCACTAAATGGGGCCTTGATGAGCAAAAATTCGAAGATAAATTTGGCGTATCTGTCCATGATTTATTTGGTACTGCTTTAGATGATTTAGTTAGTAAAGGTCTATTAGAGTATCAAAATGGAAGTTATCATTTAACCGCTGAAGGTGCCAAGCATGGGAACTATGTATTTAGTCAATTTATTCGTGAGTAATTTCTCACAGTTTCTCAAAATCTAATATGTTAGTATAAATAGGATGATGGTGAATAAGCATGCTAGATTTGAGGAGGAGCGATGAAGACATCTGTAATATTACACGGTTTACATAATGAATTTACTTTAGATCAAATGAAAGCATGCATAGAACTTGCTGAAAAATATGGTGGATCCTTCCGTCATGTTGTAACAGGTATACAAATTACAGGTATTGAAAAAGATGATAAGGAGCAGTTTATTTCTGAATTGCCTGATGGCGTGACCACTGTTATTCATAGAGGTGTTAATTCCTTAATTGCTTGTGTAGGTAAAGGCCATTGTAAAAATGGACAAATGGAAACTAAAGAATTGGCTGATTATGTAGAGAGAAAACATTACGGCCGAAAAACCTCTCACAAGTGCAAAATCGGCATCAGTGGATGTGGACGTAACTGCCCAGATGCAATGGTAAAGGATATTGCCTTTATCGGTACATCTCAAGGTTTTATGTTGGCTGTTGGTGGTAATACAGGCATGAGACCTGAAGCAGGAAAAATTTTAGCAAGAAAACTAACTATTGAGCAATCTAAAAAAGCTGTAGATATTTTGATTGATTGGTATGCTAAATATGGTGAACCTCGTGAACGTATGGGGAAACTGTTAGAGCGTCTTGGCAATCCATTAGAAGGGGTAGAACTATAAATCAATTAGTACATTTTAGTTCTAATTGATTTATAGTTTATAGTCCGTAAATTCTTGGGCCAAAAAAGTATTTTAACTAAGAGTTTATTGACAACTAAATTATTATATATAAACACTTATACTATTTCAGGTTTTAATAATAGAAATTTTATTAGAACTACATATTCTAATCTTTAAATTTTGGGATATGTCATAAATGTAGATAGTATAAGTGTTTTCTTATTGTTGCACTTTGATTTTTTGACTAATTAATCAAAAATATTGATTTGTCTTTTTGACTAAATTGATATTATTTGACTTTTTTGGCATTTTTTAGCTTGACAATTTTTTTTAATATGGTAATATTATACATGCGATTAGCACTCAAAGTTAATGAGTGCTAACAAGAGGTGTCATTATGGATGAAAGAAAACAGCGCATCTTGCGAGTCATAATTGAAGACTATGTTAAGTCCGCAGAACCTGTAGGATCTCGAACGATTGCTAAAAATTATGATCTTGGCATCAGTCCTGCTACGGTGCGGAACGAAATGTCCGATTTAGAGGAATTAGGCTATTTAGAGCAACCTCATACATCGGCTGGACGTATTCCTTCAGCTAAGGGCTATCGCTTATATGTTGATTCTATGCTGAGTCGACAACCTGTTCCATTACAGGATGCTGAAAAAATTGAAATGTTATGGAAGCGTTCCAATGGATCAACGAGTGAACTCTTTCTAAATATGGCTAAACTACTTTCACAGGTAAGTCATAGCATGAGTTTATTCTTAGCACCAGCCCATGATAGAGCATTAATCAAATACATTCATGTATTACCGCTAGATAGTCATCAAGCCATTATGGTAGTTATTACTGAAACAGGAGCACTCGATAATGAGTTGATGTACTTTGGTGAAAGTGTTTCACCAGAGCTTTTACAAAGTCTAGCCATACAATTTAGCAATGCACTACAGAATGTAAGTATTGGTCATGTAACGGCTGAGGCTTTAGGATCTATATTGGTCCATATGGAAGGACCGCAGGGAATTTTATTAATCCTTTCGGAGACATTATTACGAGCTATTAATAAACGTAAGTTGTTCTATTCGGTAGGTACCACAGAGTTGTTAAATCAACCAGAGTTTAAGTCTGTTGAGAAGGTACAACCCTTGCTTTCCTTAGTGGAAGAACAAAATCAATTAGGACAGTTATTAAAAGATGATTCTCCAACACCTGTTAAGGTCAAGATTGGTATTGAGAATGAAACTGAAGCGCTACATTCAATGAGTGTGGTACAAGCTGATTTTACGAATCAAGATCAGCCTATCGGAACTCTTGCTATTCTTGGTCCAACGCGGATGGAATACGGACGTATCATCGGCATGTTGTCCCATATGAAACATATAATGGAAACTATGGTAAAAGAACAAAACAGAAAGGGCAAATAATGGCTGAAGAACAAGACATTAAACAAGAAACAGTGGAGGAAACAGAGGATACTACGAATGTAGAGGAACCAACTGTTGAAAAAACTGAAGAAGCTGTGGCTGATGCTGCTCAAGTGTTAGAAGAACTTAAAGCCGACTTTGATAATCGCTATAAACGGTTACAAGCGGACTTTGAAAATTTCAAACGTCGTACTAACCAGGAAAAAGAGCAACTTGCTGGATATGTAAAAGGGGATGTATTAACGGACCTTCTTCCTGTATTGGATAACTTTGAACGGGCCGTTCAAAGTCCTGCAGAAGGGGAAGCAAAAGTATTCCTCGATGGATTCATTATGATTCATCAAAATTTGATGGCTATGTTATCTAAACATGGTTTAGCTGTTATTGAAGCTATGGGTCAACCATTTGATCCAAATTTCCATCAAGCGATTATGCGTGTACCGTCAGATGAATATGAATCCGATACGGTGTGTGAAGTTTTGCAAACTGGCTATACTGTTGATGGTCGTTGTATACGTCCAGCAATGGTAAAAGTTGTTGAATAGATTATAAAGTTTTAGGAGGTATATATTATGGCAAAGGTAATTGGTATTGATTTAGGGACAACAAACTCTTGTGTTGCTGTTATGGAAGGCGGCGAACCTACGGTTATTACAAATCAAGAAGGTGCACGTACAACTCCTTCCGTTGTTGGGTTTGCAAAAAATGGAGAACGTTTAGTTGGTCAATTGGCTAAACGTCAAGCTGTATCTAACCCAGAAAATACAATCATTTCTATTAAACGTCACATGGGTACAGACTACAAAGTAACTGTAGAAGGTAAATCTTATACTCCTCAAGAAATTTCTGCAATGATTCTTCAAAAAATCAAAGCTGATGCAGAAGCTTACTTGGGCGAACCTGTAAAACAAGCTGTTATTACAGTTCCTGCATACTTTACAGATGCTCAACGTCAAGCTACAAAAGACGCAGGTGCCATTGCAGGTCTTGAAGTACTTCGTATCATCAACGAACCTACAGCAGCTGCTCTTGCATATGGTGTAGATAAAGATGAAGATGGTAAAGTTCTTGTATTTGACCTTGGTGGTGGTACATTCGACGTATCTATCCTTGAACTTGGTGACGGTGTATTTGAAGTATTAGCAACATCTGGTAATAACCACCTTGGTGGGGATGACTTCGACCAACGCATTATGAACTACCTTATTGAAGAGTTCAAAAAAGAAACTGGTATCGATTTATCCAATGATAAATTAGCTGATCAACGTTTAAAAGAAGCTGCTGAAAAAGCAAAAATTGAATTGTCTGGCGTAGCTAGCACAAATATCAACTTGCCATTTATCACAGCTGATGCTACTGGTCCTAAACATTTGGATGTAACATTGACTCGTGCTAAATTTGAAGAATTAACTGCTGATTTGGTACAAGCTACTATAGAACCTACTCGTAAAGCTATGAGTGATGCTGGTTTATCTGCATCCGATATCGATAAAGTATTGTTAGTTGGTGGTTCTAGTCGTATCCCAGCTGTACAAGAAGCTATTAAAAAAGTATTGGGTAAGGAACCAACAAAAAACGTTAACCCTGATGAATGTGTAGCTATCGGTGCTGCTATTCAAGGTGGCGTATTAGTAGGTGAAGTAAAAGACGTATTGTTACTTGACGTAACTCCATTGTCTCTTGGTATCGAAACAATGGGCGGTGTATTCACACGTATTATTGATCGTAATACTACAATTCCTACATCTAAATCTCAAGTATTCTCCACTGCAGCAGATAATCAACCATCTGTAGATATTCATGTATTGCAAGGTGAACGTGAGTTCGCAGCAGATAATAAAACATTGGGTCGTTTCAACTTGGATGGTATCCCAGCTGCTCCTCGTGGGGTTCCTCAAATCGAAGTAACATTTGACATCGATGCTAATGGTATCGTACATGTAAAAGCTAAAGATTTAGGTACTCAAAAGGAACAAAAGATTACTATTACTTCTTCTAGCGGCTTGAAAGAAGAAGAAATTGATCGCATGGTTAAAGAAGCTGAAGCTCATGCAGCGGAAGATAAAGCTAGAAAAGAAGAATTAGATATTAAAAATAATGCGGACTCCCTAGTATATCAAGCTGAGAAAGCATTGAAAGACCTTGAAGGTAAAGGCGACGCTTCTTTGATGAAAGAAGTAGAAGAAGCGAAAGATAAATTGAAAAAATCTATCGAAGCTGGCAATATCGAAGATATCAAAAAAGATAGTGAAGCTTTGGAACAACCATTACATAAATTAGCAGAACAAATGTATGCAGCAGCTCAACAAGCTCAACAAGCAGCTGGCGGTGCTGAACAAGGTCAACAACAAACAAAAGCTGATGACAATGTTGTTGATGCTGATTACACAGTAGTGGATGATGACAAGAAATAAGAAGGGTTGGTAACGAATGGCACGAGATTATTATGACATCCTAGGGGTTAGTAAAAATGCCTCTCAAGATGAAATCAAAAAAGCCTTCCGTAAAAAGGCACGCCAATACCACCCAGATGTAAATAAAGATAACCCAAAGGAAGCGGAAGCAAAGTTTAAAGAAGCTAACGAAGCTTATGAAGTCTTGTCTGATGAAACTAAAAAAGCTCAATATGACCAATTCGGCCACGACGCCTTCAAACAAGGAGGCGGCGCTGGTGCCGGTGGTTTCCAAGGCGGCTTTGGCGGTTTCGGTGGTCAAGCTGGAGGCTTTGGTGATATCTTTGGCGACATTTTTGGTGGCATGTTTGGTGGTGGACGCCAACAACAAGGCCCTCAAAAAGGTAATGACTTGCGTGAAGATATCGATATTTCCTTTGAAGATGCAGCCTTTGGTAAATCTATGGAAATTGAAGTGCATCGTCATGAAGAATGTGATCACTGTCATGGTACTGGTGGTGAACCAGGCTCTCGTGTCGATACTTGTCCAAACTGTCATGGTTCTGGTCAAGAAGCGGTTATTCAAAATACTCCATTTGGACGTATGCAGTCCGTTCGCACTTGTTCCCGCTGTCATGGTACGGGTAAAAGCATTGAAAAACCTTGCTCTAAATGCCGTGGTACTGGCGAAATGTTGGCTAAACGGAAGATTTCCATTAAAATTCCAGCTGGTGTAGATAGCGGATCTCGTTTACGTGTAGCCAATGAAGGGGAACCTGGTATTTTAGGCGGTCCTAAAGGGGATCTCTATGTATATATCTTTGTTCGTCCTCACAAGGAATTTGAACGAAATGGTAATGACGTTATTAGCCGTGTAAATATTAGCTTTGCTCAAGCTGCTCTTGGTGCGACTATACAAGTTAACACTTTAGATGGTAAAGTAGAGTTAAAGATTCCGGAAGGTACTCAAACGGGAACGGCATTCCGCGTAAAGGGCAAAGGTATACCATATTTGCGTAACCCTAACCAAAGGGGTGACCAACACATTGTGGTAACCGTCCAAACGCCTAAGAAGTTGACAGACACTCAACGTGAGCTATTGTTACGCTTTGCAAATGAAAGTAATGAAGATGTAAATAACTTACAAGTGAGCAAAAGTCTCTTTGAAAAAATCAAGGACTGTTTGACTAAATGAACAGCTCATGTGAAGGAATGGTTTGTTCCATCACATTCCCTATAAAGGAGCATATATGCAATGGATAGAAGTATCCATTGTCTGTGAAAGAGTAGCCACCGATGAGGTGACTACTCTTTTTGACGATTATGCAGACAATGGAATTATAGAAGAAGATGTTGAAAATCAGCCTAATTTAATAAAATTAACTATGTATGCTGATATATCACTCGATATGAATATGATTAAGGCGGATTTAGTAAAACGGCTTACTGAGGCCAATATCAAGGTTATATCAATAGATACAGATATTCTTGATGAGTCAACTTGGTTAAACTCTTGGCAACAGTATATTGAACCTACAGAAATTTTACCTAACTTAATCATTAAACCAGCATGGCAGGAATACAATAATGTAGATAATAAAATTATTATTGAAATTGATTCAGATATTTCCTTTGGTACCGGGTCTCATGAGACGACACGGACTTGTGCAGAGTTATTAAAATCCTATAGTAAATCTATGGATCTTGATACAGTTACTTGTTTGGATATTGGTACTGGCACAGGTATTCTTTTATTAGTAGCAGCCCATTTAGGTATTAAAAATTTAGTTGGTATAGATATAGAAGAGTATGCTGCAAATCAAGCTAGAATTAACTGTGAGAATAATCATGTATCTGCTGAAATCATTTGTGGTAATTTGGATAGTGATTTCAATGGTACTGCCCAATTAATTTTAGCTAATCTAACAGTGGATCCCCTTAAAATACTATTACCTCAAATTGGTAAGAAACTGGATGATAGGGGCATTTTGATTATTAGTGGCATTATTGATGATCGTTATGATGAAATCATGCCATATATTGAGGCTCATTGGCATATTATTGAGGAGCGCGTTGCAGGGCCTTGGCATACGTTTGCGCTAGAAAAACGATGAAAAAGATTTTTATTCCTACACCATTAGATGAAATAATAGAATTACCAAAAGATGTGACCCATCATGTACTACATGTATTTCGCCATAATATGGAGAAGCCTATAACTGTAACCGGCAGCGACAATCGTTGTGGTACATATCAAATTACAGCAGAAGTAGACGGTAAAGCTCAAGCAAAACTGATTGAATATGTAGATGCAAATCTAGCATCGTATCGTACTATTCTAGTTCAATCATTATTAAAAGGTGAAAAGCTAGAATGGGTGTTACAAAAGGCGACGGAGTTAAATGTGGATACAATTTATCTTGTGCCCACAGCTAACTGCGTAGCTAAATATGATAAAAAAAAGCTTCAATCAAAAGTAAATCGTTGGGAAAAAATAATGCTAGAAGCAGCTCAACAATGTGGACGAAATCACTTGCCTACACTAGTAGTAGGAGAGACGCTTTTACAAGCATTAGACATTGAATCTGAGGCGTTGAAATTGGTAGCCTATGAAAATGAAGCAGGGCAGACTATCAAAGATGTACTTAAAACTTTGCATTCCGATAAGTCTGTAACTGATGTTTTAATTTGTATAGGTCCTGAAGGGGGCTATCAAGAGAAGGAAATCAATGCTATTATAAAATATAGTGGAAAATCAGTATCGCTGGGAAATACAATTTTGCGGGCTGAAACTGCTGCTATTGGATCGTTAGCGATGATTCAATATGAATTAGAATTATAAATTAAATAAGAATAGAGAGGTGCAATGAAAACCGTTGCTTTTACAACCTTAGGGTGTCGCGTAAACCAATATGATACAGATGCCATGAAAGGTTTATTTTTACAAAATAATTACGAAGCGGTAGACTTCGATGAAAAAGCTGATATATATGTAATTAATACCTGTTCTGTAACGAATATGGGGGAAAAGAAATCCCGTCAATTAATCCGCAAGGCGAAACGTCAAAATGAAGATGCCTATGTTATTGTAACTGGTTGTTATGCTCAGCTTGATCCAGATGCGATTGCCGCTATAGATGGTGTTAATCTCGTTATTGGTACCAATAATCGATCCAAAATTGTTGAATTAGTAGAGCAATTAGAATCTACAGAACGACAAATTAATGCTGTTCGGGATATCATGAAGGAATCTAACTTCGAGGAGATGCCGTTATATGGTAATGAATCTGACAAAGCTCGTGCGTTCATGAAAATTCAAGAAGGTTGTAATAACTATTGCGCCTTTTGTATCATTCCTTATACTCGAGGAAAATTAAAATCTCGTAAAGTTGATGATATTGTACAAGAGGCAAAACGTTTAGTAGATCATGGATTTCATGAAATCGTATTAACTGGTATACATTTGGGTAATTACGGTGTCGAATTACCAGGTCGTCCAACATTAGCTGATGTGGTAAAAGCCTTATTAGAGATTCCTAATTTATACCGCATACGTTTCGGGTCCATTGAATCCGTAGAGGTTTCTGATGAGTTAGTAGAATTAATGGCTACGAATAAACGTGTTTGTCCACATTTACATTTACCGTTACAAGCAGGTTCTGACCATGTATTAAAGTTGATGAAACGCCATTATACATTACAAGAATATAAAGATTTAATTACAAGTTTACGTTCTCGTATTAAAGATTTATCGATTACAACTGATATTATTGCTGGTTTCCCTCAAGAAACTGATGAAGACTTCGAAGAAACATTGAATACAGTACGTGAAATTGGATTTACGCACATTCATGCCTTCCCATACTCCATTCGTGAGGGTACACCTGCAGCCACCATGGCGGATCAAGTACCAGAAGCTGTTAAGAAGACTCGTGTAGCACTTTTAAATGGTCTTAGCCAATCTGGTTATGAAAGATACGCAAAATCTCGCATTGGTAAGCCTGGTGAGATTCTCATCGAAAAGGAAGAGAATGGATACTACATGGGCTTAACAAATGAATATATAAATGGTAAAGTTAAGTCTGATGGGACACGTAAAATTGGTGATCTCGTTGGTGGAACTGTTGTAGGTTTAGAAGATAATTATTTAATTATTGAGTAAGGAGTTAGATTATGAGTGACTGCATTTTTTGCAAAATTATTAATGGTGAAATTCCGTCTAAAAAAGTGTTAGAAAATGATAAATTCTATGCTTTTTATGATATTCAACCTGTAAAAAAAGTTCATGTATTAATCGTACCTAAAAATCACGTGTCTAATATTGCACATCTTAATGAAAAGAATGCAGATTATGTTGAAGGGTTACTGCCATTTGTTCGTGATGTAGCAAAAGAGCTTGGTATCTCTAAAGATGGATATCGTTTAATTTTTAATACTGGTGAAAAAGCAGGCCAAACTGTATTCCATATGCATGCACACCTTTTAGGTGGAGAAGAAATGGGCTGGCCAGAAGCCTAATTTTGAGTATTATGCATTCTTTTTATAATACTCATTAAAAAACCTATAAAATATACTTGAAAATATTGACAACATCTATACCTATACATATAATATTATATGTGCGTATGTAAATTATCAGCACTTCCCGAGATTATTTTTGGAGGGAGGGATATAGATGTCTGAAATCAAAGTCGGTAAAAACGAAACGCTTGAAAGTGCTCTTCGTCGATTCAAACGCTCCTGCCAAAAAGCGGGTGTTTTGTCTGAAGTAAGAAAACGCGAACACTATGAAAAACCAAGCGTAAAAAGAAAGAAAAAATCTGAAGCAGCAAGAAAACGCAAATTCAGAGCATAAGATGATTACCCTAATTCTGCCTTTTCATGGCTTTATGAAATCCAGAATTAGGGTTTCTTTATTATATACATAAGGAGGAAATATGAGTTTAAAAGATCAATTAAAGGAAGATATGAAAGCAGCTATGAAAGCTCGTGAAGAAGGTAAAACAGCGTTATCTGTAATTCGTATGGTCAATAGTGCCATAAAAAATACAGAAATCAATGACAAAATTGAGTTAGATGATGCTGGCATTCTTGGCATTTTAGCTAAGGAAATGAAAACTCGTCAAGATTCCTTAACAGAATTTGAAAAAGCGGGACGTGAGGACTTAATTAGTCATGTAAAAGAAGAAATGGCTGTATTGCAAAAATACTTACCAGAGCAATTGAAAGAAGATGAAATTCGTACAATTGTACAAGAAGCCATTGTTGCATGTGGTGATAATGTAAATATGGGCAATGTTATGAAACATGTAATGCCAAAAACAAAAGGGCGTGCAGATGGTAAGGTCGTCAATAATATTGTTAAAGAATTACTTGGATAATATATAGTAATATCAACGACCATTCTATATACAGTTATTGATTAAAGTTGATAGTATTGGATGTGTTAGATGTAACTTTAAAAGAATAATGAAATTCTATAGAAAGTTATTGACATATATTTTCAACATATGATAATATGAACTCAATAAAATAATTGGTCAACGAAGACTCCACTTTAGATATATAGATTTATATATTTATTTGTTGGAGTCTTTTTCTTTTAGGAGGAACAAATATGTCGACAACTAACGAATTATTATATTACATTCCGGCGGGTCAATATGGGAAAGAAGGCGTTCTTGCATTATTAGAACAACATCCTGAAATCAAGTTCGTATCTCTTGTAGGTATTGACTTAGCAGGTAATGATACTGATGAAAAGATTCCTATGTCAGCATTCTTCGATGACTACGAATCTTTCTTTGAAGGTCGTGCTGTTCAAACAGATGGTTCCTCTGTAGTACTTACAAATATTGCTACATTAAATAATGCTCGTGTAGATATGTGGGGCGATCCAAGTGTAAACTGGTTTGTTGATTACAACTACGAAAATATTGATCCTGTTACAGGCTTACCAACTGGTACACTTCGTATTCCTGCATTCTTGATGCATAACTATCGCTATGTAGATTCTCGTTCTATTTTAAAACGCAGCTGCGACTATGTTCGTGCTGAATTATTGGCTTTGATTAAAGAACATGGCTTACCTGGTATGCCGCATGTGAAAGCTGATGAAGTTGTAGATATCATTTTCACATCTGCAACAGAACTAGAATTCTGGGTAAAAACTCCATCTAGAACAGTTACAAAAAAAGAATTATCCGTATCCCAAAAATTACAAGAACAATACTGGCAACGTACTCATGGTACAGTTCGCACTGCATTAGAACAAGCTGTTGAACGTCTTGATAGATATGGTATGGTTGCTGAAATGGGTCATAAAGAAGTAGGTGGCGTTAAAGCTAAACTTGATGAAGATGGTCATGAAGCAGTTGTATTAGAACAATTAGAAATCGACTGGAAATTCTCAAATAATCCATTACAAACAGCAGATAATGAATTACAAGCTCGTATCATTGTTCGTGAAGTATTCCGTGAAAATGGTCTTGATGTAACATTTAATGCAAAACCAATAATTGGTGTAGCTGGTTCTGGTGAACATACTCATTTTGGTGTTATGGCTAAATTAAAATCTGGTAAAGTTGTTAACTTATTTAGCCCAGAAGATATGCGTAAAGAATCTGCTAGCTCTTTAGGCATTGGTGCAATTATGGGACTTTTAAAACACTATGAAGCCATTAATCCATTCATCAGCTCTACAACAGATTCTTTAAACCGTTTAAAACCTGGGTTTGAAGCGCCAGTATGTATTGTTACATCTTTAGGTACTGATCCATCTGAACCTAGCCGTAACCGTACAATCCTTTGCGGTTTAATTCGAGATATCGATAATCCTATGGCGACACGTTATGAATTGCGTTCTCCAAATCCTTACACCAATACATATACTGCTTTAGCATTGATCTTTATCTCTGCATTTGATGGTATGAAATATGCCATTACATCTGGTAAAACACAAGCTCAATTGGAAGCAGAGCTTTCCAAAGAAGTAGGTGAAACATCTGATTATCTTGCTACAAATCGTGCATACCGTACTGAAAAAGATGTGTTTGATGATTTCACACAAGAAGAACGTAATCAAATGTTTGGTGTTGCTCCAGCTACTGTATGGGAAAATATAAAGGGTTACCAAAATAATCCTGAATTAGTAGAAACATTGGCTCAAGGCAATGCATTTGCTAGAGATTTAATGGACTCTTTTATTGCGTCCATTCTTAAACGCTGGAAACTAGTATTGGCCAACCGCTTAATCCCAAACAATTTGGATACAGTTCGTAGCATGGTTGCAATTCATACTGACAGCCGAAATAGTGTAGATGATAAACGCTTTGCAGAAGTTAATGACTTACGTTTCTACCTTGCTAAAGATAGTGATGATCGTAAATCCTTATTCACTCGTTTAATTGATGCACTTAATGATGGTGAATATGATTTAGCATCCCAATTACAAATCGAAATGAATGATAAAATGGAAGAATTAGAAGCTAAATACGCTAACTACGCTAAAAATATCTTCTAAGATGCTAGTTGATAGTGTTAAAACGTAAAAGTTTTAAAATAAAAGAGACTCTACTGATATGTAGGGTCTCTTTTATGCTATTAGGATTTGTTATTAAGAAATGTTTCTACTAGTACTAAACAACAAACTAGAACTAAAATGGAAATAGACCATAATAACATGTTCAAAGCTGATTCATGATCGATAATTAGTAAACGAACAATGGCGGTAATACCAATATATAAGAAGAAATCAAGAGGAAAATGGAAATTATTCTTAAAGTACTTAATTATGAGTGCAATAAATTCAAAGTAAAGAAAGAAGGTAATTATCTCTTCAATCAATAAAGAATAAGTACTATAGCCTTGAATATTGGCCCATGCAATAAAACCAAAATTTACTAGACTATTGATTAAAGCAATGCATAAACCAATGCCAACACCAATAAGTGCAATATTTTTAATGGTTAATATAAGCTGAGAAATACGAATCCACATACATGCTCCAATTAAAATAATAAATTACTATAGGACATATAAAAAGACCGTACACCGTACGGTCTTTTTACCTTTATATTAAGCTATTAGCAAAAATCTTAAGATTAGATATCAACTTTAATAGCTTCTAATGCAGCATCGAAGTTAACTGCTTGAGTTACTTCAGGTACATATTCAACATAAGTTACTTTGTTATCTTTGTTGATTACTACAACGCCACGAGTTAAAAGACGAAGCTCTTCAATCAAGAAACCATAGTTTTCACCGAAGGAAGCATCTTTGTGGTCAGACAAAGTAATAACTTTATCTACGCCTGCAGCACCACACCAACGTTTTTGAGCGAATGGTAAGTCCATAGAAATTGTCAATACGACTACATCTTCGGAAAGTGCTGTTGCATCTTGGTTGAACCAACGAGTTTGAGCATCACAAACACCTGTATCAAGGGAAGGAACAACGGAGATAACTTTTACTTTACCTTCGAAGTCTTTTAAAGTTTTAGCTTGCAAGTCATTGCTCAATACAGTGAAGTCTGGAGCTTGTTGACCTACTTTAATTTCTGGGCCAACTAATGTGATAGGGCCACCTGCAAATGTTACTACGCCAGTACGTTTTTCCATGTTGTATTCCTCCTAAGAGTTTTAATTCTAATTATGTAAAATATAATTTCTTTATATGCATAGTATAACATTTACATTACCATAAGTAAACTAAAAAATTCGATATAGTATTAATTAAAAAGATCTTTACGATTGATTACTGTAAAAATTTAAAGAGGCCATTTAACTAATATTAATATTGATGAAATAGAACTGCTACTGTAATAAAATATTTAATCTAACTGTTATACGTATAGGTGTATTAATGTATCATAAAAAATGTGTATACTATAAAGAGAAAAGTTAACGTAATAAAATTTGTTGATTTAGCTTTTACAGTATTGATTTAAATTCAATTACAATATAATGATACTAGTAATTATATAGGCAATGATTTTGATTAGACTTAATAGGATATGTTAGAGAGGACCTATGAAACCAATAGATTTATTTATGCAGTTTTTCCGGCGTGAAGGCTGGATCTATGCCATTGGCTTAACTATGTTGATGGCAATTGACGTGGCTTTTTTATTTGTTCCTCAATTTATTGGTAATGCTATAGATACGTTGAGCAATAATAAGGAAGGGTTAGTCACTTATATTTTTTATTTCATTTTATTATTTATTATTATCACTATTTTAAAAGTTATCTCACGCAGAACCCTATTAGGCTCTATTCGTCGCATGGAGTATCTTTTTCGTGAGATTTTGTGTAGTAAAGCATTACAAGTAAAAACAACGTACTATGAGGCTAATGGACCTGGTAAGGTTATGGCGCTCATGACTAACGATGTAACATCGCTACGTGTTGCCCTTGGTCTAGGTGTAATGATTATAGTGGATATTATTTTCTATTCCATTGTGGGCTCCATAATTTTAATTCAAAAGATTAATACTGTATTAGCTTTTAAAATTATGACACCTGTATTCTTAATTATTGTGGCTATATTTGTACTAGGCAGAAAGCTACGTATTAAACAACGTAGTGCACAAGCTACTTATAGCGATTTAACAGAGTTTGGACAAGAGTTATTTCAAGGGATGGATGTTATTCGAGCTTTTAATCGTGAAAGTATAATCTCTAATTCTTTTGAAAAAATAAATAAACTTAATTATAAGAAGAATATGGATGTTGCACTACTAGATGCAATATTAACACCGTTAACAAGAATTGCACCCTTTATTTGTATCAGTATTAGTATATTTATTTGTGGACATTTAGCTGTAGAAGGCAAAATGACTATAGGCGAATTTGTTACTATCAATTCTTTTATCATGTTAATTGTAGGGCCTTTAATAGGCTTTGGGGGACTTATTTCTATTGTACAAAAAGGTCTTGCTTCCTTAGATCGTATCATGGATTTCTTGCATTTGCCTACTGAAATAATAGAGGATACTGATGAAGTATTGCCGCTTGAGGATATTCATATTCGATACTTAGATTTTACTTATGAAAACTCTAAAGGGCATGCATTATCTCAGTTGACAACGACAATACCAAAAGGTTCATTTATTGGTTTAGTTGGTAAACCTGGTTCTGGCAAAAGTACATTGTTTAAATTGCTTATTGGATTACAAGAGTGTCCGGAAAAATCTATTTATTTTGGCAGTCAAGATTTAGCTACTGTTTCTTTATCAAAGCTTAGAAACTCAATTGCTTATGTGCCGACACAATCTTACCTATTAAGTACGACCATTGCTGATAATATTAAATTTGGTAAAGATTTATCCATGCATGAAACTGTAGAGTTGGCAGCACAAAAGGCAGACTTATATAGAGATTTAGGCGATTTGTTAAACGATGATTTACATGAGCTTGCTGAAGAAGGTCATGATTTATCAGGTGGACAGAAACAGCGAATCAATATGGCTCGCGGCTTTTATAAAAATGCGCCATATGTATTGCTAGATGATTGTTTTTCCGCTTTAGATGCAGTAACAGTTACAACAATATTAAATTCATTACATAATGTAAAAGATCAGACGATTCTATGTATTTCACAACGACTAGAGGTTGTAGAGAAAGCAGATAAAATACTAGTATTTGATGAGGGGCGTATCGTAGAAGAAGGTACTCATGAGGAATTATTAGCTAACGATGGTTTATACCGTACCTTATATGAAGCGCAGAATGGAGGAGACCATCATGAAGAAGCGTGATCTAAGAAATGACTGGGCTCTATTCTTCTATATAACTGCCTACATTAAGCCTTATTTAGGTATTCTATTTTTAGCAACTGTTGCGCTCGCAGGAAATTTAGTACTATTACTTTTACGCCCATATTTAACTAAGCAAGTTATCGATCTTGGATTTGCCACTAATGATATCGCTGTTATTGAATACTATGCTTTAATGTATGGCTTTACTATAATTGGTAGTGTATTATTTATCTTTGTAGAGAATTACTTTTTAAAAAGTTTTGGTCAAAAAATTATCTATAATATTCGTAGTATTATATTCCAAAAGATTCTTAATAAACCACATGATGAATTTTATAAGTTGCCAATTGGGAATTGGGTAACTCGCATTACTAATGATGTAGAGTCATTACGTACATTATATACAGATGTAATTCTGAATTTGGCAAGTAGCGGTTTAATGATTATTGGTATATTAGGATTTATGTATGCCATTAATGTACCTTTAGCAATAATCATGACAATTTTACTACCTATAATGGGTGGAATTATTTGGGTGTTTCAAAAGTTTTCTCGCAAAGCATTCCGTCAGGTAAGACGTTCTGTAGCGGCTTCTAATGCAAGCATCAAGGAACTGTTAAATTATATTGTAATCGTAAAATCCTATGGTGGCGAAAGAGCAATTGAGGAACGTTATAATACTGTTAATAAAGGTTTCTTAGAAGCAGGTCTTTTTGAGGTTACCACATTTTCTATTTTTAGACCGCTCGTAGATGGTCTATTCTTTGTTGCGTTAATTGTTATTTTTACAACTACGAATTTAATAGACTCCGTAGCTGATGCTGGTACAGTATTTGCCTTTATACAATATATGGACCGATTTTTCCAACCATTAAAGGAAATTGCAGATAAATATAACTCCCTACAAAGCGCATTAGCTGGTGCTGAAAGATTAGTTCCCTTATTAGAGGAAGAAGAGCGTCAGATGGCTAATGAAGTTCCTGATGAATTTAAACATATAGAGACTATTGAATTCGAGCATGTATGGTTTTCCTATGAGAATAACGACGTTTATGCGCTAGAGGACTTTACATTCACTATTAAAGCTGGAGAATTCATAGGTATTGTAGGGCCTTCTGGTAGTGGTAAATCAACACTTTTATCATTGTTGATGGGAATCTACAAACCAACAAGAGGGGCTATCTATATTAACGGTATAAATATTGCTCAATATGATAGTTCTGTGCTTCGTCATTTAATGGGATATGTTTTTCAGCAAGCTTATCTATTTAAGGGTTCCATTAGAGATAATTTAACACTTTTTGATACATCAATTTCTAATGAGGATATGGTCAATGCAGCAAAACAAGTTAACTTGCATTCTATGATTGAACACCTTCCGGAAGGGTATGACACACCGGTTGGTTATTTAGGCTCTTTATTATCTGATGGGCAAAAGCAATTATTGGCTTTTGGCCGTACCTTGATTAAAAAAACACCTATTCTATTGTTAGATGAAGCAACGGCTAACATTGATAGTCATACGGAGAAGCAAATTCAAGCAAGTATTGAAAATATTCGAGGTAGTAAAACAATCGTAAGTATTGCTCATCGCCTTTCAACAGTTAAAGATGCCAATAAAATAGTGTATATGGAATATGGTAAAATAATAGAAATAGGATCTTTTGATGAACTTATCAACTTAAAAGGGGCCTTTTATAATCTCTGGAATAATCAACACAGTGGGAGTTAGTATGGAATATATCCAATCTAAAGATAATAAGACCATTAAGCGAATTATCTCTTTAGGGCAGCGTAAAAATCGCCAAAAATATGGAGAGTACATTGTTGAAGGTATTCGATCTATTCGAGATATTGCAGCTATGGGGGCAGTAAAAACAATTGTTATACGTGAATCTAAAGCGCAAGATAAACATGTATTAGATTTATTAGACTTAGATACTGTTCAATTTGTACCTAAATTTATTGCACAAGATCCAATATTTGATAAGGTGGATAATACCGTAAATGGACAAGGTGTAGTTGCTATTGTATCAAAACCAAAATACGATATGGAAAGCATTCACATTGATGATGGTTTATATATTACATTAGATGGAGTTCAAGATCCTGGCAATCTAGGTACCATAATTCGTACAGCAGTTGCAGCAGGTGTAAAAGGTATATTTTTGATGAAAGGAACTGTGGATCCTTTTAATGACAAGACAGTGCGCAGTACTATGAGCGCCTTACATAAAATACCTTTATATGAGGATATTACCTTATCTCTGTTACATGATATGGTAACTGAGTCTAATATGACTACCTATGTAACTGCTTTAGAACATTCCAATCCTTATCATACTGTACGTTATGCTAAGCGAACTATGCTAGTATTAGGAAACGAAGGGAATGGCGTAACACCAGAGGTTATGAATCTATGTACAAATCGTATTATGATTCCTATGTATGGTGATATGGAATCCTTAAATGTAAGCGTAGCTGCTGCATTATGTATGTATAAAGTACAAGAACAATTGATGCCTTAGTATATATGATAAAAATTTATGACCTTATAAAAAGTCCTCTACTAGTATACAAGTAGAGGGCTTTTGTATTGATTTTTTAGTTGTGTATTTGGTACAATAACATATATCCTTTGTGGGAGAACAAAGTTCTCCCTTTTTTTCATGAAAAGGAAGATAACTATGTCCAAATTAATTGTAAATGCAGACGATTTTGGCCTTCATAGTGCAGTTAATGCTGGTATTATTGATGGTCATCGTAGGGGTATTATTACCAGTACCTCTTTAATGGCAGGAGGAGAAGCTTTTACAGAAGCCGTAAGTATGGCAAAACAGAACCCTAAGTTGGGCATTGGTATTCATATTACCTTGGTAGGTGGGGTGAAACCAGTATGTGATCCATCAGAAGTTTCATCACTTCTCACACCAGAAGGTGTATTTCCAGAAAACTATGTAGAATTTATTAAACGTATTTACTCTGGCAAAATCAATTATAGTGAATTACGTAAAGAGATTCATGGACAAATAGCTCAAATAATGGATACCGGCTTAAGGGTAACTCATATTGATGGACATCAACATATGCATGTGCTACCAACGGTATTGCCAATTGTGATTGAACAGGCAAAATCCTTTGGTATACATGCTATACGTATACCCGATGAGTCTACTGGTTTTATGAATTATATGTATTCCCCAATTCGATTTCTTGGTAAAGTTGGTTTATCAACGGTTGCGGCTAATGCGCGACCAATCATACGAAATAATTGTATGACTACAACCCAATATTTTTGGGGCATGGTAAATGGAGGCCATATAAATCAGAAATCTCTAATGGGTATCCTAAAAGCGGTAAATAAACATTCTGGTACCCATGAATTGATGGTTCACCCAGGTAGTAATAGTAGTATTCTTAGTAAGCTTTATAATTGGGGTTATCATTGGGAAGATGAGTTGCAAGCACTCTGTTCCAGTCATACGCGATTATATATAAGTCAACATGATATAGAGCTCATTAATTATGGAGACTTGGTATGAGTAAAATGATGAAGAGAGGCATCTTTATGTTTCTCTTGTTGTTGGCTGTATCAATTGGTATCATTTACTATACTATTGATTTAGATGCATTGAAAGCCATATCATCTTTTAATAGTATTTCCTTATTATTAGCTGTAGTTGCTTTAGTATCAGGTATGTATTTTGATGGATTACGACTTCAAAGGCTCGTAAAAATTGGTGGTTACAAGTTATCGATACGAGCAGTGCTACGAGTTATTTTTAGTAATTATTTTATGGCTATGTTGACACCTGGAGCTAGCGGGGGGGCTGTCGCGCAAGTACTGGTGTTGAGAAGTTATGGCGTACCTATATCTAAAGGTACACCGATTGTATTAATACGTACCGTATTTTCCATTATGTTTTTGGTCATTATGCTGCCATTAGTATTCTTACGAGATGCTATTGAAATTCCATATATCTCTCGTGATATGCTTTTGATTTTTGCCGTGCTTGCTGTTATAGCGGCCTTAGTGGGAACTTATATATTACAGACTAAATATATGCGTCAATTTGTCTATAATCTAGCACAACGATTTAAAGCACATAACACTAAAGATTGGCTTTCTAAATTAGAAACATTAAATCAAGGTCTTGGTTTACTTTATAAACAACCTGTCCAATCTTTAATAGTTTTTATTGAATCTGGTTTGAGTTTATTATGCTTATATTGTATTGCACCCGCTTTAATGTATGCTTTCACACCAGATATTCCTATTATCGATATTTTAGATCGCATGATTTTATTAAATCTTATTTTGTATTTTGCACCAACCCCAGGGGGGACAGGCATTGCAGAAGGTCTATTTGTAGTATTATTTAGTGCCTTTGTACCTAATGGAACAGTGGGCATCATCGCTGTAGGATGGCGTGTTGTGGCTGAATATATGCCATTCTTCATCGGTATGTATGCAGTATTAACATTATATGGACGACAATTCGTTGCCCAAGAAACTTCAAGAGAACAATAAGGGAGTGTGCTCTATGTCTAAACCAAAAAAAGATAAATTTTATCTGGTTCAAGAAGATATTTTACCAGAGGCTATAAAAAAGACGATAAAAGTAAAAGAAATTCTAAAACTAGGTGAGGTTAAAACAATTAACGAAGCAGTTGAAAAAATGGATTTAAGTCGATCTGCGTATTATAAATACAAGGATTATGTTTTTCCATTTTTTGAAATTGCTCAAGGGAAAATTGTTAGTATTTATGTTTCTATGTCAAATGAATCTGGTATGTTATCAAGCGTTTTGAAAGCCATTGCTGAACGTAACGGTAGTATTTTAACGATTAATCAAGATATTCCATTACAAGGCATTGCGAATAGTAGTATTTCTTTTGAAACCAAGGATTTACAAGGTTCATTAGAAGATTTATTGCTAGATATTCGCTCTATGAAGGGTATTATCAAGGTAGAGATTTTAGGCCAAGCATAGGCTAATTAAGAGAGTAGGACGATTATGACCACTATAAAAATTGCTTTATTAGGTTTTGGTACTGTTGCACAAGGTACTTTTAACTTATTGCAAGACAATGCTGAATTAATTAAAAATCGTACAGGTGTCAATGTTGAAATTTCAAAAATTTATGTACGAAATCCAGAAAAATATAGTCATATTACATTACCAGAAACAGCTAAATATGTAACTGATATTGATGAAGTGTTAAAAGACGATTCCATCCAAATGGTAGTGGAATTGATGGGTGGTACAAACTTTGCAAAAAATTGCGTAGAAGGAGCCTTAAAAGCTAAGAAGAATGTGGTAACTGCAAATAAAGACTTACTAGCAGAAGCTGGTCCATACTTATTAGACTTAGCGAGTAAAAATGGGGTAGATCTACGTTTTGAAGCATCTGTTCTAGGTGGTATTCCTATAATCCGCACATTATATGAATCGTTAGCCGGTAATCGTATTACTGAAATCATTGGTATTATGAATGGTACTACAAACTTTATTTTGACTAAAATGTCTGAAGAAGGTTTAAGCTACCAAGATGTATTGAAAGAAGCACAAGATTTAGGATATGCAGAGGCAGATCCTACAGCTGATGTAGAAGGACTTGATGCAGCTCGTAAATTGGCAATCCTTGCATCTATTAGCTTTAACCGTCGTATTTTCTTTGAAGATGTAACTGTAGAAGGTATTACTTGTATTGATACTGAAGATATAAAATTTGGGAAAGAGTTTGGTTACAATATTAAATTATTAGGTATTGCTAAAGAAACTGCTCAAGGATTATCTTTAAATGTATATCCTGCATTTATTCCTACGACACATCCATTAGCATCTGTTCGAGGATCCTACAATGCAATTTATGTTAAGGGCAATGGTATCGATGATGTCATGCTATATGGTCGTGGTGCAGGTAGCTTACCGACAGGTAGTTCTGTAGTATCTGACATAATGGAAGTGGCAAAGAATGTCTCTTATAATGAAACAGGGCGCTTGAAACCGTTCTATTATGATCAAAAAGATATTTATTCTCCAGGTAAAATCCAATCTAGCTACTACTTGCGTTTAGCAGTGGATAATAAAACAGGTGTTCTAGCAAAAATCTCTGCAAAATTAGCAGAACAAAAAATTTCTGTTTTATCCATCGTTCAACGAAATATGGATCCAGAAACTGCAGTTCTTGCCATTGTTACATCTAAATGCCCAAGATCTTATATTTTAAATCTTATAGACTCTTTTAATAGCTTGCGCTCCGTTAAGGCTGTTAATAGTGTTATTCGTATTATGGAAGCTTAATTATGAATACTGTTCGTGTACAAGTACCTGCCACTAGTGCAAACTGTGGCCCAGGTTTTGATTGCTTAGGATTAGCACTAAATCTTTATAATATATTCAGCTTTACACCAGATGAAAATGCTACAGAATATACATATACTTTTGAAGGTTTTGGTGCAGATATTTTACGCGCTGAAGATCCTAAAAAGAATCTAATTGGTTTCGCTATGGATCAAGTTTTTGCTACTGCTCAAGAACCAATTCGATATGGTCATATAACTTCTGAAACCTTGATTCCTCCCTCTCGTGGACTAGGTAGTAGTAGTACGGCTATAGTAGGGGGACTTTTACTGGCGAACGCATTAGTAAAGCATCCACTTTCAAAAGAAGAGTTACTGGTTATAGCAAATCGTATGGAAGGTCATCCAGATAATGTAGCGCCAGCTATTTACGGAAATTTATGTTGTGCTACAGGTTTAAAAAATAAGGTACTAAACACGGTCATTTCTATTCCTCCGGAGCTACATTTTGCTGTTGTAGTACCAGAAGTCATGGTATCTACTGAGTATGCTCGTTCTGTGCTACCAAATCATATTCCATTCAAAGAAGCTGTACAAAATGTAAGTCATGCTTCATTATTTGTAACAAGCTTAATTACGCATCAATTAAGTAATTTATCTGTTGCCTTAGATGACAACTTGCATGTACCTTATCGTAAGACATTGATTCCTCATTGTGATGAAGTTTTTGAAGCCGCAAAAGTTGCTGGAGCTTACGGTGCTACTATCAGTGGATCGGGTTCTACTCTAATTGCATATGTTGATAAAGCTCATGTACAAGAGGTAGCAAAGGCTATGGGGGCTGTATTCACAGCAAATGAGATTGAAAATAAAATATATTGCTTAGAAGCTGATACATCTGGAGCGTTAATTATATAGTTTATGGTATAATTATAGTGTTAGGCATAGTCCATAACAATAATTGGAGGAAACTATGAACAATATAAAAACAACACTTTTGTTAGCTACGCTAACGGCCATTTTAGTGGTTATTGGTGATATGATTGGCGGCAGAAGCGGTATGATTATGATGTTTGTCATATCCATGGGTATGAATTTTATGTCTTATTGGTACAGCGATAAAATCGTTTTAGCCCAATACAATGCTCAACCTGTTACTGCACAGTCTAATCCAAAACTATATGCAATGGTAGAGAAATTGACTAAAAATGGTAATTTACCAATGCCAAGGGTTTATATCATTCCCAGTGAAGTACCGAATGCATTTGCAACAGGTAGAAATCCTAGTCATGCAGCAGTTGCTGTTACAGAAGGTATCCAACGTCTATTAACTGATGAAGAATTAGAAGGTGTGCTTGCACATGAATTAACACATGTTAAGAATCGAGATACATTGATTAGTACAATTGCAGCTATGATGGCTGGTGCTATTTCTATGATAGCCAATATACTTCAATTCACTGCCATATTTGGGCGCTCCGATGATCGAGAAGGCACTAACCCTTTGGCGCTTCTTGGTACGATCATTATTGCACCTATCGCAGCTGGTCTTATTCAGATGAGTATTTCCCGTACTCGTGAGTTTTTAGCTGATGAGGGAGGCGGAGATATGTGTCGCAACCCATTAGCACTGGCTTCTGCACTTGCAAAAATTGACTACTACTCTAAACATGGTGCATTGCCTAATGCAAGTAATGCTACAGCCCATATGTTTATTATTAACCCTATGATGGGAATTGGTGAAAGCTTGAGCAATCTTTTTAGTACACATCCTCGCACGGAAGAACGTATTCAAAAGTTAAAGAAACAAGCTATGAATCCAAAGTATAAAGAAAAGGCAATATTATAATTAGTATCTACTGGAGGGTATCATGCAAGAAACATTAGTTTTAATTAAACCAGATGCAGTTAAACGTCAATTAAGTGGTGAAATCCTTAGCCGTTATGAACGTAAAGGCCTTGTTATTAAAGCATTAAAACTTTTACAAGTACCTCGTGAATTAGCGGAAGAACACTATGCAGAACATAAGGAAAAGCCATTCTTTGGTGAATTAGTTGATTTTATTACATCAGGCCCAGTTCTTGCTTTTGTGTTAGCTGGTGAGAACGCAATTGTATCCGTACGTGCTTTAAACGGAGCAACAAATCCTGTAGATGCTGCCCCTGGTAGTATTCGTGGTGACTATGCCCTAACAATGGATGCTAACGTAGTACATGCTTCTGATTCTCCAGAAGCTGCTGCTCGTGAAATTCATCTTTGGTTCCCTGAATACAAATAATCTCAAGGTTGGTATTATTTAGCTTTTATTTCTACATCCATGTATATCTATAGGAGGTAATCATATGGCAAGTAGTGTTTATACAAAAACAGGTGATGCTGGTACAACTGGTTTATACACGGGAGAACGTGTACAGAAATCATCTTTACGCGTAGAAGCTTATGGTACAATCGATGAATTACAAGCTTTTTTAGGATTGGCTCGCGCTTATGCTGAAAATCCACGTGTTTCTGCTGAATTATACGATATTGAGCGCAACTTATGGACATTAATGGCTGATATTGCAAGTTTAAATGCCGCTCCGGTAATTACTGAGCAATATGTAAAGCATTTAGAAAAAGTTATAGATCGCTTTGATGCAAAATTAGAACCTTTATCTAGTTTTGTTATTCCCGGTGAAAAACAATCTTCTGCTTACTTACATGTAGCTAGAACGATTACTCGACGTGCGGAACGCGCTTTATGGCGGGTATTAGACGCTGGTGAAAGTGTTCACGAATCTAATTTAAAATACTTAAATCGTCTATCCGACCTTTGCTTTATCTTGTGTCGTGTAGAGGAAGAACTTGGAGCAGAATAAACAAAAAAAGCTATGTATTTTACATAGCTTTTTGCTCGTTATAGACCTTATTGTGAAATTGTTTGGTTTAAAACATCTTGAGGACTAGGATAGTAGAAAAAGATATGAGGAATTTCATAACGGAATTTTTCTCTTAATAGATTGGCTAATGTTGTTTCAAAGTTTATAATTTTATCAGCGCCGAAATCAAAGTCTTCAACTAATACTAAGAGTTGTGCTTCAACTTGAGGTGCATTTTCTGGTAAGGCTTCTGGTGGTAGCGGAACATTTACTACTACTCGTGCAGTACCAATATATTTACCTTGCCCGTCATCGATGGCAACACGATATGTGTTATCCCATAAAGTAGCCATCATTTTTAGTTTCATATTCATAATTTCCATAGTATCGCTCCTTTGTTATACTTATAATGATACTGAAATTATAAATTCTTGTATAGGTGCATTATGAAATCACAAATTATATTGTGTTCCGGTGGGGCACGCAGTGGAAAAAGTGAATTTGCTGAACGTTTAGCATTGGCTACAAAGGGGCCAAAAGCTTATGTAGCTACGGGCCAAGCTTTTGATGAAGAAATGGTGGATCGCATCAAAAAACATCAAGAGCGACGAGGAAAAATATGGAATAATTTTGAAGTGCCTTTACATTTAGCTGATGAATGGGAAAATATCAGTCAATCAGCAGATGTAATTCTTATAGATTGTTTAACCATGTTCACTACCAATCACATGATGGCTCATGGCTCCATTCGTGGTCAAGAAGATGCTAATAGGTTAGAACAGACAATACTTTCAGAATTAGACACTTTATTAGACTCGATACAATCATGTGAAGGTAAAACAGTTATATTTGTGACCAATGAAATTGGGTTAGGTATTGTGCCGGATAATAAACTGGCTAGATATTTTAGAGATATTGCTGGTCGTGTGAATCGAGCAGTAGCTTCTGTTGCAGATAAACTCTATTTAACAATCAGTGGTGTTACCATTGAATTGAAATCACAGGAGGTTCATATAAATGGCTAAGAAAATAATGTTTCAAGGAACGAGTTCTAATGTAGGTAAAAGTATTCTTTGTACTGCATTATGCCGTATTTTTTATAGAAAAGGTTTTAAGACCGTTCCTTTTAAAGCACAAAATATGGCTCTCAATTCTTATGTGACAAAATGGGGCGATGAAATTGGTCGTGCTCAAGTCGCTCAAGCCGAAGCCGCTGGTATTGATCCAATAGTTCAAATGAATCCTGTTTTATTAAAACCTACAGGTAATCAATCGTCTCAAGTTGTCTTGATGGGAAAGCCTGTTGGTGTATATAGTGCTAAGGAATATCATACTAAATATTCACTAACAGCTCTCGATAAGGTTAAAGAGTCTATCGATTTCTTAGACTCAAATTTTGATATGATGGTTATCGAAGGTGCAGGTAGTCCTGCAGAAGTTAACTTAAAAGCAAATGATATTGTAAACATGCGTATTGCCAAGATGACTCAAGCTCCAGTATTTCTCATTGCAGATATTGACCGAGGTGGTGCTATTGCGTCCATTGTTGGTACCTTAGAACTATTAGAACCAGAAGAACGCGATCTTATCAAAGGTATCGTTATCAATAAATTCCGTGGTGATATCAAACTATTAGAACCAGCTCTTACATTTATTGAAGAAAAAACAGGTAAAAAAGTGGTAGGAGTTATTCCTGCCATTGAAAACCTCGATATTGATGAAGAAGATTCTGTTGCATTAGAGAACAAACGCAATAGTGGGACTAAAGATATTCAGGTCGTAGTTATGCAAACACCTAAAATCTCTAATTTTACAGACTTTGATGCACTTAATTATGAGCCAGATATATCTGTCCGTTTTGTAGGCCCTGGAGATGTTATCGGTACACCAGATTTAATTATATTACCTGGTTCTAAAAATACATTGGCTGACTTAACATATTTACGCGATACAGGCTTTGCTGATGAAATCAAAAAATTGGCTGCTCAAGGTACACCTGTTATCGGTGTTTGTGGCGGTAACCAAATGTTAGGTAAAACTATTTATGATCCGCATCATATGGAAGGTGATATCGAGGAAATTGAAGGACTTGGCCTTGTTGAATCCTCCACGACTATGAAGGCTCAAAAAACTACCCATCAAGTACAATTCAATGTATCTAATTTACAGTTCTTAAATGGTACTTTCAGGGGTGAAAAATTAGTAGGCTATGAAATTCATATGGGGGATACTACACCACTAGCAGATACAGTGTCTCGTTGCTTTACAATTACAAGTCGCAGTGAAGAGGCTGTCAATGTTATTGATGGTTTTATTGATGGCAATCATCAGGTAATGGGTACATATATTCACGGTGTATTTGATAATGACGAGTTTAGACGATTTATTATCAATCAATTACGTGAACGTAAGGGATTACAACCATTAGATGTAGTATTCCATTATTTTGACCATAAAAATACGGCATATAATCGCTTAGCTGATATTGTGGAGGAACATTTAGATATGGACTATATTATGTCTACTTTGGGATAGTAGAGGAGATATATGGAACATTTAACATTTTTTTACTGGTTTTCGAAGTATAACTTTGTGTGTATACCAGTTTTAGCATTTTTATTGGATTTAATTATTGGAGATCCTAATAGTAAATATCATCCAGTGGCCATTATTGGACGTATAATATCTTTTTTTGAAGCCGTTCTTTATAAGGACACTGATAATGATACGAAGAAATTGTGGTACGGTGGTATTGCAGTAGGTTTAATTCTTATATCGGTATATATCATAGTATCTTTATTGTTATGGCTAGGTGGAGTACTAGACGAATGGGTATACTATGCTTTCGAAGTAGTGATCCTCTACATCGCCATTTCTCCACGTTCATTGGCTGGCGCAGGTTTTACGATTAGTCAGTTAATAAAACAAGGTAATATCGTAGAAGCTCGTAAACGTTTATCCTGGATTGTGGGACGTGATACTGAAGACCTAGATGAAAGTGAAATCACTCGTGCTACAGTAGAAACGATTGCGGAAAATACGGTAGATGGTATCATTGCACCTTTTTTCTTTTTTATTATCGGTGGCCCTATGGGGGCTATTCTTTATAGAACTGCTAATACTATGGATTCTATGTTAGGCTATAAGAATCAAAAGTACTTGTACTTTGGTCGCGTAGCTGCACGCTTTGATGACATATTAAATTGGATTCCTGCCCGAATTACCTTTGTATTAATTGTAATTTCTGCATTCTTTTTACGCTTTGATGCAAAAAAGGCGATCCAAATTGGTTTGCGCGATGCAAAGAAACATCCAAGCCCTAATGGTGGTTACGCAGAAGCACCTGTGGCAGGAGCTTTACATATTCGCTTAGGTGGTTACAATCAATATTTCAAAAAAATGACTTTTCGTGAATATATGGGTGACCCTATTGAAAAGTTGAATCGCAACCATATTACACGAACTATTTATATGATGTATGTTACGACTATACTAATGGTCATCATTAGTACAGTCATTACCTATGGGATGAATGTATAATGACACCTTTTTTTATAGCACTACAATTTTTAACGCGTTTAAAACTTGTAAATCAAACTGAATGGTCTGTAGAGGACTTTGGTAAATCGGTAGTAGCCTTTCCTTATGTGGGCCTTATTATTGGTCTCATATTAGCTATATTATATGGCGTATTGTCGCCATTTATTCCGATTATGCCATTGATGTTAATTATTGTTGTGGCTGAGTTTTTAATAACTGGTGGCCTTCATGCTGATGGTTTGATGGATACAAGCGATGGTTTGTTTTCCGGCCGTGAAAGAGAACGTAAACTAGAAATCATGAAAGATAGTCGTATAGGCTCCTTTGGAGTTGTTGCTTTTGTATTTGTTACACTTTTGAAATGGCAATTATTAGCTTCGATTCCATCGGCTGAATTTATTCCTATGGCACTCATTATGATGCCTTTAATGAGCCGCTGGTCTATGGTTTTTAGTATTCGATCCTATCCATATGCTAGAGAACAGGGGATGGGGGCAGCATTTGCTAATTTAGCACCTAAATATGTTATTACTTATAACACCATATCTACGTTCTTTATGCCTATTCTATTACTATTAATCGGTTTAGTATTATATACACTTTTATATGGTGCTTATGCAATTTTTTCAGCACCTGATGTAGGGTATTTGGTAGGACTAGGTGTGTTAGTATATGCTACTATAGGTATTTTCCAAATCAATATTGTTAGCATGATTATTACGTATATTATTAACCGATTATTAAACCGCTATATTGTAAAAGCGTTAGGTGGCACTACTGGTGATACATATGGATTTGTTGTGGAAGTAACTGAAGTATTATTGATATTGGTATATAGCATAATTGTATCTATACTATCAGCTACGGTAGTTAATAATCCAACTATGTTCTAACTCTAAATTTTTGATTTTCAAAGTTTTAATATCTTTAGAACGTATACTTTATTTGATGTGAAAGGAGTTTAATGTGACCTATTATGTAAGAGCCCCAGGTACATGTGGGGAATTTCTACAAGGTTCTATTGATGGTCAGTCATTTTTAGTGACATGTCCAATTAATCGATACTCCTACGCATTGAGTAATGTAATACAACCTTTTTCTAAAGAATTTTGTGCACTTCAACCAAAATCTGCACAAGCTCGTAAATTAGTACAAGAATTGGTCCAACAAAAAAATAAAAATCAAATTTGCCCGCCTGTGTATGTAAGATCCGATATTCTGCAAGGAAAAGGCATGGCTTCAAGTTCGGCAGATATTTCTGTAACAGCTATGGCTACAGCTTTGGCCATGGACTATGATTTATCATTAAAAGAACTTGAGCAAATTTGTCTATCTGTAGAGCCTACAGATGCCTCTTTTTATCAAGGTGTAACTCAGTTTGATTATATTAAAGGGACTATCTCTAAGCCATTAGGTATGTGCCCACCTTTAAAAATCCTCGTTTTTGACGAAGGCGGTAGCATTGATACAGTTAGCTTTAATAAACAAGCAGATTTACAAAATAAAATTTTAGAAAAAGAATCTATTATACAAGAATCCTTTGATTTGTTTAAACAGGGTCTTATAACGCATGATATAAAGCTCATTGGCCAAGCTGCTACATTAAGTGCTTTTGGCAATCAGCGTATTTTATATAAACCTAATTTATATGACTTTCACGATGTAGGTAATTCTTATAATAGTGTGGGAACAATCATCGCTCATAGCGGAACCATTATGGGACTATTATTCCCCGTTGATTATGGTCGTATTGATGATTGTAAGAATGAGATTTTACGTAAGTTGCCACAATTAACCTATGTAGATACGGTTGAAACTACGAATGAAGGATTAACTTATATCAAACGATAAAGTATTTCATAGAAAGAGAATAGTATGTCTAAAATACATGGGGGCAATATCTTTCAGTTTGCCCATGAACAACGAATTGAACCATACGATGTTATTGACTTTAGTGCTAATATTAATCCACTAGGCCCTAGCCAACGTGGCTTATCTGCATTAGAATCTCAATTGCGATATATATCACATTATCCGGATGCTACAAATGATGATATATTAAATGCCATTGCTGATATCTATGGTATGAATAAAAATCAAATTGTAGTTGGCAATGGAGCAGCAGAGCTATTATATGCAATTTGTCGGTTACCTGGCTATACGGGCGCTTTTGTTCCCGCACCAGGTTTTTCTGAATATAAAGCAGCTTTAGAAGCAAGTAGAATTCCAGTACGCGATATTTATTATCGACCACGGGAAGATGAACATGGAAAACCTTATTTTGAGGTTCCTTATTTAGCATTAGAAACTTTTGCAGCTGAGTTAAAGGGGCAAGATGGTCGTATTATTGTATTTCTAGGTAATCCCAATAATCCAGATGGTACGTTACTTGATAAAAACCATATTCGTACTATTGCAAGCATGCTGAAAGATGCTAATAGTTTACTTGTTATAGATGAGTCCTTTATCGATTTTGTTGGTAACGACACATTACAAGATAATGAATACTCCATGCGCTCCCTAGTTAACGAGTTTGATAATATTATCGTGGTTCATTCTTTTACAAAATTCTATGCCGTGCCAGGGCTACGAATTGGTGCTGCTTTCAGCAATCCTCTTATCATTGAGCAACTAAATAGTTTTATTCCCACTTGGTCTGTTAACACATTAGCTCAATCCTATACAGAGGCGGCTTTGAATGATGTAGAGTATGTGAAACGAACAAAACAAGTATTACATGAAGAGCAACTTTTTATGCATAACTCATTAGATACTATAGATGGTATTACTGTATATCCGCCTTCAGCTAATTTTATGTTGTTCCACATTGAGCAAGAAGGAATAACGGCAGAGTCGATTAATGAAGCTCTTAAAAAAGATAATATGATTGTTCGCAACTGTGATTCTTATATGGGATTAAATAATCAATGGGTTCGCGTTGCAATTAAAGATCATGATACTAATGTTAAGTTAGTAGAAAAATTAACAGATATTTTGAAAGTATAGGAAGACTATGAAGACATTGTATATTGTGCGCCATGGTGAAACTGATTGGAACAAAATGGGAAAATACCAAGGCATCACAGATGTTCCACTTAATGAAAATGGTTTAAATCAAGCAAAGGCATGTGGTCAGGCTCTTAAAGATGTTAAATTTGATCGCATATTATCTAGTGATTTGAGTCGTGCTTTAGTTACAGCTGAAGTCATTCGCGGGGAACGTACTACTCCTATAACAGTAGATAAACGCTTACGAGAACTTAATTTTGGCGATTGGGAAGCTATGCTATTTTCAGATATCGAAGATCGTTGGCCTGGTTTGATAGATGAAATGTATTTGCGACCACATCTAGTTAAGGTTCCTAATGGTGAAAGCTTTAAGAATTTACAAGACCGTGCATGGGAAGGTCTAGAGGAATTCATCAATGTTAATAATGAGGAGGAAACACTTCTCATTGCTTGTCATGGTGGAACTATACGAACATTATTGTGTAAATTATTAGATATTTCCATTAGTCATTGTTGGAATTTTAGTCAAGGTAATACAGCAATTAATCGTATATTCTATAATGGCATGGGAGAGTTTGATCATAATATTTTAAACTTGCTCAATGATACAGCACACGTAGATATATTACAAGGTCATGCATGATGCGACTAGATAAATTATTAGCCAATAAAGCTTATGGTAGTCGAAAAGAAGTCCATCAAATCATAAAAGATAGAAGGGTTACCATCAATGGTAGTATAACAACGAAAAAAGATACTCACATTGATATTGATGTTGATATAGTTGCTGTTGATGGTAAGGTTGTTAGTACTACTCAACTATATTATGTAAAATTTCATAAGCCAAAGGGCTATGTTACAGCGGTAGAAGATTCTAATCACCCTGTTGTTATGGATTTACTCCCTCCAGAATTCATAAAAATGGGAGTTGTTCCAGTAGGCAGATTAGACAAGGATACAGAAGGACTTTTATTATTAACTAATGATGGTGTGTGGGGACATTCTATCATCAATGGTAATAAACATGTGCCTAAGATTTATTACGTAGAATTTGAAGGAACGCTATCTGATGAAGGTATACAACGTATTAAAAAGGGAATTTTTCTTGGAGATGGTACGCAATGTAAACCGGCAGAAATTGAATTTGTATCGTTACATTCAGTACATGTAACGATTGAAGAAGGCAAGTATCATCAAGTTAAGCGCATGATTGGTGCTGCAGGTGGTACTGTAACATATTTGAAACGTCTTACGATTGGTCATATTGATTTAAGTGGCATTGAAGAGGTTGGTTCTGCAATGGAATTGACCGTTGAACAGATAGAGGGCTTTAAAAAATAGCATAAAATTCTATTCAATATAGGCATTTTATGGTAAGATTAATTGTACTTTATAGACTAGGAGCAAGATTATGAATGGATTAAATCTGCTACAACAGTATATTAAAGAGCAAGAATTAACAGGCGTCATTTTAATAAGCCCTATAAATTTACATTATTTTGCAGGCTTTACTGGTACTACAGGCTTTGCTATCATTACTCAAGATAAAGCCTTTATGATTACTGATTTCAGATATACTGAACAAGCAACAAAACAATGTGAAGGGTACACAGTGATTCAATATGAAACAACTGTTATGGATACTCTTGTAGATATATTCAATGAATATCATATTCACGAAGGTTTATTCGGTATAGAAGGCAAACAAATGCCTGTGGATACGTATGAAACTTTATGTGATACATTAGATGAATGCTTTAATTTTACATCTATCAATTTTGCAAAACTACGTGCGGTTAAGCGTGAAGACGAATTAGACTTATTGCGTAAAGCTGCTAAAATTGGTGATGATGCTTTTGCTGCCTTGCTACCACAACTAAAGGTAGGGATGACAGAAAACGAAGCGCGCATTATATTAGAATCAGAAATGTTAAAACGTGGATCAGAGGAACCTTCCTTTGCAACCATTGTTGCTTCTGGTAATCGTTCTAGTATGCCTCATGGTGTAGCCAGTGATAAGGTCATTGAAGCAGGTGATTTTGTTACCTTTGACTTTGGTGCAGTATATAAGGGTTATCATTCTGATATGACTAGAACTATTGTAATGGGGGCTGCCTCTGAATTACAAAAGAAGCTGTATGGTATAGTTTTAGAAGCACAAAAACGTGGCGTAGCTGCAGTTCGGGCTGGTATTACTGGTAAAGAACTTGATGCAGTTTGTCGTGATTATATTAAAGAACATGGATATACCAAGGAATTTAATCATGGTACTGGACATGGCGTAGGTCTTGAGATTCACGAAGAACCAGTAGCCAATACTAAATCCGATACGGTATTTACAGAAAATATGATCATTACGGTAGAACCTGGCATTTATATAACAGGTACTATCGGATTGAGAATAGAGGATAGTGTCATCGTCAAATCTGACGGCTATGAGGTGTTGACACATAGTCCAAAAGAGTTAATTGAAATAGGTATTTAGAAGGAGAAGAGTTAGATGATTTCCAGTAATGATTTTCGTCCAGGTGTAACCGTTGAAATTGACGGTAATGTATGGCAAGTAGTTGATTTCCAACACGTTAAACCAGGTAAAGGTGCTGCATTCGTACGTACTAAAATGAAAAACTTGCAAACTGGTTCTGTAGTTGAGCGTACATTTAATGCAGGTGAAAAAGTGCCTAAAGCACATGTTGATCGTCGTCGTATGCAATACTTATATGAATCTGATGGCTCTTATACATTCATGGATAACGAAACTTATGATCAAGTTGAACTTACCCTTGAACAATTAGGTGATGCTAAAAACTTCCTTCTTGAAAATATGGAAGTATCCATCATGTTCTTCCAAGGTATCGTAATCGGTATCGATTTACCTGTAGCTGTTGAACTTCGTGTAGTTGAAACAGATCCTGGCATCCGTGGTGATACTGCAACTGGTGGTAATAAACCAGCCGTATTAGAAACAGGCTATACTGTAAAAGTACCTCTCTTCATTGAAGTAGATGATGTACTTCGTATTGATACCCGTACAGGACAATACATCGAACGTGCCTAATACTCATTGATATGTATTGGGGCAAGATCTTTTCAAGGAATCTTATTCCCCATATATCGTAACATTTGCACTGTAAGCACTTGTCGTCTATGTAATTATATATAGGGACAGGTGCTTTTTTTGAAAGAGGCCAGTATGACCAAGAAAAATACTGAACTAGAGTCGGGTAAAATTAAGATTAACGATGATGTGTATGCTACAATTGTAACAATGACAGCCCTTGACACAAAGGGAATTCATCATATGAGTTCCACCTTTAATGATGGTGTTAACACTTTCTTTAGACGTAAATCCGATCATGAAGGTGTTAAGATATCCTTTAACGATGAAGGAGCAATATCAGTTACACTATATGTGTGCATTCAGTATGGATATCGTATTCCTGATGTTGTTTTACGTCTACAAGAGCGCATTAAAACTGCTTTAGTCTCTTATACAGAAATTGAGGTTCAAACTATTGATGTAGTTGTACAAGACATTATTTTTGATGATTTAGTAACACCTCAACAGCCATAGGAGGTATCTCTATGAGTTCAGATAATCAATTAAATTATGGTTTAGACACGGATACCATTGATATTGCAGATTCTGTCATAATTGATGTAGCAACAAAAACTTTAGGGACCATTCCTGGTATTCATTCTTTAAGCCCACGCTTTTACGATGAGTTGGTAGAGGGTATTACACATGCTTTTGGTCAGCGTAGCTTACCTGGTATCAATGTAAAGCATCGTAAAGGTTTTATTGAAATTAACATTTATATTAAAGCATTGTATGGATATAATCTCATTGAATTATCGAAACAATTGCAATTAGAAATCAAACAAACCTTAAAAAATATGCTAGATCTTGATCATATTAAGGTTGATGTGCATATTGAAGGTATTGTAAAAGAAAAGGAGCCAGTTTTACATGGTAACTAAGCGAAATCGGCGAGAGGCTCGTCAATACGCATTCCAAATGTTATATGCCAATGAATTTCATACTGATCAAAATGATGTTCAATTTCCCGAAGGAAACATTCATAAAGCAATGGATAAGGCATATGCAAATAGTATTATAGAGGGTGTACTATCAAACGCTAAAGCAATTGATGCTACATTACAGCCATTCTGTAAATCTCGTAAAGTAGCAAATTTAGATAAGGTGGATCGTTCTATTTTACGTATTGCCGTTTGGGAAATGAACAATAAAGTGGAACCTTTAGAGCCATCTATTGCTATTAATGAAGCCATTCAATTAGCTAAAGAGTTTGGCTCTGATGCATCTTATAAATTAATTAATGCAATCTTAGACGCATATAATAAGAGTAAATAATGAAACGATATTACTTAGGCATTGATACGAGTTGTTACACTACAAGTTGTGCCATTGTAGATAGTGACTTTCACATAGTAGGGGAAGCACGTAAAATCTTAGAGGTAAAACTAGGTGAGCGAGGACTACAACAATCAAATATGGTCTTTCAGCATATAAAGGCATTGCCTAAGTTAATGTCAGAGTTGCCTCAGGTACCAATTAGCGGTATAGGTGTTAGTGGCTTTCCGCGCCGTGAAGAACGCTCTTATATGCCTGCCTTTATGGTCGGGTTAGGACAGGGGCAAACCTTGAGTCATCTTATGAATGTGCCTTTACATATTTTTGCACATCAAGAGAATCATATATTAGCTGCTTTGAGAGATTTAAAAAATATTTCTAATGAGCCATTTTTGGCATTACATCTATCAGGTGGCACGACAGAACTAGTATATTGCCATTATCAAGGAAACGGTATTTTTGAATCTCACATCGTTGGTGGTTCTAAAGATTTACAAGGGGGGCAATATGTTGATCGCATAGGTGTCGCATTGGGCTTACCATTTCCTGCAGGTAAACATTTAGAGGCTTTAGCATTACAAACTACAGAATATGAACCATTGCCATCATCTGTAAAAGACGGATGGATTAGCTTTGCCGGTCCTTGTAGTGCTGCTATGCGGCGTATAAATAACGCTATGAGTGATATAGATAAATCTAAGTTAGCTAGAGCTGTTTTTACTTCCATTGGAAATGCTCTAGAAAAAATGATTACTTATCATACTAAAGAGAAATCTGTACGTGCACTCATTGCTGTAGGTGGTGTGATGGGTAATAGTTTACTTCGTAAGCGGATGGAAACCTATTGTAAACGAAATCATCTCCAATTACATGTGGCGCAGCCACAATTCTCTGTTGATAATGCCACAGGTAATGCTTTTGGTGCTGCTTATTTACAAGAATCTAGAGGATAATCGTGAATGTATTAACCATTACACAATTAAACAATCTCATAAAACGTACCTTAGATCGTGAATATCTATTAAAGAATGTATATGTAAGTGGTACCATTATTAATGCAAAACGTCATAGTAGTGGTCACATGTATTTTTCTTTAAAAGATGAGGAATCTGCTATTGATGTGACAATGTGGTCTAGTACAGTCATGCAAAAGGGACTAGCTAATGCCATTCAAAATGGTTTATTAGTAACTGTAAAAGCATCTGTTAACTTTTACAATAAAATGGGCCGTTTAAATCTCATTGCATCAGATATGCAGATAGGTGCTAAAAGTCCGTTACAGCTTGAATTTGACGCTCTAAAACGAGAGTTAACTGCTTTGGGGTACTTTGATGATAGCCATAAAGTAGGTTTACCCTATATGTCGAGTTGCATTGGTATTGTTACATCCCAATCTGGTGCTGTATTACATGATATTCTACATGTTAGTAAACAACGTAATCCACTAGTTCAATTTAAATTGTTTTCCGTTCCTGTACAAGGTAGTACCGCAGGCCCAATTATAGCAAAAGGAATTGCTACGGCAGATGCTGATCCAGATATTGATGTCATCATCGTTGGTCGTGGTGGTGGATCTATGGAGGACTTGTGGTGTTTCAATGATAGAGCTGTTGTAGAGGCAATTTATAATGCTCATACACCGATTATTTCGGCGGTAGGTCATGAAACAGATTACACCTTATGTGATTATGTAGCTGATGTACGTGGTGCTACGCCTAGCCATGCTGCAGAAATGGCAGTACTTCCAATTACTACATTACAAGATCAGTTGACAGAAAAAGAAGAGTATTTACACGAATATATACGCTATACACTACAACAAAAACGTACAGATTTAACATTGCTCTTTAATCGAAAACTTGGCATTCCAGCTCTGCAATTTTTACATAAGCAAAAATCATATTTACAAGAGCTTTCACAAACTCTAACTAATGCAACTAAAGAACGATGTAATGCAGAGAGACATAGCTTAGCATTATTGGCACAACAGTTAGAGTCACTAAATCCATTACAAATGATGATTAAAGGTTTTGCAAAGGTTGAGCATGATAACAAACCTATTACTTCGGTTGCCCAATTACAACCAAATGACGATATACGAGTTACACTAGCTGATGGTTATATTACTGCTACGGTAAAGGAGGCGCACAAGGATGGCCGCATCACTAAAAAGTTATGAGAAAAAATATAAGGCCTTAGAAGATATTGTTAAGCAATTAGACGATGGGGATATGACCATTTCTGAGCTTTTATCACAATATAAAAAGGGCTTAACTTTGGTAAAAGAATGTGCTGAAATGCTCGATTCTGTTGAAGATGAAGTACAACAAATTATCGAAGAAGTCCGCATCAGCGAATAAGGAGATTCTATGTTCAAAGATTATTTAGCATCTAGCAAACAAAATATTGAACAATGGTTAGGCGAAGTACTTAATAGCCCAAATCAAGAATTTGAACAACTTTATGAATCTATGAATTATAGTTTAATGCAAGGTGGCAAACGAATACGACCTATTTTAACTAAGGCTGTGTTGGAAATGCTTCATAAAGAGCCAGCTGATTATAAGGAATTTCTATGTGCTATGGAGTGTATCCATACGTATTCATTAGTTCATGATGATTTACCAGCTATGGATGATGATGATTATCGCAGAGGTAATTTGACCAATCACAAAGTATACGGTGAGGGACTTGCTATTTTAGCCGGTGATGGGTTATTAACATATGCCTTTCAATTGATGACTTCAAATACAGTTGCTAGTGCACAGCAAAAACTAGATGCTATACAATGTGTTGCTACTGCGGCTGGTCCAGAAGGTATGGTTGGGGGACAAGCCTTTGATTTGCTCAGCGAAGACAAACATATTCCTTTAGAAGAATTAAAGGTTTTACATACTGGTAAAACAGGTGCACTATTTAACGCTTCTGTAGAATTAGGTCTTATTCTTGGAAGTGCTAATAATACTACGCGAACAGCCCTTATGGAATATTCTAATTGCCTGGGATTATTATTCCAAATTACTGATGATATTTTAGATGTAACCGGTACTATTGAAGAATTAGGAAAAACACCCGGTAGTGATATTCGACAACATAAATCTACCTATGTATCTTTACTAGGTTTAGAGCAAGCAAAACATCAAGCCTGCTTAGTAGGTAGCCAAGCTCATGATGCGTTAAACTTGGTTTCTTATGATACAACTATACTATCAGCATTAATTGATTATCTTTTAGAACGTACGAATTAATGGGTATTACCTGTAGAAGGTATAAACAATGATTGATATATTACCACAAATAGCACATAATTATATCGCACAAGCTGCATTTTGGGGCTGGTTTACGGCTCAAGCTATCAAATTTGTATGGCAACTCTTAAGACATGGTAAATTCCGACCAGAGCGCCTTGTTGGATCTGGTGGTTTTCCAAGTTCACATACATCATTTGTAATTGCTACAACAACAGCGATTTACCTTAAAAATGGTGTAACGGATCTATTTATATTATCCTTAGTATTTTCAATTGTTGTTATGTATGATGCGTCTGGTGTACGATTAGAGGCAGGACGACAAGCTCAAATACTTAATCAAATTGTAGATTATTTTACCAAAAAGAATATACCTGTTGTCATTACACGTAAAGAAGCATTAAAAGAGTTGTTGGGACATACACCTATCGAAGTATTTGGTGGTTTAATTCTCGGCATTCTCGTAGCCTTTATTCAGTTTTATTGTATTTATCATGGTGTAATATGAGCAATAAAGAACGATTAGATATACTCCTCGTTAATCGAGGCCTTTTTGAAAGTAGAGAAAAAGCAAAAGCAGCTATTATGGCGGGCCTTATATTTATGGATACTACACGTATAGATAAAGCAGGCACCAAGATTCCTGTGGATGCCAATATTATTGTAAAAGGCAATACTTTACCTTATGTAAGTCGTGGAGGACTTAAATTAGAAAAGGCTATTCAAACGTACCCTATCGATTTACATGGGGCTGTGATGATTGATATAGGAGCTAGTACAGGTGGTTTTACAGATTGCGCATTACAAAACGGTGCGTCTAAGGTCTTTGCCATCGATGTAGGATATAATCAATTAGCTTGGAAATTACGCCAAGATTCACGTGTAATTAATATGGAGAAACAAAATATCCGTACTGTTACTGCTGAACAAATAGGTGAACTTGTTGATTTTATTTCTATTGATGTAGCATTTATTTCTTTAGACAAAGTTTTACCAGTAGCTACTAATTTATTAAAAGATACGGGCTCACTTGTGACCTTAATAAAACCACAATTTGAGGCTGGTAAAGAAAATGTTGGTAAGGGCGGTATAGTGCGAGATAGTGAAATCCATAAAGAGGTTTTATATCGTATTCTACACGTTGCGTATGATTGTGGATTGTATACACATGGCTTAACTTTCTCACCAATTAAAGGTATGGAAGGTAATATAGAGTTTTTAGGTTATTTTAAAAAGTACGAAGAAGGAGCCTTAACCATTGATGATACTTTGATTGATACAGTGGTTGCAGAAGCCCATTCATTATAGGAGATTACTATGCGTATCGGATTCTTCCCCAATATGGGGAAAAGCAATATTATGGCAGTTCTAAAAATGGCTGCACATATTTGTAAAGATGAAGGTATCGAAGTATTTTTGCCAGATGATCTCGAATCAGATGCACCTGCACGAGTACTTAAGATTCCTGAAACTCATATTTTAAGTCGCCCAGAAATCTTCAAACAAATAGATATTGCCTTTAGTTTTGGTGGTGATGGTACCATCATCCATCTTGCAAGACAAATTTATCCATATAATGTACCTGTTTGTGGTATTAATCTTGGCGAACTAGGTTTTTTAAATCAAATTGAAATTCATCAAATGCAAAGTCATATTAAACGTATTGCTAATGGTGATTATAATATTGAAAAGCGTGGACATTTATATGCTTATATAGAACGTCATGAGGGTAAAGAGGAAGAACTAGTTCCTATCATTAACGAAATTGTTATCACACGTGCTGAGCCTGCTAAAATGGCTCGAATTAATATGTCCATAAATAATCAACACACGCAAATATATCCATCGGATGGTTTAATTATTTCCTCTGCTACAGGTTCTACGGGCTATAATCTATCGGCTGGTGGTCCAATCATGAAACCAGATAATCGATCTATCATTGTCACCCCAGTAGCACCACATTTAATTCAAGGTGTAAGCCTTGTTTTAGAGGAACATGATACGATTCAAATTACAATGCCGGAAAGAGAACCACAATTACATATTTGTATTGATGGTACATTTGACTATACTTTTACAAATAAAGAAACCTTACATATAAGTTCTAACCCTGTATATTGTTTATTTGTACGATTCAAGGATCAATGTTTCTTTGGTACTCTATTTAAAAAGTTAGCATCTCGTCGAGATGAATTATTATAACCAAATCTCAAGTGGGGTGGTTTTGTGATTAACATTAACAATGCTGTTCAATTCCAACATTTAATCTGGGATCGATGCATGGAAAATGCCAAAGTGGTAGTAGATGCTACATGTGGTAATGGACATGATCTTTTATACCTTTCTAAACGGGCACAGAAAGCATGCCATCTATATGGAATTGATATTCAAATGAAAGCTATTAAAACTAGCAAGGAGCTTTTACAATCAAATGATATTGCGCCAGAAGTAAGTTTAACGTTTATTCATGACTCTCATGATTTGGCGGTAGCTCATCAATTAAAAGATGAAGTTATTGATTTAATGATTTTTAACCTCGGATATTTACCTGGAGGAGATCACCAAGTTGTAACAAAACCGCACCAAACCATTGATGCCATAAATGAAGGTTTACAAAAACTTTCCAAGTCTGGAGTTATTACAATAGTTGCTTACCCTGGAACAACAGAGGGATTTGAAGAAATGCAGTCTCTTAAATCGTATTTATCAGATTTAGATCAGAAAATATATAATGTATGTCATTGGCATCCGATGAACCAAATACATAATCCACCTGAGTTATTTATATTGCAAAAACGATAAAACGAAATATATCTTTATTCATTATGAATAAAACTCATACTCAGTTAGTAAAATCCCCTTTATAGGGGATTTTAATTATACATGTATATTTTTCTATTTTTAAATTATTAATTCCCTATAAATAGATGAACCTTATGAGTTATGAATTTGTACGTTATCAATATATAGAATATTAACAATATTTTAAATATTAATATAATATGCATAAGACGTATAATATATGCGATTTATACCATATATTAATTATGAATATATGGTATAATATTATCAGAAAGATACTATTCTCTTTTATGTGCAAGGTTTAAAAAAGGGAGTTCAAAATGAAACGCTATCGCTATAACAAAATTAAAGAGATCGTGCAGTCCAAGGCGATTGAAACACAAGAGGAATTAGCTGCGGCTTTACTCGAGGAAGGTATTGAAGTAACACAAGCTACAGTTTCTCGTGATATTAAGGAATTGATGTTAATCAAAATTCCTACAGGCGATGGACATTATCGTTATGCATTATCTCCAGAGGAAAATGTAGTTTTATCTCGTAGTCGTATTAACCGACTATTCCAAGATTCTTTGATTAAGGTTGATCACAGTTTAAACCAAGTTGTATTACATACAATCCCTGGTTCTGCTCAATCTGTAGCATTTTCTATCGACCATGCAAAATGGACTGAAATTATTGGTACATTAGCAGGGGATGATACTATTTTGTTAATTGCAAAATCTGAAGCTGAAGTTCCAGCAATTTTAGCGAAAATTCAAGATTTAATGAAGGACTAATAATATGTTAACGCAAATGAGCATTCGCAACTTTGCGTTGATTGAGCAAATGAATATTTCATTTAATGATGGCATTACTATCTTTACCGGCGAAACTGGGGCAGGGAAATCCATTCTTATGGATGCCTTTAGTATCCTATTAGGAGAACGCGCAAGTAGCGAGTTTATTCGTCACGGTAAAGATAGTTTTGTTATTGATGGAATATTTGATATTGCTAATCACCAAAGTATTCAAGACCTATTAGAGTCTAAAAATATCATGATAGAAGAAGGCCAGTTAATTCTATCTAGATCTTTTAATCGTAATGGCAAATCTAGTATATTGGCTAATGATCAACCAATACCTTTAAAAGCTTTAAAGGAGATTGGTCAATACTTAGCAGATATTCACGGACAATATAGCAACCAACGTTTACTAGACGCTGATACACATCATGAATATTTAGATACTTTTAATAAAGAAGGAAAAGAAGCCTATAAAGCTTATACTGATGCGTATAAAATTTATAAGCAAGCAAAACAAGATGTAGATCATTTACAAGAAAATATGTCTGAACGAGCACGAGAGCTTGATATGCTTAAATATCAAATCGACGAAATCGAAGATGCTGGTTTAAGCATTGGTGAAGATACTTCTATTGCTGAGGAACTTAAGCGTCTAGATAGTTTTGAACATATTGATAAGGTATTAGGTTCTTGTTATGATGCCTTTTATAATGGTCGCCAACCATTACTTGATACGATTAACTCTATTAAGGTAGAGGTTAACGATCTAGTAAAATATGATGGCGAGTTAAAAGAAGTATCTGAAATGGTTGACTCTGCTTATTTCCAACTAGAAGAAGCTGCACAGTCTTTAGATCGTTACAGGGATACTATCAGCTACGATGAAGAACGTTATAAGTATTGCCAAGACAGAGATACCACAATTTATAGCTTAAAGAAAAAATATGGTGAAACCGTAGAAGATATTCTAGCATACGAAGAAAAGGCGCAATCTCGTTTAGAAGAACTAGAAGGCCTTGTATTTGCTCAAGATGAATTAGAAACACGTCTTGAAGAAGCAAAAAGGGTAGCAGAAGAAGCGTTAACAGTTTTACACGAGGTACGTCAAAAAAATGCAAAAGAGATTGCTACGGCCTTACATCAAGAATTAGTGGATCTAGGGATGCCCAAAGGGGATATTCAATTTCATATTGAAGAGGGGACTGAGTTATCCTCATTAGGTGCAAAGTCTATTGAAATGCTATTCTCTGCGAATAAAGGGGAACAGTTATTACCTCTACATAAAGTAGCATCCGGCGGGGAGTTAGCTCGCATTGCATTAGCCTTTAAATCAGTATTCCGCAGTGACGCTTTTAAAACTATGGTATTTGATGAAATTGACGTTGGTATCAGCGGTGATATAGCACTTAAGGTGGCAGAAAAAATACTTAATTTATCTAGAACAAATCAAGTATTTTGTATTACTCATTTGCCTCAAACTGCAAGTATTGCGAAACAACACTATCATCTATCTAAAATTGAGCAAAATGATCGCACACTCTCTACATTAGTAGTCTTAAATGAGGAAGAACGAGTAACACAAATCGCGTCTATGATGTCTGGTAAGGGAATGTCTACTACAGCACTTGCGGCGGCGAAAGAACTTATTGACCATTTTAATTGACTAAAATCGCATAATTACTTATACTAATAGTATTAAATGAATATGTTGATAGAGGTGCGAGTATTAAGAGTAATCATGAGGAGTAGGCATGCATTGATCCATGATAAAAGGGATGCTTGCCGAAGTTCGATGATTGCGACTCATCGTTCTGGTTGTCTATTTAATAGATAGACAACTGTCATCAATCTTGTATTGGTGGAGTGCTATCATTGAGCTTTTCGTAAGAGTATATATAGCTATATAATCTATAAGGCCAGTGGATGCATCCACTGGCTTTTTTGGAGGTATATATGATTCGAGTAATGGTAAATGGCGCTGGCGGCAAAATGGGTCGTGAAGTTGTCAAAGCAGTACATAACGATCCTGATTTAACATTAGTTGGTGGTATTGATCCGACTAAGGCAGGGGAAGATGTAGGCTCTGTAGCAGGAATCGAACAATTAGGTATCAAGATGAATACCTCCATCGATGAGGTATTAGATACAAATAAACCTGATGTGATTGTAGATTTCACTAATCCTGCAGTTATTTATGAAAACGCGAAGAAAATGTTATCCGCTGGTATTCATGTAGTCATCGGTACTACAGGATTGACTGCAAAACAACGTGATGAACTTGATACAATAGGTCGTTCCAATCAAGCGAATTGCTTAGTGGCGCCAAACTTTTCTCTTGGGGCGGTAATGATGATGAAAGTGTCTGCAGAGCTCGCTCCATATTTCCCTAATGTAGAAATTATAGAATTACATCATAATCACAAATACGATGCGCCTTCTGGCACAGCTATTTTAACAGCTAAATTGATTAACGATGCTAAACAAGCTGCTAGGGTAACTGCTGATGAGGATTTAACTCGTGAAAGCTTACCAGGTGCTCGTGGTGCTAAGGTTGACGATATAACAATTCATAGTGTACGCCTTCCAGGTTATGTGGCTCATCAAGAAGTTTTATTTGGTGGTTATGATGAAACATTAACCATACGTCATGATAGCTTAAGCCGTTTATCTTTTATGCCAGGCGTAGTATTAGCATGTAAAAAAATTAGTTCTAAAACTGGCTTAACATACGGTTTAGAACATTATTTATAATATTTGTGCAAGGAGATGTATCAATGAAAAAACCTAATATTGCAATTCTAGGTGCTACTGGTGCAGTAGGTGCTGAATTTATTACACTTATTGAAGAACGTAACTTTCCTTATGAAAACTTAAAACTATTAGCTTCCGCTCGTTCTGCAGGTACAGAACTTACTGTGAATGGTAAAACATATATTGTAGAAGAAGCAAAACCTGAATCTTTTGATAATATTGATATTGCGCTATTTGCAGGTGGCTCTATATCTAAAACATTAGCGCCAGAAGCCGCTAAACGCGGTGCTATTGTAATCGATAACTCTAGTGCATTCCGTATGGATCCTGAAGTTCCACTCGTAGTACCAGAAGTTAACCCAGAAGATATCTTGAAACATAAAGGTATCATTGCAAATCCTAACTGCTCTACAATTATCATGAGTTTAGGATTAAAACCTCTTCATGATCTCTCTCCAATTAAACGTGTAGTTGTAAGTACATACCAAGCTGTATCTGGGGCAGGTAAAGAAGGTATTGAAGAACTTGAAAATCAAGTAAAACAATATACTGTAGGCGAAGAAATGACAGCAAATCTGTTGCCAACCGGCTCTGCTCCTAAACACTATCCTGTAGCATTCAACTTATTGCCACAAATTGATGTGTTCTTAGAAAATGATTATACTAAAGAAGAAATGAAGATGGTTTACGAAACGCAAAAAATTCTTCATGACGAAACTATTCAAGTAGTCCCAACTACAGTTCGTGTTCCTGTATATCGCTCCCATTCTGAATCTGTCTTGGTAGAAACAGCAGAACCTGTATCTGTAGAGGCTTTCAAGGTGGCATGTGAAAAATTCCCTGGGTTACAAGTTAAAGATAATCCTGCTGAACAAATTTACCCTATGCCATTGTATACATCTAATCAAAACAACTGTGAAATTGGTCGTATTCGTAAAGACTTATATAATGACAACGGTATGAACTTCTGGATTGTAGGGGACCAAATTCGTAAAGGTGCAGCTCTTAATGCGTTGCAAATTGCTGAGTACTTGGTGGAAAAACAAGCATTTTAATCTATCAAGGGGAGGATATATATGAAAACCTTTGGTCGAGTGTTAACAGCTATGGTGACATCCTTTAATAGTGATGGATCTGTAAATATTGAAAATTGTATAGATATCGCCAATTATCTGTTAGATAATGGCTCTGATGGTCTTGTAGTTTGTGGTACAACGGGTGAAAACCCAACTATGTCTAGAGACGAAAAATTAGCTCTATTTAATGCGATTGCAAAAGAATGTGGACATAAAGGTTCGATTATTGCCAATGTAGGCAGTAACGATACAAAAGCTTCTGCAGACTTTGTAAAGGAAGTCTCTAAAATCGATGGTATCGATGGTTTGCTAGTTGTAGTACCTTATTACAATAAACCTAACCAACAAGGTCAATATTTTCATTTTAAAACTATTGCAGAAGCTACTACATTGCCAATTATGGTGTATAATGTACCAAGTCGTGTGGGGACAGGTATTTTCCCAACTACCTTAGTTCAACTACATAACGAATATCCACATATTTGTGCTATCAAAGAGGCAAGTGGTAATTTAATGATTGCTTCTGAAATTAAGCGCTTAATGCCTGGAGATGATTTCATGGTATATAGTGGGGACGATGGTCTTACATTACCGATGTTATCCGTTGGAGGATGTGGAGTCGTATCTGTAGTATCTCATGTAGCAGGCAAAGATATGAATGCTATGATTCAAGCTTATGAATCTGGTCATAACCACGAAGCGATTCGTATTCATCAAGCCTTATCAGAAATCATAAAAGCAATGTTCATCACCACAAATCCGATTCCTGTCAAATATGCAGCCCGTAAAATTGGCTTACCTGTGGGAAAATTTAATTTACCAATGTGTGAACCGACGGCTGATGAAGCAGCATATATTGATAAAGCATTAGCAGAATATCTAAAATAAAATATCATTATAAAATAAAAACCAGTAACTACATTGTAGCTACTGGTTTTTATTTTATACTACAATCTTACTGTTATTTTTGATTAGAGTGACATTATTTGTATTATATTAATTGTATTTTAATGTAAAAATTTATAATTATGGTATAATTTCTCTGGAGATAGTATTTTTAACTATACTCTAGTCTACTGTTAATTCATGATAAACAGACAAATTGTGAAAGTTCGAACCGACCAATATGGCGGGTACATTTAAAACACAAGGAGTTTAGCATGATACTAACAATGTTAAAAGGTAAAATTCACAGAGCTACTGTGACACAAGCAGAACTTGATTATGTAGGGAGCATTACGATTGATACTGATTTATTGAATGCATCCGGAATACGAGAATATGAACAAGTTCAAATTGTAAACATTAATAATGGAGCGCGTTTTAGTACATATACTATTGCCGGAGAAGCAGGTAGTGGTGTTATATGTTTAAATGGTGCTGCCGCACGACATGTACAAGTACATGATAAGATAATTATCATGTGTTATGCACAGCTTGATGAAAGCGAAGTTGAGAGCCATAATCCTCTCGTTGTATTTGTAGATAACAATAACAAGATAAGTCATATAAAAAACTATGAGAAACATGGTTTATTAGTTGATCAAAAATAATTGTCATTGATCGAATTACAGTAGACTGTATAGGAGACTATCTTCGTATTTACAATATAACGGAGGAATATAATGGAATTTATAACAATTATCGAAAATGTACGGAATACAGTAAATAGCTGGAGAAAAGAAGGTTACACAATTGGTTTTGTACCAACCATGGGATTCTTACATGAAGGACATGCTGCATTAATAGATCAAGCTAGAAAAAATAACGATAAGGTCATTGTCTCTATATTTGTAAATCCTATTCAATTTGGAGAAAATGAAGACTTAAGTACTTACCCTCGTGATATTAATAGCGATAAAAAGTTATGTGAATCACATGGTGTCGATCTTATTTTTGCTCCAAATCCGGAGGAAATGTACCAAGATAAAAAGGCATTTGTAAACATTGCGGATTTATCTGATACATTGTGTGGTATTCGCAGACCAATTCACTTTAAAGGCGTTTGCACTGTGGTGGCAAAATTCTTTAATATTACTCAACCAACAAATGCGTATTTTGGTGAAAAAGATGCACAGCAATTAGCCATTATACGTAAAATGGTCTTTGATTTAAATTTTCCTGTCAATATTATTGGTGTTCCCATTGTTCGTGAAAAAGATGGTTTAGCAAAATCTTCTCGTAATACATATTTGTCTAGTGAAGAACGGAAAGCTGCAACCATATTGTATAAAGCTATTCAATTGGGAAAACAAACTATACAATATGGTTGCCCTGCTAAATGTATCATTGATACTATGACAGACACTATACAAACCGAACCACTTGCTAAAATAGATTATATTTCAGTTGTTGATGCTAAGACTATGCAACCTGTACAAGAGGTTACTGCCCCAGTATTAGTGGCTATGGCTATATATATTGGTTCTACACGACTTATCGATAACTTCTCATACGATCCAAAATAAGGAGAGAAGTTATGAATCATTTACTTACACTCAACAACGTCCTTTCCAAATACTTAATTTTTATAATCCTAGGCTTTTCATGTATTGCCTATATAGTACCAGAATACTTTACTTGGGCAATCGCTTATACACCATTCTTACTTGGTATAGCCATGTTTGGCATGGGGCTTACTATTAAGTTTGAAAGCTTATGTAGTATTCTTAGACATCCAAAAGATATTTGTATTGGTGTACTTGCACAATATACAATAATGCCTCTATTAGCTTGGGGAATTTGCCATATATTTACCTTATCACCAGATATTGTTATTGGTGTAATATTAGTAGGTTGTTGTCCCGGTGGGACAGCCAGTAATGTTATAACCTATATTGCCAATGGTGATGTCCCTTTATCTGTAGGAATGACAATTACTTCAACATTAATAGCTCCCATAGTTACACCATTATTAATCTTATATATCGGTGGCGCATGGGTAGATGTTCAAGTACTACCTATGATGATCACTATGGTAAAAGTTATTATTGCGCCAATCTTATTGGGCGCAGTAATCCAATATGTATGTAAATCACATATCAATACTTTAACCAGCATTAGTCCGATCTTCTCAATGATTGCTATTATACTGTTAATAGCAGCCATTATTGCTATCAACAAAGATAAACTATTGATTTCTGGGCTTGAAACACTTATTGTTGTTGGTATACATAATATACTAGGTCTACTACTAGGATTAGGTGTAGGAGCACTGCTTAAATTAAGATATGATAAAACTACAGCGCTAGCAATAGAGGTGGGAATGCAAAATAGTGGTTTAGCCGTAACATTGGCAGCAACAAATTTTGCATTAAACCCATTAGCAACGCTAGTAGGGGCTATTTTTAGTGTATGGCATAATATATCAGGTGCTATTTTTGCTACTCTACGGAGAGAAAATAGTTTACATTAAAAATAAATTTTATACATGCAACAAAAAACGGCAACAATATGTTGCCGTTTTTTTGTTGCTTATATTCTATCTCGTACAAGACCGATTACAAGGCCCTCAATATGACAATCATCTACAATAATTGGATCAAAGTCATCATTTTCAGGTTGCAAACGAATGTGACCATTTTCTTTATAAAAACGTTTTACTGTAGCTTCATCATCAATGCGAGCAACAACAACATCACCGTTATTAGCAGTATTTTGATGCCTCACGATGAGCATATCACCTTCATACATACCGATATTCATCATAGATTCGCCTTGAACACGTAATAAGAAACAGTCAGAATCACCAGTCAATTGAACTGGCAATGTAAGTGTGGACTCTAGGTTTTCTACTGCAGTAATAGGCATACCTGCTTGTACAGTGCCGATAAGAGGTACTTGTTTAAGTCCAGCACCTAAAAACTCAAAGTTATCAGAGCTAGACGTTTCATTATCGGCTACTGAAATAGAAGGTTTAGTATCTTCTAATACAGTAATAGCACGATTTTTATTGGGATCACGTTTAATATAGCCAAATTTTTCTAGCGCATTTAAGTGAGATTGAACAGTAGAAGTAGAACTTAGGCCTACATGTGTACAGATTTCACGAACTGTAGGACAACGATATTCATTATGTAATGAATCTTTTATAAAGTCTAATATACGGCGCTGTTTTGTATTAATATCTGTAGCAGGGCGTCTCATGATAAACCTCCAAAGCCAATCTAAGGTCAAAATAGTATCAATATATCTATGAGTAAAAATTACCACATAATGTACTATATAATAAAAATATAAGATATTTACTTAACTTATATACCTATTATAGGCAATTTTAAAAGTTTTTGCAAACATTTGTTCTAAAACACTTGACCGAACATTCGTTCGTGTGCTATTATAAGCATGTAAACAAACAAATGTTCTCAGATATTATGTTCGATATAAATGTGAGGTATGAGATGAAAAATATATTGATGATGGTAGGAATGTGCTTAACAGTATTATTTGGTTATAATATGTCAAATCCTACAACAGAGGTAAATACACATAATGTACGTGAAGTAAAGGTTCAAGTAGGCGATACGATGTGGGATATTGCAGCACGTACAGCTCATAAAGATATGGATGTTCGTGAAATGGTATATACCATGAAGGAACTTAACAATATTAGTGATTCTGGTGCTCTTGTACCTGGTACGGTTTTAAAAGTACCAACAAAGAAATCTGATAGTCCAGTTAGAGCTTTGGACTATGTGGCTCAAAACTAAATATATATGGGTTAATCCCACGCAAAAAAGCAGCTACTCTAACAGAGATAGCTGCTTTTTGTTATCTAATGTATGTTATTAAACGATTTATAGTTATTGTCTAAATCTACTAATTTATGATTGTTATCTAAATCGCTTTTCAAAAATTGTAGAGATAGGATTATCTACAAACTTATTTGCTTCATTGATATAACGACGAACCATATTTACACTATGATGACGTGTTTGTCGCATAATATTACGTTCTTCAACACCATAAGCTGCTGCAGTCGTTGCAAAGCCATGACGTAAACTATGAGCGCCATACATAGTCGGATCTAGACCAATAAGAGAAATATATTTTTTTACGATTTCTGCAATCATCTTATCGGATATAGCTGTCTTACGTAAAGACATATTTTTTGTAAACCCTCTAAATACAGGTCCCTCAGTAATACCAGAAGCACGTAACCATTGTTGTAAGGCTCGTACTGCATCTAACGGAGAACCAGATAAATGTGGGATAGCTACCACTGCACCTTGACCTTCTTGATCGGCCTTAGAGGATGCTACAAAGATTTCAACACCTTGTGGTGAAAATTGAAGATTTTCTACTGTAATAGCTGCAATCTCACTGCGCCGGAAAGCACCCATAAAGCCAATCAAAAGAATAGCTTTATCGCGCAATAATTGAAGTTCCGGCACATCTAGCTTAGTCATACAGTCTATAATATCTTCAATATCTTCTAACAAAACTGGGGTTTTTCCTTGTTGGAATGTTCCTTTTAATCGTCTAATACCACGTAAGGCCTGTTTAACGATAGGAGCCATACATGGATTATCTCTTTGGCCAGAAGCATTGAAATTTTCAGATATAGCACTAATACGACGTGAAATTGTATTTGCCTTTGCATAATCTGCTAGATCGTTAATATAATTTACTATTGTTTCTGGTGTAGCTGGAAAATAAGATACCTTTTGATATGTACACCAATCTACGAAATCATCCCAATCCGATTCGTAAGCATCAACAGTATTCTCAGCCTTAGATAACAATATGCTTTGTTTTGCTTTCATAGACAACTTTGTACTATTCATAAGCGCATCATTATTGCGCAAATAAAAATGCTTTTGTTGTTTCTTAGACTCTGACATAATTCACCCTTACCCATAAAATATCAATATAATTGTACCATAGATTAGATCTTTATATGCTATAATTAGAGAATATAATAAATAATTCGGGAGCGTTTACGAATACATGACGAAGAAATACATATTAGTAGGAACAGTACTTGTTCTTTTGGGTACAAGTGGTTGCTTATACATTCCAACAGAAAATATTTCTTATGGTGTATATTATAATGATACAGATCTATCAAATACACCAAAGAACGAATTACAAGCACGTTTACAAGAGGTGAATGATAAGATACCTCAGACTATATCTATCGATATGGGAAATAATAAAAAACAACAGGCCACATATCATGATTTAGGTATTCAATTCGATACAGAGGCTATGGTAAAAGCTATTTCCACATACGGCTATGAGGATGATATGTGGACAGTATTGTCACATAGATTTAATGGTTTATTTTATGGTCATCATTTTAAACCACAATATAAGTTAGACGAAGTAAAAGGCAAAACATATCTCACTGAGTTAGCAAAAACAATAGATACACCTGGTCATGATGCCTATCTTACTGTTGAAAATGGACAAGTAGTAATACATCCGTCAAAAGAAGGCAAACGTATTGATATCGATGCTACCTTGAAAAAGCTAAAAGATGATCTACAGATTAGCGATAGTATAAATTCTCTTTCTATGGTATTTACTACGCAGAATACGGTAAAAGTTACTGATACTGATCTAAAACCTTTAAATACTGTATTAGCATCTTTCACAACGGAGTATAATCCAAGTAATGAAAGCAGAACACATAATATCCAATTAGCTTCTGATAAGATAAATGGTACACTCATTAAGCCCGGTGCACAATTCTCTTTTAACGATGTTGTAGGCGAACGTACTGCAGAAGCTGGCTATGATGATGCGCCTGTTATGATTGATGGCAAATTAGTTCCAGGCATTGGTGGCGGTATTTGCCAAGTAAGTTCTACTATTTTTAATACAGCTTTATTATCTGGTATGAATATTGTTGAACGTACACCTCATTTTGAACCAGTTGGATATATTCAAGCTGGTAGAGATGCTACGGTAGCTTGGGGCTATTTAGACTTTAAGTTTAGAAATCCGTACCAACATTCTATTTATATCTTAAGTGTTATGAATAATGGTACGTTAACTATTTACATTATAGGTACAGCTGAAGATAAACCAAAAAATGTATCTATCTCTGTAGGCGATTATGGTGAGATTCCAAATAAAACAATAACTAAGGTAGATCCATCTTTAAAAGAAAAAGAGGTACAAGAGGGCCATGTAGGCTTAAAAATGAATACGTATAGAACCATTACATATGGTAACTGGGTTACTCAAACTGATTCCTTTGAGTCTGTATATGACCCTGTAGATACGATTATTACAATGCCTGCAACACCTGAAGCGCCACCTAAGAAAACAGATAAAAAGAAATCATAACTATAGCTTTTATGAAATATAGCCTAAACTATTGACCATTGTATATAAATAGTTTAGGCTATTATTTGGGCTGTAAATGAGAAATCATTATATACGTAAATAAATTAGTATAGATTAATTATTAAAATAAAAAGCATAATAAGACATTCTCAATAATTATCATTTAGGGAAAAGTAGACTAGAAGAGGAATTTATGGACACAATTTTACAATTTGATCACTCTTTAATTTTCTATGTACATGAACATTTTGTATATAGTTTTTTAACACCAATTATGGCATTTATTTCAAAAATTACAAGCAATGGCGCATTATGGATTATTATAGCATTATTATTAATGCTACAAAAAAAATACCGTGTTTTAGGCGTGGCGATTATTATTGCTTTAGGATTTGTATTTATAATTGGCGACCAAGGTTTAAAACCAAATGTAGCTAGATTAAGACCATTTGTTGATTTTCCAAATGTAACGGTACCGTTGGAATCTGCACTACCAAAAGCTACAAGCTATTCATTCCCATCAGGTCATAGCTTTGGTTCATTCGCATCAGCCATGACTATTTACCTAGGCTTAGGCCAAATAGCACCTCAGAAGCGATATTTAGGGATTTTAGCATTGTTAGGTTCAATAGTAGTAGCATTCTCTAGAGTTTACTTATTTGCACATTATCCAACAGATGTATTAACTGGTTTAGTATTAGGAATCATCGTAGGATTCATTGCCTGGAAGTTAGCAAGAATCGGCTGGAACTGGTGGACTAACCGCCATAATGATGTAGAATACGAACCATACACATTTAAACGTAAATAAGCAAAAAACTATATAACACAAGGGATTGGGCCATTTAGGCCCAATTTTTGATATTAAATTACTTCCGATAATATATCGTTATCGGAAGTTATTCATATTAAAAACAAAAACTAGCCTATAAGTTTATAAGCTAGTTTATTTTAGTTAATCAAAATAATCAGTAAAAATTAATTTTTCTATATGCCAATAAAGTATTATTATTACATAAAATTTATATTGAATTTTTTAGAATTAGATTGTAAAATAGTAATATAAATTATCTGATTTACTCATACTCTTATGGAGGAATTTTATGTGCTGGTGTGATATTGTAAGTAAAGCCAAAATTGGCGGTTTAAAACATTTAGGAAATGGCATGGAGAGTTCTTTAAGATTTCTTGCTGAAATGGTTGTTGGTTTAAGTATTATTCGCGTGTTAGTTAACTGGGTTTTTGGTATCTAATTTCTCAGATGAATATGAACATATTAATAGGCGCTTAGTTATCTAAGCGCCTTATTTTTATATATTTTGATTTATAAAATTAGTTCCTTAACTATACACCCAGTGTATTATTCATATGCTTCGCTACAATCAATGTATTCCATAATAATTTGACAGATTTGACCATCTTTATCAAATGCCCAGTATACTGGATATAAACCATCACCAAATCCAGATTGAATCATCGGTACTGTCAATTCTGTATCAGGAATTGTAAAGTTAATCCAATCACCTTTAGAACGTTGGTATTGTGGATAGGCCATAGCATTTAATTGGAATAAATCACTATAATAGTCATCGTATATATTTTTTTCAGGATAGTTTATATGCCATTGTTCATAAAACTTATTATATGTTTCAATTGTTTGTGCATCTACAATTGTAGCTAAACCCGAATCTACAGGAAATCCAATATAGGTATCTCCATCATCTAAATCGGTTAAGTCCTCTGTCCCTTTTAATGCTAATTCATAGTATACAGGCTCATTGCCACTAAAAACAACTCGACTAGCTACATAACGATACTCATTTGGTTCCATTTCAATTATCTTAGTCTCTAACAAATACGTACCTGGTGTTACCTGTCTAAGATATGTATCTGGTTTGCTTGGCAATGTTACTAGAGGATCACAACACGTAATATATCCTGTTGGAAAATTTACCGTCCACATAGGTAATGTATGTAACGGAAACCCTTTTAACTCTTTTCGGTTAAATAAATCATGATATGGTACGGTAGGTTTTAATTTACCTTCAGAACCTAATCGGTTAAAGGTTTGAATCCATTCGCTAGTTAATTTAGATTGTTCCATATTACTCCTCGGCTTCGTATTTACAATGAATATATTCGCCTTCTAATACTTCGTAGGCTGCAGTTTTACGAATAATTTGCTTTACTAATGTATCTAGTTTTGAACCATTAGAATAGTCTGCAGGTGCATAATAACGGATACGATGATGACGCATCATCTTATATACCTTTTCTTTATCCTTCTTAAATGGATCATAAACACCTATAGAATGACCCCCATTAGCGTTCACAAGACTCATACAAGGAATATCTGTATCGCTATCCCCAATATAAATCATGTTACGGAATGGGACTCGTTGATTTTCAGGCTTAATGTAATCATTAACACCAGTATCATTAATATCGAGAATTCCTTTTTGAATGCGGAACAAAAATTGTGTCTTATTCGTATAGTTAATGGCTTGTGCAGGCCAAACAGCGACACCTTTATCGTCGAACATAAATGCACTGGCATAGATTTTGGTGAAAGCCCCCTCTTTTGCCATTTCAGTGCCTTCGATCATTTCTTTTAAGCCAGACGAAATAATATAATGTTCAATCTTAACGCCTTGTTCTAAGCCATATTGACGAATGCGTTCAAACCAAGTCCGTACCCCTTCGTATAATTCTACTTGATTGCCGTATTCCATGAGCTTATCTTTTGTTACATAGAAATGGCCTACTGCTTCTTGAATCATTTTGTACATATAGGCTAAGTTATTATCCATATCATGTTTTTTAGCCAATTGATTTGATTCATGCCAAAATTGTTTGATTTGCTCTTCGTTATAGCCTACCGATTGAATGAAACCTTGTGCCTGCATATCGTCAGGGGTTAATGTCTTATCAAAGTCGTAACACATTGCTAACACGGGCATAGATGAGTCAGATGATTGTAAATTATCTTTACTATCTTTCTTATACGTTATCATAAATGCACCTCCTTTTAAATTAAACAAAAAATACATTTACACTCTCTTATATTCCTGAGATTCCTTCTTGACAACCCCTTTGGTATCTATTTTACACGGTAAGTCAATTCATTTAATTTAGTAATTTCTAGTAATTTTGCTTAAAATAAGCTATCTTGTTTTATAGTTTCCTCTACAATCCAGCTCTTCTCCGAACTTTCTTTGATAATTTCTCTTTTTGAAAGTTTTCCAATAAGTAAGCTAGAATTTGGATCATGATGTAAACGATTATATCGAACTGCTGCTTGATTAGTATTGGCATAACAATAACGGCAAAAGTGGCTACAGCTATCGTAGGCACCAATATCACCATGTAAATAACAATTACATTCTGGTCGTGCTGGCGTACGTTTTGGTGCTTTTAATTTTATATTCCAGGCCCTTTCATAACAATCTAAAGTAAGGCACCCCTCCGTATCAGCACCAATTTCTTTAAAGATATGCTCTTCTCCACAGGTTTTGAGAGTCATATGATGAGAACGAGCTATGGATAGAAATTCTTTAATAATCTTATTTTGAACATCTAAACTCGGTCTGTACCCTTCTGGGAAATTCTGAGCCACCTTATCAAATATATCCAAAAAGCTTACAACAACAGTATCTGTATAATCTTTAAGGGACTTGGCCATTTTATAAAAGCTTTCAAAATGAAAATCTACTGTATACTCATTGGTTAAAATGATAGGATCATAGCGCCACACCATAGATTGAGAATTAAGCAGTTTAGAAATGTGTTTAAACCCCTCTATAACAGAAGGATAAGGTGGCACATAAGGCTCAATATCAGTTCCACAAGGCGTTATAGTAATATGCCAATATTGCCTGAAATCAACAATTTCATTTAATAGAGGAATAAAGGGTAAAGGATTCTTAGTACAGAATGCTATACCATCTACTATCTCATGATTAATAAAATAACGTGTCACCTGTAGAGGATTATAAGGATTACGAACATCTACAAACCCTTCACGGACACGATTGATTAGCCATTGGCCATAAAAAGCAGGAATATCTGTACGTTGTCCAGTCTGTAATATCATAGCCCTGCCCTTTCCTTAAAATAAAACATAGAAGTATTATATCATACCTCATAGTTAGTATTTATGGAATTAATGTGATTTTTGCTGTATAGTTCGTTATTATTTTATGATACTATAAATACTATAGAATATGAGGAGAAGTAAAATATGAACGATATTTTTGAATGCAATCACCCTATGAAGGATGATAAAGACTTTATTACATCCTATTGGACAGATCGGGCTAAAGATTTTGGTGCTTTACGCGCTAAAGAATTGGAAAGTCCAAAACTAAAATTATGGATAGACGAATTAACAAGTCATATATTTGATTCTGATAGATCTTTACGTATATTAGATATTGGTTGTGGAGCTGGATTTTTCAGCATCATCCTATCTCAACTAGGTCATACAGTGCATGGTATTGATATTACGCCCAATATGATAGATGAAGCGAATCAACTAGCACAGTCGCTAGATTGTGATGCAACTTTCTCCGTAATGGATGCAGAAAATCTTAGCTTTAATACTAATACCTTTGATATCGTTGTAGCTCGTAATGTGACGTGGAACTTACCTCATCCAGATAAAGCCTATGCCGAATGGTTACGCGTTATTCGCTCAGGTGGTTTAATTCTCAATTATGATGCGGAACATGCTCGTAATCACCATGATGTACCACAATCCGTTCATCATGCTCACGAACATGTTAGTAAGGAATTAAAAGAACGATGTCATACCATTTATCATATGCTTGAAATTTCATCCTTTACACGTCCTCAATGGGATAGGGAACTGCTCACAAAATTAGGTGCTAGCTCTGTCACCATTGATTCCACAGTAGGATCTCGTATTTACAATGAAGAAGATGAGTTTTATATCCCTGTACCAATGTTCTTGGTGAAAGTAATAAAATAGTATTTATAGTAAAACATTATAAAATAAACCCACTCCATATAATATGTACCCCTTTATTAGTTATTTAGTAAAGGAACATATCATAAAATGAGTGAGTTTTCTTTTATTTATTATTTCTTATTGTCTTTGATGATAAAGTCGTCAAAACTATAGGTTGTTATAAATTTTGTTTTAGGGTTGGCTGCATTACCAACCTCTTCTAAATATTTATTAGAGGCTACTTGAAGATCCTTCTTATACGCATCAGCCAATGTTTGTAAATTATTCGTATCGCTCACACGTTTAAAAGTTTGATCCGAAAATTTAATAGTATCTGTTTTTGAATCATAAATAAGATCAGTATTTGGTATATCCCTAATATCCATCTTGATTGTATTTGGATTTGAGCTCTCTGAATTACCTACTATATCATTAGCACTCATTACAAGTGTAAGGGCCGTAATATAATTTAGACGAGCTTCCTTTATATCCCCTACCATTTGGGTAGATTCAATAATAGGTCTCTTTTCAGGTGTTGTATATTGATAGTTATAGGCTTTCATATCTACTGTATAAATCGTCTTACTATCGTTACGAGCCTTTACATTAAGGATAAAAATTGGTGTGTCTACAGCACTCACTACATTTTGAACGGTATAGCCTGAGTAAGCAATCCATTCCCCTTCAGGTCCTTTAGACTGAGAAGACGCACTATTACTACTACAACCAGCTAATATAAATAAACTAACTAGCACGATACAGAGTGAAAGGTATTGAAGTATTCTTTTTAGCATAGCAGTACCTCGCATACAAACTTATATTATATGAATACAAACCTAAATAGTACTACAATAGACAACAAGAAGTTAATCAATTACAGATATAGTTTTTTTCTAATATATTAGTTACTGAAATACGCTTGAGCCTTAGTGATTTCTGCGCGAAGTTTTTCTTCATCAATAGTAAGCAATTCTTTATCTTTCATAAGAACTTTACCGCCTACGATTGTAGTATTTACATCGGAGCTATTAGCAGAGTATACAAGAGCTGCTAAATCATTGTAACGAGGCATCCAGTGCATACCAGATACGTCATATAACACAATATCTGCACGATAGCCTTTAGCTAGTACTCCAAGATCTGTATATCCCAATGCTTTTGCACCTTCTACAGTGCCCATGTTCCATGCGGCTTGAGCAGGAATAGCCTTTGGATCATAAAGACGTGCTTTATGTAATGTTGCTGCAAGACGTACTTCTTCAAGCATATCAGCATTATTATTAGAAGCGGAGCCATCTGTACCAAGACCAACCGTAATACCTTTGGCAATCATTTCAGGTACTGGTGCAATACCGCTAGCTAATTTTAAATTAGATTGTGGATTATGCGCTACGGCTACATTATTTTCAGACATAATAGCCATATCTTCGTCTGTCACATGAACGCAGTGTGCGGCTAAGGTAGTATTCCAGAATAAACCTAAATCATGCATATGCGCAATTGGTGTCTTACCAGTAGCTTTCATAACAGTCTCCACTTCTCCTTTTGTTTCGGACAAGTGCATATGAATACCACAATTTAATTCATGAGATAAGGCAATCACCTTTTCCATATAATCATCAGGGCAAGTATATGGTGCATGTGGTCCAAGCAATACTTTGATGCGGTCATTATCAAAGCCGTTCCAAGTGCGGAATAAGTCAGCATTTTCAACTAATGCTTGATCTGCTGTTGGGGATACACCGGCTAAGCCACGTGACAATACAGAGCGAATACCTGTTTCTTTTACCACCTCAGCAGTAGTATTCATAAAGAAATACATGTCGCTAAATGTAGTGGTACCAGTGCGCAACATTTCAGCAATACCGAGTTGTGTGCCGTACCGTACATAATCGTCATTTAATTTTGCTTCTGTTGGCCAAATAGCCGTTTCAAGCCATTCCATAAGCTCAAGATCATCTGCATAGTTTCTAAATAGACCCATCGCAATATGAGTATGTGTATTTACAAGACCTGGCGTAGCCAATTGACCTTTACCGTCTAGTACTTCCTTAGCAGAGACTTTTACCTTTTCAGCTTCACTATCGTTTAAAATAGCTGTAATATAACCATTATTAATTGCAATGGCATGATTTTTTAGAACCCCCTCATCGGTGAGGACGTCTACATGAGTAATCAATAAATCAGACATAGTCTTCCCTCATAGGTATAACCGAGCCATGATAGCTCGGTTATATTTGTTTAATTTGAAAGCTAGTATAGTTTAGATACAAAATGTATTACAGAAACCATTATATTTCAATACAGTATTAGTTTACTTTTGTTAGATAATCGATTTGTTCTTGTGTTAAAGAATCTAAGTCATAGCCCATGGAGTTCAACTTAAGTTTAGCGATTTCCACATCTAATTCATGAGGCAATACGTATACTTTTGGATCCATTTCTTTACCGTTTTTCAAGATATACTCTGCAGCAAGGGCTTGCATAGCAAATGACAAGTCCATAATTTCTGCAGGGTGACCATCGCCAGCTGCAAGGTTTACTAGACGGCCTTCAGCCAATACATAGAGTTTACGACCATCAGACATAGTATAGCCTTCGATGTTTTGGCGAACCCTTTCGTGGCTTACAGCAAGTTCAGTAAGATCAGAAACATTCACTTCGCAGTCAAAGTGACCAGCATTACATAAGATAGCTTTATCTTTCATCACTTTGTAATGCTCTTTTACAATAACATCTTTACAACCTGTTACAGTACAGAAGATATCCCCAACCTTAGCGGCTTCAATCATAGGCAATACTTTGAAGCCATCAAATACAGCCTCTATAGCTTTAATTGGATCTACTTCAGTTACATATACGTGTGCACCAAGGCCTTTTGCGCGCATCGCAACGCCTTTACCACACCAGCCATAACCAGCAACAACAACGTTCTTACCTGTTACAGTCAAGTTCGTAGTGCGCATGATACCATCCCAAACGGACTGACCTGTACCATAGCGATTATCGAAAAGATATTTACAGTAAGAGTCATTTACAGCAATCATAGGGAATGTTAATTGTTTAGCGTTCTCTAATGCATATAAACGATGTACACCTGTTGTAGTTTCTTCACTCCCCCCTAACAAACGTTCTTTTGCATCTTGTCGTGTAGTATGCAATAGATTTACTAAATCACCACCATCATCAATGATAATATGTGGTTTATGATCAAGTGCTTTATGGAGGAAGTTAAAATATTCTTCATCAGTACAATCGTACCAAGCATATACAGTAATGCCCATATCTACAAGACCTGCAGCTACATCGTCTTGTGTAGACAACGGATTGGAGCCCGTTACAATTACATCTGCACCACCGCGTTTTAATACAGTCGCAAGGTATGCTGTTTTTGCTTCCAAGTGAACACTAACAACAATTGTTTGGCCTTTGAAAGTTTGTTCTGCTTCAAAACGGTCACCTAATGTGTTTAATGTAGGCATAAAGTTAGAAACCCAATCAATTTTTTTGCGACCTTCTGTTGCTAAATTTATGTCTCTAATTAAAGATTGCATAATATCTCCTTTTACTCATACAAGTAGATACAATAAAATAAATAGTTGATAGTAAATCTACTTAGATTTATTGATATTATATAATGTTGTTAATATCGTTGTAGATACTTACTTATATAGATAATATATTGCTTATATTTTGAATGCTTAATAAGCTAATCATTAAGATAATAGATTATTTAGATTCTACAATCTGGCGTAGCTTACCGATTGATTCTTCATAATTTGGAGTCAATACTCCCTCTTCGGTGATAATCGCTGTTACAAGTTCATGAGGTGTTACATCAAATGCAGGATTAAGTACATCAATACCACTAGGGGCTGTTTGAACACCGTGTAAAGCGGTTACTTCATCATCGTTACGCATCTCAATAGGAATATCGCTACCATTTTCCAAAGTAAAATCAAATGTACTATAAGGAGCGGCTACATAAAACGGAATATTGTGGAATTTAGCTAGTACAGCCACACCATAGGTACCAATCTTATTGGCTACATCCCCTTTTGTAGTGATGCGGTCAGCACCGACGATAACGGCATCAATTAATCCATGTTGCATCGCATAGGCTGCCATATTATCTGTTTCAAGAGTAATAGGAATACCATCCTCGTAAAGTTCAAAGGCTGTGAGTCGAGCACCTTGTAATAATGGACGTGTTTCATCAGCATACACGCGTTCCAGTTGTCCATTTTCATGTAATTTACGAACAACACCAAGTGCTGTTCCTAGACCACCTGTAGCTAGTGCACCCGCATTACAATGAGTTAAGATGCGAATATTCTTTTTACCTTCAAATAATGTAGCCCCTGCTTCGGCCATACGTCTATTCAAAGACACATCTTCTTCGTGAATGATAATAGCCTCTTTTGTAATGAGGTCTACTACTTCACTCATTGAGGACATACTGTCAACATTAGTTTTCACAAGAGAAATGACACGATCTACAGCCCAAGCTAAGTTGATTGCCGTAGGGCGAGTTTCTTTTAAGATCTCACTAAACTCATATAAGCTTGTAAGTTGTTCACTAAATGGCGCCTCTAAACGTCCTGCTTCCATAGCAGCTAAAATGAGACCATAACTAGCAGCTACGCCAATAGCAGGTGCGCCACGAACGCGAAGCATTTTAATAGCTTCGGCCACTTGGCGCCAATCTGTACAGTGAACGTATGTAATTTCAGTAGGCAATTTAGTTTGATCTAATAGTACCAGCGTATCTTTACGCCATTCAATATTAATCATAACTTCTCCTTCGATAAACTATTGTGTATCATTATGAGTTGATTATAGTTTAAAACCACCATATTCATGCATGCGATTATGAGCATCATAACGAGCATCCACATCGATTGCATCAATAGCTCCTAAGATAAGAGATTTTAGTTGAGCCGCCATATTGCCCATCATTTCTACAACTTCCGCATGTGTCAAAGCAGATTCAGAAATACCTGCTGCATAGTTGGTAATCATAGAGATCGTAGCATATGCCATTTCAGCTTCATTCGCTAAATTTACTTCCGGTACATTTGTCATACCTACTGTATCGCCACCGAGCATGTGGAACATTTTGATTTCTGCAGGAGTCTCAAAACGAGGGCCTTCAGTACATACATAGGTACCGCCATTATGTATCGTAAGGCCTTGTTCCGTACCTACCTTTTGAAGAATATCACGTAATTCAGGGCAGTATGGATTTGTTACATCAAGATGTGCCACTGGACGGTCCCCACCTTCATAAAACGTAGTGATGCGGTTCTTTGTAAAATCTAAGAATTGGTCAGTCAACACAAAATGACCTGGCTTAAAGTTCTCATTTAAAGAACCTACTGCTGTCGTGGAGATAATAAATGTAACGCCTAGTTTTTTGAGGCCCCAAATATTAGCACGATAGTTAATTTTGTGTGGAGGAATTGTATGATCTTTGCCGTGACGAGCTACAAAGATTACAGTTTTCCCATGGTATGTACCTTGTACATAATCTATTTCACCATATGGTGTCATTAAGGATTCTTCATGAATATTTTCAAAGATGGACGGATCATAAACACCAGTACCACCAATTATGCCAATTGCACTCATTGTGACCTCCTATTATTAATAACTCTATCTTTTATTTTCTCATAGAATAGAAAAACAGGCTATAGGAAAAACCTAGTAGCCTGTATTTTTTCTACATATTATAAAGTTTTTATTGAATTGGACCTTTTGGGATGAACATATCTTGTAACTCTTCACGTGTGAAATGATATTTTTCATTACAATAATGGCAAACAAGCTCTGTTACGTCATCTTCCAAAATAGCATTCTTATCTTCTTCACGTAATGTCATTAGCACACTGGCAAAGCGATCACGACCACAACGACATTGGAAATGAATTGGTTCATTATATACTTCATTCACAGTTAAACCATCGAGAACACGTTCCATAAGACCTTTACCATCTGGGTTTGCTTTCAAATATTCTGTAATAGGACCAAGTTCATTAATATTCTTTTCTACTTGTGCTAATGCTTCATCTGTAGCATCCGGTAAGGCTTGTACGATAAAACCTCCAGCTACAACCGTATGGTAATCTGGATCTACTAATACACCTAAACTAATCGTAGACGGTACTTGTTCAGATGCATATAAATAATATGCCAAATCCTCTGCTACTTCACCACTTTGAATCGGGCTTGTAGAAGTATAGTCTTGCGCTAACTGCGTGAAACGAGTCACTTGCACTTCCCCATTATGACCTACGGCAGAACCAACATCAAGCTTACCAGCATGCTTTAAAGGTACATCAACATGTGGATCATCTACATAGCCTCGAACCGTATTATCAGAGAATGCATCTACATGAACTACACCTAGTGGACCATCACCTTTAATACGAAGACTTACGTTTTCATGGTTTTTAAAATCCCCAGCTAATAAAATAGCTCCCGTCATAGCACGACCTAAAGCAGCTGTTGCTACAGGCCATAAATCATGACGTACACGAGCTGTTTCAACTGTATCGGTTGTTACAGCTAAAGACATACGAACCCCTTCTCGGGTTGTAAAACGTTTTATATAATCCATTCTATCATTCCTTATTTCTACTGATTTTATTAAGGTATTACTTTTATATTGCTTATATAGTATATCATGTCAAATATTTAACTTTCAATAATAGAGAATATATGTTCGTCTAGTCTTATTTAAATTTAAAAGAACATATTTTCGATGATATAAAAACACCCAGTACCATAAGATACTGAGTGTTATATATACAATTCTTAGATTTGATCGATAAGGTTAACCATTTCGATTGCACCCATCGCACAATCATAACCTTTATTACCCGCTTTTGTACCTGCGCGTTCGATAGCTTGCTCAATGTTTTCAGTAGTTACTACACCAAACATAACAGGAATACCAGTTTCCAAAGATACATGTGCGATACCTTTGGCTACTTCGTTGCATACATAATCATAATGAGTAGTGGCCCCACGAATAACAGCACCTACACAAATAACTGCATCATAACGACCAGATAAAGCTGCTTTCTTAGCAATCAAAGGAATCTCATAAGCACCTGGAACCCAAATTACTGTAATATCCTCTTGTTTAACATCGTGACGAAGTAAACAATCTTCAGCGCCTCCGATTAATTTAGATGTAATGAACTCGTTGAAACGAGAACCGATAATAGCAAATTTCTTACCAGTACCTAATAAGTTACCTTCTTGAACCATCATTATATTGACCTCCTTTATTCCATCTAAGGAAATATATATGTAACGACCGAGTTATGTGGTGAAAGTTAATTAGTCTTCTAACATATGACCCATTTTCTCTTCTTTTGTTTTTAAATAGCCTGCATTAAATTTATTTGCAGCAATGATGAGTGGTACACGGCTAGTTACATTGATTCCCCAATGTTCTAAGCCATGACGCTTTTCGGGATTGTTAGTTAATAAGCGGATGCTTTTAATACCCAAGAAACGGATAATTTGAGCCGCTAAGGAGTATTCACGCATATCTGCAGGGAAGCCTAATTGTTCATTTGCTTCTACTGTATCAAGGCCCTGTTCTTGTAATGCATAGGCTTTAATTTTATTGGTCAAACCAATGCCACGGCCCTCTTGTCGCATATATACAACAACGCCTTTGCCTTCTTTTTCAATAGCGCGCAACGCATTGTCTAATTGTTCGCCACAATCACAGCGCTTAGAACCAAATACATCGCCTGTTAAACATTCAGAATGAATACGTACAAGCACATCGCTACAATCTTGAACATTGCCCTTTACGATAGCTAAATGCTCTTTATGATCTAATTCATTTTTAAATACAAAGATATTAAAATCACCAAATTTAGTAGGCAACTTAGAACAAGCACCAAGCTCAACCATATCTTCATGTTGTTTACGATATTCTATAAGTTCTGCTACAGAAGCAATTTTCAAGTCATGCTCCTTAGCAAATTTCATAAGATCTGGCAAACGGGCCATATCGCCATTGTCTTTAGTAATTTCACAAATAACGGCAGCCTCTTGTAACCCTGCTAGGCGACAAAGGTCGATAGATGCCTCAGTATGACCTTGACGTACCAATACGCCGCCCTCTTTATATACAAGTGGAAATACGTGACCTGGACGACGGAAATCTTGAGGTTTCGCATTAGGATCTAATAGTTTTTGAATTGTATAAGCACGCTCTGCAGGAGATACACCTGTTGTAGTATCTACATGATCCACAGTCACAGTAAAAGCAGTTTCATGGTTATCAGTATTTTTGGTAACCATTGCAGGAATGCCAAGTTTTTCTAACGCTTCGCGGCGCATAGGCGTACATACGATACCGCGAGCGTATTTAACCATGAAGTTAATGTTTTCTTGCGTCGCAAACTCTGCAGCAATGATAAGATCGCCTTCGTTTTCACGGCTTTCATCATCAACGATAATAACAGGTTTACCAGCTTTAAGGTCTTGTAAGACCTCATTAATAGAATGTAATTGTTCGCTCATAGGAACGCTCCTTACTTATATAAATCCATTCTCTACTAAGAGGGATTGCATAGATTTTTTAGGCTTTTCTTCGGTAGGTTCACTACCAAGATTCATAAAATGACGAATATATCGTCCAGCAATATCCGTTTCTAAATTGACCTCTGTTCCAATATGAGCAAAACCTAAAATAGTTTCACTCAAAGTGTGAGGAATGATAGAGACGGAAAAACTGCTGTCTGTTCGTCGCATAATAGTGAGGCTAATCCCATCGATGGTAATGGAGCCCTTATAGATAACATAATCCATAACAGATTTTGGAGCCTCGATAGTAAAGATAATGGCATTATCGGTTTGTTCACGATTAATAATACGACCTGTACCATCTACATGGCCTGCCACAATGTGACCACCAAATCTACCATTAGCAAGCATAGCTCGCTCTAAGTTGACTGGTTGATGGACTTTCAAATTAGTAAACGTAGTCATCTTAATGGATTCTGGCATCACATCCGCTGTAAATATACTATTGCCAATCGTTGTGGCCGTCAAGCACACCCCATTAACAGCTACGGAATCACCAACTTTTAAATCGCTAAAAATTTTTTCTCCTCGAATTGTTATGGCTAAGGATTTAGGGCCCTTTTTAATGTTCTCGATGCGGCCGATTTCTTCAACGATTCCCGTGAACATAAGTGCCCCTCCTTCCTTGACGATACGCTTCAATGCGAATGTTATTATCTAATACTTTAGTCTTGGTAAAAGTTAATTGCGGTGAAACCTCTAAACTTTCAAAACCTCGACCTCCTACAGCAGGTGTTGCATCGTTACCACCAATAATGGTATTTCCAATATATGTTACGACCTTATCAAAGTTCTTCGTTTCCACAAAGGAACTGATAATTGCAGATCCACCTTCAACAAGAATAGATGTGTAACCTAGTTCACCTAGTTTTGTAAGAATATCATCGATAGATAATTTCTTAATATCTATGACAATGTCTGTGCTCTTGCTTTTACGAGTAGAAATAGATTCTACTACGGTTACTTGAGCACCAACTTGTTCTAAGGCTTGTATCCGATCCTTAGGACAACCTTTAGATACGAATATATGAATCTTGCGATTATTTATTTCAAAGACACGACTAGTAGTAGGTGTTCTACCAAGACTATCCAAGATAATTACATTTGGTTGATGAATCGTAATCGGTTCATCAAGTATGCTTTTATCTAATAACGCATCTGATAATTCACTATCCGTTAAACGACAATTTAACTGTGGATTATCTGCCAAAATTGTACCAATTCCAACGAGCATGGCATCATGCGTGGCACGCAACACATGTCCATCACGACGAGAGGACTCATTTGTAATCCATTGAGATTGTCCAGTAGATGTAGCAATTTTCCCATCTAGTGACATAGCACTTTTTAGAGTGACAAAAGGCTTACCTGTCTGTATATAGGTAAAGAAATGCTCATTTAGTTCAGCACATTCATCACTACATACGGGGCAAACAACCTCAATACCTGCTTCACGAAGTAACTCCATTCCTTTTCCAGAAACTAGTGGATTTGGATCCGTACTACCTACTATTACTTTAGCTATACCAGCCTCAATGATACGAAGCGCACAAGGTGGTGTTTTTCCATAATGGGAACATGGCTCTAATGTTACGTATAAAGTAGCACCTTTGGCATTATCACCTGCTTGATTTAGTGCATGCACCTCAGCATGAGCTGTACCAGCTTTATGGTGATAACCTTCACCGATTATTGTATTATCTTTTACCACAACAGCACCAACCAAAGGATTTGGTGAGGTGTGACCTGTGGCTAATTTTGCCAGTTCAATGGCGCGCTTCATATATACTACGTCATCCACCATATCACCTCAATAAAAAAAGGACTATTACATAGTCCTTGGGTCATCATAAATGCGCACAACAAACGTGCCTCGTCTTTTCTCATCCAGACTCTACTGTCGGTATCGGAATTGCACCGATTCATACCAAAAAGGTTCGCGGACTTTACCGCCGGTAAGGAATTTCACCTATCCCCAAAGACTTATCTATTTTGTTTATGAATTAATAGTAACACTTTTATTAATGTTATGCAAGAATAATAGTTTTGTATTGAGAAAGAATATTAAATAATTTAATTAAAATATAATTTTTAGAACACAAATACTAGAACAATATAAATAATAATATATATTTACTTTTAATATAAACATATATAAACTATGTATACAGTAAATAGTAACTTTTATCACATAATTACAAGTTAAACAAGTCTAATATAGTATATATGGTTTGGATAACCATATTTTAATGATAGTAATTATTAAATATAGGTGATAATATGGCAAAAAAACGAATTTCTGATGTACTTATAGAAGTCTTAGCCAATGCGGGCATCGAACGCATTTACGGTATCACTGGAGATAGTCTAAACTCTGTAAATGATAGTTTACGCCGCAATGGTAAAATTGCTTTTGAACATGTACGACATGAAGAAACAGCAGCCTTTGCTGCCGGTGCAGAAGCATCCCTAACTCATAAACTAACTGTATGTGCTGGTAGCTCTGGTCCTGGCAACTTACACTTAATTAATGGTCTCTTCGACTGCCATCGCAATCGTGTTCCAGTATTGGCCATTGCTTCTCACATTCCTCAATCTGAAGTAGGTTTGAACTATTTCCAAGAAACACATCCAGAAAACTTATTTAAAGAATGTTCTTGTTTCTGCGAACTTGTATCCAATCCTAAACAAATGCCGGAAATTCTATTCCGTGCTATGAACGCTGCTGTTGGTAACCAAGATGTTGCTGTTATCGTTCTTCCTGGGGACGTTGCAGTTATGGAAATGGAAATTGATGAATTACCTGTGTGGAACCCACCTCGTTTACCTCATATCGTTCCACAACGAGAAGATATTGAAGAAATGGCGGCTCATTTAGAAACAGGCAAACGTATTACCCTATTCTGTGGTGCCGGCTGTGAAGGTGCTCATGACGAAGTAGTAGAATTAGCAAAACGCTTACAAGCACCGGTTGTACATGCTTTCAGAGGTAAAGAATGGGTTGAATGGGATAATCCATATGATGTAGGTATGACTGGCCTATTAGGCTATACATCTGGCTACCGTGCTATTGAACAATGTGATACATTGGTAATGCTTGGTACAGACTTCCCTTACCGTCCATTTTATCCAGAAAATGCGAAAGTAATACAAGTAGATAGAGATCCTAGTGCTTTAGGTCGTCGCGTACCTCTTACACAAGGTATCATTGGTACTGTAAAAGATACGTTAAAAGAATTATTACCTCTTGTAGGCCAACGTGGTGATACTGAATTTATCGACACAGTGCGTAAAGCGTACACTAAATTTAGAGGTGATTTAGATAGTTATGCCGTTGCCGAGCCAGATGGTGTAGCAATTCACCCTCAATACTTCGTAAATCGCCTCAATAAACTAGCAGCAGAAGACGCGATCTTTACCTTTGACGTAGGGACTCCGGTTATTTGGACTGCTCGCCATCTAAAAACAAATGGTAAACGCCGTATTTTAGGATCCTTTAGCCACGGCTCCATGGCTAATGCTATGATGCATGCTATTGGCGCTCAAAATGCTTGTCCAAATCGTCAAGTCATCTCCCTCTCTGGTGATGGTGGCTTTACAATGATGATGGGCGAAATGTTAACATTAAAACAACTTAACTTACCTGTTAAAATCTTTGTATTCAATAACGAAGAACTTAGCTTTATCGCTATGGAAATGAAGGCTTCCGGCTATCTAGACTACGCTACAGACTTTGTAAATCCAGATTTCGGTAAACTTGCTGAAGCTGCTGGTATCAAAGGTGTGAGCATTCATAACTCTAGCGAAGTGGATGAAAAAATCATGGAAGCCCTTAACCATAATGGCCCAGTCATCGTTAATGTTCGCGTAGATAAACAAGAACTTGCTATGCCTCCTAAAATTGCATATCAACAAGCTAAGGGCTTCAGCAAATACTTGATCAATGCAATCCTTGATGGCCGTGGTACAGAGCTTAAAGAAATGGCCAAAACAAACTGGATGAAATATAAATCCCTATACTAATATTGCCAATTTACAAAATCTGCCAAAATAAATAAACTGCAAAACTTTCAAAAAGAGGCGTCATCAAATGATGACACCTCTTTTATTGCATAATTTTAATCATATACTGTTATAAAACCTTCAGTCCAGCCCCTTAAATTGAGAGTAATTGTATCAATTCCTAAACAATCTAAACCATATACATTAAATATATCCCAGGTCTTATACCAATCTAATGCTTTCTCTGCATATTCTAAAATGCTAAATAAACCTATGTATCCAGAACTGGAATAATATGGATCTATATCGTAATCATACCAAACACCATAAATTTTGTTATTTACTATTTCATAGTTAATATCATCACCTATATGAGTACAATCATTTAAATAGTGAGTTTTTATAGAAAAGGAATCATCATTTAACTTAGAAAATCCAGACAATATTTTAGATTCAACTAGAGCCTCTTCAGCTAATGATATATCAGAAAAAAATCCTAATCCAAAATATTCTGTATAAGGTAGCTCTTCATTTTTTTTATAGTGTGCTAAAGCTTCATATATTGGAACTCTCATAATTCACCAACTTACTTTAATATAATAACAAGATAAAAATTACACTTTAATTATTTCTATCTATAATAGTCATCCTCGTAATCCTCTTTATACCGTATCGCATCGACCTCTGATGGAGATAATATATTCCCCTCTTCATCTACATATTCCAGGAATTCATTAAAGTATACACCTGGAATATCTGATTCTTCTAGTACTGGTGTATCCTCAGACTCAATATCCCAAAATTCTAGTTCAACATCGTGATTTTGCACTTCCTCAGTGATGTTAGATTCACTATTATTACCTTCCAAATTTATTTTGGGTTCTTTATAATCATTACAATCCGATGAGTTGATTCCTAAAACTTTTAATACCCCACTTATCATTACATAACACTCCCTTGCACCAATGATATATATTAATTATATTGTAGCAAACTACATAAAAATAAGCACTATATCAACATTTGGTATATAGTGCTTACTTTGTATTTAAGTCTTATTTTATATTTTATTATGCTCCAAACAGTGACATTTGTTCGTCTTCAGGAAGTTCACCACAGCATTTGAGGTCTTTCATAAGATCAATGATGGTATTTGATACTTTACAACGGCGTTGTAAGTCTTTTAGAGATGTAAATGGACGTTCATTTCTTTCCTCGACGATAGCATCAGCCACTGTTTCACCTAGAGAATCAATGGCTAAGAATGGTGGCAATAAAGCGCCATCCTTAATACTAAAGCGTCTAGCTTCGGAATGTTGAATATCTACATTAATAAAACGATAGCCCCGTTGATACATCTCCATAGATACTTCCAAGGCACTCATAAGGTCCTTATCTTTAGGACTGGCAGCACGATCAAGAGCCTTGATACGGTTAAACTCGGTCAATTGTGTTTTGAGGTCCCCTGTCATGATCCGTAAATCGAAGGCTTTCGCACGAATGGAGAAGTAAGCTGCATAAAATGCCAATGGATGATATACCTTAAACCAAGCAATACGGAAAGCCATCATTACGTAAGCTACCGCATGGGCCCGTGGGAATAGATAGGAAATCTTTTTACAAGATTCAATAAACCATTCAGGAATATTATTTTCACGCATTTCTGCTTCAAATTCCGTCGTAGCTTGCCCTTGTTTATTTCGTTTTTCAATACCCTTACCTTTACGAACGTTTTCCATTACGAAGAAACTATGTTTTCTATCCATACCACGATGAATCAAGAAGTTCATTACGTCGTCACGTGTTGAAATGGCTTCATTCAACTTACAAGTACCATTTTTAATGAGATCTTGCGCATTGTCAAGCCATACGTTTGTACCATGTGAAAAGCCAGAAATACGAACTAAATCAGAGAATGTTTGGGGACGAGAGTCTTCAAGCATGCCCCGTACGAATTTCGTGCCACATTCTGGAACAGCCAAGCTAGCTACTTGGTCACCTTGCAATTGCTCAGGTGTTAAACCAATCCCCTCTGTAGAGGAGAACAAGCTTAATGTCTTTGGATCATCAAATGGTATTGTCTTAGCATCGATACCAGTCAAATCCTCTAACATACGAATGATGGTCGGATCATCATGGCCCAGAATATCTAGCTTAGTCATACGACCTTCAATGGAGTGATAATCAAAGTGTGTCGTTAATACGCCACTTTCCTTTTTATTAGCTGGATGTTGAATTGGCGTAAAGTGATGCACATCCATATCTCGAGGACATACCATAATACCACCAGGATGTTGGCCTGTAGTATTCTTCACATTTGTAAAACCCTTTGCTAAATGTTCAAAGAAACCATTACGAGCTTGAATGTCTCTAATTTCGGCGTACTTTTTAACATAACCAAAAGCAGTTTTATCAGCTATAGTACCAATTGTACCGGCTTTAAATACATTGTCACGACCAAATAGTTCTTCCGTATATTTGTGAGCTTTTGCTTGGTAATCACCAGAGAAGTTAAGATCAATATCTGGAACCTTGTCACCTTCAAAACCAAGGAAAATTGCAAATGGAATATCATGTCCATTTGTTTGTAAAGCATGACCGCATTCAGGACAGTCTTTACGAGGCAAGTCAAAGCCCCCTGCATATTCACCCTTTTCAAAGAATTCTGAATATTTACAGTTAGGGCATACATAATGAGGCGGTAATGGGTTTACCTCTGTAATCTCAGACATGGTAGCGGCAAAGGAAGACCCTACGGAACCACGGGAACCTACGAGATACCCATCATCAAGAGATTTTTTTACCAGCTTATGAGCGATGTAATACAATACGCCGTAACCATTGGAAATAATACAATCCAATTCATAATCGAGACGTTCTTGTACGACACGAGGCAATGGATCACCATAAATAGCCTTCGCATTTCTATAGCACATTTCTGTGAAAGCTTCGTCAGCACCTTCAATCTTAGGTGAATATGTACCATCAGGCACTGGCTTAATATCTTCAATGCTATCATTAATAGCACGTGTATTAGTAACGACTACTTCGTATGCTTTCTCTTCGCTTAAATAAGGGAAGGACGCAAGCATTTCATCTGTAGTACGTAAATGTAAATCTGGCTGTTCGTCTGCATCTGGATAACCACATGCAGTTAACATGATTTCACGATAAATTTTTTCTTCTGGTGTCAGGTAGTGAACGTCACAAGTAGCACATACAGGTTTATTTAAGGCTTCTCCTAATTCGATAACGGTCTTATTCATATCAATAAGTGCCTGCTCGTCGGGCATGAGACCTTTACGAACCAAAAACGTATTGTTAGTATGTGGTTGAATTTCAAGATAATCGTAGAAGGATGCTACTTCCAAAAGCTCTTCTTTTGTAGCTCCACGAACGATGGATTGCATAAGCTCCCCTGCTTCACAGGCAGAACCGATGATAATACCTTCACGATGTTCTTCAATAACGGAGCGAGGCAAACGCGGACGAACTTTGTAATGTTCAAGGTGAGAAATGGAAATCATTTTATATAAATTACGCAAACCAACCATATTCTTAGCTAATAAAATAATATGGTAACGTTTATCTTTTTCCTTCTTCTTCTTTTTATCTAGTACAGGCTCTTCATCTTTTATTACCGTTTCATCTTCGATGAGGTAACCTTCTACACCATAGATAACTTTAACACCTAACTCCTTACCAAGAGCTTGCGCTTCTGGGAAGGCTTGTACTACGCCATGGTCCGTAATAGCCACCGCAGGATGGCCCCATTTTTTAATTGTTTTAAACAAGTCTTTTACAGATACGAGAGCATCTTTATCACTCATCTTGGTATGTAAGTGAAGTTCCACACGAGAGTCCGGACGATTTTCAGTTCGTTCCACACTAGTAGTTTCTATTGCTTCAATACTGCGAATAGAAAGGATATAATCCTTGTCAAAACGATCATCAAAGCTGACACTACCTTGTACGCGAACCCGTTGTAAGCCTTTTAGTTGTTTTAGTAATTCATCCCCTTCTTCAGGACTGTTCGTAAACTTGATAAATTTAATGCTATTTGTATCATCTACAATGCTGCCGTTAACGATACTTTTACCCGTCTTAGTATCACGTTTATCTAAACCAACAAAGACACCTTCAAAAATTACACTAGGTGTATCCAAGGTGCCCATGATTTTAGAGGTGACCCCTTCAATTTTAGGTCCTAAAATCATGCCTTCATCAGTAGGTGCATCCTTTGGTGCACGACGAGGATATTTACCATCCCCTTCACTTCCTTTAGCCGTAGATTTTGTAGTTTTTTTAGGTCCAAAGCTTTTGCTTGCTTTAGGTGTACTGCTCACAGATGCGATAGTATCACTACTGCTAGATTCGGCAGCCGTATGATTAGAACGAGACACAACAACTGGACTATTGTTGAAATAGCCTAATTCAACAGCCTCTACAAATGGAGCAAAATCATCTTCGTCTACATCATCATATTCATCTTGTTGGTCATAACCCGCAAAAGACTTGCCTCTAGGTTCTTGATTTTTAGCCTCTTCAGCTTCACGTTGTGCTTCAGCCGCTTCAATCCATTCACCAGCACCACAGCCACCGCCATAATAATAGGTATCTAATCCTTCACCCGTTTCAGTATCTATCTTCCAAGCAAAGCAACAAGAAGTATCTGTATTTGTTGGAATATCATCAAAAGAGATATTTTTTTCCTTATACCATGCAGACAACCTTTCACGTAGACTAAGCAATGTGGAAAATGCAGAGTCTGCTGCTTGAATCGTCACATGTTGGCTATGACAGTTCACATAGAAGGATGATTTCTTATTCTGTTTTGGTACAACACGATAACGTACTTTCATTTTTATCCTTTATACCCACAGTAGGTAATACATAAATCTCTAAATCGCCAAATATCGCCCTTGCTGCTACGACTATCTAATATAATCTTATAAAGTCCTTTTAATAAAGCTCGTAGAGCCTTAATTGAAATTCTCGGACTCGCCTCGTAAGCTAGCTTAATCGGATATGGTTTAAATGACGAATCATGATCCTTACATAAGTTTTGTATGGCTTGAACAGACATACCCACTTGGCGACATTCGCTAACTAGCAACTGTAAACGTAATTGCCCCTCAATATAGCTCATAGCACGGTCTAATTCTTTATAGCCGAACATAAATGGAAATAGTTCAAGTAATGTATCGATATCTCTTTTTAATAGAGCCTCTTTAAAAGTAAAAATATTTTTGGCTCCATAGTCACTACCGTTTTCTTCGAGAAATTCTTTGGTAATAACCCTTTCCCCAGTAATCTGTAAAAAATATCGGTCAAACTCAGTTCTCATAAAAGAAACAGGTACCTCTTGCCACAAATCGATAAGATGGGCTACATATTCCTGTGCATCAGGCGTCATTTTAAAGCCGTTAGACGTACAGTACTGACGTATCCACATCACGAGGTCTTCCCCTTCAAGACGCTTACATTGATGATTTGGTATTTTTTCTAAAATCTCTTTATTCTGCTTGATCCGTTTATCAATCATATCATGATAAATCAAAACGATAGGATTATCTCCATTATATTCCAAGAGGAGTTCATACAATGGAACCCAAGCATCACTATTTTTGCCACTTTTACGAATGATGGGCAAATTAACTAAACAGAAGACCTTTTGATCGCCAAAAAGTGAATCTTCACATAGTTTTTCACTTATTTTTTGTGGGCCCACCTCATCATCTAATACAGTCAGTGGAAGGTCTGGATAGGCACTTAAAAATTTACGTTTTTCTTCTTCAATTAATTGTGGTTCGTCGCCATAGATGAGTTGAATATGTGCCATGTTCCCTCCTTTCACAGATAGATATCTTTAATAAAGCTGTATCCCATTATATACATATGTTCTGATGATGGATCCACATCGCGTAAAGCACCATGAGGACTACTAAACAAAACCGTACTACGCGGTGAAATACGATCAATTTCATGCATTACACTAAATCGACTCGTTATAAATAAAACATTAGCCTTATCATTTAATTTTAGATTTTTTTCTCTACTTTGTCCATTATATACGACTATTTGGCTCATACCATTTTTATATATTACCCTTGCCAAACCGTTACTGTGAAAGTACTTAACTTTTACCATTCTAGGATTCATGCCATATGCCCTAATAGTTTGATTAATTTGTCTTTCATTAGGTATCGTTTTAATATAATCTGGTGCATCGATTAACAAATATGCCTGTTCATAGTTTGGTGCTATGCACAGCAGCACATTACACTGTTTCATAGGAATATAATGGATTAACGTATTCTTGTTATGATGAGTCACATAGTATGAAACACCATAGGCTGCAACCATGCATAATAAGGACATCACTACATATACAGTATACTCCTTCTTATTTGTCAAAAAGTACGTAAACAGACCTAGTAAAGTATAATATACATAAACACAATAAAGATGCATCATACCAAGCCAAAGTAAACTACCACTACGCCCTAGGACATGATTTAAATATAACGATATGCGTAATAGTGCATCTATCAAAGACCATAGAAACGATATAGACATTACATAGCTAATAACAGTGCTTATAAAGATTAAAATGATGGATATATCTAATATAGGTGCTACTATGCAAGCTGCTAACAAACTAGCAATACTAATATAGTGAAAGTAATACAGCTGTAGCGGCAAGATGAGCAACTGTGCTGACACACATAACACAAGGGGTGTTTTAATCCATTTTGGTAGCCATTGTATCCGTTCATATAGTACCTTCCCCCATATAAGTAAACCATAGGTTGCACCAAAGGATAGTTGAAAGCTTACATCAAACAAAGAAAAAGGATCATATACAAGACATAGAATAGCGCATATACATAAAGCCTGTTTAGCTTGATATAATCGTCCTTTTACATAAGCCATGCACATGAGTATACTCATCATCGTTGCACGTATAACAGGTGCATCTCCACCAACGATACAGCAATATATACAAGCTACTAATATACCTAAAATTAAGCATGTGCGCTTCCGTAATTTAACGAATCTTCCTAAACCGTAAATTAAGGCTAATAGCAGTGCAATATGTGAGCCAGAGATAGATAAAATATGGATGAGACCCGTATAAGCAAAATCTTTCATTCGCTCTTCCCCTAGCTCACTATAATGACCACCCAAGCATAAGGCTTGTGCTAATACCTTTTGTGGACCATCTAGATTACTAGCAATATTTTTTTCAATAGATTCTCGTATTTGACCACATACATATAAACTTTTTCCATATAGTTTTTCAGAAAATGTTTCTTTAAAGTGGAATGCTTGTAAATCTTTATTAGTAGCAGATCGATATACACCATCATAGATTCGACCTCTTGTATTAGAGCTCATATATCTACCTCTAAGATTAATGCGTCCTTCCTCTTCAATGAGAAATAAGCTTTTTGGTGTACCTTCAATTATTGCTTGTTCCCCTAGCCGTATTGAATACTTTGTAGTAGATACCTTTGAGTAAATCTGTAATCGACCCTGTGCCTTAATATAGTCATTTTTAGCAGTATCTTTATAGGGATTTAATCCATGTAACTCTACATTATATTTGTAATACTCCTGTCCATCTAGATTTACTATTTCAGGAGATGATACAACAGTACCTAGATATTCTCCTTCTTGCTGTAAATAGTATGATGTATAGCTACTATAATTAATAATTTGTAAGTCTGTATGATAATAGGATAATCCCATTGCAGCAAAAACTAATATTAATAAATTGGCATATAAACGCCACCTACAATAAGATTGCATTATTTTAATAACAGTTACACCGATAATAGCTAAGGCAATCGCAAAAATATAATGCATTTGACTAAGTACGGGATAATATTTACCATATCCTAATATAGTGCCAATTATTATAGATCCCAATATAGTATGTGCCCATTGGCTATAAGTTATAAATGGCTTTGTATTAACTAATACTTGAGTATTGAAGATTGATTCCTTAAACGCTCGTTCTGTATTCCTAAATTTAGATTGTAATTTTATCTTTAATCTTCTTAAATACGCCATCACCGATGCCCTTCACCCCCTTGATACCTTCAACGGATGTAAAGGGTCCTTTTTGTGAACGATACTCTTCAATTCTTTTTGCCATAGCGGGTCCTATGCCTGGTAATGCATCAAGATCTTTTGCAGAAGCTGTATTGATATTAATTTTGTTACCGCGCAATAAAACCTCTGGATTACCGTGGAAGTTAAATACTATGTGGATATGATCTCCCGCATTAACCGACTTTGCCATATTGACTGATTCTACATCAGCATAAGGTAATAGCCCACCTGCTAACTTAACTACATCACCTACAGTAGCACTACTTTCAAACTCATATAAACCAGGTGAAACTACGGCGCCCGTAATATAAGCTATAGGTTTGTTGGATGTTTGTTCAACAGTTGATATAGAAGAATTTCCATCTATTGCTCCTTCAACTAAGACAGAATCGCTTTCATCTGTTATAATAGGCCATAGGAAATAAATTCCTACTAAAACACATAGGATTAATATAATTGTCATATATGGCTTCAATTTTACTTTCATAGTGCACCTCCTACTGAAAGAATTCCCTATGAAAAAGTAAACTCCTACCGTTGACTCTATTGGTCACACCAGCAGGAGTTTCATAATTGATGTCGAATATAAGGAGATACAATGAATCAAGAAACATTAAAAAAATATGCACATACCTTGTTAAAATATGGCGTAAATTTACAAGAAGATCAAACTCTTGTTATTTCTGTAGATGTGGAAAACAAAGACTTTGCAGTTATCGTCACAGAAGAAGCATATGAATTAGGTGCCAAAGAGGTTGTCCTCAACTGGAGATGTTCTCCAATCGCTCGTCAACGTTTATTACATGCTAAGGAATCTGTATTAGAAAGACCGGCTAACTGGATACCTGAATTCTACAAGCAATACATCGATGATAAGGCCGCTTTCTTATCTTTGATTAGTGCGAACCCAAAAGCGTTAGAAGGTATTCCAACAAATCGTATTTCACTACAATCTCGTAACTTAAATAAAGCTTTATCCTTCTACCATACAGCGATTATGAACTCCTCTGTTACATGGTGCGTTGCTTCTGTACCAACTGTTCTATGGGCAGATTTACTTGGCTATGAAGGTACAGATGAAGAGAAAATTGAACAACTATGGGCTACCCTATTACAACTTTGCCGTATTGAAGGTGTAGAACCGAAAGACACATATCGTCATCACATGGCAAAATTGCGTCACCGCTGTGAAGCATTGAATAAATTAGACTTAAAGGCATTGCGTTATACTTGTAAAAATGGTACTGACCTCTTATTAGAATTACCAGAAGGTCATATATGGCTAGGTGGTGAAGAATCTTCAAAAGATGGCACTATTTTTAATGCCAATATTCCTACAGAGGAAGTTTTCTCCGCACCCCAATATAATGGTGTTAATGGTATTGTATACAGCACAAAACCTTTAATTTACCATGGCAATACTATTTCTGATTTCTCCTTTACTTTCAAAGAAGGTAAAATCGTTAATTATACTGCAAAAGAAGGTTATGAAGTATTAAAAGAGTTAATAGAAACCGATGAAGGTTCCCTCTACCTCGGCGAAGTTGCTTTGGTGGACCACTTCAGCCCAATTAGCCAATCTAACCAAATTTTCTACGAAACATTGTTTGATGAAAATGCATCCTGCCATTTAGCGATTGGTGCATCTTATCCTACATGCCTCAAAGATAGTGATGGTTTATCTGAAGAAGAATTAAAAGAACGTGGCCTTAACTACTCCTTAACACATGTAGACTTTATGATTGGTCATGAACATATGAATATTAAAGGCTACACTCGTGATGGCCAAGAAGTAGACATTATGATTGATGGCCGTTTACAAGTATAAACATGACTACAGTGTAATCCTACATTGGATGATAGTAAAAACTGTACGTTCAATCTAACGGATCTGGTTGATATCAATTTATAATAGAAAACTACATATAAAAGAGCCCCTATATACGCTTGTATATAGGGGTTCTTATAAGTGGTAAAAAATTATTATATCACAATGTAATATTCAATGTGCGGCCTGTAGATTTGTATTCAATAATGTCTACACCTGCGGTTTTCAACATCCGTTTGGATGCTTTTACTTCTTTTGTATCCTTATAGAGATCATCGCGATAGATAACGGCTTTAATACCACTTTGAATGATGGCTTTCGCACATTCATTACATGGAAAAAGCGTTACATATATTTTAGAGCCCTCTAGAGAACCGCCACGATAATTTAAGATTGCATTAAGTTCGCTATGTACAGTATAGAAATATTTGTTATCATCAGCTGTATCACGTTCCCATGTGAAATCATCATCACTGCAATTCAAAGGCATACCATTATAACCAATGGACAAGATTTTATTATCATTACTAACAATACATGCACCAACTTGTGTATTTGGATCCTTAGAACGTTGTGCTGCCAAAATGGCAACACCCATGAAGTATTCATCCCAGGAAATATAATCGCTACGTTTTGCCATAATTACCTCACTTAAAATAAGCCCCCTTCTACCTATGTAGTTGGGGGCTTACAATATTAAACAAATAGAATATCCTTATTTAACAACGATATTTACAAGTTTACCAGGTACGTAAATAACTTTTACGATATTCTTACCTTCTATAAATTCTTGAACACGGCTAGATTCTTTGGCCAATGTTTCTAATTCTTCTTTTGTAATATTTACGGAAACAGTAAGTTTATCACGAACTTTACCATTTACTTGCAAGACTACTTCTACTTCGTCTACAACGAGAGCAGATTCTTCATATACAGGCCATTTTTCTGTGTGAATGGATGTAGTTTCACCCAATTCATGCCACAATTCTTCTGTAATATGAGGCACAAATGGCGCTAAAAGAAGCAATAAGGAATGTGTCAATTCATTAGCTAATGCACTATTGATTGTTTCTGCTTTATCCTTATGAGCATACATAGCGTTTACAAGTTCCATGATGGCAGAAATCGCTGTATTAAAGTTGAAATTATTATCTAAGTCTTCCGTAACCTTTTTGATAACACGGTGTAATTCACGACGCAATCCGAATTCGTCTTTTGTAAGATCACCAGTTACATTTTTCTTAGCCTCTTCGTTGTACGCATCAACAATACGCCATACACGGCCTAAGAAACGATAGGAACCTTCAACACCTTGGTCAGACCAATCAAGGTCACGATCTACAGGCGCTGCGAATAGAATAAACAAGCGAGCAGTATCTGCACCATAAGTATTGATAATTTCTTCAGGAGAAACTACATTACCTTTAGATTTAGACATTTTACTGCCTTCTTTAAGAACCATACCTTGTGTCAATAAGCCACGGAATGGTTCATTTGCATCGATAAGGCCTAAATCGTGAATAACTTTCACAAAGAATCGAGAGTACAACAAGTGCAAGATAGCATGTTCAATACCACCGATATATTGGTCAACGTTCATCCAGTAGTTAGCAATTTTTTTATCGAATGGAGCTTGGTCATTTTTAGCATCTGTATAACGCAAGAAGTACCAAGAGGAATCGATAAATGTATCCATTGTGTCTGTTTCACGACGTGCAGGACCGCCACATTTAGGACATGTAGTATGTAGGAAGTTTTCAGATGTAGCTAATGGAGATACAGCACCAGATTCAAATTTAACATCCTCTGGTAAGCGTACTGGCAACTCTTCTTCAGGAACGAGTTGTTCACCGCATTTTTCACAATATACTACAGGAATTGGCACGCCCCAGTAACGTTGACGAGAAATCAACCAATCACGAAGACGGAAGTTTACCTTACCTTCACCAATGCCGCGTTCATTAAGAGCTGCCGTGATATTTTTACGAGCCTCTTCAGATGTTTGGCCATTATATTCACCAGAGTTAACAAGAATACCATCTTCATGATACCATTCTTGCCATTTTTCAAGGCTGTATTCTTCACCTTCACGAGTTACGACTTGTTTAATAGGCAAATCATATTTATGAGCAAATTCCCAGTCGCGTTCATCATGTGCAGGGGAGCCCATTACAGCACCAGTACCATAGTCTACCAATACATAGTTTGCAATCCACACAGGAACTTGTTCGCCAGACATTGGGTTTACTGCATAAGACCCAGTAAACATACCTTCTTTAGGTGCCTCTGTAGATGTACGGTCGATATCGCTCATATTGCGCATACGCGTAATGAAAGCTTCTAATTCAGTTTTATTAGGAGCATTTTCAATGAGGCGTTCCACATATGGATGTTCAGGAGCCAATACTACATAGCTTACGCCGTAAATAGTATCAACACGTGTAGTATACACAGATACGCGTTCATTGATGGATGGCACTTCAAAGGAAAATTCTGTACCTTCAGAACGACCAATCCAGTTCTTTTGCATCAACTTAACGCGTTGTGGCCAATGATCTAGAGTATCTAAATCAGCTAACAAGCGATCTGCATATTCAGTGATGCGTAAAAACCATTGCGACAAATCTTTTTTCTCAACAGGGTTATCACAGCGCCAACAAGCACCATCGATAACTTGTTCATTTGCCAATACAGTATGACAAGTTTCACACCAGTTTACTTTTGCTTCCTTTTTATAGGCTAAGCCTTTTTTATAAAACTGTTCAAAAAACCATTGAGTCCATTTATAGTAATCTTCTTTACATGTTGCTACTTCGCGGTCCCAATCATAGGACAAACCAAGTGCTTTTTGTTGCAATTTCATGTTCTCGATGTTATCAAGAGTCCATGTTTTAGGTGCTATGCCATGTTTAATCGCCGCGTTTTCTGCAGGCATACCAAAGGAGTCCCAGCCCATTGGATGCAACACGTTGAAGCCCTTCATTTTCTTGAAGCGAGCTACTACGTCACCAATGGAATAGTTACGCACATGCCCCATGTGTAAATTACCAGATGGGTACGGGAACATTTCTAATACATAATATTTTTCTTTTGATTCATCATATTCTGTTTTAAACGTATGGTTATCTTCCCAATACTGTTGCCACTTTTTTTCAATATCTTGGGCTACATATTTTTCGTTCATGTAGGGGCCTCCTCATATGGTCAACCTCATAAGTTGCCATTTTATAATTAATGTTTTTATTTTACTACGTACTGTAAAAGCAGTCAAACACTAGCGTTTTACGACTTGAATAGTTTTTGTTAAATCATTTTTAGGGCTTGTATTTTGATCCGAACTATAACCAGTATATAAGTCATTTTGCTCTTTAACTGTTTGTTTATTATGCTCTTTTTTAGCTTTAGCCTCTTCTTCTAAGCGTTTTTTCTCAGCTTTTACTTTTTCAGCTTCTTCTTTTGCTTTGCGTTTAGCAGCCTCTTTCTCTTCTTTAGCTTTCCGTTTTGCTTCTGCTTTAGCTGCTTTTTCTTTTTCTTTTTCTTCTAAGCGTAATTTGTATTGTTCAAGCTTAGTTAATGGTTTAGCTTCTTCAACTACAGGTTCAGGAACAACTGCTGTAGGAGATTTAGGAATACCACGTCCTAAGTCTTTTTCTTGAATCATAGTAATCGTAGAAATATCTTCAAACCCTTTACGCCATGCTGCAAACCCACCAAGGTGTAATTCTTTTACCAGATCAAGTTTTAAGCCTAACGATGTATTATCTTCAAACCAAATACGATCTGAACCAGCAGCTGTTGGAATAGATAAATAGTATAACTTTAATCGATCGTCCCAAGTCATTTTATCTCTGTAATTAGCAAAGTAATTCCCTGTATTTTTCATAGCCAGTGTTTCACCCTTAGCATAACCATTTGTATCATGCCATAAGCGCATATAGAATGGTACCCCTAATATTAGCTTTTGAGAAGGAACTTCAGAGAGCATTCTTTCTGTATGGCTACGAACCCAAGGATAACTTGCAACAGGACCTGCAGTAGTACTCTTAGCCCAAGTTTCGTCATATGCCATAAGAACTACATAGTCGACAGTATCTGCCAAAGCTTTGCGGTTATACACTAATGACCATTCTGGACTATCAGAATACCCGGTCACATCGATAGAAGTTTTAATATTATATTGATGTAAATGATTAGACAAATATGATACAAATGTTGTTAAACGATTGCGGTCAGCATAATCGATGTTTTCAAAGTCAAAGTTATAACCATCAAACCCATATATATAGGCATATTGAACAAGATTATGAGCATATTTCTTCCATACCGATTGGTCCGCCAAAATACCACTTGTAAAATTAGAGTCAAACCGATTAGTAATCAACGGCCAAATGTGATAGCCTTTATCCTTATACGCTTTCACATAATCAATATTAATATTTGGACTTGCTTCTAAACCTAAGCTATGTAATTTAAACCAACTTGGAGAAATGATATTATCACCACTCGTATTGAGTTTTGCCTGATATGGAATTCCCTCTGTTGTCCATGGATCAAAAGCCCAAGCCAATGGTGTTTGCAATGTATAAGGTGCTTTCACCGTAGATGCTTCTGGTGCAGGTCCTAAAATAAGTTGACCATTATTTTTTGTATAACTAACACCCAGCATAGCTGGCTCAGACTCAATATCTACATAGGATATACCATCTTTTTTGGTAATGGGCAATTTAACAGGTTCACCTACGGCTGCAGGATTTAAAATAACCGTATCACCTTGTAATTCACTTTGTGGAACATATACTGTATATGCTGTTTTATATTGATTTGCTTCGTAATGACGTGTAGTAGTGGCTAAAAATTGATCTAATGGTACCAATACCTCTGCTTGTACGATTGTACTAGATAATGCAGACATTACTAAAGCTGTTAATGATTTTATAATAGTAGATTTACGAATCATGTACTCTCCTAATTCTAGGTCCCATACTGGGATACAATACCAATTTCTATATTATACCATATTATATATAGTTCATCTCTTTTCTTGCATGAAGGATATATGTAATTTATAATTTAATCTATGTACTAATAAAAAATTATCACATAAGGAGTTTTGTATGCATCAATATTTATTTTTCATAGGGGACTTCCCTATTAGAGCCTATGGTACCATGTTAGCTTTGGCTATCATTTGTGGTGCCTCTGTTGCCTATGTACTTTTGAAAAAGGATGGCCGCGGTTGGCATGAACACATCATCGACTTTTCCATTACTGTAGCCGTAGCTGGTCTCATCGGTGCTCGTCTATGGGACGTATTCTTCTTTGATTGGGATTATTACGGTAATCATTTATTAGAAATTCCCTTTGTTTGGCAAGGAGGTATGGCCATTCAAGGTGGCGTAGTACTAGGCACAATTGCTGGCTATTGGTATCTTCGTAAAAACAAAATTGACTTTTGGGCTTTTGCCGATTTATTTGCCCCTGCATTGATTTTAGCTCAATCGGTAGGCCGTATGGCAAACCTTTTAAATGGTGATGCTTTCGGTCATCCTACAGGTGGTAATTATGGTATTATCTATCCTGAAAGTACCCTTGCCTATCGCACCTACGGTAATCAGCCGCTTTGGCCTGCCGAAGTATGGGAAGGTCAAATTGATATTCTCATCTTTGTAGCCCTTCTATTATTTGGATCTTTCAAACATGCTAAGGGCCAAGTGTTCGTTCTATATGCCATTCTCTATTCTACGGCTCGTTTCTTCTTAGAGTTCTTACGTGGTGACTACGTAAACTTAACGCTAGGTTTAAAATCTGCTCAAATGACGAGTTTAATAGCTATCATTGTCGGTATCTGTGTATTTATCTACCTAGGCTATCTAGAAAAGAAAAATCAAAAAATAATTGTTGCTACAGAGCCAACAGTTAAAACTAAAAAGCGTAAATAAATTACATATAAAAAGAAAAGTCCTACATTCATTGGTTTTACCATTGAATGTAGGACTTTTACTATTTTTTGAAATAAAACTATTTCTTAAAAGGCTATTTTCTATAAGGCTATTTCTTATAAATTTTCTTTAGCTTTTAGAGCATAAAGTTCTTCTAATGCACGATTTGCAATCAGTGCATTTTTTTCTTTTTTCTTACGTACTTTTTGAGGCCACGACTCCATGATACCAAAGTTGACATTCATCGGTTGGAAATTAGAGCCTTCGTAGTTAGAAATATAGTGACTAAGGGAACCGATAGCCGTCGTCTTAGGAAATTCAATAAATGGTTGTTCCTCTAAGTAACGGTCTACTTGTAGGCCTACCATTAGACCACTAGCAGCAGATTCTAAATAACCTTCAACGCCAGTCATTTGACCAGCAAAGAATAGACGTGGTTCTTTTTTTAGTTGGAATGCGTGATTTAACAAATCAGGAGAATTGATATATGTATTGCGATGCATAACACCATAACGAACAAATTCTGCATTTTCGAGTCCTGGAATCATACCGAATACACGCTTTTGTTCACCCCATTTTAAATGAGTTTGGAAGCCTACCAAGTTAAACATGGTGCCTTCCTTATTTTCCTTACGCAATTGTACCACTGCGTAAGATTCCTCATTGGTACGTTTATCCACTAAGCCTACAGGCTTTAATGGTCCATAACGTAATGTATCTTCACCACGGCTTGCCATGATTTCTACGGGCATACAGCCTTCAAAGTAGATTTCTTTTTCAAAATCCTTTGGCTGTACGGCTTCAGCTGTTTTAAGCTCATGCCAGAACGCTTTATATTCCTCTTCTGTCATAGGACAGTTAAGATAATCCGCATCGCCTTTGTCATAACGAGAAGCAGCAAAAACTTTATCGTAGTTTAAAGATTCAGCCGTTACGATAGGTGCAGCAGCATCGTAGAAGTAAAAGCCTGTTTCACCAGTTAGGGCTTTAATCTTATCTCCTAATGCTTCAGATGTAAGTGGACCAGAAGCAAAGATAACAGTTCTCTCTGTAGGAATCTCAGTTACCTCTTCGTGATGAACTGTAATATTAGGATGGCTCTTTACCTTCTTAGTCACCATTTCACTAAATAAATGACGATCAACGGCTAATGCACCACCGGCAGGTACAGCAGTTGCATCGGCACATTCCATAATGATAGAACCTAAACGACGCATTTCTTCTTTCAAAAGGCCTACCGCATTTTCAATATTACCAGCACGCAACGAGTTACTACATACGAGCTCTGCAAATTGATCTGTTTGGTGCGCCGGAGAACTCTTCACAGGGCGCATTTCATATAAGTCTACATGAATACCACGGTTAGCAAGTTGCCAAGCCGCTTCGGAGCCTGCAAGGCCTGCACCAATAACAATAACATTTTTATTATTCAATTGTAATTTCCTCTTTTTTAGCTTTACTAGACTTTTTAGATTCTTTTACAGGTTCTTCACTAGCTTCGCTCTTTTTCTTTCTTGTTTTCTTTGGTGGTCGAGTCGGACAAGTTTCATTGGAACAGAACTTTTTAACTGTACCATTTTTATATGTCTTTTCAACCATTATAGAACCACATGTTTCACAGAAATCATGGGTTGGTTTATCCCATAGTGTAAAGTCACATTGTGGGTATCGATTACAGCCATAGAAAATGCGTCCACGACGAGACTTACGTTCTACGATTTCCCCTTCTTTACATTTAGGACACGTTACCCCAGTTCCCACTGTAATAGGTTTTGTGTTTTTACATTCTGGAAAATTAGAGCATGCTAAGAACTTACCATAGCGACCAAATTTATATACCATTGGACTATGACAAAGTTCACATATCTCATCGCTTTCCATAGATGCAATTTCAATGCGGTCTACATCACTTGCATCTTCTAGTTCTTGCGCAAAGACCTCGTAGAAATCAGATAATACTTTTACATACGTATCCTTACCAGATGCGATAGCATCAAGTTCTTCTTCTAAATCACGGGTAAAGCCAGTATTGATGATTTTTTCAAAATATGTAATCAAGAAGTCTACCACCACAAAGCCTAACTCTGTAGGCACGAATTGTTTATTCGTATTTTCCACATAGTTACGGCTTACGATAGTATCTAGAATTGGTGCGTATGTACTAGGGCGACCAATGCCAAGTTCTTCTAATGTCTTGATAAGACTCGCCTCGGAGTAACGTGGAGGTGGTTGTGTAAAATGTTGTTCAGGCAATACCTCTACCGTATGGGCAGCATCATTCTTTTTCAGAGCTGGCAATTGAGGTGCATCCTCTTTTTTCACATCTTCATAAACGGCACTGAAACCTGGGAAGATAACACGAGAGCCAGTCGCTTTAAATGTATAGTCATCTTTTACATTCAACTCTATCGTTGTGGATTCATTTAGTTGCGGCGCCATTTGGCTAGCCATAAAACGATTCCAAATCAACGTATATAGCTTAAGTTCATCACGACTCAAGAATGGTTCCACCATTTTAGGTGTTAACTCGAGAGATGTAGGACGAATAGCCTCATGCGCATCTTGTGCAGAACCCTTAGAGCCGTACACATTTGGTTTAGACGGATAATAGTCTTCCCCATAATTGCGAAGAATAAAGTCCTTAGCCATAGCTTGCATTTCTTTAGAGATACGCGTAGAGTCTGTACGCATATATGTAATCAAACCTACGTGGCCATAGGAGCCAATTTCTAAACCTTCATATAAATGTTGGGCGATCATCATCGTACGCTTAGCACCAAAGTTCAATTTACGCACACCATCTTGTTGCAAGGTAGATGTTGTAAATGGAGGTGCCGCTTTACGAGAACGCTTGCGCTTTTCAATATTAGTCACTACTGCATCTTCATTGCCAATAGCATCAACTATGGCTTGTGCATCACTTTCAGTAGTAATATCGATTTTTTCACCTTTAATATGGGTTAATTCCGCTGTGAAAGCCTCTTTTTTAGGCGTTTCAAAATTGCCTTCAATAGTCCAATATTCTTGTGGCACGAAAGCTTGAATTTCTCGCTCTCTTTCACAGATAAGTCGAACTGCAACGGATTGCACACGACCTGCACTAAGGCCTTTACAAACCTTTTTCCATAATAAAGGACTCAATTTATAGCCTACGATACGGTCTAATACACGGCGTGCTTGTTGAGCATCTACCATGTTCATATCGATAGTACGTGGAGAACCTAATGCTTCTGCTACCGCATTTTTAGTAATCTCATTGAACGTAATACGGCATGTAGATGTAGGATCTACATTTAGAATGTACGCTAAATGCCAAGAAATAGCTTCCCCTTCACGGTCAGGGTCAGTTGCAAGCAATACGGCACTGCTTTCATCAGCATAAGAAACTAGTTCATCAATAACCTTTTTACGTGTTACCAAATTACTATAGCGCGGCGTGAAATCATGCTCTATATCGATGCCCATTTGAGATTTAGGCAAATCTCGTAAATGGCCCATACTCGCTTTTACAACGTAGTTGGGACCTAAGAATTTTTCAATTGTTTTAGATTTAGCAGGAGACTCTACGATTACTAATACTTTGCCATCAGGATTATATACGCGAGGTTCGCGTTGCTCCGGTGGCATTGAAGTTTGTAGTACAGATTTATCCCGTACAATCCCCATTGGAGTAAGGGCTTCCTTAGCTACCTTACGCTTTATCGTAGTACTTTCTTTCTTAGTATTTTTCTTTTTTGTGTCATTACTAGTACTAGCTGCTTTCGGCTCGCCAATAACGATAGATCGTTTAATGGACAAGTATATCACTCCTAGTCATATTAATATAGCCTCTCGGCGGATGATTCTCTATAGCCCCTTCCATTTCTAACTCTAGTAATAAGGGCTGTAGTTGTTGTAATGGAATACGAGTCGCTTTCAAAATATCACTAACCGTAATACATCGATCATGAGGTATTTCACTCAATATTACACTCCTATCCACATTAAAGCTTAACATAGAGCACCCTTTTCTATCAACACTTTGACTATGATTCCCTATTTGAACGCTATCTTTTACACCTTTATTTTCATTATTCCTTGTTGGTAAAAATTTTTGTTCACTAGAAAAATATTCCCGCAATGTTAAATGATATTGTTCAACTATATCCTCATACCCAGTAAGTACATATGCACCATTTTTCATTAAGAATTTATTTCCATCTGCCGTATGGTCTAATAGATTACATGGTACCACAAATACATCTCGCCCTTCACTAACTGCCATATCTGCCGTAATCAAAGAACCACTACTAGACTTCGCCTCCACTACGATAACACCTCTACATAATCCACTAATGATACGATTCCGTGCAGGAAAATGTTTTGCGGACGGCGGCGTGCCTGGCGGGTATTCGGATAGAAGTAACCCATTATTTTGTAATATACGATCAAATAATTTTGCATTTTCTCGAGGATAGGTAATATCTAAACCACATCCCATAACAACGATTCCATACCCCTGACTAGCTAAAAGGCCTTCATGACCATGTGAGTCTATACCACGGGCCCCACCGCTGACAATAATGGTGCTATATTTACCTAATTCCTTGCCGAGCATTCTCGCCACATTCCGGCCATATAAGGAACAACTTCGTGCCCCAATTATAGCAATACGATTTAATCGTCCATCTAAAAGTGCTCGATTACCTCTCACAAACAAGATAGCTGGCGGATTATATATATGATTTAAAATAGACGGAAAGTCTTTGTCTAAAAAGGTAGTAAAATCCATCTGGTATTCGTCTACTTTATGGATAATATAATCTAATTTTTCATCTTTAGCCGATGCTGAAATGGCACGTTTATCAGATGCAGATATATGTGTATAAAATTTTAAGTTTTCTACATTCTTAATAGCTTGCCACGCATTATAAGGGGATCCAAAATCCTCTATAAATCGCCTTACATATGTGGCTCCAACATTATATAAGCTTTGTAATCCTGCAATATAAATATTGTCATCGTATCTAGTCATATAAACACCTAGTAATTCTTTCTATGTATATAAGCCTTAGTTTTATATAGAATTAAACAACTACTTTTGGCAAATAAACAACTACTAAATTTATAAGATACTTACTTTATTTGCCAGTTCTAAATAACATTGCTTCAGAAATATGATGTGGTTCTACTTTTGGATTTTCTTCTAAATCAGCAATTGTACGAGCTACCTTTAATATGCGATCAAAAGCTCGCCCACTTAAATGAAAATGGTCAAATATATTGCCTAAAACACTCCAAGCCTTATCTGTAATATTACATAGCTCACTAATTGCCTTATGAGGAACTGCTCCATTCGAATTAAAGTCAAAACCTTCATATCGTTTCTGTTGCATAGCAGTGGCCATTATAACTTGTTGTCTCATACTTTCACTCGTCATATTTGAAGATGATGTATCTAACAGCTGTTCAAGAGATGATCTCTCAACGGGAATATGTAAATCAATACGGTCCATAATCGGCCCTGATAACCGTTGCTGATAGTTTTTAACCATCGTTTCTGTACAGACACATTCCTTATGAGGGTCATGGTAATACCCACAAGGACAAGGATTGGCCGCAAGAATACAAATAAAATTAGCTGGATATATATAATTTCCTTGAGACCGATTTATAGTAATCGTCCTAGACTCTAAAGGCTGTCGTAATGCATCGATGACTTGGCGTTGAAACTCAGGCGCTTCATCCATAAATAATACACCTCCGTGAGCCAGTGTTATTTCTCCAGGGCGCCCCTGAATCCCTCCACCGACCATACTAGCCAAAGTAGCCGTATGATGAGGATGTCTAAAAGGTCTAGATGTAACTAGCCCATTATCACCTAGTAAACCTATTACATCTTGTATCCGACTTACTTCAACAATTTCATTCCAAGTCATAGGAGGCAATATGGTCGGCAATCGTTCGGCCATCATCGTTTTCCCCCCACCTGGAGGCCCTATCATAATACAATGATGATGACCTGCAGCACTGATGAGCATTGCTCGTTTTCCTAACTCTTGACCTTGTACATCGCCAAAATCAACTGTATATATTTGATTAGACTTTATAGTTATACTTTCATCAGTAACAGACATATCAACACAATTATTACTAATCATAGTTACTTGCGGTTTGCTGATTGTATCTACATTTTCATTATTGCCAGTTAATGGCATAGACTCTAGAGTTGATTTATTGGTATTATGTTTATCTACATGTTCTGTTTTGATACTTATTTGTTTATTCTTATCAACTACCTTTGGCTTAATTTGTTCCTCTAAAATAGTAATAATTTCTTGTAGTGATAATCCACCATATATAGTTAAGTTAGGAATAGACTGTAGCACTTTACCATTTTCAATACTTGTATAAATTTTTGAATAATTAGCATCTAATCCTGCTAACGACATAGCTAAAGTCCCAAAGGTCGGTAATAGCGAACCATCTAACGCTAATTCTCCCATAAACAAACTCTTATCAAATAAAGCCGAAATCTTTGCTTTACGCCCCTTTATCTGTCCTGATGCAAGCAGAACCCCTAAAGCGATCGCTAAATCGAGCCCAGCGCTACTTTTACGAATTGTAGCCGGAGCTAAATTGACTACAATGCGTCTCATTGGAAATTCGTATCCACTATTTTTAATGGCCGCTCGTACACGTTCACGAGCCTCTTTAACCGATTGATTAGGTAGTCCAACGATATCAAAGGCCGGCAAACCTTGTGATATATCGACCTCTACAGTAATGATGCATCCATCAATGCCGTGTAAGGTGGCTCCATATAATTTTGCGTACATAAACTGACCTCACTAAAAGCACTGTGGTAAATAATGAATAGAACTTTGAAAGTCCTCGTGTAAATACACCTCTATTACATCAAAGGATATTTCCTTCCAACGGCGCTTTTTTTGATTTAGATCATATAGAAACAACATGGCAGCTCGTTTAATATGCTTTTGTTTTTTCTTGGTAACTGCCTCACGTGCTAGTCCATGTTGCATACCTCGGCGAGCTTTAATCTCTATAAAATGATAGACTAAATCACGTTTAGCAATGATGTCTATTTCGCCTAAACGGGTTCGATAATTTGTATCTACTACTGTAAGTCCCATTTTTTCAATATAATTGGTAGCTACTCGTTCTCCCCATTTGCCCAGTTCTTTTGAATCGAGTTCATTAAAAGCTTTACCAGTACTAATCGTTTTCATATATACCTCCTAATAAGGTGTATCTGCAACAACAACTCATAGAATTTAATATCTATACTATATTAATCTTTCAACAGGTAATACTTACTTGTAGCGTAAATTATGGAGGTAACAAAAGTAAATACAAAAGAGGTTCCTAATAGTCACATAGGTGACCAATAGGAACCTCTTTACGGTTATAAACTATATGCAATTTATAATCTAATAATATGAATAAAACTAATACAACTAATCTAACTAATACAACTATCAAACTTAACTTAATAGTCTAATCATAAAATAAATTTATTATCCATAGTAAATACTTAGAAATTACTCAGGTTTAACCCAACGCACAATAGATTTAATAGGCTCAAAGCTCTTACGATGAAGCGGTGTTACCCCTTGTTGCTCGATAGCTTCTTTATGTAATTCCGTATAGTAACCTTTATGAATACCAAAGCCATAGCCAGGGAACTCATCATCAAGGCTCTTCATATATCGATCTCGCGTAACCTTAGCAATGATGGATGCAGCAGCAATATTAGCGCTTTTGCTATCACCTTTAATGATGGATTCAACGGGAATCCTCAAATCAGGCAATTTCATAGCATCAGCCACTACTGCTTCAGCTGGTACGCTGAGCGTACGAATAGCCTCATACATCGCTTGTCGCGTTGCTTCATAGATATTTAGCTCATCAATCTTTTCTGGACCGTAGGAAATACAGCTAACAGCAACGGCTTCGTCCATGATGATATCATAGAGTGCTTCCCGTTTTTCCTCTGTTAGTTTTTTAGAGTCATTGAGCCCCGGAATTAATGTCATAGGTGGCAAGATAACAGCAGCTACCGTAACAGGCCCCGCAATAGGGCCACGCCCCACTTCATCGACGCCAGCCACATGATAAATACCTTGATCATAGAACATGCCTTCATAGTCATACATACCTATGAGGCGTTGCTGTTCTTTTAACTCTTTTTCTTGACACTTAATATAAGAAGCAGCCAATTTCTGTACAGAACTACGAGTATCCTCTTGAGCAAAAGACAAAATCTCTAAGGCTTGTTCAGTTTCAAAGAGAGCTTTAATATCTGCTACTTTTAACTTAGAAAATACATCTTTATCCATTATGACTCTCCTCACCATCTGTAGAATAGTACGGTTCTTCATCAACTTGATCGAGAGTAATTGTACCTAACTTAGTATTGCGGTAATCTTGCAAGATAATACGGCGAGCCTTGTCAAAATCTACAATGCCACCGCTTACAAGACAACCTCGACGACGTCCGATGCTTTCAAGAATCGTATCAACATCGGTCATCTCTTCTTCTTTTAATTTATAACGCTCTACCAAAATATTTGACGTGTTCGTCAATAAGTAATTTAATAGCTGTTTTATAACATGCTCTAAATCATAAACATCATCGGAAATGGCACCTGTCATAGCGAGGCGAGCCGCTGCACGTTGGTCCTCTAATTTTGGCCATAATACACCTGGTGTATCAAGCAATTCAAGATTTTTACCGATTTTAACCCACTGTTGACCACGTGTATGACCTGCCTTATTAGCTGTACGCGTTGCAGCAGAACCAGCTAAAGAGTTAATCAATGTAGATTTACCAACATTAGGAATGCCTAAGATAATAGTCCTAACAGAACGACTGCGAATACCTTTCGCTACCCAACGATCAATGATAGGTTTACTTAGACGTTCTACGGTAGATAGTAATTTTTTATTGCCTTTGCCAGATTTAGAATCGATAGCCAATACTGTAATGCCTTGTTTAGTAAAGAATTCAGTCCATTCCTTTGTGGCTTTAGGATCTGCTAAGTCAACTTTATTTAACAGTACAATATGTGGTTTTTGACCAACGAGTTCAAGGATTACAGGATTCGCACTAGAGCGAGGAATACGCGCATCTAATAACTCGATAACAACATCTACCTTCTTGATGTACTCTGTAATCATACGAGTAGCTTTCGCCATATGCCCAGGGAACCAATGTACGATAGGTGAATCTGCCATTTTATATCCTTTCTACATACTCTATATACATCTCATAGAGATACTTAGTATATTTTATATTTATCTTTTTACAGCTCTATATTCCTCTATTATAACTCTTTAATTCATAGAATAATAAAATAGAACTATTCATATCTAATTTTAGCAAAAATAAAAGGCTGCCAACGGCAGCCTTTTATGAACATTAGCGTTTTTCGCGAATACGAGCAGCTTTACCAGTAAGGTTACGTAAGTAGTACAATTTAGCACGACGAACAACACCACGACGCATAACTTCGATTTTAGCTAAACGTGGGCTGTGAAGTGGGAATGTACGTTCTACACCTACACCGGATGCAATACGACGAACTGTAAAAGTTTCACGTACGCCACCGTTTTGACGTTTGATTACCAAACCTTCGAATACTTGGATACGTTCACGAGTACCTTCCACTACTTTTACGTGTACGCGAACTGTGTCACCAGCGCGGAAAGTAGGGATGTCTGTACGAAGTTGTTCTTGTTCAAGTACGTTAATAATGTTCATTGTTTCCTCCTGTTTGCAGACATTCAATACCTACACCTTATAGGCAGCGGACTGTCTCAAATTAACAGCAATATAGTATCATAAATCACGTACTGTTAGCAAGTATTTTCTATATTATTTTAATAATCCAAATATTTACGTATTATTTACGTATAATTGGTCGTTTTAACTTACCTAATAAGCAGTATAAATTCTCCTGTTCTTCATCCGATAAATCAGAGAACATTACATTAAGAAATTCGTTATATGTATGTAGAAAAGTTTTGCCTAACCGTTTCCCCTCATCTGTTAGGGTGACTACAGATATACGTTTGTCCATATAATCAATATGTTTTGTAACATATCCCAATTCAATGAGAATATCTGTCTGCTCCGACACAGTAGCGGGACGCATATTCAGAGCATCTACTAACTGCTTCTGTGATGCTCCTTGAGAACGCATATATAATTCAATAATAATTCTATCACGAGACTTTTCTTTGCCGCTTGGCACCTTACATAAGGCTTTATATAATTCATCATGATTCATAATCATCTATCTCCTCATACAACTTTGTATATTATAAAGTATTCGCCATAGTCTCTAAAAATCCTGCATAAAATTTGCATATTCTTCGTAAAAGCAAAAAAGAGGTACACACGGTACCTCTTCTCTTGTATATCATTGTAAAAATTTTAACTTTTACTAAAATATGTTATTTTAATGCGCTAATATCGCCAATAATAGCCATTACACTGTATGCTAAACGAACGAGTTGTAAACGGTTAGCTTTAATAGCTTCATCTTTATCCATAACCATTACATCTTCAAAGAATTTGTTGATGGCTGGAACTAAAGTAGCTGGAACTGCCACGACTGCATCATAATCGCCAGCTTCCCAAGCAGCGCTACTCGCTTCAGATGCTTTAGTAGCAGCTTCGAACAATACTTTTTCAGCATCTTCTTTCAACAAATCGCTATTAACACCAGTATATTCCACATCTTTTACAAGATTGTACATACGAGTATAAGCTTGAACAAGTTCAACGTTTTCATCGATGCGATTTGCTAACAATGCGTTTACAAGACCTTCTGCATCAGCAACGGACAATTCGTTGTTGGACAACAACAAGTCGATTACATGATGAGGAACTTCGCGATCAAGGAAGATATTTTTCAAACGAAGTGTGAAGAACTCTTCTACTTGGCCAAGCAATTCGTCTTGTTTTTCAGCTGGTACATTAAGCAATTCCATAGATGCTTTGAAGATTGGACGTAAGCTGATATTCCATTCGCTACCAAGCAAGATGTTCAAAATACCAATTGTTTGACGGCGCAATGCATATGGATCTTGAGAGCCTGTAGGAATTAGGCCACGGCTGAAAGTGGCAACGATGTTATCTACTTTATCGATGATAGACAATACTTTACCTGCTTCAGTTTGAGGCAATACATCGCCTGCAAAACGTGGTAAATATTGTTCGAAAATAGCTTCTGCCACTTCTTCGGACTCACCATCAAGTAAAGCGTACTCTTTACCCATTACACCTTGTAATTCAGTGAATTCTGTAACCATACCAGTTGTAAGATCAGTTTTAGCAAGCTCTGTAGCACGTTCTAACACAACAGCTGCATCTTCGTGTAAACCACATTCTTCACCAAATACACGGCCCAATTTAAGTAAACGTTCAGTTTTATCTGCTAAGTTACCAAGACCTTCTTGGAATACGATTTTAGTCAAACCATCTTGACGGTCAATAAGAGGTTTCTTGCGGTCTTCATTGAAGAAGAATTTAGCATCATCAAGACGAGCGCGCAATACACGTTCATTACCAGCTTGAACTACTTCGATGGAATGATCGGATCCGTTACGAACTGTTAAGAACATTGGCAATAATTTGCCGTTTTGGTCAACCAATGGGAAATAACGTTGATGGTCTTTCATAGGTGTAATAATAGCTGCATCTGGAAGTGCCAAGTAGGACTCTTCAAAACCACCACACAATGCTGTAGGCCATTCAACAAGATAGTTAATTTCTTCTAACAAATCATCATCCCAAACGATGGATGCGTTTTTAGAAGCTGCAATATCATGTAATTGTTTGGAAATCAATTCACGACGTGCGTCTTGATCAACCATAACAAAGTTTTCTTTTAATGTGTCTACATAGGATGCTGCATTTTTGATAGTGATTTCATCAGCCCCTAAGAATCGATGACCACGTGTTACATTACCAGATTTTACAGTAGCAAATTCTACAGGAATTACCTCTTCATCAAGTAATGCTACAAGCCAACGTACAGGACGTACGAACTTAGCATCTAAATTGCCCCAATGCATGGATTTAGGGAAGTTAAGACCTGTAATCAATTGAGGCAACATTTCACTTACGATATCTTTTGCAGGTACGCCTGCAGTTTTAGTTTCTGCGTAAATATAGCCGTCTTCTACAATGAGATCAGCTACATCTAGACCTTTACCACGAGCAAAGCCGATAGCTGCTTTTGTGGCATTACCGTCAGCATCGTATGAGATGGACGCAGATGGACCTTTATGACGTTCGCTAATTTCAGCAGATGCGTCAGCGAGACCTTTCACGATAAGAGCCAAACGACGTGGTGTACCGTATGTTGCGATGCTTTCAAAAGGAAGATGGGCATCATTTAATTTTGTTTCAGCCAATTGTTTCAATTGACCTAAGATATTTGGCATAAAGCCGGCAGGAATTTCTTCTGCACCGATTTCAAATAATAAATCCTTTGCCATCTTATTTATCTCCTTTCAAAAGTGGGAAACCTAATTCTTCGCGTTTAGCAAGGTATTGTTGTGCACAAATACGAGCTAATGCACGTACGCGGCCGATGAAAGCTGTACGTTCGCTGATAGAAATAGCGCCACGGGAATCAAGCAAGTTGAATGTGTGGGAACATTTCAATACATAGTCGTAAGCTGGTAATACATAGCCCGCTTCGCAAACGCGTTTTGCTTCTGCTTCATACATATCAAACAATTTGAATAGCATATCTGTATCTGCTAATTCAAAGTTATACACGGATTGCTCAACTTCGTTGGCATGCCATACATCACCGTATGTAACGTTTTCATTCCATTTAAGATCATATACGTTTTCTACACCTTGAATATACATAGCCAAACGTTCTAAACCGTATGTAATTTCAACGGACACTGGTTTACAGTCGATAGAACCAACTTGTTGGAAATATGTAAACTGCGTTACTTCCATGCCGTCGAGCCATACTTCCCAACCAAGGCCCCAAGCACCTAGTGTTGGAGATTCCCAGTTATCCTCTACGAAACGGATATCGTGATCTTCAGCATGAATACCAAGAGTTGCCAAGGATTGTAAGTACAATTCTTGGATATTATTTGGAGATGGTTTCACGATAACTTGGAATTGATGATGTTGGAACAAACGGTTAGGGTTATCACCATAACGACCGTCTGCTGGACGACGAGAAGGTTCTACATAACATACAGCCCATGGTTCAGGACCAATAGCGTGTAAGAATGTAGCAGGATTCATTGTACCTGCGCCCTTTTCAATGTCATATGGATTTTGAACGATACAACCTTGATCGCTCCAGAATTTTTGTAGATTTAAAATAATCTCTTGAAATGTCATTGCTGCCTCCACTTTACACAACCGACATAAAATCAACCATTTCGTTACAAACAAAAAAGTCCCTGTAACGAAAAACGTTACAGGGACGAGTATACCCGCGGTTCCACCCTATTTGGCTTGCGCCCTCTTTTTTCTATGTTGGCCTTTACTAACAGATACCTGCGTTCCTGCCAATGCTCTACAGCGCCTTCAACCAAATGTGAGCTTACACCATCCTCACTCGCTAGAAAGGTTTACTACTCTGCTTCATCGCATATATTATACACAATATTGTAGCAATACGGAGGGATGAATGTCAAACTATTATTAATAACACGTAAAAGCACATTTCCCAAAAAATTATGTTAATAAATAAACTAATCCCAATATCTATCTAACTAAATATATAACTTCACTTTAATTAGTATGAAATTATATAGAGAATAAGATTGCCATTAAAAATAGTAAGACAGTAAAGAAAGAAAATAAATAGTAAATCCATTTATTATTACTATTTTTAAATATTAGTGAAAATAGGTAAGTACTAAATGATAACAGTAAAAACTCAACTAGATATTTAAATTGTTTATTTATAGCATCTAAGAACTTAAAATCCCCAAAAAATACAACTAAAAATATTCCTAAACTAATTAGGCTATATTTTTCATTTATGTCCTCAGTAGATTTTCGGATATATTGAATTAGGCTATAGGCAAATGCTAAAAACAAGGATATAGTAGCAAAATAATATATTAATTTCATTAATTCTATTCCCCCTCATTTTTACTTATTCATATTCCAGAATATTTTTTTACAAGACTTATATACTAAATTTACTATCTATATTAAAAAATAAGAAAGATGATTAATCTCCAAATTAGAATTGGCAGACATCCTAATAAAAAAGCCTTAACTAAACACGTTCTTTCTTTTTGATCATCCGCACTTCTATATTTATATACAATACTCCCCATTAGTAATAAATAAAAAATTAATCCGATTACAATCGAAATAATATAATATGTTTCAAAAGTAATAAATTTGTAATCATATAATTGTTTCAAAACCAAAACTGTTATTATGAAAATTAATATAGAAACAAAACTTTTTACCTGATTATAATTCCCCTCTTTATAAAAGAATCTAATACGATATGACAATTATAATAAACTTAAAATTGTTAATATCTCAAACATGATTTATTCTCCAAATTTATTTAAGAATATACTTACCGATTCTCTTGATTTATTCTATATTAAATGATTTTTGTAAAAGTAAGTTATATAAATTATTAGGTTAATCCTAGATATAATTTAAAATAATTAAACTCAGATAAAATACTTAGTTACAAAACTTATTTATAAAGTTTACGTTCCATAAATTAGAATGATCTAGTAACCCAAGTATCCCTATCATATCGTGGTTTTGAGTCCTTACTAGTTATCTCATTTATAATCTTTATTTCATCCTCTGAAAATTGATCAATACTATCTAAAATTATAAGTTTATCACCATATGCTCTTTGCAGAGACTCTAAATTACCATCTTCTGGAGACATAAAAGTTTTGCTAAAGCCTTTATAGTTTGGAATGATACGTACTGTACCATAGGGTAATACGTCAACAACAACTATTCCAAAATCACCATTAGAATATATATATGGAAAATCGGTAGCAAAACCAGTCATATTTTTATTAAGCCCTATTTGTTTCCCATAATCTACAAGAGAGTTTATAAATATTTGATATTCGTATATTCTAATTCCAATAAAAAGTAGAATAATTACTAGTAACGATAAAACTACTATACAAGTTATCCTTATAAGCTTTCTAAAGGGCATAAAACCTCCTTAATTCCTCAGATATAAATACGAAAGGTATATCATAAACATTCACTTTGAGTAAAGAGAACTTTTTTACAGCTCAAAAACTAATTTTAGTAAAGCAAAAATAATAAGCCAGATTACGAAAGTAATACCATAATATGCACATTTTAGCTTACGACCTTTGAGATAGTCATATATTATTTTTCCCATAATAGAGAATAATAAAATCAAAAGAATCATATTAAACGCTAGTTGCATCATTTAATAAAACCTCATATATTTGAAGTCAGGCTATTTATAAGTTCCAAATTGCTTTCAAGATACCAAAGAATATTAACCAACAAACAAAGAATGCTCCATAGAAATCATAGTGGATTTCGGCACCAATCATATAATCATAAGCCATTCCATATATAATTGAAGTCAATGAAAATAATGCAAATGCATAGAAAAATAATCGTTTTATAATATTCACTTTCTTCATTACTTATAATAAAAAAGAACTATTCCAATAATACTAAAACATATGATTACAATAAAAGATAAAGATATACTTTCTATTAATCAACAATTAGTAAATTTTTTTGAAATCATTTAATAAAATTGTAAACCACCTACCAAAGATAATCAATTTATCTTCAATAGGTGGTTATTTTATTCACCCTTAGCAATACGATCTAAGAGTTCAATATAGCTTTGTTTGTTTAATGCTGGTGTAAAGTTGTCTAATACATCTTTAGCGCCCGCTGCATCATCGTATAGTAAGTCTACAATAGTCATAGCCAAGGCTTGTGCTGTTTTAATGTACGCTACATCAGGTACAGAGATTTCATATTCTGCACTGTGTAGTACACCACTGATACAACCAACCCATGGATGGATGACCGGCATCAAGTGAGATACGTCCCCCATGTCTGTACTAGCTGTTATATGTGGGCCTTGGTATACATTGGCTTCACCAAAGATAGGATTTGAATTTTCTCGTAATAGAGCATTCATACGTTCATCATTACGCATCGGTAAATAACCAGGTAGGTCATGGATAACACATGTGGCTCCTACTGCATCGCCACCGGCTTTTAAGGCCCGGTTTACACGATGATTGCCATCTACAATAGCTTCAATATTAGAGGCACGCACGTAACTTTCAACTTGAACATAATCAGGCACACAATTTACCAATGTACCACCTTGATTAATGATTGGGTGGAATCTGAAATAATCGCTTTCTTTGAAAGTTTCACGAATGGAGTTAACCCCCATAACCCCCATCAAAGCAGCATTAAGAGCATTGATGCCTTCATGAGGTGCTTGTGCTGCATGGGCTACCTTACCGTGATATTCAATCAGTTTAGATACGAAACCATTAGAGGTACTACCAAGCCCCATTTCACCAGCAGGTGTTTTGGCTGTCTCCACATGCATTTGCATAGCCATATCAATATCGTCGAAAGCTCCTTCATAGATGAGCTGTTGCTTACCACCCATATACTTAAGCTTACCTTGCTCACGCAATTTATTGCGGTAATCAATTTCAATCATTTCCTCTGCCGGAACAGCAAATAATACAACATCGCCAGCTAATTCGTCCATCACAGCTTGTAAACCCATAGCGACAGCAAACATATTCGCAATTTGTACATTATGACCACAGCAATGAGCAGCCCCTGTTAAATCATCGGCACGAGGATGGCGAGGACAGAGAATGGCATCTAATTCCCCAACCATGGCAACCGTATATTTACTATCTCGGCCTTTCATTCTACCCTTTACACCTGTCAGTGCATGACCTATAGTATAAGAAATGCCAAGTTCATCAAACATAGCCTGAACCTTTTTAGAGGTTTTTACCTCTTTAAAACCCAACTCAGGTTCATCCATAATAGATTCTGCAAATTCTCGTAAACGTGGTTGTGCATCAACAATAGCTTTACAAACACGTTGTTTTACTTCTTCCTTTGTCATACGGCTCATAATATCTCCTTTATAAAATCGACCGTATAAAAATACGGTCGATTATGTCATCATGATGTATAGATATCTTCTGAAATATAAATCTATAATTATATCTTAACATAGTTTAGACATCTATCATTATGATTTAGTATTAAATTAAACCTTCTAAATGAAGTACTAATTGTGCTAATGCTGTTGCACAGATGAAAGTACCTGCTGTTACAGCTAGTGCAACAGGAATAATGCGCCAAGATAAGCGACGGAATGCACCAAGGTCTTTACCTAAGGATAAACCTGCATAAGCAAGTACAGGAGTTGTCGTTGCAAGGAATGTAACTTGGCTAGTTTTAGCAATAATCCATTCTTGGCCAGGCGTACCTGGTAAGGATGCGATAACACCAACTAAAGATACCCAAAACACCATAGGTAATTTATTAGCATATGGCAAGTTAGAGATCAAAGCGCCAATTGTAGCAAGGGCTGCCAAGATAGCTACGCCAACTAAACTATCGCTAAATAGATGTTTCCCATCCATTACATTACCTACTGCAGTGATGATAGCAGCAATACAGATAACGATGACAAATTGTGTTAATTTTTCGCTTTTACTCATGATGTGCTACCTCCTCTGCTAAATCTTGTTCACGGGTACGACCTGTAAAGAAGTTGTATGTTTTTTCCATAACTGGTAAAGAAACAAATAGCCCAAAGTATACGCCTAGAACAGTAGTCAACAAGTTTGCAGCCCCTGCAAGAGCCATGATTTGTTGTTCGTAATCTGGATATACCGCAATGATTGGAGCTGTAGCTGCCGCCATCATACTAGCACTACCTACGCCAGCGCCCATAGCTAATGCCAAAGGATGGAACCAACCAGATTGTGCTAACATACCAGCCAAAACGGAGGACCACATAGCGCCAATAAGAACACCACAGATGTACATGCCCATAACACCACGGCCCTCAGGAGAGCTAAAGCCAAATTTGTCGATAATAATTGCTACGTTCGGCTCACGGTCTACAGAGTAACATGCACCTACTGCTTCTCGACGCATACCTACTAGCAAAGCTACCGGTAAACCAAATACAATAGTACCAAAGAAGTGGCCAAGCTCTTGTAGTAATAATGCCCAGCCTGCACTTGTAAGAATACCAAGATTTGGACCGATACCTAAACCGACTTTTACCATCAAGATCATAACGGCGATACCGATATAATCAGCAGATTTTTCCATCTGTTTAATGGTTAGGATTTTAAACTTAGGAATAGAAATTAATAAACCTAGAATCAATGTGTACAATAATGGCAACAATACAACAGGACCTAGTTTTTTTATGCCTATAAATTCAGCGACTACAGTTAGTACGAGCGCTAGAAAATGTATTTTGAGATTTCCCAAAAGCTGCATAATGACCTCCTATAAAAATATATAATATAATATTGTTATATTATAAATAATTGTTATTAAAAGTGTCAATTACAGATGCACATTTGTCTATTAATATTATTATTCTTCAATAGTATAAATACCCTGTTCAGCATCAATTTCCTTAATAATAATATTTTCTATCATTGACGGTTTTACTTTATGAAATCTTTGTTCTTCTTCATCATAATAAATGGCCCATTTAGACATAGATTCTGGAATAGTGTCACTATCATAATCCTTTCCCCTCCAAATAGCATCATCTCTAAAATTACTTAGTCCATCTTTTACTAATTCTGTATCTAAACAAAATTCACCAGCTAAGCTAACCTGATTATCTAATAGGAGATCTCTAACAATGATGGCTTCATATTCCCAACTTTGAAAACATAAATATTCAAAGTATCTGAGTGCTATCTTTGGATCCCAACAATTATTTAAAACCATCATTTGAAATAACTTATTTATTACCCCATAATCAGGAGACATATAATAGTCGTTAGTTAAAAGGAAATCATATATCTGTTGAATTTCTTGTAGTTCTAAATTCTTATCTTCATTTATTTTTTCGATAGGTAACGAAGAGAATATTGTATCCATATAGTACCTCATAATATATTTCAATAAAAAGCAGTTTGATTTCTCAAACTGCCTTTTTATCTATCACTAAATTATGGAATTTAAAAACTTTACGCTTTGTAACGGCTTACCAATTTCTTGCTCGCAGTATGCAAATAGTAGTTTTTCAAGTTCCTTCCATATTGTTTTTGGAAGTTCTAAAGGCGTATCTTCACCCCACTGGTAAGCGAGAATCTGAGGTAATACGGCTTTCACAGAACGAGAAATGCTAAAATTTGTTGTTTCCCGCACCTGCATCCAGAATGGCTCAATTCCGTCTTGATGGGTAAAAGCATTAGCACTAGGGACAACCCCTGCGAGAGATAATAGTTGCCATCCAAGCATTATCGTTCCCAATTGTACATTGCGACGTCGAATTTGCTTGGAATAGTTTACAACGGTATCAAAGACCTTGCGATCTACGTCATACATGGCAAATAACTCTTGAATGAGCTCACTCGCTACCGCTGCATAAGCAATATTATCGAGGTTTACATCTAAGGATTCCACCACATAGGAGCCATCAATTTGCGTAACATTTACATATTCCCCATCGGGTACAACTGTAATATACATGGCACTAAATGGACGTAAATAGGAGCTGTTGCGCATCGTCATCATTCGCTTATGTGGAATCGATGCTTTAATAAGTCCCAAGCTAGGCGTAATAAATGTAAATACGGAATACAACTTATACTTTTTTCGACTTATGACGATGGCTGGCGTATTAAAACCACCATTAAGCTTCTTCATTTTCTTCTTCCGTTGGTTCCTCTACTGGTATAGGTGTTACTTTAATGCGAGAGATACGATATCCTTGCATTTGCGTAACTTCAAAGGTGTAACCATGAGCATCCACCGTATCACCTACGATTGGGGTACGTTCTAATAAACCAAAGACATAGCCACCAATTGTATCAGAATCAGAATTATCAATTTCAATATTCATAATTTCTTCTACTTCGTCTACAAGGACCTTGCCATCAAACTCAAAGGAGCCATCTGCATAGGACATCGTAGCTGGTAAATGAGGCTCATGCTCGTCTTGTATATCCCCAACTAGCTCTTCTATAATATCTTCTAAGCCTACAAGACCTACCATGCCACCATATTCATCTACTACTACAGCTAGATAAATACGGCGCGTTCTCATATATTGCAATAATGTAGATAATTTCATTACCTCTGGAACAGTAAGAATATCTCGTTTAATATTGCGCAAATCCTTACGGGCTTGATTAGGGCGTTCCATTAAATCTTTAATATGAACGAGGCCAATAATGTGGTCCTTATCCTCTACACAGAGTGGATAACGTGTATGTACTTTAGAGCGAATAACCTTCATCGCTTCATCGTAACCATCTTCAACGAATACGCAGTCTACGTCTTGACGAGGCACCATAACCTCTTTCGCCATGCGATCTACGAAATTAAAGACATTATCGATTAACTCAGACTCTACTTGGTCCAGTTGCCCTTCCTCGTGGCTTCGAGAAATCATCATGCGAATTTCTTCTTCTGAGTACACAAGATCAAGCTCTGTTAAATATTTTGTTTTGTAAAAGCCTAAAATAACATTGGAGATTTTACTAGCAATCCAAATAAATGGATACACCAATTTACCTGCAGCCACGACGATACGGCTATAGGTATTTACATATTTTGTAGGGAAGGATAAGCCCAATGCTTTAGGTACAATTTCGCCAAAAATTAGGACGATTAAGCTAATTAATAGTAATAGAATAATATCTAACACTAAATGCATCCAAGTACTATGAATATTAAGAACCGCCACTATACGATCAACTATATTATCAAATACAAAAGTACCTGTGCCTGCAAGGGCCAAAATAAAGAATAGAATCAAAAACTGTGTAGTATTTAAAAAATACTCAGGATTTTGATAAAGCTTTAATAAAAATTCTCTATCCTTCTCCAAGAGGATGTCCATATCCTCTACATGTTCTTTACGAAGGCGTGCAAAGGAGAACTTTGCAACCACAAAAAAGTTAATTAAAAAAATACATAACAGACCAAACCCTATGGGTAACAGGCCATCTACACTATCCATCTTTATTCCTTTCATATGAATATGGAAACACTTATTTCTTTTTATTATATCAAATTATTTTCTATAACCAAGTTCAGATAACATACCAGATTTATTTCGCCAATCTTTTTTTACTTTAACCCAAAGGTCCAAGTACACCTTTGTAGCTAATAGCTTTTGAATGTCTGCGCGCGCTTCAGCGCCAAGTTGTTTTAACAAAGCACCTTTTTTACCGATGATAATGCCCTTTTGAGAGTCTCTTTCACAGTAGATTGTAGCGCGGATATAGGTAGTACCATCATCACGTGTTTTCATTTCATCTACGTCTACAGCGATAGCATGAGGAATCTCATCTCGTGTAGCTAACAAGATTTTTTCACGAACGATATCGGAAATAATAAGGCGTTCCGGTTGATCCGTAATCATATCTTCTGGGAAATATTGCGGACCTTCCGGCAAGGTTTCCTCTAGAACCTTAAGAATTTCAGATAAGTTCTCTTTATCTTTTGCAGAAATAGGAATTACACCTGCAAAAAGATATGCATCTTGATAAGAAACGATTGCTTCTAAAAGCTCTTCTTTTTTGAGTGTATCAATTTTGTTGACTACCAAAAATACAGGAACCTTTACACGTTTCAATTGTTCAATAATAAAATTATCCCCAGGACCACGTTTTTCATTGCCTGCTACGACAAATAAAACAGCTTCCGTTTCTTTTAAGGACTCAATAGCAGCATCTACCATGAATTCGCCTAACTTGTGCTTAGGTTTATGCACACCAGGTGTATCCATAAATACGATTTGTTTGGATTCATCCGTATATACGCAGATGATACGGTTACGCGTTGTTTGAGCCTTATCGGATACGATAGCAATCTTATCGCCAATAAGAGCGTTGATTAAGGTAGATTTACCCACATTAGGGCGTCCTACAACAGCTACAAAGCCTGATTTAAAATGTTCCTTGTTATTCATTATATGGTGCATCCTCCCGCACATAACCGAGATTACCTAGGATAAATTCTTCCTCTGTGCGCATCTCTTTTTTATCTTCGTCGTTCATATGGTCATAGCCTAAGATATGTAAACAGCTATGAGTTGTCAAGTATGCTAATTCCCGTTCAAAACTATGTCCATATTCGATAGCCTGTTCACGGGTACGTTCTAAGGAAATAATCATATCACCAAGTAAGTGATGTTCCTCTTCACTACCTTCGTAATCATCCCCTTCATTGAGGGCAAAGGACAATACATCCGTTGGTCTATCGATGCCTCGATATTCATTATTAAGCTCGTGAATTTTAGCATTATTGCAGAGTAAAATACTCATTTCATCTTCTTCGAGGCCATATACGCGACTCACTTCATCGCAGACCTTGCGTATAACAGCCTCAATATTAGAATCCTCTTGAATTCCTTCATCATAGCTAATGTGTATATACATACTTATCCTTTCGCTACATTCTCTTTGGATACTGCGTTAGATTCTGTAGTCTCACCAGCTAACTTACGTTCGTGATATGCATCGTAAGCTTTTACAATGCGACCTACTAAATCGTGACGAACAACGTCTTGATCACTAAAGTAAACCATATTAATACCAGGCACATGACGCAATACCTTTTCAGCCTCGCCGAGGCCAGACACAACACGTGGAGGTAAGTCAATTTGTGTCTTATCACCGTTGACTACCATTTTAGAATTGTTTCCTAGACGAGTTAGGAACATTTTCATCTGCTCTGCCGTCGTATTTTGAGCCTCATCAAGAATGACGAAGGCATTTTCCAATGTACGGCCACGCATATACGCTAGTGGTGCTACCTCGATAGTACCACGTTCCATAAAGCGTTGTACTTGCTCGATACCAAACATTTCATGTAATGCATCATAAAGAGGTCTTAAATAAGGATCTACCTTATCCTGTAATTCACCAGGTAGGAAGCCTAACCGTTCACCTGCCTCTACAGCAGGGCGAGTCAAAATAATTTTATCTACATTGCGGTTTTTTAAATAGAATGCAGCTAACGCTACGGCTAGGAATGTTTTACCTGTACCAGCAGGACCAATACCAAAAGTAATGGTATTTTTTCGGATACTATCTACATAGTATTTTTGACCTTCCGTTTTAGGCGTAATATTTTTACCGCGCATATTAACGGATAAAGTATCCTCAAACATAGTATGTACGGCATCAGCTTTACCATTAGCCACGAGTTTGGCTGCAATACGCACTTGAGACTCAGTTATGGTACTACCTTCACGGTAAAGAAATACTAGTTCTTCTAAAGTGCGATAAAGAGCTTCTACTTGTTTTTCATCACCCTTTATAACTACCGTATCACCACGTGCCACTACATCTGCAGAGATGACTTCAAGCATCATATGCAGATATCGATTATGTTGACCTAGTATGGATTGTGCTAGGTCATATGTAGGAAATGTAAATACTTGTTCGCTCATACAACCTCCTAATCTATAAATTTACGAACTGCTTTACCATTTAGGTAATCACAGAGATCACCTTGATGAGCATCTAGTTCGTCTAGTTTATCATCAATTAAGTCTTGTACGCGCCACCAACCCATAGACCAGTTTGTAAAAAGCGTATTGTCTTCAGGTGCTCTCCCTACAAGACGCTGTAAAACAATGTCAGGATGTAAATGACGTACAAAATTAACAACCCGATCAGCATATTCTTCCGCACTAATTAGGGTAAACTGACCCTCTTGATACCACTTGGCCATCAATGTATTTTTTACAATATACAAAGCATGTAGTTTCACTTGATCAACACCGAGTGCAGATAAAATACGAGCCCCTTCGATTGTATCCTTCATTGTATCCCATGGTAAATTAACTATCATATGAGTAGTTATGTTAAATCCATATCGTTTAATCCGTAATACGGCATCAATAAACTGGGCTAAATCATGACCACGATTAATTTTCTCTAATGTATCATAGTTAACCGTTTGAAGACCTAGCTCAATATAGATATCCTTATGAAAGCGATCCCTAATATCAGCTAATATTTCAAGATATTCATCGGCAATACAATCGGGTCTAGTTGCAATAGCAATGCCCACGGCTTCATCGATACAACCTTGTTCAATATAGCTTTTAAAATCATCAAGATTCAAGTAGGTATTACTAAAGTTTTGGTAATAAGGGATGAACTTCTTTGCTTTATATTTAGGGCCTATGTGAGCAATATTTTCCTCTAATTGCATGCGTACAGTCATCCAGGCAGGACGATTTTCGTATCCCGCACCAATTTCACCACAAAAGGTACAGCCTCCAACACCAGCCGAACCATCTCTGTTAGGACAGGTCAAGGGTAGTGCTACAGGTAATTTATAAACCTTTTCCCCATATGTTTCTTTATAATATTTAGATACCATGCGGTATCGTTTTGGTCTCGTTGTATCGGTCATAACACTCCTATTAAACTAACCAATCATCGCTTATTATGTAATATTTCAACTATCATAAATTCTCTAATCTTTTGATTATAAAAAATTAGATAAACTATTTTTATATTACTAACAAGCCTCTATTTCAGGACGTATAAAAGGTTTGACCTCTTTATTTACGTCGATTACAACTGTAAAAGGTACATTTGGTACATTCTCTATACCTAACACTTTAGCCGTATCTTCAGACATAGGCATTTCGACATATTGTTGGCGAATTTTGCGCCACTCTTTAAATGAATAATTAGGAATATACTGAGATGCAATTTCTTCATTGCGCCAGAATGCTTCCCCTTCTTGTAAAAGTTCTTTTGTCTGTTTTGGTAAACCTACGGCTTCACTGCGGACCTTACCACGATAGCTAACGAGTGTATCATATTGTAATAATTCGGCAGCTACTGTATCACCTTTAGACAAGAAAAAATTGTACAAGAACTCTATTTGATCTATATCTTTCAAATTAATCTTATGATTAGCTGCATCGAGCCAAGCCTGTGTCATGTCACAAAAATAGGAAAAGGCATCGTTTTTTGTCTCCACTTTAGAAGAATCATACTTTTTCATAGGTGGTACATGATTAGTTTCTGTATCTTCCCCAGTTATAGATGTATCAGTATGTTCTTTTATAAGCTTACTACCAATATAACCAAACACAGTTCTAAATCGTTCACTATTATAAAAGCGTTCAAAGACATCTTCAAAGTGTTTTAAGAAACGTATATCTCTATAAGGGAGCACGTGAGTACTTAATACCTCATATGGCGCTAAGGGATCACTAATGTATTGATACTCCTCCATACGGCGCACACCAGAACCTTTTAACAGTTTTAAAAATCCAATTTGTAACGCATGTGGCTGTAAACTAAAAAGATCATTAAAGGATAATCCAAACCGCTGTTTATTCTCGTAAGGCAGGCCTACAATTAAATCCATGTGCACATGAGTTCGGCCTGCTTCAATAATAGGGCGAATAGCCTTTTGAATATACGGCCAATCATTATATCGATTAATAGCATCTAAGGTTTTCTTATGTGTACTTTGAACCCCTACCTCAATTTGAATACGGCCTGGTGGTGTTTCACAGAGAATATTTGTTTCCCATTCCGTCATTAGCTCTGGTTCCATTTCTAGATGGAAATTCGTCTCCGTATCGGCATCACGCATGAATTCCATCATAGGTCGATGATGATGTGGCGCACAGTTAAAAGTTCTATCAACAAATTTAACTTGTTTTACCTTATGATCGATAAACCACTGTAGTTCTTTAAAAGTTCTTTCCTGCGGAAAAAAGCGAACTGTATTTTTATTTCCAGATAAACAGTACTGACAAGAGAATGGGCACCCTCGAGAGGATTCATAGTAGATGATTTTATGTTCTAAATCTATCATATCCTCTTCCACATATGGAAATGGTATAGTACTCAGATCTTTTACCTCCACCGTATCAGTAGAGCCCAGGAGTCGGCCAGAAATGTGTCGACCACGTACGCCAGGAATCTGCTCTTCTAAGCCATCCTTGCCAGCGATTAGTGCACTAATAAGTTGATAAAAAGCTTCTTCCCCCTCACCTTGTACGACATAGTCCACAGCAGCACAACGATTTAAGATTTCATCGGCTGTGAAAGACACCTCCGGCCCACCTAAAATAATTTTAATATCTGGTCGCACAGCTTTCACCATGTCTACTACATGTAAAGTCATCTCAATATTCCAGATATAGCAAGCAAAGCCCAATACATCTATATTGCGCTCTGTAATATCGCTAAGAATATGTAAAACAGGCATATTAATAGTATATTCTACTATATCGTATGCCTGTCCGTGAGCCTGCCCATACGCTTTAAGATAACGCAAAGCCAGAGAAGAATGTATAAATTTTGAGTTTAATGTGGATAAAACTACGTTCATAGGTCCCCTTTAAATCATCGAATGGCTCAGCCACCGTCTAGTCATAATATATGTATTATACCATTAAAAGAGACTAAATATAATAGAAATAATAGCACCCACTAAAATAACAACAGATGCGACAGTGAGAATGATACTGCCAAAGAATACAACAGCAGCCAAAATAATCCCTAAAACAATGAACAATATAATTCGACTAAGCCAGCTTGTACTATTAAAGCTATACACCTTAACTTTCGGTTCATATTGATTGTTTTCATCGTAATATTGTTGCTCGTCATTGATATTAGTTGGCGTTGAATCTACATGGACGGAATCGCCTACCTCTTCAATAGTTACACCATCAAATTCTCGTCTCTCATCGTCGGATAATACGCGTGTATTAGGTTCACCAGAATAAGTACTGCGACTATAAGTATCATCTGATTGACCATTTCTATATGTATTTTGATTATTGTTTATATTGTGTTGATCATTCATATGTATTTCCTTTATATGAACAAATACTAATTGATTTTATACAATTTATTATACCATATTTTACCATCATAATGGCAAATAGAAATCCCTTCAGATATAAAGCCATATATCTGAAGGGATTATTTTTTATATTGCTTAATGCTAATATATGTTAACACTCATATCAGTCATTTAAGAATTTTTTAAGTAATTCATTTACCATTCCCGGATTAGCTCGGCCTTTAGATTCCTTCATAACTTGACCAACTAAGAAGCCTATAGCCTTACCATTACCACTCTTAAAGTCTGCTACTGGTTGTGGATTATTAGCAATAACTTGCTTAACAATTTCTTCAATAGCACCAGTATCTGTGATTTGAACTAGACCTTCCTCTTTTACAATAGTATCAGCATCCTTGCCGGATTCCCACATGGATACGATAACTTTTTTCGCAATTTTACCAGAAATTGTACCTTTATCAATAAGGGCAATCATACCAGCCAAGTTTTCAGGACTTACCTTGGATTCAGCAAATGTTAAACCGCTTTCATTAATCATCTTGGACAAGTCACCAAGCATCCAGTTAGCCACAGTTTTAGGATCTGCACCTGCTTTTACAGTAGCATCTAAGAAGTCTGCAGTCTTACGAGATACTGTGAGAATTGTAGCATCCTCACGAGACAAGCCATATTCAGATACAAAACGTTCAATCTTAGCATCTTGTAATTCTGGCAATGCACGACGTACTTCTTCGATTTTTTCATCTGTAATTACGATTGGTACCAAATCTGGTTCTGGGAAGTAACGGTAATCGTTTTCTTCGTCTTTTTTACGCATTCCAAGCGTGATACCTTGTGCATCATCCCAAGTACGTGTTTCTTGATCTACTTTGCCGCCAGCTTCGATTAACTTAGCTTGACGCAACGCTTCATATTCAACAACTTTTTGAATTGCAGTTAAAGAGTTAACATTTTTAGTTTCTGTACGTGTACCAAATTCTGTAGTGCCACGTAAACGTACGGATACGTTACAGTCACCACGCAAAGAACCTTCTTCCATACGACCGTCAGATACTTCTAAATATTGTAAAATAGAACGTAATTTTTCAACGTATGCTCTCGCTTCTGCACCGGAACGAATATCTGGTTCAGATACGATTTCAAGAAGAGGTACACCCGTACGGTTGTAGTCAACATTAGAAGATTTGGAGTCGGAAATAGTGTTGCCACTATGAACGAGTTTGCCTGCATCTTCTTCCATATGAATACGGGTAATACCAATGCGTTTAGTTTCACCATTCACTTCGATGTCTAAGTGACCATTTAAACAAATTGGTAAATCATATTGAGATGTTTGATAGTTTTTAGGCAAATCAGGATAATAGTAGTTTTTGCGGTCAAACTTGTTAAAGTTAAGGATTTCACAATTCAATGCTAAGCCTACTTTAATGGCAAATTCTACTACTTGTTTATTTAACACAGGCATTGCACCAGGCAAGCCAAGGCACACTGGGCATACATGCGTATTTTGATCGCCGCCGAATTCAGTGGTACAACCACAGAAGATTTTAGACTTAGTCTTAAGCTCTGTATGAACCTCTAAACCAACGACTGTTTCGTATTTACTACTCATAGAGAAACCTCCCCAGTTGGTGCTACTAATTGACAGTCTGGACGTGCTTGTTCAAATGTGAAAGCGGCACGTAACAATGTTTCTTCACCCATAGCAGGGCCAAGCAATTGTAAGCCGATTGGCAAATTACTGCTGCTCATACCTGCTGGAATGCTAATGCCTGGAATACCTGCAAGGTTTGCTGGTACCGTACAGATATCTTCCAAATACATTGCCAATGGATCATTTGCTTTTTCACCAAATTTATAAGACGTATTAGGTGCAGTTGGTGTTAAGATCAAATCCACTTTGGAGAATGCTTCATCAAATTCATTTTTAATGAGGCGACGAACTTTTAATGCTTTCAAATAGTAAGCATCATAGTAACCAGCACTCAATACATAAGTACCTAACAAGATACGACGTTGTACTTCAGGGCCAAAACCTTCTGTACGTGTTTTAGTAGACATGTCTACTAGATTATCTGCAGGTACGCGCATACCATAGCTTACGCCGTCATAACGAGCCAAGTTGGAGCTTGCCTCTGCTAATGCGATGATATAGTATGCAGACAACGCATATTTAGAGTTAGGCAAGGAAATCTCAACGATTTCAGCACCTAATTTTTTATATGTTTCGATAGCCTCTTCCATAGCTTTGCGAACTTCACTATTGAGACCTTCGCCAAAGAATTCTTTTGGCACACCGATTTTAAGATTTTTTACATCATTTATAAGAGTTGTAGTGTAATCCACACGAGCACCTGGAATCGATGTAGAATCTTTTGCATCGTAACCAGAAATAGCATTCAATACCAATGCAGCATCCGTTACATCCCGTGTAACAGGTCCGATTTGATCTAAAGAAGATGCAAAAGCAATAAGGCCGTAACGGGATACATTACCATAGGTTGGTTTTAAACCTACTACGCCACAGAAAGAGGCTGGTTGACGAATGGAGCCACCTGTATCAGAACCGAGAGCCCAAATTGCAGAACCACTAGAAACAGCAGCTGCACTACCACCAGAAGAACCACCCGGTACACAGTCAATATTCCATGGATTAGTCGTTTTTGCTAATGCAGAATTCTCTGTAGAACCGCCCATAGCAAATTCATCCATATTAAGTTTACCAAGGCTAATATAATGATTGTCTTGTAAGCGTTCGATAACAGACGCATTATATGGAGGCACAAAGTTTTCTAACATTTTAGACGCACAAGTTGCAGGTTCGTCTTTGATACAAATATTATCTTTAATCGCACCAGGAATACCAGCTAATGGAGAAATCGCTTCACCTTTAGCAATTGCTTCGTCTACAACCTTAGCTATGGTTAAAGCACGGTCATGAGAATCGGACAAGTACGCATGCACAGTCGGTTCCACTTTAGCTTTATGAGCAATAACAGCATTCGTCAATTCAACGGCACTGATTTCTTTATTCACAAGTTTTTTATGTAATTCATGAATTGTCGGCACAGCAAAATCTCCTATTCTTGTACAACACGAGGCACTTTAAAGTACCCATCTTCTGCTTCTGGAGCATTGGATAAAGCTAACTCATGATCAAGGGATGGTTTCTTTTCATCCTCTCTAAATACATTGTGTAAAGGTACAGCATGAGCCATTGGTTCAACACCATCTAGTTCTAATGCATCTAGTTCAGCAACATAGGTCAAGATGTCGGACAACTCTTTTTCTACATGTGCCATATGTTCTTCTTTAACTTCCAAACGTGAAAGCAAGGCGATTTTTTTTATTTCCTCTTGGCTGATTTTCATCGGAACACATCCTTTCATAATTACTTATTATAAAGCAAATAGTATATATTTTCAAAACATTGTAAGACTATATATTTATTGGATTTCACCGAGTTCTTTTAATAGTTCTACGAACTCTTCTTCGTTCATAACACGAATGCCCAATTCATTTGCTTTAGTGAGCTTACTACCGCTATCTTCTCCAGCTACGACGAGTGTTGTCTTCTTTGAAACAGAACCAGTAACCTTGGCTCCATGAGCTTCAAGGATTTTACCGGCTTCACTGCGCCCCATAACCTCAAGCTTACCTGTGAGAACGACGATTTCGCCTTCCATTTGATTACCTGCAGCTTCTACTACATCTACGGTCATCTTAAGACCAGCTTGAGTTAAGCCTTCAATAATTTCCTTATGTGCTGGATCTTGACGATATTCAACGATGCTATCTGCCATTGTGGGCCCGATTTCTTCAACTGCTACTAGTTCATCCTTCGTAATAGTCATGAACCGATCTATAGATTGCACCACATTAGCAATTGTAGTTGCACCCTTTGAGCCGATTAAACGAATCCCCAATCCATATAATACACGGTCTAAACCACGTGATTTAGAGTCATCAATAGCTTTTACCAAATTTTCTGCAGATTTTTTACCCATACGGTCCATCGTAACAAGTTGGTCTACAGTTAAATGATATAAATCAACAACATTTGTAATTAACTTGTTGTTGATCAAATTTTCTACGATACTAGGACCAAGGCCATCGATATTCATAGCGTCACGAGAGGCAAAGTGGATAATTTGTTCCTTTTCAATAGCTGGACAATGTTTATTCGTACATCGAACTGCCGCTTCTCCTTCACGACGAACTGCAGGAGATTCGCATACAGGACATGTATTAGGAATTATAAAAGGAATTTCGGAGCCATTTCGCTTATCAGGAACAACACGGATAACCTCCGGAATGATTTCCGCCGCCTTGTGAATGATAACGTGGTCACCAATACGAATATCCTTTTCATCGATAAAATCTTGGTTGTGTAATGTAACTCGGCTTACATTCGTACCAGATACAAATACGGATTCCAGCTCACCAGTAGGAGTTAGAACCCCTGTGCGACCTACATTAATGGTAATATCTTTAAGGATTGTTTCCACTTCTTCAGGTGGATACTTGTACGCAGTGGCCCATTTAGGATCCTTTGCAGTGCTACCAAGAACCTCTTGATCATCAAAGCTATTTACCTTAATAACCATTCCATCTGTATCATATGGAAGTTCATGCCGTTTATCACCCCAATAATCAATGGCTTCAATTACTTCATCAATTGTTTTACATACACGATAATGAGGATTTACAGAGAACTTAAAGTTCTCTAAGTTCTTAAGCAATTCCTCTTGGCTATGAATATTGGCTCCCACTTCAGAACCTATAGCATATGCGAAAAACGCTAGATTCCGGTTAGCAGTAATAGCTGGGTCTTGTTGCCGTAAAGAGCCTGCTGCAGCATTGCGAGGATTTACGAAGGTCGGAAGACCTTCTTCATCACGTTCTTCGTTGATACGTTTAAATTCGCTATGAGGCATATAGGCTTCACCACGAACTTCGATAAACTCTGGCGCATTATCTAAAAATAATGGAATGGATTTAATGGTACGTACATTAGCTGTTACGTCTTCACCAACGCGACCATCACCACGTGTAACGGCACGAACAAACATACCATTTTCATAATGTAAATTAACCGCTAAGCCATCGATTTTAAGTTCTACAACATACGCAGATGGCTTATGACCAAGTTCCTTTTCTATACGATTTCCAAATGCTCGTACTTCATCAGCATTAAATACATTGCTAAGGCTTAACATAGGACGTCCATGAACGACCTTTTCAAAGGAGCCTTCCACCTTTATACCAACCCGTTGTGTTGGAGAAGATGGCACAATATATTCAGGATGAGCAGTTTCTAAATCCACAAGCTCACGATATTTTTTATCATATTCAAAGTCGCTCATAGTAGGAGCATCCTTTACGTAGTATAAGTACTGCGCATGAGTGAGTTCCTGTTGCAACTCTTTAATTCTATCTTTCGGATCCATTTTATATCCTTTTTTACAGAAATATAGCTATTTAAATAATTGTATATGTTCCCTATTTAACCATATACATAATTAGGATAATCATTCCTTTTTAACTGGTGCAAATTTTGCCATTACAACGCGCACACCTTGTGTAGGAAACTCAATGGTCAATTTCATACCAGCACCTTCACCAGTTACGTTGATTACTTTGCCATTACCCCATTTACTATGAATCGCCGTATCGCCCACCTTCCAGTCAGCAATTACTTCATTACGTACGATTGGCTTCGTCACGGGGCGGCTAGTAACACTCATATGTTGAGGTACATGACGTTTAATATCATCAGGCACTTTACGCTTAGCACGTAAGCCATCTACTAATTCTTCGGGAATTTCATCGATAAATCGAGATGGTAAATAACTACTAGTACGGCCAAATACGGTTCTAGTAGTGGCATTAGAAATATATAATTCCTTTTCAGCACGCGTAATACCTACATAAGCAAGACGACGTTCCTCTTCAATTTCTTCAGGGTTCATCAAGGTACGACTATGAGGGAATAAACCTTCTTCCAACCCACATAAGAATACGATAGGAAATTCCAAACCCTTTGCAGCATGTAATGTCATCAATGTCACTTTAGCCTCTTCTTGTTCGAAGGAGTCTACATCGTTAACAAGTGCTACTTGCTCTAAAAAGTCCTCTACAGTACCAGATGGATTTGTATCTTGGAAGTCTTTGGCCACAGATAAAAGCTCACCAATATTCTCAGCACGAGCTTGATCTTGTGGGTCTGTACTCTCTTCTAATTGTGCTAAATAACCTGTTCTATCTAGAATAGATTCTAAGATATCTAGTACAGTTCGATTCTCCATTTCAGACACAAGAGTAAAGATGAGAATACCAAATTCTTCTAACTTTTCCTTAGTTTTGCCCTTAATAGAATCAATTAAATGTAATTGCGTAAGCGTCATAAATAAAGATGTACCATTCGCACGAGCATATTCTTGTAGCTTAGCAACCGTAGTGGCCCCAATACTCCGTTTAGGCACATTGATAATACGCAACAAGCTCAAATCATCAAAAGGATTATATAATACACGTAAATATGCTAAAACATCTTTAATTTCCTTACGATCATAGAACTTTGTGCCCCCTACCATCGTATAAGGTAAGGCCCGCTTAATGAGTGCTTCCTCAAGGACACGAGACTGGGCATTTGTACGATATAAAATGGCCATATCCCCGTATGGAACATCGTGAATATCATGTTTCTTTGCAATTGTGTCACCGATAAAAGCGGCTTCCTCATGTTCAGATTGAGCCGTAAAATGCTGAATTTTCGCACCTTCCGTCTTATCGGTCCAAAGATTTTTCTCTGGACGTCCCTCATTATTATCAATAACAGCATTGGCTGCATCGAGGATAATTTTAGTTGAACGATAGTTTTGCTCCAATTTTATAGATGTGCAATTAGGATAGTCTTTTTCAAAATCTAAGATGTTTTGAATATCTGCACCACGCCAAGCGTAAATACTTTGGTCAGCATCCCCTACGACGGCAATATTCTTCCAATGTGAAGCTAGTAATTTCGCCAATAAATATTGTGCATGGTTCGTATCTTGATACTCGTCAATCATGACATAACGGAAACGATGACTATATTTATCAAGAACAGCTGCATTAGACTGTAATAATTTAACGGCTACTAATAAAAGATCATCAAAGTCTAATGCATTATTCTTGCGCAACTCCCGCTCATAATACTCATAAACATCGGCTACCTTTTGTTGGTAAAAGTCTCGCGCTTGTTTTCTAAAATCAGAAGCAAAAAGCAATTGATTCTTAGCATCAGATATGGCAGCTATCATAGCTCCTACAGGATAGTATTTATCATCCAAATTTAACGATTTTAATGCGGCCTTAATAACAGCTTGAGAATCGGATGTGTCATAGATAGTAAAATTGCTGTTATAACCTAAGAAACTATCTATTTCAAAACGTAAAAACTTAGCACAAAAACTGTGGAATGTACTGAGCCATATACAATTTGCCACATCGCCTACAAGACCTTCTACACGGCTTTTCATTTCTTTTGCCGCTTTGTTGGTGAAAGTAATGGCCAATATTTCATAAGGATTAACACCTTGTGCCAATAAATGTGCAATACGAACTGTTAAGACCTTTGTTTTACCAGATCCAGCACCGGCTAAAATCAATAAAGGGCCTTCCGTATGCTGGACAGCTTGTTGTTGTTCTTTATTTAAACCTGTTAATAATGAATTCATCGGAATACACCTATTGCCCTTACATATGCAATACAAACTCCAAATATACATAAATAATCTTTAATAAGCTGTGAAACAAGTATGTATAGTTAAAAGCTAAATTATTATATAAATAAACACATCTATAATAGCAATTACAATATACATGCAATATACTTGAAGCCCTATAAATAGAGAAGAAGAACGTTGCGAGCAACGTTCTTTTTTAGTTTGTATACTATTTCATAGCACCAAGAATTGGTGGTACAATTTGTTTTTTACGAGACATAGTATTAGGTAAGAATACACCATTATCTTTTATTTCTTTTTCAAATGCTTTAGTAACTACAGCCTCTACATCGCCACTAAACAACAATGTAGTACTTTCATCGAGAATATTTGTAATCATGATGTAAGATGCATCATAGTTATTGGCATTGCGAAGCGCTTCTAAGGCTTGTACTAGTTCACCTTGTTTAGCCAATACATTAGTTGTATCCATAACAGAAATTTGACCGATAGAAATAGTCTTACCTGCTTCAGAGAATTCTTTCATGTCTGTACGAACGATATCATCATTAGTTAAATCAGAAATATCTGCTCCCGCTTTCAACATATCTAGCCCATAGGACTCAATATCTACGCCAGCGATTTCAGCTAATTTATGAGCCATTTCTTTATCTGTTTCTGTACATGTTGGAGAACGGAATAACACAGTATCAGAAATGATAGCAGATAACATCAAGCCTGCAACGCCTTTAGGAATTTCTTGATTATTCTCCATGTACAACTTAGTAATGATTGTATTAGAACAACCTACAGGTTCTAAACGCATGAATACAGGTCCATCAGTTTCGAAGTCACCAATGCGGTGATGATCGACAACACCACACATATTCATGGATTTATAACCATCAATTATTTGTTTGGATTCGTTATGGTCTGTTAAATACAAATTACCGCCTTCTGGAGCAAACTCTTCCCAATTTTTAACAACTTGAGGGTGAGCAAAGCCAAAATGGTTCAAAATATATGTTGTTTCTTTGTTAGCTTCACCTGCACAGACTGGAGTTGCTGGTTTCCCCATTTGTGTTAGTAAGTTAGCAAAGGAAATAGCAGAACAAATTGAATCAGTATCAGGGCTTTTATGACCTGCTACATATGTTTTTACATCACTCATAATATACCTCTTTTATATTAATTTCATACTTAATATCGACTTACGTCAATCCGATTTTTAACTATATCATTATATCATAAATCATACAAAAAAACACGCCACTACTAAGTAGTGACGTGTTTTTAACATTCTATAAAATTATCTAATATAAATGATTAGTCGTGATTCTTTTTGCGGTTTGTAAACAAACCAGGTCCAATTGTTTCAATGATGATAAACAACATTGGGATGATAAAGATACCAAACAATGTAGCTGTTGTCATCCCTGCTACTACAGTAATACCCATAGAAGTACGTGCACCAGAACCAGCACCACTAGATACTGCCAATGGTAATACACCAAGGATAAATGCAAAGGATGTCATCAAAATTGGACGCAAACGAATTTTTGCAGCTTCGATAGCAGCATCAACAACATTCATACCACGCTCGTCAACGCGAATCTTAGCATACTCGATAATCAAAATCGCATTTTTCGCAGCCAAGCCAACCAAGGTTAAGAGACCGATCTGCATATAAATATCATTTGCTAAGAAATATCTGCCTGTGAAGTTCAATAAGAATGGTACTAAAGAAGCACCAATCATACCAGATGGTACGGAGAACAATACGGCAAATGGAACCTTCCAAGACTCATATAAGGCAGCCAAGATTAAGAATACAAAGACAAGCCCTAAACCTAGAATCAACATAGTTTGAGAACCGGCTTTTAACTCTTCACGAGATTGCCCTGCCCAATCATATGTATAACCAGCAGGTAATGTTTTAGCGGCGGCCTCTTTTAATGCATTGATAGCATCACCAGAGGAATATCCTCTAGCTTGAGAACCACCAATTTGTACGGCCATCGCATTATCAAAGCGAGTAATGCTAGATGGTGTACCCGTTTGTTCCTTTGTAATATAGTTAGAAACAGGAACCATTTGGCCATTGCTATTTCTAACAGCTAACATATTAAGCTGGTCCGCATTTTGACGATATGCGTCTTCCGCTTGGACTACAACCTTATAGTTTTTACCATAAGTAGTAAAGTCGTTAACTTGAATACTACCATAGAACCCTTGCAAAGTGGTAAAGATATCAGCTAATGCTACACCATCTTGAGCCGCTTTTTCACGATTTACATCAAATTGTAATGTCGGCGTAGATGTATCAAAAGTAGTATAAATAGATTGAATTGCTGGGCTCTTACGAGCTTCCGCAATAAATTCATTAGTACGGTCAGCCATAACTTGTGGACTATCGCCAGCTTTGTTAATGATGTACATACTAAAACCACCGGTTGTACCAAGACCTGGAATGGATGGTGGATTCATAGCAATAACTGTTGCTTCAGGTACTTTCTCAGCTGCAAAGCCAAATGTTTGACCTACCATAGCATTGATAGATGTAGCTTGTGTTGTACGATATTTCCAATCGGACATAGTAGCAAAAATTACACCAGCACTAGACTTTTGACCACCACCTAAGAGGTCAAAACCAGCGACAGTAAATACTTCTTGGAATAATTGTTCGTCCTTAGGCTTTTCAGGATCATTTTTTTCTTCCAAGAAAGATGCAATTTTTTCAAGTGTAGCCATAGTACGTTCAGATGTAGCACCAGGTGGCTCATTAATAGCAATCATGTAGTAACCACTATCTTCAGCTGGTACGAAAGAAGTTGGTAAGAAGTGAAATACTAAGGCTGTACCACCTGCAAAGACTAGCAATGCAATAACAGTTAAACTCAAACGATGGCTTAAACGCGCTAATTGGAGACCATACCAATTACTGAATCGTTCTAGAGCAGCATTAAATTTATTTAATTGGCGATGTAACCAATCTTCACGCTCTTTAGCTATATGTGCTTTCAACATTGTAGCACATAATGCTGGTGTCAACACAAGTGCGATAATAGCAGAAATTACAACGGAAACGGCAATCGTCAATGCGAACTGTTTGTAAAGAATACCTGTCATACCACCCATGAACGCAACTGGTACAAATACAGCAGTCAATACAAAGGCGATACCAATTACTGGTCCTTGTACGTTTTCCATCGCTTTAATAGCCGCCTCTTTTGGAGACAATCCATTATACTTTAATTCGTACTCAACAGCTTCTACTACGACGATAGCATCGTCAACAACAAGGCCGATAGCCAAAACCATGGCAAAAAGCGTCAAAGTGTTAATAGAGAAATCTAATAAAACAAAAGCGCCAAATGTGCCAAGCAAAGATACTGGCACAGCAATCATAGGAATGATTGTGGAGCGCCAAGATTGTAAGAAGACATATACTACAACTAAAACAAGGAGTAATGCCTCTACAAATGTATGCTCAACCTCATTAATAGATGCACTTACGAATTTAGTATTATCTACAACTACGTTATATTGCATATCTGGTGGGAAGGATTTAGATTGCTCATCTAGAACTTTCTTAACATTAGCAATTGTTTCTAATGCATTAGCATCATTTTGTAGGGAAATAGCAAAACCGGCAACCTCTTTATGAGCAGATTTTGCGATGAAGTCATATCCTTCAGCCCCAATTTGAATACGGGAGACATCTTTTAGATGTAATACCTTACCATTAGTACTTTTAATAGCAATATTACCAAATTGTTCAGGTGTTACGAGACGTCCATCAATTTTGATAGGATATTGAAAGGCTTGTTCACCATTTGTAGGGTTTTTCCCTACTGTACCTGCTGCAGCTTGTAAGTTTTGACCTTTAATAGCCGCTGTAACTTCAGAGATAGTAACACCAAGTTTTTGCATCTTCGCAGGATCTAGCCAAATGCGCATAGAATAATCAGATCCGAACTCTTGTACAGAACCAACACCCTTAATGGATTTGATAGTATCCATCATATAATTGGTACCATAGTTCTTTAAGAATGTTGCATCATATGTGCCATTTGGTGAACTCAAAGAGAATATAAGTGCCATATCACCAGAAGATTTAGTGGTTGTAACACCTACAGCTTGTACCTCTGAAGGCAATTGTGCAAGTGCTGCTTGAACACGGTTTTGCGTATTAACCGCATCCATATCAGCATCTGTACCTTGATTGAACTGAACAGTCAACGAATAGCTACCGTTACTGGAACTATTAGATGTCATATAGTCCATATCTTGTACGCCTACAATCTGCGTTTCAATAACACTGGCTACTGTATCATTAACAACTTGAGCAGTTGCACCAGTATAAGCAGTATTAACTTGAACTGTAGGTGGAGAAATTTGTGGATATCGAGCTACCGGAAGGTTCATCATAGAGATAAGCCCTACCAACGTGATAACAATGGCTATTACGATGGCAAAGATAGGTCGATTAATAAAGAATTTCGACACGATCTATCCTCCTTTTATTTTGTAGCTTTCAACTGTTCTTTAGTTAGTAGTTTGCCATTTACTTTTACGCCATTTTTCACCTTAGTTAAGCCGTCAACGATGATTGTATCACCAGCAGCCAAACCAGATTTAATGATCGTTTCATTACCTTTAGTACCACCAATCTCTACTGTCTTTTGTTCTACTACACCAGCTGCATTTACAACATAAACAAAGTTTTTGTCCATGATTTGTAAAATTGCACGACTTGGTACAAGGATTGCATTTTTAATCTTTTCACCAGGAGAAACAACAGTAGCATACATATTAGGTAATAATAAATGATTAGGATTTGGGAAGGACGCTTTCAATACAAGCTTACCCGTAGATTGATCTAAACTCTTAGCCGCTTGCACGATAGAACCAAGTTCATTATATGTTTCGCCATCAGCAAGTTTTAATTGAATATTTGGACCATTAGAATCATCCGTTGTAGGATTCTTCATAAAATCAAGATATTCTTGCTCAGTCATACTAAACTCAACGAAGATTGGATCAATAGAATCGATTGTAACCAATGTAGTAGAGCCAGCCTGAACATAAGTGCCTGTATCTACGTCATCCATGCGTAATGTACCAGAATATGGTGCATATACCATGGTATCCCCCATATTATCTTGAGCAATTTTCACGGATGCTTCATACGCTTCATAAGTAGCCTTAGCTTGCTCTGTAGCACTACGTTGCGTATCTACACGTTGTTGAGCAATCGCATCTTGTGATGCCAAAGTTTCATAACGTTGAAGATCTACTTCAGCATTTTTCAAGTTTGCATTAGCTTGAGCTGCTTGTGCTTCTGCATTAGCAAGACTCGCTTCATATTGACGAGAATCAATTCGATATAATGGTTGTCCCGCTACTACTTGTTCCCCACCTTTTACAAACTTCTCAACAATATAACCACTTACACGAGCATGTACAGCTACAGAGTTCTCCGCAACTACAGTACCAGCAAATGTTTGATCAACTTGTGTATCACTTGTTGTAAGTTTATATGTATTAACATTAATCTCACCAGCTTGCTGTTGATTGTTGCCACACCCTGCAATCATCACAGCAGACATTACGAGAGCTGCTAACATACGGGAATAACGATACTTCATTATCTGTACTCCTTTTCAGAAACGAATCATTCATGTCACATAATTTCATAAATATCTTTATATATTTTACAGGATTATATAGATAAAGTCAATTTTTCCGATACCCCTCTACCTTTGTAGAACATAGATAAAATCTGATTAAACCCACATATATTGTATACAACAAAAATGTTAAAAACTATTGACATTTTATATTCAATATGAACTTAAATAGTTTTAGAATTATAAAACTATATATTACTAGTTTACTTTTTTTCAGTTAATACCGTATAACCATGATCCTCAACTAAGATTACTTCATTATTGTTTATCGGCACTAATGGTATCTTATCTTGATAAGTATCTAATGTTTTCTGAGCAGTCTCTTCAAATGGATATTCCCCTATATGAGGTAAAACATAATGATTAAATACATTTACACCCATATAATCATCTAATTCAGATGCTATACTTTTATCATCCATTATCTGATTATATTCAATATTTTCAGACATAATAATTGCGCCAGCAGATTCACCAATATATAATAAGCCTTCTTTGATTCTTTCATAAAGTAGGCCTATAAGATTTTTCTTTTTCAGCTCTTGTAATAGATAAAATGTGTTACCACCAGATATACAGATACATTCAGTCTTTGAAAGTTTATTCTTTAAATAATCTTCATCATATTTAGAAATATCAATAATTTCCAATTCATATCCTAAAGACTTTAACATCTCAACACCTTCATCAATATATCCAGTATATGGTTCAACATTTCCAGCAGTAGGAATAAAAATTATTTTATTTGAAACCATTTTTGAAAGATACTTTTTTGTTATACTTTTTGCTCCTGCTAAATATGACATAAGTAAAATTTCCATGTCTTATCACCTCTAAGATTCTTTATTTAAATTAATATGAAAATTTTATGTTTAATATACAAAAAACCGCCTAAGAATCTACCTAGACGGTTTTAAAACCATTTAATCGGCTGTTCTATATCAATTATAGCCGAATAATCACAAATTTATCTGTAAGCGCAGACTTATTTCTTAAAATGTACGCTTCTATTTTGGTGGAGATGAGGGGAGTCGAACCCCTGTCCAAAAGTGTTGCCATATAGACTTCTCCGAGCACAGTCTATGATTTAAGTCTCAGGTTGCTATCGCTCACAGACAAGCTACACAACCCCAGTTCATATTGTCTCGCCTAATTCATATGAACAACTAAATTAGACCAGCCTACTGTTTGACGTCCATTCACACTTGGTAGGCACAAGTATGAGGGACGTAGCTTATGCAGCTAATGCAAAATTTTCTTCTGCGTTTAAATGTTTTCCCACCGTTTAACGGCCTCATGGAACGCCGACTCGCTATCTATACCACACGCACCCCTGTCGAAACCTTTACATCCCCGTGCGTCGGTTTAATAATTATAAGCCTATTTGGTATTACTGTCAATTGTATGAAACCTTTACAGTTCAGATATATTCACTCTTCTTAGACTACTCGATTTATCTAATATAGACTAATTAACCAATCAATTTAGGATTCTTTTAATACTGTCTTTATTTAGATATATTATCTACTATCATGAGTCTAATTGCTTCAAAGCATTATGCAGTGATTGGCACACATAATCAATTTGTTCTTTATTATGAGCAGCTGTAACGGTTAAACGAATTCTACTTTCACCAACAGGAACTGTAGGCGGACGTATCGCTGTACCTATAATTCCAGCATTGTATAAATAATTTGATACTGTTAGAGTATCCTCATTACTACCGATAAGTATTGGGAAAATTGGAGTATCATTCGTAGCATATATTCCTATAGAATTTAAGCAATCTGCCATATAGTTCACATTATTTTGTAGTCGCCTTAAAACAGATGTATCAGACTCAAGAACATGTAATGTAGCCAGGGCTGCCCCTATGTCAGCAGGAGATAATGCAGTGGAGAATATAAAGCTACGACTCATATTCACAAGATAATCAATGATGGTGCTATTAGCAGCTACATAGCCGCCAACAGAACCTAACGATTTGCTCAATGTACCTAGCTGAATATCCACTTCTTTTTCAAGACCATAATAAGCAGCCGTTCCATGACCGCTACCAATGGTACCCGTCGCATGAGCATCGTCTACCATAAGTAAAGCATTATACTCACGGCTAAGCTCGTAGAGCTTATCCAATGGAGCTATATCGCCATCCATGCTAAATACACCATCTGTGACAATTAGCTTTCTTGTATTTCGTTCTACTTCTTTCAATAAATACTTTAATTCGTCTACATCACAATGGTTATAAGCCTTTACAGATCCTCTACTCAGTCTACAACCATCTATAATACTAGCATGATTTAAAGCATCGCTAAAAATAATAGTATTCTTATCTGCTATGGCAGAAATGGTTCCTACATTTGCCATGTAACCCGTATTAAATACGAGGGCTTTTTCTGTATTCTTAAATTTTGCTAGTTCTCTTTCAAGATCTGTAAACAAGGGAAATGTACCGGATACTAGACGCGATCCACCTGATCCAGTACCATATTGTTGAGCCCCTTTAATGGCCCCTTCTATTACACGTTCATCAAAAGTAAGCCCTAAATAGTTATTTGATGCCATCATCAAATATTCTTTATCATCTCTTCTAACCCGTACTGCGTCTATAGGGCAATATTCCGTTAATGTGCGCAAATTTAGGTTATTGATTTTATTATCTAATTGCTCTTGGAAGAATTTATACATACAATCACCGCTGAACAAGTACTGGTGCTTTTTCCAAATACTTGATTACACAGTCCACATCAGTATTTGTTTTAACAAAAAATACACGCCCTCCTAGATTAGATCCAAATTCTTTCATGCTAGGAATTCGATGGTAAATATCATTGCAAGCCACATAGCCTACTGTGTAATCAGGATCATCAGACCAACATAATTCACCTACAATCCCTTCAGCAGATTGTACTTTAGAGGCCAATACTAAGGCCTCTCTCATATGTTCATTATCCCCTAGTTTTTCAGAATCAAAGGAGTCCATATGACTCACGCGAACACCACGGTTACCAGAATCTATGCGCTCACCAGAAATTGCGTCAACCAACATAGCACCTCGCATAGATGAATCTAAACCTTCTAATAGATAAATAGCATGTTTAACAGCAGTTTCACTAATATCAGCGCCCTGTAAAAGTTCAACAGCTAATTGATGCGCCTCAGCAACAGTATTAGCAAAATGTTCATTTACTTTTAAGCATTCTATATATGTAATTGTTTCTGAAGGAATCAAGTCCACTGTAATATTGATAAAATCAGCTGTCCCCTTACTATGATGTAGTGCTCGTTCGGCTAAAGACTGAGCGATAGCTCCAACTTGATTTAAGGTCACAATGCGTTCTGCGCCAGAAATATGGTGGCCCCCGTTTTCATGGGGACCACCTTGAGCCGCGCGCATACGCACACTATATAATTCGTCCATTATGATACCTTACCTTTAACTACATTACTTTGAGGTACTTGGTTGTGAATTTTATGGAATACTTTCACAAATACTGGTGCCATAATTACTGTAAAGATCATACCTGGAACTGCGAGAGCTATCATCGGTAATGCAGCCTTACCAACGTATAAAGACAAGGATAATCGCGCTAAAGCAGATGCAATTGGACCAGAAACCATAATACCTATCATGTGATTATGGCAAATCCAAAGGATTAGTCCCACAATGAGCCGGAATTGCATAGCAATCATAACATTTAAAATAGTTTGAGTACCTAATGCTAAGCCTATTAGACTAGATAAACAACCACTTATAATATACTTTTTAAATCCGAATACGGCACATATCGCTACCGCCAACGGGGCTGATAGTTGAAACTCTATACCTGGAATGACATTAGGTATTTTAATAGCCCCTAATACAGTAATCATGGCAGTTAAAATAGCAACCTCTGTAATGTACCGAATGTTCTGATTCATAATATATCTCCTCTACTTAGAAAATGTCAACTACAAACACCTCTTATTGTTTACATTATAAATTCTCACTGTATTTTTATCAACCACTAAAAATATTATAGTTAACAAATATATAAAAAAGAACCAAGCCATATCGACTTGATTCCTTATGACTCTTAATATTTTTGTTGTTCTTTGATTCGCTTAGCAATATCGCGCTTGGCATCACGTTCCGCCATATCTTGACGCTTGTCATAAAGTTTCTTACCAGTTACTAGACCTACAGTAACCTTTACATAACCGTGACTGAAATGAAAGTTTAGCGGCACTAAAGAAAATCCTTTTTCCTTAACTTGAGCATGTAACTTATTGATTTCAGATTTATGCATCAACAACTTGCGTGTCCGCTCCGGTTCATGGTTAAAACGATTACCTTGTTCATACGGACTGATATGTACACCATACAATAAAATTTCCCCTTTATCTATACGACAAAAGCTGTCCTTAAGATTAAGCTTACCTTGACGAATAGACTTTATTTCAGTTCCTGTTAAAGCAATACCAGCTTCATAGGTTTCATGAATATGAAAATCATGACGCGCCTTACGATTGTCAGCAATAAGCGATGGGCTAGATTTCTTTGCCATATTCTCCTCTATCGTTTACGTTTACTTTTAGATTTTTTAGATTGACTACGTTTTGTAGCTTTATTTGACTTCTTGCGACTCGATTTACCTTTTTTAGATTTTTTACTGAAAGCATCATATCTAGAACGCCCAGCTTTTGAATCATCTCGTTTAGAAGTTTTTCTACCGTTTTTTCGGGATGACTTTCGCCCCTTTAGATTTCCAAAACCATCACGACTAGTAGCATGGTCAGAGCCACTACTCAATTGTTCTTGGATAGCCATCAGATTATCTACTTCACCAAGAACAAAATCGATTTGTTTCTTTTCTACATCGGCTTTTACAAGTGTAACAGTAACCTTTTCACCTAAGTGATAGGTTTTACCTGTCCGCTTACCAACAAGAACAAAATGTTCTTCGTCAAAGAAATAATAATCGTCGTTCATCATGCTAATATGCACGAGACCGTCGATACCATTCTCTAACTCTACGAACATGCCAAAGGAGGTTATGCTCGCAATAGTGCCTTCAAAAACTTCACCTACAAATGGAACCATGTATTGAGTCTTCTTTAGATCCGTAGTTTCTCGTTCTGCCTCGGTTGCCACTTGTTCTTGTATGGAAGAATGTTCCACAGCACCAGCTAAGAAAGCTTCATCTACATCTCGTTTAGAGTATCCACCCTTCCAGTGCATATCCGCTTTTAAAAGTCGATGTACCATCAAATCCGGATAACGTCTAATGGGAGATGTAAAATGCGTATAGCAAGTGGATGCTAACCCAAAATGGCCGACGTTTTCAATGCTATATTTCGCTTGCTGCATAGAACGTAAGGTCATAATTTGAGCCACTTGCTCGATATCTTGTCCCTTCACTACATCAAGGATTTTTTGGAAATCTCGTGGTGTTACACCATCAGCACTAAGGACAAGAGTTTGACCTAAATAATGTAATACCTTTTGGAATAAATCCAATTTTTCTTCACTAGGATGTTCATGAATACGATATACCGATGTACGTTGAGTATCCTTTAAATGCGTAGCTACCGTCTCATTAGCAATGAGCATACATTCTTCGATAAGCCGCTCTGCCATAGTTCGATCGCGTTTTACGATACGCAACGGTGTACCATCGAGATCAAGTAATACCTTATATTCCGAAAAATCAAAGTCTAATGCCCCTCTACGACGACGCATACGATTTAAAATCTTAGAAATTTCTGCTAAGTCACGAAGCATAGGAATAAAATCTACTAAATCGTCAGGAACAATATTTTCCTCTAACGCTTTATAAACTTCTTTATAGCTGCAACGACGTCCTACATGGATAATAGACGGACGAATACGATAATTAACAACTGTACCTGAATCATCAATTTCCATCATACACGTCATAGCATAGCGATCTTCATGGGCATTTAAACTACAAATACCATTCGATAATACCTCTGGTAACATTGGTACTACGCGGTCCACTAAGTAAACTGAAGTCCCCCGCTTGTATGCTTCATTATCAATAGGCTGGCCTGAAGTAACATAATGACTAACATCCGCAATGTGTACGCCTAGCTCATAATTACCATTTGGTAATTTACGACCACTTACAGCATCGTCAAGATCTTTTGCATCTTCTCCATCGATAGTTACCATTTGTAAGTCTCTAAGATCCCACCGCTTCGGATCTTCATGAACAATAGTATCTATCTTCTCACTTGCCTCAATTACCTCTTTAGGGAATGCAAAAGGAATCTTATGATTAGCCATAATACAGTTAATGTCTAGGCCTACATCCCCCTTATAGCCTAAAATTTCTGTTATAATTCCTTCAGGTTTTTTATTGCCTTCAGGCCATTTTGTAATTTTTACTAGTACCTTAGCTCCACTCCGAGCATCTAAAGTATCTTTTAAATCTACAAAAATATCTGTTCCAATACGTTCATCATCTGGTACAACAAAGCCGAAGTGTTGTTGTCTGTCGTAAGTACCAACTATGGTTTCATTAGCACGCTCAATAACATCAACGATGATGCCTTCACGTTTATGCTTTGTATAATCTGATGGTACAATACGAACACGTACCTTATCATTATGCATAGTAGTTCCTTTATTTTGTTCTGCTACATAAATATCTTCATCATTTAGCATAATAACAAATCCATAAGATTTACGATATCCTTTGTAGATACCTTCATATTCTTCATGCTGTTGATCTTCATATCGGTATACATCTGGTCGAGATGAAGTTAATACGCCTTCACGGGCGAGCATTTTCGCAGATTGAATAAACATTTCAAGATCTTTGCCACCTCGAATACGATTATCCATTGCTGCATCCTCAATATGGTATGCATGTGGTTGTATAGATTTATAAAAGTCCAATACCTTCTTCTTCAAATCTGCACCCCCTTATTAGGATGAAAAAAGAAAAAGCCTGCAAAGCAGGCTTTCATCATTAGAATTGATTAATCATTGCCCCTAACACTAAGCTCAACACAGCAAAGATAATCCCCAATATAATCGTACATTTAGATAAGAAAGCATCTAAACCGCGTTGCTTACCACCAAAAGAAGAGTCTGCCGCACCAGAAACAGCACCGCCCATGCCTGCATTTTTGCTATTTTGTGCAACAACTACTACAATTAATAAAATAGATACGATTACTTCTACAATCATTAAGAAATTTGTCACGACTGTCATCCTTCCTGTGATGCTCGATGCGAGCCCAATACACGATGTTCTAAATACTTCTCTAATTTACGTTTTACCCTTTGTAGCGCATTATCAATAGATTTAACACTACGATCTGTGACCTCAGCCATTTCTTGATAGGAACGTCCATCAAGGTATCCTTCCAAGACTTCCCATTCGAGATCACTTAAAATATGACCAATATTGCGCTCAATATCATCTAGTTCCTCTTGACTGATAATGAGGTCTTCAGGATTTGTAATCTTTGTTGAAGATAGCATTTCAATCAATGTACGCTCAGAGTCCTCTGTATACACCGGTTTATTTAAGGATATATAGGAGTTCAAAGGCGCATGTTTTTGTCTTGTAGCCGATTTAATAGCTGTAATAATTTGTCTAGTTATACAAAGTTCCGCAAAGGCTCTAAAAGACGCTAATTTATCATGTTTAAAATCTCGCGTCGCCTTATAGAGTCCAATCATCCCTTCTTGGATGATATCCTCTCGGTCGGCACCTACCAAAAAATAGGAGCGAGCCTTAGCTCTTACAAAGTTCTTATATTTATTAACAATATAATCGATTGCAAACTCATTTTGCTCTTCCTGAGCTATGACCACAACTTGCTCATCGGTCATTTCCTTGAAATTGTAATCGGACTTGCGTGTATGAATCATTTTCATAAGCTCCTCCTTACAATTGAGCGAGAAAAACCAATATATTTATTATACTGGAACGGTATATGATTTTCAACTATCAATGACCTCGACGCAATTTCTCGAGCTTTTCAGCAACTTCAGGAGATAATAAACCTCCCACTTCATTACGACGCACTGAGAATTGATCACGTCTATGTTCATGAGCATATTGAAGTCGTTCTTCTTCCTTAGCAATACGAATCATATTTTGCAACTCACGAGCAGGAATGCGCAACCCGCCAGAGCCTAGAATTTGATTCTGTTCTGCCCCATCGGAGGTTACAACATATACATTAGTATATTTGCCTTTACGTAAAAATACCTCTCGTTCAATAAAGGAATCCGCCGTTTCTCCATCCTCAGTATACACTTCGATAAATCCACTTGTAATAGATTCAATGGAACCTCCAGATTTTGTATACTTACCATCAAATACAAGGATTACTTCGTAACCCTTAAATTTACCATAGTTCAACAATCTATCTCGAAGCTCCATTCTCGCATGTTCTAAAGACTCATGAGCCAATTTTTTCAAATGAGTCCAAGCAAAAATAACATTATAGCCGTCTACAATTAAAATATCTTTTAGCATGATTATTTCGCCTGGCGTTGACGTACCGCCTCATACATAAGAACTGCAGCTGCAACAGATGCATTCAAAGAATTCAAATTTCCATACATAGGAATTGTTACAAGGAAATCACAAGCTTCTTTTACAACGCGACTAATCCCCTTACCTTCATTACCAATGACTATAACCGTAGGAATTGTCATATCTGCTTCATACAAGGTACGATCACCTTCCATATGAGCCCCCATTACCCAAAATCCTTGTTTTTGAAGTTGTTTAATGGTTTGCACTACATTGCCAATTTGTACAAGTGGAATTTGTTCAATAGCTCCAGCAGATGTCTTTGCAACAGTAGCATTAATAGGCGCATTATGTCGTTTAGGAATGAGTACAGCCGTAGCTCCCGCACATTCAGCAGTACGAATGATAGCTCCCATATTATGTGGGTCTTCAACCCCATCCGTTAAGATGAGTAAAGGAACCTCATGTGTCGTTTCTTGTAATACCTCTCCCAATTCTTTAAATTGAACGGCCGATACAAGAGCTATAACCCCTTGATGTGGTACCTCCAAATCGTACTTATTCATCTGTTTAACTGGTGTAGGTCTAACTTCAATTCCTTGAGATTTAGCAAGGCCTACAATATCAGCTAACCCTGTTTTTACCTTATCTTCACTGACCAGAATACGTTGAATAGAACGGCCACTTTTAAGGGCTTCTTTAACCGCATTGCGACCTACAATATAATTATCCATACTACATACCTCGTAGAGTTATAGAAAAGGCTTGCCCCAAGATATGCTGTAAGCGGTCTTCTTGGCGCGTTTCATAAAGAAATCCTAGTACTGCTTCAAAGGCCGTACTACTGCGATATTCTTGAACAGTACTACTTTTAGGCACGTTTACATTACTATTTCTAGCACGGCGTGCAATAGCTTGTTCCTCTTCTGTGAAAGCATCTTCTATTTCTAGCAATACTTTCGCCTGTGATTTAGCACAAATAAATTCAGTAACAATTGTATGCAATACCTGTACCTTTGTGATATTCATTTGCACTACTCGTTCGCGTACATACATGGAGTATACTGCATCGCCGATATAAGCTAGCATAACTGCATCAGCACTTAGGCACTCTTCTATAGTCCGATTACGCAAACGAAGCGGCTCTTCTTCAAGAGCCGTCAGTTTTTTTATCGCTTCATTCTTTAAGAATTGAAATTGTTTAAACTTCACGTTTTTTCCACCGTGCACCTTGAGGGGAGTCCTCAATAGTAATACCAATCTCAGCTAATCGATCGCGAATACAATCAGCTAATGCCCATTGCTTTTGGTCCCGACAAGCTTGACGTACAGAAAGAATAACTTGCATTAATTCTTCGTATTCAGCAGCATTAGCACCCGTATTGCCTTCCCAAGCTTTTTCAAGAACACCAATAACATCTGTCATAAATTTGAAGATTCGTTTCACTTCAGCAATTGCCTCTTGGCAAACAACGCCTTCTCTACTTGTTACAGCTTGATAGTAGATATTAATTTCTTTTGCAAGACCGAACATACTAGAAGTTGCTAGAGCAGTGTTGAAATCATCACTCATAGCATCCTCAAATTCTTCTTCGTATGCTTTCGCTTTTTCTAATAAGCGTTGAGCTTCATCACATGAGCCTGGCTCACATTTTTCAAGGTAAAGAAGGTTTTCAATAGCTGTGCTTAACCGTTCCAAAGATTTATTAGCTTCTTCTAGACGCTCATCAGAGAAATCTAATGGGCTACGGTAATGCGTGCTCAATAAGAAATAACGCAATGCATCAGGACTATATTGTTCTAAAATATCTTTTACCAAGAAGAAATTATTCAAGGACTTAGACATTTTTTCAGAGTTAATAGTGATAAAACCATTGTGCAACCAGTAGCGCACTGCTGGATGTTGACCAGAGCAACCTTCTGATTGAGCAATTTCATTTTCATGATGAGGGAAAATCAAATCGCTACCACCACCGTGGAAGTCAAATTCTGTGCCTAAATATTTTTGGCTCATAGCAGAACATTCAATGTGCCAGCCTGGACGACCATTCCCCCATGGGCTTTCCCAATAAGGTTCACCAGGTTTTGCTGCTTTCCACAAAGCAAAGTCCATAGGATTCTTCTTACGACCATCTACTTCAATACGTGCGCCTGCCTCCATATCGTCTAATGTACGACCAGATAACTCACCGTAATGTTCAAATTTCTCCACACTATAATATACATCGCCATCGAGTTCATAGGCGTAGCCCTTGTCAATCAATGTTTTAATCATAGCAATGATATCATCAATATGCGTAGATACACGTGGATACATATCAGCCCGTTGTACACCTAATGCATCCATTACTTCAAAATAACTATCGATATAACGATTTGCAATGGTATCCCAAGAGACGCCTTCACCATTAGAAGTATTGATGATTTTATCATCCACATCAGTAAAGTTTTGTACATAGGTTACTTTATAGCCTACATGTTTCATATAGCGACGAATTACGTCCCAAGTCACAAAAGGACGAGCATTGCCAATATGAGGATGATTGTATGGTGTGACACCACATACGTACATTTTTGCCTCACCTGGTGTTACAGGATTAAAAACCTCTTTTTGGCGCGTCATAGTATTATAAACAGTAATTTCTCTCATCGTTACCGATGCCTCCAATTTTGTAAAATAAAAAAGACCTCTCATCTCATACAGAGACGATGGTCCGCGGTTCCACTCTGTTAGGTACCAATAGCGATACCCACTCATCGCATAACGGTGCGTCGCCGGACAAACCTACCTATAATCGGAGTGTCAGCTCGTGAATGCATTTCATCTACCTATCCATGAACCCTCCCACCATCGGTTCTCGCTAAAAAGTTAGTTGTAGAGTACTTCTTTCAGTCTCAGCTATTATTATATAATCTATATTTATATATAAAAATATTTTACCAATAAAGCTATAGAATGTCAATATTTACAAGAAAAATCCCCATCTTTCATAGGCAGCTATTCACATATCATACATAGGTATTTTAAATAGCTTAATTAGAAAGATGAGGATATATAATCAGAATATTAAATTACTATTATCATTCATAACAATAGCTTTTATAGCACACAAGTAATAATAATGTCATTACATCAAATCAATTAATATTAAGCATTTTCTAATTTATCTTGATCATCGTGTTTACGGCAAATACCTGCAAAAATAGATCCTGTAAAGTTATGAATGATGGAGAATACTGCACCTGCTACCGCAGCTTGTGGTGTAAAGTGTTTTAGTGCTAAAGATACGGATAATGCAGAATTTTGCATAGCCACTTCGATTTGCATAGCACGACGAGAAGACACATCAATACTGAGAGCTTTACATACAAAGTATGTCACAACATAACCACTCAAATTTTGTACTAAACACGCTACAAAAATAATGAAACCAGTTTCGGCAATTTGCTTTTGGTTAACTGCAGTTACAGCTGCCAAGATAAGCAATACCGCGATAGCTGCAATGGTTGGACATACAGATTTTACAAGTTCAATTTTTGTGCCAATAAAGTAATTCAATACAATCCCCAAAATAATTGGTACTAACACAATTTTTACAATGGATATAAACATTGGCATAAATTGAATTTCAATAGAAGATGTTGCACCAGCATATAATACGACAAATAAAGGCGTTAAAATAGGTGCCAATAATGTGGATACAGTTGTTGCTGATACGGATAAGGGAACATTACCATTTGCAAGGAAGGTCATTACATTAGAAGCAGTACCACCAGGACATGCACCCAACAAGATAAAACCAATCCCAACTTCTGGAGGAAAATTAAATGCTAAGGCTACTAAGAAACCTGCCAATGGCATCCATAAGAATTGGATTACGGATACGAGAATAACCTTCATTGGTTGCTTAAATACATCAATAAAGACTTGAGCCGTTAATGTTAACCCCATCGCAAACATAACAAACTGTAGCATGTAAGCAATATAAGGAGTCATCCAAGAAAATACTGCAGGTAGCATATATGCTAAAACAGCCATCAATAGTACTATCCAGGATAGATAACTATTGAATAAGTGATTAATAGAACGAATAACACTCATAAAAACACTCGCTTTCATAATAAATCAAAATTTAATACGCCGATTATTATAGCATTTCTATAGAATATTAACAACACATACAAAAGGAGTTCACATAACACCTGTTACGTGAACTCCTTTGATTAATTGATCAAATTTATTTTGTTAATGCACCTACATTATCTAAACGATGTAAGCACTTTTCTTTACCAAGTAATGTGACAATATTATTCAAATCTGGACCATGCATTTGACCTGTTAAAGCTACACGAATTGGCATAAATACGAATTTACCTTTTAAAGAGGTTTCTTTCATTACGGCCTTGATTGTTGCTTTTACAACTTCAGGTGTAATTTCATCAAGTTCAGCCAATGCATTCCGGAAAGCGCCGAGAACTGTTGGAGCTGTTTCTTCATTCAATACAGCACGCAATTCTTCTTCATGGCCCTCTTCAAGGAATACTGTTTCGCCCATAAACAAGCCTACATGATCTTTGATTTGAGCACCATAGCTAATATGATCACGGAATGTAGAGCATAATAATGTCAACCAATCAATATCAGCTTGATTCAAGCTATCTGGAGCTAAACCAACCTCTTTCAAATGCGGCAAACAAAGGTGGAATAATTCTTCATCGCTCAAATTCTTCATGTAGTGGAAATTTATATGGTTCAATTTATCAATATCAAACACAGCAGGATTTTTCGCTACCCGATCCATAGAGAAAGCCTGAATTAATTCATCTTGTGTGAAGAATTCTTCTTCACCTTCAGGAGCCCAACCAAGAAGTGCCAAGAAGTTTACAAGTGCTTCTGGCAAGTAGCCTAATTGTTTATATTGTTCAACAGAGGTAGCACCATGACGTTTGGACATTTTCTTGTAATCTTTACCAAGAATCAAAGAAATATGACCAAATGTAGGAATGTCCCACCCAAGCGCTTCGTAAATAGCCATTTGGCGTGGTGTATTAGATAAATGTTCCTCTGCGCGAATAACATGAGTAATGCCCATCATGTGATCGTCCATTACTACCGCAAAGTTATATACAGGAATACCATCGGATTTAACGATAACAAAGTCACCTACACCGTTGGATTCAAAGGATACACGACCACGAACCATATCATCGAAAGTATATGTTTTATTCAAAGGTACACGCAAACGAATTGTAGGTTTACGACCTTCAGCAATGTATTTAGCCTTTGTCTCTTCATCTAAGTGTTCACAATGACCGTTGTATTTTGGTGTTTCCCCACGATCCATTTGATCTTGACGCACCGCATCTAACTCTTCAGGTGTGCAATAACACTCATAAGCTTTACCTTCATCTAATAAACGTTGTGTTACTTCTTTATATAAATCAAGACGTTCTGTTTGACGGTAAGGACCATTATTACCACCTACATCAATGCCTTCATCCCAGTTCATGCCAAGCCATTGTAAGGAAGCTTTAATATTCTCTTCACTTTCACGTGTAGAACGAGCTAAATCTGTATCTTCAATGCGCAATACAAATGTGCCTTTTTCCTTACGTGCTAATAACCAGTTAAATAAAGCAGAACGAGCACCACCAATATGGAATGGACCCGTAGGGCTTGGAGCAAAACGAACTTTCATGGAACTCATGATTAAATCTCTCCTTCATATACAGAAACGACAGCTTGTGCAGCAATGCCTTCGCGGCGACCAATAGCCCCTAGCATTTCATTTGTTGTCGCTTTAATACTAATGCGATCTAATGGTATCTCTAATATAGACTGTAAATTAGACTTCATCATATCGATGTGAGGTTTTAATTTAGGTGTCTCAGAAATAACCATAATATCAATATTATAGGCTTGTAACCCACGTTCTTTCAATAAGAAATTTACTTTTTCTAGTAAAAGCATGCTAGAAATCCCTTTATACTGGTCGTCTTCAGGTGGAAAATAGTATCCAATATCCCGTAAACCAGCGGCACCTAGCATGGCATCCATCAATGCATGAATGAGAACATCTGCATCGGAGTGACCATCAGGGCCAAGGTCAGACTCGATATGAACACCACCTAAGATACAAGGACGTTCTGCTTTTAATTGATGAATATCATAACCAAATCCAACGCGCATACGCTTATCCTCAATTCCTAAATATCGTTTTGCTACTGCAATATCATTAGGTGTGGTCACCTTAATATTACAATAGTCTCCACTTACTATATGTACAGGCTGCCCTAAATGCTCGACGAGGGACACATCATCAGTGCCTAAATATTTTTCATCATAAGCCTTTTGATGGGCCTCTTTAAATAGATCTTTTTGAAAGCCTTGTGGCGTTTGAATTTGGTATAATTCACTGCGTTTTAATGTTTCTATTACAGTATGCTCTGTATCAACTCGTTTAATCGTATCTGTAGCAGGGACACCTACAGTAGCAGCTCCATATTCTATTGTGGCTCTAACAACAGAATCAAATAGTTTCGTTGATGCTAATGGACGCGCTCCATCATGAACTAGCACAATATTACTATCTTCTGATACAGCTTTGAGCCCATATGCCACAGAATCTTGACGTTCTCTTCCACCAAGCACTATCTTTACAGGAATATGCAAATCCAACCCTTGAATATGGTTATACATATATTCTTGTTCGCCTTCAGCTACAACAAGAATAATTTCTTTTAAACCTTCAATCTTTTCTACATTTTGTATGGTACGTTGAATAATAGAATGTCCCCCTAAAGGAATAAATATCTTATTTTCTTTGTATCCCATACGGCGACCAGCACCTGCAGCGAGAACGATACAACTAATTGCCTTGCCCATTTTGTCCTCCATCTACACGAGCAAAAATCATCCGTCCTGCACTCGTTTGTAATATGGATGTAACCATAACCTCTACATTTTGACCAACATAAGGCTTACCATCCTCTACGACAATCATCGTGCCATCGTCGAGATAAGCCACACCTTGGTGTACTTCCTTACCTTCTTTCATGACTTGAACGCGAATCCATTCTCCAGCGATTAGAGCAGGTTTTAATACATTTGCCAATTCATTGAGATTAAGCACTTCAATACCTTGTACACGAGCCACCTTATTCAAGTTAAAGTCATTAGTCATCAATTTCCATTGCTTATCTAAAGCAAGTCGCATAAGTTTTGAATCAACCTCTACAAGATCATCATAATCATCTTCAACAACTTCTATAGCTACCTTATTGGCATCTTGCATATCCTTCAAAATATCAAGGCCACGTCGGCCACGGTTGCGTTTCGTAGCATCCGCAGAATCAGAAATTACCTGTAACTCATTTAATACAAATAGTGGCACCATAAGAGGGCCTTCAATGAAGCCCGTAGCACATAGTTCTTTGATACGACCGTCAATGATAACTGAAGTATCTAGTAATTTTGGCGTACCAGAGGATTTATCTAATTTATGAGTTGAAAACATTTTAAAACGACTTGTTTTTTTAGTGCTATCTCCTCCCCATTGTTGTACGTAATTATTGTACATTTCGGGGCCTTTACGAGCCATGATTTTAAGTCCACTATATCCAAAAATAGCACTCAAAATTATAGGAATATAAGGTCCTATAATAGGTACTTGATTGAATGCAACACCAATTAGATTTGCAATAATAAGGCCGAATAATAAACCGATGGTGCCTGCAATCAACTCTTGATTTGGAATATGAGTAAGAATACGCTCTAATCTTTTAGCAATTACTAAACCTTGTTTCAGAATAAATGATGAAATCAGATAACCAATAACAAGGCCTAATAGAGTACCTACGATTAATACTGCAATACGTGCAATTGTTAACGACATGTCCCCAAAAGATTCAAATTGAGAAACCAAATATGGGTCAATAATAGGTGCTAAGCTATCCATTCCCACGTAGGCGGCTGTACCTACTAAAATGGCTATTACATAGCGTAAAATCCGATAAATCATGAAATCACCTCCTAATTATGAAAATACGAGTTGCATCGCCTCTTGTATAGATTTGACGCCTCTAATTTTGATAGAACTATCATTGTCCTTGATTTGTTTATAGTTGCCTTCAGGAATAATAAACTTTTTAAAGCCTAATTTCTTGGCTTCATTTATACGCTGTTCAATGCGAGGAATACTGCGAACATTACCAGTTAAGCCTACTTCACCTAAAATTACCATATCTGTTGGAACGATTCGATTTTTCAGATTTGACACAATGGCAACCGCCATAGATAAATCACAAGCAGGTTCATTTACCTTGAGACCACCGATGACATTTACATACACGTCTTTATTGCCTAATGTAAAGCCACAGCGTTTTTCTAAGACTGCTAATAATACAATTAATCGGTTAAGATCATAACCAATCGCCGTACGTCTAGGCATACCAAAGGCCGTAGTAACGACCAAGCTTTGTACCTCTACTAAGATGGGCCGAACCCCTTCAAGGTAAATCATAACAGCACTGCCACTTTCTTCATCGGAACGCTCTGCCAAGAGAGAAGCAGATGGATTGGACAATTCCTGTAACCCTTCCTCTACCATGGCAAAAATGCCTGTTTCTGATGTAGAACCAAAACGGTTTTTAATGGACCGTAATATACGGAATTGATAAGAACGCTCCCCTTCAAAGTAAAGCACTACATCTACCATATGCTCTAACATACGAGGCCCTGCAATATTGCCTTCCTTTGTTACATGGCCAATGATTACAGTAGGTATATTTCGTTCTTTACAGAAGCGAAGTAGGCGAGATGTGCATTCACGAACTTGACTAACACTGCCTGGCGCAGCATCTATATCTCCAGTATACATAGTTTGTATAGAGTCAATGACTAGTAAGGAAGGAGTCATTGCTTCAGCTTGCTCCAATATATGATCTAGATCAGTATCTGCAATAACTTGTAACCGTTCACTATTAATATGCAGTCGTTCTGCTCGAAGTTTAAGTTGTAACTGAGACTCTTCACCAGATGCATAAAGAACTGCTCCTACTGTATCGGCTACCTTCTGGGATACTTGTAGTAACAGAGTAGATTTACCAATACCAGGATCACCACCTAAAAGCATTAGAGCACCAGGCACTATGCCCCCACCTAATACACGGTCAATTTCACCAAAGGTTGTAGATACGCGTGCAATAGAAGAAATTTCGATATCTGGCAAGGCGGTAGGCTTCGCCGTTTGATTTCCAACACCTCGAGAAGGTGTTCGACTATGTTTAGTTTCTTTAATTATTTCTTCAACTAATGTATTCCATTCTCCACATTGTGGACAACGGCCCATCCACTTAGAGGATTCAGCCCCACAATTTTGACAAAAGAATACAGATTTTGCTTTTGCCATAACACCTCAATACATTTAAAAAGAAAGGTCATGAATGATAACCATTCATGACCTTTTATGCATAATTTTACTACATGGTTAACTATCATCATTTTATAGTATACCATTTAACTTATATTTTTTATATGAAAGGTAGTCATCAACTGTATAATTTGTATTTTTATCATATTGATACAACAAGATCGTTATCCTTTGCATCTGCTTTAATAATTTTACCTTCTTTTGCATCTCCTTTCAAAATAAGATCGGACACTGGGTCCTCAATTAAACGTTGAATAGCACGTTTTAATGGTCGAGCCCCCATTGTGAAATCAGAGCCCTCCTTAACAAGTAAATGCATAGCCTCAGGAGAGATTTCTAATTGTAAATCACGCGCTTCAAGGCGTTTTGTAACATCACTCATCAAGATAGTTACAATTTCTTTTAAGTCCTCTTCTGTTAATGGATGGAATACAATCATTTCATCAATACGGTTTAAAAACTCAGGTCTAAAATGACGTTTCACCGCATCCATTACTGACTTCTTAGCCTCTTTAAACTCAATTTCTTTATTTTCATCTACATTGAAATCAGATTTTTTAGCCGCTAAGAAACCAAGTTCTGGAGAGTTTTTATGTAAAGCTTTAGCACCTAAGTTACTTGTCATAATAATAACTGTATTTCTGAAATCTACAGTTCTTCCTTGACTATCAGTAAGACGACCATCATCAAGAACTTGTAACAAAATATTAAAGAAATCTGCATGTGCCTTTTCCACTTCATCGAGGAGGATAACGCTATATGGTTTGCGACGTACCGCATCTGTTAATTGTCCACCTTCTTCATAGCCTACGTAACCTGGAGGGGCACCGACTAAGCGAGACACATTATGTTTTTCCATATATTCAGACATATCAAGTCGAATCATAGCAGATTCATCGCCGAACAAGGAGGATGCAAGCGCTCTTGCTAGCTCAGTTTTCCCTACACCAGTTGGCCCAAGGAACAAGAATGAACCAATAGGCCGTTTTGGGTCTTTTAATCCAGCCCTTGCACGGCGTACAGCTTTAGCTACAGCAGTAACAGCCTCATCTTGACCTACTACGCGTTTATGAAGTTCTTCTTCCAAATGTAGTAAGGTTGCAGACTCTTCTTCTGCAATTTTAGCCACTGGAATGCCTGTCCATTGCGCTACTACAGCAGCTATGTCTTCCTCTGTTACTATTAACTTTTGATCGCTTTTTTCTTTAGCAATAGATTTTTTATCACCAATTTCTTTTAATAGTAATTGTTCTTCATCGCGAAGCTTTGCAGCCTTTTCGAAATCTTGAGACGTAACCGCAGCTTCTTTTTCTTTCTTAACTGTATTGAGGCGATCCTCTAATGCTTTAACATCAGGTGCTGAAGAAAATACTTTCATACGAACCTTAGATGCAGCTTCATCGACTACATCGATAGCCTTATCAGGTAAGAATCGATCTGTAATATATCGGCTAGATAAAGACACAGCTGCTGTTAATGCCTCATCTGTAATCTTAGCCTTATGGAAAGCTTCATACCGATCTCTTAATCCCTTTAAAATTTCAAGAGCATCCTCTTCGTTAGGCTCTCCTACTTGAACGGGTTGAAAACGACGCTCTAAAGCAGCATCTTTTTCTATATATTTCTTATATTCATCAAGTGTTGTGGCACCGATAACTTGGAATTCACCTCGTGCCAAAGCAGGCTTTAAGATATTAGCTGCATCCATAGCGCCTTCAGTAGCACCTGCCCCAACCAATGTATGAATTTCATCTATAAAGATAATCATATCATCATGTTGTTGTACTTCATCAATGGCTTTTTTCAACCGTTCTTCAAATTCACCACGGTACTTGGCACCCGCTAACATAGAACCAATACTAAGAGAAATAATGCGTTTATTACGTAAAATCTCCGGTACATTATCAGTCACAATACGCTGTGCCAAGCCTTCGGCAATAGCTGTTTTACCTACACCTGGTTCACCAATAAGAACAGGATTATTTTTAGTTCTACGGCTGAGAATTTGAATGACTCGTTGAATCTCCGTATCGCGGCCAATAACAGGATCAATCTTACCTTGTTTAGCAGACTCATTAAGATCAGTTGCAAAATCTGACAGCTCACCTAAATCATTATTGCTATTTATTCCCTCTTGACCACCATTATTGCTACCTTTATTCGAGCCAAGAATACTACGAATTGCTTCTACTACATCATTACTACGTATATTCATAGCTCGTAAAATAGCAACTGCAACACCGCTACCATCGCTAAGTAGGCCCAATAGAATATGCTCAGTACCAACGTAATTGTGATTCATTTGATTTGCTACTTGAATGGCAAGCTCAAGTACATGTTTAACGCGAGGTGTCATATATATTGACGTTGCCTTTTTATTACCACGTCCTACATGTTCTTCTACAGCTTCAAAAATATCTTCTGTAACAAGGCCAAGCTCTTCTAAAGCTTTAGCTGCTACACCATTTTTAACCTTTGTAAGGCCAATGAGTACGTGTTCAGTACCAACATAGTCATGTCCTAACTCCAAAGCAGCCTCTTGAGCTAACGAAAGAACACGCTGTGCATCGTCTGTAAACCGTTGCATCATAATATCACCTCATCTATCTATGTAAATTGTAATTATTTCTTTTCAAATATATATAAACAATGGTGAAATAACCATTGGAATATCAAAAATATTATTAAACTCTATTAATCTATTATGCTATCTAGTATTAATATTTACTATTTTTTACAAATCTCTTAACGGTAAACTAAGAAAATTATATAAATCAATCTATACAAAATAAATAATCATGCATTAATTATTTATGTATTTATATTAATTTGAAAGTTTTTGACGTATCACCTTTGCACGATAGCTGTCGCGATCGGTATCTGTCAAATTTTCACTACCTAAGTATTTAGAGAGGAAGTTTGGTCTAGTTATAGCAACAAGCTCATTAAAAGTATCTTTACCCCAGAATGGTAATATTTCTAAATCTACACCTAATTGAATGTCGCTAAGCTTACTAAGTGCCTCTTTACCGCTTACACGTCGTGCATATTGTAAAATTCCATAGGATCGCCAAAGTATATCTTCCAAACCTTCTTTATCGTTGTGTAATAAAGATTGCCGAGACTTTCGTTCTTCTGCAATAATTCCTTCTACGATTTTAATCAATTGCTCAATAGTTGCTTCTTCACTAATACCCATCGTTCGTTGATTAGAAATCTGGTAAATACAACCTAAAGCTTCGGAACCTTCCCCATACAACCCTCGTACAGAGTAACCTAGTTGTATTATGTTACGAATGAGTCTCGTAATACGACCAGATAACGTCAATGCGGGTAAATGTAACATAACAGAGGCCCGTAAACCTGTACCCACATTAGTGGGGCAAGCAGTTAAATAACCAAATCGCTCATCAAAGGCATAAGGGTATTTTGCTTCGATAGCTTTATCAATTTGAACCGCATGATTATAAGCTTGTTGCAATTTAAGTCCTGGAGCCATAGATTGAATACGTAAATGATCTTCTTCATTTACCATAATTGCGATAGAAGCATCATCAGATACGATCAAATTACGATACGGTAATTGTTCCTCTAAAGCAGGACTCATTAAATGCTTTTCAACTAAGACAGCACGTTCACATTGACTTAATTGCTCAAGGCTAATATTTGTATATTGGTGCTCATCAGCCTTTTTTAATATTGGCAATAGGCCTCGAGAGATTGTATTCACTTTTTCTAAGGAAACTGTATCTTCACGATTCGTAAACAATATATCATCAAAATTTCTCGCCAATCGTATACGGCTTGAAATTACAATGTGGTCTGTCGCCTCTGTATCCTGACACAGCCACTGACTTAGCGGAGAGTCCAATATAGTATCTAACATAAGAACCTCCTATTCGTTATCACCATCAATGATAACTTCTAGATTTTTAATTTTATCTCTCAAAATTGCAGCTTCTTCAAAGTTTTCAGCTTGAATAGCTGTATCTAATTGACGGCGCAATTGCTTTACTTCATACTTTGCTTTAAAAACATTAGTACCACGACTAGGTATAGTCCCTTCATACTCAGAACTACCTTGTATTCGTTCTAATAATGGATTTATTTCACTATTAAAAGTCTCATAACATTGACCACAGCCAAACTTACCTACCCGATTGAATTCATCATAAGTAATACCACACTGAGGGCATCTCTTAGATTGATGAGCTTTTAATAAGTTATCTGGATACACCATATTCTTAAAAAAATCATTAGTAAAAAAGTTATTATCCCACATATCATTCATAAAAGAACTATAAGGAGATAATTTCCCAGCTTGTTGTAACTCGGTGGCACAAGTACTGCAAAGATGTTGCTCAGTCTTTTGATTATTTATGATATTAGTCATATGGATAGTAGCTTCATTTTTATGGCAATGATCACATAACACAAATCATCACTCCTTCCGCAAAGTGTCCACCATTGATGCATATAATTGACGAACAGCATCATTACGTTCTTCTACGTCTACATTTTCAATTAATGTAGCAAAAGAATTATGCATCAATTGAGCTTCACGACGGGTAATCTTTTCAGATTGTAATAATTGAAATAATGATTGATCTACATCTCGCATATCAATTAATCGTTCTACCGTATTTGGACCTTCATAAATCCGATAAGTTGTAACAGCAGGTAAAGAATCTGAACTTTCTGGGTTAATTTTTTTGATTCGAATATATCCACCCAAGCCACGTCTTGACTCAACATCGAAACCGCGCTCATTAGAAAAACGCGTACTTAATACGTAACTAATTTGGGATGGCGCACAATCTAATTCATCAGCCAATTCATTACGCTTTAAAATTAGCTTTTCTTGTTCTTCACGCATACGGTCTAATATAAATTTTTCTATTTTATCAGCTATCATACTCATAAAAAACACCCCTTTAAAGTTTATTTACTATAGTTTTGACTATTTGTTCTTTAGCATAATTCTATTATATTTGACTTTTTGACTTTAGTCAATATAAAAGTCAAATTTCATAAAAATAACGTTTGACTTTTAATGTATTCTCATATAATTGGACTTAATCCTTAAATCTATGTATAATAAATGAGATATTATTTTCTGAAGGAAGGTGTTGTTATGGCAGAAGCATTAGGACAAGAACTGTTAATTGATTTATATTCCTGCGATGAAGACGCAATTTCATCCGCTACAGCTGTACAAGAAAGTGTAGCAACCGCATTTGACTTAGCTGAACTTGATGTTGATGAAATCAGTTGTCAGGTTATGGATGAGGAAATCGCCCTCCTTTCTGTCGCACCAGGTTTTCACTTTACATTGCACACATATCCTGCACTTGGTTATGTAGCAGTTGATTTATATTCCTTCGAGCAAACATTACCGCTTACATTAATTATGAAAGCCTTACGTAAATCTTTTAGAGCTGAAAAAGTAAAGGCAACAAGTGTGCAACGTGGCGACTTTGGTAACGAACGTGATATGAAGCCACGTCGAAAAACTAAGATTACTACACTTGGTCGTGTTTCTCGTACACGTATCCAACTCAAACAAACAGGGGGCAAGTTGAAAAAACAAAGTGCTAAGGTTATCAAAACATTAGCTAAAAAGAGTGGCCTAAAAAAATAACATAAAATGAAGATGCAAAAAAGCTAGAGGATTTCCTCTAGCTTTTAATTTTGGTTGATATGTAATTCTATTTATATAGCTTATCTACGAACCATCATTTCTTCAAGATTGAGAACATCAGCAATCTCATCAACATCATCACAGATATATTCGGCATCCGCTTCTTTTAACTCAGATTCCGTACCGTAACCATAGGTAACACCGATGGAGATACAGCCAAGTTCATTAGCTGCTTCTACATCGTACTTACGATCTCCAACCATGAATGTCAATCGACGACCATTTTCATCAGTTAATGGGTTGCCACATAGCGTGAGAGCTTTTTCAAGAATTTCTTTTTTGTGTAACAATCCCGCTTCGTAATTAGCACCAACAATAACATCAAAGTATGGTGTCAATTCAAAGTGATCAAGAATATCTTTAGCATAATGTTCTGGTTTTGCAGTAGCTACAGCTATAGTATATTGTTCAGTTTTGCATTTAGCCAATAAGTCTACAATATTCGGATATACTTTATTTTCAAATTTACCGATGGTACCATAACGTTCACGGAATTTAAAGTATGTTTCTTCCGCTTGCTCAAAGGTCAAACCACAATGTTCTTGGAAAGCATCCACCAATGGTGGTCCTAAGAACAATTGTAATGTTTCTTCATCAGGTACAGTATAACCGAAATGTTCCAATGCAAATTTAATGCTTTTAAGAATACCTTCTTGAGAGTCAGTTAAGGTTCCATCTAAATCAAATAATATCGTTTTCTTCATATTATTTCTTTAAAGCCTCTTTCAATGTATGCCATGCAAGAACTGCACATTTTACACGTGCTGGCATGTTAGAAATATTTTGTAGAGCCATAGCATCTTCTAATTCTTCTAACTCATTTTCATCGGTAATCTCTTTTTTAATCATACCCAAGAAAATTTCTACTAAACGAAGCGCTTCCTCAACAGATTTGCCCTTAATGATATCAATCATCATAGATGCAGATGCTTGGCTAATAGCACAGCCAGAACCTGTATATGCAGCATCTTTAATGATACCATCTACTACATTGAGTTGTAATGTTAGATCATCACCACAACTAGGGTTATGTCCATGTTCAGAATTTGTAAATTCAGATAATTCATGCTTATTACGTTTATCTTGGTTATGTTCCAAAATAAGTTCCGTATATAATTGATCCATTTCCATTAGTGGTAATTCTCCTAATCTTTAAAACCCATTACTGAACGAACAGTCTTTAATACTTCAAGGAATGCGTCTAAATCTTCCTTGCGAGTGTATAAGTACATACTTAAACGAGTAGATGCAGATACATTGTAGAACGCACCTAATGGTTGTGCACAATGGTGACCGGAACGAACGCAGATTCCCTTAGAATCCAAAATTGTAGCTACGTCATGAGGATGTACATCATCTACAGTGAATGCAATAACGCCATGTTTTTCCTTAGGATTTTGAGAACCAATAACATGGACATGTGGCAATTCAACAATCTTAGGAAGAATATAAGCTACTAACTCCTCTTCATAGGCTTCTATAGCATCCATTCCAAAGGATTCCAAATAATCAATAGCTGCATGCAAGGAAACGGCACCATCAGCATTTGGAGTACCTGCCTCAAACTTATATGGAAGCTCATTGAATGTAGCAGTTTGCTCTTTTACATACTCAATCATATCGCCACCCAATAGGAATGGAGGCATAGTTTCTAATAAATCACGTTTACCGTATAGTACACCAATCCCTTGAGATGCACACATTTTATGTCCAGAGAATACGAAGAAATCGCAATCCAATGCTTGTACGTCAATTTTTTTATGAGGTGTAGATTGAGCACCGTCTAGAACAACAATAGCACCTACAGAGTGAGCCTTCTCAGTTAATTCTTTTACTGGGAATTCCATACCAAGCACGTTACTAACATGAGCGAAAGCAACAATTTTAGTCTTTTCATCAATTTTATTGATTTCACCATCTTTTAAGTGCCCATGTTCATCAAGATACATGTATTCTAAGGTTGCCCCCGTCTGTTCTGCCACATATTGCCATGTTACAAGATTCGCATGATGTTCAGCAACAGTAATGACAATCTTGTCACCTTTTTTCACATTATGAAGGCCATAGCTGTGGGCAATCAAGTTCATTGACTCCGTACTATTACGTGTAAATATAACCTCTTCTCGTTCGCGAGCATTGATAAATTCAACTACGCGATCCCGTGCATTTTCATAGTCTTCAGATGCTTCAATGGCTAAAATATGAGAACCACGATGTGGGTTACCATTACGTTGTGTCATATGTTCCACAACACGGTCAATTACGGACTGTGGAATTTGAGCAGTAGCACCGCTATCTAAATAGATAACACGATGCCCATTATGCTCTTTATGTAATATAGGAAAGTCTTTGTATGCTTCTGCAATTGGTCTCATAAAAACGCCTCTTTAAATTTTATTACGTACAGCTGCTAACGCTGCTTCTTCAATCGTTTCATCACCAATGCGATCAATAATAGGTCGAATCATAGATTCAACAATGATATGTTTTGCCTCTACCTCACTAAAGCCACGGCTCATGATATAGAACAATTTATTATGATCAATTTGGCCTGCACTTGCTGCATGATTACCAACTACATTATCTTCTTTACACAATAAAAGTGGTAACGAAACAGATTTTACAGTTGGATCTAACAATAAGCAAGTATCTTCTTCTGCACCTTCAGAAGCTGTTGCTCCATTAAGGAAATCAAGGGTCCCTCTGAAGGATTTTTTAGAATTGCCACTAAGAGCACCTAAGGTATGAATATCACTAAATGATTTTTTACCACCATGACTCATAACCATAGAAATATCAAATTTTTGCTCTTTATTACCAAGATAAGCAATGTCATGAACCATACGGGATTCTTGACCTACTAAATCATGATAGTAATTCAAGATGTTTTCACTGCCACCAATTTCAATATTGATGTATTCTACATCTGCTTTTTCTTCTAATTTAGTGTATCGATGCTCGATATGTTGTACATGTTCAGGCAAAAGATTTACCTTTTTTACTACAACCTTACCAGCTTCTTTCACATCGTATTCGTTTAAATAGCTAACATTTGTCAATGCATCGCCAGAACCAGTTACATAGAATTGTACTTCTAGCTCAGCACCTTCACCAACGATAAATTGGAAACGGTTTGCCACACGAGCATTAGCATCAATGCGGATGCCTACAACTTCTTTCGCCTTAGGAGGCACATTGATAGCATAGCCTTCCGCTTTTTCAACTAATACATGAACAGCTTCTTTATTAGCACCTTCATAATTACCATCTAGTAATGCTGTACCAACAGGTAATGGTGAAAGTATATCTTTATTAGCTTCCACAGCGATGGATTGTACCGCTGTATCTTCTCCAGCTAGAGAGCTTACAGTATGATTAACGCGCAACCATCTGAATGTCGGTCTAGGGAGTTCATTAAATAGTAATTCGCTCATAATTCCTCCTTAACCGATAGAACCTTCTAATTCAAGATTGATTAGATTGTTCATTTCTACTGCATATTCAAGTGGCAATTCTTTAGAGATTGGCTCTACGAAGCCACGAACTAGCATCGCACGAGCTTCTTCTTCGCTAATACCACGAGTCATAAGATAGAAAATTGCTTCGTCGGAAATACGACCGATTTTAGCTTCATGACCTAAATCCACGTTGTCATTTTCTACGATAATAGCTGGAATTGTATCAGATTGAGACTCAGCATCAAGCATCAAGGATTCACAAGAAACTGTTGCTTTGGAATGTTCAGCTTTAGGGCCAATCTTCAAAAGGCCACGATAAATTGCAGCGCCACCGGATTTAGAAATGGATTTAGAGTTTACATTACTTGTTGTATATGGTGCATTATGTACCACTTTACAACCTGTATCAAGGAATTGTCCTTCACCTGCGAATGTTACACCTGTAAATTCAGCATGTGCACCTTCACCGTTGAGAATACTCATTGGGTACAAACAAGAAACTTTGGAGCCAAAGGAACCAGATACCCACTCAATTGTACCATTTTTACCTACTACACAACGTTTTGTGTTAAGATTGTACATGTTTTTAGACCAGTTTTCAATTGTAGAATAACGCAATGTAGCATTATCTTTAACGAACAGTTCAACAGCGCCTGCATGAAGGTTAGACACATCATACTTAGGAGCAGAACAACCTTCGATAAAGTGCAATTTAGCCCCTTCTTCTACGATAATCATCGTATGTTCGAACTGACCAGCACCTGGTGCATTCAAACGGAAGTAAGATTGCAATGGAATCTCTACTTGTACACCTGCAGGAACGTATACGAAGGAACCACCAGACCAAACGGCACCGTGAAGAGCAGCCCATTTATGGTCTGTAGGTGGAATTAATGTCATCCAGTATTTTTTTACGATTTCTTCATGTTCATGTAAAGCTGTTTCGATATCAGTATAGATAACACCTTGCTTAACAAGATCTTCTTGAATACTGTGGTAAACAACTTCAGAATCATATTGAGCACCAACACCAGCTAGAGATGTTTTTTCCGCTTCTGGAATACCTAAGCGGTCAAAAGTACTTTTAATTTCTTCTGGAACTTCATCCCAGTTTTCTTTCATATCTACTTTAGGCTTAACATATGTATGAATATTTGCCATATCTAAGCCCGAGATATCAGGAATCCAATTCGGAATGCCCATGCGATTATAGATTTCCAAAGACTTTAAGCGGAAATCGAGCATCCATTCTGGTTCATTTTTATTAGACCAAATCTCACGGATAATATCTTCTGTTAAACCGGCATCAGAGATATAAGAATATTCAAATTCGTTCTTTATATCATAGACGCCACGGTCCATATCCGCGACTTGGGTTTTCTTTCTTTCTTCCATTATGCCTCCTATGCTAATGCTTTGTATGCGTCATAACCTTTTTCTTCGATTTCACGTACAAGAGAAGCATCACCAGTTTTAACAATCTTGCCATTGATCAACACATGAACATAGTCTGGTTTTAGTTTTTGCAAGATTTGGTTATGATGAGTAATGATTAATACAGCATTTTCTTCGTTATGGAAACGTTGTACACCTTCAGATACGATACGAACCGCATCTACGTCAAGGCCAGAATCAGTTTCATCAAGAATAGCCAATTTAGGATTTAAAATGGACATTTGAAGAATTTCATTCTTCTTGCGTTCACCACCAGAGAAGCCTTCATTTACATAACGTTGCGCATAAGATAAATCAAAAGACAATTCATCCATTTTTTCTTTCAATTCTTTTTTGAAAGATAATGCACGTACATTTTCACCAGTAATTGTGGATTTAGCTGTACGAATGAAGTTTTCTACAGTAATACCAGGAATAGAAATTGGATTTTGGAAGGACATAAAAATACCCGCTTTTGCACGATCGTTTACTGCATCTTCCGTAATATCCTTACCATCAAAAATGATAGAACCACTATCTACTGTATATGTAGAGTTACCCATGATTGCATTAGCAAGTGTAGATTTACCAGCACCATTTGTCCCCATCACAACATGAATTTCACCTTTATTAATTGTTAAATCAATACCTTTCAAGATTTGTTTCTCTTCAACAGATACCTTTAAATCTTTTATCTGAAGTAATTCAGCCAAAATGTTCACTCCTTTTATTTGTATGTAACCATAAGAAACATACACTCATTATATATAAAACGTATATACTGCCACATATAAAAAGGCGGTACGCACTAACGTGAATACCGCCGTAATTCTCGCCAACTTAGCAAGTATGTGCATAACAATCTACACTCATTATACATTCTTATCTAAATGATAGCAAGATATTCCTACTAAAATATACAGGAATTAAAAGAATATCAAGTATTACATATATTGATAGGTTTTTATTAATATTAATTCTCATCCTATTCGATTCTCAATATTAAATTATAGATTTGAAAAATCAAGAGTTCCAAATAAATCATCATATGTTTCAGCACGACGAATTTGTGTAACAGAGCCATCTTTATGTAGCAATAACTCTGCAGAACGTAATTTACCATTATAATTGAAACCCATAGAATGTCCATGTGCACCAGCATCGTGAATGACGACACGATCTCCAATATCAATTTTTGGCAGCTCTCGTTGAATAGCAAATTTATCATTATTTTCACATAAGGAGCCTGTTACATCATATACATGATCCTTGGGAGCATTTTCTTTCCCCATTACGGTAATGTGATGATAAGAGCCATACAACGCCGGACGCATAAGATTTGCCATACAAGCATCTAAACCGATGTAATGACGATAAATATCTTTTTTATGAATAGCAGTAGAAACAAGATAACCAAATGGACCTGTTACCATACGCCCACATTCATAAGCCAATGCTACATCATTAAGTCCATTAGCTACTAAAATTCGATTATACGCTTCTTCTACACCCTTGCTTAATACGCGGAAGTCTACTGGTGTTTGTTCTGGTTTATAAGCTACACCTACACCTCCACCTAAATCAATAAATTCAACAGTGATACCAAGTTCTTTTTTAATATCTACAGCAAGATTAAAGCAAAGCTCTGCTGTACCAACTAAACCGTCAATATCAAGTTCGTTAGAAACAACCATTGTATGAATACCAAAGTGTTTTACACCTTTAGCTTGTAATTGTTTGTACGCTTCAAATATTTGTTCGCGTGTCATACCATATTTAGCTTCTTCAGGAAGGCCAATAATTGTATTGCCCCCTTCTTTTAAAGAACCCGGATTATAACGCACGCAAAATGTATCTGGCAAAGAGCCATGATTTTTTTCTAAATATTCGATATGTGTAATATCATCAAGATTGATGATTGCACCCATTTCAAGTGCCTTTTTATACTCCACATATGGTGTATCATTAGATGTGAACATAATATCATGGCCCGTAATACCCACTTTTTCACATAAAAGTAGTTCCGCTAAGGAAGAACAGTCTGCGCCAACCCCAAGCTTTTGTAACAAACGCATGATATACGGATTTGGAGTTGCTTTAACTGCAAAATATTGCTTAAATCCCTTATTCCAAGAGAATGCATTGATGAAAGATTTCATATTCTCAATAATTCCTTCTTCATCATAAATATGGAATGGAGTTGGATACTGAGCAATAATATTTTCTAATTGTTCTGACGTGAATGGAACTGTTTTTTTGTTCATGATAACCTTTCTACATAAATAAAAGACTCATCAGCCGATGAGTCTTTTATTCTAATTTCCTAATTATTTAAATAAAGCTTTATCTAAACTAAAGCGACCAGCACCAGCAAAGAATAACATAAGTGCACCAAAGCCTAATTGAGATGGGTAGTCCCAGCTAAAGAAACTACCATTCAAACTCACAATAGTCGCAGTTGCTAAAGTACCTACAACTAGAATAGCACCAATACGTGTAAATAATCCTACTGCAATGAGAATACCACCAATCATTTCTGCAAGTGCTGCCATAGTGCCTAGCATCTCATAACCACCGGATACGCCTAAAGGTGCTAACATAGTCCCTACTTTGTAGAGCCCTTCAGCTCCGCTAAGCCATTTTAAATAACCATGATAAAACATGGAAATACCCAATGCAAGGCGATAAATCAATAAGCCAAAGTTTACATAATTAGGTTTACTTTTAAAAATAAAGTTCAACATAGTGATCCTTCTTTCAATTCAAATATAACAAATCGAATAAATTCGATACATTAATTATACTATTAGAGAATAACTATGTCAATAAGACTCACTATTAAATTCTATAGAATTATATCATACATTGTATACAAAATCAATTTTATCGATGTAATCAACATAATCTAGTCACTTTAAATCTGGTCAGCTTGAATATAATAATATCTTATTTAAAATATTACACCCTTACAATAGATTAATTTATCAGTAAAAAATAATCCTAATGAATATGAAAAATGTAATTCACAATTCATTAGGATTATTATGTTTCTTATAAAATTAATTCTAAGCAGCTGATTACATCATACCGCCCATACCCCCCATTGGAGGCATTGCAGGAACTGTTGCATTTTCATCTACCTTATCAGCTACGATTGTTTCAGTAGTTAATACAAGAGATGCGATAGATGCGGCATTTTGAAGGGCAGAACGAGTAACTTTTGCAGGATCAACAATACCAGCTTTAACCATATCTATGTATTCTTCAGTCAAGGCATTGAAACCTACACCAGCTTCAGTATTTTTAACTTTTTCTACTACTACAGAACCTTCGAGACCAGCGTTGTATGCGATTTGACGAAGTGGTTCTTCTACAGCGCGTTTTACAAGGTTAATACCAGTTTGAACGTCACCAGTAGCTTCCAATGTATTCAATGCAGGGATGATATCGATGAATGTAGTACCACCACCAGCTACAATACCTTCTTCAACAGCTGCACGAGTTGCATTCAATGCATCTTCAATGCGAAGTTTCTTATCTTTCATTTCAACTTCTGTAGCAGCACCTACTTCGATAACTGCAACACCACCGGACAATTTAGCTAGACGTTCTTGTAATTTTTCACGGTCGAAATCAGAAGATGTTTCTTCAACTTGTGCACGGATTTGGTTAACGCGTTTAGCAATTACATCTTTATCACCTGCGCCATCGATGATTGTAGTTTCATCTTTAGTGATGCGAACTTGACGAGCTGTACCAAGATCTTCAAGCTCTACAGAATCAAGCTTACGACCCATATCTTCAGTAATAACAGTACCGCCTGTTAAGATAGCGATATCTTCAAGCATAGCTTTACGACGATCACCAAAGCCAGGAGCTTTAACGGCTACAGCTTTGAATGTACCACGCAAACGGTTTACTACTAATGTAGCCAATGCTTCCCCTTCTACATCTTCAGCGATAATAAGAAGTTCTTTGCCTACTTTTACTACTTTTTCAAGTGTTGGCAACATATCTGCGATGGCACTGATTTTACGATCAGTGATCAAGATATATGGGTTATCCATAACGGCTTCCATACGATCAGGGTCAGTTACCATATAAGGGGAAATGTAACCACGATCAAATTGCATACCTTCTACTACATTTAATGCAGTTTGCAAACCTTTGGATTCTTCAACAGTAATAACACCGTCATTACCAACCTTTTCCATAGCTTCAGCAATCAAACCACCGATTTCTTCGTCAGCAGCGGATACGCTTGCAACTTGAGCAATTTCAGCTTTACCAGAAACTTTGATAGAGCGTTTTTTAATTTCTTCAACCAAAGTTTTTACTGCTGTTTCAATGCCTTTTTTCAAAATCATTGGGTTCGCACCGGCTGCTACATTGCGCATACCTTCTTGAATCATAGCTTGCGCCAATACTGTTGCGGTAGTAGTACCATCACCTGCTACGTCGTTAGTTTTAGTAGCAACTTCTTTTACTAATTGAGCACCCATGTTTTCAAATGGATCTGGAAGTTCAATATCGCGAGCAATGGTTACACCATCATTTGTAATTGTTGGGGAACCAAATTTTTTATCCAAAACAACATTACGACCTTTTGGACCTAATGTAACTTTTACAGCATTTGCTAATTGATCGACGCCACGACCTAAAGCGCGACGAGCTTCTTCATTAAACAAGATTTCTTTTGCCATATGTATTACCTCCTAAATAGTAACACTATCCAATGTAACGAAATATATGTGCCCTTAGGCAATATAGAATGTATCATCAGTTTTTATAGTCATGTAGACTATAAATCAGCGATTATAATACTGCTAAAATATCGCGTTCGCTAATAATCAAATGAGTAGCGCCATCGATTTCTAATTCGCTACCAGCATATTTTGCAAACATAACAGTGTCGCCAACTTTAACTTCTGGAGCTACACGTTGACCATTGTCATATACTTTACCAGCACCTACAGCTACAACTACACCTTCTTGAGGCTTTTCTTTAGCTGTATCAGGAAGGAAGATACCACTTTTAGTTTTTTCTTCTTTTGCTTCTAGACGGATAAGAACGCGGTCAGCTAATGGTTTTAACATATAATGTCACTCCTTTTTACTAGTTAATCTCCATAATTTATTAGCACTCTAACTCATTGAGTGCTAATCACAACTATTATTATAACCGAAGTTAAAATAATTGCAAGTACTAATTTTGATTTTTTGACTTTTTAGATATTATTTGACTTATTAGACTGTTTAATGATGAGATTACATGTTTCTATAATAGATATTTGTTTATTCATACTTAAAGTGCGGATCCGATTATACGCTTCCACTTCAGATATAGAATATAGTTCCATTAATATACCGGTTCCCTTTTGAATGATTTTACGATCTTCTAATGACTGTTCTAACTCAGCCATCTTTTCGCGCAACTGAGCATCACTTTTATAGCGTCCTAAAGCCATCTCTAAGGTAGGAACTAACTGTTCCTCCCGTACTGGTTTAATTAAATAGCCATATACACCAGACTCTCGAGCCTTATCGATTAAATCTTGCTGGCTATAACTTGTTAATAATACTACAGGTGCTTCATGGTGAAAGCCAATTTGACGTGCCGCCTCAATACCATCTAATTCTGGCATCTTAACATCCATCAATATAATATCTGGCTTATGTTTTTTACAAAGTACTAAAGCTTCAACACCATTTGTACCTTCTGCAACGACTTCATGACCACAAGACTCAATAATATCTCGTAAATCCATACGTATTAGAGATTCATCATCCACGATTAAAACGCGCATTTATGCCTCCTTTTTCATATATATCGTCACCAATACACCTGTTCCAGTATTTTCTATGGATAAACTTCCTTTTAATTCATGAGTAACTAAATTATTAATAATTGTTAAACCTAACCGTTTATTAGAAGAAACAGAGAAATCACTAGGCAATCCTTTTCCGTTATCTGTAAAAGCCAGTTTAATTGTACTACCTGCATCAGTAACTGCTAGATGAACATTTCCACGATTCCCGTCTAACCCATGTTCTAAGCTATTCGTAATCAATTCATTAATTATAAGAGATACATAACTCGCCATATGAGAAGAAATTAGCATATCTTCACCACTGTAAGTAAAAGTAACCTCTTGGTCTTGTCGCACCATACTCATACGCAACAAACGACATAATTCATCATAAATTGATCGTATACCAATATAATCCTCATCGTAATGAGACACTATATCGTGAACTAGAGCCATGCTCTCAATGCGATTAATCCCCTCTTGGAGTGCTTGCTTTACATCTGGCAAGCTAGAGCGTCTCGCCTCCATACGCAATAACCCTGCTACAGTTTGTAAGTTATTTTTTACACGATGATGAACCTCTTTGATAATGGAATTTTTAACCAATAATTCTTGTTGCTGTTTACTTTCACGAGTACAATCATGAAGAACTAAAAAGCACCTCGTTTCATTGCGCCCCATAGCAATAGGAATCATGTGCTGACGAATTACCATATCTTGATAGATTTCTTCATTTGTACGTATACTTCTATCTAATAATACCTGCTGTATAGCGGACATCTTTAAGGTACTGCTAAAAATTGATGAACCTACCAAGCGACGATCAAAGCCTAATACATCTACTAACTTCATAGCTGCATCGTTAGCATACAGTATTTTATAAGTGTCGTCGAAAATAATTAAACCATCAAAATAGGACATGGGTTCGTAAGACAATATTTGTTCATCAGTAGCCGTCAGCATAAGACGTTGCATCGTATCAGACAAAAAATATTCTTGCTCATATTGTTCTGCCTTAATAGATGGTGATAATGTAAAAGATATACCCCCAATAATACGACCTCCGTTGTCTACGATAGGAAAGACATATTGACGCTGCTTGTCATCTAACCCGATAAGTGGTTGACCATCTTTCATCATAGCATGCCACGTATGACTGCCTTTTAATTGACATGTAGTAATCCCTTGATCACTGCGTTCTATGCATAGCATATCTGCACATTGTTGTGATTTCTCACCTTGTCCTGTCTCTAGTAGGGGTGTAAAAATCTGTATCCTTTGACGAGTTAAAGACTCGCCAAAGGATATGAGTTTACTAATATGCTCAAGTAATGAGGTTTGTAATGGTCCTAATGGTGTTCTATTTAAAATATCTTGACCAATATCCACGATTAATCCTCTTTCCAAGATACGTATCCAATTTCAACACTGGGCTTTGCATTCAATGTTAAATCGCAAAATTTTCCGGCCTGCGCCATATAATAAGCTCGGCATCCAATCATGGCCGCATTGTCAGTAGACAAAATTTTATGTGGTTTGTAATAAGTAAAGCCTTCTTCTACACACATAGCTTCTAAAGCCTTTTGTAATCCTTTATTAGCTGATACACCGCCAGCAATAGTAATACGACTTTCACCTAAAGTATGTGCGGCATCTTTCGTCTTTTCTACTAACACATCTACGATGGCCTTCTGGAATGATGCGGCCACATCAGCTTGATTAATAGGCTCATTCTTTTGTTGCTTACTATTTAAATAGTTTAAAACTGCGGATTTCAAACCACTAAAGCTAAATTCAAAATTACCTGGTTCACTTAAAGCCTTTGGAAATTCAATAGCCTCTGGATTCCCTTCAACGGCAAGGGCATCGATATGAGGGCCCCCTGGATAAGGGAATCCCATAACCCGTGCAATCTTATCAAAAGCCTCGCCAGCTGCGTCATCTCGTGTTTGACCAAGAACATCAAATTCTTCATATCCTTTTACATGTACTAACATGGTATGACCACCAGATACAACGAGACTTAAAAACGGAGGCTCCAGTTCTGGATTAGCTAAAAAGTTAGCAAAAATATGACCTTCCATATGGTGCACTGGCACCAAGGGAATCCCTGTAGCAAAGGATAACCCTTTTGCAGCAGCTACACCAACTAATAAAGCCCCTACAAGACCTGGCCCATACGTAACACCAATATGATTGATATCTTGTAAAGTCACATTTGCATCACGTAATGCTTGGTCTATTACGGGTATCACTTGTTCTATATGATGACGTGATGCAATTTCAGGTACAACGCCACCAAATTTTCTATGTATTGGCACTTGGCTTGAAATAACATTAGACAAAACAGTGCGCCCGTCCTTAAGGACAGAAGCAGAGGTTTCGTCACAGCTACTTTCCAAGGCTAATGTGTATATACTCATTCTATTTCCTCTGAAACGAGAGACATAATATAAGCATCTTCCATAGGCTCTGAATAATAATCTTTACGAATTCCTTTTACAGAAAATCCTAAATTTCTATACATAGCCAATGCTGCAAGATTAGATATGCGCACCTCTAAGAAAATTTCTTTCATACCTCTCATAAGACATTCATCTATTAATTGTTTTGTAAGTTTTGATCCGTATCCCTTACCTCGTGCGGAAGGAATAATAGCGATATTCGTAATTTGACCTTCATCGTATACAAGCCAAGCACCTGCATATCCAACAATTTTGTTCTCCTCACAAATTACCATATATAATTTATTTGATGCCCCTTCTAACTCAACGAGAACAGATTCTAAACTCCAAGGAACAGAAAAAGACTGTTGTTCAATAGTATAGATAGCTTGAGCATCATCTATTGTAGCCAAACGAATCTCCATTATTCGACTCCTGCTGCCTCAGTAACTACAACTGTAGGATTTTGTTTCAACATTTCAGGATTATTTTTATGGCGTTCTTCCCATAACACTTCTGCTTCTGATCGTCGAATATAATAAGGAACCATATCCATAGGGTCAGAACTCTCTTCAGAGCCTACCAATCTACGGCCAGCTAGTAATAGAGAACTAGCTTTTGGAATACGTTGCGATATATCTAAAATCGTTAAATTTGTATCACTTTCATCTAGTAGCTTCTCTATTCGCTTAACGCCATCCCCAAGGAACACTACATATTCTTCAGAGGCTCGGAGTCGATCTAATAAATCATTAGCAGCAATGACAAAAGGCTCCTCTTTGCAGACCAATTCATTACCATCATATTTGTAGATACCTGCATAGACATGTTTTTTCTGAGCATCGATAACGGTACAAATCGTGCGGTCCGTATAAGCTACATTACGAGCTAAACTGTCCATGGTCATTACGCCATATAAAGGAATTTGTAAGGCATAAGCCATAGCTTTAGCTGTCCCCATACCAATACGTAAGCCTGTAAAAGAACCAGGTCCAATGCTAACCATAATACCTTTTAATTCACTTTTTTCAACTTGAGAAGCTCGTAATAGCATATCAATATGAGGTACCAACTGCTCAGAATGAGTCAATCCAGCTTGAATGGTCAATTCCCCAATTAGGCAACTTTCATCTATTAAAGCCACACTCGACACGAGAGAGCTCGTCTCAATTCCCAACCACATATGGGCCTCCTATTTCTACTAAATCACCCGTTGTAAGGTAATCACTAGTTAATGTAATGGAACGGCTTGTATCATCAATACGTGTTAAATGAATCCATAGCGTTTCATCAGGCAATTCATGAGGGAATTTATCTGCCCATTCTACAATGGATACGCAGTCTTCTGTATATTCATAAAATCCAATATTTTCCAGTTCACTAATATCTTCCAAGCGATATACGTCAAAATGATATAAATGAGTTCGATTCACATCATAGGTATTCATTATGGCAAAGGTAGGACTTGTAATTTCTTCAGTAACCCCAAAGCCCTTTGCAATGCCTTGCGACAAATGTGTTTTTCCTGTCCCCAAGTCACCAACTAGTGCTATACAAAGAGGATGCCCATTATGTTTAACCCATTCGCCTAATAATTGGCCAAATTGTTGTGTGTCTTCTACTGTATGAGTCTTTAAATGAACCTGTACCTTATCCTTCATGAAAATGATTATATCCTTTCGCTTCTATGGTCTTAATCGTTTTATCAAGTGTTACCATTTGAACCCGAGGAGGGCCAGATAAAACTTCCCCAATCAACGTAATGCCTGCTAGCTTTTCCAATTCCGAAAGTAGTGATTTTGGCGCTGTAAAGACTAACTGAAAGTCTTCTCCACCATACAAAGCATAATCTACTGGATTAGTTTGTAAATGCTTAGCTAATGCGTAAGTCTCCTCGTGTAAAGGGATTGCTTGTTCTTCAAATACAATGGAAACATTACTAGCTACAGCGATTTCATTCAATTCACTACCTAGTCCATCGCTAATATCATTCATACTATGAATACCAAGTCGTCGCAATTTTTGCCCCAATTCAATCTGTGGTTCAGGACGTTGATGCCCCACTTTGGTCATATCATAGCCTACTAAATTATAAGATAATGCTCCTAAACCTGTAGCTGCATAACCTACATAGTTTGTAACACCTACAACATCTCCTACTTTCGCACCACTTCGCATAACCGCAGTGCCTTTAGGAACCTCTCCGATAATTGTTACAGTCCAAACCATGGGGCCTTCCGTACGTACCGTATCTCCACCCAATATATTGAGTTGATATCTCATACATTGATCTTTAATTCCCCTATAAATTTCATCAAGAATGACTGTATTAACATGGTCTGGTGCGGCTACAGATAATACAATTTGTCTAGGAATGCCACCCATAGCCGCAACATCACTTAAATTAGCCGTCATAAGGCGATACCCTACATCATAGGGCATCATATAGTGAAAGCTAAAATGAACACCTTCCACCATTGTGTCAGTGCTTATCAATTGCTCTGTATTTTGATCTGCTTTATAAATAGCACAATCATCACCAATACCGTACACTACAGTATTAGGATTATAAATCGTGTTATCTTGAATTTGACGAATGAAATTAAATTCCCCTACATCTTTTAATTGCATCTGATCACCTAATTTCCGATTATTACTTATTGTATTGTAACATATATAAAAGACAACAAAAATAGCAGATAGTTGATATATCAACTATCTGCTATAAATGTCCTTAAAAGAATTATTTTTTAATTAGATTCGTCATTCTCTTAACAGGTTCTTTAGTATCAAAGGAACCTACAGTTGGCACCTTTTTACCATTATTGACGAATAGAACACCATTAATATTATCAAAGGATGTCAATGTATTTACAATAGCAGCCATTTGTAACTTAACAGTTAAGTCTCCGCCATTACCCTTTACGAATGCATCATTTACTTCAACAGAAGCAATACCATCTTTTACAGTAACAGATGTAATTTCAATATCCTTAGAGAAGACTGGATATTTTTGTGCTCTATCAACATTTAACATCGCTAAAAGAGCTGCTTTAGGCGTAACTTTATTCGCCTCTATCTCAACGGTAGTTTGTTTTACCCCAGAACCATCCTCCGTAGGAACAAAGAAGGCCATCTTAACCTTTTCTTGAGATACTTTACTTGTTTCTGCATCCTTATTGACTTTCGTCTCTTGCGTAGGTTCACTTTTACCTGTTGTAGGAGCTTGTTCATGTGTACAACCCACTACAAATGCCAGCATACCTACACAGAGAATCGATAGAACTTGTTTACGTAATTTCATCGATTAACCTCCAAAGTAATTAGCAATACCATTTGCAATGCGGTTAGCAAAGTCTTCTTGAGTTTGAGGAGATTGTAGCACACGTTCCTCATTAGGGTTAGAGATAAAACCAAGCTCTACAAGAATTGCAGGCATATTAGAATGTCTCAACACGTATAAGTTACCCTCTTGAATGCCACGATCACCATTGAAACCAGGTGTGTTAGCAATTTGAGATTGTACCTTTTGTGCTAATCGAGCATCGTTACCAGTTTTGCTATAGTAATATGTTGCAATACCACCAACGCTAGGATTATTAAATGCGTTGATATGAACGCTCACAAGAACATCAGAATTACTACGGTTAGCCACGTTAACACGAGCCCCCAATTCATCAACACCGCTTGCATTAGGGCCATATACATCTACATCGGTAGTACGAGTCATAAGCACTTTAGCACCACGATTTTCTAAAGATTTTTTCAAATACATGGAAATCGGTAGTGTAATGTTTTTCTCTTGTACACCGTGAGGTCCAATAGCACCAGAATCACTACCACCATGTCCTGGGTCAATAGTAATTGTTTTGCCAGATAAACCACCGCTAGTAGAGTATTTGCCAGATCCTGTAGGTACATTTTTTGCTGGATGCGCAGATTGAGATGGCTTTTTACCATAGTAAGCAGGCTTAGCTACAGCACCTTTTTTCTGAACATCAACAACGATACGATACGGTTTCTTATTAACCGTATCCTTTTTCAAGGAAAAAACCTTTACATCACTAGTATCAATAGATGAAGGTGTCTTGATTGTTACTTTAACGTCTCTGCCATCTTGTGAAAGTTTAGCAGAGCTAGCAATAGCTGAGTCCATAGAAATGTTCTCTTTAGCCGTCTTTAGCTTTGTATTCTTTAAAGTAACAGTCGTAGTTTTCCCATCTTTGCTAATTGATGCAGATGCCTTTATAGGTGCCGATAAGTCCATAACAATACGAACATATGGTACAGGTGCATCTGTTCTAGTCACCCATCGAGCATCTTCCAAATTAGCTGCCTTTGCTTGAGTCAATAATAAAGGTATCGCCATCAAGACTGCAAGGCACATTAAAAATAGTTTACGCAATACATTCACTCCAATCTAACTGACATACATAGTGTCCAAACCATAGAGATGAGTCGATGATATTTTTATCTATCAAAATCTCATCGTTCCAATCTATCCATAAACTAATGTTAGATTATAAATAGATTATTTCATACAAACATGAAGATTAGTATGCCGATTACACATATTACTATATAAAGACCTTATACAGAATACACAAAAAACAGTTTCATAAAAATAATTTTTTGTATAAGTAATCAAAACTAACGTTCAGTTGTAATTTGCCATTTATTCCCATCCGTACTAATATGAATACGTCCCATCGTATCTGTACGGTAAATAGCAATATTATTTTCCTGCAAGCGTCGTAATGTCACATCGTGAGGATGACCATACTTATTATACATGCCATTTGAAATTAATGCACTTTCAGGCTTAATAGATTTCAAAAAATCTTCAGAGCTACTTGTACGTGAACCGTGATGACCTACCTTAAGAATACGAGCAAACAATCTGGAATTCTGCTCTTTTATAAGTTTTTTCTCTTCTTGCCATTCAGCATCACCCGTGAAGAGCATAGAAAATTTACCAAAGATTAATTTACCTACAATAGAATTATTATTAAGATCTGTCTCCCCTTTTTTATCAGTTAAAGGTTCAACCCAAGGAGCATATACTACAAAGACAGCACCATGTCCAAAATCAACTACATCTCCATTTCTCAAAGTAGTTCGTTGAATTTTATTTTTCTCAATCCACTTTTCATAAGTTTTGTACATATTATTATCAACGGCAATACCATCATCATATACATGTTCAATAGGCATAGCCTTTGCAATAGCATAGAAACCACCCATATGATCAGCATGAGGATGCGTGATAATAATATTTTTTAGCTTTGTTACACCCATAGTTTTAAGTTGAGCTACAATATTTTCACGATGTTCTATGTCACCAGTATCGATCATGCTATACTCATCGCCTACCTTAAGTAATATAGCATCCCCCTGACCAATATCTAGCATATATACATCTAGCTTACCTTCAGGGGTAGTCGTTTTAGTATCGATTGAGTAAGTCCCATTAGCGTTAGTAGTTACTCGATTTGCTGCGTTTGCTACATCATTATTTGTGCAGCCTGCAATGGCGAAGATAGGAATACATAATACCAACAAGAAAGCTATAAAGCGTTGTATTCTATTTGTCATTCATAATCTCCCAATAATTCACTAACCACGAAGCCTAAAGAAGCACTGACATCACTCGGAGTATAACCCCAACTCTTTGTTTCATTCAGAATATCTGCACTACGACTATGTACATAAACACCGAGAATAGCACTATCTTGTAGTGAATAACCCTGACTTATAAAACCAGCAATTACACCAGTCAGCACATCTCCCATACCGCCAGTACCCATGCCCGCATTACCGATAGTATTTACATACACCGTTCCATCAGGGAATGCCACAATTGAAGGAATTCCTTTTAGTACAAGAATAACTTGATGAGCCTTAGCAAATTCTCTAGCCAACGTGATATAATGACGCTCAATCCATTTAATAGGTAAATCAATAAGTCTACTAAATTCACCTAAATGCGGTGTCATAACACAATATGGAAGTTCTCTTTCCACTGTATATGCAGACTCAATATCACCATCTCGCAAAGCATCTTTATTAACACAACCAACATGTCCCACTGCATACAAAGCATCAGCATCTAGTACTAATGCTCCTTCGTAAGCATCTAAGATATGATCCACTAAATCACAGATTTCACGGGTGCGACCTAAACCAGGTCCCATAGCAACAACTTGACGACAATCAAAAAGTTCTTTATTAGTCTCTGTGGAAGTAACCATCACCTCAGGTATGACACGGCTTTGTACAATCTGTTTAATTATTTTGGGTACAGCTAATGTTACTTTACCAGCACCACTATGAACTGCCGCTTCAGCAGCCAAAATAGGGGCTCCTATCATATCATTTGAACCACCAATAATTAAAGTGTTTCCATTGACACCTTTATGCGCCATTGGAGTACGATAGTTGATAATTTTTTCTGCTAAATCAGAATCAATGGTTATAGTTCTAACACGTTCACCCAGTACCTGCTGCCAAGGAGCACCCAATGGAGCAACCACAGCGGTTCCTCCTACAGCCTTTCCGGGATATAATAACAAACCTTGTTTGATAGCTCCAAAAGTAACAGTATAATCATAGGTCAGTGTGCCTTCTGCTACATGACCAGTAGTAGCATCCAAACCTGCAGGTACATCAATAGCCCACAAATCAAAATTATACTGACTACGCATAGTATCAATATCATTCAATATATCGATGGTCACCTCTCTTAACCTTCCAGTAAAGCCCGTTCCCATGATGCCTTCCACAGCGATGGCTACGTTGGACCAATCATTGAATTCATCATACATATCGATGCTACAGCCCATAGCTTTGCAGCGCTCAATTTGCACTGCAAAAAGATCACTACACTTGTTTATATCTCCTACTAGTACAATTTGTGCTGGTACGCCTTGCTCCATCAAATGGCGAGCCGCTACAAGGCCATCTGCCCCATTATTACCCGTACCACATATAAATAAAACAAAACTATTTATGGAACGGCCATTATTCAGGGAAAATAAATCGTACTCTCCCCATAAGGCATCTACGATACCACGTCCAGCATTTTCCATGAGGATTTCTAAAGAAATTCCTAATTGCTTAGGAACCTCTCGATCTATAAATCGAGCATCTTCTGTAGTTAAAATATTCATCTTATGCTCCTTCAAGTATAACTGTACTCATTGCATAATCCTTGCAATGACTAATCGATACATGAATATCAGTATAACCTGATGTTTCGTAAATATCTTTGAAAGTATCTTGTAAACGAATTAAGGGTGCGCCCCATTCATCATGATAAATCTCTATATCTTGCCATGATCCATACCTCATCCCTATACCTAAAGCTTTAATAAAAGCCTCTTTTGCAGCATATATACCTGCAAAGGATTCGTAGCATCCTTTATTCCGACTTTTACAATATTCAATCTCATGAATCGTATAAACGCGCACTTTAAATGAACTTGATTTCTCTATAGCTTGACGTATACGGTCAATCTCTATAATATCATTCCCTAATTTCATAATAGCTCCTAAAATACTCTAATACTATTATTATACACTCATAAAGGGGATTAAAACATAGGTAGTATCTAGACATTTACCGAAAATGGTAGGCTAGACAAACTATAAATTTCAACTTTACCTTTGCGATTGACCGCCATATACATTTGACCATTTCGACAATCCATGTCTTCTACTTCCATTCCAGAAGCATAAGGGCTAATATTTTTAACAACTCCCTCTTCATCGACGTATACAAAGGTTGTCAACGTCGTAAATAAAGTATTTCCATTAGTTGCGTAAGCACCGTTATTATTTAAGTTTGTATGATTAGCATCAATTTTATAAGAACGAATACGATTAAAATTGGAGTCGTAATAATTAATTGTCCGTTCAGAGTTTGTTAAAGGCACAATTGATACATATTCATTGCGTACTTTATCATATGCAAAATTAAAAACTTTCTCTTTTAGTTTAATCGGTGCTTCAACAATCATGCTATCCGCTTCAATAGGAGTAAGGTTATATCCATTTACAACAGCATTTGTTGTATAGTAACGATTATTGACAGAATTATAAGTTAAGGTATTCATATGACCTAATAAACTTTTATAACTATACTCATATTTTGCAACAACAGTAAAAGTTTTTGGATTAATTTCATAAATAATTTGCTTCGTATTATCTGAATTAATACAAGCTAAAGCAAAAACGTCTTTTTTGGAATTATAACAAAATCCTTGGCACTGATTTACAGATCCATCTAATGGTATTTCTGCCAAGCGAGATAATGGCAATGGCATCTGTACAGCGCTAACCTGTTGAGTAAGTTTAGGAATATCAAAAATATTTGTAATATAATCAATTATACCTTGATCCATACTGTCACCTCACGAAATTAATAATGTATATTATAGTATATAAATTCATAAATATAAAAATAGGCGGTAAGACAAAAGTCTTACCGCCTAATGTTGGTGCCGGAGGTGGGACTTGAACCCACACGGTGTTACCCGCTTGATTTTGAGTCAAGTGCGTCTGCCATTCCGCCACTCCGGCGTATCGGAACATTTGTTATTATACAGACATCCCTAAGCAATGTCAACATATTTTTTATATTTCATCTAAAATATTTTGAACCCTTTTCATATCCGTATCACATTGTTGTTTCCATGTAAGTGCGACACCTGTAATATAGCCTTTACGGGCAAATTCTACATCTGTAGGAACACTTTCAGCACCATAGTCTAGCTCGCCAGCTAACCAATAATAATCCTGTCCTCTTGAATTAATGCGAGCTTCGATAATATTACTGTAGGTTTGTAAGCCTTGGCTCACCATTTTAAAATGATCCCAATCACATGTGCCACGTAATGGGAAGTTCACATTTAGTAAACCGCTAAACTGACCCGCCACATAAATTTTCTCAATCAATTCATGTATAAATGGATGCATCTCGTCTCCCCGTTCAACAGAATATCTCTCAACAGATAATGCTAAACCGGGAATACCGTAAAAACCACTTTCCATAGCTGCCGAAACAGTGCCGGAATACAATACATCAGAGCCTAAATTAAATCCATGATTAATTCCAGAAATTACAAGATCTGGCATATCATCAGTCAATAAATAACTGAGACCGAACTTCATGCAATCGGACGGCGTTCCCGTTAGAGCATAAAGGCGAGGATTTTCATCCTCGCCATTGCAAGCATCTAATTTCAATGGAACCTCGGTCGTCAATGCATGGGATTTAGCACTTTGCTCATTAGCAGGTGCTACAACGGTAATTCTATAATATTGACTTAAATACGATGCAAGATGACGTAAACCATCTGCTAAAATGCCATCGTCATTACACATTAAAATATGCATAGTCACTCCTACAGATTCTATTTTTCATTCTTATTCATATTGCCCATACGTGTTAATTTAACATCATCTAAGCCCACAGCTCTCGTATGGACTGTATGAGACCATACCTTATTATGACGGCGGAACCACCCTAAAATATTTACTGGAATCCAAGAGTAAACAAATAATGGATATAGTAAATAGTAGAACCAAATCTTTGGTGGTACCTTGATTTTCAACAATACAATTAATGGGAATAGATATTGACCAACACCTATAATTGTCCATACAGACATAGGCATAATTTGATACAAAATATTTGTATAAATTGGAGTATACGCATTGATGTAGGATAACACCAAGTATACGGTTGTCAACAATAAGAAATAAGGTTGACTCACTTGGAATATACCATCCAAAATCATAATATTCCCTGTTTTGATACCAATAGCAAATAATTTAGGAATATATCGACCCGCACAGTCAAATTGCCCCTGAGCCCATCGTAAACGTTGTCTGCAAGAAGCCATCATAGTCGTAACCTTTTCATCGTATACGATAGCATCATGCCCCCAACAAGTACGGATACCATGAGTCAATAGTTTCATGGAAAATTCCATATCTTCGGTTAAGCTATTGCAATCCCAACCGTATTCGCGAATAATAGATGTACGAATACACATGCCTGTACCACCTAAAGCCGTAGATAATCCAAGACGATATTTTGCTAAATGCCACATATGGTTAACCATCCAAAAGGCGATAGAGAACGTACCGGCTACCCAAGAGTCAGTTGGATTTTTAGAGTTCAAGTAACCTTGAATTACAGACTCACCTTTTTCAAGATGATCATTCATTTCTAACATAAATTGAGGATGTACTAAATTATCGGCATCAAAAATCAGGAATGCATCATATTTCCGATCCATTTGTTCTACCCGATCAAACATCCACCCCATGGCATAACCTTTACCTATTTCTTGTTTATTTTCACGTACATGTACATTAGCGCCAGCAGCACTTGCTACTTCCGCAGTCTTATCTGTACAGTTATCGGCAACTACAAAAATATCGTATAGATCATCAGGATAATCTAGGCCACGTAAGTTTTTAACTAACTCACCAACAACAGCTTCCTCATTATGAGCGCATACAACGATGGCAAAGGAATTTTTAGGGGTATAATTTTTATGTACTCGCGATCGCCACATACCTACGACAGCGAGTATAAAATAATAAACCGTATAAATTACGATTATTACCTGCATAGGAATCAGTAATAGATCCAGTAGGTAATTCATACTATTCTCCTCCACACATCTATTTACGTACTATATTTAAAGCCCCGTTAATAAGCCCAAACATTACATAGCCAGCAAAAATCATAACGGCCCATGTATGCCAATCATACACGAGACAAGCTATAACAAATATGGCTGTGAGTACAATAGAAAGTTTATTGATATAAATCTCACTTTTACCTTTAAAATCGGGATATTTAACTTCACTAACCATAAGGAGACCTATACCAATCATACAAACTACCAACACAAATTGAGGTACCGATACGCCACACAATACGTAAGTCGCCGCTAAACATCCAGCGGCTGGAATTGGTAAACCTTCAAAATAGCCATGAACTTCGTCAGTTTTAATATTAAATCGCGCTAAACGAAATGCACCAAGCACTGCAAAGGCTAATAGTGGCACATATGCAATCCATCCTAAACCATATAATTCTTTCATATAAAGCATATACGCAGGCGCTACACCAAATCCCACTACATCAGACAGAGAATCAAGTTCCCGGCCCATTGGTCCTGCAACTCCTAAAGCTCTTGCTACACGCCCATCTAATCCATCTGCTACTAGAGACAATAATATACATATAGCTGCGCAGAAGGTATTATTTGTAGCAGACAACGTAATACCAAGAACACCAAATGCTAAATTTGCACTAGTAAATAAATTTGGAATAATAGATTTATTCATGTCGTAACCTCCCGATAACAGTATCACCGCCTGTAATATGTTGACCTTTTTCAACGAACAACTCTACATCCTTATCCATATAGAGCTCAGTACAGGAACCGAACTTAATCATCCCGTACAACTGACCGCGTTCAAGTACACTATCTAGGTCTGTCCAAGATACGATACGTCTTGCTAAAAGGCCCGCAATTTGCGTTACTAATACGGAAGTACGATCATTTTCAATACAAATAGTATGACGTTCATTTTCAAAACCTACATCATCTTTGAATGCTGGTAGGAAACTACCCATCGTATAGTGACGGTACGTAATTTTACCATCAATAGGCGCACGATTAGCATGCACGTCAAAAACAGATAAGAAAATAGTTACTTTTTTACACTCTTTATGTAAGTAAATATCTTCGTATACATCAGAAATATCCATGATTTTACCGTCCGCTGGGGATAAAATCAAATCTGGATCTTGAGGGATTACACGTTTAGGATTTCTAAAGAAATTAACGAAAAATAATGCCAGAATAAATGAAATAATCGCAATTACATAATGTCCTAAATATCCTAACACCACAGTGATAATGAGCATAGCTCCTATCAGAGGAAACCCTTCCTTAATTATTGGTCCTGTAGGCACGATTCAACACTCCTCTATTTATTTCTAATAACGGTCCACATAAACTTTGGAATAGCCAACATACGGCCAATCCGTTGAGGTTCTAAATATAATCGATACAACCATTCAAGTCGATTTCGTTGCATCCATTCTGGGGCCCGAGGAATATTACCTGCCAAGACATCAAAGGAACCACCAATTCCAATGGCAACTACGCCATCGAGGTGACTCAACTTTTCTGCAATCCATTGTTCTTGCTTTGGCACACCTAAGGCAACAAATACCAATTTTGCCTTAGATTCAGCTATAGATTTAATGATTTCTTGTTCCTCTGCACTATCAAAGAATCCGTCATGAATTCCTGCTATATTTAATGCACCTACCTGAGCAGATACATTATCAATCGCTCGTTGAGCAACACCAGGTGCCGCCCCCAAGCAGTATACAGGAATTTGATGAGTCGCCGCAACTTTAAACAATTCCATAGTTACGTCTACACCTGTTACGCGTTCAGGCACATGTTCTCCTTGACGCTCTGCAGCCCACAAAATGCCAGCCCCATCGGGAACGACGAGACTAGCATTATTCAATATGGAGTGCAATGTAGGATTTTCATTAGCCAACATAACCATTTCTGCATTAGCCGTTGCTACTAAATGTAGCCCCGGCTGTTCAGTTAATTGTAAAATACGTTGGACTGCCTCATCCATTGTGACACAATCGATAGGCACAGATAAAACAGAAATACGTTTATTCAATGTAATACTCCATTATCAACCACTATAATTTGGTGCTTCAACGGTAATGCTTACATCATGCGGATGACTTTCTTTCAAACCAGCCGCTGTAATTTGAATGAATTGAGTGTTTTCAATCATTTCTTGGATGTTATGACATCCACAATACCCCATACTTGCACGCAAACCACCAACCATTTGGAAAATTGTATCGGCCAGCATACCTTTATATGGTACACGACCTTCTATACCTTCAGGAACTAATTTCTTAGCTTCTGTTTGGAAATATCGATCTTTACTACCGAGTTTCATAGCCCCTAGACTACCCATGCCTCGATATACTTTATAAGAACGGCCTTGATAAATCACTGTTTCTCCAGGGCTTTCATCAGTACCCGCTAAAATATTACCCATCATAACTACATTAGCACCAGCCGCAATAGCTTTAGCAATATCTCCAGAATATTTAATACCCCCATCAGCAATGATAGGAACTCCATAACGACGCCCCACTTGAGCAGACTCATAGACTGCTGTAATTTGAGGTACCCCAATGCCAGCAATAACACGAGTTGTACAAATAGAACCAGGTCCTATACCAACCTTAACTGCATCAGCTCCAGCTTCGATAAGAGCCTCAGTGCCTGCTGCAGTTGCCACATTACCTGCAATTACAGGAATGTGAGGATACGCTTGTTTAATGTCCTTCAACGTTCGAAGAACACCTGCAGAATGCCCATGGGCAGTATCAACAATAATTACGTCAGCTTTAGCAGATACAAGCGCATCAAGTCTATCATACAAATCTTGAGAAACACCTACTGCAGCACCAACTAATAATCGGCCACTACCATCCTTTGCTGCATTTGGATATTTAGTCGCTTTTTCAATATCTTTAATCGTAATTAAGCCTTTTAAGTTACCGTCGCCATCTACAAGAGGTAATTTTTCAATACGATGTTCGCTTAAGATAGCTTTCGCCGCTTCAAGAGATGTACCTTCCGGTGCAGTAACTAGGGAATCTTTTGTCATACATTCCCCAATTTGTCGGCTTAAATCAGTTTCAAAACGCATATCGCGATTTGTAATGATCCCTACTAGTTTACCATGTTCTGTGATAGGTACACCAGAAATTTTATATTTTTCCATAAGTTCTGCTGCATCGGATAGTAAATTTTGAGGGCTTAAGAAAATAGGATCAACGATAACACCGTGTTCAGAGCGTTTTACCTTGTCAACTTCATGAGCTTGCTCTTCAATAGACATATTTTTGTGGATAACGCCAAGACCTCCTTCACGAGCCATAGCAATCGCCATCCGTGATTCAGTAACCGTATCCATCCCAGAACTAATCATAGGAATATTTAATGTAATGTCACGAGTTAATTGAGTTTTTAACTCTACTTGATTAGGCAGTATATCCGAAGCTGCTGGTATTAATAATACATCATCAAAAGTTAGTCCACGCATACCGAATTTATCGTCTCTCATATTTCTTTCCTTTCCGTATAATAAAACAAAACTACGACCCGCCTAGTCCCTATGGACTAGGCGGTCAGTCGTAGCCTTAGCGTTCAGACCGCAAAATGCCGCCTTCCATATAATCGTCTTTTTTCATATCTACGAAGATAACTTTTACTGCATCAGCAGGAACATTTACGATATCAACCGCAGCCTTTGTAATTGCTTCACCTAATTGTTTCTTTTGTTCTTTTGTACGCCCTTCGACGAGCTCTACATGAATAATTGGCATATTAACCTCCATAGATGAAAAAATGAAATAAATTGTTTGTTCTATTATACGGTATGAAGGACATATAAACAAGGAAAAAAGCCAGATAAAATCTAATATTATCGATGCTTATATACTTATTAATCCTACCTCTTAATTATACAATATTCTTAGAAATTTTTCACCAAATCTTTTTTCTAATTCTTCTTTCATGATAGATTCTAATTTTTCTATTCCGAATTGATTTGCAAAATCTAGCACATCCTTGCGAGCCTTTACTAAAATCTCAATATCTTTGATGATATTAGCAACACGCAAATCAGGTAGTCCTGATTGAGCTAATCCAAACAATTGTCCTGAACCACGAATCAATAAATCTTGCTCTGCAAGCTCAAATCCATCCTGGATTTGTTCCATCAACTTTAAACGCTCTTGACTTACATCATTTTTAGAATCACTAACAAGAATGCAATAGGACTGATGAGCACCACGGCCTACACGTCCCCTCAGCTGATGTAGCTGAGACAGACCAAATCGCTCTGCCCCTTCAACGCACATAATGGTCGCATTTGGCACATTAACCCCCACTTCGATAACTGTTGTAGAAACAAGTAATGAAATTTCACCCCTATGGAAGGCATTCATCACTTCATCTTTTTCACTTGGCTTCATACGACCGTGAACGAGGCCCACTTCATAGGTCTTATAAAAGTACTCTTTTAATTCTAGATACAATTCCTCAGCAGCTTGCAAGTCTAATTTTTCGGATTCTTCTACAAGAGGGCACACCACATAGACCTGACGCCCTTCCGCCATTTCCTTACCAAAGAAAGTGCGTAATCTCTCTTTATAAGAACTATCTACAGCATATGTTTTAACAGGTTTTCGACCTGGTGGCATTTCTTTAATTAAAGATACTGCTAAATCTCCATATACGGATAATGTCATGGTACGAGGGATTGGTGTAGCCGTCATGATAAGTACATGAGGATATGTTCCCTTCTGTTGCAATCTCGCCCGTTGATCTACACCAAAGCGATGTTGCTCATCAATGATAACAAGGCCTAAATTATGGAAATTAACCCCCTCTTGGATAAGGGCATGCGTTCCAATAATCATTTGGATTCTGCCATCTGCTAAGCCCTCATAGATGCATTCTTTCTCTTTTTTCGTAGAGGATCCCGTTAATAATTCTATGGTAATACCTAAATTAGCACATACAGTTCGTATCCCTTCGTAATGTTGAGCCGCTAGAATCTCCGTAGGGGCCATCAATGCCCCCTGATACCCATTTTCAATAGCTTTTAATAAACTCAAGGTAGCCACAATAGTTTTACCAGAGCCTACATCTCCCTGCAACAAACGTTGCATAGGTCGTTCATCTTCCATATCAATACGAATATCCTCTAACGCTCGTTGTTGATCACCTGTTAAGGAAAACGGTAAATTCTCTATACACTGAGCCATTAGTTCCCCATTTGGTCCCATTTTAGGCCCTCTATGGCATTGTTCTTTATTTCGCAACAAAGCTAGGCCAGCTTGCATGACGAACAACTCTTCATAAGCCAATTGATAACGAGCCTTTTCATAGAGCTCTGAGGAGTCTGGGAAATGCATCATTTTAAAAGCATCATAGCGACTCATATAATGATGATCTTCACGAACCTCCACAGGTAAAATCTCTGGTAATTCATGGTTAGCCGCGAACCAATTACGTACAGATGAACGAACCACAAACTGAGATACCCCATCAGCAAGTGCGTAAATAGGAACGATACCTCGATCTGGTTCACCACCGTCTCCTAAGTTTTCCATTTGCGGTGTATTCATTTGCATGGAACCATATTGAAACTCAGCCTTACCATATGCATATATACGCTGTCCTTTTTTGTAAAAGTTCTTTTTATACCCTTGATTGAACAAAACAATCTTCAAAGGTCCTGTGCCATCTGCAATGACTACCTCTAAAATAGACAATCGAGGGCGAGGGCGTTTCTCTTGTACAGCAATAACAGTACCTACGACACCACCTGTCATACCTGATTTTAAATCACTAATTCTATAAATCGTACGCCGGTCTTCATAGGTTCTGGGAAAGTAAGTCAATAAGGATGTAACATTGGTAATTCCCAATTTATGCAATTGTTTCTCGCGACCAGGACCAATTCCCTTTATAGTCGTCAATCGTTCATCCATAAAAACTCCTTTAAATATACGATAAACACATGAGATATATCCAATTTTTGTATATCCTTGTGTAAAAGTCCATTTATATCTTAGAATATGATATATAGTATACCTTATATTGTAGTATATTTCATAAAAAGAGCAATATATACGACAAAAATACTTGCTTTAAGCTATTCTTTATGATAATATACTTTTGTTATGTTATAGATTAAGCTTGGAGGTGGAAACTATGGCAAACCTTTGCGAAGTATGTGGTAAATCCACATCTAGCGGTATGAACGTGAGTCATTCTCACATTCGCACAAGAAAAACTTGGAAACCGAACATTCAAAGAGTACGGGCGGTTGTAGACGGTGCTACTAAAAAAGTAAACGTATGCACTCGTTGCCTTCGTTCTAATAAAGTTACACGCGCGTAAAATAAAAAGTACATGTACTCTTTGGGGTTCTAGAGCCCCAAAAAAAGCAGTTAGTTCATTTTGAACTAACTGCTTTTTTTGTTATTTATAATGTAATATTTGGAATATAATATTGCTTAAATAACTTAATAGCATATTGATCTGTTAAGCCTGCTACATAATCAACTACATCACGTGTAGAGTAAAACGCTTTACCTATTTCACAACCTTCCATATCATCAGGGTGTTCCATGAAGTGAGTAAATAGATTTTTTACCACATGGGATGCCTTTTTGCGATCCGGAATTAAAGCTGGTGCCAAATATACATGTTTAAACATAAATTGACGGAATAGATTCATCGTCATTTCCACATCAGCAGACATAGATATAGCTGGCTTATCCAAGGATTCGCGTACCATATCCTCTACCATTGCAGTAATCATACTGGATGGAGTCATACCAAAATGTTCGCGCACTTCAAAAGGCAACACCTCTGCCGTCAACATACCTGCTCGCTGTGCATCATCAAAATCATGGCACAAATACGCAATACGGTCTACAATACGAATAATTTGACCCTCTAAAGTTACAGGAATTGTAGCCCCTGTATGACCTACGATGCCATCTCGAACAACGGTGGTTAAATTGAGACCTTGATGATCACCATGTCTTTCTAATACTTCAACCATGCGCAAGCTTTGCTCATTATGATTAAAGTGCCCTACCATATCTCGCAATGCATATTCACCTACATGACCAAATGGTGTATGCCCCACATCATGGCCCATGGCAATAGCTTCCACAAGATCTTCATTTAAACGTAATGCACGAGCCACAGTACGACCGATTTGACCTACCTCAAGGGTATGAGTCATGCGTGTCCGATAATGGTCACCTGGCGCAATATATACCTGTGTCTTATGCTTTAACCGTCTAAAACATTTACTATGAATGATGCGATCCCGATCGCGTTGAAACGCAGTTCTAAGTGGATCAGGCTTTTCTGCTATATCACGGATTGCATCGCGGCTTTTAGCTGCATAGGGAGACAGAAGCAAAGCCTCCCTCTCCTCTATTTGTTCACGTATATTCATTTACCCTCCGACGCGCGATTTTTATCAATCAATTGCATAACAAGGGAAGCTGTTTCTTCAATAGATTTATTAGAAACATCTAACACTTGGCAGTGCAAACGACGCATAATAGCCTTAGCATAATCCAATTCAGATTGAATACGCTCAATAGATGCATAATTTGCTTCGTCTTCAAGACCGATAGCGCGTAAACGTTCACTACGAATATTATTTAATTTATATGGATCTATAATAAGGCCCACGATTTTTTTTGCCGGAATTTTGAATAATTCCTCTGGCAACGGTACCTCTGGAACTAGTGGCAAATTTGCGGCTTTAATCTTTTTGTACGCCAAGAACATGGACAATGGTGTCTTACTAGTTCTAGATACACCAATAATAACTATGTCGGCCTTTTCAAAACCAGATGGATTTTTACCATCGTCATATTTCACGGCAAACTCAATAGCTTCAACCTTTTTAAAATACTCTTGGTCGAGCTTATGAACCATACCTGCTGTCATGCGAGGTTTAGTAGTCGCGATAGTACCAACTGCATCGAGAACAGGGCCCATGATATCCACAGCCGGAATATTATATTCAGCCACCTTCTCATGTAAATACTTACGTAAAGACGCAGATACAATGGTATGGCAAATAACATGATTTCCACATTTTGCGTCGTCTATAACCTCATCAATTTGGCTTTCACTATCAATATAAGGAACACGGACAATTTCAATTTGCTCCTTATCATATTGACTCGCCGTAGCTCTCGCTACAGCCTCAGCAGTTTCCCCCAGGGAATCCGATATTGCATAAATAATTTTTTCTGCCATTCTATCAACCTCAGTGTGTGCTACATTCTAAAAATACTTTTGCTACCGTCGTTTTTGATACACGGCCCACAACCTTTAAACGCTTCTTGTTACCTATATCCTCACGAGCGACGACAGGTAAACAATCTACTTCATAATCTATCATTTTCTGTGCAGCCTCTACCAAAGTATCGGTAGGCTCCACCGCTATAACCTTGCTTACAGGGGTCATAATCATAGATATAGGCATGGTATGCGAATCTGTTTGTCCCATAGAGGCGCGTAGTAAATCTTTTCGAGATACCACACCTACTAGGTATGAACCATCACACACTAATATGGTACCTACATCCTCTGTAAATAATGTGACAATTGTATCATACAAACTCGTATCCCCATTGACCACAACTGCTTGAGATAATACATCACTTACCAGAAATGACTTTAATCGCTCAGCCGTTTGTGTTTCCTTTGAAAGTCCTACATAGTAATAGCCTACGTTTGGACGTGCATCTAACACACCTAACATGGTCAATACAGATAAATCTGAGCGCAACGCAGATCTTGTGACCTCTAAATGTTCAGCAATGGCACTACCTGTTACAGGACCTTCTTCGCGAACGATTTGAGCAATTTGTTCTTGTCGTTTCGACAGTTTCACACGGTAACCCCCTTTCATCTCTGTTTGTATTATATCCTAAGTTACCATTCAGAAAAAGAGGAGACCCACAGGCCTCCTCTTTCACTATAACTATATTATTACCAAATTAGTTCGTCAGATTCTTGACGACCACGACCAGTCATAGCATCGAGCATAATTCGTTGTTCGATTTGAGCCACCATTTTCTTAGTATTAACTACTGCATCTGGGTTAACAGAAATGGAGTCGATACCGCTCTTCACAAGGAATTCGCAAAGTTCAGGGTATACGCTTGGCGCTTGGCCACAGATAGATACAGTCTTACCATCTTTATGGGCCACCTCAATGAGGTGACGAATTGCTCTGCGAACCGCTAAATTACGTTCATCATAGATATGTTGAACTGTTTCGTTATCGCGGTCACAACCGAGTACAAGCATAGTCAAATCGTTAGAACCGATAGAATAACCATCTACGTATTTATTAAATTGATCAGCTAAGATGATATTGGATGGAATCTCAGCCATGAGCCATACTTTAAAGTCTTTGCTGCGTGCAAGACCTTCTTGAGCCATTAAGTTAGTTACTAATTCAGCTTCTTCCACAGTACGGCAGAATGGAATCATAACTTGTAGATTTTTAAAACCAAATTCGTTACGTACTTTTTTGATTGCTTCTAATTCTAATTTGAAAGCAGGTGTGTACTTAGGATCATAGTAGCGAGATGCGCCACGCCAGCCAAGTAATGCACTAGATTCATGTGGTTCATATTTATCGCCACCTTTAAGGTCACGGTATTCACTAGATTTGAAGTCGCTCAAACGAACTACTACTTGGCGAGGGGCTAATGCTTGGCATACTTTACGCATACCTTCCGCCAATGTATTTACAGCGAAGTCACTGCGCCCTGTTTCGATAAGGTGCAATGGATGTTCATGAATAAAGGTTGTCCAAATGAACTCTTCGCGCATGAGACCAATGCCATCACATGGTAGTACACCATATTTTTGAGCCAAATCAGGATCACCTAAGTTCATATAAATCTTAGTGCCTGTTACAGGTACATATTCAGCTGCTACCCCTGTAGAAACTTGAGCTTCAGGCTTTTTAACGATATCTTCTAATACGCCATCGTATACAATACCATTTGTAGCATCAACGGTAATCATTTGACCATCTTTAATAGAGGTAGTCGCTTCATGACTACGACTCTTAGTACCTACGATACAAGGAATACCAAGCTCACGGCTAACGATAGACGCATGACAAGTCATACCACCAGCGTCAGTAACAATTGCTTTTGCCTTTTTCATGGCTGGCACCCAATCAGGAGCTGTCATAGCTGTAACAAGGATTTCGCCTTCTTTGAACTCATCGATATCCTCGGGATTGATGATAACGTGAGCTTTACCTGCTGCATTACCAGGGGATGCTGGCAAACCTTTTACAATAATATCGCGATTACCTGCATCTAATGTGCTAGCTTTTTCGGACGTTTCTGATTTTTCTTTGCGGGACCAAACTGTTTCTGGACGAGCTTGCAAGATCCAAATCTTGTCATTGCGTTCATCTACGCCCCATTCCATATCCATATAGCAACCATAATGCTTTTCAATTGCTTTTGCATATTCTGCAAGTTCCAAAACTTGAGCATCTGTAATAACTTGTTGTTTTGCTTCGTCAGCTGGAACCACTTCTTCAACACAGTCACCATCGGCTTTACGAACAAGGCGGACATGTTTATCGTTAATCATACGGTCCGTAATTTCCATCTTTTCTTTATCCACACGAAAATTATCTGGTGTAACCGTACCTTGTACAACATATTCACCAAGACCCCAAGAGCCTTCAATAAGAATATTGTTATCATTGCCTGTTACAAGGTCAACAGTAAACATTACGCCAGCTGCTTTAGAGAATACCATCATTTGAACTGCAGCACTCAATGCTACTGTCATATGATCGAAGCCTTGTTTTACACGATAATATGTTGCACGATCTGTGAATGTAGATGCGTAGCATTCTTTTACTTTTTCGATAATTACGTCAGCACCGCGTACATTTAAATATGTATCTTGTTGGCCTGCGAAGCTTGCATCTGGCAAATCTTCTGCTGTTGCACTAGAACGAACAGCCACAAATGGATTTTCTTCGTTCACTTTTTTACCAAGTTCTTCATAAGCATGACGGATAGCATCTGCCAAGTCTTTTGGCATTTCTTCCTGACAAATCATGCGGCGAATCTTAGCACACACTTCGCGCAATAATGCAGAATTTTCTACATCATCTAAAGCATCAAGCTCAGCCCGGATTTTATCTTCCAAACCTGTAGCTTTCATAAACTCACGATAACCATGGGCAGTTGTTGCAAAGCCATAAGGTACAGGTACATTAGTGGAGGATGTCAATTCCCCTAAAGAAGAAGACTTGCCACCTACTAAATTAACATCTTCACGTTGTAATTCATCAAACCAAAGTACGTATGCTGTTTCGCGATTCATGTGAGAACCTCCTAGATTAATTAGTGCAACACATTAAACCTTTTACACATAAATAGTATACCTTAATTTAAAATCTGTCAATTTATATGAGGATTATTATACAAATAAAAATGATAAAAAACTAAAAGATGATTGCCTAATACTAGGCAATCATCTTTTAACATGTAGTTATTACTTAATTGTTATTTCTACCTGGCTGTAATAAAAATAGATACATTCCAAGTATCAAGAATTCAAAAATAGTATCATTGATAAAAAGACTTAAAAGTATTAAAGCTATAAAAATTGGATATACCCAAAATGGAAATCCTATATCATAGGCTCTTCTCATACCAGTCATAAAAAAGAATGTAAATCCATAAATGCCAAAAGAATAACCTAAGATTAAATATTTAATCCCTTCAGCAATATCTTTAGATTGTATTACATAACTACCAAAACTAATTAATAAAATACAACACATAAATGAAAATGCATTGCCGAAAAAATAGAATAAACGTCCTAATGGTACCTTTGGATCCAAATATTTAATATGTCTAGTCTTTCCATATATCATTAATAATATTGAAATGATAATACAAATAGGAATCATTGTATAACCAAACAACTGTATTATTTCCATCTGCTACACTCCAAATAATGTTTTCATTATAAACAATACTATTATAATTAATATATTTAACATAAGCTGCAATTCAGGCGAAAGATTATAATAAGTTAATAAAGAAAAACCACCACTAACAATAATTAAACTTATACTAGCTAGTATAAGTATAGATTTTTCTAAATGATTGTTTTCTCTATGTCTCTTATATAATACATACGCTACATATATAATCCATAACCATGGAAAAAATTCAGGTTTCATTTAACCACCCTATATATATCTAAAAAATTCTTCAATACTCGTCCAGTAAGCCCCCATATGGTGTATTGTTTATAGGGATAGAAATAGACGGAATAGTTTTGTCTAATTTTCCAGTCGATATTATATCCTTCTAATAGATGAAATGGAAAATCTTTTAACGGCTTAGTTCCAATGTCTAGGTGACCTACGGTCGGTTCCATATCTAATAGATATTGTAAGGGAACTGTAAATACCTCACCTACTTCATCAGAATTTGGTTTTAAATCACTTGTATGTAGGCGCACGACGACCGCATATAGTTTTACACCAATAGCAGATACTAAACAGTCTAAATTTCCTAGCAGTTCAATTTGATCTAAGTCTATACCAAGTTCCTCAGAGCATTCACGCATGGCTGCATGAGCACCACTTTTATCATTAGGTTCACAGTGCCCACCAGGGAAACTGATTTCACCGGGTTGACGTCGCAATGTATTACTACGCACGGTAAACACCACATGATCTTCTCCATCGATTTCTAATAGAGGCACGGCTACTGCAGCTGTAATAACATCAATATCTGTAAGAACAGAATGTTCTCGTTGTGATAAAAGGTTACTTAATTTCTTGTCCATAAATGGTCCTCACACAAGTTATAATCTATTTTATACAATATTTGTAAAAATCTTTTATGTATCAAATTTGTATTTTATTTTTATATTTATATTGTCTTTGTATATTCATTATACATTAACTTGTAAGTCAATTTCTTGCTTCACAAACAACAGATTCAGTAGATAAATAATCTTATAAACAAAATAGACAGAAAAAACTGTGATGAGAAATCTAAACCTCATCACAGTTTTTTATTAGTTAAATTTAATTTTTACAAATTTACGTTTCCCAACTTGAACGATCATGCCATCTTCTAGCTTAAGGTTTTCTTCCGTGTATTTTTCACCGTTTACTTTGAAAGCACCTGCTTTAATGGATCGACGTGCTTCACCATTGGACGCGGTTAAACCAGCATCTGTGCAGAATTGTGGTACAAAGATTGGTTCTGTTGGTGCATCCATAGCGTACTCAGGAATATCTGTAGGCATGGCGCGTTGTTGGAACACCCGTTTAAATTCTTCTTCCGCTTCGAGAGCAGCTTCTTCACCATGGTACAAGCGAACAATGGTACGAGCCAATTGCATTTTAGCATCACGTGGATGTAACTCTCCGGATTCTAGACGTTTTGCCATGTCCTCTTGCTCTTCGATAGACATATCTGTAACGAGCATGAAATAACGCATCATCAATTCATCAGGAATGGACATCGCTTTACCATACATTTCTTTAGGTTCTTCATCAATACCGATATAATTGCCCAAAGATTTACTCATTTTTTGAATGCCGTCAAGTCCTTCAAGCAATGGCATTGTAATAACAACTTGTGGCTCTTGACCTTCTAACTCTTGTAAATGACGCCCCATCAACAGGTTGAAAGTTTGGTCTGTGCCACCAAATTCAACGTCTGCATGTAATGCAACAGAATCGTGACCTTGCATCAATGGGTACATAAACTCATGCACGCCAATAGGACGACCTTCTTTAAAGCGTTTGCTGAAATCATCGCGTTCCATCATACGGGCAACTGTATAGGAGCTAGCCAAACGAAGTACGTCAGCAAAGTTCATAGATTCTAACCATTCGCTATTGTCACGAACGATTGTTTTTTCTGGGTCTAATACCTTGAAGATTTGTGTTTTATAAGTTTCAGCATTTTTCAATACTTCTTCTTTTGTTAATGGTGGGCGAGTAACACTTTTACCAGTAGGATCACCAATACGAGCAGTGAAGCCACCGATGACGATCACTACTTGATGACCAAATTCTTGGAATAAACGCAGCTTGCGAAGAGGAACAGTATGTCCCAAATGAATATCTGGAGCCGTTGGATCCAAACCTAGTTTTACAACTAGTGGTTTATTTTCCTTAATGGATTTCTCTATTTTTTTTACAAGATCTTGTTCGTTAATTAAATCCGCTACACCATGTTTAATTTGGCGCACTTGTTCTTGAGCACTAATCATGATAATCCTCCTAGAAATACTATTGTTTAAGTATACCATTATCTAAAAACTTTCACAATTATATATAGTATTGGATTTAAACCATTTATGATATAATATTTATAACTGCGTAATAGAATTTACGTTATATTTACTAAAAGAAAAAAGAGGTGACTCTATGAGTAGTAACTCAAATACGAGAGCCAACCGCCGCTCAAATGGCAATGGTTCTACACCGAAGAAAACAAATCCTAAGCGTCTATTTTGGATTTGTACACTTCTCTTTATACTCATCGTAGCCGGTGGTGGCTGTGGTTTCATAAGTGCCACATTATCAAATCTACCGGATGTATCCAATGTACGCCCTTCTGCATCGTCTCAGATTTATGACGTGCATGGCAATCTCATTACTACGGTTCACTCCACAGAAAATAGATTACCAGTACCTCTAAAGGATGTACCAAAAGATTTACAGAATGCCTTTGTAGCTACAGAAGATTCTCGGTTCTATACGCATCATGGTATTGACCCAATTGGTATTTTACGTGCCGTATGGGTAAACATTGTACATAGCGGCGTATCTGAAGGTGGTTCCACGATTACTCAACAGTTAGCTCGTAATGCATTCTTATCTCAAGACAGAACATTTAAACGTAAAATTTCTGAAGCATTGCTAGCACTTAAAATTGAACAACATTACACTAAGGATGAAATCCTTGAAATGTACATGAACCAAATTTACTTTGGCCAAGGTGCATACGGTGTACAATCTGCAGCTCATGTATACTTTGGTAAGGATGCTAGCCAATTAACGCTAGCTCAAGCAGCACTCATTGCAGGCTTACCACAAAGTCCTAACTACTACTCTCCATTCAATGATTTGGAAGCTAGTAAAAAACGTCAAGCTGTTGTATTAGGCCAAATGGTTAAATACGGTTACATTACACAAGAACAAGCTGATGAAGCACGTCAAGCAGATTTAGGCTTGGTGGCAAAACAAGAACAAACGCATGAAAAGTCTAATGCATCTTACTTCATCAACTATGTTATTGCACAAGTTTCTGAAAAATATGGCGACGATGCAATCTATAAAGATGGTTTAAAAATTTATACAACTCTTGATATGGATGCACAAAATGCAGCTGTAGCAGCAATGCAAAACTTGCCTAATTACTACACTGATAGCAATGGTTTACATCAACCACAAGGTGCTATCGTAGCTATGAACCCTCATAATGGTTACATTATGGCTATGGTTGGTGGCCGTGGTGATGATGCATTTAACCGTGCTACACAAGCAGAACGTCAACCAGGTTCCGCTATGAAACCATTTGTATATTTAGCCGCTATTCAATCTGGTAAAACTCCTGGTTCTATTGTAGATGATAGCCCTGTTACATTTGGTAACTGGAGCCCTAAAAACTATGAAAATGACTTCGTAGGTAATATTACATATCGCTATGCATTACAACATTCTCGTAACGTAGCTGCCGTAAAAGTTGCTGATGAAGTAGGCATGTCTAAGATTATTAAACTTGCCAAAGAAATGGGTATCACTACCCTTACAGATCAAGATAATAACTTGTCTACTGCACTTGGTGGTTTAACTCACGGTGTAACACCTCTTGAAATGGTTCAAGCTTATGGTGTACTCGCTAATGGTGGTATCAAGGTTCAACCTACGGCAATCGTTAAAATTGTAGACCGCAATGGTCAAGTTGTAGAAGAAAACTCTATTCAAGAAAAACGTGTTGTAGATGAAAAAGATGCAGCAATCATTACTAGCATGCTAGAATCTGTTATCAGTGGCGGTACTGGTGGTAATGCAGCAATCGGTCGCCCTGCAGCTGGTAAAACAGGTACAACAGATGATTCCAAGGATGCTTGGTTCGTTGGTTACACGCCTGATTTAGTAGCTGCCGTTTGGATTGGTGATGACTATGGCTCGGAAACATTACGAGGCATCACCGGTGGTGACACACCTGCTATTATGTGGGGCCAATTCATGGCAAATGCGCTTGCCAATACCCCTGCTTCTGACTTCTCCGTTCCTGCTAGCGCTCAATCAGCTGTTTCTGAAGGTTATTATAATCCTGTAAAAGCACAGCCTAAAAAAGAAGCTTCTAAGGACGAAAAAGCAGACAAAAAAGACGATAAAGACAAATCAAAAGATGAAGCTGTAAAAGATGACAGTGGCTCAAAAGATGATGCAACTGAACAGAAATCTAATTCATCGAAAAGTAAAAAGTCTAGTAAAAAAGATCGTTAATCTCATACGCTAAAGGAGCGGAACATGTGTTCCGCTCCTTTTCTATTTCTATATATGTATATGGCTATACCCCATAACCAATTTGATATACGATAATAATTTACTGTATTATCTATAACTATATCACTATTGTGTAGCTTTATTTCAGAACTACATTGGTAGCCCCTGCACCACCTTCGTCATAGCCTGCCGTTTCAAAATGAGCTACATGAGGTAAGGTACGCAAATATTGATGTACACCTTCTCGTAATGCGCCAGTCCCCTTACCGTGAATAATGCGCACTTGATTAACACCACCAAGTAAAGCTTGGTCAATAAATCTACCAACAGAAACTGTCGCTTCATCTACCGTTTGTCCAAGAATATTGATTTCAGTACGAACCTCTTTTTGGCGTTGTACGGCAGAGCCACCCATACGTTTTCTAGTCTTAGGCATAGCTGCTTTTTGTTCCCGTGCAAGCTTATTTCCTTCTTCACGTGTAGTAGATTGTAATTCGCTAACCTTTACAGTAGCTGTTAGTCCATTAATATCTACATTCACACGATTGCCATTGATAGATAATACAGTACCTAAAGAACGTAGGGACGTAACATATACTGCTTGGCCTACCTTAATAGCATCTGCAGTCAAAGATTTACGATCATCATCTACTGGAGATTCTGGTATATGTACATTAGAGATACCCTTACGTGCTGCATTAATAGCAGATTGACGCTTATCCTTATTCGTTTCAGAGAATTGTGCTTTCAATTGCTTGATAATTGCTTCCCCTTCAACGCGTAAGCTACGTTTCATAGATTCTGCATCAGCTTGAGCTTTGGCTAAGATTTGTTTACGCTTTTCGTTAAACTGTTTCTTTTCCTTCTCTAATTGACCACGCATGCGACGTGTTTCATCAAGCTCTTTCTTTAAGGCTCTTTCCCGTTCAGATGCCTTACGAAGTTGCTCATTCAAATCTGAAAGAACTTCTTCCATTTCATGGCTACCAAATTGAGATTTATACTCTGTTGCGCGTTCTACAATGTCTTTTGGTAAGCCTAAACGTGAAGCAATGCTTAACGCATGGCTACTGCCGGCTACGCCGATATGGAGTCGATATGTAGGTTTTAAGGTACGCTCATCAAACTCTACGTGGCCATTTTCAATACCTTCCGTATGGTATGCATAATTTTTAAGCTCATTATAATGGGTACTTACCATCATAAGGGCACCTTTTTTACGGAAGAACTCAAGAATAGATACAGCAAGTGCACTACCTTCTTCTGGATCAGTACCAGACCCAAGTTCATCCAGTAAAACCAAGTCATTAGGACCACAATGTTTAATGATGGAAATAACTTGTGTCATATGAGCAGAGAACGTACTAAGGCTGGCCTCAATACTTTGCTCGTCTCCAATGTCGGCAAAGATATTATGGAATACTGGTAACATAGATCCGTGATCGGCAGGGATAAATAGACCACATTGATTCATCAAGCTCAACAGGCCTAATGTTTTAAGGGATACTGTTTTACCACCTGTGTTAGAGCCTGTGATTAATAGGATACGATATGATGTACCTAATTGAATATTCGTAGGCACTACCATATTTGGTGGAATTAATGGATGACGAGCTCTCATGAGATTAACAGTTCTGTCAGTACTCAAGATAGCTGGTACACCTTTATAAGAAATAGCAAGACTTGCCTTACCATATACAAATTCGATATGGGATACCTTTTCACAAGCATCCATCAAATCATTGCTATGTTGTTTTACAAGAGCCGATAACTCGCGGTAAATACGCAAGACCTCTTGCTCTTCACCAATCAAAGCCTCTTGTAATTCATTATTTAGATTCACCAAGCGCATCGGTTCAATGTAAAGTGTTTGACCCGTTGCAGAACGGTCGTGAATGAGACCATCAAAGTATTGGCGATACTCTTGTTTTACAGGAATTACGTAACGATTATTACGCTGCGTAATGATGGTTTCTTGGAAATACTTTTGATTATCTTTATCATGCAGGATAGCTTGAATATCATTTTTAATCTTTTCACGAGTCTTGATAATCGTATTTCTAAGGCTCGCCAATTTAGGAGACGCTGTATCAAGCAATTCCCCCTTTTCATCAAAGACGCGTTTAAAACGGTTTTCAATGCGATCTGTGTTCGGCATATCCTGTACCCATAGGGATAGCAATGGATAATCCATATATTTCGTTCTAAAGAACTTTGTCATGCGCTTATAAGCACCAATGGTCAAATAAATATCCCACAATGCTTCACGAGTAAGGACAAAGTCTTTTCGACTCTTTTTACAGGATTCACGAATATCTCGTGTACCACCTAACGGTTGTTCTACCTCTGTTTGTAGTGAACGAATAGCCTCTGCTGCTTCATCAAGATTCTCTTGAATTTGTTTTGCATCGATCATTGGCTCAATATTCATAGCCAATTCTTTAGCAATGGTAGAACTACAATGCTGTTGTAATTGTTCTTTTATATGGTGAAAGTCTAATACATCTTCGTTAAACAATGTACTACCTCTTTTATAAAATACCTCTAAAATAGTGGCCCCTTGTAATAGGCGTATCATCCTTGCCTACGCTCTTAGGAGGAGCCTCTTTTGTTCCATTTTGAATAGATACATAATCTGCTACAATGTTACGCAATCGATGTGGATCCATATGACGCCCATCGATGCGCAAGATATGTAGACCTTTACGATATAACTCGGGCACGTAAGCACGCATATCCATTTCATGACTATTCATGATGTGCATGCGGCAATAAGGATCGGTACGCAATGGGAACACTTCCCCTTTACGGTCCTTCAATGCATAGTTCTCTGTTACACATGGCATAGGACAGTTTTCCTTTTTGCCAGTGCCCACAAAACTAGCGATGGCACAATACTCAGAAATCATCATTTCTGTATAACCGTGTACCATTACCTCTAATGGCAAATGAGCAGATTTTTGTAAGTTTACTAATTGTGCCAAGGTCAACTCTAAGGATGGAGCTATACTACTCATATTAAAATCTTGCCATACTTGTAGTGCAGAGCCATTGAATATGTTAAGACCTGTATCAGCTTCAATAGCACCTGAATATCCTAACTCACGAAGCCATAATAGAGCTTGTGGCATATGAATAGAAATACTATCTGGTTTAGACTCAACTATGGCCTTAAGCGTATTCATGTACGCGTCTACCTCATCATCTTTAACGACGCGAGGCGTAGCAAATACACAAAGCACATTATGCTCTTTACAAAGTTTGGCTACCTGCTCGTAGATGCTAATTTCATAAGGCTTACGTTGCAAACGGTCACCACCAAAGATAATCTTCTTAGCACCACCTTCGATTGCTGCTTTTACACCATCGAGTTCATCAACGCGAGCACTCACCATAGGCTCTGTGTATTGAACCTTACTTTTAGCTACTAATGATGACATATTTCGGGGTTCTACAGCACGTTCTGCCCAAGCTGCTTCATGGTCTGTAAGCAACAAGTTTTCTAGCGCCTCTACAGCATCGCGACGCAATGCATTTAAAACACTAGCGGGCCACATGTACGGTCCATCAGGAATAGACATAGAGCCTAGTGTAAATAATGTATTCCCTAATCTACCTACTTGATCTCTAACCTTCTCTAATGTAGTCGGTTTATTGTTAGCATAAACAGGTTCAAACTCGTTAGATATAGTCACAGTACGACCATCATTCAATACAAAGGTTAGTTCTGTATAAGGTATTTCTCGTTCAGTATTAATAGATAGATAACCATGTACCTCTAATTTAGCGGTAAAGTCTTGTAGTCCCCGTTGCTTTTGAGCTTTAGGGCCTGATGCAAGGAATACTTGCCCCGCAGCAAAGCCTTCATCCGGTTTACCTACAATATGCTTTTCATCCACTAGAGACCAGTTCTGATCGATTTGATAGTACGTAATACTACCAGAACGTTGCATGACCTTTAAGAGTGATCCTTTTTCAATTGGTTCTGTTAGGAATAAATGAACTTGACCCTTTTTGACCTCTGCTTTGCCAATCAATTTCCCTTGATTATTTGGGGCCACCACGGTCATCATTGATTTTCCTACATGGTCTGTTAAATAATCCGTAGAAAATCCACGATTAAATCCAGAAGCTAATGCATCGGCATCAGTAGAATCTATATGAGCCGTATCTAAAATATGACGATAGGTTCCAATAACTTGACGCACGTAGGAAACCTTTTTCATACGCCCTTCTACCTTAAAGGACGTAACACCGGCCGCCACAAGTTCATTCATATATTCACTATAGTTAAGATCCTTTGGACTTAATAGATAGGCTTCGTGTTTTGGCAACAAGCTAGTACCTAAAGAATCCAATAGCTCATAAGGCAACCGACAAGGCTGTGCACAAGCACCACGGTTACCACTGCGACCACCGATGAAAGAACTCATTAAGCATTGACCAGAATAACATACACACAACGCACCGTGTACAAAGACTTCGATTTCAGCTGTACAGTTCTTGCAAATATGTTCAATTTCAGCGAGGCTCAATTCACGAGCTAAAACGACACGTGTAAAACCGAGACTTTCATAAAAACGAACCGCATCGAGCGTAGCTGCAGTCATTTGTGTACTGCCATGTAAGTGTAATTTAGGAGCCACTCGCTGCGCCAATTTAGCCACTGCTAAATCTTGAACGATGATAGCATCCACGCCGATGCGCTCTAAGTCCTTTAAATATGCCTCAAGAGCAGATAATTCGGAGTCACCTATGAGGATATTTACCGTTACATATACAGACACATCTAGAATATGGGCCAAGCGAATAGCCTCGGTTAATTCCTCAATTCCAAAGTTTGCTGCATGAGCTCGGGCATTAAAACCTTTGCCACCAAGATAAATGGCATCTGCTCCAGATTCTAAAGCGGCTATAAAGTTTTCCATCGTACCGGCAGGAGCCAATAATTCCATGGACAGTCCTTTCTACCTAACTAAAGGCATAACTATAGTACTAAAAGGGTTTACCATATGGTAAACCCTTTCAATATACTGCTTAAAATTAACGTAATTTGCAGTTAATTTCTGCTAATGCATCGATAATAGCTTGAATATTACCGTCAATATCCTCATCATTCAACGTACCTTCCATAGAGCGGAATTGTAAGTTGTATGCGAGACTGCGGTAACCTGCTTCGATATGTTCACCTTCATAAACATCAAAGATAGATGCACTTTCTAAATATTCTCCACCATGTTCTTTAATGATAGATAAAATTTCACCACTAGATACGGACACAGGTGCAACGATGGCAAGGTCACGGCTAGTGCCTGGGAATTTACTGAAGGATGTATAACGGAACGGTGGAATCGTTAAGGATAATACGGCTTCCAAATCGATTTCAAACATATATACTTTACCAGGCAAATTAAAGTTTTTGCTCACTTGTGGATGTAATTCACCATATTGAGCAATGATTTTACCATCGACTACATATTGAGCGCTTACACCTGGGTGGAAGTATGGCTCAGTACCACGATTTATTTCATAGCTTGTAACGCCTAGCTCAGCTAACAACGCATCTACAATACCCTTTACATCATAGAAATCTGTAGTACGTTCTGCTTGATTCCAACCAGCTTGGTTTGCCTTCCCCATCAAAATACCACAAGCCATAGGGCGTTCATGAGGTACTTCTGTTAAAGGTAAATCTTTTGGTTCATACACATTAGCCGTTTCAAATAACCAAAGATCCTTATTTTGTTGTGCAATATTGCGTTTTGCAGCTTCAATAACAGCTGGTACCAATGTAGTGCGCATATAAGGGAATTCTTCGGAAATAGGGTTCAAGATTGGAATGGCTGTATAACGGCTATCCCCTTCAGGAAGCATCATATTGGAAAGACCATCTTTATGCATGAAGCTAAATGTAATGATTTGAGTCATACCCAATTTAGCTAATGCATGAGTTACCTCTTTAGTAAGCGCTTTCTTAGGTGTCATACCACCAGAGGACAATACCGCAACAGGGGTTGTAGGCGCAATATTATCGTAGTTGTAGATACGAGCCACTTCTTCGGCGATATCAGGCATCACTGTTACGTCACCACGCCATGTTGGAACGAGGGCAGACAATTTGTCTCCGTCTTCGGTTACAACGAACTCAAGGGCTGTCAAAATACGAACCATTTCGTCTTTTTCAATGTTTGTACCCAAGTAATCATTGATTTTTGCTGCTGTGAAAGTAACTGTATGTTGTTCTACAGGATTTTTATATACATCGATAACGCCTACATCAACTTTACAAGTAGGACAGATTTGTTGTAATAATTGCGCCGCTCTGTCGATAGCATAGGCGGTGTATTTATGATTTACACCACGTTCGAAACGACCAGATGCTTCAGAACGCATGCCGAGAGCTTTAGCAGTGCGTCGAATAGATGGACCATTAAATACAGCAGCTTCAAACATAACTGTGGTCGTTTCGTTTGTCACTTCACTATCAAAGCCACCCATGATACCTGCTACACCTACTGGACGTTCAGCATCAGCAATGATAAGCATGGAGTCATTCAATTCGCGTTCAGAACCATCAAGTGTAACAAGCACTTCACCATTTTTAGCACGTCTCGCCACTAATTTATGACCTTTTACATGATCATAATCATAGGCATGCATAGGTTGACCAAGTTCTAACATAACATAATTTGTTACGTCTACTACATTATTAATAGGACGAATGCCGCTATTACGTAAACGGTTTTGCATCCACAATGGGGATGGCTCAACCTTAACATCAGTTACTACACGAGCTGTAAAACGCGTACAAAGGTCATCAGCTTCGATAGATACAGATGCTTTGCCTTCAATGGATTCGCCATTCTCGTTAACCATAATAACAGGGAATAAAGCTTTTTGATTTGTCATGACTCCAAATTCACGGGACAAACCAACCATTGAGAAGCAATCAGCTCTGTTAGCGGTGAGTTCAAATTCATATACTGTATCATTTAAGCCTAAAACATCTTTTACATCAAGACCAATTGGTGTTCCTTCAGGGAAAATGTAAATTCCTTGAGCTTCTTCTGGCAATACTAAGTCGCTAGAGATACCAAATTCTGCAACGGAACAGAACATGCCTTCAGAAACAACGCCACGCAATTTACCTTTTTTAATTTCTGTACCATCTGCTAAACGAGATTTATGATACGCTACAGGCACGATTTGACCTACTGCAACATTAGTAGCAGCCGTTACGATTTGTTTTGTAACAGGTTCGCCTTCTTCTGTAAGGCATTCAACTTGGCATACTTGTAATTTATCTGCATCTGGATGTTTTGTAATCTCCACGATTTTACCAGTATAAATTTTCTTAATGCCATTATCCATAGCAATGACATCTTCTACAGGAATACCAGCTTGTGTTAATTCATCGGCCAATTCTTGAGCAGGACGATTCATATCCACAGGCACGTATTCGTTCATCCACTGTAAACTTGCTTTCATGAGTTCCTCCTAAAATTGTTCCAAGAATCGTACATCATCTTCAAAGAATAGACGTAAATCGTTAATGCCATATAAAAGCATAGCAATACGTTCTACGCCCATGCCAAAGGCAAAGCCTTTAACCTTTTCAGGATCGTACCCATTAATACGCAATACATCGGGATGAACCATACCGCAGCCCAAAATTTCAAGCCAGCCTGTATGAGAACATACACGGCAACCTTCACCACCACACATTACACAAGAAATATCTACCTCTGCAGATGGCTCTGTGAATGGGAAGAAGCTTGTACGGAAACGTACCTTTGTGTCATCACCATACATGTGACGTAAGAAGGACTCTAATGTGCCTTTTAAGTCAGCAAATGTAATATGCTCATCGATGATGAGACCTTCCACTTGATGGAATACAGGGGAATGAGTCGCATCATAGTCCCAACGGTAAACCTTACCAGGCGCAATCATACGGATTGGGCTATTAGGTTCATGACGTTGCATTGTACGAGCTTGTACTGGAGATGTATGCGTGCGTAATAAGAAGTTTTCTGTAATATAGAAGGAATCTTGCATATCACGTGCAGGATGATCTTTAGGCAAGTTTAAGCATTCAAAGTTGTAGTAATCTTGCTCTACTTCTGGACCTTCTTCAACGGTATACCCCATTTTCATGAAGAAGTCTTCAATCATTTCATTAACCTTTGTTAATGGATGGATATGACCAGCTTTTTGTGCACGGCCAGGCAATGTAATATCGATGCGCTCTTTTTCTAAACGAGCATTTAACTCTGCAGTTTCCATACGAGCTTTAACTGTATCAATTTCAGCCTCTAACGCTTCACGAACAGCATTAACAAGGGCGCCAGCCTTCGGACGTTCTTCTGGAGATAATTTACCAAGACCTTTTAATAAAGCCGTTACCTCGCCTTTTTTACCTAAATATTTAACACGTATATCTTGCAACGCTTGTTGATCAGCAGCGCCTTTGATGGCATCAAGGGCTTCTGCCTTAATACGTTGTAATTCTTGTTCCATTCAAGCATCCTCCTATTTGTAAAAGTCTAAACTATATTATACCAAATCAGGGTTATCTTCTTCAATAAAACGCCATGGTAATTCAGGTAATGGCTTCTCTTCTAGTACAAAAAATGTACCCCGTGCTAAATGAACGAGTTCACCTAATTCATTATAAATACGAGCTGTCGCAACCATGGTTGTCTTACCATTGTGCTCTACATTGGCTACCCCACGCAATACAGTACCGCCTTTAACAGCTTTCACATAGTTACCATTAAGATCAATGGTGCTAACAGATTTTCCCAATGTAAAACAAGCAGTCCCCATCACACTATCTGCTAAGCCAATACATACAGCACCATGCAAATCTCCTCTAAAATTACAGTAATCTGTTTCATTAGTTTGCAATGTCATTTCCGCATGACCTGATTCAACAGCTGTAATCTCAGAATCTTTTACCCAAGAAAATGGATTCTGATCTCGTAATTCGTTGAAATATTCTAACAATGTTGTAGCCATAAGGTTCTCCATTCTATATACATACCCCATAGATTAACTAATCTAAATACTAAATCTATTACATTACCTGTATGAAAATCTTTATAGTTATATGTCAAAATTCAATACAAACATATAAAAATGGTGCGTTACATCATACATATTGTATCATGCAACGCACCATATGCGAATAACTCTATCTAATTATATGGTATGTTCTTAAGAAAACACATTTATAAATTCAAAACTATTCATAATGCAATGCATCGATTGGATTGAGCTTAGCCGCTTTACGGGCTGGGTATATACCAAAAATCAAACCAATAGCCATGGAAAAGGCAAAGGACATTATGATTGTTGGAACAGATACAATTGTACTCATTCCAGATACCATTCCGATTACTTTTGAGGCTCCTATACCGAAAGCAATACCAATAAAGCCCCCCATCAAACTGATTACAACGGCTTCTATTAAGAATTGCGTAACAATTACGCTATACGTAGCCCCCAAAGCTTTACGCACACCAATTTCTCGAGTCCGTTCCGTTACAGATACAAGCATGATGTTCATAATACCAATGCCACCTACAACTAGAGAAATGGCAGCAACAGCCCCTAGGAATAACGTAAATGTTCCCGTCGTCTGAGCCACTGTTTCCATAATAGATTTCATATTTTGAATATTGAAATCATCCAAATTTGTATCTTTAATATTATGACGAACACGCAACAAGTTCTCTATATCTGCCTGCAAACGATCGATGCCCTCATCATCCTTAGCCACAACATACACCCTGCGAAGATAGTCAATGCCCTCTACGCGCTCCATTGATGTTGTATATGGAATTAACACCGTATCGTCTTGGTCATTACCCATGGTTCCGTTCCCTTTACTTTTGAGAACACCAATGACACGAAACGGTATATTCTTAACACGGATTTCCTTGCCTACAGGATCTTCATCACCAAACAAATTTTTTACTACCGTTTGTCCCACAACCGCTACACGTTCTCGGTTCTGAACATTTTTATCGGAGAAAAATCGACCAGATGTCATAGTCCAATTATTTACGTCCTGAAAGTTAGAATTAACCCCCGCAACAGATGTAGTCCAGTTTTTATTTTGATAAATCACCACATAAGAGCCATTTGTCATAGGACTGGCGGCTTTTACACCTTCTAACTTAGCAATAGCTTCATAGTCAGATATTTTCAACGATTTCATGGACCCCTGAGAAGATCTAGCACCTGGCGTCCGCGGCGCCCCTGGCAGAACTACCAACAAGTTAGAGCCTAAGCTAGAAATAGAATCCTCAATATCTTGCTTCACCCCATTACCGATAGATACCAAGGCAATAACAGCTGCTACACCGATAATGATACCTAACATGGTCAAAAGGGAGCGCAATTTATTAGCAATCAAGGAAGCCCATGCCATTAGAAAACTTTCTTTATACATTAGGCACCTCCTTTATAGGAGTCATATTAGAATTGATCGAATCCTCTACGATTATCCCATCTTTCAAGACTACATTACGACTCGCGTACGTAGCAATATCCGGTTCATGTGTAACTAGAAGAATCGTACGGCCTTCATCATGAAGGCCTCGAAAGATGTTCATAACGTCAATGGTTGACTTGGAGTCAAGATTCCCTGTCGGTTCATCAGCCATGATAATAGCAGGATTATTTGCCAATGCACGAGCAATCGCCACGCGTTGACGTTGCCCACCAGACAACTCGGATGGCAAATGGTCCATACGCTCGCCCAAGCCGACAGACTGTAATAATTGAGTGGCCCGTTCAATGCGCATCTTTTTATTTACACCAGCATAAATCATAGGAAGCGCTACATTTTCTAGGGCTGTCAATTTTGTCAACAAATTAAAGCTTTGAAATACAAAACCTATCTGTTTGTTACGTACATACGCAAGTTCATCATCAGATAAGGTAGCAACCTCGTCTCCATTGAGTCGATAAGAACCAGTTGTAGGTCGGTCCAAACATCCGAGAATATTCATAAAGGTTGATTTACCAGATCCAGATGGCCCCATAATGGATACAAATTCACCCTTATTGACAACTAAATCAATGCCATGCAGAACAGGTACTGATAATTTGCCATTCACATAGGTTTTTGTAATCCCTTGTATGTCAATTACTGTTTGGTTCATAAGCACCTACCCTTAGAATGGTCCAGCTACATTATTTTTTGGTGCATTCACATCACCGCTTACGATAATTTCATCACCTTCAGATAAACCTTTTAGGATTTGAACATTAGTATCCCCAGTTACACCCGTAGAAACAGCGGTACGTACTGGTTGACCATCTTTTATTACATATACATACTCACCTTGTTTATCCGTACGTACAGCAGTAAGAGGAACTACCAATGTATTTTTAATATCTTCACCAAAGATTGTGGCACGAGCTGTCATAGATGGTAAGAAATTACCTGAAATATTTTCAGGAATTTGAACTTTAACCGTATAGTACACTACACTTGTACTTGTAGTGCCCATATTACCCTTTGTACCTTTTGCAATTTCAGAAACATAACCTGTGAAAGTTTCACCTGGCTTAGAATCTACAGTAAACTCTACCTTAGCACCTTGTTTAATATTGCCAATATCGGTTTCGTCTACAGTAAGATAAATCTCTAAATTTTTTAAATCTGCAATGGTAGCAATGATCATTTGTGTGGAAATTCCAGTACTAATAGTTTGACCGGCTTTTAGCGGTGTACCAACAACAGTACCAGACATTGGAGCTGTAATAGTAGCATCACTTAAATCTGCAGCCGCACGTTCATAAGTAGATTTAGCACGTTCATAAGATGTTACTGAATCATCATATGTTTGTTGTGCAATAGCATCTTGAGCCGCCAAGGATTTATAACGATTCATATCAAGTTCTGCTTTGGCTAACGCCGCACGAGCATCATCAACAGATGCTTGTAATTGACGTGTATCAATATAAGCAATAACTTGACCGGCCGTAACTTGATCATTCTCTTTAACTAAAACTTTTTCAAGTTTACCAGCAACATTTGTAGAAACATCTACATAATTTACAGGGTTAATAGTACCTGTGGCACTGATACTAGTTTTTACATCACCCTTTTCAACCTTGCCAGTAGTGTATAACGTTTGTGCTTGATTTGCATTTAGACTATCCATGTAGTAATATGTGCCGCCACCAAGAACACAAAGAACAACAGCACCTGTTACTATACGTTTACGATGCTTTTGTAAGAACTCTTTCATTATGATCTCCTTTTTTTAAGATGAAGATATATTAAAAAGACATTTATTCTATATCAACACATATAGTATTTTTAAATTATACAGCACCAATTGCTTTTACGCAATATAATTTCATTAATGAATAAATTATGATATATAAAAAATGGCCCTTACGGGCCATTAACTACTCAATATTGACAATAATCTATAATCCTTCTCATCGATTGGAAATTCAAGACGTTCTGCCTCTTCATAAGATAGCGCACGGATATGACCATCTATATAACCTACTAATCGGTTAGCGACACCACTCATCAATAAATTAATACAGACTTCACTCATGCGAGCCGCTAAAATAGCATCAAATGCCGATGGACCACCGCCACGTTGTAAGTAGCCTAACACAGTTAGGCTAGGATCAAATTCTGTATGCTCCTTGATAAAAGCTTTCACCTCACCGCTGTTATAGGCACCTTCTGCAACGAGGATAACACTATATTCTTTACCCCGAATTTGTGTTTCCTTTAAATGACGACAAACCGCATGTAAAGGCATGGGATTTTCAGGAACCAAAACTATTTCTGCCCCACAAGCTAGGCCTGCCTTTAATGCAATATGTCCAGCTTTGCGCCCCATAACCTCCACAATAGCTACACGTTCATGGGAGTTTGATGTATCCCGAATACGCCCAACCGCATCAACTACCGTATTAAGAGCCGTATCATAGCCTATCGTATATTGTGTACCACCCATGTCATTATCTATCGTACATGGAATGGTCATAGTAGACATACCAAGTTTAGATAAACTTGTAGCACCACGCATGGAGCCATCACCACCGATAACAACCAAATGGTCAATGTCATAAGTTTTCAAAATATCATAAGCTCTGCGTTGAATTTCTTCATTTTGAAATTCTGGAAAACGTGCTGTTTTCAGCATCGTACCACCTTGTGTTATGATGCCACCAACGTCTCGATTCGATAAGGGAAATATCTTTTCCTCAATGATACCTAAATAGCCACGTTCAATGCCAAACACTTCAAAACCTTCATGTATAGCTTTTCTAGTTAGCGCTCTTATGGCGGCGTTCATTCCAGGTGCGTCTCCGCCGCTTGTTAGTATTGCGATTCTTCTCATATCCATTACCCCCTTGTGGTGTACGTTGTTTGGATATACTATGTGCTTTACCTTTTTTATTCGTTTGATTAGAAGTCTTTTGTTTATACCTCTTATCATAACGAATTTTATTAGACATTGCTCTTTTTGATACTGCTTCAGAAATCTCTTTTTTCCTACTTTGGTGATTATTAAATTGTATATCTTCAGATGCTTCTTTAGCATCTACATCGTTTGTATCATTGGGTTGACGTCTTGCTTTAAATTGCACATCTGAGGCATCTAATTCATCCTCAATACGCTGTATAAAATCATAGGTCCGGCCATTTGTTGTATCTAGTACAAAATCGCACTGCTTATACACGGGCTTCCACGATTGTATCATAGCATGTACAAAGGCATTCACATTACTATAGTCCATGGTAGGCCGTTTCCCAACACGACGATTCACGCGACTGACAATACGGAATTGTGCAGCTCGGATACCAATAATATAGGAATATTTTTTTAATACCTTTAAGGTGCGATGTTCAATAGGAAAATTCCCCCCCACAGAAATCACTGCTTCATGGTATAAGCAAACCTTTTTTAGTACATCCATTTCGGCGCGGCGGAATGCTTTTTCTCCTATCTTTTTAAAAATCTCAGCAATGGGCAACCCAAAACGACTTTCTAATACGCGATCGGTATCTACAAATTGCCAACCCTTGCGTTCTGCAAGGTTCCGTCCAAAGTGACTTTTGCCACTTCCCATAGAACCAATGAGCATAATATTCCGTTTTATTATCATCTATTATGTGCCCCTTATCATTACATATCCTTCATTGTACTATAAAATGGTCCAAAAACAAAGACAGACTATAGACATAAAATCTATAATCTGTCTCTATACAGTACACCCGATTTTCATTAAGGTTTTATAATCGATTTAATTGTACAATGCACATAAACTACATTACCTTTACGTTCTATATCTTCTATTTCTATACGGCGTGAAGGATCCTTTTCTTCAACAGTATTTATCCAGTTAATCATACGCTCTGTACTGCCTAATACTGTTAATTCTAGTATACCTTCATGCTCATCAGTACTGACAATCATTAATGGTTCTCCTTGCAAGGAATCAAAAATATTTGTATTAGAACTCGTATTAGATGTCTTGTTCCGTGTAAAAGATTCTAATAGTTTTGCTTCATTAGACACTATATAATCTGACTCAGCATTCAGTTGTATATTATAATTTTCTTGTTGATTTTTTAAGCTATTATTTTTGTCTTCAAAATAGATATGCCCATACATAGAAAGGCTAATGAGCATCCCCCACAACACTAGGCCCGTTAATATTCTCTCGACCTGATACGTTGTGCTCTCTTTTAGATCCGTCCATATGGAATGTATAAACACCTTTATCTGCTTTAACTGTTCCATGACACTCCATTCCTAGTAATTTTTGTTGGAGAATAGAAATAAATTTACGACACATTTCGTCACTCGTGCCTATACCATCTATACTGATACGCCCATCCTTAATGCTAAGATGCTGTAGACTAATATGTTCTGACATAGCGGCATCAAGAATATATACGACCATTGTATTGGGTAATATATCTGTTTGATTCTTAAGGATTTTATTCTTTATTATTTTATTTCTTATTTCCATTAATTCACCATATTGTTGATGTATTTCTTGATACTGAGCATTTGTTTGCAATCGCACAAAGTCTATCTTTCTATTTTCATAGCTACGATAGCTTGACCAACAACTATATAGAGTAACAAGCCCTACTATAATGTATATAAGACTTATCCCATAAAGAAGGTATCGATAGGTATGCCATAAACTATACCATCGTAACGAGCGAGGCATTAAATTAATACATCTGTCCTTACCAGCCCAATCCAATCCATTTAAGCCCCCTTGCTGCCATACCGATAGCCATGTCCCAATCTAATTGTCCTTGCTTGCAACGATTACGACCACGACCTAAAAATAATAATGGAATATATTCAGTTTCTCCATACATGGAAATTATACCTTCCATATCTGTCCGTTCTTCATTTGTTATAGATTCTAACCCATACATCCGAATTCCCTGTATCTCATCTATACCAAAATCTTGTAATCTCACTTCTAACTTATCCATAGCTTCAGCTACATCGCTACCAGTAATAGGTACAATACACTCTTGAATGCATATATCATTCCACCAAAGCCATAAATGCATGGCGCCTTCTTCCACAACACCTGTTACAGTACCGCTGCGCCGCATCAAGCAATAACAAATAGGAATAGGCCAAAAATCAATAACATCAACAGGTGCATAAGTATCTCGTATACCTTGCTTCAAAAGCTCTAGTGAATGCCGATCTACAGCCACCATAAACATATGATAATTGTGTCGTGGATATTCCCGGCGACAAGCATCCATTTGGAAACTATCACCCTCAAAACTAAAGTAGTCCTCTATATTCCACTTTATAAACTCCTTCATATCAAAATCGTGAGGGTCATAGGGTGCCACATGCATTTGTGTATCAATATTAGCAACAATACTATAGGCCCCTTCATCTAAATCATAAGTTTCTATAAATTTTGTAACATCTTCATCAATAGGTCCTGTACGCTTCATTTCTAACGCATCAGTAATGACCATTGTTTTATTTTCTATATGGGCTGTAACACATACAATATGTTCATCAGTTATACATACTCCAGAATGTATTTTCTTTTTTCGTTTCATAGAATCACCTCAATAAGGTTTTACCTTTATAACATGCATATGTTTTTCTTTATCTACAGTCACATACATATGTACACGACTCACGATTTCACTATTCTTTAGTTTTCCATAACTCATAATATGACGCGGATTTTCTGTTGAGCTATCCGCTTCAATAGTAATCTCTACATTTTCATCATCTATCACAACAAGTTTATTTTGAAAGTCCCATACATTTCCTAATTTACAATAGCCCACAAACCAATGAGCACCTCTTTGTGCCGCGTAATGAGCTTCTTCCAAATGCAATTCATCTACCACATTACTTTCACATATTTGTCCTATACGCAGCCCCATAAAAGCTAATAGTAATAAAAAGGACATCGTAAGTATCGCTATATATGTAATAAAGCCCGCGTTATGGGCTCCTACGTTCATAATCTGTCTCCTCTTTACTTGTATACCAATCATAAATAGCACTCTGTCCAATAGAGACCTCATATATGGATAATCCTCCATAACCACTTGTATATTTTCTATCATTAACAAAACGATTATTAATATACCAACGTAAATACACGGTCCCATTAGTATCAACACTAAAAGGATATTCCTGGGTATAGCCCACATTTCGTTTATCGGTCATCCCCACGATGCGACTACCACTGACAGGTTGCAAGCTACCATCTGTTAATTTTCTATAGAGTGCATGACGTTGTACAGTTAAGGTTGTGCGCTTTGTATCGTGAATATATAAACTTGTATTATGATCTTCTACAGTAGCCTTCACAGGATTCCATATCATTTGAGCCACAACCATACGCCGTGTATATCGACCATCCTCCATCATAGCTACACTATCAAGTAATTTAGCATCCCACATAACTGCATAGAATACGATGCCTAACAATAAGGTAAGAACTATAATAGAAATCATCATACTAATAAGCGTAGAATACAAAATAAAACCCAGATCATTTCTATTTTTATTCTTATTTTTATTTCTATCTGTTATGGGATTCTGCTTGTATTCTTTATTCTTCCCAATTACCGTTTCTATATCCTCGCCCTTCAATGTATCCCCTCCAAATCAACTGATAGAGAATAGACAACAGATTGATTGTCGATGGCATCTACTGTTAATCGTTGTAAAGATACACCTTCTATCACTACAGGCTTTATATGTGTTTTATAGATAATTTTTTCACTAGGACTCATTGTAAATTGAGAATTATATACACCGGCTTCTATTGTTCCATTCTTATAATAAGAAGCTTTAGCCACTTCTAAATACGTTATGGTATCTTGCAATATATGATCCCAATAATACGCCTTATATACCGTAAGAGTAGCCATCCAAAATATAGATAATACAATCGGTAAAATGAACATGATTATAGCGGCTGATATTAAAGCGTCACCATACATAAATCCTTCAGTGCACTTCTTCCCACCTAATTCGCCCTGTTTGTACAGATATCCATATACGATTTTTCTCACCACTTTCACGATCTTTCAAAATAATTTCTGTCCCATCATAGGGTAAGCCTAAGGCCGAAAAAGAAATAATTGTCATAGACCGTTCATTCTCAATATTTTGCGGTAATGATATGTTTACCGTATGATGATTAACATCTTCCTCTAAGGTATAACTGTCCTTATTTAAAATAAAAAGCATTCTCCCTTTACCATTAGATTTATGCCCTAACATAGACCACAGTTGAACTTTCTTGAGCATATACGCCACCTCTTGCGTAGCACCATTTAAAGTATAACGACTAGGTGTTGTCACAATAGGTAAGGCAATAGAAATGAGCAATAAGATTAAACCAATAGTAATAATCCATTCCGCCAATAAAGATCCACTTTGACGATTTATAAGTTGCACCTTAACCATTGATAAAGCACCTCCATATAGGAACCACCATGTAAGGCACACCATCCGCCAAAGCATAGAAAGGGACCAAATGGGATATATCGATTACGATAACCGGTGAGTAAGAGATAGAGAGAACCAACACAAAAAGTTACGTAAAAGAAACATATAATTTCCCATGGAGTAAGCCATATTGCAATAGCAGAAAACCATTTAATATCGCCTATGCCAAAGCCTTTATGGCTAATCAAACGAAGTCCATATGTAATAGTACCTACGCTGATAACACTTAATAAGGTTACTAACATAGATTGATCATTTATATAGCTATATATAATGCCACCTATTACAAGAGCCAATGCCCCTTCATCAGGCAATATATAGTAATGCATATCGATGGTAGCACCTGCTATGATGATGAGTGAAAACACAGCATACAAAGCAATGTGAGTATAAGATATTGCTTTTGATGAAACTATAATAGGTAACAATATAGATGCTATATATACAAAAAGTCCTATTACATAATTAGTCCCTTTCATACCTTATCCTTTCATATAACTAATGTATATAATTCATAATCTATACAAGTTAATTAAGGCTCATTAGGTGCTTTAACAACAACAGATTTTGAAGTCCCACCACTGACAGCTTCATAAGTAATAGTGTATTCTTTTCCTTTTGCAGTCTTAACATGTTCAGTAAGATATCCTTCCTTATATAGATTTTCTACTGTTGGAGGTGTATCGACATTCTTATCAATCATATACAATTGAGTAGCATTTTTTATAATTTGAATATCTGCTGTTTCTTTAGCATTTCTAGCTTTATCCGCTGCAGATAAGAATTGTGGCATCGCAATAGCCGCTAATATAGCGATAACCGCTACTACAACCATTAATTCAACGAGAGTAAATCCGCCTTTTCTCGATTTTTTAAATCCTTCTCGAACACGAGAAATATGTAATCGATCTACGACCCATTGACCGCACATTTCTAATCGATGATTCACTCCATGAATCATATGCATAACAGACTTCATAATATTCTCCTTTTAATAGTTAAGTAATAACATTGTCTATTGCCCTCCTAAGTTGGCAATAGACGTAAATAAGGGATACATAACAGATACAACTAATACGGCTACACCGATTCCCATTATGGTTAGTAAAATCGGTTCCAATAATCGTTCTAAACGAGCAATATATTTTGAAAGTATAGATTCATAGTAGTAGCCACAGTGGTTTAACATTTTTACTAATTCACCACTCTCTTCTCCAATGGACACCATTTGCCATATAAAAGCGTTTCCTATCTGACCACTACGTAAACTTTCTTCCAGTGAATGTCCTGATAATAATCTTGCTTCCACTTGTTTACTACATTCAACACCATATATATTCCCCCACAAAGGGCGAGTGATATTCATGGTTTGAATGATAGAAATACCAGAATCTAGTAAGAGAGCCCAAACTTTTAACATACTTGTATAATACACACAAGTACTCCATTGGTATCGGTGAGCCAACAGCCAAAGCCAACGATGTACTTTACACTTTATACTATGCTGTTTATAAGCAAATGCTAAGGAACCTATTACAACACAATGAATAGCTATTACCATTAGAGGATGCGATTTTAACCCTTGTCCTAATGCAAAAAGAGCTCGCGTCATCAAAGGTAATGTAATATGCATAGTGGTAAATACCTTTTCAAACGAAGGAATAATAAACAAAATGGTAACTAGAAAAAATATATTCATCATTAAAAGAAGAAATAAAGGGTAAGAAATAGCACTCATAACCTTTTGTTTCAGCTGCCTCTCCCAATCATAGTGGCGGGATATATATTGTAAACTCTCACCCAAAGTGCCCGCTGCTTCACCACTTTCTAGTAAAGCCAAAGCAATAGGAGGACATCCTTCACTTCGTAAAGCCTGTGATAAAGTCTGACCACGCTCTATAGATTCATATAAAGCTGTATAGAGTAGTACTCGTTTCCCCTGGCAGAGCAACTGTAAGGCTCGCCGTAATGGAACACCAGATTCAATGAGTAGACCTAATTGATAAGTCACATCTACCACCATAGTATGATTCCATTTATGTTTCTTTCTTTCATCCTGCAACGATATTCTATAAATTCTATAACCATCTCGTTTTAACCGTATTGCAATTTCTTGTTCTGAATCCCCCCACATCAAACCTTTTTCTGTTTCATTTTGATTATTTTTTACGACATATTCATAAGCCTCCATATATTCACCTACGATAATTGTTGATCAAGCAAGGTATGCAATTGTTGTTGGGCTCCATATTGTGCCTTTACATCTCGCACAGCCATTTCTAATGTTTTCATCGGTAGTTGCGTTTCTTGAATAGATATGATTTGTGGTTCCTTACGGGTCCGTATCAAATTTGCTACTGCATGGGTATTTAGCAAAATATCACGAATAGTAATGAACTTTTTATTCCATCGAAGTAAACGCTGACATATAACGGCCCGTAACACTTGAGATATTTGATTGCGTATCTCTTCTTGTTGCTCCCCAGGAAATAGAGAAATCATGCGGTGAACCGCCATCACTGCACGCTGTGTATGCATAGTTGCCATTACAAGGTGACCAGTCTCTGCCGCATGAAGTGCCGCTTCAAGGGTTTCTCGATCTCGAAGTTCGCCTACCATAATGACATCCGGATCCTCTCGTAAAGCATCTCGAATACCATCTGACATAGTATTAATATCAGCACCTAATTGTCGTTGATGGATCAAAGACTTCTTAGGTGCAAACTCAAATTCAATGGGGTCCTCTAAGGTAATAATGTGGCGCTCCATAGTCTGATTAATATAATCAATACAACAAGCTAAGGTAAAACTTTTACCACTGCCAGTAGGACCACAAACAAGCAATAGACCATCATGTGCTTCGCATAGCTTTTGTAATAACTGACCTTCACTGTTATCATCTAATTTGAGTTGTTGATGACAGAGCAATCGCAATGTACCACATATGGTCTGATTAGCTCGATATAGATGAACACGAATACGCACACCACAACAGGAACAAGCCTCATCAAGAGACTGCCATTCATAGGATGCTATACCGCAACGGCGCAATATATCCTCGATTAATTCTGTAGTACACATAAATGAAGTAGCCTTTAATCCATCACCATGTCGCAAATAGATAGGCTGACCACATTGTAGATGAATATCTGTTGATGATAGTTGTATTGCATTTTCTACAATAGTTTCTAAACTTTCACGTTTACAGCATGAGTCCACAACGATGCACCTCCTCTATAGATGTAACATGCTGAGATACGGCCTTACGAGCAGACTCTTCTAATGACAATAATAAATGTGTTTCCAATTCGTCCCAATGAACCGAATTAGCTGGTATTTCTAAGTATTCAAATAGAGCAGTCCGTCCCTGATATGATGTACCATCAAATTTTCGTACTAGCCGTTGTGCAATAGCCCCCATTAAAGTAGCCCGTATTAAGTACGGCTCTACGCCCATATCCATGAGTCGCGTTACAACGCCTATAGCTGTATTGGTATGTATAGTAGATAATACGCGATGCCCCGTTAAAGCAGACTTAACGGCTAACTCTGCGGTCTCCTTATCCCTAATTTCACCAATCATAATCGTATCTGGATCTTGCCGTAATACAGAGCGAAGACCTTTGGCAAAGGTAAATCCAATCTTTTCATTAATACCAATTTGTATAGCCCCTTTGATTTCAGCTTCTACAGGATCTTCAAGACAGATAAGCTTAGTTTCGTCTAAATTTAACATGCGAAGCATGGCATATAAAGTAGCTGTCTTACCACTGCCTGTAGGTCCACAGATAAGTAATAATCCATAAGGACGTTTTAATAATTGTTCAATGTGCTCAAAGATATCCAGCTGCATGCCTAATTCTTTTAAGTCTTTATGACTCCCTTCATTTCCCATAAGGCGACATACTAAGGTTTCTCCGTATAGGCTAGGCAATGTAGATACACGCATCGTTACAGACTTATTTTTATGACTCCAAGACCAACGCCCATCTTGTGGTAAACGCTTCTCGCTAATATCTAGAGAGCTACAAACCTTAATACGGTTGATAATGAGTTCAGCTTCTTCAAATGATACAGTCATGTAATGTTGCAGCAGTCCATCTTGTCGCAACCGAACATGAGCACCACTTTCAACGGGATCAAAGTGGATATCACTTACATGGTGTTCTAAAGCATACAAGATAATATCGTCTAATGTTACGTCTACATACATGGTCACCTCCAATACCTTGCGGTATGTTTTTACCTCACACTAGCGTATGGCGTTATAGGTTTCGACATCAGCCTCTAAATCCCTCTTTTATTTTTAAAAATCCACGAAGCGAAAACTTTTCTTTTTTTAGACATACAAAAAAGGCGCCCCAAAGGGCGCCCTTATTGGACTATTAGATATAACGTATCTTATTTTAAGTTATAAAAAACGTCATTACCTTTATATTGAGCTGTTTCGTATAACATTTCTTCAATGCGAAGTAATTGATTATATTTTGCTACACGTTCAGAACGAGCCGGTGCACCAGTCTTAATTTGACCAGCATTTACAGCTACAGCAATATCAGCAATGAATGTATCTTCAGTTTCACCAGAGCGGTGAGATACTACGCAAGTGTAACCAGCACGTTTAGCAAGTTCCATAGCATCGAAAGCTTCAGTGAGAGTACCGATTTGGTTAACTTTTACAAGAATGGAATTACCTACACCAAGCTCAATACCACGAGCCAAACGTTTTGTGTTAGTTACAAATAAATCATCACCAACAAGTTGTACGCGGTCACCAAGGCGGTCTGTCAACAATTTCCAGCCTTCCCAATCTTCTTCTGCAAGGCCATCTTCGATGGATATGATTGGATATTTGCCTACTAGGTATTCGTAAAAATCTACCATTTCAGCTGCTGTTTTAACTTTACCTTCCCCAGCAAGGTTATATTTACCACCTTCGTAGAATTCAGAAGATGCAGAATCAAGTGCCAATTTGAAATCTTTTCCTGGTTCATAACCAGCAGCTTTAATAGCTTCACAGATTACTTCTAATGCTTCTTCATTAGATGATAAGTTAGGTGCGAAACCACCTTCATCACCTACTGCAGTACTAAGGCCTTTATTGTGAAGTACGGATTTCAAAGTATGGTATACTTCTGCACAGCTACGAAGAGCTTCTGCAAAAGATTTAGCGCCTACAGGCATGATCATAAATTCTTGAATGTCTACGTTATTATCAGCATGTGCGCCACCGTTCAAGATGTTCATCATAGGAACTGGCAACTCTTTTGCATTAAAGCCACCAAGGTATACAAATAATGGCAAGTCCAAAGATTCAGCCGCCGCACGAGCTACTGCCATGGATACACCAAGGATTGCATTTGCACCAAGGTTAGATTTATTATCGGTACCATCCAATTGCAACATTAAGTTATCGATTGCCACTTGTTCTGTCGCATCATAACCGATAAGTGCAGGACCGATTTTAGCATTTACATTATCGATAGCTTTTAAAACACCTTTACCGGAATAACGGGATTTATCTCCATCCCGTAATTCTACGGCTTCAAACATACCTGTGGATGCACCAGATGGAACAGCTGCTGTAGCAATAGTGCCATCTTCTAAACATACTTCAACTTCAACTGTTGGATTACCGCGGGAATCTAAAATCTCTCTTGCAATGACTTGTTCAATTACTGCCATTTCTTCACCTCATATAATCTAATGGAATAACTGCCATCTGACAGCCATTATATATATATTGAGCTAAACCTTATAGGCTTATAACTCTAATTAACTACTAATATAGTGAAAGCTCCATATTATGCTTTATGTACCAAGCTATGACCTGTCATAGCTTTTGGTTGTTTTATCCCAGCTAAGTCTAATAATGTAGGAGCAATGTCACATAATTTACCAGCTTCTAATGTAGCTGTTTTTAAACTGTCGCTCATTAAAATTAAAGGAACCAAGTTCGTTGTATGTGCCGTATGTACCTTACCTGTTTCATGATTAACCATAAGCTCTGCATTACCATGATCTGCTGTAACTAACAGATGACCTTTCTTGCTACGAATAGCCTCCACGATACGACCTAAACAAGTATCTACTGCTTGAACCGCTTTAACGGCAGCTTCAAAGCTACCAGTATGACCAACCATATCTGGATTTGCAAAATTCAAGATAATCATGTCATATGTTTCATCTTGTATCGCTTGTACAACCTTATCGGTCACTTCATAAGCACTCATTTCTGGTTGTAAATCATAGGTCGCCACTTGAGGGGATTTTACGAGAATGCGATCCTCACCTTCAAAGGGTTCCTCTTCACCGCCATTGAAGAAATATGTAACATGAGCATACTTTTCTGTTTCTGCGATGCGCAATTGGCGATAACCACCTGCACTTAGAACTTCACCTAATGTTTCAGATAATGTATCCTTTTCATACACAATATGTACGGGCAAACCATCCTCGTATTTTGTCATAGTTGCCATATATATAGATAGTGGCTCCCGTTTAAAGCCATCAAAATCAGGTAACACTAGTGCCTTTGTAAGTTCACGACCACGGTCTGGGCGGAAATTACAGAATATAACCGCATCTCCTTCTTTGATAGTCCCTGCAGCATCAATCACCGTAGGAAGTACAAACTCGTCTGTCGCATCTCTATCATAGGACTGTTGCACCGCTTCACATGCAGATGTAGCCTTTTCGCCTTGACCATGCACAATGGCATTATATGCCAATTCAACGCGGTCCCAACGATTATCGCGGTCCATTGCATAATAGCGACCACTAACTGTAGCAATTTTGCCACAATTTAAATCAGCCATATACGTTTCTAAGTCCTTTAAATAGCCTTGTGCACATTGTGGAGCTACATCACGACCATCGAGCAAAGCATGAACATACACATGCTCGATTCCATTATCATGAGCCCCCTTGATGACTGCCTTAATATGGTCTAAGGAGCAATGCACATTGCCATCTGAAACTAGGCCTATAAGATGTAAGCTTTGCTTCTTAGCTACTTCGTATAGTTCCTTCATAACAGGGCGATTATAAAACTCACCAGACTCGACATCTTTAGTAATACGAGTCAAATCTTGATACACTATGCGACCAGAGCCAAGATTTAAATGGCCAACTTCAGAATTTCCCATTTGACCTTCTGGAAGACCTACCGCAAGCCCTGATGCTTCTAATGTTGTATGTGGATACATATCCCATAATCGATTAAAACAGAGCGGCTTCGCCTGTACTACAGCATTGGTTGTGTCTGATTTATCCCCCAAGCCAAAGCCATCTAGGATGACTAGCATTACGGGAGCCTCTAATTTAGCCATTTGTAACCTCATATTAAGCGCTTACTTGGTTTGCAGCTTTAATAATATCAATAAATTCATCGACCACAAGTGATGCACCACCTACGAGAGCACCGTCAATATTAGGCTCTCCAAGGATTTCTAGTGCATTTTCTGATTTAACGCTACCACCATACTGGATGCGTACTGCATCGGCAGTTTCATTATCATATAAAGATTGAATGTAATTGCGGATTTCTTTGCATACCTCTTCAGCTTGATCAGCCGTTGCTGTCTTGCCCGTACCGATAGCCCAAATTGGTTCGTACGCAATGATCAATTGACTGACTTGTTCTTTCGGAATATCAGACAAAGCCCCTTTTAGTTGAGACGTAATCCAGTCAAGTGTATGACCCGTTTCACGATGTTCTAAACTTTCACCAACACAGACAATAGGATTCAAATTATGATGAAATGCACTTTTAATTTTTGCATTAACGGTCTCATCTGTTTCGCCATAATATTCACGGCGCTCAGAGTGACCGATGATTACATAATTAACGCCTACTTCTGTAAGCATAAGTGGTGAAATCTCACCAGTAAACGCACCAGCATCATGATAATCCATAGTTTGTGCACCTACTTCAATAGCTGTATTTTTCGTCAATACTACAGCACGTTCGATAGCTGTAAAAGGCGGACATACAACTACATCACAGGACAATTCCATATCTTGTAACACGCTGTTAAACGCTTCGATCAGAATTGATCCAGATGCAATGGTGCCATTCATTTTCCAATTCCCTGCAATAATGGGTTTTCTCATATTATGCCTCGGACAATGCAGCAATACCCGGTAGGATTTTGCCTTCTAAGAATTCTAAAGATGCACCGCCACCTGTGGAGATGTGGCTAATTTTATCTGCTAAACCACTTTTTTCAATGGCTGCTACAGAGTCGCCACCACCAACGATAGTCATCGCATCAGATTCAGCTACAGCTTTCGCTACTGCATTTGTACCAGCTGCAAAGTTTTCCATTTCAAATACGCCCATAGGACCATTCCAAATAATAGTCTTCATTGGCGCCAATGCTTCTACATAAAGTTCGCGGGTTTTAGGCCCAATATCTAATATCATCCAGCCATCTTCGATTTGATCAACATCAACGATTTTAGTATTAGCATCGTTGCTGAAAGCATCTGCTACTACAGCATCAATAGGTGTTAGTAATTTAGCACCTGCTACACGAGCTTCCATAACAAGGTCTGTAGCGATAACTTCTTGACCTTCTTCAAATAAGGAGCTACCAATATTGCAACCTTGCGCTTTAATGAACGCATTAGCCATACCACCGCCGATGATCATTACATCAACTTTAGGCAATAAGTTAGAAATAACGGAGATTTTATCTGTAACTTTCGCGCCACCAATAATAGCTGCCATAGGTGTTTTGGGATGTACTATAGCTGCACTTAATGCGTCAATTTCTTTTTTGAGCAAGAAACCTGCTGCCATAGGGATATAATCAGCAATACCGACTACAGATGCCGCATTACGGTGAGATACACCAAACGCATCATTGATAGCAACATCTGCAAGAGATGCCAATTGCTTAGCAAACTCAGGGTCATTTTTAGTTTCTTCATTGTGGTAACGCAAATTTTCAAGCATCAATACATCACCAGATTGTAATGCTTTTACAGCTTCTTCAACTTTAGGACCAATGCAGTCATCTACGAATGCTACAGGCTTGTTGATAAGCTCGGATAAATGCTTAGCACATGGTGCCAAAGACATTTCTGGTTTGCGTTCTCCTTTAGGACGACCAAAGTGAGAAGCAAGGATAACCTTTGCCCCTTTTTCGATTAAGTAATTGATAGTAGGTAATGCACTACGAATACGAGTGTCATCAGTGATGACACCGTCTTTCATAGGAACATTAAAATCAACACGAACAAATACTGTTTTATTAGCTACTTGTAAACCTTCAATTGTTTGTTTCATCAAAGCCTCCTGATTATAAGCCTTTGCTTGCTACAAATGCGGCCATGTCGATAAGACGTTCGGAGTAACCCCATTCGTTGTCATACCAAGAAACAACTTTTACCATGTTGCCATCCATAACCATTGTCAAATCAGCATCAACAATGGAGCTACGAGAATCAGAGCTGAAATCACAGGATACCAATGGTACATCAGATACACCAAGAATACCTTTTAATTCACCAGCTGCTGCTTTGCGGAATGCTTCATTGATTTCTTCTTTAGTAGCCGGTTTTTCAAGTTCGCAAACAAGATCTGTAGCAGATACGTCTGGAGTAGGAACGCGCAATGCAAAACCATCTAATTTACCTTTTAATTGAGGCAATACTTTAGCAACAGCTTTCGCTGCACCAGTTGTTGTAGGAATGATGGACATTGCTGCAGCACGAGCACGGCGAGGGTCTTTATGACGTGCATCAAGAATCTTTTGGTCATTTGTGTAGGAATGAATTGTAGTCATCATACCGCGTTTGATACCGAATTCATCACATAATACTTTAGCAAATGGAGCCAAGCAATTTGTTGTACAAGATGCATTGGAAATAATGTGATGTTTTGCAGGATCATACATATCTTGGTTAACACCCATAACCATAGTTAAGTCTTCGTTTTTACCAGGTGCAGAGATTAATACTTTTTTTACAGTAGGTTGATTCAAATGAACCTTTGCTTCCTCTGCATCACGGTATTTACCAGTACATTCCATAACAATTTCTACGCCTTCTTCAGACCATGGTAATTTAGAAGCGTCGCGGTCATGGAATACACGGATTTTTTTACCATCAACGTAGATATTTTCTTCATCAAATGTTACTTCATTAGGAATTGTACCGTGTACGGAATCGTATTTTAACAATAATGCAGTACCTTCATTATCACCAGTTGCATTAATTGCCACTACATCCACATCAGGATTATTAATCGCTGCGCGAACTACACATTTACCAATACGACCAAATCCGTTAATACCAACTTTTACTGCCATTGTTAGATCCTCCTAATAACAAAAATTCTAACCAAATTCAAACTAAAATTTATAACTACTAATTCGCCTATAAGGCAGAAATTTGTAACAATTGACGCATACCTTCGGCTGCTTGCTCATCAATGATAAGTATCCCTTTCTGGCAAGCTCGCATCACACCTATAATAGCGCTCGCTTTTTCTTGTCCGCCAGCTACAGCAATAACATTGGGAACCTTTACTACATCGGGAAGTGATAAACCAATATTATTGGTAGAATAAATTAACTTACCCTCAATGTCACAATATTGACCAAGTGCTTCACCTACCGCATGATTATCTACCAACTGCTTACGCACATCATCGGCAATATGGCGCTGATCCGCCATGCGCATTGCAGTACCAATACCAAATAATAGTACGTCAGTCCTACTAATGAGGTCTCCAATTTCTTTAATTTGTGGTTCACAAGTCATGAGCATATGTAATGAGTCTTGTGAAAGTCCATCAGGTAAATGGAGCATCTTATAGGAACCACTTAGTCGTTCAGCAAGCACCGAAGCAATTACATTAGCTTGGTATTCCACTACTTCACCAACGCCACCACGGGCTGGTACCACAGTAGGATTGAAAGGTAAGATAGGCATTTCTTCAGCTATTGCTGCCATGGTGCTACCGCCACTGATGGCTACTACTGCATTAGCTTTCAATAGGTCTTGCAATAACTTTGCCGCTGTAAAGCCTAACTTTTTAACCATCAAGGTTCCTTCTGTAGGTGTAATAACAACTCTATCGATATGAAGTGCTTCAGTCAATCGATGTTCTAGCTCGTTAATACGATCTAGCTCATTTAAAAAATTTCGTAACTTTGGAACAATTGCATGTCCCTCATCAGTGAGAAAAATCCCTGGTTTATAAATGTCTACAAGACCATTAGCACGCATTAACTCAATATGACTTCTTACGGTTCGCTCTGGAAGATCCGTTGCGGTAGCTAATGTTCTACGGCCTATAGGCTCTTCATAAACAAGGTGGTTTAGTATTTTGTATCGCTCCTTCAATACGCTAACAATTTCAGGAACAATACGTTCACATATCATTAGAAATTCGTTCATCGGGTCCCTCCTTTACCCGTTGGGATTACATGAATCGTTTTTCGTCCCATGTGAACAAAATCCGTCCCACCTAAAATAAAAAAATACTTTTACACTTGTATTGTATACCTTATGTAATTTTTATTCAACCCTAAATAAGAGAAAACGACATACGCCTTAGATAATTTGTTATTATTTCAAATCTAATAATATGTCGTCATGTCCCCTTATTATATTCTAATATGTCGTTTTATTGTATTTTATTTTGTACCGAAGATACGGTCACCTGCATCCCCTAAGCCAGGCAAGATGTAACCATGATCATTAAGCTTTTCATCAAGTGCTGCTACATAAATAGGAACATCTGGATGTTCTTTATTTACTGCTTCTACCCCTTCAGGAGCAGCTACTAAGCACATTAATTTAATATGTTTAGCACCTTTTTCTTTTAGCAATGTAATCGCTGCAGCTGCACTACCACCAGTAGCAAGCATTGGATCAGTTACGATGAAGTCGCGTTCTCCTACGTCAGATGGTAGTTTACAGTAGTATTCTACTGGTTTCAAAGTTTCAGGATCACGGTACAAACCAATATGACCAACTTTTGCAGTTGGAATTAAACTAAGCATACCATTTACCATACCTAGACCAGCGCGAAGAATTGGAATAATACCCAGTTTTTTACCTGCAATTCGTTTGCCAGTCATTTTAGTTAGTGGTGTTTCTACCTCCACATCCTCAAGTGGTAAGTTGCGTGTAATTTCATACCCCATCAACATAGTAATTTCATCAAGTAGTTCTCTGAAATCTTTAGAGCCTGTTTGTACGTCACGCATCAATGTAACTTTGTGTTGAATCAATGGATGTGTCATAACATTAACTTTCATGACTGTCCTCCTATAAAACAATATACATATCCCATTCTAGCGATTAACTATCATATTTACTCTATCACAGATTAGAAAATCATGCCATAAAAATATTGAAAGGGATGTGCCGATGGCACACCCCTTTTACACTACCTATAAACTTATAGGACTATAAATATATATTTAATATTAATACAATCGATTAGTACAATGGATACGCTTCACAAAGTGCAGCAACACGTTTACTAGCTTCTTCATGGAGCGATTTATCCTCAGGATTTTTAAGAACCACTGCAATAATATCGGCAATTTCTTCCATATCTTTCACTTGCAAACCACGTGTTGTAAGAGCTGGCGTACCAAGGCGAATACCACTTGTTACAAATGGGCTAGCTGGATCAAATGGAATTGTATTTTTATTACATGTAATACCTACTTCATCGAGTAAGTGTTCAGCTTCTTTACCAGTTAAACCAGTATTACGAACATCTACAAGCATAACATGAGTATCTGTACCGCCAGAAACAATTGTTAAGCCCTTTTCTTGTAATGCTGCAGCCAGCGCTTTTGCATTGTCGATGACTTGTTGTGCATATACTTTGAACTCAGGTTGTAAAGCTTCACCAAATGCTACAGCTTTAGCAGCGATAACATGCATCAAAGGACCACCTTGGATGCCAGGGAAGATAGCTTTATCGATTGCTTTAGCATACTTTTCTTTGCAAAGAATCATACCACCACGAGGGCCACGCAATGTTTTATGAGTTGTTGTAGTAACGATATCTGCATATTCCACAGGGTTTGGATGTAAACCAGCTGCTACAAGTCCAGCAAAGTGAGCCATATCTACCATGAAAATAGCATCTACTTCGTGTGCCACTTCAGCCATTTTCTTAAAGTCGATTTGACGGCTATAAGCACTACCACCAGCGATAATCAACTTAGGTTTTGCTTCTAATACAATTTTACGGAACTCATCGTAGTCGATTTGTTGTGTTTCAGCATCTACACCATAAGGTACTACATTGAAATATGTACCAGATACGTTAACTGGAGAACCATGAGTCAAATGACCGCCGTGGGACAAGTTCATACCCACAATAGTATCACCTGGTTGTAATAATGCGAAATACACGCCAAAGTTTGCTTGAGAACCAGAGTGAGGTTGTACATTAGCATGTTCTGCACCGAACAGGCGTTTTGCACGTTCGATAGCCAATGTTTCAATAACATCAACATTTTCACAACCGCCATAATAGCGTTTGCCAGGATACCCTTCTGCATATTTGTTAGTCAATACGCTACCTTGAGCTTCCATTACAGCTTGAGAAACAAAATTTTCAGAAGCAATCATTTCTAATTTATCGCGTTGGCGTGCTAACTCTTGGTTGATAACAGCTTGAATATTAGGGTCTTGTTTTTCTAAGAAACTCATGAGTATCCTCCTCATATAGAACAACTATCTATAAAGTAATGATGTATTATTTCTCTAATGCTTTTATTTTCTCTACACGACGTGCATGACGTCCACCTTCAAACTCAGTTTCCATAAAAATGGTTACAATATCGTTAGCAAGGCCTGGTCCAATAACGCGTTCACCCATAGTAAGGATGTTCGCATCATTATGTTCACGACATGCGTGAGCAGAAAATGTATCATGACAAAGAGCAGCGCGAATGCCCGCTATCTTATTTGCTGCAATACCGATACCGATACCCGTACCACAAATCAAAATACCGCGATCTGCTTGACCAGATACAACTGCATTTGCTACAGGTACTGCAATATCAGGATAGTCGCAAGACTCAGCTGTATGACAGCCAAAGTCCTCTACTTCATGTCCCAATGCATTTAACAATTCCTTAACGGATGCCTTTAAATTTAATCCGCCATGATCACAACCGATTGCAACTTTCATAATTTCATCTCCTACGCCTTCTGAGGCACTGATGTAAGACCAGCCTCTACTAAGTGATAAATTTGTTCCGCACATTGATTATATACGGTTTGATCAGATCCATATGGGTCCGTAACATCACCATCTTGACCACCCCACTCGGAAATCGTTTTGATTTTACTTTCCTCAAATGGGAATTGGCGAAGTAGTACAGATTTGTGATCTTTCGTCATACCAATGATAAGATCTGCTGCATTCACGAGTTCCATCGTCAATGGTCTCGATTCATGATCAGAAATATCTGCAATGGAACGGACGGCTTCCACGGCTTGTTCAGTTGGTTTTGCGCCATAAGCGGCAAATAACCCAGCCGATACAGTGGTAACATCCTTATGTTGCTCCGCTGCAAGTGCCCGTGTAATACCTTCAGCCATAGGGCTACGGCAAGTGTTACCGGTACACACAAATAAAATATTCATAATAACATCCTTACTTAATCACATTTTGTGATTACTTTATACATTATAGCAAATTCATCCAATATGTAAAGACATTTTTCTATTATCAGTGGACATTTTTATGCTAGTAAATTTACTTATAAATGATATGATGGCTCGATGCCTTCTCCATACGATTCATAATAGCAACACCAAAACCGTCATCATCAACACCTTCTGCCAAGATTAGGGTAACATGATTTTCATTAAAATGTAATAGACTTTTATAAAAGTCGTGCCCCAATGCTAACGCATCACCATGATGGCCAAAACAATAGCACATAAAATCTGTATTCCCTTTAATCAGGTCGTACGTTTCACGACTTACCAAACAACCGATAGGACCTTCTATACCTTCTGAAAGTTCTTTAAAAGTACATGCTATCGCCTCTGGACTACCTACAACAACTGTCATAGGTGCATCAGGAGCATAATGGGTATACTTCATACCGGGAGCCTTTGGCTTAGTGGCAGCATTAACTAGAGCAGTGTCATACTCAACCGTAGCCACAACATTTTCAAGCTGTGCTTTTGTAATTCCACCAGGTCTCAATATAATAACCTTATCATCATGGACTTCTACAACAGTAGACTCTACACCAATCGTACATGGACCAGCATCTAAGATATAGGAAATGCGACCTTTCATATCATTATATACATCTTCTGCAGTAGTTGGACTTGGGCGCCCTGAAATATTGGCACTAGGTGCCGCTATAGGTATGCCAGCACGCTCTAATAATACTCGACATGCCTCATGATCAGGACACCGAAGCGCCACACGAGATAAACCACCTGTTGCACGATCTGGCACTAAATCAGATTTAGGCAATGTAATCGTTAATGGTCCTGGCCAGAATGTATCCATTAAGGCTTGCGCCGTAGCAGAAATTTCTGTTACCAAAGATTTTATGCTTTCACTATTAGGAACATGCAAAATGAGTGGATTATCAGAAGGACGTCCTTTGGCAGCATAGATTTTATCCATCGCTTCTGAATCTAGACCATTAGCACCTAAACCGTATACAGTTTCCGTTGGTATAGATACCAATTCACCATTGCGCAAAGCACGGGCTAAAGTATCTATATCTTGTTCTGATGGATTTGTAATGATTTTAGTATCCATATTAGCCCTCATATACAGCTGTCACTACGCGGTTATGACCACCGAGGTCAGCTATAAATTGAATATTCGAATATTGACCTGTTTCTTGCAATAAAGCACCTACCTCTTCTGCTTGGTCAAAGCCTACTTCAAACGCCACACGGCCATTAGCGTTTAAATAATTTCTACATTCTTTAGCTAAGATTCGATAAAATTGAAGTCCATCCTCTCCACCAAATAATGCAATATGAGGCTCATTTAACACATCTGGAGACAACATCTTTAAATCACCAGTTCGAATGTATGGCGGATTAGAAACAATAAGATCAAATTTCTCTTTTTTTCCATATAAAGTGTGGAACATATCTGATTCCATAAATTGTACTCGGTCAGATAAATTAAAGGACTCACCATTTTCGCGTGCCACCGGTAAAGCATCTGTGGAGATATCTAAACCAACACCACTAGCATTTGGCAAATAATGTAATAGACTTAATAATATTGTCCCAGGGCCTGTACATACATCAAGAATACGCACATTACTATCTTTTGGATAAGTACCTAGTACATGCTCAATCAAGGTTTCCGTATCAGGTCGTGGAATTAATACCTTATCATTCACTTTAAAGGTCAACCCCATAAAGTCCTTTTCCCCAATGATAGCCGCTACACAATGTCCCTTAGCTCGTTGTTGAACGAGAGGTCTAAAGGCATCGAGTTCATCTTGAATAAGCGGTTGGTCATAATGGGTATATAGATAAATCCGATCTTTACCTAAAACGTGAGAAAGCAGTACTTCCCCATCAAGTCGAGGTGTATCCATCTCCTTGCTTTGAAAGTACTGCTCTGTCCACTGGAGAATACGACCGATTGTCCAAATCTCCTTATGCATTTGTATTGGCCTCCTGCATTTTTGCCGCTTGGTCTGCAGCATTTAAGGCTTGAATAATTTCATCAAGATCGCCATTTAAAATAGCATCTAATTTATATAATGTTAAATTAATACGATGATCTGTGACGCGTCCTTGTGGGTAATTATAGGTGCGAATACGTTCACTACGATCACCTGTACCGACTTGACTCTTACGATCTGCAGCCATACTAGAAATGGCCTCTTGTTCAGCTTGATCCTGTAACTTAGCACGTAATACACGCATAGCTTTTTCACGGTTTTGTAATTGAGATCGTTGATCTTGACACGCTACAACGATACCAGATGGTAAGTGTGTAATACGAACAGCAGACTCAGTTTTATTGATATGCTGACCACCGGCACCACTCGCACGATATGTATCAATTTTTAAATCTTTTTCATTAACTTCAATATCAACATCTTCCATCTCTGGCAATACGGCTACTGTAACTGTAGATGTATGTACACGGCCTTGTGTTTCTGTAGCCGGTACACGTTGTACACGATGTACACCAGATTCAAATTTCATCTTAGAGTATACATTTTCACCATCCACAGAGAAAATAACCTCTTTAAATCCACCAAGCTCTGGTTCATTAGCATCGATAATCTCACAACGCCAGCCTTGGCTTTCCGCATATTTTGTGTACATGCGGAACAAGTCGCCTGCGAATAATGCAGCTTCATCACCGCCAGCGCCCCCGCGAATCTCAATGATAATATTTTTATCATCATTAGGATCCTTAGGCAATAATAGAACTTGCAACTTTTCTTCCAATTCCTCTTTTTGAGGTTTTAACTCTTTCAATTCCTCTTGAGCCATTTCTCGGAATTCTTCGTCCATGGATTTATCTTCAATAACTTCCATAGCTTCATCAATACCAGATAAAACTTTTTTGTAAGTACGGAACGTTTCAACGGTTTCAGATAATTGAGCATGTTGACGGGTCAATTTACGCCATTCATCTTGGCGAGCAATGACCTCTGGGTCACTAATATGCTGCTCAAGATCCATAAATTTATCTTCAATAACTTGTAATTTATCAACTAACATGTTTATTCCTCTTCATATGCGTCACTCTCAGGCGGACGGACCTCTTCTAAAGCTCGTATAGCAACTTCAATTTGATCATCTTCTGGTTCACGCGTTGTCATATATTGTAACGCAAGACCTGGTTTAATAAGAGCTTTCACAAAAGAATGATCGCTACGTCCAGCAAGACGAATTACCTCGTACGCAATACCAGCTACTACAGGCATAAGGAGTACGCGGCTCACGATACGTTCCAACAAATTGGGCCAACCCAAGAAAGCAAATACAAAGATACTAACTACCATAACAATAAGTAAGAAATTTGTACCACATCGCGCATGCAAGCGACTTTGTTGGCGAACGTTTTCTACAGTTAAAGGCAAATCTAATTCATAAGTATGAATCGTTTTATGCTCTGCCCCATGATATTGGAAAACTCGTTGAATATCCTTCGTAAGACCAATCCCCCAAATATAAAGTAAGAAAAGTACTAAACGAATGACACCTTCAATGAGATTTAATACTATATGATTATCCTGTACACCAGGAATGAATTTTACGATAAATGTAGGCAATGCCAAAAACACAGCTATCGCAAACAGTGTAGAAATGACCATGGTAATGGCGATTTCACTATTAGACATTTCTTCCTCTTCATCGCCAGCAGCCTTAGCAGAGAAGGATAAAGCCTTCATGCCTATCACTAGAGATTCATAGAGAGCTACACAGCCACGAAGAAATGGTTTTTTCAATATTGGATATGTGTCAGCAATGGACTTTGTAGCCTCTTTTTGAACTACAATAGTTCCCGCAGGCTCACGTACGGCAGTTGCCGTATAGCCAGGGCCTCTCATCATGACACCTTCGATCACAGCCTGTCCTCCGACAAACTTTTTTATACGTTCTCTGTTCACAAGATCTCCTCTCATAAACAAATATAGGCAGAGCCAACAGCCCTGCCAATACATGTTACATTACAATACAAATTATTTGCCGTAACGTTTGTTAAATTGTTCAATACGACCACGAGCTTGAGCCGCACGTTGTTGACCAGTGAAGAACGGATGGCATTTGGAGCAAACGTCTACACGAAGGTCTTCTTTTACAGAGCCAGTTTTGAATGTGTTGCCACAACCGCAAGTTACTGTAGCTTCTTTATAGTCTGGATGAATACCTTGTTTCATTCTATACACCTCTTTCCAGCAATCAATATTATTCTTATAGATTATAGCATGACACCTGCACAAATGCAAGTAACCAATACTATTCCTTGGATGCTTGCTTTTCTTCAATAGCCTCAGCTAAAATAGCTTCCAAGTCGCTTTCGTTGAGGATGTCACGCAATGCAATAAGCTCCTCTAAAGAAAGGGTAATACCTTTTTTCATGCTTGTATATTCACTATCCCAAGCACGAAGATCAAACTTAGGATTGTATTTTCCCCAACTAGTACATGTTAATTGTTTTTTCCAACCATCTTTATCTTCAGATAAAGTACCAATAACCTTGAAGATTTCAAAATTAATAACTGCCATAGATCCTCCTTTCTTACATAATTCATATGCTATGTTTCGTATCTACTATATTTAGTAGTTTATATTTTTTAGGATACAATATATTTTAAACCAAAATTATATGATTTACAATTCTTTTTTATAGTCACTATAATCTTCAATATCAATAGAAGCTGTAGGTGGCATAACTTGTGCACCTAATGAATCTACGGTCTCTTTCCAACTCGTTGTAGCCTCCGTAACAGCCTTAATATATGCCTCGTCAGCAGCCTGTACAGATTCAATTAGTTGGGTCTCATCCTTTACATCTAATACGCGACGACGTACGCTACTAAGCATATAGCCAAAGGATTCATCTGTTTGAACGAGCATGGAGATTTCTTGAATCAATGTTTGACCCGTAGTGCTGCAGAAATAGGCATACCACATATATGCTAATTCAGCATCTGGGAACATCCAGTACATATCATCTACAGGCGCTTCTGTCGTAATATCTACATCAATATGATCAGTATGACGTTTAAAAGTAAGAAAATAAGCTCCACTTTCAATAAGAGCAGTGCGACCTAATTCAGATACACGGCTATCAATGCAATAAATACCATCTTGACCTAAGGCTACGTCCGTTTGACTGCCTGGCAACAAAATAGAACGCAAGGACAAGCCATAATTTAATACCGTAAATACTGGCAATTGCGCAAATACGCCATGAGGTAATGGAATATAATTAATTGTTTTCCACTCATCCCCTACACGTTCACGAAGACCAACACGCATTTTTTTTACATCGTATTTACCATATACGATTTCATAAGCCCCTAATGGAGTCCATTCCCGTATAACTTCTACTCGTTTTTGGTTCAAGAAAAATTGCAACGCCATATTATTTAAGCCCAATTGATTTTGTGCCATTGTAGCAGGTAAGAATAATTGAGCAGTCCCTTCTGGAACCAAGTTATGTAATCCGTTAGCGACCTCTTCTACAATATCTTCAGAGGATTGGAACATACCAACTGTGCCTGTAAAGATATGGTCAAAATAGCTACGATGAGGCCATTGATTAATGATTTGAGCCATCGGATATAAACGTGTCAAAATGCTATAACACACGGGAGATGCCGTATACAGAACGACTTTTTTATCTTCATAAGATTGAAGAATCTCTTCAACCATGCCTGCATATTCTTCTACATAAGCATACAGAACCAATTCTCCCGTTTTACTATGAGCTTCGATACTTTCACGAACAGGAATTTCCCAAATAGTGCCTACATCTAGACCTTCTAAAATACCTGTGTCACTAATAAAATCAAACAATTCCACTCTAAAGGATGGTCCATAAAGAGCTTGGAATGTATTCAAATCATATGGTACAGGACCAAAGGATTCTACTGTGGATTTTTCTGCTAACGCATATAAATCATCTGCCGTTACACCCCACTCACGGGAGCTAGCATTACTAGAAATCAATTGATCTAGCACTTTAAAACGCATTAACTCATTTACAATATCAATTCCCTCAATACCATGATTAGCACAAAGGGCAATAAATTCTTCGTTATTTACTTTCATATTAAACCTTTCCGGCTGAAGGACATAGATGATTTAAAAAACATTCATTACACAAAGGCTTACGAGCCTTACACAATCTACGGCCATGATAGATTAACCAGTGGTGTGCGGCAGCCCAGTCCTTTTTTGGAATTGCCTTTTGTAACTTTTGTTCCATCTCTTCTGGCGTCTTAGCAATACCTAATTTTAATCGGTTAGACACGCGAAATACATGTGTATCTACCGCAATGGCTGGTGTACCAAATAAAACGGATACCACAACATTTGCTGTTTTACGCCCCACACCAGGCAATTCAACGAGTTGATCAAACTCACGAGGCACCTCTCCATGATATCGGTCAACTAAAATTTGACAAGTAGCAATTAAGTTTTTTGCCTTGGACTTATAAAGGCCACAATCTTTAATAAGAGTCTCTAACTTAGCAACTCCAATTTCAAGCATCTTTGCAGGATGATTAAGTTCAGGAAATAATCGTTTAGTAACAATATTAACTCGTTCATCCGTACATTGTGCTGACAAAACTACAGCAACTAATAATTCAAATTCATTTGTATACTCAAGGGCAGGTTTTGCATCAAAATAATGCTCTTGTAACAATTTCAACTGCTCTGCCTTTATCGCTTTTGTTACACGCATACAGTTCTCCTTTCTCACCTGTGAAAGTACAGACGCGTACAACTTATATCTTACCATACGTATTCATTAAGTTCTATGTTATAATAAAACATACTATTCTAATATAGAATACAGGAGGCTCATATGAGTAATATTAACGATACATTAAAACGAATAAATGAACTAGCTGCAAAGAAAAAATCTGGTCAAGAATTAACGCCAGAAGAGTTAGCAGAAAAAAAAGAACTATACGAAATCTACTTAAGCTTCATTCGTGGTCAAATTACAAGCACCTTGGACCGCGTTGAATTTATAGACCCAGAAACAGGTGAAAGAACCGCTCCTAAACGAGCGCTTGAAAACTTGGCAAAAGAAGCTGATAAAGACATTAAAGAGCATAAAGATATTCACTAATGTAACAAATAAACAAAATTGATTACATTACTAATATCCTTTTATATTTATTCAATCAAATTTATATCTACATACTAAAAACCACTTGATACATGTATCAAGTGGTTTTTAGTATAATTTACTTATGTATTATAATTTACCAAGACGTTTCATGGCATTATAAATTTTTTCAGCTAGACCTGTCATTTGACATTTAGGAATACCACATGCTGCTATACGAATACCATTTGCTAATGCAATCACATAGATGTGCTCTTTTTTCAATTCTTCACAGATAGCATTCGCAGAGTCTGTAGGAATTGTAATAAAGAAGCCACCGCGGTAAGGTAACATAGGAAGTCCTACTTGTGCTGCTTCTTGTTTAAAGATATCAGCACGATCGCGAATTAATTGATAATAGCAATTGCGTTCAGCTTCATATTCCTTAAACTTAGCTGGATCAGCCACAATATTAGCCATTGTACGCATTGCGGGACGACAAATATTGGACCATGTGGCACGACTTGTAGATTTGTTAACTTCGAAAAACTCATCAGCTATTTCTTCATCATCAGAGATCCCAATCATCGCACCAACGCGCTGACCATACATAGTAAATCCTTTAGATAAGCTATAACACACACAGGTGAGAATTTCTTTTGGTAAATGACTAAATTTATTGAAGAACGCACGTACCTCATCTTTTTCACCAGAGTAATCAAGATATGCTACATCAATACCAATAATCACATTATTTCGACCAATAGCAACTAAATCCTTCAAGAAATTAAGGATAGAATCCCAATCTTTATCCTCAATAGAGTAGCCGGTTGGGTTATTACCTGGTGTGTTAAAGATAACAACCACATTTGTTTGTTTAGCCGCCAATTCGTTTACACGATTTTGGAATGCTTCATGATTAAAGTTATTATGTTCATCAAATAAGGAATACGTAACTAGTGTACGTCCAGTATCACTACAAATAACACGGTATGCACCCCAGTACCAATCCGCTGTTAATACTTCATCACCAGGCTCTGTATAGTTATGAATCAAATGATGAATGCCACCAGTGCCACCTGCGGTAGCAATGCTACGAATATGACCTTCTGGACGGAAATTACCAAAACATTCTTTTTCAGCAGCACACAAAAAATCTGGAATACCCGCAATTGGTGCATAACCAACATGTTCAGAATCCGAAAGACTCAAATATTCTTCTTTAACGGTCTTAAGAAAAACTAAGTTTCCCTCTTCATCATGAATAGCACCCAACGTACCATTCACAACATTCTCACGGCCATTTTCTTTAGCATCAGCTTGAGCTTGACCAGCAGTTACGAAGATTACGTCTTTTAATTTTTTTCCTTTTGCATGCTTTGCAGCAACACTTGTCATAACTTGCACCATCCTATCTGAAATGAATATTACACATTTATCATACCTAAACTGATTTAAATATACAACGTATATTCAGTAAATATATTGTATACATAGAAGATTTAACTAACTATTAGTAATTCAACACTTATTAAATATATATATATATATATAATAATTAAGTACCTTATTTAGGAAAAATTGTTAACAAATATACAATAAAACAGTAAATATATAAAAAAAGACCACTCAAAAGAGTGGTCCTTATCATCCTTAGAAGGAGTAGCCTACACCAGCGTGTAAACCTTTTGCAGTTTTATCATTGCTATCTACGCTATATTTATCATAGCCATAGTATACATTCAAATCTACATCAGGGCGTACTTCATATTGAGCACCTACTTGATAAGTTTGCTTAATATCATTACCCCAACCAGCCTTAGCAAAGCCGTTTACTTTATTAGTCAAAGGTACATGACCGATAACACCAGCTTGGAAACCAAGTTCAGTATCATTTGTACGAATCGCAGTACCTGCACCATATAGATTTACATTTGGATGTACCTTATAAACCAATGCTAATTGATGATCTTTAATATCGCCATTTTTTGCATTTAATTTATCGTAAGAGTATTGTAATGCAGCTTTATTGGAAAGGTCGTGTTGTAAAGAAACACCGAAACCATCATTGCTATTGCCACCACCGTTAGATACGTGTTGTTTAAAAGCATAATCAGCTTGTACCTTGGTGGATCCATCACTAATTTTTGTTACAGGAGCTGCAGCAAATGCACTGCCGGCTACAACTGTAGCTGCTAAAGTTAATAATACTAATTTCTTCATTTTTACCTCCTATACACATACCAATGGTATGTCTTAATAAGTTACTAATTGATAGGTATAATAATTATACAATCTATAAATTAGCGTTTCATGAATACAGGGATATCAGGGATACCATTGTTAGTATTTGTAGTGGATGCCGGACGGGATGTAGTTGTTGTTTTACCGAATTCAGGTACATTCTTAGTATTTGAATTAAAACCAGTTGCCACAACAGTAATTTGAACTGTATCGCCTAAGCTTTCATCGATAACAGAACCAAAGATAATATTTGCATCAGGATCCGCCGCTTCAGAAATAATTTCGGCAGCTTCATTAATTTCAAACAAGCTTAAGTTAGCACTACCGGAGATATTGAGTAAGATGCCTTTTGCACCATCGATAGATGTTTCCAACAATGGGCTATTAATAGCCATTTTAGCTGCGTCAGCAGCGCGGTTTTCACCTTCGCCAACGCCAATCCCCATCAATGCTTCGCCTTGTTCAGTCATGATAGTTTTAACATCTGCAAAGTCAAGATTGATCAAGCCAGGAACTTGAATCAAGTCTGAAATGCCCTTGATACCTTGGCGAAGTACATCATCAGCTGTACGGAATGCATCGCTTAAGGAACATTTTTTATCTACAACTTGCAACAATTTATCATTAGGAATAACGATAATAGTATCTACTTTTTGAGTCAAGAATTCAATGCCTTTTTCCGCTTGTGCACGACGGCGTTTACCTTCAAAAGCGAACGGTTTAGTAACGACGCCTACTGTCAAGGCACCGATTTCTTTAGCACATTCTGCAACGATAGGAGCAGCACCTGTACCAGTACCACCACCCATACCAGCAGTTACGAATACCATATCAGCACCTTCAAGAGCTTTTATAATTTCTTCGCGACTTTCTTGAGCAGCCTCTTCACCGATTTGTGGATTTGCGCCTGCACCAAGACCTTTTGTAACCTTCTCGCCAATTTGAATCGTTACATCCGCTTTAGATAATTCAAGCACTTGGCTTTCAGTATTAGCGGATAAAAATTGAACACCTTTAAGATCGCTATCTACCATGCGATTAACAGCGTTATTACCGCCGCCACCAACACCGATAACTTTAATATTTGCAAAATCAGACATTGAACTTCCTCCTCTTATCGTTATCTATCGTATCAATATACGTCCCAATGTATCGATTTATATACTGACAATCTTATAACAATTACATTTATTTTACACTAAAATTTAAAAACTTTCCACTATATAGAATGTGATTTATTAGAATCGCTTAGTCATAATAATCTTTCGTATAGCGCCTACATTAATAAATACATGCAATCCAAAGCCAATAAGAGCTACGTAATATAGGTTAATTCCTATGAGGTCACCTACATATACAAGAATAACAGCTAACACAACATTTGAAAAGAACCCAAGTACAAAATTACTAAGATCAAAGGTTCGTTCCAATGCAGCCCGGCTACCACCAAATACAGCATCTAGTGCAGCCAGAACAGCGACCGATGTGTAATTTGCATAACTTATAGGTATATGAAATGGTGAAAGCCACCCTAATGTAGTACCTACAATTAAACCAACAATGGCAAAGATATAAATATTCATTCTTTACCTCCTGTTTCATTAGGCTTTATATGCTCTTCTCTAAAGGTTCCTGTAAAAGCTGGAATAGCTATTTCATTTTCTTCCTTTATGGTTACCTTTATGCCCCAGTGTTTCAAGGAATCCACCACACCGCCTCGCATGGTGAGCGCAGAATTTAGTGTTTTTGGATTACCAATTGCCTTAACTGTAAAAGGAGCCCCAAAAACCTTACCATTCACAGTAATAGTCGGACCAGAGCATCGTATTTCAGAAGTCCCTATGAGACGTTGATCATTGATAGCTATCGCCTCAGCCCCACCAGCTCGCAATTCATTAACAATACGTAAAATATCTTCATCATGAATTACATATAAATTAGGATTTTCACCACTTTGAATTGGCTTTAAGCTATCCTCAATTAATACACTAACACCTGTACCTTTAACATTAGTTAAAGCTGCTTTCATCATCAACTGTTCATCTGCTTTAACATTGCTACTAGCACCAGACTGTTTAAGTTCTTCTATTTGTTTTAACAATGTATCACGTTCACTTTGAGCCTCTCGTAATTGTACGGCTAAATCACCAGCCCGTTGTAAACGGATATTTTCTTCTATATTATCTTGAGTCATCTTATATTGAGTAACAACCATGAAACCCAATATACAACTGACTAAGGCTATTGCCCACCGTTCGTGTCTCACGACAATCATCTACCTTTTATCTTCAACATGACCTTGTTTATCTTGTTTTTTATCATCCTTCTTAGTAGATGAATTTTCTGTTGTCTTTGTTCCAGTCTGATGCTTTTTAACTTCCGGTATTACATCAGTTTTTATATATGGTGATGAAACATTAACATCTATATATTGTACATTGCTATGTGTTGTCTTAATATCTTGTAACATAGACTGAGTTAACTCGGCTTTTTTAGGTAAGTCTTTACTATCTCCTAATCTAATTTGCACCCCCGATACGGTATAAGCCATTATTGCATCAGGATCTCCTATATTGACTTCTGCAATAGTCTTGAAGGTGCTCTCATCAAGAGAGTTTAAGTATTCAAGAGCCGCTAAAATGGGCTTATCCACAACGGTATCACCTAACAAAATATTTCCCGCCTTAACACCTGATATCATTGGTACCGACGTATCTTGTATTGCAGGCTCTGATGCAATCACTTGACCTTTACTGTCAAGTGTTAAATAACCAAACTGAGCTGGTACAACTGCAACAGCTTTGCGCTCTATGACACGTACAACCATTGTAAATGGCAATTGATAACTAATTTGGGCCTCTTCAACCCGTAAGTCTTTCGCCAATCTAGTTTTTAATTTCTCTGTACTAATTTGCAATATATTTACAGGTTCATGAATATCCCCTGCTACCATTACATCTTGTACAGTTACCTTATCCGACCCTATAATTTTTAAGGATCCAAAAGGAATAGGTAGTGTAAACAATCCCACCAACACGAGAGTAACTGCACCACCGATTTTTAACACTCGTTTTCTAAATACAGCCCGTTCATCTTGAACAGGTGTAGAAGACTGCATCTCCCCAGAGTTGGATGGATGGTATTGCTTATCATCCATAGATAACTCCTTATGTTCTATTCAGCCCTTAAAATTTCCCTATACTAGCTGTTAATAGAATCTTTTCACATAATGTTGGAAAGTCAATTCCCATTTCTTTAGCTGCCTTTGGTACTAAAGACGTTGCCGTCATACCTGGCACAGTATTGTATTCTAGAACATACATATTATCTGCATGATCTGTCATAATATCAACACGAATAACCCCACTGCCTTGTACTTCGCGATACACAAGTTCCCCTATGCGTTGCATTTCAGCAGTCATTTCTTCACTAATAGGCGCAGGTACTAAATATTCTGTAGCACCTACAGTATATTTACTGGTATAGTCATACTCCCCAGAATGTGGACGGATTTCAATTACTGACAATGCCTTGCCGTCAAGAACGGATACTGTAAATTCGCGACCATCAAGAAATTGCTCTACTACAAGAATCGGATCATATTTTAGCGCTTCTGTAACAGCAGCCTCCAATTGTGCCTCATCACGAACGATGGTAACGCCAATACTAGAGCCTTGAGTAGCAGATTTCACCACTACAGGAATCGTAAACTGTTTACGAATATGTCCTATAATGGCTTCTGCAGATTCTAAATTACCATTAAAGGATTCAGAAGTAGCTGTTGGAATATTAGCCCCTTTGAAAACATCTTTGCTTACTTTTTTATTCATTCCTACCGCATGAGCCATGATGCCCGATCCAGTATATGGAATTTCTGCCATTTCAAGTAAGCCTTGTAATGCACCATCTTCACCATAACGACCGTGAATTGCATTAAATACAATCTCTCCACCTAAGGATTCAATGTCTCTTAAAACAGTACGAGGATTAAGTTCTAATGTTTGGGCATTATACCCTTTACTTTCGAGTGCTTCCGCAATAGCAGCGCCAGTACGACGAGACACTTCAGCCTCTTTGGAAGGGCCACCCATCAATACGATTATTTTTCTATCTTTCATTGTAAGCCTTCCTCCAATATAGCTAATAATTTAGGTCCATATTGATTAATAGAACCGGCACCCATTGTGATAACTAGATCGTTAGGTCGCACAATTTTTGCCAATACAGCCGGTATGTCATCAACAGATGGTACATAATGTACAACCTTATGTGTAGCAGCTTCAACAGCGTCAGGAATAGTACGTCCATCGATACCTGCAATCGGATCTTCACCAGAACTGTAAATATCTGTCATATATATTTCATCAGCACTTGTAAAAGCAGTGGCAAATTCATCTTTCAACAAGCTTGTACGTGTATACCGATGCGGTTGAAACACACAAATAACGCGATGTTTTTCAAGCTCTTTTGCTGCTCTTAAGGTCGCTTTAATTTCTGTTGGATGATGTGCATAATCATCGACAACCCATACGCCAGCAACATGACCTTTTGTTTCAAAACGTCGTTTTGCACCGATAAATTTACCTAACGCTTTTGTAATAAAGCGATTCTCTACACCGCAACATTCATGAGCCACAATAAAGGCTGCCAATGAGTTTAATACATTATGTTCTCCAGGCACGCGCAAGCTGATACGGCTTATATTAATGCCTTTATGATATACATCATATACCAAGGAAGAGTCCACATAATGAATATTTTTTGCTACATAATCATTATTATCCCCTAAGCCATACGTAATAAAAGTACGTTTTACGCGGCTCATAACATAACGAATATTTTCATTATCACCACATACGATAGCCTTGCCCGCTTCTGGTAACGTTTCGACGAACTCACAGAAAGCGTTTAACAAGTTATCCATAGTCTTATAATGATCCATATGATCATCTTCAATATTAGTTATAACGATAGTATGTGGACGCAATTTCAAAAATGAACCATCGCTCTCATCCGCTTCCACAACGGAAAAATGTCCTTTCCCAAGGCAACTGCTACCTTTGAGATAATCTACTTCGCCACCGATAATTACTGTAGGGTCAGCATTAGCCTCCACTAAAATTTGTCCAATCATTGAAGTTGTAGATGTTTTACCATGCGCACCAGCTACTGCGATACCATCTGTTACATCTAATACAGCCTTTACAATATCAGAACGATGTAAAATGGTAATCCCTTGCTCTTTAGCGGCAACAATTTCAGGATTGTCTTCACGAATCGCTGTAGAACGAACTATAGCATCAACACCATTTACATATTCTTTATTATGACCGATATGCACTGTGGCACCCATATCTCTAAACTTAGAAATCACTGCAGATTCAGCAATATCTGAACCAGATACATCATAACCTTTTTGAATCAAAATATTCGCTATCGCACGCATACCAGATCCACCAATACCGATAAGGTGAATTTTGTGAATACCGTCTAACATAAAACCTCTCCTTGTCACTTTGCAATAGATAAAGCTAATTTTGCAATATCATGAGCCGCATTCGGTTTCCCCAATTGCAATGCTCGATCTCCCATTTGTGCCAACAAATCACGGTTGGCCATAAACATCTCGATTTCCCCTATTAAATCGTGAGCACTTAACATTTTATCTACAATCATATGCGCCGCCCCTTCTTGTACAAAGATACGTGCATTATAGGTTTGATGATCTTCCGCTGCATATGGATATGGTATCAATACGGATGGAATACCGCGAACTGCTAATTCCGCAAGGCCTATAGCACCAGATCTAAAGACTGCTAAATCGGCTGCTGCTAGTGCTTTTGGCATATCATGTAAATACGGCAAAATCAAAGATGAACAACCTAAACCATCCCCAGCGGTAATACCTAATTGAGATAAAACAGATTCATATTCTCCGTTTCCCGTAATATGAATTAATTTAATACCTTCCACACCTTGGAAGTGTTTATGTACATCTATCATAGCATTGTTAATAGTTCTCGCCCCTCGAGAACCTCCAGCTATGAGTACTGTAAAAGTATCATCACTTAAATTGAAATAGTTACGTCCCACTGTTCTCGAATCAACTAGCACATCTGGACGAACAGGATTCCCTGTATAGACTACGCGCTTTGCTTTAGAAAACGATGCTTCCGCATCCTTATAGCCTAGGGCTACCACATCAACAAAACGACTCAGAATTTTATTAGTAATACCTGCTATGACATTCTGTTCTTGAATTATAGTAGGAATATTATGTAATGCTGCAGCCAAGAGAATAGGCCCACATACATAACCACCAGTACCAATAACAACATCAGGTTTAAACTTACAAACTATAGCATTAGCTTTTACAATGCCTAAAGCAGTTTTACCTAATGTAACTAATGTACCTAACGATAATTGACGCTGCAAGCCTTGCACAGGAATCGTAGTAAACTCTATTCCCTCTTTAGGAACTAATGTAGCCTCGAGACCTTGCTTGGTACCAACATATAACACCTTTGCATCAGGATTTTGTTTCATAATTTCCTTATATATAGTTATTGCTGGATATATATGTCCACCAGTGCCACCACCTGAAATAATAACACGTTTCATTAATGGTGTCCTCCCTCTTGCAACATATGAACACAACGTTTAAAGTCATCTCCACGCTCTTCAAAACAGCTGTACCAATCAAAGCTTGAGCAAGCCGGAGATAATAGCACAATATCGCCAGTCTCTGCCAATTTATAGCCTTGTTCTACGGCTTCTTTCATGGATAAAGCACGATAAATCGGCTTCACACCAGCCTCTTTTGCAGCCGTCTCAAAACGATCTGCTGCTTCCCCCATGAAAATAACAGCTTTAGTCTTCTCCTTAACTAACTCCATAAAGTCTTCTAAAGGCGTCATTTTATCATGACCACCAGCTAATAGAATAACTTGTTGATCAAAGGATTCTAATGCTTTAACTACAGAATCTACATTAGTCGCTTTAGAATCATTATAAAATGTAATACCATCAATCGTCTTAACGCGTTCTAAACGATGTTCAACGCCATGGAACTCACTAATAATACGATGAATTGTTTCTACAGGTACGCCCAATGCATGAGATAAAGCAATAACGGTCAATATGTTTTCAATATTATGACTGCCTGGAATATGAATATCTTCATCTGCAATAACAAATTTTGCTACCCCATCTTTAGCAATATAACATTGCCCATCAGCATAATAAGCGCCATTCTCTACAGCTTTTTTTTGACTAATCTTTAGAATATGACTAGGCGCACGATGTTCCATATCAGCTACAACAGAATCATCAATGTTAAGTACTAAAAAATCTGTACTTAATTGATTTTCAAAGATGCGTTCCTTCGCAGCAATATAGTTTTCCATCGTCTTATGACGAGCTAAGTGATCTGGAGTAATATTGAGCATAATAGCCCCAACAGGCCTAAAATGCTTGATTGTCTCTAATTGATAACTAGATAATTCAGCTACCAAAAAACCGTCTGCAGGCATAGCGTACGCCACTTCGCTAAGGGAATCACCAATATTCCCTCCCACACGAACTGGTTTTCCAGAGCCTTCTAGAACCTCAGTTAATAAGGTTGTTGTCGTAGTCTTACCATTTGTACCAGTAACAGCTACGATAGGTGATTTAGATACTTCATAAGCTAATTCTACTTCGCTGACCACGTCAATACCACGAGCCTGTGCTGCTTTTACAATCGGAATATCTAAAGAAATACCTGGAGAAATAACGATACGATCCACGCCATCTAGCAAGGATTCATCTTGACGTCCTGTAATAATATTTACCCCTGCCGCAACGAGTCGTTTCTCCTCATCCATAGGCAGTGTCATGGGCTTATAATCATTTAACACAACATGCGCACCCACTTGGGCTAATACCCAAGATGCACCTATACCGCTAGCTCCAGCGCCAAGAACAAGTATATGTTTATCTCCATATTCCATCTATATCACCTAAATTATTTATAAAATTAATGTATCCTATCTAATAAGCATACCATTATTTACAACTTCCGTTAAGTATTATCTTATAAAGTTATAGTCGTTAAAAGTACACCAATAATGGCTAAAACAGCGCCACCAAACCAGAAACGATTAACAACTGTTTGTTCTGCCCATCCGGAAAGTTCAAAATGGTGATGAATAGGACTCATCTTAAATACACGCACACCACGTGTTTTGAAAGAAATAACTTGAATAATAACAGATAATGCTTCCATAACAAAAATGCCACCAATCACCACAAGTAGCAATTCTGTTTTAGTTAAAATAGCCATTGCTGCAAAAGCACCACCTAATGCCAAAGAGCCTGTATCCCCCATGAATACTTTTGCAGGGTTCACATTATATACCAAAAAGCCAAGACATACAGCTGCTATTATAGCGCCGAAGTACGCAACACTTTCAGCACCAATAGAATTTGTCATCGATGCAGCCATCAAACCAATAACAGAGAATGCTATCGCCGCCACTGCTGATGTACCACCAGCAAGACCATCAAGACCATCTGTTAAATTTACTGCATTTGTAGCTCCTACAATAATCAAAAATGCCAATACATAATAACCCCATCCCAATTGTAATTGTATATCTACAACAGGAATCCATAATGTGGTAGGAACAACCATAATCTCAGTAATGCAATAACAGAATACGGCAGCCAATATAAATTGTCCAAGTAATTTTTGCTTTGCTGTTAAACCAAGATTGCGTTTTTTTACAGCTTTTACAAAATCATCAAAAAAACCTAATAAACAATGACCCAGTGTTAAGAATAATAACATTCCTGTGCCCACATTCCATGGTGCAAACAATGCCACGCCAATAATAAGGGCCACCATCATGAAAGCACCACCCATTGTTGGCGTACCGGCTTTTGCTTGATGACTTTCAGGGCCTTCTTCACGAATACTTTGTTGTGCGTGCAAAGAACGCAACATAGGAATAGCAATTTTACCTAGCACTACCGTAATGATGAAAGTCGCTACGAAGGCTAATAGAATGTGATTTATCATATGAATCCTCTACTTATTAATAAATAGGACGGCTAGATATAACTAGCCGTTACCTATTATTCTCGATCCTTTAATTCTTCAACAACGCGCTCCATTCGTAAACCACGAGAACCTTTCACAAGGATAACATCCCCTTTTTCACGAATATCACTATATGCGTTGGCCATTTCTAAATGGCTGTTACAACGGAATGTAGTTAAACCTGCTTTTTTTGCTTCCTTTGCAATGAAGGCAGCAGCATCACCAAAGGTGAATACAATACTATAACCCTCTTCAGCAAGCAAATGGCCGATTTCACGATGTGCTTCTTTAGAGAAGTCGCCGAGCTCGAGCATATCGCCTAACATCGCAATTTTACGCTTACCTTCTAATTGGCCAAGTGCTTTAATAGCTTCTGCCATGGATGAAGGGTTTGCATTATAAGCATCATTTAAGATAACAATATCTTCAAATGGGACGATTTCTTGACGCATTGGAGTTCCACTAAACTCACTCAAACCTTTGCGAATTGTGTTAGATTTAATGCCTAGCACTCGACCTGCAACGATAGCCGCCAATGCATCATATACATTGTGTTCACCAATCATAGGCAAGAAGATATCAAAAACTTCATCATAACACTTACAAGTGAACTTAATACCGTCTTTTTTATAGCGCAAATGGCTACCAATACAAGTAGCATTCCGTTCAATACCATAGGTAATTGTTTTACCCTTAGCTAAACGATCCATAGCTTTTACATATGGATCATCTTCATTAAGGATAGCCACGCTGTTTTCAGGCAAGCAACGAATCAATTCACCTTTCGCTTCGGCAATGGCTTCTCGAGAACCTAAAAGCTCGATGTGACTAGTACCAACATTGGTAATAATCCCCATCGTTGGTTCTGCAATCAAGGCCAGTTCTTCGATTTGTCCGAGCCCACGCATACCCATTTCAACAACACAGGCTTCATGCTCAGCAGTTAAGCGCAATAGTGTTTTTGGTAAGCCAATTTCATTATTAAAATTTTTCTCAGTTTTTAATACATTAAATTCTGTGCCAAGTACGGCTGCCACCATTTCCTTTGTCGTAGTCTTACCAGAGGAACCAGTAATAGCAACTACAGGAATATCAAAGCGGCGACGATGATATCGTGCTAAGTTTTGATATGCTACCAAAGTATTGTCTACCTCGATGCAAGCAATACCTTCTACAGAACGTCCTTTTTCAACGATAGCCCCTGTAGCACCTTTTTCGATAGCCGCATTGATAAAATCATGACCATCAAAGGTATCACCTTTTAAGGCTACAAATAAAAAGCCTGATTCAATAGTTCTTGTATCAGTAGATACATCTAAAAACTTAATATTATCGGTATGTGCACTCGTCCCCTTTGTGGCCTCCAGTACTTGAGACAATGTAAATTCTGCCATATTAGATCTCCTTGAGGGCTGCTCGCGCCTCTTCACGATCATCAAAATGGATCGTTTTATCCTTTAAGATTTGGTAATCCTCATGCCCCTTACCTGCAATGAGTACAATATCCCCAGGTTTTGCATGTTGTATTGCATGTTGAATCGCTTCTCGACGATCAACGATAACTTCATAGTGAGTTCCTTCTCGAAGGCCGTCTTTAACGCCGACTTCCACATCTTTAACAATTTGTACAGGATCCTCTGTACGCGGATTATCAGATGTAACATACACAACATCACCGTATTGTGCCGCAATGCGTCCCATAATAGGACGTTTGGTTGCATCTCGGTCACCGCCACAGCCAAAGACTACAATAATACGATTTTCTTGAATAGCCTTTGCTGTTTGTAAAATATTTTCTAACCCATCTGGTGTATGTGCATAGTCTACAACAACAGCAAATGGTTGACCTTCTTCAATCAATTCAAAACGACCAGGTACAGCACTAAATGTTTTCAACGCTTTATCGATGTCTTCCATGGAAATACCTTCCAATAGGCAGGCACCAATAGCTGCTAATGTATTATACACATTAAACAAGCCAGTCGTATTCATTTCAACTGTATAATCATGACCATCATAAGATACAGTATAACGGCTAGACTTTGGCGTCATATCTACGTCATGAGCATTCAATGTGCCGCTACCATCAATACTATAGGTAATGATAGGGGCAGTAGTTTTTTCAACAACCCGATGCCCATAGGCATCATCGATATTGATAACAGCACCCTTACCAGATTTTACTTGGTTTGATTTGCTAACTTGTTCAAATAGTTTACATTTAGCTGCCAAGTAATTCTCAAATGTTTTGTGAAAGTCTAAATGATCTTGTGTAAGATTTGTGAATACAGCCGTATCATACTCAACACCAGATACGCGTCCTAAAGCCAACGCATGAGAAGATACTTCCATTACACAATGTGTAACACCCTCTTCTACCATTTGATGCAAAATATGTTGTAAATCTACTACGTCAGGAGTCGTATTATGAATCGGATATGATGTATCACCAATCATGATATGAACAGTACCAATCACACCGACCTTATGACCTTGAGCTTTCAAAATATGACGAATCATATGAGTTGTAGTCGTTTTACCATTAGTACCAGTAACACCAATCATGCGCATGGAATTGGCTGGATAATCAAAAAAGTATGGCACACAGGACATCATAGCCACACGTGTATCTTCAACAGTGATAACACAAACATCACTATTTACCTCAACAGGTTTAGATACTAATACGGCTACTGCCCCAGCCTCAACAGCTTTATTAACATAATCATGTCCATCGACAGTAGCACCATCTAAAGCAATAAATAAACTACCTGCTTTTACAGCACGAGAATCAGCGGTTACATCTAAAATTTCAACAGCTGTATTACCTTCTACATGCGGTGCATGTAAGGTTTTTACTATATCTTGTAAGTGTTTCATATACAATCTCCTTTACACGCAAAGGAAAGCAGCCCAATACGAGCTGCTTCGCCTGCTAGTCTATAATTTGCTGTTTCTCTTGTACATTACGTTCAGTAACAGCGCTTTTTGTGCTATAAACAAAAGAATCAGGCAAAACCATTCCTAGTTGTTCTTCTGCGATTTGTTGGATACGTACAGGAGACTTCAAGGAAGCCACTTCAACGTCCAATGCATCGTTATCTTTTGTTAATTGTACTACAGCTTGCTGTGTTTTAACTACCTCATAGCCCAACTTTGTACTGTATGCATTCATAACCATCATAATAAGTAAGCATGCAACTAATGCAGCAATACCATATACAACTTGCCACATCATAGGGCTTAAATCTAAAGCTACGTTTGCACTACGTCTTCTCCCTTGTGCAATGACCAACATATCACCTTTTACTTGGCCCACAACAGCCTTTCTCGCTAACATAACACTTAACCCCTTCCAAATCTACAACTTTACTGCTACGCGCAATTTAGCGCTTCTAGCTCTCGGATTAACTTCAATCTCCCCTATACTTGGCTCTATAGCCTTATTCTTTGCCTTTACAACTGCCTTGTGATTACAAACACACACAGGTAATTGTGGAGGACATATACATGCAGTACTTAACTCTTTAAAAGTTTGCTTTGTAATTCGATCTTCCAAGGAGTGGAATGTAATAACTCCAATCTTTCCCTTTGGTTTTAACATTGATACAGCATCTACAAAACTATCATGCAAAATTGCTAATTCTCTATTTACTTCAATACGTATGGCCTGAAACGTCCGTTTTGCCGGATGAGGTCCATCTTGTCGCGCCTTTGCCGGTATTGCATTCTTAATAATTCTAACTAACTCACCAGTAGTAGTAATTCTTTTTTCTTGACGTGCTTCAACAATAAACTCGACAATTCGTTTAGCCCATCGTTCCTCCCCATAATCATGGATAATTTGCAGTAATTGTTCGCTGTCATATTCATTGACAATTTCCTCTGCCGTGAGAGGTGCATCTTTATCCATTCGCATATCAAGAGGTCCATCATTCATATATGAAAAACCTCGTTCAGGAGTATCTAGTTGATAGCTGGATACACCAAGATCAAATATAAAACCATCGACTTCATAAATGCCTGCATTTTGGAGGGCTTCTTTTAAGTTAGAAAAGTTTGTAGGTATCGTTAACACCTGACATTTCAAATCAGATAAACGCTGTCGAGCTACACTCAAAGCATCTTCATCCTGATCTAAACCTATAATCATGCCTTCTGGATCTAGCATCTCGCCCACTGCATGAGCATGTCCTGCCCCACCAAGGGTACAGTCCACATAAATGCCTTTTGGATTAGTTACGACGGAGTCCACCGTTTCACGTAAGAGTACGCTAGTATGATTAAATTCCATCATAGCCTCCTATAACATAATCCCTTCAAGCCCTTCAACTAATTCTTCCATACTTTCAGCCACTTGCTCATCATAGAAATCGTATTTTTCACGGCTCCAAATTTCAACGTGATCCCCAGCACCTACAATAACAGCCTGTTTATCGAGGCTTGCATATTCACGTAGTGGTACAGGAATAAGGACACGACCTTGTTTATCATATTCAAGCTCAGCAGCACTACCAAAAACAAAACGTTTTAAGGCACGCACGCTAGCTTTAGTGGAAGATTGTGATTGTAAAGCAGTGGAAATTTTCTTCCACGCCTCTTCGGTGTAAATAGCTAAGCAGTTATCTAGGCCTTTTGTAACGATGCACAAATCGCCTAGTTGTTCACGTATTTTCGCAGGTATAATCATCCGCCCTTTTGTATCAATGGTGTGATTATATTCGCCCATGAACATATGTATCACCGCCCTTTACTATTTCTTATCCACCACTATATGGTAAATTCTACCACAATTCCCCACCTTTCACAACAAAAAATCTATTTTTATCCCACTTTTTTATATTTTTCTTGTTTAATCTCTATTTTTCTCCTCTTTTCTACAATACATATGTTCGATTAAATATTTAAAAATAAATAATTTAAACCACTCTCCACCACAATTGCGTACTACCACTCCTTAAATGGACATAAACCCCACTTTTAGATGTATTATGTTTAGCAATTCAATATATTATGTTTAGCAACGCATAAACGTTAAATATATTTAGGTCTATATTAAAAAAGCAAAAAAACCTCATCAATGTACAACACATACATTGATGAGGTTTTCCTCTATTTATATAATTTTAATTATAGTATTAGAATTTAGATTCGATAGCCGCTTGAAGATCGCCTTTAGGCAAGAATCCAATTTTACGGTCTACTACTTCACCATCTTTTAGAATAACGAATGTAGGCAATACTTCAACTTGTAAGTTACGTGCTAATTCTGGTTCTTCATCAGCGTTTACTTTTACAAAGTTAGCTTTACCTTCAAGCTCACCTGCAATTTCTTCAATGATTGGCATCATACGTACGCAATAACCGCACCATGGAGCCCAGAAGTCAACAACAGTAACACCACCTTGGTTTACTAAATCTTGATATTCAGCAGTTTTTAAATCTTTTAATTCGCTCATTGTACCCTCCTACGGTAATTGAACTAATACACAATCTTGAATGACATGCAGATCTAAAGCATGTGCTTTTTCAACAACAGATGGTTTATCCGCCCCCGGTTGCAACCACACAACAGAAATGCCAAGTTCTTTGCATTCATCAAGTGCAGCTAACCCCGCTACTTCTGGTACAACAAAATCTACCACAGCAGGCACAACGGGAAGTGCAGAAAGACTAGAGTAACAAGTGTCTCCATCTATTTCTGCAATATTAGGATTGACTGGATATACTTCATATCCGTGATCTTTAAGACATTTATAAATCTTATAACCGAACTTCTCGGTTTTATGGGTAGCTCCAATAACGGCCCATACTTTTTGATCTAAAGCTTGTTGAATTGTCATTTCGACCACCTCTTATATACTATTATAAATAAATATCGAATATTGTCAATATATTATATCGAATTATATAGTTAAAGAATTATTCTCTTTTAGCAAACATCCTATAACATAAATCAATACTATTTTATTACTCTATTCTTTAATTTGTATCTCAATCGTTTTCTGACTAAGACAAGGTACATTTAAATCAATCTCAATTAATTCAGATAAACTGATTTCTCTACGACTTAATTTATGAGCTTCAACTAAGCCCCCTACAATAGCCAGCTCACCTAAAATCCTATTAGGAGACCATTGATTTTCACGTAATTCACGAATAGTAATACTCTTTTGTCGCTTAGATAATCTATGACCTTCGGAATCAATTAAGAGCGGCGCATGACCATAAGACGGTACTTTTATATCTTTAGAGTCCAAACACCGTTGTAATGTTTCATATAAATATATTTGCTGCCCCGTAGTCTCTAGTAAATCATCTCCACGAATGACCTCCGTTATCCCCATAACAATATCATCCAGTACGACAGCTAAATTATAGGCATACATACCATCACCACGACGCAATACATAATCATCTAATTCACCTTCTAAATGAATATGTTGAAAGCCTTGCCAACGATCCACGAAATCTAAATCACAAGAATTAACGGCTAAACGCAAAGATGGCTCCTTAGACATCATAAATTCTTTTATCAATCTATCCTCTAGATGACGGCAATGGCCATCGTAACGATGAATTACATCGCCGACATGGGGTGCCGAAGCAATAGACTGGAGCCTTGTACGATTACAAAAGCAAGGATAAATTAGTTTTTCTGATGCAAGATGTTCTAATATTTCTCCATAATATGTTTGCCGTTCACTTTGCCAATATGTTGATTCTGGACCACCAACACGAGGTCCTTCATCCCATTCAAAGCCTAGCCACTCTAAATCATCTAATAGAGCTTCCCCTAAATCCCGTTTAGAACGTTGGATGTCTATATCCTCCATTCGCACAACATACTGCCCTTTTTGTTGCCTCGTAGAAACATAGGATAAGAGGGCTATCCACACATTGCCAAGATGGATATATCCTGTGGGGCTTGGAGCAAATCGGCCTTTCATAATGGACCCTCCTACAGTACAAAACAAGTGGCATATCCCGTAGAATTACACAGAATATGCCACCATACATGATATAAGACAATTATCCTAGAGAAATGATGTTATCGAATACCTTACCAGCGTCTTTAATTTTTTGTTCGTTCCCCATTGTACAAATATGATTATCCTTCAATACGGGTTCAACCACATCTGCTAAAGCAACGATATCCTCTGGCTTACAAGCGATAACTTGTTTACGAAACTCTACCTTATCCTCTAGTTTAGCACCGCTAAAATACATCCCCATCGCACGTGGGCCACGCAACGCAGGAGTCATAGGCAAGTCCAAGGAGCTCATAGTACCGATAATATATTTACGCATCTCACGATCAGTCAACGTAAACTCACGAAGGTATTGAGGTAATTCTTTATATACATTTAATGTTTCTACCAAGTTTGGATCTCGATAGCTACAGAAAATCATATTACCATCATCATAGAAGTTTGCAAAGGCACCGTAAGCACCACCTTGTACACGAATGCGAATCCAAAGATATTCATAGCGTAAAATCGTCTCTAATACACTCATTGGGCCTACGTGTTTATACCCATGGTCTACAAAGTTACCACCTTGAGCTACGTATTGAACCTTACCAGCTGTAACGATACCATCATTACCAGACAAACGTGTAATCTTTAATGTATCATTACTTAACTCAGTAGTATCCCAGGTTTCAATCAATGGTTTCATAAGATGTTCAAAGGCTTCTAATTCGCCTTCTTCACCAACGAACATGATATCCACATTGTTAGCACGGAAAATCTTACGAGCTACATCAGCTAATTTTTCTGGCAATAATGGTAATGCCGCAGGATTAGAAGCCAACTCGCTAATCTTTTGATAATAACCAAAGTTACCATTATCTCTAAATTTACCAACTGCAGACACTTGAGCCATAACACGTTGACTTACGATGGAATTACCACGACGGAATGCTTCATTATCCCAAATAGCTTTGCTTTCTTGAACAAGTTCAGTCAAGCGTCTATCGTCACTATAATCTGCTTTTTGTACTACTTCGTTAATCAAACGGCATAAGTCAGGTAATTTAGAATGCAAAGCTTTAGCTCGAACAATCATGAGAGGCGTAAATTCATCACGCTTACCATCTTTGCTAATAGCCGTAATATCTGAGCTTAAACCACCAAGATTCATATTGATATCTTTCGCCAATGCTTCATAGCCACGTTCAGATGTGTTGATACGACCGATAATATCACTTAAAATATCCGCGTAGAACAATTCATCTTCTGTAAAACAGCTTAAATTAAAGTAAAGCCCTACATAGTTGATGCCTTTTGTGAAAGTAGGCACAAAATGTACTGTAGTGTTGCCAATTTTACTTTCACGACGTTCTACCTCTTCAATATTAGGATTTAAATCTGATAATTCAAGCAATGGAATCGACGCTAATGCTTCGTCGCTATCTGGAGCCTCTTGACGAAGTTTAAGTCGTTTTGTTTGCTCTACAATCGCTTCGATTTCTTCTGGAGTCATCTTAGCTTTTACAGAAGCTAAATATTCTTTAACCTCTGCATCCTTGCGCTCTTGAAGACCACGTTCAGGATAAATAGAAACAAGCACTTTATGATTGTTATTTAAGATAGATTGACGAATTAAATCTTCAAAGTACGTACCGGATAAGCCCTTGCGAATATTCACTAATGCTTCTTCGTAGTGTAATAACTCAAGTGGGTCATTGTCATATAGCCAATTATCCATCATACGGATAACATAAGCAAGACCAATTGGGCGACCACCAAAGTCGCTTTCACGAAGTGCAAACTCAATGCTATTCAAGGAAGCTTCTAATAATTCTTTATCTAAACCGTTATCACAAAGTTCTTGCAATGTAGATTCCACAATACGCTGCAAGTCAGCTTGTTTATCGAGATTAGAACCAGTTGCTTGCACGGTCCACAAAGGTTGACGAATGCTATCAAGATAATAACCACTCACATCAGAGCCGATACCGGCTTTCACCAAAGCCTGTTTAAGAGGAGCCGCAGGAGATGTCAACAATGCATGTGTTAATACCTCAAAAGCCAAGCTATGCTCAGGAGTTACATCAGGTAACACATAGGCAAAGGAATGTAAAGTTCGGTTGTCTGTTGGCTCTTCAGAACCAACGCTATATGGATAACTTACCACTTTACCTTCCGTAAATGGCGTTTGTATACCAACCTCTGTATTAACCTCAATAGCATCAAAATGACTTAAGTACTCATCATTCAAAAATGCCAATTGCTCTTCAATATCCATATCACCATAAAGGAAGATATAACTATTGGACGGATGATAATGAACTCGATAGAACTCTTGGAACTCTTCATAAGTTAAGTCTGTAATATGGTCAGGATCTCCACCAGAATCAACACCATAAGTGGTATCTGGGAAAAGTTCACGCATCATTTGGCGTTCTAGAACGGAATCCGGAGAGGAATAAACCCCCTTCATCTCATTAAATACAACACCTTTATAGGTAAGTTCATCGTCCGCACTATCTAATTCATAATGCCAACCTTCTTGCATTACGATTTCCGCATCTTCACGAACGTGTGGATACAATACAGCATCAAGATATACGTCCATCAAGTTGTGGAAATCTTTATCATTCTTGCTGGCTACAGGATACATTGTTTTATCAGGGTAAGTCATAGCGTTTAAGAACGTGTTCAAAGATCCCTTAACAAGCTCAACAAATGGCTCTTTTAAAGGAAACTTACGAGAACCACATAAAACGGAATGTTCCATAATATGTGCAACACCAGTACTATTATGTGGTGTTGTTCTAAAAGCGATATTGAATACTTTATTAGAATCTGGTGAATCAATATAAATTAAACGAGCACCAGACTTTTCATGTTTCATTTCATAAGCGGTACCATTGATCTCATCAATGCGCTCAATGCGGTCAAGGCGAAAGCCAGAATAAACCTTATTTATTTCCATGCTGTCCCTTCTTTCTATACTAATATAATGATTTCTCTCTGAATAATTTATTATATCATATCGATGACTCTATATATAGATGTTAAGAATAATTATCGAATTATAAAACCCCATAGGCAAGTATTCCCATGGGGTTCATATTATTTATTATGTTGCATCTGCCACTTTTGATTGCGACGCAAGGTTAATAAGCCTTCTAACACGGCTTCGAATTGTATAAAACTCAATGTATATGGTTGATACATATCTGGTACAACCTTGTAAGTAATAGTAACCTCAGACTTATCGTAATCATAGAAGATACCATGTAAATTACTCATTGTTGTGTAACCAGTTTGAGCTTGTTCCAATGTTGGAATAGGCTGATTTTTTAGATTTCCTAGTAGATCGCTAATGAAACCTTCCTTACGACCTTGGTCATTGAGCATTTCATCCATAAAACTACGTAGACTATCCATGCAATGATTAACCTCGTTGATCTAACAATAAGCCATTATGAATTACACGAACAGCATCTTTTACACGATCTTCAGCAACAAGGCAAGAAATACTAATTTCAGAAGTAGAAATGATTTCAATATTGATACCTTCTTGGCTCAAAATATCAAACATTTGCGCAGCTACACCAGGCTGTCCTAACATACCTGCACCAATAATGGAAACTTTCGCCATTTTTTCGTCAATATTAACAGCTTCAATATCTACTGCTTTTTGTAATTCTTCTAATACTTCTCGAGCTAATACCACATCATCCATAGCTACTGTAAAGATAAGATCAGTTTTTGGTTCTCCTACGGAACGGATAGATTGAACAATCATATCTACGTCAACGTTTCTAGCAGCTAATGCTTTGAATACAGTCGCTGCAACGCCTGGTTTATTTTCAACGCCTACAAGGGCTACTTTTGCTGTATTTGTATCATCAGCTACGCCAGTAATTACGTGTTTATTTGCTTCCACAGTATAATCCTCCCGAATAATAGTACCTGGTTTATCACTAAATGTAGAACGTACATGAATAGGTACACCATAACGGAAACCCATTTCTACGGCACGCGGTTGCATTACACCTGCACCAAGGCGTGCCATTTCAAGCATTTCGCCATACGTTACTTCTTCTAATTTGAAAGCTTCCTTCGCCACGCGAGGATCTGTAGAATATACGCCGTCTACATCCGTAAAAATCTCACATACATCCGCTTTCATAGCACCTGCCAATGCAACAGCTGTTGTATCAGAGCCACCACGGCCTAATGTCACCATATCACCATATTCAGTTATACCTTGGAAACCAGCAACTACTACAATTTTACCTTCATCCAAAGCTTCAAACACACGATTAGGATCAACGCCCAAAATGCGACCTTTATTAAACATATCACTACTTGTAATACCTGCTTGATCACCTGTTAAGGATACAGATTCCTGACCACGTTCGTTAAAAGCCATTGCCATCAATGCAATTGTTACTTGTTCACCGGTAGACAACAAGCGGTCCATTTCACGACCATACGGCTTGGATGTAACTTGTTTAGCTAAGGCCACCAAGTCATCAGTTGTATCACCCATAGCGGATACAACAAGAACGATTTTATCGTCAGCTTGCTTCTCACGAAGAACGCGATCAACAATATTAAATATTTTTTCTGGTGTAGCTACGGAACTACCACCAAATTTTTTAACGATTAAGGCCACAATAATCCCTCATTTAACTATGTTTACTAAATATCAATATGCATATACTTTACCACAAACAAATAGCACTGTAAAGGGATATACAGCAATTAATCCACTGGAGTGATACAAAATTCTTTTTTATACGGACATTAAAAATAGAATAATATGTCTATAATTTAATGAATATACATTAAATAGTCATATCATATATTACGCATAACACTATTAAGTATCTATTATTGATAGTTTAAATTACGTTCTTATCACACGATAAGAAACATATAGATATACAAAAAGACCAGCCCTAGGACTGGTCTTTATTAGTTGTAATAGTTAATTAAGCAACTACGATATCTTTTTCGGATTCCCACAAACCGTGGATATTGCAGTAGGAAACAGCGATCAATTTACCAGATTTTTTCAAAGCTACTGCTAAAGTACCTTCAGAAACTGCTGCTACAGGACCTTCGTTTGCAGTTGCACCGTCACCATGAACGTTGAACTCGATAGCGCCAACTTCGAATGGTAATTGAGTACCTTCAGCTACGAAGTACAATTTAATCCAATCAATGTGATGTTCTACAGTGTTTGGATGTGCAATGTCTTTACCTACGGATAAAGTAACGTGGAATGTTTCACCTGCTTTTACAGTGTCAACTGTTTCGATAACAGGAACGTGTTTTTCAGTAGCGAAATCGCCAGATTTAATGTAATCATGTACAGCCATAGTTAACCTCCTGGTTAGTCTTATATACATACTTAATGTCAAGAATATTGAGCACCTCTGTGCTTATGACTATATTATACATTTTCGATATAGTTTTAGCAAGTTCTTTTTCGATTTTTTTCGATTTTTTTGAATTAAATCAAAATTCTATTCCTTTAGCAGCTTTTATGCCCTTTTCATAAGCATGCTTTACTACCTTCATTTCTGTTACAGTATCCGCCATATCAATGATTTCAGGTTTAGCATAACGCCCTGTCAAAACAACATGAAGTCTTTTTGGCTTATTGTTAAGCATTTCCACTACAGAATGCACATCGATAAGCTCATAATTAATGGCATTATTTATTTCATCCATAACAATTAGATCCCATTTATCGGAGTTTACTTCCTCTACTAATGTACGCCAAGCGGCTTGTGCTGCTTCTTTGTGGCGAGCAAGCTCAGCTTCCCCTACTTCATCCCGTTTATAGTAAATAAAGCCTTTTCCCATAGAGCGAATTTCAACTTGATCACCTAGTTTAGCGAGACCTGCCAATTCACCATAGCCATTGCCGCTCTTAATAAATTGTAATATAAGAACCTTAAAACCTTGTCCAACAGCACGTAGAACAACGCCTAATGCTGCTGTTGTTTTACCTTTACCATTCCCTGTATTAACTAGAATTAATCCATGTTCTTCCATAATAGCTCCTTTAATACGAACTGTCCTGCAGAATGTAATTATGATAACACATAGTCATATAAACCTATTAAATACATTTATACATCTATTACTTTTGGGCTTTATAAGCAGCACATGTATCAACAAAATGTTGTGCCCCTTCATCAGAGCCAGCAAAGTTCAAATGTAAGTAAGAAGCTAATACATTTTTTGTTGCATAGCCGCCGTCATACGATTGAGGTTTACGGCCTCCTTCTAAATGAAAAGCCCATGGGAAGTCATCTATAGTTGGCTCCATTGTAGAGAAATGGAACTCATGACCACGAATAGCTGTATTCATAGCGCCTAATAAAGTATCTCTCTTTGCAGTTGCTGTAACATACCCCACCTTTTGAAGCTTTTGTTGCATCACACAATTGGCAGGTACAATACCTACAGTTTTATATACAGAGCCTTCAAAGTCATGAATGCTTTCACAAAGATACATAAGGCCACCACATTCGGCATAAATAGGCATACCTTGTGCATTAGCTTGGCGGATAGATTCCTTCATAGACTCATTGCTAGATAACTGGAATAAAAACATTTCTGGAAAGCCACCCCCAAATACAAGTCCGTCTACATCGGGAATTACCGAATCATTAAGCGGACTAAAGTAAACAAGCTCAGCCCCTTTTTCCTCTAACGCAGCAAGACTAGCTGGATAATAAAAAGAGAATGCCTCATCATAAGCTACACCGATTTTCACACGTTTTTCAATGGATTTAACATCTATAGCATCTGGTAGTTCGATAGTTGGTGCATTGGTAGCAATTTCCAATAGTGCATCGAGATTTACCATCTTCTCAACAGCTTCTCGAATCGTATTAATCGCCTCTGTTGGATCGATTTCAGTAACTGGTGTAAGTCCTAAATGACGCTCTGGAGAATGCATACGATCATCACGATAAATGGCACCAATAACAGGTACACCAATTTTATCCATCCCTTCACGAACCATACGCTCATGATTAGCAGAGCCTAAGCGGTTCAAAATGACACCACCAAAGTTTACCTCTGGGTCATAGTCACGGAACCCTTTAGCAATAGCTGCTGCACTTTCACCCATAGCCTTACAATCAATAACAAGCACCACCGGTGCATTTAACTGTTTAGCAATTTGAGCCGTAGAACTAACGCCTTCTCGACCACCATCGTAAAGGCCCATAACACCTTCAATAATGGCAAGGTCTACATCATGTGCCATTGTAGCAAAGAAAGGAGTCAACTTGTGAGGTGGCACAAGCCACGTATCTAAATTATAGCTGTCACGGCCGGATGCAATTTTATGAAAGCCCGGATCAATATAATCCGGGCCCACTTTAAAAGATTGCACCGTACGTCCACCATTTGCATAAGCAGCCAATAAGCCCGCTACGATAGTTGTTTTACCAACACCAGAGTTGGTACCAGCAATGACAACACGTGGAATCTGTACTGTGTTCATAGATATTACCTCGTAATACGATGTGTTTGTTAACGATCCTTACGTTTTGCAAGAATTGTAGATAAGTAGTTGAGTTTAGTATCTTTTGGTATATTATCTAAACCTACGAATACTTGCTCATCAGGCAAACCTACACGGCTAATCATAACCGCATCATCTGCCATATTATGTTTAATCAAGGTTTCTTGTACTTCATCAAAGTTTTTATATACCTTCATGATAACTGCATCATCTGCAACAGCTAATACAGCATCGATTTTTTCTTTAGGCGCTGTAGCTGGAACGATGGCCAATACCTCTTCCTTCTCTACAATTGGATAGCCAAGGTGAGATCCGATAGCACAGAATGCAGTCACACCAGGAATTGTTTCAATTTCATGACCTGTATTTTCAATCAAACGATATACATACATATATGTACTATAGAACATCGGGTCACCTAATGTTAAGAATACAACACTTTTACCTTCATCTAAGTAAGACAAGATAACGCGTTTAGCCTCTTGCCAGCCTTCCTCTTGCGTAGAATCATCCAACACCATTGGGAATACAACGGGAACGATTTCTGTATGTTCTTGTATATATGGGGATGCAATATCAAGGGCTACGGAACCATCTTTCTTTTCTGTTTTAGGTGTGATAATAATATCTGCTTCACCTACGATGCGAGCAGCTTTCACAGTCATTAATTCAGAATCGCCAGGGCCTACGCCAATACCATATAATTTACCTTTCATGGGTATCTCCTCTTCTTATAGCTACACTCTATTTATAATTGCAATATCTTTTATTATAACTAATTTATGCAATATATACAAAGGCACTATTTAATATTTGGTATTGTAGGACGATGAGCACTACGTTTGCCATACAAATCATCGATACAATCTTGTAAATGCTGACGGAAGATATCTTGAATTACTTCGTACTCACCTAAACCAGCATTGATTGGTTTAACCTCATAACCTGCTTCAGCGAGTTCATTCACTATACTATCCTCTTCATCGCCAAAGAGATCATTTTGCGCATGATCACCAAGAACTAATAATAATGGATGTAAATAAATCGTATTTGGGCGCTTACCATCGAGCCACTCCCAAGGTGTTGCTACGTCGGCCACATAAGGAGCATTCTCTAGCACAGCGATACGTACATTCGTAAGACCAGCACGAATCAATTTGAACTGTAAATTACCATACGAGGAGTTTCCAGAGCCAAGACCTCCATGACCAACCATTAACAAACCGTCATCCTTAGAAATATTAAGAGATTTAATGAAACGGTCAATCAAGATTTGATAATCATCTGGATGCTCTTCTTGTCCCATGTAGTATACGAGAGGTCTACCTACACGCAACACTTCAAGTTGTCCTTCACCCTCATGAGCAAGAATATTATTTTTCAATTTATCGAACTCCTCACCACCGGTGAAATGGAGTGGCTGCACATATACATGTGTATAACCTTCTTGAATCAGTTTTTCTAACGCCCCTTGTTCAGTAGGAATCTCAATACCACGCTCACGTAAGCGCTTAACGATGATACGAGAAGAAAAAGCTAATTCTACAGTATAATCCGGATACGATTTACGAATATGTTCTACTACGGAATCGATATTATGTTCACGAGCACTGTCCACAGTAGATCCAAAGGCAACAACTAAGATAGCTTGTTTCATGAAAGTCTCCTTATATAAACTAATAATGTATCTTAATCATACCATAGACCATTCTATAGGGGCATACCGTGGTACGTATAAAATAGAAATTATTCTTATCTTTCATGGTAAAAGTAAAAATCCTCCTCATTGGATGTCCAACAAGGAGGATTTTTATTAATGTGAAAGAGTGGAGTGTTGTATGTCTAATTATGTAATAGCAAATATCAAGAAATCAAACCTTGCGCTTCCAAGCGAGAATTTGTCATGACAGGCTTTACTGATTCTCTAGGCATGGGCCGCTTCCGATCAGACATGCGAATAGCTTGACCTAAATGTTTCAAGAATAAATCTTGTACATGTGGGTTTTCCCCAAGCCCTTCATTCCAAATGTCAACATTGTAGCCTTCCTCAGCGAGTAAAGCATAAATGGAATCGGAGCGTTCACCGCCAAGATAGTCCATTAAATGTGTAGAACCTATGAGCGCCAATGGTACAACTAATAAATCTTTATGCCCCATACGATCCAAGAAAGTAAGAGCTTGTTTAAAAGTAGGGAAACCATTTGTCGTAAATACTACCACATTTGGTGCAGCCCCATACATAGCTTTCAATTGCAATGTACTAAACTCTAATTGATTTTGACCATTTGCCATGAGTACTACAGATTTATTAAGCGCCTTTGTATTAACATGACGCACTATGCTTTCTAATGTAGCTTCATAATCATCGGCATAATTCTTTACGCCTAAAGACGTGAGCAATGGTTTACCAATATTCACTTGTGTGAAACCATATTCATTACTATGTAAAAACTTCAATGCTTGTTTACGCATTTGTTGGTAACACTGATCTGCTACCAATGTTATAGGTTGAATGTATACCTCGTCGATGCCCATGCGAGCAAAATCCTGCATAGCCTCTGTGAAAGAAGAAATCTTTTCATCATATTTCTCATTCCACTTTTCTACTAATGCATCAGACAAGAATACACGGCGTACCTCCATATCGCTATACATGGAACGTACTTTTTTCTCTATACTGCCGATGGATTTCTCCACAGCATCTTGATAAATTGATCCAAAGGATGCAATAATTATGCCTTTCATATGTGACCTCCATATTACTCATACATGAAACAACTTTCACAATTGAAAATTGTTATCAACTACTATGTAATAATAGTACAAGATTAATCTATAGAAGTCAATGAGAAAAAATATCAAAATTAATATTTATAACGATTAATTTAATTGTAGTAATATTATGGGGCCCCATCAAAATAATCCTAAATAAAATTACTTATATATTCACATATTCATATCCTTATAACCAACAAGAATATAATTATAAAATGTACTATCATACTTTATTCATCACATTAATTTATTAATAATCTCTCAAATCCCTTATACTTCTAGGGGTATAGGGTTTATTGACACCTGTTTTCCGCTTTGTTACGATTGAAATAAGGTTATATATATGCGATGAATCCATAGTTTTCAAATAATAGAACTATGTAAATAATTGCATATTAGTGTAGTTATAGTTATAGATAGGAGTATAGAAATGAAAAAACAATTAGCTTTAGCATCCGCTATTCTAGGTCTTGCAGTATCCTTTGGTGCACCAGTTGTATCTAATGCTGCATATCAATTAAATGAGGAAGTAAAAGATCCTACACCAGCATTGAAAGAAGCCGCTGCAATTGGTGTTCGTACACATAATACAGAAGCTTTACAAAACTTGCCAAACAAAGATGCTATGGTTGTTATGAGCTTTGGTACAACTTATAAAGATACTCGTGTGAAAACAATCGATGCTACTGTAGATGCTATTAAGGCAGCACACCCAAATACTAAAGTGATAACTGCTTTCACAAGCCATATTATTCGTGATCGTATCCAACAAAAAGAAGGTATAACATACCCTACACCTGAAGAAGCTTTAGCTGAACTTAAAAAAGATGGTTACACTCGCGTTGCATTGGCATCTCTAGATGTAATTCCTGGTATGGAATATAACTACGATGCAGCAGTATATAATTTATACAAAAATGATTTCAAAAAAATGACACTCGGTACTTCTCTTATGTACTGGATGGGTCAAGAAAACCAAACTGACCAAGTTATTGAAACATTAAAAGCTGTTCAATCCCAATTCCCTAAATTAGGTAAAGAAGATGGTCTTCTTATCATGGCTCATGGTACTCCAGATCCTTCCAATGCTTACTATTCTGTAATTCAAGACCGTATCCATACTCTTGGCTTGAAAAATGTATTTATCTACACAGTAGAAGGTACTCCAAATCTTGAACAAGTTATCCCTCAATTGAAATTACATGGTATTAAACATGTTACATTGATGCCTTTCATGATGGTTGCTGGTGACCATGCAAACAACGACATGGCTGGTAACGAACCAGATTCCCACAAATCCATTCTTGAAAAAGAAGGCTTCAAAGTTGACACTTACATCCATGGTTTAGGTGAAAACCAAAACATCCGTAACTTATTTGTTGAACGTGCTAACGAAGCTTGGGATGCATTAGAAAAATAATCAATATAACTAAGATCGTTATTGCATATATAACATTCATAGGAGTACATCATGAAAAAACTACTACTCGGTAGTATCGCTTTGGTTATGATTGTACTAGCACTAGCTGGGTGTGGTAAAACCACATCCAGCTCTTCTGCTACTACGAAGGAATTGACCTTTAATGGCCAAACCTATACTGTACCAAAGGATCCACAAAAAATTGCTGTATTATCTAATTCTGTTTTATCTATGCTTTATGCTGTCGATGGTAAGGCTATTAGCCGTGCCAATACAACGGATAAACTAGCACCAGAGTTAGAAGCTCTACCAGCTCTTGGTCAAACTGCAAATATCAACATGGAACAATTATTAGGCTTGAAGCCAGATGTAGTATTGGGTTTAGTAAATCAACATAAAAAATATGAATCCCAATTACAAGCTAATAATATTCCAACCGTACTTTTTGATTACGATGGTATTAAAGATAATGTACCAATGTTAACATTTCTTGGTGAATTAACTAATCATCAAGATAAGGCTAAGTCTGTTATTACTACCTATGAAAACAATATTACCAAGGTAAAAGATGCAGTTAAGAATCAACAACCTGCACGTGTTGCCGTGTTACGTGCCACAGGAAAGGGTGTAACTGCCGAAACTGATGAAGCAGTTACTGCATCAATGGTAAAAGAACTAGGTATGACAAATGTTGTCTCCTCTCACCTAGATGGCACAACCAAGGACAAAACGGTCCCTTACTCTCTTGAAACATTGACAGCAGATAACCCTGATATTATCTTTGTTGTTACAATGGGTAAAGAAGAAGAAATTACCAAAGCTATGAAACAAGCTATGACAGATAATCCTGCATGGGCTAATTTAAAAGCCGTACAAAATAACCGCGTAATATACTTACCATCTAAACTATTCCTATTAAACCCAGGTCTACAAACACCTGAAGCTATGGCACGTTTAGTTAAAGAAGCATACGGTATTAATGTTACATTCTAATATATTACGTCATGCGAAAGAGGGCATCCCCCAAATAGGGAATGCCCTCTTTTTTATTAGTATCAAGCTACTCAACTAATCCTTTTACGCGTACATATTTTTTATTATCAAATGTATCAAGTTGTACATCTACAGAGAATACATCTCTAAACAATTCATCCGATATAATTTTACTTGTCTCTCCTGACGTTACTAAATGACCCTCTTTTATAATAGCCATATAATGTGAATATTGAACCGCCTGTGTTAGTTCATGAAGTACCATGAGAACGGTTAAATCTTGTTCCTTATTTAATCGTTTCAATAACTCCATAATTTCTAATTGGTGATTAATATCTAAATATGTTGTTGGTTCGTCTAAGACTAATAATTTTGGTTGCTGTGCTAGCGCCATAGCAATCCAAACGCGTTGCCGTTCACCACCAGATAGGGATGGGATTAATTGTTCTCGCAAATGATTCGTTTTTGTGATATCTAATGCATAATCAACGATTTCACGATCTTCTTTAGCCGTGTTTTTCCACCATGTTTGGTATGGATACCGTCCGCAATATACCAATTCTTCTACAGTCATATCCTTTGGCATATTCGGTACTTGTGGCAAAAATGCCATTTGCCGTGCCAGATGATTTTGAGAATATGATTGTAACGGTTTATCAAATATGGTAATACATTCATGAGGACTATGGATATAACCAATCATAGATCGTAAAAGCGTACTTTTACCACAACCATTAGGCCCTATTAATGTCGTAATTTTACCGATAGGAACCGATACATTAATGTCATGTAGAATATGACGATTGCCAAGAGTTACGGATAACTGTTTTACATCAATAGCGGTATTCATTAGTTATCCCTCCTCAATAGATACAAGAAGAACGGCGCTCCAAAGAATGCCATAATAATGCCCACTGGTACCTCTATAGGGCTCCACATAACACGTCCTATTGTATCACTAACAACAAGAACTAGGGCGCCTAATAATGCGGATCCAGGCAGTAAATATGCATAGTCATTACCGATTATAAGACGTAACATATGGGGAATAACCAAACCTACAAATCCGATAAGCCCAGCTATACTTACAGCACCAGCCGCTAAAAGAGCAGCCACTGCAGTCATAATAAACCGTGTTTGTTCCACCTTAAGGCCTAATCCCTTTGCAGTTTCATCACCCAAACTTAAAATGGTAAGTCGTTTAGCTCCTAAACAGGCAAAAATAAGGCCAACTATAGCATATGGAAACAGCACTTCTACCTGAGGCCAACTGCGTGCAGCGAGTCCTCCTACCATCCAAAGCAATGCCCCTTGTACACGATCACCGAAGAATACAAGTAGTGCTGAAATACCTGAGCCTAAAAAGGCTGCGACCGCAACACCAGCTAAGATAATACGACTAGGTCGCACTCCATTTTTCCATGCTAGTGCATACACCATGAGTGCTGCAGCCATAGCACCTAAAAAGGCTACCAACGGAACTATATGATCATACCCAGGGAATAAAATAAATATGATAACACCAGCCAGCCCTGCACCAGAGGATACCCCTACAATCTGTGGATCTGCTAGAGGATTTTTCATAACTGCTTGCAAAATTGCACCAGATACAGCTAGACAAGCCCCCACTAACGCAGCTACAATATTGCGAGGCAATCGAATATTCCAAATAATTTGTGAAGATGTGTCAGTTAGCTCACTAGACCATAATGTATGCCAAATCTCAGCTAATGATACGGATGTTGATCCCCAAATAAGAGATATAATCATGCTCATAATAACGGCGATGATTAAGATACAAATCACTGATACACGAAATAATTTTCGTTCATTACTAGATGCCATATGAACCCCCTCTCAAAACCTACCTAATGTAATATAAGTCTCTTATAAAATGAACTCTATTTTACAGATACTACATTATTAGAAATTTAATATAGCATAATTACTGTGTTTATCTAATTTATGTTTAGCAATTATTGTGAAAAATATATACAGTAAAACCCGAATCGCAAAACTACTAAAACACGATTCGGGTTTTGTACTATTTAGATTCTTTGCCTTCTACGAAGAGCATGTCATTGCGTTTTACGTCTGTGTAAAGTAATGCATTACATACGGAAGCAGCGATTGGGCTACCACCTTTGTTGCCTTTTACAGTGATGTAAGGAACCGGAGATACTTCCATCAGATAGTCTTTGGATTCTGCAGCACCTACGAAGCCTACAGGAATACCAATGATAAGAGCTGGTTTAATGCCTTCTTCTAAAGCAAGGCGCAATACTTCGTACAATGCAGTTGGCGCATTACCAATAGCTACGATTTGGCCTTCTAATTGTTTGCCAAATGTACGCATAGCTGCGATGGAGCGAGTCACGCCTAACTCTTTAGCCATTTTAGCTACGTTTTCGTCTTTAATCAAGCAGTGTACTTCGTTACCGCGAATTTTAAGAGCTGGTTTAGAAATACCTGTGCGAACCATTTCTACATCTGTATAAATATCTGCACCATTATCCAAGGCTTCAATACCTTTTTGAACAGCATCAGGGCTCATTTTTACAAGTTGAGCATATTCAACATCGCCAGACGCATGTACTGTACGAGATACAACGCGCACTTCATCATCTGTTAAGCCTAAATCCTTTACATAATCGTAAATGATTTCCATGCTTTTATCTTCAATAGCTTTAGGATTTTTAACGTAATCCATTAGTGTCCTCCCATAATTTAAAGAATTCATCATTTGATGATACCACGTGACTTTCAAGTTTAACACGCGGACGATCGATAACAATAACATGGATATCAAGATCCATAGCTGCTTGTAATTTTGTATCAGCACCACCTACAAGGCCAGAGTTTTTCATAACTACAACGCTTGCCTGTGTATCGTGGAACATGATGCGGTTCATATCATAAGAAAATGGACCTTGGACAGCAACAATGCGCTTAGGACTCACGTTGAGGTCTTCCATCATTTGTAACACCTCGGCGGTCGGCAAAATACGTGTCCATACTTCACAATCTTGCAAGGCTTCAGATTTAGCAAAGATGTGCATTGTCTTACTACCTGTGGTCAAATACACATGTTTGTTATTCTCCTTTGCCAATTTGCCAGCCAAATTAGCTGCTTCTACCTCATCCACTACGATATGCAATTTATCATAGTCTGGCAATGGCACCTCTTTACGTTCAAAGCGAACAAAAGGAATACCTTTAGCTTTTGCTGCATCTTGAGCCGTAGCTGTAACAATAGCAGCATACGGATGGCTTGCATCGATTAATAAACGTACGTTGTGTTTCTTAATCAAATTTTGCATAGCCTCTTGATCAAGACGGCCCGTATGAACAGTAATGCCTTTATGGGCAGCAAGCTCTGCCCCATACTGACTCACAACAGTAACGAGAACCTCTTCACCAGTCCGTTCTTGGATGTCTACCGCTAAGGTACGACCATCCAAGGTACCAGCGATGACCCAAATCATAATTTGTAGCCTCGAGGTGTAATCATGCGACCATTTTCAACATAGGTTTGACTATTGCCGATAATAACAAGTGTTTGCATATCCACTTCTTCGTTTGTGAAATTCTCAAGGTCAGAAATTACCATGTGTTGCCCTGGACGACCTGCTTTTTGCACGATACCAACAGGTGTTTTAGGATCGCGGTATTTAAGAACGATTTCACGAACTTCATCTAAATGAGTAACGCGTTTTTTACTGCGCGGGTTGTACAAGGAGATAACCATGTCACCTTGTGCACAAAGGTCAGCACGTTTTTTAATTAAATCCCATGGAGTCATCAAGTCACTAAGAGAAATAACTGCAAAGTCATGCATCAACGGAGCGCCTAAAACAGAAGCCGCTACGTTTACAGCACTAAGGCCAGGTACGATATCTACGGAAGGACGTTTTTCTGCTGGTACTTTATTAGCAAGTTCCAACACAAGACCTGCCATGCCGTATACGCCAGAGTCACCAGATGATACAACTACGACTTGATGGCCTTCTACCGCTAAATCAACAGCTTGTTGGCAACGATCTACCTCTTGCATCATGGCAGTGCCTACAGTTTCTTTACCTTCGATAAGGTCTTTAATCAAGTCAAGATAAGTCAAATAACCTACAACACGGTCAGCCGCTAAGATGGCTTCGCGCGCTTGAGGCGTCATAAACTCTTCATCGCCAGGGCCGATGCCAATTACTTTGATGTTACCTGTGCAATGGCTACCGTTGTTTTTGGATAAATTGTTTTGTGCTGTATTAGTGTTCGGCTCTTGGCCGCTAGTAATGCCGTTGTCTCGCATACGTTTCCTACTCCTATAGTTCCTTTTACAAAATTAGATTCTTTTAATTTTTCTTCTTCAATGAGTGGTGCCATCTCGTCCTGTGTATAGAACACGATAGGCCACCCCATAATTTGCATAGCCTCTAACAGGCCTACTTCATCTTGTTTAACGATGACCGATGCCGCCGTTACAATGCTCTTTGGTGAAAGCTTATGCTCTGCCAAGGATTGTTGAATGGCGTCAAGGATCAATTCCTTTGGTGTGTCTCGGCGACAACCAATGCCCATCGTATACGTACGAGGACGTAAAATCAATTGATAACCATGCTCGGTAATTACTTTATCCGTAATGACTACGCGAAAAGCACCCTCTTCAGCGCTTTTATTTTTACATGGAATAGACTCTAGTTGCTCCAAAGAAACAACGTGAACTATACCATGTTCACCAATATGAGCTTTCGCAGCTTGTTCTAGTTCCTCTGCATTCGGTAAGCTTTCATCGATATAATAATCAATACGCTCTCCCCCAACGATGGCAGAGTTCACATTGATTAAGGTTTGAAAATCATCTACCAACAGATGCTCGTGGCGCGCTAACACATCAGGCGCTGGCAATCCGTTTACATCCGTTGCAGTTGTAATAACAGGGTCCGCATCGATGGCCAGTGAAATGGACTGTGTCCATTCGTTGGCACCCCCAAGGTGACCAGATAATAAACTGATTACATGATGCCCTACTTCGTCCATTACGACTACCGCAGGATCCTTAGATTTATGCTCAATATACGGTGCAATCATGCGCACTACAATACCGAGTGCCATGATGCATAATACTTGATCGTAATCCTTAAAAATCTGTCCGATATGGCTTTTGAGGGAATCAAAATAAATAGCCTCACCACCAGAAGGACGGTTTTCTTTTTCAAAGCAATCTGCATGAGGTGCCACCAAAGACTTGATGCGTTGACCTAGCTTTGCACCTCGTTCAGATACAGAAAGAATAGCCGTTCTATTCTTCTTAGCTCCCGTCGTAGGCACAACAGTTTCTAGTTCTTTCATTATACTAGTCCTTAGCACTGCGGTACATATGAGCAAAGCCTTTATCATAGAGTTTAGACAATTCGTATTCACTATCTAATACATGGCTTACAACGATCATAGCTTGGCGCAATACGCCTTCTTTAGCTACGATGTCCGCAATAGTTTCCAATGTGCCACGAATAATACGTTGGTCTGGCCAAGAAGCTTTTACCACGATAGCCACTGGAGTCGTTTTGTCATAACCGCCCTCGATGAGTTCAGCTACAACCTTATCTAACATTTGAACGCTAAGGAAAATACACATTGTCGCTTCATGAGATGCTAACATGCGCAATTTTTCCTTTGGAGGCATCGGTGTACGACCTTCCATACGCGTAATAATGACTGTTTGAGATACATTTGGCAATGTATATTCTTGTTTCAATGCCGCAGCTGTAGCAAGGAAAGAGCTTACACCTGGTACGACTTCATAAGAAATCCCCATGCTAGCAAGTGCATCCATTTGCTCTTGAATAGCACCGTAAATAGCAGGGTCACCTGTGTGAAGGCGAACTACGCTTTTACCAGCCTCAACAGAAGCTTTCATAACAGCCAATACCTCATCAAGGTTCATAGTAGCACTGTTATGGATTTCACAGCCTGGTTTACAAGCCTCTAAAATGGCAGGGTTTACCAAGGAACCCGCATAAATTACAACATCTGCCTCTTGCACTAAACGATACCCTTTGCGAGTAATTAACTCAGGATCCCCAGGGCCTGCGCCTACAATATATACGTCAACCATATTACTCTCCTTCTGCGATACGCGTTGCAGATACAATGAAAATCGGACTCAATGGGTCTAACAAATGATAAGGCCCAGCCTTGCGGTAACGACTGATGGACATTTGGTAACCTTCATACGTGAAAGGACGACCTTTCAACTCTTTAAGGATTGTATAACCAGTTTCCATCGTTACAGCAGTTACAACTAGACGGCCACCTACTTTTAACAGACGTTGCGCCTCGTCCATGATGCCTGTCATGCCACCAGCGCTACCACCGATGATAACCGCATCAAGCTCAGGCAATTCTTCCATGCCTTCAGGAGCTTTAGACTTGATGACAGTCATATTATTAACATTGAATTTCTTCATATTCTCATTGATAAGATCGATGCCTTTATCAAATCGCTCAATCGCATATACATGCCCTTTAGGAGCTGCCAAGGCTGCTTCAATAGAAATAGAGCCCGTACCAGCACCTACGTCAAGGACAATGCTATCTTCCTCGATGCGTGCCTCGTTCATAACGGCTTTGCGAATCTCGCATTTCGTCATCGGCACGTCGCCGCGGATAAATTCCTCATCGGGAATTCCGAAAAAATGTCTCATCCTAGTACCACCATTACAGAGTGACCAAATCCTTCGAGCTCCGTTAACACCTCTAACGTAGAGTCTACAATTTTTTCATCATCATAACTCAAACGCTCTAGCGCTGCCGCTCTCGTTTCTTTTGGCCAACCTGCATCTATTAAAATACGCGCAATATGCGCTGGATTATATTCAGGATCCGTTAAGAATCCCATCTTTTTACCTGCTTCATATACGAGTTTTTCGGGCGCCGGTTGACGACCGTGAAAGCTCATTAAATCCGCATCATGCCATACCTCATTAAGACGGGCAAAGGCAAAGGTCATAGAGCTAATGCCAGGCACCACCTCAATAGGGTTAGCAGTAAATTTTTTCTTTAAATATGGCAATAAGCTATAATAGCCTGTATCACCACTAACCATAACTACAACGTCATGGTCGTTGAGCTCACGCTCAATTTGCTCCGCTAATACGCTGAGCTTACCTGTTACAGGATATGTAATTTGGCCAGGCTCTTGAAAGTCCTCTAAGGACCGTTCACTGCCTACCAATACTGTAGCATGTTTAATTAAATTAAGGCCTCTAGGCACCACATAATCAGGATTACCCGGACCAATGCCTACGATATACAAGGTATGTGCCAATGTTCAAGTTCTCCTATCTCTTTTGCATGCTTATCCATTGCTAAAATCTCGCCTTTTAAGGTCGTTATAATGATGCCTACCTCTGCTTCGTTAGCAATATAGCGCTCACTACGTAGAGATGCACGATCTACAACACGTTGGTACACACCAGTCAGTCCTTCTCGCTCCAAGATAGGAAATGTAGACTCTGTAGTCTGGCAATTAAATAACTCTTCACACACCTCTTGAGATGCTCCTTCTAAAGCAGCATAGGCCACGATACTTTCCATACGGCCATCACTCATGCGATTATGAGTATGGAAGCTACCACTAGCTAGTTTGATTAACTTACCGATATGACCGATAATTAAGATTCGCTTGAATCCAATCTGTACAGCCTTTTCTAGCATAAATCCGATAAAGTTACTTGTTTCTGCCATTTGGTTCTTATGGATACCCAATACTTGCTCTGCCAGATCTTGACCAATACGCCCCGGTACGAGAACAGCTGTTTCACATCCGTTAGCCTTCATAACTTTCAACTGTGGCACTAACGAGTTCTTAAACCCTTCTTCACTCATAGGCTTAACAATACCGGTAGTACCAATAATGGAAATGCCACCTTCGATACCAAGTGTATGATTTAATGTTTTCTTAGCTAATACCTTACCATTAGGAACACTAACGGTTACCGTCACACCTTGACCATGGATACAATGTTCTTCAAAAACTATTTTCATCATTGCCCGGGGCCCTGGATTGATAGCCGGTTCTCCAGGCGGCATAGCAAGACCCGGTTTTGTTACGGTACCTACACCAAAGCCGGCTCGGAATCGCAGTTCACCAGTATTATCAATGGTCACTGTCGTTTCCACATCATTGCCATGGGTTACATCAGGATCATCGCCGCCGTCTTTCATAACGGTCACCTTCGCCTCTGTATCGGATATAACCTCTACCGCTTTAATAGGAACCTCAATGTACTGACCTTGAGGGTTCTCAATAACCACTTGGTCCACAATATTCTTATCTAAGAGGGCCAATAAACCAGCTTTCATACCTGCCGTAGCACATGAACCTGTGGTATAGCCACCCTTCATGTCCTCCACTTTCATAAGGCCTCCTACACTGATAGTATTAGCGACTCAAACGAGTCTAACTAACCCTATCCTATGAACATATGTTATTAGGAACGGAAGTTAACGAATTGCAATTCTACAGGGATATCCAATTGTTTTAACATTTGGATTACTGCTTGCAAATCATCTTTATCCTTACCAGATACACGCACTTGATCCTCTTGGATAGAGGCTTGTACCTTAATTTTCATGTTTTTAATTGCTTTTACTACTTCTTTAGCATTTTCTTTAGTAATGCCTTTTTTAATAGTAATGATTTGACGAACTGTTGCACCTGCTGCTGGTTCAACTTTGCCGTAATCAAGATTTTTAATCGCTACGTTACGTTTAACCATCTTGCCTTTTAATACATCGATAATGGCATTCAATTTGTATTCATCATCACCGATGATTTTGATAGTGTCACCTTCAAGACTAATTTCCACTTTAGAGCCACGAAAATCATAACGCGTACCAATTTCTTTTTTTGCTTGGTTTACCGCATTATCCACTTCCTGCATATCCACTTCAGACACAACGTCAAAGGAACAATCTTTAGCCATTTTATACCTCCTACACCTGAACCTGTTGGGCATAAGGTTCATAGCATTACTTTCATCATCCTCATATTCCAAGTGAAAGTGTAAAACTACACCAAAACGGAATACATCTCTATAATTATACCTTAAAATAGGCTTATTTTCTAGGTAAATCGATTTTCTTAATTATAATTGTTAGCTATGTATTAATGAAGCTTTTATAAGTATAGTGGAAGTTCTCTAATACGGTTATGCAACGCAATACGTAAGACAAATAATATAAAAAACTAGCAACATACATAATATATGTACATTGCTAGTTCTATATAACGCTATTCTGTTGTATTTAGTCTATAGCTAAGAACTATAACTAAAAAAACTAATTAAGCCAGAACTAAAGACAATACAAATTCAAAAGAATTCTACAACCAATTATATTATAAAACGTTTACCGCATCATATGTAGGTTGTACAAGCCATTCACCTTTGGAGTTCATGATTCCCCATTTGCCTTTAGACTTAACAGAGCTGAAACCATGGTTAAAGAACTTAGCGTCTTCAATAAGTTTGTTTGTATCTCTAAATAAAATATGACCATTATTATCTATGATTGTATAGCCCTCTTTACCAGTATGAACCCATGTTACAGTATCGTTGTTGAATGGTTCAATAGTTGCTTCTGTTTGAGCAGAATACAAGGATTTACCACTATTCATATCGATAAGGTTTTTAACATGATCTTTCACAACTACTAAACGATCAGTCCCTGCAAAGGAAATAGAATCATATTTGAAGGTTACTACTTGCTTACCTGTTGATACATCGAAAATGCCCCATTTCTCAGTCTTATTGTCTCTTAACGCTAATAGACCATTTAATTTATCCATTTCACCTGCATCGTAATCGCCTGGTTGAATAACAACTTCACCTTTACGGTTCACAAAGTATAAGTTACCAGCATCTTTAATTACCGTACCATAAGCTGTGATAGGCCATACTTTATCTTTTTTGCTGTCAATTACAATATTACCAGAACGATCAATATAGCCACGTTTTGCACCATCATAGGCAAAACCACCTACGTGATAATGTTGACCACCTAAAAGCGCACCTCCAAGGATACCGCCCACGATGAAGCCACCTACAAGGCCACCTAAATTAAAGCCACTCACGGAGCGGCGGTATTCAGCCAGACCATTACGGTATCTATATACCTCTTTAGATGGAGCATTAAATAATTCTTTACCAGTACCATCAATCGCTACGATTTTACCTTTAGCATTTTTAACAAAAGCACGGTCTTCGCTAAATCCAGTCACGATTTGACGGAATTGTGGAGCAATCACTACTTTATCATCAGTAGTTTTAAAGCCATATTTACCTTTTTCTTTAAACTCTACATAAGAATCACTTGCATACTCTTGAGTTGCTTCTTGTTTTACTCGTTCTTTTAAAGCTTCCTCTTCAGAGATTTCTATACCCTTAGGGGTAACCCAAGTGTCTGTTTTCTTATCTACTTGAGCTAACACATTGCCCGTTTTATAATCAACATCTTTAATTTCTTTATACTTAGGCTCAATGGCAACGGTACCATCTGGACGGATAACACCCCATTTACCACCTTGTTTCATAGCTGCCAATACACCATGTTCAAGGACTTCGTCATTTTTGAAAGTAGTGCCTTTACCAGATTTTAAAGATTTAGGTGCATTGCGATAAGGATTTAATGCGCTCGCCACATCAGCTGCGATATAGCCAGAAAGTGCACTACGCTCTTCAATTTTTTGAGGAGTCATAACGCCTACACTAGCTTTTGTATTTTTAGTGGAGCTAGAGCTCTCTGTACGAACAGTAGAAGTTGATGTAGTCGTTGTATGTTCCTCACGAGTTACACGTGTACTAGTAGATGTTGGTGTATCGTGGTTTGTTACCGTTGTGCTACTAGTAGATGTTGTAGTAGATGCCGCAAAAGTTGTTGTAGACATAGCCGCTAACACACATGCGACTAATACAGATTTCTTGTTAATATTCATAAACCTCTCCTTTTATAGAATAAGCTATAACCATACAGTCGTTAACATACATATATAGTTCATAAAATATACTGTATAACTAAACACACGGTTTTACAGTAAAAAAAAGTTCACACATAAATAATGTATAAAATTTAATAATTCAAATTATACTATATGGACCTCCATAAAAACAACGAATCATGAAAAATTCTTCATTTTTATTTTATTTGTTATAATAATACGTATGAAAGTAGCAACAATAATCGACTTAATTGTAGATTCTGATGTACACACACAATCTATAAATCATGTTATAAAACAACAGCATATCTCCCATCGCATGAGACGACGTTTACGAAGTGATGCCATCATAACAGTTAATGGTAAACCTGCTACCTGGAATACGCTTATTCATGGTGGTGATCATCTCATTATGAAGTTAACACCAGAGCAAGAGTTTAGTTTAAGCCCTATGGAACTAGATATCATATATGAGGACGAATATATTTTAGTCATTAATAAGGCGGCTGGTATTCTTATGCACCCTACTTCTACCGTACGAGATCATACGCTAGCAAATGGTGTACTTCATTACTACCAAGAAACAAATCAGCATTATGATTTCCATCCCGTACACCGATTAGATAAGGATACCTCAGGTATTGTTATCATTGCTAAAACATCAGTGGTCCAACATGCTTTTGATAAAAAACACACCCATTTTTACAAAAGCTACGACGCCATTGTAGAAGGACATCTCCCTTCTGTGCCTATAAGCATTAACTGGCCTATAGGTCGTAAACCAGGCAGTATCATTGAACGTTGTTGTACAGACCAAGGAAAGCCGGCTCGCACGGATATAACAGTAGTTAGTAAAAATATAAGCAAAATTAACTATAGTAAAAACAACTCTGATGATATGATTAATAATAGTAATATATGTCCAGCTGACAACTCTATAATAGCTTATAATCACTTTACTCATGTGCAATGCTTATTACACACAGGGCGCACTCATCAGATTCGAGTTCATTTATCTCAACTAGGGTATCCACTAGCTGGTGATGACTTATACGGTGGTCATCTAGAATCTATTCAACGCCAAGCACTGCATGCATCGCGCATAAGCTTTTACCATCCCATAACAAATGAATGGCTCGAACTGCATGCAGAGATGCCAGAGGATATGAATGTATTGCTGAATGATTGATCTGATATAACACCACTAAATAAATGCTAACACACAGAAATAACCCACATGGGTCACAAAATAAGACGAAATTTATGCATAAGTTATACAAAAAATATTGGCCCTTTATAGTGTTTCTTGATATACTTAACTTGAATTGATATATGATTGCAATAACAGAAATTCATCTAGTTCTTACAAGCTAGAAATATTAGCAGTCACGGTATTAATAACATGATATAACAGGCCCTATGGCCAAGGAGGACAACATGCCATTAGTTACTACTACAGAAATGTTCAAAAAAGCCTATGAAGGCGGCTATGCTGTTGGCGCTTTCAATGTAAACAACATGGAAATCGTACAAGGTATTGTAGATGCAGCAAAAGAGGAACAATCTCCTCTTATCTTGCAAGTATCTGCAGGCGCACGTAAATATGCTAAACATATTTACCTTGTAAAACTTGTGGAAGCCGCTCTTGAAGACAGCAATCTACCAATCGCTCTTCACCTTGACCACGGCGATTCCTTCGAAATTTGTAAAGACTGTGTAGATGGTGGTTTTACATCTGTTATGATTGATGCATCTCATCATGATTTCGATGAAAATGTAAAAATCACAAAACAAGTTGTTGAATATGCTCACGCTCACGGCGTTGTAGTAGAAGCAGAATTGGGCCGTTTAGCAGGCGTTGAAGATGATGTAAACGTATCTGATGCAGATGCTCGCTTCACTGATCCTGAACAAGCTGCTGAGTTTGTCCATCTCACAGGTGTAGACTCCTTAGCAATCGCTATTGGTACTAGCCACGGTGCATACAAATTCAAAGGCAACCCTTACCTCGATTTTGATCGTTTGAAAAAAGTTGGCGAATTATTGCCTAACTTCCCAATCGTATTGCATGGGGCATCCTCCGTATTGCCTGAATTCGTAGCAAAATGTAATGAATTTGGTGGCAACATCCCTGGTGCACAAGGCGTACCTGAAGAAATGCTTCGCAAAGCAGCTCAAATGGCGGTTTGCAAAATCAATATTGATACAGACCTTCGCCTTGCTATGACTGCATCTGTACGCGAATACTTGGCTCAAAACCCATCTGAGTTTGACCCACGTAAATATTTAGGACCTGCTCGTGATGCTATTAAAGGCATGGTAGCTCACAAAATCAAAAATGTATTAGGTTCTTCTAACAAACTATAATCAATGGCTAGTGGATTTTTAAAAGGAACCTTAATTTTAACCATTGCCGGTTTCGTAGTGAAAGCCATCGGTAGTATCAACTGGATTCTTCTATCCCGCATCTTAGGTGGTGAAGGCATCGGCATCTATCAGATGGCCTTTCCTATCTATTTGTTACTATTACAAATTTCGAGCGCAGGTGTGCCGATTGCCATCTCTATTTTGACGGCAGAACGATTAGCCTTACACGACTTTGGTGGTGCTAAGAGAGTATTTAATATTTCTTTTACAATGTTGACTATAACAGGTTTTATCGCCAGTCTTGCCATGTACTTTGGTGCAGATTGGTTAATCTCTAGTGGTCTCATTGCTGAAAGCCGTGCCTACTACTCTATCATCGCGCTCGCTCCGGCAGTATTCTTTGTAACATGGATTTCCTGTTTCCGCGGGTATATCCAAGGCTATGAAATGATGACGCCCACAGCGATTAGCCAAATTGTAGAACAATTGCTACGGGTTATCGTTATGCTCGGTGCTGCTGCTATTTTATTACCTTACGGTTTACCAGCCGCAGCAGGTGGTGCTAGCTTGGGTGCAGGTGTAGGTGCTTTTGGAGCCTTCCTGGTGCTGTTGTATTACTACTACAAATTACCTAAGGCAAGTAGTACTGGTGAAAGCTACGATGGTCCTCGTGAATCAGCTAAAGAAATTTTGTCACGACTCTTAACATTGTCCATACCAATTTCCTTAGCAAGTATCATGTTACCGTTGACGGCGAATCTCGATTTACTTATCGTACCACGTCGCTTATTAGATGCTGGGTTCCCGATGAACGAAGTAACAGAGCTCTTCGGTTACCTTACTGGGATGGCGGTGCCACTCATCAACTTGGCTACCATCATTACCGCAGCCCTTGCGACAAGCATTGTACCAGCTATCTCTCATGCCTTTGCAAAACGCGATCATCAAGGTATCTATGATCGCACTGCAGGCTCTATGCGACTAACATTTATGGCAACCGTACCATTTACAGTGCTATTGTATGTACTTGCTGCCCCCACTGTTACACTGATTTACAATGCGCCTAAGGCAGAACTAGCAACGCAAATCACGGCGTTCTCTATATTCTTCCTAGGTGTACATCAAGTAACAACAGGTATCCTACAAGGTCTCAACAGACCACGTATTCCAGTCATAAATATGGGGATTTCACTCATAATCAAGGTCATCCTTAACTGGACACTGACTGCTATTCCTTGGCTGGGCATCGGCGGTGCCGCTTGGGCAACCGTTGCTGACATAGGCTTTGCCGCATTACTCAACTTAATTTATATCAAAAAATACACAGGTTACTTCCTTGATATTTCCCTTCTTTGGAAAAACGTGGTCAGTGCCGGTGTTATGGGTATACTTATTTTCATGAGTTACCATTACTTAATAGACATCCTACCTATGTGGGCTAACTTTATACTCACTGGTATTGAAGGATTACTACTGTACGTAATTATCATGGTTCTTTTAAAAGGCCTCAATAAAAACGATGGTGCTAGCATGCCACTCGTTGGTAGATTCTTTAGATAAGCTGTATATACTTACATAAAAATAGGTTCCTAATAGTCACGTATATGACCATTAGGAACCTATTTTTTTATTTACTTATTTTAATCTTCTCCTTATTTTAAGCCTGTATACCTACCATTGTTAAAATTTCCATTATGATTGGAATTACTACAACAAATAGTATGGTACTAATCATGACTAGACCTGTAGCAAATGGCAAATCAGCTTTTGATTCATTAGCTACAATTGGCAATACTGCAATGACAGGTCCTGCTGATTGTACAACAAAGGTGATGATTGCAATTGGTTCTAGAACTATACCTGCTCCATATTGTAAAACCATAATCAAACAGAACATGATAATCGGGGAAATGACAAATCGTCCTACAATCCCACCGATAGAGTCTTTATTTAAACGCATGCTTTTTAATCCCGCATCATGAAGTACAATACCTATATAAATCAAGGATAATGGGGTTACCATATCGCCTAAGTAATTCAAGGTAGTATGCAAAATTGGAAGTAAAGGAATTTCAAAGAATAAGAAGATTAATGCCACAAAAAAACCTATCAAAGGTGGTGGTAATAACTTCTTCCAATCAAATTTAGGCTTCTTGCTTTTACCTTCAGTAGATACTGAACTATTATTTATACTATCAATCTTATGGGAGCGATTATTAAAATCTACTTCAGAATTTGGCAGTGGATCTAGTTCTATAAGGAATACCCCTACCATCCATACGGAAATAGTGTTACCGATGTAATATAACAGAAAATACGGCAGCGCCTCTTGCCCAAAGAGTGCAATTTGCACTGGTAACCCAATAAACAAGCAGTTATCATTTACTACCATATTGATGAAAATACCACGTCGTCCTTTAGGAACTTTCAACATTTTCATCATAATGAACGCTACGATATATGCAATAACATATGTTAGGACAACTACTAACATGCCATATCGTAAATTCCATATATCTGAAGTATGTAGGTGATGTAATACAGATACAAATACTCCCGCTGGTAATGCAACCGACATGATAAATCGCGATAAATTACCACTAAAGGTGGGGCTAAACATGCCCCGCCCTTTTAATATATATCCTAACAAAATAAGTAGCACAATAGGTATGATACTTTGCAAAGATGTTAGAAAAACCATAGTAAACCTCCCATACAGTTCATTCGTAGTTTATCATATCATGTTTCGCAATAAACTTATACAACTATATCTTGAAAGAAAATATAGTAAAATGTATCAACTTTAACATATTTTCTCAATTATAAGTCTTATAATTATAGCTATTAGTAGTGTTTTTATCCATAAAAATCTGATACACTAACATCAGGTTGTACAGATTTTTACACATATGAGGTGATATTATGACGAAACCATTTATTGGCATATCTGGCAATATCTTACGAGATAATGGTGGTCCTTACGTAGATTTATTGCGTTCTTACGTAAACCAAGACTATCCTCGTTCTATTGAGGAAACTGGTGGCATTCCTGTTATAATTCCATTTACCCAAAATCTTGATGTAGCTCGCGAAACGGTAGCAAAGCTTGACGGCTTGTTATTATCCGGCGGTCATGATGTATACCCTCTTCACTATGGAGAAGAACCTCTGCAAGGTCTTGGCGATGTATTTCCGGAGCGCGATCAATTCGACTTTGCTTTAATCAAAGCAGCAGAAGAAAAACAAATTCCCATCTTTTGTATCTGTCGTGGCTTACAAATCTTAAATGTATATCGTGGTGGTTCTTTATTCCAAGACTTAAAATATGATCAAAACTGTACAATAAAACACTCTCAAAGTCAAACGCCTTCTCTTGGCACTCATACGGTAGATATTGAATCAAAATCAAAACTAGCTAGTGCTATAGGTTGCAATACTTGGATTACGAACTCCCATCATCACCAAACAGTAAAAAATGTTGGTAAGGGATTACAGGTTGTAGCAAGAGCTAAGGATGGTACTGTAGAAGGTTTAGAGGATCCAGCCTATCCTTGGTTAGTCGCCTGTCAATTCCATCCAGAAATGATGTCTACAAATGACGAAAATGCAAAGCGTTTATTTACTGCATTCGTAAAAGCAGCTCAAGAAAATATAACTAAATAGTAGGAAGATTGTATCATGAAAGAAACAGGAAAATTTGGCTTTTGTAGTATTGTACTCCTAGGAATAAATGGTATTGTAGGAACAGGTATTTTCCTACTACCAAACAAAGCATATTCCATAATTGGTTCTGCTAGCTTAGGCGTCCTGTTATTTGACGCCGTTATCGCTGGCTGTATCGCCCTTTGCTTTGCTGAAGCAGCCAGTTTATTTACACGCAATGGTGGTCCTTACCTTTATGCAAAACATGCTTTAGGTGACTTCTGGGCATTTGAAGTGGGCGTTTTAAAATGGATCGTCACCGTTATTGCCTGGGCGGCTATGGCCGTTGGCTTTGCTACAGCATTAGGTGCTGCCGTACCAGCTTTAAGTGGTGATTTTGCAAAGGATGTCATTTCATTTATCTTAATTGTAGGTCTTACCATTGTAAATATATTTGGTGTTAACGTGTCCAAATTCGTTAACAACTTAATCACTATTTCTAAGCTAGTCCCTCTTGCCCTATTTATTGCAATTGGTATTTTCTTTATAAATGGTGCTAACTTTACACCAGTCTTTCCTCAAGACATCTACGTAGATGGATCATTTGCTCAAGCAGCGGTTCTTCTATTCTTTGCCTATACAGGGTTTGAAGTCATTGCCATTGCTGCAGAAGATATGAAAAATCCTAAAAAGAACTTACCACGTGCTATTATCATGTGTATGCTTCTCGTATCCGTTCTGTATATGGCAATCCTTGCTGTATCTATTGGTGTACTTGGTACAGATTTAGCAAATACTAAGGCTCCAGTACAAGATGCATTCAACGTAATTGTTGGTCCTATTGGCATGTATATCGTATTAGTAGGTACCTTAATCTCTATGGGCGGTATCAACTTTGCTGAAGCTTACTATGCGCCTCGTGTGGCAACATCCATGGCGGAAGATGGTATGCTACCAAATGCTTTAGCAAAACGCAATCGTTACAATGCACCATATGTAGCAGCGATTGTTACTGCCATTGCCAGTGTATTACTTGCATGGTCTGGTTCCTTTACAACACTAGCAGCCATTAGTGCGGTATCTCGTTTTACACAATATCTACCAACGTGTTTAGCTGTCATTATCTTCCGTCGTAAATGGGCAGACAAAGCTCGGTCTTATACAATCCCTGGTGGCTATTTAATCCCAGTCATTGCTATCGGCACATCCCTATGGATGTTAGCACAAGCTCAAACTAACCAATTATTATGGGGTCTAGGTGGCTGTATCGTAATCTTGCCGTTCTACTACTCCTATTGGAAAAAGAAAAAAGCTGGACTCATTAAAGACAATGATGAGATATAGTATATTTTCTGAGATACTACCAGTTAAAAGTAATTTGAATTACCTTAAATACATTTATTTTGTAGATACCACCAGTTAAAAATATTTATTTTTAACACAAAAAAACTACCAGTTAAACACATTGTACTGTAAGTGAATCTTCAATAACAGACCACCTACTCCATACTTTGTAAACTTAACTGGTAGTTTTTTATATTTCTGTACCATAGATATAACTACTTATTAAAATAAATCTTCTTCAGTAGTTATTGTCTCGGTTAGTTCTTCTTCGATATAGCCAACTTCATCAGTAGCTTCGTCTTCATCGCGTGTGTCGATATAGATACTAATAAGCGCTAGTGCACCTTCTTCATTGAGGGTTGCAATGGCACTCATAGGTCCGTAGGTTAAGATTAATCCATCTTCTTCATCGCGAATGATATGAGGCACTGCATCAAAATGTTGGTTCATTAATTGATCAAAGTAATCCTCTACATCAAGACCGTTTTCAAGGGTAATAGATTCAGCATCACCCTTTTGGAATACAACGCGCGTGTCTTCATCGATGTACCGATAGAAATCGTCTACATCAACATTGGCTGTTTCTAACCACATACTTAAGGCCGTAAGCCAGTCTTTCACAGTTGTTGGAGGCGTTGTAAAAGAATACTCACTTTCATCATCACCAAAGCGAAGATCGTCATACTCAATACTATAATTCTCCTGACTAGAAACGATACGGTCTACAAGGCCCTCATCATTTACGTCTACAAAAATCATGTACACGTAATTATCGTTGCTTTCATAAGAAACGGTTAAACCATGACGCCCCTCGTGAAATAGCGCATCCTCCTCATACACATCAGTAATATGCATGACCTTGCAAGTAACAGGAACATTATCAGCCTTGATGGACTCAGTCATAGAGGACAAAAACTCAACAGTTTCATTGCGGTTTCGCCCAATGATGCCACGACCTGTAGACATGTACTCACAATCTTCACTCAAAATATGTTCAATACCGTGAATATCTGCGGATTCAAGGATAGATTTTATCAATAAAAGAGCTTGTATTTCAGTCATACTACGCCTCCTATACACTGTACTTATTACTTCTATTATTGTAACACAATTATAATAACTAATAGGTCTATTCTCTTGATTTTCTACATATTTATCATATACTTAAAAAGTACATATTGATTTAAAATCGGAGGCCCCTATGAAATATACTACTATCGTTTTTGATTGCGACGGCACATTGCTCAATACAGCTACAGATTTAGCCAACGCCGTAAATCATGTACTACGTACACATAACTTCCCTGAAAAATCGCTAACAGAGGTAAAAGTAGCTCTGGGTAATGCAGTAACCTATTTGATGCGTCAATGTTTACCAAGTACAGTAGCTGATCATGAATTAGATCCATACATTGAGGAGTTCAAAGCTTACTATGGTGAGCATTTAAAAGACACAACAGCTCCTTACCCAGGCATCCTAGATATGCTTGATGTACTGCGTAAACAAGGTTATAAATTAGCCATCGTATCCAACAAAATCCAAGAAGGTGTAACGCCACTCAATAAAGAGTACTTTGGCGATCGTTTACCTGTTGCCATTGGTGAAAGACCAGGATTACAACGTAAACCAGCACCAGATATGGTACTACAAGCCTTAAAAGAACTAAACTCTACACCGAACGAATCTATTTATGTAGGTGACTCTGAAGTTGACGTAGCTACTGCAGAAAACTCCGGCCTACTTTGCATCGGTGTTACATGGGGCTTTAGAGAGGAATCTCTCCATCAAGAACTAGGCGTCACACATATTGCCCGAAAAGCAGACGATATTGTAAGCATTGTTGAAAGCTTAAATAAATAATAATTTCCTTTAGGTAAAAGCATATTATAATAGTTTGAAAACTATATAAACTCTTGCGCAACAAAAGAGGTTCCTGATGGTCACAAGTTGACTCATAGGAACCTCTTTTTAATTTACTTTTACTATACCCGTTCAGCTAAATATTACAGACTGACTAAATACATTAGGATACACAAATATGGAAGTCTGATCAAAAACACCTTATTTATAACTAAACTGCGCATCCATAATCATCTGGCGCAACTGCTCAATGCGAACACCATTTGGTAACTTGTCTCTATAAAACTGCAACTTATAATAGTAACGAGTGTCTTCATAATCAGTAACTAATACCATATCCGTCCTATTATGTAATGGCCAGCCATACATAAATTCGGCTAGTAAACTACGCACACCATCATTATCGACCTCTGTTACATCATACTTAATAGGCAATACCATCTTTGCAGTAGGTTCAGGAACCGTTCTATCTTTAACAATTTTTTCAATCTCTTTATCTAAAGAAATACTTGTATTATCGATAGATCTAGCCTTCACATGCATGAAGACACCATCAGAGGTTCTAAAGGCTCTGCCATCTATATCTTTAGTTTCCCCTTTAGTCTCCACAGAGCCCTTCAATACACGGAACTGATACGGACCAAAAAACTTGGTTTCTGTAATAGCATCTAAACCCTCATCATATTGACCATTATGTATATTCGTAACATGTATTAGAGGTCTAATATCGTTAGCGTTTGAAAGCATTGGTGCCGCTAAACACAAACCTAAACTTAGTAATGTAATACAACGTTTCATAAATATCTCCCCCACTAAACACTAATATTAATTGTATTGTAACATAGTTAATTCGTTTTTATGATAGTAATTACAAAACGAAAGAGGTTCCTATTGGTCACCTAGGTGACTATTAGGAACCTCTAATCTATTTACTTTTATTATTCACAACACTATATTGAACTTGAGGCCTCTAAATGGGTCCAGCCTTTGCTAATCTTCTAGAGATTGGCGGTGATCAATATGAGTACATTCAAAGTGTTATCGCTCATGATTTCCTTTGGCATACTTGTGGCGACCATTATCATGGCAGCAAAGTGATTGACCTCTAGCTAAAAGCTAGCTTTCTAATCGTGGTATGAAAAAAGGCCCGACATTGAGAGTCAGACCGTTTCTTCAACATTAAATTCTAGAAGCGAAGTCTGGCGTCGAAACCATTTATGCCTCACTTTTATATAAATTATATCATATCTAAACACAGAAAGGAATCGAATTGTTTCTTTCCTTCTTTTCTTTTATAAAGCCTTATAGTGCATACGATAGTGACTTATATCACCGACAAGATGTCCTTTCAATTGCTATATTTGTAATATATTCCTACTGGGCTGACGGATACGTAGAATTGACTACATGCACAGTAGCACACATCGTGTGATAGCCGACCGTCTGGGCAAGCTTTTGTTCAGATGGTCTTTTTTATTGCCTTCTCGTAACAAATGCTTCTTTATCTATATCTGAGTATATCACCTATATGAAAGGAGTTTTCTTATGAGAAATCGTTGGTTTATTGCATTAGCAGCCATTGGTTTGCACATATCCATTGGTAGCGTATATGCATGGAGTGTACTCACACGTCCTATTATGGCAGATATGGGGTTTACTTTATCGCAAACAACATGGACATTCTCATTAGCTATTTTAATGCTCGGACTATCTGCGGGCTTTCTTGGATCCTTTGCAGAAAAAATTGGTCCTAAGAAAAGTGGACTTCTCGCTATGTTATTCTGGGTAACCGGATTATTGGGTACGGCCTATGCACTTAGCATACACAATCTTACCTTACTCTATCTCTTCTATGGTATCATCGGTGGTATCGGATTAGGTATTGGTTATATAACACCAGTTTCTACACTGGTAAAGTACTTTCCAAATCGTCCGGGATTTGCAACAGGATTAGCCATTATGGGTTTTGGATTTGCTTCACTCATCGCAGGTCCACTTATGCAATTCCTCGTTGCTCAATTTGGATTAGTAAATAACTTCATTATCCTCGGTGTAATCTATCTCGTAATTATGAGCGCCTCTTCGCTATATTTGAAAGCACCTCAACCAAAACACCCAACTCGAACTACGAAAGATAAATCCACCATGTACGTTCATACCCATGGCATGCTAGCCAATGATGCCATGAAAACTTGGCAATTCGGGGCCCTTTGGTGGGTATTCTTTATTAATATTACCTGTGGTATAGGCCTACTATCCTTAGCCTCCCCTATGGCGCAAGAAGCCATTGGTATGACACCTACAGCAGCTGCATCACTGGTTGGTATCATCGGTATCTTCAATGGCGGTGGGCGCATTGCATGGTCTACTATCTCTGATTACCTTGGGCGAGCACAAACTTACATACTATTCTTTATTATACAAATCATCGCATTCTATTTACTCGCCGAAACAAATAGTGTTTTAACATTCCAAATTTTAATCCTTCTTATTATCACCTGCTATGGCGGCGGCTTCTCCTGTATGCCAGCTTATCTTGCGGATCTCTATGGCATACGCCAGCTTTCTACTATTCACGGCCGTATCCTAACCGCTTGGGGATTAGCAGGTATTGCTGGACCTATGCTCGTATCATACTTTCACGAAGCCGGATATGGCTATACTACAGCCTTATTATGCTTTGCTCTTCTATTCGTATTAAATACAATTATTGCTATAATCTTAAAAATATACGGCAAGCGAGGACTGCATAACTGATACTTACTATTTAATATAAAAAACGGTCTGACATAGAAGTCAGACCGTTTTTTCAATAATCATATATGATTATTAGCAAATCCAATTTAATTTACATTCGTAATGAATACTATTATAGTATCGCCTTAAGATTATTAGTAAATCTCTCTTCATTTAGTTGAATTTCGTCCACGAAGTCATAGTAATCATTACACCCCTGAGGTATCTCCAGCCCGAGTTTTATAATACTAATATCATTACGGCCCATAACATTATTTTCATAGGTAGATCCGCTATTTAGCTTTAACTGGAATGACTCCTGATGGTTAATATCAGGATAAAAATAATATCCTTTTTTGGCATCAAATCTGTACATATAGGCTAATACCTGTAGATAATCTTTGTTCTTAATATTTTTTATAGGTTTATACTTTGCATCCGCAATAACCCGTGGCTTATCAACTCTACTAATAAAGTCTGGGTATATTCTTCCCTCATTATTAAACAAATATTGTGCTTCTCTTTGGGATTTATTCATAGGATGGTAAAAAATATCACTAACTAAAATATTTATATATTCTTCCCATAACCAAGCACCATCAAAAAGGATGCCAAAGATTTTCTGACTATTAAAACCAAACTCATGTTTTTGATACCGTAAAATCATTAAACATAATCTTTGTAATGCGGCGTACTCTTTATAATAAGCGTGACGAACGATATTCCTTTCATTACTTTTTATAATGGCTTGTCGATCATAGATTTCATATGTTGGTGTCGCATTAACAATTAGCTTTACTTCATCCTTTATATTAAACAATATATTATGGCCGACTTGGATACCTTTAATAACTTCAATTGTATGCCTTACAAGCTGGATTAGCGAATTATCATATGAAAATAATCTTTCATTATAAGCAATTTTACCTATAAAAGGCGTGTTTTTATTAATATGTCGAGGAATATCGATTATACCTTTTATATTCGAATCATTACTCTTCCTATTAATATACTCTTTATAAAGCCCTTTCCGCATAGCAGCTCTTAAATATTGAGGAAACATGAATAGTAGAAGGTTAAATAACTGTTTGTCTTTATTTGCATCAGTTTCTAAATCTACAATATTAGGTAAGTCGAGTACTCTCTTCAACAAATACTTAAAAAAATAATCGTTTCTATTATTACTAAAGCGAGATTCAATAATTAAACGCTCCGTACCATGGCCTACAACCCCCATAACATTTCCAGTGCGTATAGAATTATTAATAGTTTGTAAAACCAATTGATCTCTTGTCAGATCTTCGGAGTTATTTATATAACGAGGAAAGATAAAAAGTCCCTCATGCTCAAGTTGGTGTAACGTTTTATTCAATATACAGTTAGTAAGATTTTTGCAATTTAACATAATAGAGGAGTTATAAGAAGTATTATCCTTTATTTTCAAAGGTTCCATTGCCATCTCCTATTTTATCCTCTTTATAACCATATGCTTTAGCAAAGGTTGTCATTATTTCAGCTTCATTATATAGACCTTGGATATACTCTTGTAATAATGGCTGTAAATAGTCTTCCCATAATTGATTAAAATCCAATGTTTTTAGTTTTAAAAAGTAAGCTGCACCAATTTGGTAATTTTCATTTAGCCCTTCAACTTCAACGATAGCTTTATTAAGACGTTCCATTCGATTCAGAGCGTCTTCTTTCAAAGTGTCATTTTCTAAACTATCTAAATTTATATTAATGTTAGTTAACCCATCTAACATATCTGTAGTAGAATCAGCTTTAATTTCAATAAATCGGAAACGCCGTCTCATTGCAAAATCAAAACTATCAACAGAGCGATCTATATCATTCATAGTCCCAATAATATAAACATTTTCAGGGATATAGAATTTCTCTTCATTAGAACTCATAGTGGAATATTGAGTAGATATCGCTCCTGCTCTACCACGATAGCCTGGGTCAATAGCAAAGAATAACTCACCAAAGATTTTTGAAATTTCCCCACGATTAATTTCATCAATTATAAAAATATATTTCTTAAGTTTTTCGGATTCTACAGTTGGTTTAATTCGTGCTTTTCTACTTTTTTTAATAGCTTGAAAGATAGCAAAATAATAAGAATATACCTGAACATTAAATGTTTTACCAAAGAATGTTGATATATCTTTAACCTTTTTAAAATCTACTCCAGACTCAAGCATTTTTTTAATGTCAACTATATTAATAGATAGTTTATTTACGATATTATTCTCTGGTATCGTAATATAAATATACTTTCCATCTATACTTGATATATAAAAAGTACTTCCCTTCATAGTCTGAAATTGATCAACCCCAAACTCTACCTCATCTAAAAAGGAAGTAATATCCTCTTGTACTTCGATCTCTTTAGCGATAATTTCAGGTGTTTTTTGGGAGTTCTCATAATTTGCTCTTGCTTTAGCTACAAATTTTTTAAAAATTCCATCTTGTAATTCAAAAAGCATTACCCCCTCATTAATTCTTGGACGTAAGCCTTCAACAAAATCGGAATAATCGTAACTTGGATGAAATTGAACAAACTCAATTTGCTGCTTTTGTTCATCACTAAGCAATTCGTAATTATCATAATAGCCATCACTAATTATATCTGCAGCTATTTGCTTAGCTAAATAGGTTTTTCCTGTGCCAGGAGCGCCTCTAAAAATTATATTTTTAGACTCGATGAGCTTACGTGAATATGGATTTCTATATTCTTTAATTGGTTTTTCCAATTCTTCTTGAACCGTAGCTTCAATTGTGTTCTCTTCACTTTCTATACTATCTTTGTCCCGATAAGTAAGTATAAATTTATCTCCTTCTTGGCCAAAACGCTTTAAACACTCTTGAACAAAAATAATAGTAGAAAATAAGTTCCAACAATAAATGACAAATAATCTACCCTCTCCATAGGAATATTTCATATATTCAATGGAATTGCGATAGCGTTTAAAGGATGCAACACTCGAGTAAATCCCATGCTTTAGTTCACTATCTGGATTATATTTACAGACAGGAAACATTTCTTTTTCTTCTGCAGATAAATTAACAATTTCTTTTTCAAATATTTGAAATGCTAATCTAGGCAAAGTTTGATTCGAGTTTTTTCGTTCGCCTTTATTATAGTTACGTGTGATTATCTCCCCATTACTATTCTCAAATTTCACATCTAACGTTTTGTAATAATCTCCTAAGCCAAGATTATTAATATCGAATCGTGAATCAGTAGATATAACTGTGTTGGCAGTTATTGTAAGTATAAACTTCTCCTTTATAGTATTTTCTGTAGACATAAAATACCTCCCCATAATATAAAGCATATTTTAAAATATATTCTTCATTAAACACTCATTCATTATATTTTCATTTTACTGCAAAGTTACATTAAAATAAATAAGTAACTCTAGTAATATATTAAAATACAACACATCTAATAGTGTTACTAAACGAAAGAGGTTCCTAATAGTCACCTAGGTGACTATTAGGAACCTCTAATCTATTTACTTTTATTATTGACAGCACTATATTGAATTTGAGGCCTCTAAATGGGTCCAATCTTTGCTAATCTTCTAGAGATTGGCGGTGATCAATATGAGTACATTCAAAGTGTTATCACTCATGATTTCCTTTGGCATACTTGTAGCGACCATTATCATGGCAGCAAAGTGATTGACCTCTAGCTGAAAGCTAGCTTTCTAATAGTGGTATGAAAAAAAGCCCGACATAGAAGTCAGACCGTTTCTTCAAATATTTACTTTAGAAGCGAAGTCTGGCGTCGAAACCATTTATGCCTCACTTTGATATAAATTATATCATATTAAAATAAGGAAAGAAATCTAAGGATTTCTTTCCTTATTTTGTTAGTAAGATCACAATTTACTCGCTTATAAATCCTCTAAGGTATAAATAGGTAAGTATCTTTGTGCGAAGGCAAGGTTTTTATTAAGTTCTGCCCATTTAGTAGCATCACCAATAACATAGATATATTCTTTTGCTCTAGTAAAGGCTACATTTACATTATTGGCGTTAACCCATTTAATAGCTCCATTAGCAGCGCCATCGCTTTGACAGCCTAACATATAAATAACAACTTTAGCTTCTTTACCTTGGAAGGTATGAACCGTACCGATATTATCATCTAACCAGTCTTTCTTATTATCCTCTTTAGTCCAATTCACAATATCATTACTAAGGGATTCCATATACTTTTTAAACCCATATGCAACACTAGTAAATGGTGTAATGATAAAAATATCTTTAAACTCCACAGTTCTTGCTCGTAGCTTTTGAATCAATTCAAAAGCAATTTGACCTTGTAATTGTATATATCGATCTTTACCCGTAGTAGATTCAATATTACTTGTATCATATGTTATCCAACAGCTCTCTTTGCATGGCTCAATAGGATCTTTAGGATCCATGGTCTTATTAATCATAAAGCCACCATAAGATAACTCATTAGCTACTGTAAACATAGGATTCTTACAACGTCTATGAATAACGAGCGGGCAACCGACCCAATATTCGGAACCATCAAGATTTTTGGTAATGCCTGCAAATGGATTTTGTGCATCAGCTAAGCTTTGTACAGATAGCTCTTTACTCCGATATTTACCAATACCTTCGCCACCAATTTTTTCTACAAACAAATCCTGTACAGTTTGTACAGGTTCAATCTGTTTAGGATCACCAACTACTACGGCCTTCTGCGCACGGAACAATGCCCCTACAAGCATATGAGGTGACGCTTGTCCTGCTTCATCGATAATAATTGTACCTAACGAACTTTCAGATTTACAATTAATCAAAAATCTCTCCACAGCAGCAAAGGTGGAGGAAATAACTGGTACTGCAATCATCAAGGAATTAAGTAATGCAGGGAATATGGCATCAAGGTCAAAATTTTTCTGTAAATTTTTCCTATCATTTAATGAGCCCCAATACTGACTAAGTAATTGCATATTTTTTCTGAAAGCATCACTCATAACAACAGCCTTTTGCAATTGTAAAGCATCATATAACAAATGCTCTCTACATTCATTTAAGTAGTTGCACATATATAAGAATGCTGTATGGGCCTCTGCTCGGTCCTCATCAGGTGACATTAACTTTGATGCTATATCATCAAAACAATGTATAGTGTCTTTATTATCAGTTTTTAATATACCTAAAATATCTTGCTGTGTTTCTTCTATTTTTTGAAGAGTATTATCAAGCCCTTTAATATCAGCTAATAAACCATCTTTCGTATTGATTATAGATTCACGCTCATTAACCAACTGGTGTAATGCATCTAATTCACCTTTAACATTTTGAAGCTTTGTAGTCTCGTCTTCAATAACTGATAACAATGCAGCATTACTCATGGCTTCTAAAATAGACCAGTTGGTAGCACTCCAAATCTTATCAATAATAGAACGTTTGCTATTCAACTCTATTAATTTAGACTCAATACTATTTTTACGCTCTATCAACTTCAACAAATTATCATCTGAATCATCATACTTACTTAATTGTTCATTGATTAAAAGAACTTCCTCTTTTAATTTATCGATTTTACCCTTTAATTCTTGAATCAAATGAATATTCTCTTCATAGGCTGTTACATAAGTAAATAATGCTTTTACAAGATTATGTTGAGCCTGAAACTGTTTCTTGGCACTTTCAAAAGCATCTTGAGCACTAGGCATACGCATAATAGAGGACATATCTGAGGATAATACATCTAATACCGGCATAAATGTGTTTATATTAGACTTTTTACCAAGTCTCGCAGAAATTAGGCCCCATTGTTCATTACTCTCCGCTAAACGATCCGCTAAAAAGGTAAAATATACCTCATTAGATTTAACAAATTGATACTTCTTATCCTTAGCAAAATAAGATAAATCAACCTGTTGATTAGAGGAATCTGGATGAAATAATGTAGACCCATTAGTCCCCTCTTCCACAGAGGAAATATTTGGCAATTCTAATGTAATATTTTCAACGGCCTTATTATTTGATGAAAGCACCAGCATGCCATATAATGCAATATCACTAGGTATATCATAGTAAAAAGAGATTCCATCCCGGCCCACAACCTTTTTGAAGATATCATTTACATGATTACTTTCACAAAATTTAGCAGCACGTTCAACTATATTACTAGCAATGATATCCTTCAATAACGTAGTTTTTCCTGTACCAGGAGGCCCATTAACAGAAAAGACGTCTTTAGGATTCTCCTTAGCAATATTAACAGCAATTTGCTGCATAAATGACAAATTAAACTCAGACGGCCATCTACCATATGGTAACGCCTTCGGATTATACCATTTACGCATCTTCTCAGTATCTTTCAACAAATCATAATGCTCAATATCCTGATTAAGACTATTGATATAAGACAATACCTTATTATTATCCTTTAATGTATCGATGTGCTGTAAGACCAACTGTAAATCATCAAGGAAAAAGCTAGATTTTAAATCATTTACAGACATTGTATCAGCTTTAACAAGCTGAATCTCCTCGGCCGTAAAGCCACAATAGCCATAAACATCGCCAGCACGGAACATGGTAACGCCCATAGGCTCCAAGATATGCTTTTGTATATACACATTGATCACATGTGCAGCCTCATCAAGGGATATCTTTTCCTCAGGAAGATTAAAATCATCCTCGATTTCTTTAACAACTTCATCCCAGCCATCTAACTTAATGTCTTTAAACTCCACATCAGGCTGAGACATCATTTGATAAATCACCCAAATAAAGGGCGCAATTTGTAGACTGCCCTCTTTATAGTATCCCTCTGCATCAACAATAAATGATGCACTATACACATTTCCTAAATATTGTTTTTCAGGATATTCAATTTCTAATTTATCAATGAAGGACTCTAATACTTCAGTCCCTTTAACTACACATAATAGAACAGCATGTTCATCATCTAAAACATAGTCCTTTTCATCCTTAAAATATTTAATCTCATCAGTAATAGAGTAATTATAAGAATCATTTGGTAACGGGACTACATACGTAGAAACACGCGAATTTGTTCTTTTCCAATAAGGTTTTATTACAGACTGTTGATAAATAGTAGTTGTATCATTCTCAGTAGTAAATACAAGCTCATTAACATACTTCTTAGGAATTGCTTTATACTTAGGAACCTCTTTCGGTTGCAAACATTCAAGTGAATACCAATACTTTATAATTTGCTTTGCAGTATCTTTCATCTATACCTACCCTCTCATTAGACTAATGAAAATATTATACAGGTAGAAGAAAGAGATTTCATGAAAATCAAATAAAAACAGTTTAACCGTATAGTCAGACTGTTTCTTAAAGATATTACTCAAATAAGAACATCTTATGTTTCTCATTTATTTCATAGTAATTTAATAACTAGTTATAACATAAAATATCAAAAATCCACCAACAAGAAAAGCGATTCCACTAACAACAACAGTTATAATTGTAGTATTACGCCAGATAGTACCATTCTTAATCATTTTATCATTACCATTAGCTTCGTTATAATATGTTTGTGATATATAGGCAAATAACCAAGAAATAGTTGAAAAAAAGGCACCTATCGAAAAGAAAACTAATCCCCATGCAATTCCTCTAATCCAACGTTCAAATTCAGTTCCCAAAATATTTCCTAGAAAAGCTAAGATAGCTATACCAGCTGCACCATTTAATAAAAGTAGTGCCTTTAAGCCGCCACTAGCATATTCTTTAATTAAAGATAATCCAATTTCAGACAATTTCACCTCTAATTCACTTACCTTTAATCGAAACTCAGTTTCACTCATTTTTCATATTTTTCATAATTATAATTATCAAAATTCTGCATATTTATCTCCTTAAAATTACTTGGGAACAGCGTAAGTTATCAGATATTTTAGTTGAACGTAATGAGCAACAAGTTGAAACAAATGAATATCCATTAATGTCGTTTGTTCAAGGGCATGGTGTAATACCAAAAGGTGAAAGATATGATAGAAGCTTTTTAGTATTAGATCAATCGAAAAAATATAAAAGAACTGAGCTGGGAGATTTTATATATAGCTCTAATAATTTAGAAACAGGCTCTATAGGAATAAATAAAACGGGTAAAGCTGTAATATCACCTGTATATAGTATTTTTTACGGTGTATCTATTGGTGATAGTCAATTTATTGGGATAATGTCATTATTACCAAGATTTATTGCTAAGATGATTCGATTTAGGCAAGGTGTTGTTTATGGTCAATGGAGAATTCATGAAAAAGATTTTCTTGATATTTCTATATTAATACCATCAGAAGCTGAACGTACTAAGATTACAAAATTAATCCTAAGTATTGAAGAACTTATTACCCTTCATCAGTAAAAGCCATTTCTATATAATAATTCTCATGCTAATCCAGCCATAGATCGCATCACTAGATCAATATCTCTATTTTCCATTTCTTGAATAATATGGATATATGTTTTTTGTGTTGTCGTCATACTTGCATGCCCAAGTCTTCTTGCGACACTTGCAATCGACACTCCTGCAAAGAGTAATAGTGAAGCATGTGTATGTCGTAACCCATGGATTGATATAACTGGTATTCCTAACTTTTTACAATATCTTTCTAATACACCATTAATTGTGGAATTAAATACACGACCTTTCACAAATATCGGCTTATCTTCAGGTAAGCCTTTAATTAATTCTGAGAACTTTATGATTGTTTGCCAATCAAGCTGTATTTTTCTAACTGATGAGCGATTCTTCGTTGGCAGAAATCCACCATTCCCTTTATAATCCCACGTTTTATCCACAATCAATGATTGATGTGAAAAATCAAAATCCTTTGGCGTTAATGCTAAAGCTTCTGAAAATCGCATCCCAGTTTTAGCTATTATCAATATCAACCAATCCCAGTTAATCTCGGATGTCAATTTTAAATTAACTAACAAGGTATGTAATTCAAACTGATTTAGATATTTGATCTTCTTTATTCTTGGTGATCGACCTTTTATAATGGCCTTCCGCGTTGGATCCCTATCAATAAATCCTTCATCTACTGCATCCAATATAGCCGCTTTAATTTGATGATGAAAGTCCATTGTTGTTTGTCGTTCATGAAACTCTGCATAATCATTTAATAATTGTTGATACGATATTCTGTTTAATTGTGAAAGCTTAAGTTCAGGAACTAATTTTTTTAACCATAATAGAGTTATCTCATATTTTCGCATTGTTACATTACGAATAGCCCCTTCTTTATAAATTCGTATCCATTTTTCGTAATAAATATAAAATAGTTCGGATTTTTCCTCTATTGTCAACATAATTCTACCCCACCATTTACGCTGTTCCCACATAGAAATGGCTCTTGCTGATGAAGGGTAATAGAGTCATCAATAGACTTAAATACCTTCGAAATTTTTATTTGCTCTTCTTTACTTGGAACTGATAACACTAAATTCTCAAAGGACTCTCTAGCTATGTAAAAGATTGTCGACCCCGCAGATAACTTTAATAATTTACCTTTAGTTGTTGGTGCTTCAAATAAAGAATATAAGAAATCGATATCAAAATCTTTGTTAGGAACTAGGCCTATAAAGGTTTGGTTTGTAATCAAATCATTATTAACAATCGCAACTACACCAAATGTAGCACTAGCCGAAACAATTAATGATCCTTTCGGTATAACTTTTAAGTTCATTGATTTTATAGTTTCATCCGATACAAATTGGCCAGATAAACTAGTATTTATATATCTTCCTTCAATATCCTCAATTCGAGTCCAAGGGGTTGTACCAGAAAAAACTTTTGGCTTATCTCTCATAGGTACAATAAAGTCATTAAAAATATATATTAACTTACGCTGTTCCCAAGAATACAAAAAGAGGTAGGAAAGTCCTATTTGGTCTTTTCTACCTCTTTTCCTTACATTTTGACGCCTAATAGGGCTAATTGTTCGGCTATTTCTTTTTCAAGTTGTGCAATTTCTTGGTTATCTTGTTCAATCATACGATTGATTTCATCAAGATCAAGTTCTTCTTCTTCCTCAAATGTATCTACATATCGAGGAATATTTAAATTATAATCATTCTCTTTGATTTCTTCGATAGATGCAACGTGTGCATATTTATCAACATCTTGTCTATTTCGGTATGTTTCAATAATTTTAGTGATATTCTCTTCACTCAAATTATTTTGATTTTTACCTTTTTCAAATTCATTGCTAGCATCAATAAATAATACATCCCTAGTTGTACGATTTTTCTTAAATACAAGAATTATTGTAGGGATACTTGTGCCATAGAACAAGTTAGCCGGTAAACCTATCACCGCATCAAGATAATTCTTTTCTATAATAGTTTGGCGAATCTTACCTTCTGCTGCACCACGGAATAGAACACCATGAGGTAAAACGATTGCCATTGTACCTTCATTGTTTAGGTGGTATAGGCTATGTAATATAAAAGCATAATCTGCTTTAGAGGCTGGTGCTAATTTACCATATTCACTAAAGCGTGGATCTTTAAGTTTACTTTCACTATTATCCCATTTCGCGGAGTATGGAGGATTCGCAACAACCGCATCAAAGGAACGTGGTCTATCGATACCATCACGGTCAGGACCATCTGGCCAATCGCTTTCAAGAGTATCAGCATTATTCAGGGTCATATTATTATACGTAACACCATGCATCATCAAATTCATACGTGCCAAGTTATAGGTTACTGTATTTAGTTCTTGCCCGTAAAAGCTAACTGCACCTTGACGAGATCCATCAGGCAATTCATTACGAACCGTTAATAGTAGTGAACCAGAACCCATTGTAGGGTCATAGACTGTGAAAGTATCATTCTGAGATTTTATATTGCCAGTAACAATTTTAGCCAAAATTTGACTAACTTCATGTGGTGTATAGAACTCCCCACCTTTTTTACCAGCATTAGCTGCAAACTTACCAATCAAATACTCATAGATCTCACCCAGTATATCTTTACCATTTTCATCTTTATACTCGATTTCATCAATTTTAGTAACAACCGCATTTAAAGTCTTCGTTCTACCTGCTGTTGTTGATCCAAGTCCAGAGTCACCAAGATTAATGTAGTTAAAAATACCTCTAAAATCGGCTGCAGCCTCTTTATTAATTTCAGCATTCTTATTAAAGTTTTCAAATAATCGTTGGTAATCACTAGGAATAACTGATCCATTATGAATACTTTCAGTTAAAGAAGCCCATGTATCCTCAGGGTTAATAGCATATCCTAATGTGCCAGCAATATCTATCAAACAAGCCTCTAAACCTGCTTCTTCAACAAGTTCCTTGTATGCCTCATTAACAAATTTACCATCTGAAATATCAACCAAATCATTATTAACTAAGTACTCTTCTTGATGAATGGAAAGATATTTATAAAATAAAAATGGAAGAATGTAATCTTTGAAAGAACTTGCATCCATTGTGCCACGCAAGTCGTTAGCAATAGCCCATAATTGGCTTGAAATATTCTGTGCTTTTGATTCTGCCATACAAAATCTCCTTTATTTATATAAACATCTGTTGAAGTAATGCTTTTTTCTGTAATTGTAAGTGATCTAACTTACGCTGATGAAGGGTAATAGAATCATCTATAGTCCTAAAAAATCGGCCTATTTGTTTTTGTTCCTCTAATGAAGGGAGTACTAAACTCATCTTTTCCATTTGTTTACCAGAAACTTCAACAAAGGTTGATCCTGCACCAGTTACTTCTCCATAACGCTTTAATCTCGGTGTCATAGTATATAAAAAATACGTATCTAATTCTTTTGAATCAGGAGTAATCGATTGAAACCCCTGATTTGTACACCCTTCAGCTTGTAAAATTGCTGTATTACCTATACCTGCCCTTGATGTGAATAAAACAGTTCCAATTGGAAGTAATTTAGCAGAACTTTTCTCTAGACCCAACTTTGTTATTTTTCGAGTACTTTTACTAACATAGCGATTCTTACCTATTTCTACTGGAGAATACCAATCAATATCTCCATTCCAATATTCAGGAACATTAGTGCTTGGAGTTCCTCCCCCAGTAATAATTGCTACATCACCCAACTTACGCTGTTCCCAAGCATCAGTAAATCCAGGAAAACGAAGTTCAGGATATCGTTCTCCATTTTTTGGAAAAAGTTTCTGAAGCAACGCTTTTTTCTTTAATTTAAGATTATTTAACTTACGCTGATGAAGGGTAATAATACTATCTGTCTGCGACAAAATATTAGCAATTAAGCTCTGTTCTTTTATTGAATTAGGTATGGCTATACTTTGTTCGATTAAATCAGTTTTAGTAATCCCTTTTATTGATGTTCCTTGAAGAACCTTGGCATTTTCTTGCATTAATCGAAATAATTGATATGCAATAAATTTGATATCATTCCCATCAAAACCACTCAAAGACAAAAAATCTTGACTAGTAGTAAAATCTTGATTTATTACTGCAACTTTACCAACTCCCACTCTCGTAACTAAAGCAATTGAATCACGAGAAATCAATTTTGCGGCTGAATTTTTTAATGCATTATTGTTAATAAATTTTTTTATATTAACATGTACAACATCACCTTCAACTAAATCAGATGATTGTATCCAAGGTATATCACCACTCCAATATTCAAGATTAGTCGTTTTAGGAGTTCCTCCTCCAGTTTTTATTTTCGCAATATCATCTAATTTACGCTGTTCCCAATCTTCCGTAAATCCCGGAAATCGTAATTTAGGTACTCTCCGTTTTTCTTTACTCATCACAACCTCGCTTTCCCTTTATCATAACAACACTACCTTTCATTAACATACGAATCTGCAAATTTATATAAAGCCGCTACAAGTTCATTACCATATTTAATTTTATTAAGGCTTATAATGTCTTTATCTTGCGCTTTTGCTTGATATTCCGCACGAGCGTCTTTTTTTAATTTACTAATTCTACCTGTACCATCTAAATCCTGCTTACCAGCTGTATGTCGAGAAAATAGTTCTAATATTTCATCATTACTGATAACATCAATAATGCCCCATTTTAAGCGGAAATCAAAAATATCGTCTTTTATAATCATCGTATTTACATCTTCGATGACTTCCAAACTAGTTAACTTTACAGGATATTGAATAGTCTTTCCTTCTGGAGGATACGTACCTTTATAAATTGCATCAGCCGCATTATTAATTTGTTTTGCATATTGGCGATCATCTAAAGCCATTGCAAAGTCATTAATTTTTTCACGATAATCTGCAGCTGCATCCATACGTTTTTCATGAACAGCATTCATTAATGCTTCTATCAATTCAGTGAGATAGTCATAGTTAACACTAATTTGTTTTACATGTATCATGCGTAGTTCAATTTGAGCAACCGGTACATCATGATTTTCAGCAATACGCTCTTTCAAATCGTTATACAAAGATGTCGTTAACATTTCTTCTTGTTCAGGTGTCATTCCTAGCAAGGTGACAAGTTCATCTGGATTATCATAGTCAAAACCGATGTCTTCTCCATTAACAACATCCGGATCATATTGTTTTAGCTTTGACATTCCCACGCTATATGTACGCATAAGATTAAACATTTCCTCTTGCTTAGCTTCGCTAGCAGGAACTTCTGTAAAATTATCCGTCATATCTGCAAGGCGGTCTACCACTTGTTTTACCTCTTCAAATTGTTCTTTGAAAGGTTTTGCCAAAACACCAGTATCAACTAAAGCCCTTGTATCAACTAATGTTTCTTGTACATCAGCGGAATGCTTATTAGCATAAATACTTAAGGCTCTATTCATAAACTCTTCGTTCTTAGCTGGCCATCTGTAATTGACTATACGGCCCCACGGCTTACCTTGATTATCGGCAATACGATTTGTTCTAGAATAAGCCTGGATTAGCATTGCATCCTTCAATGTACGGTCTACGTAAAGTGTATTTAGCTGCGGTGCATCAAAACCAGTCAAGAGTTGATCCACAACAATAACAATGTCTAAATATTGCCCATCTTGTGCTGTACGGTTCAAACGTGTGGTTAAATCCTGAGTGTATCCAGATACATCATCAAGTCCAAAACTAGTACCAAACATCTTATTATAGTGTTTCATTGCACGTAATAGACCATCATTTGTAGTTAATTGGTTATCACTATTATTAGTACTCATACTGAAAGTAATACCAACTTTTAACGTAGGTAACTCTTGCGCCTTACGTTCTTGGTTCACTCGATCAAATTCTTCAAAGTACAATAAGGCCATTGGTGTACTAGGTCTATTGCCACCTACATGTGTAGTAAGCATTGCGTTATAAGCACCATCATTAGACCGGTTTCTCCAATTTTTAAAGATATCTTCTACAACCAATTTTACGTGCTCTTCATTATTATCATAGAAGCTTGGTTCTATCATATCATCCATATCATTATCAGTAAGGTTAGCAATCTTTCGTTCAATATCTAACTCATTCCAATCAGGATATTTATCTTTATAGAACTTTGGTAGGTATTCAAGTTTCATTTTGTCTTCCGCAATAGTCGTTTCGAAATCCACTTTAAAACCTAATACATTTTTATCTGCAATGGCTTCCCGAATAGTATACGCATGCAACAACTTACCAAAAACTTCATGTGTTTTAGTACCTTTTCTACCGACCACCTTATCAAACATAGGGGTTCCTGTATAGCCAACCCAAGCAGCACCTTTGAATACCTTTTGTAAATCTTCAAAGCTTTCACCACCGGTAGACCTATGTGCCTCATCGACAATAAATACAAAGTTTTTCTTCGGTACTACAAAGTCTTTACGATTAATGAGGGTATTTAATTTTTGTACAGATGTCACAATGATGCCATACCCTTTTTCATTTAATTTCTTCTTTAATGCCGAAGTATTTTCTGTTCCACCAATGGTATCAAATTGTTTACCATCAATATCAATAGAACCTTCAGGGTCATATGCCTTATAGTTTGCTTCAGTTTGTTTCGTTAACGCTATACGGTCAACTACGAATACAACCTTGTCTACATTTGGCATGCGACTCGCCAACCATGCAGTTTTAAAACTAGTAATCGTTTTACCAGATCCTGTAGTATGCCAAACATAGCCTAATTTATTAATTGGCAAATCAAAATCAGCGCGTTTTAATTCATTTAAAACTGCTTTTGTTGCATATACTTGGTAAGGACGCATAACCTTAAGCATCTGTTTATTCTTAGTCCCATCAAGAATAGTAAACAATGTAGACATTTGATGTGCCATAGGTATGCTAAGGAACATATCTGCAAATGTAGTCCAATTGCGAACAACCTTGTTATCATTAGGATTTTGCCATTCAAAAGCAAAATCTTTATTAAACAAATCGGCCGTAGTATTCGCCATATATTTAATTCGATTAGGAGTCATTGCGACTAGAATTTGAACGGTTGAGAAAATATCACTGTACTGTTTTTCCTGAATATATTGATGCATTTGATTTAATGCTTCATCTACAGAATGTTTTACAGATTTTTCTTCAATTTGAATAATTGGCAAGCCATTAATGAGTAGTGTTGTATCAAAACGACGTTCTGGGCGACCTGCAATTTGTGGTTCTCTCTTAACTTGGCTAACCACTTGATAAACAGTATTACCTGCCCCAATTTGCTTTTGATCAAATACTGTTAAAAATACATGGCGACCATCATCTAGATCGACCTCTACTTGGGATACACCATTAATACCATATAGAAACTGTCCTGCTTGATATGGAGTGTATAGTTCATTAATTACCTTTTGAACTTGTTTAAATTCCGTATCACTTAATGGTTGTGTCAATTGATTTTGATTCAATTGATATAAAATCTTACGGAAATTCTCCCAAAGAGCCTCTGTTGTTTTTATGGTTGGCTCATACTTCCAGAGTTTACTTTTATAAACCTTCATATTTCCATAAGCATCTATTGTATCGCCTATTTGATTAGACTTAGCTGCATTAGTAACAATCCCAGTTGATAATTGCTCAATTAATTTATTTTCAAATTCTAGCTCTGTCATATTAGTTTACTCCCTGTAACATATTAATTGCTTTTCGATATGTATTATCTGCCACACGCTGTTTTAATGCTCTTAGTCGTAATTGTTTAAAATAAATATCCCCCATAATACGTTGTGTTTCAATAGATGGTAATTTTGGTAACTGGATTTCTTTTAATAAGCTAAGACTATAACGTACAACTTGACTACCTTGTAAATTTTGTTTGAACTGCCTTTTAATTTTAGAATTCTCATTAATCAAATAAGCCATAAACTTTTTATCAATAGGCGTATTTAACGGCTCCATCCGAACATAGTTTTGAGTAAAAAGATAACCTTCATGATCACTGGTAACGAGGGTAGCAATGCCAGATATTGTACTAAATATTAAATCTCCTGCTTTAAGAGTAGAGCCTTTATATTCTGTACGAATTTGTTTTCTATCACTCATAGATCCAGGTACACCAGTTAAATCTTCATATAATTCGTTCTGTCCATACAAGGTATATAGCACTGCATCTTCACTAGTGCTTTCCTCTAATCGATATTGTGATACCCCTGTATTACTATGAAATATATCTTTAATATACACTATGTCACCTCTTCCTCAAAAATAGTTTTCATTTTATATTTATTTTTGCATGTAAAAAAATTACACTGTATAACTTTTAACTTAAGTATACAGTGTAATCCATACAAAGGCAATAATAAATTTGTAATTTTTAAAAATGCAGAACGGTTTTCTTTAATTCTAAATAATTAACTAAACTATTTTATATTCTTAATATCATAAGTAACCATTTCTTTTGGCATCTTAGCCCCTAGTCCACTTTGGAATGTATTATAGTAGTCCTTATTGTTATTAGTATCCACATATTGCACAATATCACGATAGTCTTTTACCAATAGATTACTATTATTAGATATAATAAAGTGCGTATATACAAATTGTTTGTCATGAGATACTAACATATACAAAGTTGTTTTAGGGCGCTTAATTTGCAAGTATACAGATGGCATAGCATCATTCCATACGGTAGCAAATTGAATTGGTTGTCGCATTGAATATTTATCAGACATAATGATACTTCGTACAACTTTTGGGAATATATTCTCTAGATGCTGCATATCAGTATCTGCTATTGGCATCACCATAATCCCCTCTTTATAATGATCGCTATCATGTATGTACATATACGAATCGCTTTTATCTACCCGTACCATTTTACTTGTTTTTAGTGTTAAAAATGTAAAATCATTAATTTTTAATGTCTTACTTTTAGAAAGGATATCCTTAGCTGGCTCAATAGATGGTAGAACATAGTTTACCAAAGGTGACATTATAATCTCTTTAGTCTTATCTACACCTTGTTTCTCCAATGAATTGAACTGTTTTTTAGGTGTCAAATTGTAACCGATATGATAGGAAATTGTAGGTGTATCCTTCATTGTAAAATTGATACTCCCTACCATCGGCGTCCCCTTAGCATATGTTACATCCCATGTAGCTTTTTCTATAGTAGGATACATAAATTTATCAGCATATAATGAAGGATTAGGCGCTTTATACACTCCAGCTGTTTTCTCTGCAATAGCTTTCATATCATCAATAGTCAACTTGTTATATGGAATCTTACTATCTTCCCAATTATTTCCAGCTGGTTGATGTCGTAATTCATAGGCCATAATCCCATTAGGACTCATAATCATTGCCTGTTTGAAAGCAGAGGTGCCATCTGAAATTTTTTCAGTATTACCATACCTACTTGGATATGGCATAGTAAATTTTATATTTGCCCCATCCTCCTTCAAAATAAATACTGTTGAAGAAAAATTTAACGAATGGTTTAACTCACGATTTGAATAAATTACCTTATCTAAATCTATGTCACCATTACCTACCACAGCTTTGGGCATATAATCTTTTATCTCTGCTTCAACCTCATGTTCCATCTTATGTACATCTAAATCAGTCTTGCGATAATTTTGATATGCCTCCTTTGATATTGTAGGATCCGCACCTGGTATATTAATATCAATCGCATGACTTCCTAACGTAACACAGCTTAAACATAATGCAGCCATCAATATACGTTTCATAATAGACTCTCATCCTTTCACATAATGTCTCTCAAATAGTATATATGTATAGAATATCATATTTTAGTTGACATTTAGTAGTACAATATAAGTATAGAATTAAGGAGATGATACATATGAGATTTACAAAACGTATGCTCGTCATGACCTTTTTAGCCGTGACTGCTGCTGTATCTACGGGATTTGCTTATGATTATGTATGCAATGGATCACAAGCAAATTGCAATACCAATGCTCAGTATAAATGTAATGCAGATACTCAATACAATTGTAATACAAACGCTCAATACAACTGTAATAATAACAATACAGTTTGTAACAATACTAGCCAAAGTTATTGCGGTCCAAACTCTAATACAAGAGGATGCGGCGGATATAGAAGATAATATGATAAGTACACTAAAAGCCTATAGTACTGTATATGTACTATAGGCTTTTATAGAGTTTATAACAAGAATACTATTTAATGCATCAATGTACTGATAAGACACAATTTAAAGCTACACTTGTATTAGGAGTTCATGCGGTTAAAGTATTCAATGGCTTTTGGTGTAAAACCAATATAGGTATTACCAGCTGCGTACGGTCCTAGTTCATATGGTTGGTAAACTAGATCAATGTTCCCCTTACCGCGTAAGCAATAGTTATCGGTTACATATTTTACACTCCATCCATTTGGAATATAGCTCTTTGTATGATTACCTGTATAATAACTTAATACATGGGATCGTAAGCCGTTATCCAATTGTGCTGCATTCGCAATTTTTATATAGTTATATAATGGAATGCGTTGACCTGTTACTTTATTATATACAAGACCTCTTGTATTATACATACCATGAGCAGCTCCGGCGTAGTAATAATAGGTAGTTAGTAGGATTGAAACAACTTGACTATCCTCATAGGTAACCTTATAGTTTTGAGAAACTTGATAAATATGTTGGTTGTAATACATATCCTTTGCTTCGAGTACATAATTTGCAATATCTGTATTAATAACTCTTTGAGCATAAGCATGATCTGTATAAACTAAAGGATACTTTAAATCTAAATTTACATCTGATTGACTGCCTGTAACAACAGTTGCATACGTTGGTACAGTTAACATAACACCTAACATAGAGGTCATACATAGCTTTTTAAAGATTCCCATAATAATGTCTCCTTTTACAAGCACCTTAAATAGGTTTATTACTATGTTAGTTCTACAAGCTATAATAAAACTCCTCTTTTATATTTTACTTTTTTGATAGTTTATTTCACTTTATAAAACAGCTAAAACGATTTAGTATTTTACACTAAAATATAAATGTAGCTATATCATACTTTCACCATACAAAAAGGACCCTCCAAAGAGAGTCCTTAATCTGTATTATTATGCTATTAAGCGTTTTTAGCTACTTCCATAAACTCATTTATCTTATTTCTTATGAAGAGTCATATTTTCAAAAGTTGTACCATAAGCTTCTTTAAAGATATAGTTACCTACAACATATTTAGGATCATGCAAAGCTACATCAACGTATTGTTCTGGAATATTACCGAAATTCCCTAAAGCCACACCTTCATAATTAAAATCTTCCACACTATTTATTGTTAATTTCATACCAGAGCTAGCTTGTTTAGCATATATGAGAAGTGAATAGTCTTGTGCATACTGTGGAGTACGTAATACGCTGGCTACAGAATGGTTTATATCATAACGATAAGTAACTAAAACCTTGTGAATATATGAGTTAGTTCTACGACTATTATTATTTTCAACCTCATATACAACGGCCTGTGCTTTATAAATAAACTCATTCTCTTCTACTCTTTTAATGGAACTTTTATCTACAAAATACGTAATAGCATTTTTTCCTGTAAGAATAGGAACATTGTTCTTATCATTTTTAATTGCTTCCATCGATATAGCTTGGATCTGTAATGGTATTACTATACATACTAACAATAACATAGAAAATAATTTTTTCATTATTTTAATTCCCCTCTTTTAATATTTATCACACACATTCTATGTATAGAATATCATATTATAAAAGTTATTGATAATCTATTACTTTCACCACATAAAAAAGGACCCTCCAAAGAGAGTCCTCAATGTATATGATTATGCTATTAAGCGTTTTTAGCTACTTCAACAAGTTTAGCGAATGCTGCTGCATCGTTAACTGCCAAGTCAGCCAACATTTTACGGTTTACTTCAACGCCTGCTTTAGCTAAACCAGCGATGAAACGACTGTAAGTTGTACCGTTGATGCGAGCCGCTGCGTTGATACGAGCGATCCACAATTGACGGAATTCGCGTTTTTTCGCACGACGGTCACGACGAGCGTAGTACAACGCTTTCATTACTGTTTCGTTAGCTTTTTTGAACAAACGGGAACGTGTACCGCGGTAACCTTTAGCTAATTTTAAAATCTTTTTATGACGTGCATGAGCTGTAACGCCCTTTTTCACTCTTGCCATTGTATATTCCTCCTAAATTACGATGTATCGATCTAATAGTTAACGATTAAGCGTATGGTAAGCATTTAGCTACGCGTTTGTGGTCAGCTTTTGCAACCAATGTAGCTTTACGTAAATTACGTTTACGAGCTGGAGATTTTTTCTCAAGAATGTGGCTTTTGAAAGCTTTCGCACGCTTGAATTCACCAGTACCAGTTACTGCGAAACGTTTAGCCGCTGCGCGACGAGTTTTAATTTTTGGCATAATATAATCCTCCCAATACCTTATTTACTTACTAAAATCATGGTCATGTTACGACCTTCTAATTTAGCTGCTTTTTCAATAGACGCCGTTTCTTTGAGTTCTTCAGCAAAACGTGTCAACACTGCCATGCCTAGTTCTGGATGTGAAAGTTCACGACCGCGGAACATGATAGTTACTTTTACTTTGTTACCTTCAGCCAAGAATTTGGATGCGTTTTTCATTTTTACGTAAAAGTCATGGTCTTCAATATGTGGACGTAATTTGACTTCTTTCAAAGTTACGATTTTTTGTTTTTTCTTCGCTTCTTTCTCACGTTTTTGTTGTTCATAACGATATTTACCGTAGTTCATAATGCGAGCTACTGGTGGTTTAGCGTTAGGCGCAATTTCCACAAGATCAAGATGCTGTTCTTCAGCCAATGCCAAAGCCTCACGGCCAGACATAATACCGATTTGTTCGTTTTCAGGACCTACGACACGAAGTTCACGAGCACGAATCTCTTCATTAATGCGTGGTGTATCCTTGCTAATAGCGTTCACCTCCAAGAGAATAAAAAAAACGGACGGCAAACACCATCCGAATAGAATTCTCTATATTAACCTCATACTTCTTGGTATTAGGTGAGTGGCGGATGGCCTCTGCTTCATAAATTACTTAATTATAATAACAAATTAGATAGTGAAAGTCAATAACAATCTTAAGTTCCTCTCAGCAATTTATTATTACAACTCTTTTAGTATAACAAAGATTATAAGTTCTGTATATAGGCATACTTACTGACACCTATCCCCCTTTATGTATACAATACTTCTATAGTATGATCATTAATTCTATAGAATAGAAAAATACGATACAATAATATATATAATATATTCTACCTAGCAAAGTATTGTCTAACTAGATATTATCTAACCGAGTATTATTTAAGTGAGTATTATCTAGCTATGTATTATCTAACTAGATATTATTTAACTAAGTATTATCTAACTAAACATTATCTAACTAAGTATTATACAGTAATAGGTATTACACAAACTGAAAGGGGTTTTATTATGAGTATAACAACTAGTTCGCCTCCCCAAAAGGCTCGTACAACAGTTCAAAATATAGGTCTTATTCTTGCTTTTATTGTGTTAGTTGGCATTTTATTATTACCAACACCAGAGACATTATCTACCGGTGGTCATCGCATGATTGGTGTTCTTGTCTTTGCTATCATCTTGTGGATGACATCGGCTGTATCCTATCCAGTTAGTGCGACCATGATTACGGCGCTTACAGCATTACTCTTAGGTTTCTCACCGAATCCTGAAGCCCCTGCCAAGGCGATGGGCACAGCCAATGCCTTAAAGCTTATTATTTCGGGTTATGCTTCCCCTGCGATGATTCTCGTAGGTGCAGCTATGTTTATTTCCGTAGCCATGCGTAAAACAGGGCTCGATCGTCGCATAGCCATGCTCGTATTATCTAGTGTAGGTACAAAGGTTAGCCGCATTTATTTAGGTGTTATTATTACAGGCCTTATTCTCGCCTTCTTTGTACCAAGTGCAACGGCTCGTATTGCTTGTTTGGCTCCAATTATTATCGGTATCGTCGAAAACTTAGGTATTGAACGTAAAAGCCGTGTAGCAGCCCTACTCATGGTAGGTGCCATACAAGCAGATACATTTTGGAATATTATGATTCAAACAGCTGCCGCTCAAAACCTCGTAGCTGTTGGGTTTATGCAAACACAGATGAACACATCGGTAAGTTGGATTGATTGGCTCACAGCAGCTGCACCGTTCTCCATAATTATGGCTATCATTACCTACTTTGTAACGCAAGCTTTTATTAAACCAGAGTTTAAAGAGCTCGTTGGCGGTGATGTCCAACTCGCTAAAATGCGCAAAGAAATCGGTCCCATGTCATTTGATGAAAAGAAACTATTATGCATCTCCATTGGTTTATTAGCATTGTGGGCAACAGGGGGTAAACTACACTCTATCGATACCACAACAACTACGATTATTGCAATTGCCTTATTCTTCTTCCCTAAAATTGGCATTATGGACTGGAAGTTTGCACAACCAAATATCGACTGGGGATCGATTGTCATGTTTGGGGCTGGTATCGGTCTTGGCTCTGTATTACTTAAAACAAAAGCTGCTACTTGGCTCGCACAGGTATTTGTAAATGCCTTTTCCCTTGAAACGGCAAGCGTGTTCCTTTTAATTGCTATTATGGCCGCCTTCCTGATTTTAATCCATCTTGGATTTGCATCAGCTACAGCTCTCTCTTCTGCCATGATTCCTATCGTAATATCCATCGTTATGGGACATTCTGCAGAAGGACTTAATCCACTTGGCGTAACAATGCTCATGCAATATGCAATCTGCTTCGGTCTGGTACTACCAGTAAACTCTCCACAAGGCATGGTAGCTTATGGTACAGATACATTCGATGTAAAAACATTTATGACTACAGGCATTCCATTAACCATCATCGGCTATATCATGATGCTCGTATTTGCACTTACATACTGGCACTGGATTGGAATTGCGTAAGTCTAAATATTCTAAATAGACCAAACACTCTAAATAATTCTAATATTTTAACTTAAACATACTATAAAAGGCTCTGTCTTATGACAGAGCCTTTTGGTTTTTATATAAGTTTCAATATAAAACGTCTATATTCATTTCAATGTAAAACTTTTACAAACAATTATCTAATCTAATTCCTTACCTTTTAGTTCAGGAATTAAAAATACGGTTGCTAATATATCGATTACATAGATAATAGCCAAGAATGCAATTGCCACTTGGTACGAGTACATTGAGATAATCATACCTACTACCATTGGGCTAAAGCCACCTACGGCGCGACCGATGTTAAATAATACATTTTGAGCTGTTGCACGAGCACTTGTTGGATAAGCTTCTGCCATTAAGGCACCGTAGCCACCCATCATACCATTTACGGAAGCCCCTAGAATAGCGCCGGCAAATAGCATAGCTGTTGGATCAGATAGTTGAGAGTAAATCAAGATAGATGCCACAGCACATACTTGGAACAAGATAAATGTTGGTTTACGACCAATTTTATCAGCCAATCGTCCGAATAACCAAATGCCAAGCATCATACCACATACAGTTACGGCAGTCCACAGACCCGATTTTGTAAGGGAAAACCCTAATTGCTTACTCAAGAAGTTAGGCAACCAGATCATAATACCGTAGTAACCAAAGTTTTGAACAGATGTTAAAATAGCAACACCAATAGAGGTCTTTGTAGTTCTTACATCTTTTACTAATAACTTGAATGAGTTCGTATGAGAATGGCCCTTAGTTTCTTTGCTTTGAACAAAGATTTCTGGTTCATGTAATTTCGCACGGAAGAACCAGGCCACAAAGGCAGGAATAATGCCAACCATAAACATCCCTCGCCATCCAATATAAGGAAGTAATACGGGAGTTAACAGTGCTGCGGCCAATACGCCTAACTGCCAGCCAATGGCAACATAGCTTGTTGCCTTTGCACGGTGTTGTGCCGGCCAAGCTTCAGCTGCTAAGGCCATACCAATACCGAATTCACCACCTAGACCGATGCCGGCAATTGTACGATATATGAGAAGATCCCAATAGCCTTGTGCCAAAGCACATAAACCAGTAAATATAGCAAATAATACAATAGTCCATGTCAACACACGAACACGACCAAACTTATCTGACAAGGTACCAAAGATAAAGCCACCGATTACGGCACCTACCAAGGTCCACGTCACAAGTGAACCTGCTTGACCAGTAGTCAAGCCTAAGTCCCCTGAAATCAAGGTTAGCATAAAGCCAAGAATCAAGAGATCAAACCCATCCATGGCATAACCTATAGATGAACCAATAACAGCTTTCCAACCGTATGAATTTACTTCTTTCATAGTCATTTCCTTTCGCTACTCACAGGTAACAATTAAAGAGAATATAATAATAAAATCCCCCTCATATAATCTCACCACTAATAAATTATACAGACTAATTATAATTGTGCAAGATGTGAGGGGGATTTTTATCAATATAAACAATAGATATTTAATTAATTACGTTCTTTAATTTCAATCTTAATAGAATTAAAGAATTCTTCAAATGGTACAGAACCTAATTCATCACCACCGTGTTTACGAACGTTAACTGTGCCTTCTTCAACTTCTTTATCACCCACAACAAGCATGTAAGGAACTTTTGCCATTTGTGCTTGGCGGATTTTATAGCCGATTTTTTCACTGCGATCGTCTACTTCTACACGTACATAGTCACGGTGCATTTGTTTTGCCAATTCTTTAGCATATTCAACATGTTTTTCAGAGATAGGCAAGATTTTAACTTGTACAGGAGCCATCCATGTTGGGAATGCGCCTGCATAATGTTCAGTTAAGATACCGATGAAACGTTCCATAGAGCCGAAGCATGCACGGTGAATCATGATAGGACGATGTTTTTGACCATCTTCACCAATGTATTCAATTTGGAAACGTTCAGGCAAGTTCATATCTAATTGAATAGTACCACATTGCCATGTACGACCTAAGGAGTCTTCGATATGGTAGTCAAGTTTAGGACCGTAGAATGCGCCGTCGCCAGGGTTGATTACATATGGAATGCCTTTCGCTTCGATAGCATTACGCAATGCTTCTGTCGCTGCTTCCCAAATCGCATCATCACCCATAGCATTGTCAGGTTTAGTAGACAATTCCACATGGTATTTCAAGCCGAATTGGCTATAGATACGGTCGAACAATTCGATAACTTTCATCAACTCAGTTTGCATTTGATCTGGCAACATGAATACGTGAGCATCGTCTTGTGTAAATGCACGTACACGGAATAAGCCGTGTAAAGCACCGGACAATTCATGACGATGTACTAAACCAAGTTCAGCATAACGCAATGGGAAGTCACGGTAGGAGTGCATTTCGTTTTGGTAAACCAAAATACCACCTGGGCAGTTCATAGGTTTAATTGCATATTCTTCATCGTCGATAATTGTAGTATACATATTTTCACGGTAATGATCCCAGTGACCAGAAGTTTCCCACAAATGTTTACTCAAGATGATAGGTGTACGAATTTCTTCATAGTCAAAATCATGGTGAACTTCACGCCAGAAGTTTTCTAATTCGTTACGAAGAGCCATGCCTTTTGGTAAGAAGAATGGGAACCCAGGGCCCTCTTCTTTGATAACGAACAAGCCAAGTTCTTTACCAAGTTTACGATGATCCCGTTTAGCTGCTTCTTCAAGCAAGTGAAGGTATGCGTCAAGTTCTTCTTTCTTTTCAAATGCTGTACCGTAAATACGTTGCAACATTTTATTTTTTTCATCGCCGCGCCAGTATGCACCTGCAATACTTTGTAATTTAAAAGCTTTTACCTTACCAGTGGATGCCACGTGAGGTCCTGCGCAAAGATCGATGAAATCGCCTTGAGAGTAGCAGGAGATTACAGCATCTTCAGGAAGGTCTTGAATCAATTCTACCTTGTAATCTTCGTTTTTAGCTTTGAAAAATTCGATAGCTTCTTGACGAGGCATAACGGATTTAGTAATCGGTAAATTTTCTTTTACAATACGGCTCATTTCCTTTTCGATTTTACCCAAATCTTCAGGAGTCAAAGTATGTTCCATATCGATATCATAGTAGAAACCTTTGTCGATAGCAGGTCCGATAGCCAATTTAGCTTCAGGCCATAAACGTTTAACAGCTTGTGCCAAGATATGAGAAGCTGTATGGCGCAAAGTATGTTTGCCCCCTTCATCTTCAAATGTTAAGAACGCAACTTCAGAACCATCTACAAGTTCTTCGCGAAGGTCTGTTAATTCGCCATTTACGTTTGCAGCTAGTACTTTTTTAGCCAAGCTATTAGATAGTTGTTTTACTGCTTCCCCAAGAGTAGTGCCAGCAGCGTATTCCTTTGCACTACCATCAGGTAAAATGATTTTTACATCTGCCATTTTTCTTTCCTCCAATTTATAAACTAGGATAGCTTTGATTTTCTACTTTCACCAATATACCTACTTACCACACAATACATAAACATTGAGTAATTAGCTTGTAGAAATTGGGTAATAAAAAAAGACCTTCTATCCCTACAAACAAGGGACGAAGATCATTCGCGGTTCCACCCTAGTTAACTACCTATACCAATATATGTGTATAGTTAATTCACTTCATTAAGCCCGATAACGGTGGCGGCCGTATTTGCCTACTTAGGTTCGACAAATCAGTTTAAAGGGGGTAACTCTAATATATGTGTAAGGCATTTCCAGCATCTGCCTCTCTCTGGTACACAGGGATAAAAGAATCATGTCCTTTGCATCACTTTTACTAGATTATAGTATCATAGAGGACTAAAAAATTCAATACAGTTTAACTGTAAATTTCTTGAAAACTATAAATTGTAATTTTTTAAATCCATAAATTGTAAATCTTCTCTTCATTTATATTGATACATTTATATTTTAAAGAAAACGGCCCGAGAATGATATGGCCCCCTTTACTAGACAACCAGTAAAGGCGGAACATATCAGAATCTCGAGCCATTTTATATACTTTATTTGTATATTAACGTTTGAAGTTTGTAGACAACATAGCACCAATTACTTTTTCCAATTTGCTAGTAGAAAGGTCTGGACCTTTGTAGAGTGTTAAGAGCACGTCATTAGAGTTATCTTGTTTAGATACCATCATAACACCGCTACCACGAGCACCGTTATCATCGTAATCTTTCGCTACAATAACAAGGTTCAAATAATGGTCCTTCATGTATGTGTACACCTTGCTTGTACGTGCAGAGGATCCAATCATTTTTGCCATGTTCATACCACGGTTGAATACGATAGTATTTGCATTATGTGGATTTGCCGCTAATTGTTGCTTCTCTTCCTCATTTAGAGGCATGAGGTTTACCATGAGGGAGTCCCCCATTTTGCCCCGGAACATGGCTGGCATCGTTTCACGTACATCATCAGGAATACCTGTGTCAGCAGTCAATTTCAATTCCTTAGGCACAGTCATATATAAAACGCCCTTGCTATTGCGGCCCACCTCTGTAGTACTGAGGTCTACAGCGCTAAGCATAATGGAATCTTTAATGGTCGCCACTTGATTAGCCAATGGTTTTTCAGGAACACCACGGCTCGCCAATTGTACATCGCCAGATTTAGTTTTCTTCAATGTTTCCACGTTCCAACTTGCACCTTTTTTGTCTGCATCGCTAGCTTCTGTGAAAGCATTCGCCCCGTCTTTTGTGCCTACATATACATACGTTTGAGCTGGGATGATAGTATCTGGTGCGCCAGACTTATTGAAAGCCGCACCGTATACCACATTAGGAATCACAGTAGAACCAATTTGTAAATTGTTGTTAGTTTGGCTTTCAACATCAAAATTGATATTCCCTGTGAAAGTCATATCAGGACCATGGTTGATAACAACCACATCCCCGGCTTGAGGAATGATTACAGGGCCTACAGGACCCGCCATAGCTACACCTGCCATAGATGCTCCAAGGCAAGCTGTTAATAATGTGCGTTTCAAAATAGATTGTTTCATAGATATACTCTCATTTCTCTACAATTCGTATACATTTAATATAATTGTAAATCTAGTATAGTCACAAAATTCCCTCATACAATTTACAATCATGATTATACTTTATCTTCTATAGTGACATAGTCGGATAAACTACTTAATACTTCAAGCGCCAAAGGCCTTGTAGATGGTGTGCAGCGCAACATGCACCGCCCACTCACATCTACCGAGGTCATGACACCTAAATATTCATAGCCTTCAATGATGCGATTGATGAAATTCGTATGCTTAGGATCAATGTGAAAGTACACATACGCTTCTTCTCCAGAGGTGGTTAAGTCGGGTACATCTGGAAATGCACCGATTGATTTACTCGGCTCTAAAGCTGTACTGCTCATAAACTATTCATCTTCTTTAGATTTGCACTCACGGCGCATCATGGAGTACGGTTCAAGTGGTGTATCCATATAGATACGTACTTTCATTTGTGCGTGAGGTGCTACATCGATAGGATTGCCAACTTCATCTGTCATTTTTTCGATAACAGTTTCAACAAGTTCCCCTTTCGGTTGGCAGAATTCTACCTTATCGCCCACCTTGAAGTTATTACGTTGTTCAAGATCAACGTATTTTTCTTCTTCGTTGTAGCCCATAACTAAACCGATGAAGTCATGGCTCTGGGTATTCGAAGATTTACCATAGTTTTGAGCTGTTTCATCAGGACGACCTTCAGCAAAGCCATCTGTGTAAGGACGATGGGAAATCTTCTCTAATTCTGCAAGCCATTCTGGACGAACGTACCAATCTTTGCCTTCTTTAAGGTATGCATCGATAGCTGTGCGATATACTTTCGCCACTGTTGCACAGTAGTGAACGGATTTCATACGACCTTCGATTTTAAGGCTATCAATACCAGCTTCATATAAATCTGGAATGCGGTGAATCAAGCACAAGTCTTTAGAGTTAAAGATATACGTACCATGTTCATCTTCTTCAATAGGATAGTATTCACCAGGTCGATTAGATTCAACAAGAGAATACTTCCAACGACAAGATTGAGAGCATTGACCACGGTTAGCATCGCGATTACCTGTCATATAGTTAGACAATAAGCAGCGACCGGAATAAGAGATACACATAGAACCATGTACAAAGGACTCAATTTCAATATCTACATGGTCCTTCATTTCTTTAAGGTCTGCTAAGGATACTTCGCGAGCCGCTACAACACGTGTGGCACCAAGTTCTTTCCACATCTGAACTGTATGCCAATTCGTAGTAGAAGCTTGTGTACTTACGTGAAGCTCTAAACCCGGAGCTACGCGCTTAGCAAGGCTGAAAATTCCCATATCGGCAACGATGATAGCATCAACACCGATACTTTCAAGGAATTTTAAATAGTCTTCTAAACCTTCAAAGTCCTCGTTGTGAGGAATGATATTACATGTAACATGAATCTTTTTGCCATGCGCATGTACAAATTCTACAGCTTCCTTTAATTCCTCATCGGAGAAATTAGAGTTACCTGCGCGCAAGCCAAAACGTTTACCTGCGCAATATACGGCATCCGCACCATAGCGAATAGCCATTTTAAGCTTGTCCATATTACCTGCAGGACAAAGCAATTCCATAAAATGTTCTGCCATTATTTGTTGTGCCCTTTCCACACACTCACACTCATACCATCACCCATGGGATAAATAGTGGTGTTAAACAATTCTTTATTTTCAACATATGTTAAGTATTCTTGTAACCGTTTTACGATAGTTTTGAACCGTTTTGGCGGTTCCTTATCGCCCCTTACATAGCCTCTAAAGAGTACATTATCTGCAAGAATGACGCCCCCGTCTTTCACATGTGGCAGAATAAGTTCAAGTTGTTTTAAATATTGCCCCTTTGGTCCATCTAAAAACACTAGATCGTATTCGCCTGTGAGTTCCGTTAAGACTTGAGACGCATCACCTTTCAGCAATGTAATTTTATCGGTATAATCGGATTGGTTAATATAGTATTTCGCCATTTCATAGCGCACATCATCCAATTCAATGGAGGTAATATGCCCTTCCTCTTCGTCGAGTAATGGTGCCATCAACAAAGCGGAGTAACCAATGGCTGTGCCCACCTCTAACACAGAGGTGGGCCGGTATAAACCTATTAATTCTTCAAATAGATGAACCTCAGATTCTCGTAAAATCGGCACATCATTAATCATCGCGTAAATACGCTGTTCATTTAAAATATCATTTAATATCATGAAAGTAGATTAAATCTCCTACATTATCTATTGTTAGTACCACTAGGAACTACCAACGTAGAGCGTTCAGCCGGATTTGCAGATTCTACCTGAATTTGTGGTACTTGTTGTGCATTAGGAATAACGTTCTGCATCGATTCAGGTACAGGTGTCGTCGTTGGTACATACGTATTGGTATTTGTATTATTTCCATAGGATGGAGCAGTTGGCGTAACTTGCGTCGATGATTGATTTTGTGTTGAACCTGGTACAGGATCTGGGACCTCAGCCGCTGGAACTGTAGTTGGTGTGTATTTATAACTAGGTTCTACATCAACATATTGAGAATCTGCTTCCACTGCTTCTGCAGAACTATAATTATAATTAGGCTCTGTAGTCGCTACTGCTACGTCATAGTTAGGACCAGCTTGTGCAGCTACTTCAGTATTAGCAGAAGAATTTTTTACTGTGTCAGCGCCATAAATTTTATTAACCTCTGCTAAATGTTCTTCGTATGATTTAGAGAAGTGATTATGCCCCTCTTTATCTGCTACGAAGTATAAATAATCTGTATTTTCAGAGTGTAATACTGCATCTAAAGCTTTTTTACCAGGGTTTGCAATTGGTCCTGGTGGTAAACCTTTAGATACATATGTATTATATGGGCTTTGTAATTGTGTATCACCAATCGTTACATTTTCCTTTGCATAACCAAGTACATAGGAAATAGTCGCATCAGATTGCAATGGAATACCATGAGCTAGACGCTTTTTAAACACCCCTGCAATGGTTGGACGGTCTGCATCAAATAACGACTCTCGTTCAACGATAGACGCCAAAGTTACAAAGTCATGAATACTCATATGTTGAGCTTGAATTTGTTTCTTCACAGCTGGTGTGAGATAACGATTCATTTCATCAGCCATCATTTGAATAACATCACGAGGTGTAGCCCCTACGGGGATTTCATACGTACTTGGGAACAAGAAGCCTTCTACAGGATATGTAGCAGGTTTTGTACCTTTCATGTATGGGTATGGTACATAAGTTTTAGCTTCAGCCAAGAAGTCCTTCGCCTTCATGATTTGATTCTTTTCAAGAACGATAGCGATATCCCCAACTGTATAGCCTTCAGGAATTGTAACACGAATAGATTCTACATGACCTTCTTGTAACAAAGAAATGAGTTCGTGCACAGTTACCTTATTAGGTATTTGATAATGGCCAGTTTGAAGCTTATCATTGGTACCACTCAAGTATAACCAAAGCTTAAAGCCTTGAGTTGAGCGAATAAGCCCCCTTTCAAAAAGCATATCTGCAATTTCAGTACCCGTTTGACCTTTTTCTATAACGACTACTTGTGTTCCATCATCTTGAGCAAAGGTATTCGGTACAAAGTACAATGCACCAAGGCCTCCACCAATAATTAATATACCTACAATAACTAGGATCAAAATATATCTTAAGGCTTTTCTCACGTTGTTGAGTTCCTTTCTGTAACATAACAGTATATCAATTCATTATACCATAAACTCTATATTTCCCCTATATAAAAGGGCAATGATTACACTTATTACATTTTATGCAATATATTAATTTTGTGAATTTGTTATGCCTTTAGCATAAATGAAGTCCCTTCTTTGTACAACAATGATAATGTATAACAAAATAAAAATAGCGCATTGTCCACTGACAATACGCTAAATTTATGCTAAAAACGATTATTCGTCTTCATCCATGTCTTCATACAATTTTACTAGAGTTTCAAAGTTTTCATCTTCTTCATCCAAAGGTACGTATTCTTCTACGCCTTCTTCGTTTGTTTCGATGCGAGCCAAGATCATGTATGTGTCATCTTGACCTTCATGATCAGCATCTTCATCTTGTACATGCACAAGAACGGCATACTCTTGACCTTCATGACTCAAGATAACATCTTCTGTGAAGTATTGTTTATTACCATGTTCGTCTTCGAATTCCAAATAATACACTTCACCCTCAAAATTTTGGTCAACCATTGGAAACCCTCCTTAAAGAAAATACTTATTTATTAAACTGCAAGCGATCTAAATATCCTTGCAAAATTACAACCGCTGCCATTTTATCGATAACGGATTTACGCTTTTTACGGCTCACGTCAGCCGCAATGAGTTGACGTTCAGCCATAACAGTAGATAACCGCTCATCCCAATATGTAACAGGTAAATCGATGACTTCCTTCATCTTTGCAACGAATTCTTCAGTCTTTTCAGCCCGTTCACCTTTTGTACCATTCATATTTTTCGGCATACCTACCACAAGTTCATGTACTTCATATTCAGAAATGAGTTCTTGTAAGCGATTAAAGTCTTTTTCTAGAGATGTTCTACGAATGGTTTCAATACCTTGTGCTATCATGAGCAGTGCATCGCTACAGGCAATACCAATAGTACGGCTGCCTACATCTAATGACATAATTCTCATTATAGTTGTTTAGCCTTTGCGTATTCTTTCAACAATTCTTCAATCAAGTCATCACGCTCTAAACGACGGATATCGGAACGCGCATTATTATAACTTGTTATGTACGCAGGGTCTCCAGAGATTAGATACCCTAAGATTTGATTAATTGGATTGTAACCTTTTTCTTGAATAGATTGATAAACACGCGTAAGCACCTCTTCAGCGGTCATCGGTTCATCGTCTACTTTACGGAATAACATGGTTTCATCTGAAACGTTCATCGTATCCCTCCTTTTTATTACATCGGTAGATTTCACCATAAAAGTGAAATCTCACCTACTATTATACTTGAATTAAAGCTACAAAGTCAGTAACTTTTTATGCATTATGAAAAATTTCTATAACAGATACAAGTATAATTATAAAATTATATGCCTATTGTAACATAGATTTTAAGGCTTCACCACCAGCTTTTAAGGCTTCCATTAATTTAGCTGGCTCTTTGCCACCTGCTTGTGCCATATCCGGACGGCCACCGCCATTACCTCCAGCTACTTGAGCTGCTGCTTTAACAATATTACCTGCTTTTGCACCTTTAGCAACGACATCTTTAGATACTTTACATACAAAGTTTACCTTATCATCGCCCATAGCAGCGCCTACAAGAACCACACCAGATCCATTCAATTTATCAAGTCCCATATCAGCTAAGTCGCGTAATTCATCAATAGAGGATGCTTTTACAGCTGCGCCAACAAACTCTACATCACCTATCATGACTTTACCCGCAATGATATCAGCTGCACCTGCAGCAGAAACCTCTTTACGAATTTGTTCTAATTCCTTAGCAGTTTCTTTTGCTTCTGCCAATACTTGATGTAAGCGTTCTTCTACTTGAGGAGCTTTAGTTTTAAGTTCCCCTGCCATGCGTTCGATAGTTAAACGATCATGTTTGGCTGCATCGAGAGCTGCACGACCTGTAATCGCTTCAATACGACGTACACCAGAACCGATACCAGCTTCAGATGTTAAACGGAAGGAACTGATGAAAGCTGTATTGCCTACATGAGAGCCACCACATAATTCAACGGAGAAGCCAGGAACCTCTACAACGCGAACTACATCGCCATATTTATCTCCAAAGAGTGCCATCGCACCTTTCGCTTTTGCTTCGTCCATTGACATTTCAGCGATAGCTAGGTCCGTAGCTTTTAAAATTTCTTCATTTACAAGTACTTCGATTTGATCAAGTTCCTCTTGTGTTACAGGGGAGAAATGAGTGAAGTCAAAACGCAAGTAATCAGGAGTTACTAGAGAACCCGCTTGGTTAACATGCTCGCCAAGAACCTTTTTCAATGCTGCATGTAACAAGTGTGTTGCTGTATGGTTGCGAGCCATTGCTGCACGACGAGCTGTATCTACTTCAAGTGTTACATCATCGCCTTCAGAAATAGAACCTTCTACAACAGTACCGATATGGTATACAGTGCCTTCTGGTAAACGTTTTGTATTATGAACCTCTACCTTACCCATTGGGCCCACGATAAAGCCTGTATCACCTAATTGACCGCCCCCTTCCGCATGGAAAGGAGTAGTGCGTACGATAACAGTAATTTCATCGCCATCAGCTGCTGTTTGTAAGCGTTCAGAACCTTTACCAAGCATCAATACGGAGGATGTAGTTTCTGCTTCATCTTCAACAAGTTCTTCATCTTTCAAGAATGTAATGTCTGGTGTTGCTACCTTCGCATCTTCTTTTACACGAGCTTCACGAGCGCGTTCGCGTTGTTCTTTCATAGCAGCTTCAAAGCCTTCATGGTCGATTGTAAAGCCGCGTTCAGAAGCTATTTCCTCTGTTAATTCCCAAGGGAATCCATATGTATCATATAGTTTAAATACTTCTGTACCAGGAACAACAGTTGCTTTTTCAGCTGCAAGTGTATCAATCAAGGAGTTTAATAACTCAAGACCTTGTTCCAATGTTTGGTTGAAGCGTTCTTCTTCATTTTGTACAACACGCTTAACGAAGTCTTGTTTTTCAGCGATGGATTTAATACCAGGGCCAAGAATGTCTACGACTACATCAATAAGTGGTGTTAGGAAGATACCTTCAATACCAAGCAAACGGCCATGACGTACAGCACGGCGTAAAATACGACGCAATACGTAGCCGCGACCTTCGTTGGATGGCAATACGCCATCGGAGATCAATGCAGTGACAGCACGAGCATGGTCAGCAATAACCTTCAAAGAAACATCTGTATTTGGATCTTCGTTATATTTCACACCGGCCCGTTTTGCAGTGGCTTCAATAATTGGGAAAATCAAATCGGTTTCAAAATTTGTTTTACAACCTTGTAATACGGAAGCCAATCGTTCAAGACCGGCGCCTGTATCAATATTTTTGTGTTGTAATGGTTCATAAGACCCATCTGGCATTTTATTGAATTGTGTAAATACTAAGTTCCAGATTTCAAGATAGCGATCACAGTCACAACCTGGTGCGCAATTAGGGTCATCACAACCATGTTCAGGACCTTGGTCGAAGAAAATTTCACTGTCAGGACCACATGGGCCTTCACCAATTTCCCAGAAGTTATCTTCAAGGCGTGTAATATGGCTTTCCTCTACACCACAATCATTATGCCATGTATCATACGCTTCTTGGTCATCTGGATATACAGTGACATATAGTCTATTTTTATCGAGTTTAATAACTTCAGTTAAGAACTCCCATGCCCAGTGAATAGCTTCTTTTTTGAAGTAATCACCGAAGGAGAAGTTACCAAGCATTTCAAAGAATGTATGGTGACGAGCCGTACGACCTACGTTTTCAAGGTCACCGGTACGCATACACTTTTGGCTTGTTGTAATACGATGACAAGGAGGTACCAACTTACCTGTAAAGAACGGCTTCAATGGCGCCATACCTGCCCCAATCAATAACAAAGACGGATCGTTTTCTGGTATAAGAGAAAAACTATCTAATTTTAAATGTCCTTTACTTTCAAAAAACTGCAAGTATGCTTGACGCAGTTCATTACCCTTCATGTGTATATTCCTCCTAAAATTATTTACTCTTCATTATAACTCAAAAACGATATAAAATCTATTAAAAACATTGAGATTATGCGGAATTTACGCACTTTCACACCAATTCAAGCAAACCGCAAAAAATATAATTTTAAATCCATATTTTTTAAAATAAAAGTAAAAATCAAATTTAATCAATGCTAGTTAAATCATAAATAATGAACATAAAAAGAGGTTATACAAATCAACAAAACAAAATTGATTCGTATAGCCTCTTTTATAGCTAGTTATTAAATTAGCGTACAACGCGTTTTGCGCCGATGTAACGTTCACCCCAATAGCCAGTATCAAGGTCTGCTACTGCAACACCACGACTGGAAGTGGCGCTGATGAACTTGCCATCGCCAATATAAATACCGGAGTGAGATGGACCTGGTTCATAAGTTTCGAAGAATACCAAATCCCCTGCTTTCAAGTTCGCACGAGAAACTTCAACACCTACATTATACTGTTCATCTGCCAAACGCGGTAAAGAAATACCTTGTTTTTCAAATACATATTTAACATAACCGGAGCAGTCAAAGCCACTTGGAGTTGTACCGCCAAATACATATGGTACGCCACGGTATTTGTCAGCTTCTGCCAAGATTGCGTGAATGCTGCTAGGTGTTTCATTTTTCGTAATATTGTTTAATTTAACGTTCTTGCCATTAATGGAATGACCAGCGATACGACGGGATGTCGCATTACTGTTTGTAAAAGCGGATTTCGTTGCTACTGCTTTAGTCGCTGCATTTTGGGTCAATACTGCCTTCGTAGAACGAGGAGCACCCATCAATGCATTATACGTAGCAGGGCCTACGATACCATCCACCGGAAGGCCACGATCTTGTTGGAACAGACGAACTGCCCACTTCGTTTCCTTACCATATACACCATTTTTATCTGTAGCATTATAGCCGTGTTTAATTAGTTGTTGTTGAACCGCTGTAACACTTTTGCCCTTATCACCATATTGTAATGTTGTTGCGCCAACCATGGCTGTTGTGGCACACACAAAAGTTAATGTTAATGCCGTTATTTTAACCTTACTATATTTTGACTTCATATGCTTCCTTTCCAAAAAACTTTTAAAGTAAGTTATTTATTCAAAATATACTAACCGTCTATTTATTTGCATTCACAAATACAGCTAGTCTTCTTTGCTTTTGTTAGTATAAGCCTCTGGTGCCATAAAAACATCTGCACTGCTTGGTCCGAGTAACGGAGCCTCTTCATGCTCTTCAAAATTTATAGCTGACTTAACCCAATACAAAGGCCGTTGCTTCACCTCTTCAAAAATACGACCTACATACTCGCCAATAATTCCCAGTCCGACGAGTTGAATTCCACCAATAAACAAGATTGATACACCCAAGGTTGTCCACCCATTCAAAGCTTGTCCTGTAAGATATACATACAAAAGATGTAAGATGAGCAAAAAGCTCATTCCACCACAAAGTACACCTACATACAAGGCGGCCCGTAAAGGCACCCTTGAAAAAGCGGTTACACCATCGAGAGCAAATCGAATCATTTTACGCACACTAAACTTTGAGACACCTGCAAATCGAGGTGGTGCCACAAAGTGCAACTCTGCTTGTCTGTACCCTAAGGCGCCGACAATACCACGCAAAAATCGACCATGTTCTCTGAATCGTTTCAACGTGCCCAATGCTTTACTATTCATGAGGCGAAAATCGGACCCGCCTTCAACAATAGGAACATCGGCCATTTTGTTCATCAGTTTGTAATAATACTTAGACGTGAAAGATTTAGCCCAACTAGCGTCATCAGTTGAATCGCGTATGGTACGCACCACATCATACCCTGATTCCCACAATCGAACTAGTTCAGGAATCAATGCCGGTGGATGCTGCATATCACCGTCCATTGTAATGACTGCATCGCCATGAGCATAATCAAGCCCACATGTAAGTGCCGTTTGATGCCCAAAGTTACGAGCTAGCAATAACACTTTAACATGTTTATCATTGAATGCAATTTCACGCAGTATCATAGCTGACGAATCACTAGATCCATCATCCACGAAGATTAATTCATAATCATACGTGAGACCTGACATAACATCAGTTACAGCTTTATAAAAGTTCGCTATATTTTCCTCTTCGTTATATACAGGCACTACAATAGAAAGTAACATAAATCCTCCAAAGTATTTTACTCACATATTTTATGTTAATTAGTAAATTAAGGCAAATGCTAAAGGTTAACAATAGGCCTAATAATGTTTATAAAGCCAGTAAATAAGCTATTTCTCTGTAAAACGCCAATGAAGCACTTCATTTATCCTTTATATAAGCTAAACGAATTAATTTTATATTTATTTATTTGCAAGACTACTCAATAAAGCAATTTATAAAAAATATTTATTTTAATAATATATAAATAAATTTGATTATTTCTGGCTCCATTAACTATTAATCAAAAATTTATATGAATTTTTATCATAAAATTATCAAAAACGCCTAATTTCATCTATCTTTCATGAAAAAGAGACCCGTTAAGGGTCTCCTTTACTATAATCCAGCAGCATCAATCCAAGATTGTAAATCTTCCTCCGCCAGTTCCATATCTTCTATATAAGCACCAGCTACAACTGGATATTTAGCGACCTCTACTGTATGTAAAATGGAATCATCGCGACCATTTTTATAAGTTCCAATCCAGATTCCAGAAAATTGTGATTCATACCATTCTACAGGTTGATCAGTTTCATTAAAGTTAATCGTAATATGACCGCGTCCAAGTGTTTCTAATACTTCAACTTGTTCTTCCTCTGTTAAACCTGTTTTTTCAATATAAATCGAATATGTCTCACCATTTTCACGCAAATTCTTTAGAGCCAAACGCAACTCATTTAAAACGGCGCAAACATTACCATAATTTTCAATCATAAATACTCCTATACAGAAACTATCTTTACATTCTATAAGCTATCTATACATTATATGAAATTTCCACTTTATGCTTTAGGCTCAACTGTTACGCCCCATTCTCGTAGGACATGCAAAATACGTTTTTTAACCTCAGGCAAGGCACATTGTACCGGCTCGCTAGGTTCAAAACCAATTTCCAATGATTCCGGTTCTACACCAATAACCACTGCATCTTCTAATGGATCTTCTTGAATAGCACGGATGCGTAAAATATCTTGCATTCCTACTTCATGTACAGAAATATGTTCCGTAAAATATTGTTCCAATTCCTTATGAGGAAATTCATATATAGTTCCTGGAGCATCTCCACCATTAATAGCATCTACAAGAAGAATTTTCTTCATACCACGCATATACGTGAGTAATTCCATCCCCATAGTGCCACCATCAATAATGGAAATTGCAGGTGTAAATGTGAAAGATTCTTTCAATTCTTTTACTACATGAACACCTAACCCCTCATCGGTAAGCAAAATATTACCGACTCCAAGTAGGACAATTTCATTATCTCCATCATCATAAAGGCTGTTTAAATCAATACGCGGACCCTCTGAGTCCGCGTATTGTTTCAAGCCACTGATGATATCAGTACTTGTATTAGTCATTTTCTTGTAATTCTCTTTCTCTAGGATCATTAGGATCACTTGGACGATATGTAGTACCAGATGGTTTATCAATACGTTCCCCACGACGGCGTTTACCATTGAGGTCTTCAATATCAATTGGGTCATGAGCGTAATATTTCATACCCGAAACCATAGCAGATACTTCGCCGGATTCCTCCATAACGTCTTCTCGGAATGCCATATACACGTGAACAATAGTAAAGAACAAGAATCCCCACGCAATGTAGTGATGGATAACATGGACTTTATATTCACCACCAAATAATGTAATCACTGGTGCAAATAAAGTTCCTAGAATACCATTAGGATTAACCATCGAATACATTGCAAAACCCGTTAAGATTTCAAAGAAGAACATAATGTATACCATCATATACGCAGTTCTAGCTAAGGAATTACGAAGCCAATGATGTTCATGTTTTTGAGGAATCATTAAATAGTGCAATGTTGTTTCTTTAAGACCGTACCAATACCGTTTTTGGCGGAATTTAGGTAATAATCTATCTCCTCGATTCCAAAGAGCTCCTGCAAATCGGAAAATAAAGGAGAATGTTAAGATAACCCCTGCAGTGAAATGGATACGACGCATAGTTTCCATAGAGAACCAGCCATCAATAGCAAAAGTTGGCTCTGGATTACCTGTGATAGCTGCAAATCCGGGATCACCGATATATAGACCTGTCCAAAATAATGCAGTTACGCTTAGCACCATAGTCCAGTGGAATATGCGCAGCCATAGACTAAATACGACATACGCCTTTTTGTCAGTATGTATTAACATAAGCCCACCACCCTTTATTTACACAATGCATCTGTATTGACGGAAACAATTTTTTCGCCTTTTTTATTGTATAAATGGGTTGCACATGCCAGGCATGGATCAAAGGAGTGAATTACCTTCAAAATTTCAAGTGGTTTATCCGCAATTTTTACATGTGTATCAATCATGGAATCTTCATAGGCACCATGTTCATTAGCTGCAGTTTTAGGGCATGCATTCCATGTAGATGGTACGATACATTGATAGTTTGCAGAGCGTCCATCTTTAATATGTATCCAGTGCCCCAAACCACCACGAGGCGCATCTACAAGACCAACACCTTTAGCATCTTTATCCCATGTATTTGGTTCAAACTTAGTCATATCCGCTACTGTAGTATCACCATTTTTAATATTAGATACAAGTTTGTTAAAGAAGTATTGGCTAATATTTGCCGCTACTTGTGCATCAAGGCCACGACATGCCGTACGTCCCACCATAGTAGTCATCCATACATGAGCTGGTACACCCAATACTTGTGATACTGTATCAATTTGACGAACAATCATAGATTCAGCCCAAGTTGGGTCTTTGATTATGCCTTGTTTTACCTTTGTATACACAACAATATATTTTGCTAATGGACCAACCTCTGCAGTTTTCCCTTTGAAAGTTGGAGATTTAATCCAAGAATATTTTTTATCTTCATCAAGGAATTCCCATTTTTCTTTTGTACCAGATTTAGGGCCTGTAAATTTAGGATCAGTAACACCTTCAATAGGATGAAGTGTTTTTGTTCCATCTGGATATGTAAACCAGGAATGATCAACCTCTTCACTAAGGTATTGAGGATCCATGAAATCTTTACCTTCTAATGGGATGAATGTTGCTTTATCTACACCTAATGCAAAGTTCTCAACAACACCATTGGAACGAACAATACATTTCTTATGATAGTCACCATTAGAAATACCGGTGTACGTATCATCAGGATAATCGCCATAGGACATAACGCGTTTCTTCGCAAGGCCACCACCATCGATCATACCTTTTTCTACATATATTTTACCGATAGCTAATAGATCTGGCACGTAGAAATTATCAACTAAGTCTTTAGTCAATGCAATAGATTGCTCTACAGCAGCAAGGCGTTGCGTATTAATAGGGGCATTCATATCATTCATAGAAATAGAGCATGGCATGCCACCTACGATGTAATGAGGATGAGGGTTTTTGCCACCAAATACAACATGAGGAATTACAATATCCCGTTGACGATCAAGAATGTTCAAATAATGAGATACGGCCATCAAATGAACTTCTGGAGGTAACAAGTTATAATCAGGATGATCCCACCATTGAGCGGAGAAAATCCCCAATTGGCCTGATTCAACTATTTTCTTAACCTTTTGTTGTACAGCCGTAAAGTATGCTGTAGTAGCCTTAGGAAACTCTTTAGGATAGGCAGAGTCTTTTGATGCCGTTTCCGCAGGTGCTAAACCGCTCACATTATAAGTTGCTAATACATCATTTTGTAATTGAGCGGTTTTAGCAGGATCTGCACTAAGAGCTGCTACCGGACTAACCCAATCAAGCGCATGTAAGTGATAGAAATGCACGATATGATCATGCACATCTAGACTACTATGCATGATATTACGTATATAGTTTGCATTTTTAGGAATTGTAATTCCAATTGCATCCTCTACCGCACGTAATGCTGCCAACGCATGTGTTGTAGTACATACACCACAAATCCGTTGTACGAACGCCCAAAGGTCACGAGGATCGCGATCTTTAGCAACAAGTTCGATACCGCGCCAAGCAGTACCAGAAGACAATGCGTCCTCTACTTTACCACTCGCTTCATCAACTTTTATTTCAACCCGTAAATGACCTTCAATACGGGAAATCGGATCTACTACTACGCGTTTCATTAGTGACCTCCTCCATTATTATGTTTCTTTTCATCCCATAAGCCTTGTTCTTTTAAGCGTTTTTCTTCTTTCATATCAAGAATTTTATTACGCGTAAGAGTTGCTGCACCATGAACGATAACCGCTGCAGTGGCACCAACGGCAGCTACTGTACCGATTGTATCAGCAGTTGTGATGGTATTAGCCAATGGAATATCTGGTAATCGTTTGTAGAACACATCATTATCCCAAAAGCCCTTTTCAGAGCAACCAATACAGCCGTGACCGGATTGAATTGGATAGGATAAACCATTCCACCAACGCAGATTACCGCAAGAATTATATGTTTGAGGCCCACGACAACCTACCTTATACAAGCACCAACCAGATTTAGATGCATCGTCGTCGAATTTTTCAACGAAGAGTCCAGAGTCAAAGAAGGCACGACGGTAGCATGTGTCGTGAATACGATTGCCATAAAATTGTTTAGGACGGCCTTGCGCATCAAGAGGTGGAATTTGACCAAATAATGCATAGTGCATGATTACACCAGTCATAACCTCCGGAATTGGAGGGCAGCCAGGAACCTTGATAATTGGCTTACCAGATACAACGGAAGATACAGAAACTGTATTTGTTGGATTTGGTTTTGCAGCCTGTATACCGCCCCAAGAAGCACAAGAACCATATTCTATGATTGATGCAGCTCCTTTAGCTGCTTCTAATAGGGATTCTTTAAATGTACGTCCACCTACTGTGCAATAAACACCATCTTCATCAAGTGGTACGCCACCTTCAACAGCCAAGATATATTTACCGGCTTTTTCTTTGATGATTTTTTCTAAATGTTCCTCTAGTGGTGCACCAGACGCTGCCGCCAAAGTATCATCATATTCAAGAGAAATCATGTTCAAAATAACATCAGAAGTAAAGGGAGAGGATGAACGGATAAAAGATTCACTACAACCAGTACATTCATGGCCATGCAACCAAATCACCGTAGGTAATTCAGTTGTTTCGGCAGCCTTAACAACGGTGTCTAACATCGTTGGAGGTAGACCTAAAATAGCAGTGAGTGCTACACAGGATTTCATAAATGTGCGTCGACTCAAACGGCGTTCTTGGAAGAGTGTCCACAAACTATTTATACGATTCTTCATGGAATATAGCCTCCTTACAACAACTTTGCGCAATATAATTATATTACTTAATAAACTACAACGTTTATGACAGAAATCATTTTTATGAGCTCACTCTATCAGTTTGACGAAGTTCAACCAGCATGATGACAATCATATTTTTACTATTTTATTATATCACTTAACATTTTTGAAAACTATAAAATTTAACAAAAAAGCTGTATATAAGAAATTAACTTTTCTTATATACAGCCTCATGTTATTTATTTTCTACGAATTTCTAGTTATTAATTAATTAGATAACTTCCTTTATTAGAGACTCAAGGATATCTGCTTTTTTATAACCCACAAGGGAATCAAGCATTTTACCATCTCGGAAGAATACTAAGGATGGAATACCATCAACATCTTCTTTTAACAAAATACCTCGAAGATTTTTATCTTCTGCATCAACACTAAAGAATTCTACTTGACCTTTTAAACGCTCTGCTACGTCTTCAATCTCTGGACGCATAACGGTGCAAGGTTCGCACCAACCAGCCCAAAAATCAACAATAGCTAAACCTTTAGCGCCAAGCACTTTCTCATCAAATTCTTGTACACTAGTAATTGCTGTAATTGCCATGAAGTTCTCCTAACAAAGATCTACAATCTTATATACTATCAATTATATGTTAAATATAGAAGCAAGCAATCAATAAGCCGAGTTCTGTTCCACTTGCGCGGTGACGATTATCTTTCTAGGCGTACAGTCGCCTGCACGCTCGAGCGACACAACCCGGAAGGTAGGCGGGACCACCCTTAACCCTTCCCTATTCGGTCTTGCTCCGGATGGGGTTTACCAAGCCAGCCTGTTACCAGACTGCTGGTGAGCTCTTACCTCACCTTTCCACCCTTACCACTTACGTGGCGGTTTCCTTTTCTATGGCACTTTCCCTAAGGTTACCCTCGCCAGACGTTATCTGGCATCCTGCCCTATGGAGCTCGGACTTTCCTCGAGTCTTATAGACTCGCAACCGTCTTTCATACTTGCTTCAATTCAGTTTATCATAGCTAACAATTTGTTGCAAGAAAATGCATCATTACACAAAGAAGAAATCATTTTGTTCTGTGAAAGCTTTCACAGGAACAGCAAGCCCTGCAGAGATTAAATAGTCACGTAAACCATGTGCCACTATAGACTCAGTTCCAAAATGCCCCGCATCAACTACGAGTAAGCCCAACTCCTTAGCCATTTGCGCCTCATGATACTTCACATCGCCTGTAATATAGGCATCTATATGTAATCGGGCAGCATCCTTAATAAATTCTGCACCTGCTCCGGAGCATAGAGCAATGGATTGAATCGCTTTCGGCACAATACCAGCAAAACGAATGTTAGCATCAGGCAACGCCTCTTGTACCCATTCACGGAAAGAATCTAAGTTTAATGCATTAGGCAAGCGACCTACCCGGCCTAGATATTGAGTTGAACTAGTAGGCTCAACTATATTTAAAACCTCATAAGCCACCTCTTCATACGGATGAGCTGATTTCATAGCCGCTACGACTTCGCTTAAATGCGTACCATCGACTATAGCATTTACTTGTACCTCAGGAGCCACTGTCAAAGCACCAGCTGACCCAATGACAGGATGAGAATCTTCATTACCAACAAAGCGCCCTTCACCATGGATACTGAAACTACAATACTCATAATTACCAATTCGGCCTGCCCCTGCATCACCCATCGCCATACGAACCGCATCAGCCGAGCTTTCAGGTACAAAGGTGGTCACCTTATAGAGCACCTCTTCACCAGTTTTAATAAAGCCCTTAATATCTGTGAGGCCCAATTGTTTCGCCAACATATCATTGAGACCGCCTGGTGCAATATCAAGATTTGTATGTGCACTGTATACGGCAATTTTATGTTGAATCAGCTTATTGATCGTACGCCCTTGAGCAGTATCACATGATATCTGTTTTAATCCTTTAAAGATCAATGGGTGATGACTAATAATTAGATTACAATTCTGTTCAATAGCATATTCTAGTGTCTCTTCTGTTACGTCTAACGTAGTCACAACACCTGTAACAACTGCATTCCGATCGCCCACCATGAGTCCTACATTATCCCAAGACTCTGCATAAGAACGCGGTGCTAATTGTTCCATCAAGGTAATAACTTGTTGAACTGTTATCATACAACTCACTTCTTTCTATTTATTCTCTAAAAGATTACGAAGAAAATTAACTTCCTGCTCTAAATCCTGATATTTATCAGTATAACTTAATTTCTCTGTCATATCATCTAATGCACATTGTCGTTGATATATTAAATACTCTATATATTTCATCCAAAGTGGTGGTCTATCTTGTTCCAATAAAGCCCCTACAGACCACAACAAGGAATCTTCCGGTAACGCTTGATAAACATCTATATATTCAGTCATACCTGTATAAGCTTCTACACAATCATTGCGTACTGCTAAAAACGCTGTATAGAGCTTACCAGCATCTTCTACAATGATTTCTAAAACGATAACATATCTCTTCTGAACCATGTATTGACGCAATTCTTTTTGTCCATTCTGTGGTTGTAGTACATAGAACTCTAATGGTTCTGGGCCTGCATCTACAATATCTCGCATTAAGAAGCCACCCATACCACAACAAATAGCACCGTTCAACTCGCCCTTTTCTGTCACCTTAAGACCATCGCCTAAACGACAATCTACTTTAGCGGCTAATCCACAAGACTCAACATATGCTCTTGCAGATTCTAATGGGCCTTTATGCACATCACCGGCAATGACATATTCAGCGCGTTGACGATTGATGAGCTCTACCGCTAAATAGCCGTGATCGGTACCGATATCGGCAATGGCATGAGCCTTAGGTACGATTGAGAATACCGCTTCTAGGCGGTCCATCATAGGTCTAGGTTCCATAACTTCCTCTACTATTACTAATCATTTATTCTTAATTACTAATTCTTGATTATTTTCTTACTTATTTGTTCTCGTTTATATAGCTCTAAACACAATACTATTCTGAAATAATCTCTATTATGTTACCTCAAAATGAGCTACATATAAAAATAACCGTCCTTGAAATCTCAAGGACGGTAGATATCAACATAATGGTGGGCCCACCTGGGTTCGAACCAGGGACCGACCGGTTATGAGCCGGTTGCTCTACCCCTGAGCTATAGGCCCTCAGTTAGTTTCTAGCTTATTAATTATACCGAATAGACTATCATTTAGTCAAGGAAACTCAAATCTTAAGACTGTTTCATTAGCATAAAACGGTGAATCATATGATCTTCGTTAAATACGCCTTTAGTAGTTAGTGTAGTCGTTTGGCTATCTGTAGATTTAATGCCTCGTGCACTCATGCAGCTGTGCGACGATATAATGTGCACAATAATATCATTAGACCCTGTCGCTAAAGAAATTACTTCCGCAATATCTTCACCAATTTTTTCTTGCAATTGTAAACGCTTGCAACACATTTCAGCTATGCGAGGAATCTTAGATAAACCTATGACACGACCTTTTGGTATATACCCAATACTGATACTCATATCATACATCAATGCCATATGATGTTCACAATGAGAGAAGCAAGTAATATCCTTTACTACTACCATTTGATTTGTATCTACAGCGAAGGTTTTACCATACATTTCTGCAATTTCAGCATTTGTATACTGAATGCCTTCATATACCTCTTCCATCATTTGAGCTACCCGTTTCGGTGTTTCTAACAAACCGTCCCGATTAGGATCCTCACCTAGTGCTTCTAACAACTGATATATAAGCGATTCTATTTTTTTTGTATCCATATTTACCCCTTTATATCAAGATTCCATCAGATCCCATATCATACTATGCATAAAAAAAGATACTGACACTACACATCCTAATAATACTATACACCCTTTGTATCTGGATCCCAGACAAATTTATGGATTTGCAGTTGAAATCGTACATTTTGCAAATTATATGCTTTCATATAATCGATAATCAATACCGCTTCAATCTGTCCCCATACAGGCGATACATATATTTGAGCCGCTGTAGGATATTGGTCAATTATGCGACGCATACAATCCAAATCTTCTGGAGAACCAACGACAAACTTGATAAGATCTCGTTCTGTAGCCACCTTGAATATGTCTATATTCATAGACTCTTCGGCTAAAGAAGACGGTGTTTTATAATCGTAGGTAAACCACACATTATCTCTATGAAAACTCGGTATAATCGTGCCATTTGTTTCAATATTGAAATCATAAAGGCTATTATTAAGCATCTCTCGTTTATCAAATTTATCTATATCAATAATACAAGTTGAACCAGCTTGACCTGATGTATTATCCTGCATTGTTTCAGCCTTCCGACGATTTAACTCATCGATTAGCTCTACTACAGCGGCTTCTTGCAATAAGGGCTCCCCACCAGTAATAGTAATGCGATGATTACCTAAGCTTTCAATAACATCAGCCACCTCAGCTACAGTCATCTCTGTGAAAATACTATCAATGCCGTAACTATAAGTCGTATCGCAATAGGAACAGCGAATATTGCAATCATGAAGACGTAAAAATGTAGTCAACAAGCCTTGCCGACTACCTTCCCCATCAATAGAGGCAAAAATCTCAATCACGTTCATAAACAGCTGTGTTCCCTTCAGATTCTTGAACCTCTACTTTAAAGCATTTTGGGCCCAATTCATCAGCAATCCATTTTGCCATATTCTCCGCAGTGGGATTAATGTCACCTAGTACATCGTTGATATGGCGATGATCCAAGCGACCATGAATTTTTTCTTTAATAATCGTAAAGTCGATGACCATCCCGTTATGATCTAACTCTTCAGAGCGTGCATGAACTGTAATAATCCAGTTATGCCCATGAAGATTTTGACATTTACTCGGATAATCTAGTTTTAATTGATGAGATGCACTCACCTCTAACCGTTTAGTAACTGTAAACATTATATCTCCTATCTATTACATAAGCTTTCAACTTATATCTATTACATAAGACTTATCGCTATTACATGAAACCCTTGTCTATTACATAAGTCTTATCACAAAATATTTTTTATTGTAAGATATTATTATTTTTTATTATAACACAAAAGGGTTGTAATACAGTGCTATACAACACTGCATTACAACCCTTAAGAGTTTCAAAATATTATAAGAAGTCTTTGATTTTATCACGTTTACCGCGATTGCGCAATTTAGTAAGCGCTTTACCTTCAATCTGACGAATACGTTCTCTTGTTACATTGAAATGTTGACCAACTTCTTCCAATGTACGAGGCTTACCATCCTTCAAACCAAAACGTAAAATCAAGACTTGTTGCTCACGATCAGTCAAGCATGTAAATACATCTTCAATCTGCTCTTGCAATAAAATGTAGCTAGCTGCATCGTCTGGAGCAATTGCATCTTGGTCCTCGATGAAGTCCCCTAAATGGGAATCTTCCTCTTCACCAATCGGAGTTTCCAAGGATACTGGCTCTTGAGCGATTTTCTGAATTTCACGCACCCGCTCTACAGTAATTCCCATACCTTCAGCAATTTCTTCTGGCAATGGCTCACGACCCTTGTCTTGCAACAATTGTCTAGAAATACGAATCAATTTATTAATTGTTTCTACCATATGTACAGGAATACGAATCGTACGAGCTTGGTCTGCAATAGCACGCGTAATCGCTTGACGAATCCACCAAGTAGCATATGTAGAAAATTTATAACCCTTAGTATAGTCGAATTTATCTACCGCTTTGATTAGACCTAAGTTACCTTCTTGGATTAAATCCAAGAACAACATACCGCGACCTACATAACGTTTCGCAATACTTACAACTAGTCGCAAGTTAGCATCTACCAATTTTTTCTTAGCCTTTTTGCTAAGTTGAATATCCTTATATGTAGCATCCTCTTGTGCACCAGCTTCGATTTGCTTAGCTAATACGATTTCTTCGTCAGCTGAAAGCAATGGTACGCGACCAATTTCTTTTAGGTACATTCGTACAGGGTCATCGATATTAACACCAGAATCAACACTTAAATCGATAGAAATTTTCTTCTCACTAGAAACTTCGTCTTCATCTTCATCTGTTTCAATTGTATGACTATCTGTATCATCTGCATCAATATCTGCCACAATCTCAACATTCAGTTTACCCAAAGTCGTATAAATATCATCTAATTGTTCCGCAGTAATTTCCGTCTGCTCATGAAGAGCATCTGAAATCTCGGATTGTGTCAACACACCGCTCTTACGGCCTTTTTCAAGAAGTTGCTCAACAATCTCCTCTATTTGACTTTTTTGTACTTTCTTAGCCACAGCGCTCTCCTTTTTAACCATTAATGATTTACTTAGACCATTCTCTAATTAAATTCTGTATTTCCTGACACTTATGTAATTCGCTAATAAACGTCGAATCTCCTGCTCGTTTTAATTGATCCGCCATAATTGAATGCGCTTTATACTGTTCACGCAATGAATGGAGTCTTATCTTGCGGATTAATGCAGGCACTTGTACCTTATATTCATCGTCACTCATGACGACCAACCTAGAGTAAATATCGTATTCTTGAGAAGATAAAACAGATTGAATTGCAGTTTCATCTAGACGACCTTCGGACTTATACAAGGTGAATAGCTTTTCTATTATACCTCGATATTCAATTTTTTCAAAGTCCTCTAATGGCAAATAGCTCATCATATGTTGTAATACTTCGCCATCGGTGAAAGCTAAGGACAATAATTTTTCCGCATCCCCCTTTGGTAAATCCTGTGTTGGCAAAGGTGTTGATGCAGTATCCACTAATTCAATTTGTCCTTTTTTCACATAATCTCTAAAGTATCTAAAAATAGTACTATTATCAAGCCATAATGGCAATGCCAATGTTTTTAAAGCATCATCTCTCTGTGTTTGACTATCTATATTTGCAATATATGGGAAAACATCTGCCATAACAGCCTGCTTACCTTCTGTATCATTTGTATCGTGTTTAATTAAAGACTCACTTAATAGATAATCAAGAGGTTTAACAGCTTTAGCAACTAACTCCTTAAATGCCTGTCCCCCATGATTACGCACATAATCATCTGGATCTTTACCGTCTGGCATGGCAAGAACACGCACCTTAAAATCCGTATTTTGCAATAATTTAATAGCCCTAGCAGCCGCTTGACGACCAGCACCATCCATATCATAAGCTAACACGATTTCTTCAGCTTGCCGCATCAAGATATGCCCATGATCTCTTGTATAAGCAGTCCCCAATGATGCGACTACATTAGTAACACCATGATTATGAGCGGATATAACATCCATATAGCCTTCTACAAGAATAGCTTGTTTTTCCTCACGAATAGATTTATAAGCCTTATCAAAGGCAAATAAGAGTTTACCTTTTTCAAAGATTGATGACTCTGGAGAGTTTAAATATTTTGGTGTACTATCATCCATAACGCGTCCACCAAAAGCAACTACTCGCCCTTTACCATCCATAATAGGGAACATAATTCTATTTCTGAAGAAGTCATAAAATTGACCCTTTTGATTCTTTCGGACAAGATTCAACTCTAAAAGAATGGAATCATCAATGCCACGCTCATGAAAGGCACGATATAACTTATCCCAACCATCAGGGGCAAAACCAAGCTTAAATGTTTCTATGGTCTCTTGTGTGAGCCCTCGCTTTTTCAAATAATCTAATCCCACTTTACCAATAGACGTTTGAGTGAGACAGTTATGGAAAAAGGTAGCCGCTAAATCAGAAGCTTCATACAGTTTTTTGCGCCTTTCATCTCTAGCTCTTTGTTCAGGTGAAAGTTTCGCCTCTGGCAATGGAATATTAGCCCGATTAGCTAGCCGCTCTAAAGCTTCTACAAAGGTTAAATGCTCTAACTCCATAAGAAATTTAATAGCATTTCCTGATGCATGGCAACCAAAACAATAATAAAAACCCTTTTCAGGGGCTACGCTAAAGGATGGCGTTTTTTCATTATGAAATGGACAACAACCCCAATAGTTCTTGCCGCGTTTCTTTAAGGCTACATGCTCGGATACAACTGACACGATATCATTAGCATCTTTGATTTGTTCAATCAGTTCATTTTCAAAATATCGGCTCATAGCCAACGCCTCCTTCCCCATATATATATTAATTCTATATACAAATAAAAAATCCTCTATTTGTAAAGCATTTTAATCAATTAAATTATAAAAAAATATAAAAAAGCTTGATACGAATCATAGGAATCATCATCTACAACCCAATATACATGATGATTCCTATACGCCGTATATAGCAATATGTAATTACCGAAACTTTGATAACAATAGGCTGCAATGAAAACATTGCAGCCTATACTTATCGCTTATAGCATATTATTTTGCGTAATCCACAACGCGAGTTTCACGAATAATTACGACCTTAATTTGGCCTGGATATTCAAGTTCTGACTCGATGCGTTTTACGATATTCCGAACAAGTAATGTAGACTCAGCTTCATCAATCTTATCCGGTTTTACTACAACGCGAATCTCACGACCGGCTTGAATAGCAAAACATTTTTCAACGCCTTCGAAGGATTCAGCGATTTCTTCCAATTTAGATAAACGTTTTAAGTAGTTTTCTAATGTTTCTCGACGTGCTCCTGGACGGGCAGCGGAGATAGCATCAGCGGCAGCTACTAATACAGCTTCTACAGTTTGGAACTCTTCATCACCATGATGAGCACCAATACAGTTAATTACTGCTGCACTTTCACGATATTTACGAGCCACATCAACACCGATTTGAACATGAGAACCTTCAAGTTCACGGTCTAATGCTTTACCAATATCATGAATCAAACCACCTCGTTTAGCCAAAGTTACATCACAGCCTAGTTCAGCTGCCATTAAACCTGCTAAATGAGATACTTCAATGGAATGTTTCAATACGTTTTGACCATAACTAGTACGATATTTCAAACGGCCTAAAATCTTAACAATTTCAGGATGTAAGCCATGAACATCAGCTTCAAATGTCGCTTGTTCACCAGCCTCTTTAATAGTTTGGTCCACCTCTTTACGAGCTTTACCAACCATTTCTTCAATACGAGCTGGATGGATACGACCATCTACAATCAATTTTTCCAGCGCAATACGAGCCACTTCACGACGAATTGGATCGAAGCCGGAAAGAATAACTGCTTCTGGTGTGTCATCGATAATTAAATCAATACCTGTTAATGTTTCGAGTGCACGAATGTTACGGCCCTCACGACCGATAATGCGCCCCTTCATTTCATCATTAGGCAATGCCACTACGGATACGGTAGTTTCCGCTACATGGTCAGCTGCACAACGTTGGATAGCAGAGGAGATAATTTCTTTCGCTTTTTTCTCCGCTTCATCCTTAGCTTGCTGCTCCATTTCCTTAACCATAATCGCCGTTTCATGACGGATTTCTTGTTCCACATTCGTTAACAAGATATTTTTTGCTTCTTCGAACGTCATGCCAGAAATACGTTCCAATTCTGCCATTTGTTTTTCATACAAAGCTTCTACCTTTTCACGGCTTTGGGCTAAGTCAGCTTCTTTGCGATGTAAAGCTTCCTCTTTGTGCTCAATATTGTCTAATTTTTTATCCAAAGATTCTTCTTTTTGAAGAATACGACGTTCCATACGTTGAAGTTCAGAACGACGATCTTTATTTTCTCGTTCTACATCAGAACGGAGCTTATGAATTTCTTCTTTCGCTTCTAATAAAGCTTCTTTCTTTTTAGACTCAGCTGTGCGTTCACCATTTGCAATGATGCGAGCAGCCTCTTGTTCAGCTTGATTCAGTTTTCCTTCAGCAATATTTTTTCTTAAAAAATAGCCTACCCCTAGTCCAATCAGTACCATTACCACTGCAATTAGACTATACTCTAAAATTTCTTTCACCTCCTTTTTATTTCTCAAAATTGAGCTTTCATGCTCCTTTTTATGCCCTTTATGCATTAAATTATCAATTAGCCATATCATCATATAAATAAATAAGGCTATTATTAATTTTAGACTTCAAAGCCCTTTCTGTCAAGATTTTACAAGCCTACCAAGGCCTCTCAAAAAGCAGAATTTATTCATAAAAATCATTGCATACAACTTGAATTGTGCTTGTTGAGAACCCCCTGTATTTGAGAAAACTAAAAACTTTTACTCGAGGAGTCTTCTCTTCATTGAGAATAGATCCAAATTTTTTTTCTACCACCCGATAAGCAGCTTTTACCTCATCATAAGCAGAAATTTCTTGAGGAATCGCAAGTCCTCGAAGTTTCATTTTTTGCTTAATCATATAAGCACCGTATTTCTGTTCTTTCATCAAATAGGCTAATACCTGCTCAGATAAACGTTCATCATTAATGTAATCATAATCTCTAAGGCGCTCAAGGACCCTCTCAATGATAGGGTCCTCGAATTGTTTACGTCTCATTTTCTGCGTCAGCTCATAAGAACTAAGGAAGCGCTGAGCTAGGAAGCGATACGCTTGATCCATAGCAGCTTGCATCGTTTCGTCACTCATGATTATACTTCTTCAGTTACTTCTTCACCAATTACATCGATTTCTTCAGTGCCAACAGCCAATGTATCACGAATAATGCGATCGATTTCATCAGCTATTTGTGGATTCTCTAACAAGTATTGTTTAGCCGCTTCCTTACCTTGCCCCATACGTTCCCCATTATAGGAGTACCAAGCACCAGATTTATTAATAATTTCCATATTTGTACCAATATCAATAAGTGTGCCAGTTTTAGAGATACCTTCGCCATACATCAAATCAAATTCAGCTGTCTTAAATGGAGGTGCCACCTTATTTTTGACAACTTTGACTTTTGTTCGAGCGCCAACATTTTCGTTATTTGCTTTAATTAATTCCCCTTTACGAACATCAAGTCGCACGGAAGAATAGAATTTCAACGCACGACCACCAGTTGTTGTTTCAGGATTACCGAACATAACACCTACTTTTTCACGCAATTGGTTGATGAAGATAACAACTGTTTTGGATTTACTGATGATACCAGTCAATTTGCGCAAAGCTTTACTCATCAAACGAGCTTGTAAACCTACGTGAGCGTCACCCATTTCACCATCGATTTCCGCTTTAGGAACCAAAGCCGCTACGGAGTCAACTACAACGATATCTACTGCACCACTGCGAACAAGAGCTTCTGTAATTTCTAGAGCTTGTTCTCCATTATCTGGTTGAGAAATCAACAAATTATTGATGTCTACCCCCAAGTTGCGAGCATATACAGGATCCATCGCATGCTCCGCATCAATAAATGCCGCAATACCACCTTGTTTTTGAGCTTCTGCTACAGCGTGAAGAGCCACTGTTGTTTTACCAGAAGATTCTGGACCGTAGATTTCAATTACACGGCCACGAGGGAAACCACCTACACCAACAGCAATATCGATAGCAAGAGAACCAGAGGAAATCACCTCTACATTCATGCGATCTGCCGCTTCACCAAGACGCATAATAGCACCTTTACCAAAATCTTTTTCGATTTGTTTTAACGCGTTATCCAACGCTGCTTGTCTGCCATCTACAGCCATTATTTTATTTCTCCTTTTCTGTTATATAAGTATAAACATAGTATAGTGCTAGCTCTGCCGCACTTTGTCTAATATCTTCTCGATTGCCAATTAAATTAGCTTTATGGGCCACTGTGCCATGTGGACCAGTAACACCAAACCACACTAGTCCAACGGGCTTTTCTTGAGTTCCTCCACCAGGACCGGCTATCCCCGTTGTAGAAACAGCATATGTTGTTTGGCCAACAGTTCGTGCCCCCTCTGCCATAGCCTTAGCCACTTGTTCACTAACAGCGCCATATATATCTAACATATCTTGTGGTACACCTAAAACACGATGTTTCAAATCATTACTATACGAAATGACACCACCCATATAGTACTCACTACTACCACTGACATTAGTAAGAAGCTTACCAACTAATCCTGATGTACATGATTCAGCAGTACTAATAGTACTATGTTTCTCTAACAAGGTTCGGCCTAGAGTTTCCTCCATAGAAATCGTTAAGTCGCGTCCTACGCGAGAACCTAATCGCTCTCGTATGATTGCATCCCATGGATTTAGTAGGTCTTGGGCCGCTTCTAATGTTTCAGCTTTAGCCGTAATGCGTACTTCGATATAACCTTTTTTAATGAGTAAAGCTATGGTTGGATTTGATTGCTGCTTAATGAGATCCATCAAGGTGCTTTCTAAATCGATTTCACGAATATCATACACACCATAACGATAAGATGTAACAACACCTTGAGAACCAAATCGGTTATTCAAATAAGGAACTACGCTCTCTTGGAACATACCCTTCATTTCACCAGGAGGACCTGGCAGAAGTATGTATGTAGTATCTCCATCTTCAACGACGACACCTGGTGCAACTCCAACAGGGTTATATAATACTTTCGCCCCTTCTGGTAATTGTGCTTCTCGCCGACTCGCATCAGGTATAGTACGGTTTACACTTTTAAAGAATCTTTCAAGCTCATCCATGGCCTCTTGATTAAATACAATAGGTCTGCCAATTGAATCGGCAAGTACATTACGTGTAATATCGCCCTGCGTAGGTCCTAGCCCACCAGTACTAATAATAATATCAGCCCTTGTACTAGCGAGCTGAAAAACTTCAGCCATTCGTTTCGGATTATCACCTACCACCGATTGATGGGCAATGGTATATCCTAGTTTATTCAACTCTTGTGCTAGCCATGATACATTCGTATTTACTGTATCACCTAACAATAATTCTGAACCTGTAGAAATAAGTTCTACAATCATCAGATCACCTCCACAATCGAATATATCGAACTGTGCATTATTCTACAACTGTAGCTACTACATCATAAGCAAAGCCTTGCTCTACTTGTACCTTAAGAATATCACCAGGTTGAATGTCTTCACCGCAGTCTTCAATGTACATATTACCATCTACATCAGGTGCTTGAGATTTCAATCGACCTTTTGCAAGCAATGTGTTATTCTCGCCTTCTTCGATTTCCTCTACCATCGCATAATCAATGGTACCTTCTAAATTGCGATTATTCTCTTCAGAGATAGCAGCTTGGATGGACATAAGAACGTGATAACGCTCTTCTTTGACCTCTTCTGGTATTTGGTCTTCACGAGCACCAGCTGGTGTACCATCCTCTTGAGAATACGTAAATACGCCCATATTATCGAATTTGATTTCTTTTACAAAGTCACAAAGTTCCTCAAATTGTTCATCTGTTTCACCAGGAAATCCAACGATGATAGAGGTGCGCAATGTAATATGAGTCGGTGCATTTCTAATCTTCTTAAGCAAGCGCTCAATATCATTGCGATCGTCTCGGCGATTCATTTGTTTCAAAATATCGTTATTAACATGTTGCAATGGAATATCTACATATTTACAAAGCTTTGGCTCATTAACGATAATATCTAACAATTCATCAGAGAAGAATGTCGGATATAGGTATAGCATGCGAATCCATTCTATACCTTCTACAGTTGTTAATTCCTTTAACAATGTCGTCAACAATGGTTTTCCATCATTAAGGTCAATACCATAACTTGTTGTGTCCTGAGCGATAAGAACAATTTCCTTAACCCCTGTCGCAGCCAATCGTTCCACTTCAGCCTTAATAGACTCGATAGTACGACTACGGAATGCACCACGTACCTTAGGAATAATACAGAATGTACACCCGTTATTACAGCCTTCTGCAATTTTTACATATGCACTATAACGAGGTGTTGTTTGAATACGAGGCATGCGCTCATCATAGATATTCGTAATATTTTCCATGATACAACTGCGATTGCCGTGCTCAATAGCATCAACGGCTACCATAACTTGATCCCATGCACCGGTACCGATTAATGCATCAATTTCAGGAATTTCTTGGAATAATTCATCCTGATACTGTTGGCTAAGACAACCTGCTACGATGAGGCCCTTACAAGTACCATCCTCCTTATATTGGGCAACCTCAAGTATAGTATTTATAGACTCAGCCTTAGCTTTTTCAATAAAAGTACAGGTATTTACAACGATAAGATCTGCTTCGCTTAAGTCTTCTGTAATCGAATAGCCATTATCTCGCAATAAGCCTAACATTACCTCTGTATCTACTAAATTTTTAGCACAACCTAGGCTAACATATCCTAATTTTTTCCCCATTCTATATCCTTTCGTCACTAGATTCTTATTTATTTCTTGGATTTATACAACTGACTTAGTCCTTACGGAATCGTACTTGGCTAACCCAATGATTTAATAGTAACTTTTTACCTTCTAGAGTATAACCACCATTCACAGGCCATAATACTAAATCATGCCCCATAGAATCTTTTGGCTCATCCATCTCAGGATTAGTAAATATATAAGTAAAATTCTTTTCTACCATATATTTCGCCGTTTTAGAAGATAGTAACCAATTAATAAACTCTACACTATCTGCTTTATGTTTTGAATTTTTTAAAACGGCAGCACCAGTCACATAATAAGACGTACCATCTTTAGGATAAATGATCTTAATTGGATACCCATGATGACTATATTGCGCCGCATCAGACAAGTTACCAATACCAATATTTGTCTCCCCTAGCGCAGTTAGTCGTATTGGAGTAGACAAAAATTTAGCATGTTGAACCACATGGGGCTTCAAACTATACAAGTATTCAAGAGCCTCTGGTTCCCCTTTATACTCTACCATATTATATAGCAAATTGGCCGCATTCTGAGATGCTACAAAATCAGTCATAACGATAGACCAATCACCTTGTTTTCCCAATGTATCCCATGTAGTAATATATTTACCAATGCCATTATGGAAGGTATCATTCTGAACAAATACGATGGGATCATACCAAATACCAACCCAATAGCCATTTGGATCCTTTAGATTATCACGTACCTCGTCAATACGTTCATTGACGATGGGCATATATTTACCTGCATTGGCACCAATTACGAGATTATCTTCAGAAGTTAGCACCAAATCACCAGAAGTATCAGCCACTGTAGAAGCCGACCGTTGCGACATTTGTTCCTCTGTAAGAGGCATTACAGTGACTTTTACCTTTTGTTCCTCTTCATAACGCTCAGCAAGCATAGCTGTCAAAGTATTAGGTAAGTCCGTATAGACTATAATTTCACCACGAATAGGCTCTTTGGCCTGTTCTATTTGTTCTTGTTGGTAAAAGTTTATGCCATAGATCAACATTCCTACCACAAATAATGCTAAGATGCTCGGAGCAATCCATCGTTTCATATATGCCTCCCATAAGACATAAAGTATCTTAAAATGAGAGTAGCTAGAGCTACTCCCTACATGTAACGACCACCAAAACTTTTATTAGATGTACGAACTTTAGTCACATCTCTACTACGTTTTTTTCCAGTCTGGCATCGATTCCTAGATTCGCAACCTCGTTTGCCATTACGAGATTTACTAGATTGGCTAATACGCTTAGAATTTCCACCAATTGGTCGGGGTGGAATTAAACATTCTGGGCCAAAGCCAATTAAATCACGTCGATTGGCTTCTATGAGAGCCTCTTTAACAAGGTCATAGTTTTCAATATTTTTAAACTGCATCAATGCGCGCTGTTTTGCTTTATCTCTACCCTTTTTAGCAACATAAACAGGTTTTCCATCTAGTGGATTAATGCCCGTATAATACATACAAGTAGAAAGGCTACCCGGCGTAGGAATAAAATCCTGTACTTGCTCTGGGTACATATGGTGATCTCGTAAAAATTCCGCTAATTCAATAGCATCCTCTAGGGCACAACCGGGATGAGAGCTCATAAAGTACGGCACTAAGTATTGTTTCTTACCAAGCTTTTTATTTGCCTCTTCAAACCAAGACTTAAAGGTTAGGAATTCTTCTTTACCAGCTTTCCCCATCATATTGGTAACCCGTTTAGATACATGTTCTGGAGCTACCTTTAGCTGCCCACTTACGTGAAACTCGCAAAGTTCCCGCACAAAATCTTTATTGTTATCGGCTAGTACATAGTCATAACGCAAACCAGAACGAACAAATACCTTTTTTACACCTTTTAGTTTACGTAATTTACGCAGTAAAGCAATATAGTCATCATGATTTGTATTCAAGTTTTCACAAGGCTCTGGAGCCGCACAAGTACGACCTTTACACGCACCATAGACAGCTTGTTTATCGCAAGCTAGATGGCGGAAGTTTGCCGTAGGACCCCCTACATCATGAATATACCCTTTAAAATTGTCCATCTTGATCATCATGTGAGCTTCTTCAATCAAAGACTCATGACTACGATTCTGAATGATACGCCCTTGGTGATTAGTAATAGCACAGAAAGAACAACTGCCAAAGCAACCTCGTTGGCTCACAAGGCTAAATTGAACTTCGCTTAATGCTGGCACACCACCCTTATCATCGTATTTAGGATGCCACTTTCGAGTATATGGCAAGTTATAGACACCGTCCATTTCCTCCTGTGTCAATGGCAAGGCAGGCGTGTTCTGAATGAGATATCTATCACCATGCTTTTGGACTACAATACGTCCATAGAACGGATCTTGTTCATCGTATTGAATGCGGAATGCATCGGCAAAATCCATCTTATCCGCCTTAATAGCTTCATACGATGGGCACTCTACATAGTCAATGGTTGGAATTTCCTTTGCCATGTAGCAAATGCCACGTATAGATGGCAAAGACTCTTTAAATCGACCCTGATCTAAGGCATCAGCTAGTTCAACGATTTGAAGTTCTCCCATGCCATAGACGAGTACATCGGCCTTAGAATCTACTAAGATGGATCGACGCACCGTATCTGACCAATAGTCATAATGACCAAAGCGACGCAAAGACGCTTCTATACCACCAATGATAAGAGGTACATCACTGTAAGCCTCCTTCATACGGTTAGCATATACCAAGGTAGCACGATCTGGACGATGACCTGACTCACCACCTGGAGAATAATCATCTTGACGGCGAACTTTCTTTGCTGCCGTAAATTTATTAAGCATTGAATCTAAATTCCCTGCCGTAACAAGGGATGCTAGACGTGGTTTACCTAGTTTTTTGAAAGCCTCTACATCATTCCAATCTGGTTGATCTATAATGCCTACACGATAACCTTTGGATTCCAAGTATCTACCGATAACTGCAGGCGCAAAGGATGGATGGTCCACATAAGCGTCCCCACTGATGAGAACGAAATCTAATTCAGCCCAACCACGTTCCTTCATATCCGAAGGTTCTGTTACTAAAAATCTATCCATTGATTGTGTAAATGCCTTTCTATCATGCCTAATCAGATACTAGAACAGGAATAACCATAGTAAAAATAATGCCATACAAACTAAAATAATCCCTAAAATAATGCGTTCTTGTACAATAGAGCGTTGACGTTTTCGTTGACGCGTTTCTAAGGACATACGCTTTTTAGATGTTTGATATTCAACAAACTCACTTTGTACCAAATTAGGAGTTGCTTGAGCCTTCCGTCTTGTAACAGAACGTAAAGAAAAGGTATCTATGTCTCCTACTTGGCCCTGATATACTTTCACCAAGCGATCCCCATCAAGATCTAAGTAGTTACCATAATTTCGAATAAAACCTTTTACGTAGACTTGACCAGGAATGATATCATAGTTACCATCTTCGATAGCCTCTAAATAGGTTGTTTTAATGTGCAGCACTTGCTCCACATCTTTAAAGGTTAGATTACGTCTTACCCGTTCACGTCGTAATTCTTCGCCTAATTCAGCCATTTTCGTTCCTTTCTAAATCTACGTAATATTCATATAGTAATTAGCTAATTATTGCTCATCATTGGAATTGGAGAAATATCTAGCCTTAGCTTGTTCAGGGCTCATTAAAATTTCTCGAGCCTTACTGCCCATGCTAGGGCCAACGATTTTAAGGTCTTCCATTGTATCTACAAGACGTGCCGCACGGGTGTAACCTATACGGAAACGACGTTGCAACATCGATACGGAAGCTTGACCAGATTCCATAACGAGATTGACAGCTCGCTCTAATAATTCATCGCGGTAAACATCATTAGCATCATAAGATTCTTTTTCAGCTTCCTTTTCCACTTCTTGAGTTACCGTATTATCATATTCTGGTTCTCGTTGAGCTTTCACAAACTCTACAAGTTTTTCTACCTCATCATCAGAAATGAAGGCCCCTTGTACACGAATAGGTTTATTAGCACCAATCGGAGCAAATAACATATCCCCTTTACCCAATAGTTTCTCTGCTCCTGCCATATCAAGAATGGTACGGGAGTCAATTTGAGAGCCTACAGCAAAGGAAATACGGCTTGGTACATTAGCCTTAATAGAACCGGTAATAACGTTAACAGATGGCCGTTGTGTCGCAAGAACCATGTGAATACCTGCGGCACGAGCCATTTGTGCTAAACGACTAATAGATTCTTCAATATCATCAGGAGCCGTCATCATAAGGTCAGCTAACTCGTCGATAATCAACACGATTAGCGGCATAGCAGCCTTAGGATGCGCTTCATTGTAGCTCTTGATATCACGTTTACCAGATGCAGCAAACGCCTTATAACGAGCCTCCATTTCACGAACGGCCCAACGCAATACAGCTGCTGCTTTTTTCATATCCGTTACAACTGGAGCCATCAAGTGCGGGATCCCATTGTAAATAGACAATTCAACCATCTTAGGGTCGATTAATAATAACTTAACCTCTTCCGGTTTGCGGCTAAAGAGAATACTAGAAATTAATGTATTTACACATACGGATTTACCAGAGCCAGTTGTACCAGCTACGAGCAAGTGAGGCATCTTCGCAAGATCCGTAATAACAGGCTTACCTGCAATATCCTTACCAAGACCGACAGGAATACCTCCACGAGCATCTTTAAAGTCACTGCAATCAAGTACATCGCGTAAATGAACGGCTTCTGTCGTTTTATTAGGGACCTCAATACCGATGGCAGATTTCCCTGGAATCGGAGCCTCCATACGAATATGTTGCGCTGCCAAATTGAGGGCAATATCGTCTGTTAAATTAACGATACGACTCACTTTCACGCCTGGTGCAGGTTCAATTTCATAACGTGTAACAGTTGGCCCTTGTGTAGCATTAACAACCTTTGCAGTAATACCAAAGTCACTCAATACATGTTCAAGCATCATCGCATTTTGTGCTACTTCTTCACCATTATTTTGACTCCCCTTCCCTTTCGCCAAAATATCTAGGCTTGGGAAATGGTAAGGTCTATCATAGGACCGATGAATCTGTCCATCTTTAGATACAGCTACTTGCGCCGTATCTTCTGTAGTACTAATAATGGACGGTACTTGTAAACCCATACCTGCCATACCAGCTCCAGCACTTACAGAGCTTGCAGCTGCACCCGTTCCTGGCACAGCGGAGGCAATAGCACCGTGATTCGTTTCTAATGGGCCTATTGTTGTATTTTGATAAGAGAATTTTGGTTCTTCATCATCAGAATTTTCTACAGTTTCAACCTCATCTGAATACTCTTCATCTGGCGTATATGAATAGTCCTCATCTGGAACATATACATAATCATCACTCGTAGATCTATGCGTATCAGAGAATTGTTCAAAATCATCAGCTTCATAAGACTTCATATCACCAGATGCTCCAGATATATTAGCCAATTGCTCAGCCGCACGATTACGTGCTTCTATCTCAGCCAATTCCTTCCAAGATGTAGGAGGTTTTTGTGACTCCATAGTAGTAACTGTATCTTCAATAGGATCAACATCTACAGCTGTAGTAGAGTCAAAGAGGTCTCTTCCTGTAGCAATGCCTTGTTTTTCCAATGCATCTAATGCTTGATCTGCCGCATCAGCAAAGCGTGTATCTTTTTCCCTGTTATAAGCTTTACGCTGTTCTGCCGCTTCTTTACGTTGTTCATTCCAATCTTCAAAGACTTCTTTTGCAACAGCAACCTTCTCAGCAGCTACCTCTTTTGCAACATCAAGGCCAACCTGTGTTTTGTCCGCGGCCTTCTGTAATCCACTGCGCAAAGACAAACGTGTCACCAGTAATCCAAAAGCTATGAGTAAGAATACATCAAGAATAATAGCCCCTAGGTTACCTAACAGGGTACGAAGGAATGTAGCAATTGCACCACCTACGAAACCACCTTGATTAGCTAGTTGTGTAGTAATGAGTTCCTGCCCCTCAGGAACGCGCCACAAGGGAACAAGAGCTAACAAAAATAGGAAAAACAAGGTCATTACAACCCCTCGTTTTGTAATGGAAATAAATGTATCCTTATATAATAATCTCCAACCTAACCAGAAAACGCATAAACAAGGAATAATACCCCCTAGGCCAAAGCCATAACGGAATATACCTGTTAAAATCTGTCCTACGAGGCCGAGTTCAAAGCCGAAAAATCCGAGAAAGGAAATCACAGCAAAGGCAATGACAATAAGGCCTTTCACTTCGCTGCGCAAAGAAAAGCTTTGCGACTTTGATTGCTGTTTTGTACTTGTTCGCTTACGGCGTGTGTTGCGTCTTTTGGTGGAAGTATTTTCTTCTGCCATAAATCTATACAAACCCCTTACTTATATAACATTACAGTAAATTAACTTATCATTATATTATAGCATATATCGTAATATTAAGTTAATTTTTACAACGTTTCTCCCAGTCGTGAAGTAACTGTTCCTCAGTCCCTCTCTTTATGCCCTTATAGTAGGTTGCATCAACTAGAGGCGTTGGTAAATACTGCTGTTTTACAAATCCATTAGGATAGTTGTGGGCATACTTATAAGCTTTCCCATGGCCTAATTTACTAGCCCCGCTATAGTGACTATCTTTCAAATGATCCGGTACTTGTCCACAATCCTTATGTCGCACATCAGATATCGCGGCATCAATAGCTACATAAGCAGAATTACTTTTAGGTGCGAGAGCAACATAGCACGCAGCCTCAGATAATATAATGCGCGCCTCCGGAAAACCTACCATATGAGCCGCTTGAGCTGCTGCATTTGCGAGTATGAGAGCTTGTGGATTCGCAAGACCTACATCCTCTGCTGCACAAATAACAATACGACGAGCAATGAAGTTAGGATCCTCTCCGGCTTCAATCATACGCGCTAAATAATGTACTGTTGCCTGCACATCGGAGCCACGCATACTTTTAATAAAAGCTGAAATTGTATCGTAATGACTATCACCTTTTTTATCGTATGTATATATGCGACGACCTACGACCTTTTCGAGAACTTCAATAGTAATCATCCCCTCATCAGGAACCATAGCTGCTGCTTGTTCAAGAATATTGAGAGCCATACGCCCATCGCCATTGACGAAAATCCCCACATCCTCCAGAACTTCATCGGTTACCTGTAGATGGCGTTTGCCAAGGCCTACCTCTTCATCGGTAATGGCGCGACGTAAAATTTGACCGATAGCCTTTGGTGTAAGTGCTTCTAATGTAATAAGACGCAAACGAGATAAAAGTGGTCTATTAACTTCAAAGAACGGATTCTCTGTAGTAGCGCCAATAAGAATGATAGTACCATCCTCTACACAGGGTAACAACACATCTTGTTGGCTTTTATTAAAGCGATGAATTTCATCGAGGAATAGAATTGTTCGTTGCTGTAAAGAACGAACCCGTTTTCGCGCGTCTTCAATGATGGTTCTCAACTCACCAATACCAGCGTTAGTAGCATTCAGATTTACAAAATAACTATTGCTCACCTTAGCTATGATTCCGGCTAATGTAGTCTTACCCGTTCCACAAGGCCCATAAAAAAGCATAGATGGTATTGTATCCTTCTCTACCATAGCTCTCAAGAAAGTCCCCTTACCTACGGCCTTCTCTTGACCATATAAATGATCTAGTTTAGTAGGACGCATTCGTACAGGAAGCGGCTCGTATGTATTTGTAGGTGTCATATCAAACAAACTATCCATTCTATCACCTCAATTCTCACTCAGTTTAACTGTCGTATTTTCATATCTATAACTATTCAATCAAAAAACAATTACTTCCCCGTCATAAAAGCCTAATAACATCAGTAACTCGGTAACACTGATAATATTGGCAAGACATTTATAACGTTTATGACATTTAGGACTCTTAAGATTTTAAAAAGTTTAAATTCTTACCAAAGATATATTTATAGTATATGATATTTCAGTCTATTTTTACACGCAAAAAAGCCCCACCATGCCGTAATGTACCGCGTTTTGATCCTGCAAGGGCAGGTGGGTGTCCTCCTCATCCTGCAGTTGTCCCGTACGGGCGTAACGTTCAGACGAGAGTTCAGACTCCCAAAGTAAATGTGTTGGCTCAAAACTGCGATATCACACGCACATGGCAGGGATATCTTATACTTAAATAGTATCAGAAAGATTAGCAATTAACAAGTCTTGACATTTCGATTTTAATCAATTCTTGCCTATGTTTTTACACTAAAGATTGCTCTTGTTCTTCTTCTACATCTGGTTTAATATGCAACTCTTTTAATTGCTTTGGTTCTACTTCAGATGGAGCTTGGCTCATGATATCAGAAGCAGATTGAGTTTTAGGGAATGCGATTACGTCGCGGATAGATTGACGTTTTGCCATCAACATAACAAGACGATCAAGGCCAAATGCACAGCCTGCATGAGGAGGTGCACCATATTGGAATGCATCAAGCATGAAGCCGAATTTGGATCTTGCTTCTTCAATGGACAAACCAATTGCTTTGAATACTTTTTCTTGTACGTCAGCTTGGTAGATACGCAAGGAACCGCCACCGATTTCTACGCCATTCAATACCATGTCGTAAGCAATCGCTTTTACATTACCAGGATCGGATTCTAATTTATCAAGATCCGCATGGCGTGGCATTGTGAATGGATGGTGCATTGCTACATAACGTTTTTCATCTTCGTTATATTCGAACATAGGGAAATCAGTTACCCATGTGAATGCCAATTTATCTTGGTCAATCATGTTCATACGACGTGCCATTTCAAGGCGTAATTCACCTAATGCACGTGCCACAGTTGCAGGTTTATCAGCAATCATCAATACGAGGTCGCCACCTTTAGCGCCCATTTTTTCACCGATATTGCGAATTGTATCTTCACCTAAGAACTTCATGATTTGAGACTTGATAGAACCATCTTCGTTGAAGCAAGCCCATGCAAGGCCTTTGGCGCCGTAACGATTTACATATTCAACAAGGTCGTCAAGTTCACGGCGAGGAATGCCAGCATCACCAGGTACAACAATACCTTTAACTACGCCACCATTGTCGATTACAGAGCGGAATACTTTGAATTCTGTATCTTTTACAAGATCAGTTACATCAGTAAACGCCATATCAAAACGAAGATCCGGCTTATCAGAGCCGTATTTATCCATTGCTTCGTCCCATGTAATACGAGGCATAGGCAAAGAAATTTCTTTACCTAATGCAGTTTTAAATACATGAGCAATCATCTCTTCAAGCAATGCATAAATATCTTCTTCATCAACGAAGGACATTTCTAAGTCGAGCTGAGTGAACTCAGGTTGACGGTCTGCGCGCAAATCTTCATCGCGGAAGCAACGAACGATTTGGAAATATTTTTCATAACCAGCAACCATCAAGATTTGTTTGAAAATTTGTGGAGATTGTGGCAACGCATAGAATGTACCAGCATTTACACGAGACGGCACTAGATAGTCACGAGCGCCTTCTGGTGTAGATTTAGTAAGCATTGGCGTTTCAATTTCCAAGAAATCACGGCTATCGAAGAAGTCGCGCATTGCTTTCGTTACTTTGTGACGCAAAATCAAGTTGCGTTGCATTTCTGGACGACGTAAGTCAAGGTAACGATATTTCAAGCGAATATTTTCATCTACATCGATATCATCTTGGATATAGAAAGGAGGAGTTTTAGCGGAGTTCAATACGCGCAACTCTTCACAGAACATTTCGTATGCACCTGTAGGAAGGTTTGGATTAATAGCAGCCTCATCACGTTTTGTAATCTTACCACGTACACAAAGCACATATTCATTACGAACATCCTCTGCTTTGTGGAAAGATTCTACGTTGTGATCTGGGGATGCCACTACTTGTACTACGCCAGAACGATCGCGTAAATCTAAGAATATCAAACCACCATGGTCACGACGGCGTTCAACCCAACCACATAATACGACCTCTTTACCTACCTCTTGTTCAGAGATGGTGCCACAACCGTGCGTACGGTGTAAGCCTTGCATTGTTTCCATTCTAATTGTCATCCTTTCACCAAAGAAGTTATACGTTCAGCCACTGTATTGAGAGATACAGTCTCTTGTTCACTAGTATCCATGAATCGAATTATGGCTTCTTTACGAACCAATTCATCATCACCCAATATAATAACATATTTCGCATTAATTTTGTTAGCGTATTTTAATTGTGCCTTCATACTTTTGCCCTGCCCGTCCATTTCAACAGGAATATCAAGACTGCGAAGTTTTTGGCAAATTTTGAAAGCCTCTACCTTAGCCGCATCACCAAGAGCTACTACGAATGCAGATGGTTCTACAGTTGGTTCAGGCAATAGGTTTTGTTTTTCAAGAGCTAATAATAAGCGCTCCATGCCCATAGCAAAACCGATAGCTGGGGTATGCGGTCCATCGAGCTCTTCTACGAGACCATCGTAACGACCACCACCGGCTACGGCACTTTGAGCACCTAAAGGAGTATATTGTACCTCAAAGGCTGTTTTTGTATAGTAATCAAGGCCACGTACGAGACGAGGATTTAAAGTATATTGCACATTAGCAGCTGTTAAATAAGTCTTTAATTCTTCAAAGTGATCATGACACTCTTCACATAAATGTTCGTGAATTTCAGGAGCACCTATGGACAAGGATTTACATGTTTCATTTTTACAATCCAGTATACGCAAAGGGTTTTTGTACAAACGTTCTTGGCAGTCGCTACATAATTGTTCCTTTTTAGGTTCAAAGAAAGCGATTAATTTTTCACGATATACAGGACGACATATCGGACAACCTACAGAATTTACCTCTACATTGAGATCTTTAAGTCCAAAATCTTTTAACAACTGCACAACCATGCAGATAACTTCGCTATCCACTACTGGAGATTGAGAGCCTAATACCTCAGCACCAAATTGGTGAAATTGACGATAACGGCCTGCTTGCGGTTTATCATGACGGAACATAGGGCCCATATAATACCATTTGGTGAGACCTTCTTTACCATATACTTTATTTTCTAAATATGCGCGCACAGCAGACGCCGTATTTTCAGGGCGTAAGGTAAAGCTAGAACCACCGTCATCTCCGGTGGTAAAGGTGTACATCTCTTTTTGTACTACATCTGTAGTTTCACCGATACCTCGCAAAAATAATTTAGTTTCTTCAAAGGCAGGTGTGCGAATTTCATTGAAGCCGTATATTTTACAAATTTCGCGCATACGTTGTTCAATATAGTGCCAATTTATCATCTGTTCTGGCAAAAAGTCTTGTGTACCTCTTGGTTTTCTTATAGCCATTACACAACCTCCCAAAATCTTTCACAAATTTTATGTCGTTTCTCTAAAAGTGCATCTATCGTTACGTGATAAACATCTACGTCTTTTGGCATATGCTGTTTAAGCTGACGATATTCAGGGGCTCGCATCCACTTAGACGAGCTACCGGGCCCCATGGATAGAATACTTTGGCGTTCTTCCATGATTTGAATATTGTATTCGCATGCTTTGCCAGGCAAGGTATAGCCGATATTCTCTAACTGCCCTCTCATATATTGTTGGCGATATAAATAATATGGCACATAACCAGCCGCTTCAAGACGCTCTTTACCATATTGTACCATTTCCGCTACGAGATTTTCTTCAGGAATATCATCTTCCATATGTAAATCGTACAACGGGCTACCACGTTTTAATGCTAACGTATGAATTGTAACATTTTCCGGCAGATTTTGACATACATAATCCATATTCTCTATCATGTTTGACATCGTTTGGTTAGGCAAGCCTGCGATAAAATCCATATTTACGGCTAATGATGTATTGTTTTTTACATATTGTAAAAGCTCATCAATATCCCATGCACTATGACCGCGTCCAATGCGCCGCAAAATATCATCTTGCATCGTTTGTGGGTTAATGCTGATACGATTTACACCTAGCTCTAACATAGATTGTAGTTTTACAGGATTCACAGAATCTGGCCGCCCCGCTTCTACGGTAAACTCATGTCCTTCTGGCACAAGTATAGACAACAGTTTTAGGACTTGGTGAAAGTCTTCATCCTCTAGCACTGTTGGAGTGCCGCCGCCCATATAGAGAGTATCTACTGTTAGATTATAGGAATCAACAATAGATTTCATATCTTCTATATCACGGTTTAAAGCCCTTAGAAATTGACTTTTACCAGCATAATCCTGGTAGAGACCATATGGAAACGAGCAATATACGCAACGCGTATCGCAGAAAGGAATACCACAATAGAGACTTACCTTTTTATCATCTGTATCAGATAAAAACGGACGTTGATATTCGCCAATGGACCCCAAAGTAGCAAGCTTTTCCATAGACACAGAAAACTCGTCCCTAATGTGACGAGTTGCTGCGTGGACAGAGCCATATGTATCTATATATTTATGTAGTAGCTTTGTAGGGCGCACACCTACCATGGTTCCCCATGGAGCCTCAGCAGGTAATCCTTGATATTCACGCAAATAGCGCAACAAGGCTTGTCCAATTTGACGACGCCCCATAGAGGAAACAGGGCCTTCAAAAATCTTAATTGTATCACCAATAGTAACAGTTAATGTATATATTCCTTCCACTTCATGCGCTTCAAGGATAACCTCTGGATGTACCTTATCAGAAAAGAGTCCTGCCGCGCCACAGTTATGAGCTACTACGGAGCCAAGTGGTAATGGACCCGTATATAGATATCCATTAACCATGATGGGACATACGCTCAAGCTTTTCTAATTCTGCTTCAGTCATATGATTTTGGCAATCACTACAGTAACCATATACTTTCAATTGATGATCAATGGTACGGAAGTTTAATTTCTTAGCGATGATAGACTCCAATGTTTCAAGCATGTCATCTTCAAACTCGGATACTTTACCACATTTTACGCAGATCAAATGGTGATGGAAATGAGCGAACTCTTCGTCATTTAATTCATAACGATTACGGCCATCACCAAAATCAAGACGTTTTAACAAATCAAGTTCTGTGAAGAGATCAAGAGTTCTGTAAATTGTTGCCAACCCGATATCAGGTGCTACCTCTTTTACAAGAACATATACATCTTCAGCACTCAAATGATTTTCTTCAGCATCGATAAATGCTTGCAAGATTGTTTGACGTTGTGTGGTCAATTTGTACTTTTTGTCTTTAATGCGTTCTTTTAATTTTTCTAATGTTGTGTTCATGATAAATTTCCCCTCGACTGTAAAAAATAATTCGTTTAAACCTACTGACCAACGAATGGGTTGTATTGTTTTTCATACCCTATATTTGTTTCCGGTCCATGACCAGGATAAACCATTGTATTATCAGGCAATGTATAAAGCTGAGTCTTAATAGATGATATCAGAGTCTCATAAGAGCCATTTGGAAAATCTGTACGGCCTACGGAATCTCTAAATAAAGTATCCCCTACAAACACAAGACCTTCCATGTAATAACACACACCTCCTGGCGTATGACCTGGTGTTTCAAGCACCTCAAGATCAATATCACCACATGTAATGTGATCACCTTGTTTAACCTCGATGATTTCCGCTTTTACCATAATTGGCGTTGGATTGCTATAAGCACTAAGATTAAGTTCAGGATCAGATAAATACGGTACATCGCCCTTATGAATATATACAGGTACGTGATAGGTATTCACAATCTCTTGAATACCACCAATATGATCTCCATGACCATGTGTCAGTACAACCGCCTTAGGCTTTAAGTCATGTTTTTTTAGCGCATCTAGTACTTCAGCTGTTGCAGGATCGATAATGAAAGCTTCACCTATCGCTTTATCACCGATAACATAGCAATTTGTTCCTAATGGACCTAAAGGCATGCGCATAAGTACTAATTGTTGTTCGCTCATTAAGCCCCTCCTTTACTACGTTGAACAGTATAAACTTCACGAATACGACGCAATTTAGTCATTACGAAATCTAGTTGTGAAATATCGCGGATATCAACCACCAAATTGATGCTTACATTTTTTGTATCCTCTTGAACCTTAGCATTGATGTTAGTAATGGTGATTTTCAATTCTGAAAGCACCGCCATAACTTCCATGAGAATACCAGCTCGATCATAAGCCTGAATATCAATACCTACGTGGAAAGATTCGCCAGAAGAACCGTCCCAAGAGACTTCTATCATCCGCTCTAAGTCTTCAGGAGAATGGCCCATGCTAGGGCAATCACAGCGATGAATAGAAACGCCACGACCACGGGTTATGTAACCTATAATATCATCACCAGGTACAGGATTACAGCATTTTGCCATACGCACCATCACACCAGCTTCACCTTTTACGAGAACACCAGTGCCATTTTTAGTTTTCTTTTGTCCTTGAGATTTTAATTTCTCGATAATTTGCTCTGTGCTGCGCTTAGATTCCTCTACCTCTTTAGACTTTTTATAAAGTTCAATTAAACGCAAAAGAACAGTGCTTACAGGAATGCCGCCATAGCCACAGGCTGCAAATATTTCCTCTTCTGTACCGGCTTTAAGTTGTTTCGTTACATGTTGTAAACGGTTGTCTGCACATAATTCTTTCCAATTATGATTCAATCGTTTCGCTTCTTTTTCAAGAGCTTCTAAGCCTTTTTCAATATTTTCAGCTTTATTTTCACGCTTGAACCAATTGCGAATTTTACTCTTACTTTCAGAAGAACCTACGATATTCAACCAGTCGAGGCTAGGACGACCTGTTTTGGATGTGATAATATCAACAATATCACCATTTTGCAAGGTATAATCCAGCGGTACAATTTTGCCGTTTACCTTAGCGCCTACACAATGATGACCTACATCGGTATGAACTCGATAGGCAAAGTCAAGCGGTACAGAGCCTATTGGCAACTTAACAACGTCACCCTTTGGCGTGAATACAAATACCTCACCAGAGAAAACGTCTAATTTCAAAGCATTAACGAGTTCCGTTGGATTACTAGTATCTTGCCATTCAAGAACCTGGCGTAGCCATGCAACCTTTTGATCAAATTCTTTATCGCCGTTTTTATTTCCTTCTTTATATCGCCAGTGAGCAGCCACACCATATTCAGATACGCGGTGCATTTCCCAAGTACGAATTTGAATCTCTACCGGTTGCCCCATCGTGCCGATAACGGTTGTATGCAAAGATTGATACATATTAGACTTCGGCATGGAAATATAATCTTTGAAGCGATAAGGCAATGGCTTCCACAAGCTATGAGCAATGCCAAGCACCGCATAACAATCAGGGATGCTATCAACGATTACACGAACGGCAAGCAAATCATAAATTTGGGATAAATCGCGATTGTCCTTTTTCATCTTCTTATAAATACTGTAGAAGTGTTTTGGACGACCTTTGATATCCGCCTTGATATGAGCTTCGCTTAAGGCCTTTGTAAGTTGCCTCATCGTATCATTAACGATGTCTTCCCGAACTTGGCGTTTTTGTTTCATTTGATCGACTAGATCATAGTATTTTTCCGGCTCTAAATAACGGAAGGATAAATCTTCCAACTCCCATTTCACATTGAAGATACCGAGACGATGTGCCAAAGGTGCAAAGATTTCTAGGGTTTCCTTAGCAATACGTTTTTGTTTGTCACTACGCATATGCTTTAATGTGCGCATGTTGTGTAAGCGGTCACCCAATTTAATAACTACGACACGTACATCCTTCGCCATGGCTAAAATCATCTTTCGATAGTTTTCCATTTGACGATCTTCTTTTGTTTCATACTGGAATTGGTTTAATTTTGTTACCCCATCAACGAGGAATGCTACTTCAGAACCAAACATCTCCTCTAGGTCTTCCTTCGAGTAAGATGTATCTTCGACCACATCATGCATAAGAGCTGCCATGAGTGTAATATGGTCGATTTGTAAATGTGCCAAAATATCAGCTACAGCCAGCGGATGCATGATATATGGTTCACCGGAAGCTCTAAACTGCCCTTCGTGAGCCTTGTCAGCAAGCTCAAAAGCTTTCAATACTTGATCACACTCATCATCTGTTAAATAAGTATGGATATACTCCATAAACTCAGCTAAGGCTTTACCTTTATCAAAAGTAGTTTGTTCCACCAAAGCTTTGCCTTCTTCATTTACAGTTGTCATGATGTCACCTCCTATACACTATAAGTAAGGAATGTTACGGATGTGACAAGATCTAATTTTCCTTCAATGGCATTCCATCTAAGCATTAATTGACCATCATCACTTGTATATTCTTCAACAATGCCCAATTCTTTAAATACATCGATAGATGTTAGAGCACTGCGATTATTCTGATCTGCCGGCTTGCGACGCAATATATCTTGTTCAACATTATAAACCGACTGACTGCGACCTCGCATGGACTGTTTTATTATGACATACATTTGTCTAAGTCCTTCTGTAGAAAGCTTAATCGGCTCTTCAGTCAACGGTTCAATAGCTTGAATCATAAGCTGCGGAGAAACCAGACCTTGCCATTCATTCTTTTGCAAAGAAAATGCCACTTTTACCACAGTTCCCACGAAGATAGATCTAAATAAATCTGGACGATTCCAAGCTATAGCATCTAATGTACCATTCGAAGTTGCAAAAATTACCTTACAGTGATTTTTTAATTGCCCCATGAGCATAATATCTTGCACAGTAGCTTCCATAATGGCAAAGACTGGCGTACTATTGGCCATCCCATAAGGCTCAAGGTCTGATACGCGGTCAATGATATCGACATCGATATCATCAACAGGTAGTTCCGCATCAATAGCCACAACGGGAATATATTCCTCAGCAGTAACAACTTCTTTACAATACTTGGTTAACCGTTCTCGTAACTCATCAATGCGATTTGCATCGATGCTAAAGCCTGCCGCTGCAGAGTGTCCGCCAAACTGTAGCAAGATATCCTCACAAGATTTTAATGCATCATATATGTTAAAGCCATCTATACTACGGCACGAGCCTTTACCAACGCCATCATGAATACTGATAACTAAGGTTGGTTTGTAAAACTCCTCTACTAGACGAGAAGCAACAATACCAATGACACCGGGATGCCACTCTTCGCCGGCCACAATAGTTACATAATCAGCTTTATGTCCTTGATTAGCTACATCTATACGAGCCAACTCGTGAATATTTCGTTCTAGCTCTTGTCGTTCACGATTCGTTTCGTTTAATTCCTCTGCAATTGCCTCTGCTATATCTGCATCATCGGTCACGAGTAGTTCAACAGCACGCGTTGCATGCGTTACGCGACCAGCTGCATTAAGGCGAGGTGCTAAAGTATAGCCAATATGTCCAGAGGTGATAGTTCGTTCATGAAGCCCCGATACATCAATTAGCTTATTAATCCCCAAATTAGGATAGCTATTCATCTTCTCAAGGCCCGATTTCACAATGATGCGGTTCTCACCGACCAAAGGTACTACATCAGCTACCGTGCCAAGTGCGACGATATCTAAATCATCTAAGTACCATTCTCCGTGCTTTGTAAGCCACAAGGCTTGGCATAATTTGAAGGCAACCCCTACGCCAGATAAGTTTTTATCCTTATAAGGACAGTCCTTTTGCTTATGATTTATGACGGCCTTCGCTCGTGGAATCACATCTGGAGCCGTATGGTGATCCGTAATAATCATATTGATGCGGTCCCGTACAGCCTCTACAATATCGTAAGAGCTAATGCCGCAGTCTACGGTAATTACCAAATCCGTTCCCCGTTCAATAAGGTGCTTTAAAGCCTCTAAATTGAGACCATACCCTTCGCTTTGACGTTCTGGTATGTAATATGTAACATCAGCACCTAATTTCTTTAAAAATCGATAGAGTACAGATGTTGCAGTAATACCATCCACATCATAATCACCATAAATAACGATTGGTTTGTGACTTTCAATTGTCTCCAGAACTAGCGAAACAGCCACGTCCATATCTTTCAAAGTGAATGGGTCTAACAAATCTGACAAAGTACCTTGCAAAAATCGACGACCTTCGTCAACATCAATATGACGATTCACCATTAATTTAGCCACAATAGGGTTCACACCAAGTTCACGGATTAAGATAGACTCTTTCTCCCTGTCACCTTCACAAAGGCGCCAACGTTTTTTCTTAATCATCATATCCCTCAGTAGTTTATAATCAATATTATTCTAGAATTCAACGTATTATCATTATCATTTTTATTTATTATACCTTAAAACGCAAATAAAATAAACCATTTTATATATTTTATTCTCATTTAAACTTTGCTATTTTCTCAACAAGAAAGAGCCTCCCATTATCAATAGGAGGCTCCATATCAGTGAATTCCTTAGAACCGGAAGTCCCGTTCGCCGTCTTTCATCTGTGCAATATAAGCTTTAGCTTTTTCTTTAACTAAATCATTTTTAATATTTTCTAACTGTTGTTCGATGACCTTAGCACCATGAGCCTTAGTCTTTTCATCACCGTAATCCATGATATATTCGTTCAATGTCATCAACGCATTTGGTTGACAACAGTTGTGAATTTGACCGGATTTTGCAAGAGCCATAAAGCGATCCCCAGTTCTACCTGCACGATAACAAGCAGTGCAGAAGCTTGGAACATACCCAAGATCTAGCAACCAGTTAACGATTTCATATAATGTACGCGTATCACTACGATCGAATTGTGCCGTATTATCTTCTGGCTTTTCTTCTTCTTTGTAACCACCTACGCTAGTACGAGATCCACCACTAATTTGGGAGATACCTAATGCCAAGCCACGTTCACGCATGGACTGACTTTCACGAGTGGACATAATCATACCTGTATACGGTGTGGAGACGCGGATAAGAGCAACAATTTTTTCAAATACATCATCAGGCACAGCATTACTGAAATCATCTACATCGATATCATCAGCTGGACAAATACGAGGTACAGAAATAGTATGTGGACCTACCCCATACACAGCCTCTAAATGTTCAGCGTGCATCAACAATCCAACGAAATCATATTTATAATGTTCCAAACCATAAAGAACACCGATGCCTACATCATCAATACCACCTTGCATAGCGCGGTCCATCGCCTCTGTATGGTAGGCGTAGTCGCTCTTAGGGCCTGTAGGATGTAAAGCTTCATAGTTTTCTTTGTTATATGTTTCTTGGAATAATGTATATGTGCCAATACCAGCTTCATGTAATTTTTTGTAGTCCTCAACGGAACAAGCTGCAATATTTACGTTTACACGGCGGATTTCACCATTTTTATTTTTGATACCGTAAATCGTCTTGATGGATTCCAAAATATATTCAAGAGGATTATTTAATGGATCCTCACCAGACTCAATTACAATACGCTTATGGCCCATCGCTTCTAACGCAATAACCTCTTCTCTGATTTGGTCTTGCGTTAATTTTTTACGTTTAATATCGCGGTTTTTGGAGTGGTACGGACAATACACACATCCATTGATACAATAGTTAGACAAGTATAACGGTGCAAATAGAACAATACGATCGCCGTAGATAGCCTTCTTGATTTCCTTTGCTAAAGCAAAAAGCTTTTCCTTATATTCAGGTAACGGACATTCTAAGAGAACTGCTGCTTCTCGGTGGTTTAATCCCTTAAATGTAGCAGCTTTCGCTAAAATAGCATCTAACAACTCCCGATTTTCCTTGTTTTCCTCTGCATAGGCAAGTGTGTCAAGGATTTCCTGATGGGAAATAAATTCCTCCGCCTTTGGAGATTTTACATCATACATAGTACTTACCTCAAATCTTTCTAGTGGCAACGCCACCCCTCTTTAGGTTTATGAAAGTATATGACAACCAGTCTTCTGGTATTTCACTGATACTGTACATAGTATACCACTATTCCTACTAAAAAGCACAGGAATTTGATACATGCAAAAAGGTTGCCGCCTCATAAGAGGAAACAACCTTTATATCATGGGAATTTCTAATCTATATCGATTATCTATATCGAATATGACTAAAATGTATGTATCTAAATTTTTAAACAATTTAAATAATTATATATCAACGCTTACAATCTATTGCTAAATTTATGACACATACTTAGTCAGCCCTATTTTCCCCACGTATCATACAGCTCTTTCATAGCTCGCTCTTTTGCTATAATGCCATGAGCCATCCATAATGTGCTATCCACTTGCAATACATGATCTGCTTTTACAGCAGGCAAGTTTTTCCATAACTCATCTTTTTTAAGATTTGCCAATCGTTGATCTGCGATACCTTGATTATTCGATGTAGAAGCACCATAACCAGATGTAACAATGAGATACTTTGCATCAAGATCGGGTAATCGCTCTAAAGAAATCGCATTGTTCGTAGGGTTAAGTTCTGTTTCTAATACCATATCAGGCGGTTTAATATTAAGTAATTCAGCCATAAAGACATTCAAATCGCTTTTCATATACGGATACAATCGTATTTCTTTATTTAAAATTCTTAGAAAAGCTACGGTTTCCCCTTGCATATGTTCAGCTAAAGCTATCCTTGTTTTCTTCGCCTGTGAATAATATTCTTTCAAACGAGCTTCCCCTTTTTCAGGGACCCCAAGTGCTTTAGCAATAGTTAGTAGTGCAACTTCTTCCTTATTTACGTTGACAGAAATGGTTGGAGCAATTTTAGAAAGTGCATTATATGCCGCTTTACCATAAGAGTCACGCATAATAATCAAATCCGGTTTTAAAGCCTGAATCTGCTCATAGTTGATAGTCTTTGTTTCATCATTAATACTAAAATTTTGAACATTACGATTACTTAATTCATTATAAAGATAGCTTTTTTCATTAAAATTTGCCCCTATAAAAGATTCATCTAATGCAATCATAGGATCTTCTGTCCGAACAACCACGATACGTTTATGTTCTTTAGGCATAACTGTTGTCCCGAGCTTATGAGTGACAATAATCTTATCTCCTTCAACAGTAACAATTTTATCTGCTGCCTTTTGGATAGCCGTTAATCGCTTCTTAAACTCTTTATCAATGTCTTTCGGATCATTTGACCGTTCAAGGGCTGTTTTTACCTTATCATCAAGATTAGCATAGATGGCTTCATGAGTCATACCATTTTCCTGTGGACCACATCCTGCAATTCCCATGAGCATACAAGCCCCCAAAAGACCAGAAATTAACAAACGCTTCATACTACACCTCACGTGCCGTATGGCCATAATTTTTCATAGAATAAGGAATACAGAACGGACGATCTGTCTTAGGGTCATTCATGATTGTAGAATCTACACCAAATACAACCTTCAACATTTCATTATGGAAGATAGTATGAGGCGTACCTTCGTATTGAATTTTTCCATCCTTCATGGCAACTAAATTATCGGCAAAACGAGCTGCTTCATTAAGTTCATGAATAACCATGATAATTGTCTTATTGTACGTTTTATTCAAATGTTCCACAAGATGTAATACATCCATTTGGTGAGATACATCAAGGAAGCTAGTAGGCTCATCGAGGAATAGAATGTCTGTATTTTGAGCGATAGCCATGGCAATCCATGCGCGTTGCCGTTGCCCCCCAGACATATTTGTAATGCCACGATCTGCAAACTGAAGTAATTCAGTCTCCTTCAAAGCCCACTCTACAATTTCTTTATCCTCTTTTGTAGTACGGGCAAATAAGCTGCCTTGATGCGGTGCACGACCGTACATAACAAGTTCACGAACTGTAATTTCACCAGGTGCCGTTGGATTTTGAGGCAAAATAGCAACCTTTTTTGCTAGTTCTCTACTACCATAAGAACCGATAGATTTACCATCTAGTAAGACATCGCCATCCATTGGTCGAATAATACGACAAATAGTTTTTAGTAAAGTAGATTTACCACAACCATTAGCACCAATTAATGCTGTTACCTTGCCTTCTGGAATCGTAAGATTTAAGTTCTCTATAATTTTTGTATCACCGTAACCAGTAGTTAGGTTTTTAATTTCTAATTTCATTTATATTTCCCCTTTTACGCTTTTGTTTTCGCTAGAATATACAAGAAGTATGGTGCCCCGATTAAAGCTACAATAATCCCTAAGAGGATTTCATCAGGCGCAATAATGGATCGGCCAATCCAGTCGGCAGTGACCACTAAAATAGCTCCAATTAGACCTGTTAATGGCAAGAAATAGGCATGATCGGCACCGACTAAGCGACGTGCAATATGCGGGGAAATAAGCCCTACAAAACCAATGCTGCCGCCGATAGCTACACAGAACCCAGATAAAAGAACTGCAATAATAAGGTATACAAATCTAGAGCGATTTATATGTACACCAAGCCCAATCGCCGTTTCATCAGCTAGGCTCAATAAATTTAACTCCATATAACGGGCATAAAGAATGAGTGATAATACAATGACAATTGGTGCAAGCACCCATACATGCTCCCAGGTATTACCCGAAATAGTGCCGATGGTCCAAGTATTAACTAAATAAAATTTATTAGGGTCCAAACGCGTTACGAGTAAGACTTGCAATGCATGGAATCCTGCACTCATAGAGATACCTGTTAAGATTAAACGATATGGCGAAATAATATCTCTACCGCGACAAGATAGAAGATAAATTAAAATCGCTGCCACAACAGCCCCAGCTACGGCAACAGTAGGTAATGTCCAAATTCCCCACGCCGTTGTAGAGCCTGCAAAATATACTAAAAGAACTACACCTAAACCAGCACCAGCATTTACACCTAACAAGCTTGGACTAGCCAATTCATTTCGAGATATAGTTTGAAAAATTGCACCAGACATAGCAAGGCCCATACCAATAAATACAGCCAAGATGGTGCGAACTAAACGGAAATCAAAAACTGTGAGTTTTTCTACATCATTACCACCGCCAAAGAGAATACGAATAAGATCAGATGTAGACATATCACTAAAGCCTGTATGAAGATGTCCATACATGGCACCTAACAACATGAGCGTCATAACGAAAGAGTAGGCAAAAAAGCGTTTTTTCATCTTATTTTCCTCCCTTACGATTTGCTAAATAAATAAAGAATGGAACACCGACAAGGGCAGTAATGGCACCTAATGGTGTTTCGAATGGAGGATTTACGATACGAGCTACAACGTCAGCAATCATAACAAGTACTGCACCAAAGAGTGCAGAGAATGGAATTACAAGACGATAATCGATGCCTACCAGTTTACGTGTTATATGTGGAATAACGAGACCTACAAAGCCGATCGGACCGGCTAGAGCAACAGCAGAACCGCTAAGAATAAGTACAGTCAAACCAGATAATACACGTACACGATTTAAATTACTACCAAGACCAATAGCTACCTCTTCGCCAAAGCTTAAGAGCGTAACAGATTTAGATACGTACATGGCAATAAGAATACCAATGAGTGTCCAAGGTAATACGAGTAATACTTGTTCCATGCGAATACCACTAATGCCGCCTGCAGTCCAAAAACTTAACTCTTGTGCCACTTGGAAGTACACAACAAGCATATGTGTAACAGCCACAAATACTGCACTAATAGCCGTACCTGCAAGTGCAAGATATACAGGAGTAGCTTTACCACCTACGCGTTTAGCAAGAGCTAAAATGAACATTGTTGCCAATGCGGCCCCACCGAAGGAAAACAAAATACTTCCATTTAAGGTTAAATAAGGAAATAAAATCATCCCAACAGCTAAACCAAAACTGGCACCTGCGTTAATCCCCAAAATAGAAGGACTTGCCATAGGATTGTTGGTAACACCTTGCATCAGTGCACCTGATACGGCAAAGCTGATACCTACAACGATACCTGCTATCATACGTGGCAAGCGCAATGTTTGAACGATCATCTGACCTATACTATTAGGATCATAGTTAGTAAAGGATAAAGTAATATCATCTAGGCTGATATAGCGTATCCCAATGAAGAGTGAACCAAGAGATGTGGCAATTAAAATAGCTAAAGCCAGTATACCTAGTAGCGTAGTTTTAGCTGCGCGCCCTCCCCTTGTTTCTAAGTCATAATTGCTCATAAGAACTCCTTACAATACGAAATACTATAGAATTTACTGATACATTATATCAACAATGCTCTATCTATTTCAATAATAAATCTCAGTATCATTTATAGCAATGATGCAATGTTAAAAACAAAATAAGTAAACCTTTATAACTATACAGAATTATATCCAACAATTTTTATTCCTATAATCATATATAAACATTATTTCTATAAAAAAAGAGCAGTAACCTTAAGGCTACTACTCTAAGTTATGAGTAAATATTCTGATTTGATGTACAATAAAATATATTTAAAGCACTAAATTTACCTATTTAATTGATTCCTATTATTAAAAAATGTTCTATACGCTAATTGACAAGTAATAAAGCAAGCAATCGATATGGTAGATAAACTCATAAATGTCACAATCATTTGATATTTTACAGCTTCAAGTGGAGGCATCCCCGCTAAGATAAGACCTGTCATCATTCCTGGTAAAGCCACGATTCCTAAAGTCTTAGCGCTATCTACAGTAGGTTGCAATCCAGTCTTTATAACATCTCGCACGATGGCTTTTGACGCTTGCTTAGGTGTACTTCCTAACGCTAGTTTAATTTCCACCTCTTGTTGGCGTAACTCAAAGTTTGATAGCATTTGTCGATAACAAAGGCCAATTGCCACCATAGCTCCACTAATAACCATCCCTCCAACAGGAATCACCTGATAAGCAGTAAAGTTAAGCACACCTGTTAGAAGCAAAATCGATAATGTAATGCTTGCACCTACGGTTATGGCAAACCAAGAAATACACAATGCATATGGTATTCCCTTGCCACGTTTAGAAGAATTATAAGCTGCATTAATAGCCATAAATCCTAATAAACCAATTATAAATATAGGACTTTCAGTACTAAAAATATAAGCTAAAATAAAACCTATAACAAATAATTGGATGGTAGCCCGCAAAGCACTTATAAAAATATCTTTCTCTAACTTCAACTCCTGCCGATAGGACATAAACATACTTATAATAACTAATATAGATGCAAGGCATAATGACATGGCTGAAATAGCATGAAATTGACTCACCGTAATACCTCCTCTTTAGCTAATGATCCATCTACAATTGTAATGCGGCGATTAGCCTTACGTAAGCTTTGTTCCTCACTATGTGTAATTGCTATGATGGTCATTCCATTTTTATGGAGCTCATCGATTACCTGTTCTACAATAGCTGTGTTGACAGCGTCTAATGCAGAGGTTACCTCATCTAAAAGCAATACTTTAGGTTCAAAGATAAGGCTTCGAATGAGACAAATCCGTTGCATTTCTCCACCAGATAATTCATCATTACGGCGTTCAAGATATTCAATAGGCATATGAAGTAAATCGAAAAGATATTTGATACGAATCATATCAGGTTCCATCCCTCGAATATCATAAGGGAACAAAATATTACGACGTACGGTTTTTGCAAATAAGTAAGGTCTTTGAAAGCAATAGCCAACCTCTTTACGATAACTTTCTGGATCTATAGTGGCTAAATCACGTCCATTATAAGTAATAACCCCTGAGGTAGGGCTAATTAAATCACTGCATAATTTTAAAAGTGTACTTTTACCACTACCAGAAGGGCCTACAATAGTGAGATACTCTCCGTCATGTACAGATAGAGACACATCACGGATAATAGACTTTTCTTTTACAACATAGGATATATTAGATAACTCTAATAGTGCCATAATGCCTCCGATCATATTTCAAGACTCTATGATATATTTAATAATCACTTTAAGCTATATTATATTATACCAATACAACTTACACCATAATAAACAAAAATAAGCAACAAAAAATCCCTAGTGGAAACCACTAGGGATTAATAGTCATGTAAAATTAAGCTTCTACAGGGTATACGCTAACTTTACGGTTATAACGACCAGCACGTTCAAATGCTACTTTACCAGGCACAAGTGCGAATAAAGTGTCATCTTTACCGATACCTACGTTAGTACCAGGGTGGAAGTGAGTACCACGTTGACGAACGATGATGTTACCGCTCTTTACGATGGAACCATCATGGCATTTAACACCAAGACGTTTAGATTCACTATCACGACCGTTACGAGTACTGGACACACCTTTTTTATGTGCGAACAATTGCAAATCAAAAGTAAACATTAAGTTCACCTCCTATATTTCGTGAATTTGGACAAACTCTGGATATTGACGGCTAATTTCCTCCAAACCGAGAAGCATAGTCCCCAGAATATCCTGTCCACTCTGATTAATCGTACCAGAGAGAACTATATCACATTGACCTTCGCTATTCGTATACTCACCTTCTTGTTGAGCAATTTGGGTGAGGCCTAACATCGCCGTTGCCGATAAGGCAGACACTGCAGCACATACGATATCGAAGCCATGTTCATCATATCCTGCATGACCGGACATATGACAACCAATAACTTGACCATCACTATTCCGCTGGATTCCGATGGAAACCATAATTAAGCTTGGATAGATTCAATACGAACTTTTGTGAACGGTTGACGATGGCCTTGACGACGTCGGTAGTTGGATTTAGCTTTGTATTTGAATACTAAGATCTTTTTACCTTTACCATGCTCAAGAACTGTACCTGTAACTTTTGCACCGTTTACAAGAGGAGCGCCAACTTTAACGTCGCCGTCATTCACTACAGTCAAAACTTCTTCGAATGTAACGGACTCGTTAGCAGCTACTTCCAATTTTTCGATAGTAATTACATCGCCTTCAGCAACGCGATATTGTTTACCACCAGTTTTAATAATTGCGTACATAAGAACACCTCCTTGTTATCGAACTCGCTGAATTCGGTATCCCGACCCGAACTTCGGTCGGGCGTTTAAACCTGCTTCACGCGGATTGCAAAGTTCAGTAAACCGAACTAATACTGATATAGTATATCCTATTTACACAGTCATGTCAAACAAAAATCAACAGAATCCGCTCAGTTTCTGACACTTTCATATATATATACCTTAAAATTCCCCAATAATCCCAAGATGTTGTAAAAGTATCTTTGTACCGATGAGAATCAATACACCGCCACCTACTATATCTGCATATTTTCCAACAAATCGGCCCATAAATTTACCTAAGTAAACACCCACTAAAGATATACCAAAGGTAATAACACCAATCATCGTAGATGCTTCCCATACATTGATAGGTAAAAATGCAAAGGTCAACCCTACAGTCATTGCATCAAGGCTAGTCGCTACGGAGAGCATCATCATTTCCCAGACACCCAAGAATTGCTTATCATCGTCCTCTTCATCATCATCGCTAAGTCCCTCTCTGATCATAGCGATACCTAAATAACCAAGAAGTCCGAAGATAATCTAGTGGTCCCAATCAGCAATCACATCGATAAATTGACGACCGATGAGCCAACCAATAAGAGGCATAAGAAACTGGAACAAACCAAAAAGAAATGCCAAGGTTAACTTACGGCCATTCTCGCCTACGGGCATTGTTAGCCCCTTACCGATAGATACACCAAAGGCATCCATCGCTAGGCCTATACTAATTAATATAATTTCAAATACAGACACTATACTCACCTATAAACAAACTACTTACTTATTCAGTTATAGCCATCAAGGAATACCCTTCTCGACTAATTTGTGGATTTACTACAATAGAAATCTTGCGCCCTATAGACTCACCTAAATCCTCGAGAATAGCCTTTGTTAAATACTGAGCCACCTCCGGATGAACTTCGATTTCTAGATTCGTTTTAATACGTCCCGACTTAAATAACTCGCGGATACGACGCACGATCTGCATATACACAGTACGACCTGACAACATATAGCCCGTACCACCGCATTGAGGGCATGTATCAAACATCAAGGTTTGCAAGCCTTGGCGAGCTCGCTTTCTGGTCATCTCTACGAGGCCAAGCGAACTAATGCCGCATACAACAGTTTTCATTTTATCTAACTTAGCTTGTACCCCCAACAATTTTAACAATTCTTGTTGATGCTCTTTATCTTTCATATCGATGAAATCGACCACAATGATACCGCCAATATCGCGCAAACGCAATTGACGACAGATTTCTTTCGCCGCCTCTTTATTGACTGTGAAAGCTAAATCTTCCAGCTTATTAGACTTACCAGTATAGTGAGCAGAGTTTACATCAAACACGGTAAGAGCTTCAGTATGATCGATACGGATTGAACCACCAGAAGGAAGATTAATATCGCGAGAGATAAGATCTTCTAATTGCGGTTCAATGTGGTTTGCCTTAAAGATAGGTGTACTATCGCGATGACGTGTTACTTTAATTTGTTGCGACGTAGGTCCATGACCTAAAAGATCCATCAATCGACCTTCACCCATATCGGAATCAACGATGATTTCCTCTACATTGCGATGCGCATAGTCCCGAACAAGGCGGAACCAAAAATCCGCATCACTATAAAGGTCAGTACCACTCTTAGCAACCTTAAAACGCTTCAACACATGTTGCCAGGTCCGCCACAGATACTCCATATCGCGACCGATTTCATCGGCACTGGCCTTAGCTGCTGCAGTACGAATGATAAAACCGCAACCTTCTTGTACATAAGGGGTTGCCAATTCTTGTAGTTTACTGCGCATGGTTTCGTCTGTAATTTTCTTGGAAATATGCATGCCTTCAGAATATGGTAATAGTACCATAAAACGACCAGCCAAACTGACGTCTGCAGTCACGCGGGCGCCTTTACCGAGCATTTCTTCTTTCACTACTTGAACGAGAATTTGTTGCCCTACAGATAGGCGTGGCAAAATTTTCTGTTCCTTCCCTTGTTGAAGGTTCAAATACGCATTTTGAGAGCCCCCAATATCAACAAAGGCCGCTTGCATACCGTTTAATACGTTCTTTACTGTGCCTTTGTACATATGATTTGCCATATGAGAATCATCGGTACGCTCCAAGACAAAGTCCACTAGCTGGCCTTCTTCGTCGATAACAGCCATACGAATTTCTTCGCGCATAACATTGACCAAAATTTTATGCATCCTATCCCTCCCTTCTTTATACTTTCAGAATATAAAATAATATATTAAATCCCTAACATCTACATAAATAGCTAAGATTTACATAGGTAATTAATATTTACGTAAGTAGTTAATAATTAATTTCTAATGGCGTATAGCGACCTTCTTCGTTTTCTACCATAATTGCTTTACGATGAATTTCGTAGCTAGTTGTAATAGGCCAATTATATTGATCCTTGCCTAAATTCCACACTTCGCTAGGTTTGATTGTACCTTGCGGATAAATGCCGATGCCCATTGTAAGGGTCACCATACCGTCCTTAACGGAGGCTACGATGGGTTCTTTTACAAACTCTTTTACATCAATGGTACGAGTTTTCTTAGGTGTTACCTTTTCATAAGAAATTTCCGTTGCTTCATTAAAAGGTTTGAGTAACGCATCCCAATCAGCATTTTCATCTGTCACAGGACCTGTTACCTCATAGATAGCAAAATTACAGATGGCCATCATCTTTTTCACCTTTTCAGGCATTTCTTTACCGTCTAGTACTTCAAGTCCTGGAGGTGCTACGCGATTTAAACGGTCCATAATGGACTCTAAACTATCCTCTTCAAGCACATCCATATCGATATATTCAGCCGCTGCCGTTACGCCTAAAGCAAGAGCAGAGGAAAAGCTAATTTTCATATGAGGGTTAAAGCCTTCAGAATATGCCATTTTAATTTCTGCTCGACGTATCATCCGCTCTACAGCTTGAGCATAATCAAGGTGTGACAGGAATCGTAATTCTTCGCCCTTATTTAAGGCCAAACGTAACTTTTTCAACTCTGCCACCCTCCTTATAGTCAATAATAGCTGTATTGAGCTCTGGACATACATTACAGCCCTTACATGGAGCTCGACGACAATCGCCTGTAAGATTAGCTGCTACCGCTTGCTCCCACTCACGCTTTAAGAAAGCTTTACTTACAGTACAATCTAAATGATCCCAAGGCAATGGCTCATCGAAATCTCGTGTACGACGTGCAAAATACGCAGGATCCAATCCGCAGTCAGCGAATGCTTTCAACCAAGCTTCATAGTTAAAGAACTCAGTCCAACCATCAAATTTACAACCAGCTTTCCAAGCCTCTACGAGAACTTTAGATAGTCTACGATCTCCGCGAGCAAAAGCGGCTTCCATGTAGCCAGTATAACCATCATGATAGTGATAAGAAATGTTACGATTATTGATGAGAGACTTCAAGTAACGTTGTTTACGATGAATCTCCTCCACATCTTCTTGACCATACCATTGATATGGAGAATGTGTTTTTGGTACGAAGAAGGATACGCTCACCGTTACAGAACCATTACGTTTGCCTGTAATATCACGGTGCAAGTCAAGCACCTTGTACGCAAGATCTGCAATACCAGCCAAATCTTCGTCTGTTTCTGTAGGAAGCCCCATCATAAAATACAATTTAACCGTGTTCCATCCTGATTTGAAGGCATTAGTACATGCGGCCAACAAATCTTCTTCACTAACGCCCTTATTGATAACGTCACGCATCCGTTGCGTACCTGCTTCAGGCGCAAAGGTAAGACCACTCTTGCGCACTTGCTGTACCTTTTTCGCAATATCGATAGAGAAGCTATCAATACGCAATGACGGTAAGCTAACGCTAACTTGTTTATCTTTAAACTCTTCCATGAGCATATCTACGAGTTCAGGCAATTTAGAATAGTCCGCAGAGCTCAAACTCATCAAGGATATTTCATTGTACCCCGTATTGGCAATTGTATCTTTAGCAATCTGTAACAAACGTTCTGGCGTCTTTTCACGAACCGGACGATAGAGCATACCGGCCTGACAGAAACGACAACCACGCGTACAGCCACGGAATAACTCCAATACAGCACGGTCATGCACTATATCAAGGAACGGTACAACAGGCTTTGTTGGATAGAATACATTCTCTACATCCTCTATAATACGTTTCTCAACGGTTGCAGGTACGTCTTCGAAACGCGGCGTAATCGATTTAAAATCGCCTTGTTCGGTGTATTCTACATCGTATAAAGCCGGGCAATATGTGCCAGGAATTTGGGCTACTTTACGCAAAAAGCCTTCTTTGCCACCTGGGAAGCCTTTGGCTTTTTCTGCTTTAAATAAGTCGATGAATTCATCGCCCCACTCTTCGGATTCACCGAGGGATACGATATCAAAGAAATCAGCAATAGGCTCTACATTATACGCACAAGGGCCACCGCATACAAGCAGTGGAAAATCTAAATCACGCTCCTTAGCATACATAGGAATGCCTGCTAAATCGAGCATATTTAAAATGTTAGTAAAGCTCATTTCATATTGAAGCGTAAATGCTAACACATCAAAGTCTTTAATAGGCGTACGTGTTTCTAAGGAAAATAATGGAATATTACGCTTGCGCATTTCCTCTTCCATATCGTGCCACGGTGCAAATACGCGCTCGGCTACCGCATCTTCACGACGGTTTACGAGACCATACAAAATCTTGATGCCCAAATGACTCATGGCCACTTCGTACACATCGGGAAAACCTAAAGCCATAGTTACATCAACAGTACTGTGATCTTTCACGATACTATTGTATTCGCCGCCCGTGTAACGAGCGGGCTTTTGGACATGTTGTAACCATGACGTATCTAATTGAATCATACATCCTCCGTCTTTAATGAAAGACTTCTTTCACAATCAATCCTATGAAAGGATATTAAAATATATATTTTGTCCGCTGTCTAGCAATATTTAATAAAATGCCAATGCTCAGCATATTAGTTGTTAGCGCACTAACACCATAGCTAAGGAATGGCAACGGAATCCCCGTTACAGGCATGATACCAATCGTCATGCCTACGTTTACGAGCACTTCAAAGGCAAACATCGTACCAATACCCGTTGCTAATAACATACCGAAATTATCATTGCAGGTATATGCTACTTGAATGCTGCGATAAATAAGCATAAACAATAATAGCAATACTACAATGCATCCTACAAAGCCAAATTCTTCGCCGATTACAGAAAAGATAAAGTCCGTATGATTTTCTGGTAAAAAGTTCAACTGACTTTGAGTACCATTAAAGATACCTTTACCAAAAATCATACCCGACCCGATGGCAATCTTAGATTGAATAATATGATAGCCAGAACCAAAGGGATCGATATCTGGATTTAAAAATACTAGAATACGTTGCTTTTGGTATTCTTTCAGTACAAACCAGCCCAAAGGCATCAAGAGTAAAGCCACACTCGCAATAATTTTTATAAGCTTAGTTTTGATACCAGATATAAAGAGCATCCCTACAAATATAGCAATATATACGAGGGATGTCCCCAAGTCAGGTTGTAAGAATACGAGAAGGATAGGAATCCCTACATATAACACTGGCATCAATAGGGATTTAAAAGTATCTAACTTGCCAATGCGCGGTTCTAACATTTTAGCCATACAGATAATCATCAATAGTTTAGAAAACTCTGAAGGCTGAATAGTAATTGGCCCCAGTTGAATCCAACGCTGTGCACCTAGTGCGGAGGTACCAACTACCATAACTGCAATTAACATAAGCATGGTAATCACATAAATCATATTCCCCCACCCTTTAAGGCGATGGTAATCTAGAAATTGCATGCCTATAACGACAGCTATATTTGCTAAAAAGAATACGAGTTGTTTTACCACTAAACTACCAAAACCGATAGCCTCATGATTCACATGGGTAGCACTACCAATAGCTGTAAGACCAATTCCGACAAGTAATATAGTACATATGATGATAGTCCAATCGCTATCTGTCCATATTTTACGCCACATCATATCACCTATTTCAACTTGCTACGGCGCCACAAGCTTTGTTTCCCTTGCACCAATAAGCGTTGCGTGGTCCAACCGCCACGATTAATGTAATGAACATTGTTAGAATCCTCAAAAATAGACTCACCTACTGTTGCAAGACTTGGTGTACTATCTTGCTCCTTCGATGTTTTTTTCTTAGTTACATAAGCATCGAAGTGCTTTTGTACATCGTAGTCTTCCCAACACTCACCGGTAGTTACATAATCAACAAGAGGTGCTAACATAGCTTTTAGTTCGCTAGAAACAAATTCTAACAAACGACCATCTTGTGTATAGGTCAAAATATCCTCATCATAAGGGATTATAGCCCCTACATATTCAGCGCGAAGGACTTCTAACATATCATATAAATTGATATTCTCTCCATCGATAGGTACTGCATTAAAAGCAATAGCATAATCACGAATATTATGTTCTTGACATACTTGAATCATGCGCGCCCCATTACGTAAGGACACCCATAAAGGATGCGTCACCACGATGCAGCGATTTACTAATTCTAAAATAGACTCTATGCCCTTACCGATACCAGCAGGAGCATCAATTAAAATATAGTCATATGTCTCAGAGAGGCGACGAACTAATTTTTTATATTTTTTACGACCTATATCTTCCCAACGAGCACTTTGGCTAGCTGGTAGAAAATCTAAGTTTTCAGCAATTGATACGATGGCATCATCCATATAGTCTTTATCTTCGCTCGCATCTAATGCGTCGTAAATAATTTCATTTGCCACTCCTAACACAAGGTCTAAATCGCGCAATCCAAAATCTCCATCACAGAGCAATACGTGATGCCCTGCATTGCTTAAGGCTGAACCCAAGCAAGCGGTAATCGTAGTCTTACCTACGCCCCCCTTACCGGATACAACGCCGATTATCTCGCCCATACTAATCCTTTCTTGGTTGTCCACTAGTTACCGCATTCTGAGGTTTTTGCCCTTTATTAATACTTGTCCCCGTAGCAGTTTCCTTATTGCTCTTACTATTTGTATCATTAGATTTCTTATTCACTGGTACATTGAAGTACGCAGCCAATATATCTCGTACGATAGGCCCTGCAGAGCCCGCACCAAAGCTACCTTGCTCAACAAGTGCAACCACTACAATTTGTGGCTTATCATATGGTGCATAGGCTACAAACCAGCCGTGATCTCTGCCATGTGCATTCTCTGAAGTACCTGTTTTACCAGCTACATCAATAGGGAATCCTTTAAACAACTCCCCTGCTGTACCACCTTCATTAGTAACATCACGCAAGCCTTCGCGAACAAGATCCATAATATTTTTTGGTACAGGTAAGATACCGAGCTTGTCTGGGCCAAAGATTTCTTTTGGCGTGCCATCCTTATTATCAATACGGCTCACTACATATGGGCGGTATTTAATGCCACCATTTGCTACTTCACTGAGCATAACAGCCATTTGTAATGGTGTCACCAAAGTAAAAGACTGACCTATGGCCGCATCAAAGGTTTCACCTAAATACCAATCTTCATCATACACTTTGCGTTTATAAGCAGGACTTGCCATATTACCAGAGGCCTCACCAACAAGATTGATGCCTGTCTTTTCGCCAATACCAAAGTAGCCAGCATATTTTACAAGTCCTTCTATGCCAACGCGATTGCCCATTTCATAGAAGTAAACATTATCTGATTTTGCAAGAGCTTTATTAAAGTTAAGCCACCCTAATGCTTCACCTTCTGCATTTCGTTTATCGATAAGCCAATGTTTACCACTATCAAAAATCATTTCTTCAGGGGTAACCTTTTTCAGGTCTAAAGCCGCCGTACCTGTAATAATCTTGAACGGAGAACCTGGTGGATATTCACCAGAAATAACCTTATTATCAAATGGATGATTCTTATCGTTATTCAATTGATTCCACTGTGCCGTTGTAATCCCTTTCGCAAACCAGTTAGGATTAAACTCAGGGGCGCTGACCATGGCCAAAATGGCACCCGTATTTGGATCCATTGCTACTACAGCAGCTCCTTGAGCTGGAATGCCTTGGGCACGCAACTGTTCTAATTGGTTCTTAACAGCTTCTTCAGCAGCCTTTTGTAGATTTGCATCTATTGTCAAATGGATATTAGATCCAGGCACTGTATGCTTTCTATCTACCTCCGCAACCGGTCGGCCTGTAGCATCAACCTCTACCTGTTTACCACCATCAGTACCACGCAAGATGGAATCATATAGTTTTTCAAGACCAGAACGGCCTAAAATAGTACCACCACTAATAAGGGTATTTGGATCTTGCTGTTTTAGCTCTTCTAATTCTTCTTCGCTCACTTCACCCACATAACCAAAGAGCTGAGAAGCCATCGTTTCATATGGATAATAGCGAAGTGGTTCTACATCTATGGTAACACCTGGTAATTCATGACGATGCTCTTCGATGCTTGTAACTACATCCATAGAAATATCATTAGCAATACGAATTGGCTCATAACCATATTTATGATCATTTACCTTTTTTGTAATATCTTCTGGTTTAATTTTCAGCAAAGTTGCCAACTTAGCAACTTCACCTTCGTCTAGAGCCTTCCCCGTAGGCAAAATGGAGATAGTGTATGCCGGTCTAGAACCTACTAAGATCTGACCATTTCGATCGTACATAATACCACGAGCAGCTGTCATGGATACCATGCGCAAACGGTTGCCTTCTGCCTTAGCTTGGTAATAACCACCAGACAAGATTTGCAACGACATCAGGCGTAATGCCAAGACTATAAATATGCCGGCTACAATGTAAAAGAGTACATCAAAGCGATTCGTTTTTCTTCGTTTATAGAGGCCTTCAAGCACTCTTTCACCCCCTTAATCCTTACCAAATATAACCTTGTTGTTCATCATCTTTACGCCATAACAAACCATGCACAATAGCGCCTAACAAGCCATTCCAGAACATCACGGGTAATACCATATGCCACAAGTATAGTCCAAAGTGCAAATCGCCACCACTAGCTAATATCATAAAGCTACGAATAACGCCATCTAGTAGCGTACAAATAGCTACTATACCGCTAGACCAATACCAGCGTTCTTCATAGATACGATGCTTTACGGCAGATAGTAGGTATACCACAATTACGTAAGGGAATAGATGGAGCCCAAAAAAGTTAGATATCAATACATCATGTACGATACCCCCAACAACAGCGGATATCAGCCCCATACGACGACCTTTAAATAAAGTAATCATAACAATTATCGTCAAAATTAAGTTTGGTAACCAATTTGTATGAAAAATAGTAGGCAATAATTGCGCTTGTATAAAATATATTAAAAATCCAGAGAGAACTAAAGCTAGACGCATCATTGTTTAACGGCCCCCTTTGCACCCTCTACTTGATCTCGTTGTGTTTGAGGCACAAGTTTAGGTTCAAGTTCTGGTTTTTGTGGTGCACTTAGAGAAGACGAGGTAAGCACAAAAACTTCTTCTAAACGATGAAAATCTACACTCGGTGTGACTACCGCATTTTTAACAAATCCTTCCGAATCATTTTCGATAGATTGCACGTTGCCAACAGGTAGACCTTTCGGATAAATGCCTCCATATCCAGAGGTAATCAACTTATCACCTACCAATACATCACCATCGCGAGCAATATTTACCATAGATGGTGTACGAGGTGTATTGCCATTACCTTTTACAACGCCAGACAAACGAGATTCAGGTCGTTGTACAAGGATACCTATTGCGCTACGCGGATCAAGAATGGTTTGAACGCGAGCAGAATGCGGATATACATCTGTAATAAAACCAACGACACCACTAGGTACAACAACAGCCATATTAACTGCCATACCTTCTTCACTCCCTTTATCAATGGTGAAAGTATTTGTCCAAGTACCGTAATCCTTTGTAATGATACCTGCTAGGGTCATGGAGAATTCTGGATGGCTACTCTTATAGTTTAAAAGCTGACGAAGGCGAATATTCTCTGCCACTACTTCATCGTAGTTAACTACCTTTTGTTCCAATGTAGCTTTACGAGATGCTTCCTCTTCGCGTTCGATAGTAGAGAAAATAGCATTATTAAGTACTGTAAAGCTAGTTTGGACGCCCTCTAATAAACGAGCTGACCCATAAGAGAAAGGCGTTGTAATTCCTTCAAGGGTAACCGTAACAAAGGGAATACTAGTCCGTTGCTTCCACGCAAAGCCGAGCAATGCCATTAGGATACAACCAATGACAACGATGATAATTAACTTTTTATCTGACTGTATCATGCTAGTCTCGGCCCTTTCTATTCTTAGAATTTACAATAAAACGCGATAAGCTCACCAAATCAGATGAGGCCCCATTAAGGCCTACCACAACTTTTGTTTCAGGTGCTTCAGGAACGTGAACAGGTACACCTACTTCAGTACCAATCCGATCCGCTAATCCAGATAGTCTTGCTGTACCGCCAGTAAGCCATATGCCATGTTGCATAATATCAGCCACGATTTCTGGTGCCGTAGCACGAATCATTTGCTTAACCTCATCCAAGAGTCCTATCAAACATTCATTTACAACTTGGTACACTTCAGATTGATGAATCACACAACGTCTACCTAAGCCGTTCATCATATCGCGCCCCTGAAAGGCATACTCTGCATCCTCTAAAGGAGCGATAGCTGTACCTAATGTATGCTTAATATCTAATATGGTCTCATCAGATACGATAACGCCAAAACACTCACGCACATAGCGCAATAAGGCATTATTAATATCAGAACCACCAAAACGAATTGTTTTGCTATCTACGATACCACCTAAAGAAACAATCCCCATATCAATAGTGCCACCACCGATATCAATAACCATAGATCCTTGCGCTTCAAAGATAGGCACACCACAACCAATAGCAGCCGCCACAGGTCGTTCAATGAGGAATACCTCTCGAGCACCAGCTTGAATAACAGCATCCATCATAGCTCGTTGCTCAACATCGGTCATGCCACAAGGAACCCCTACGACAACGCGGGCTCGACGCAACGCATTAGACACCTTATTAAGAAAGTAGCTAAGCATAGTATGCATAACGCGATAGTCAACTATAAATCCATCCTTTAAAGGCGTTAACGGACGCCACATATCGGGCATGCGCAATACGAGGCGCGCCGCTTCATCACCAACGGCTACTACTTTTTCTTGTTTTGTATCAGTTGCTATAATCGATGGTTCGCTTATAACAGTCCCTCGCGTCCCCCCCATGAGGCGCGTTTGTATGGAACCAATATCTATACTTACATCTTTTCCTAGAGTAGGTAAAATGGAACTCATAGTAATTTCTCCTTCATTACATCATCATTCCATTTTACCATATATAACGCGACTTTTTCCATTGATATCAGTACCTTTCCTTTTGTTAAAAGCACAGATAACGCATAATCCCTGTACTCATAAGTCATACATAAAAATTACATAACTTCATACATATAATCTCATACACAATAAGGAAAAGCACTCATTTATAGGAACTTACCCATGCGTCAAAATTAGGTATAGTTCAAAATGAGTGCTTTTAATAATCTTACTTGGCTTTGTTCAGTTTATTTAGGCTCAGCTCAATTTACCAATTTCGCTGAGGCTCGTAAATTCATTATCCCCTATAACAATATGATCAAGTACAGGAATCCCCATAAATTGACCAGCACTAACAAACATTTTCGTTAGCCGTATATCTTCATCACTTGGTCTACTATCACCTGACGGGTGGTTATGGATTAGAATAATAGCCGCCGCATTGCATGCTATAGCTTTTTTAAATACTGCTCTTTGCTCTACAAGGCTTGATACCAATCCACCATTAGAGATATGCTCCAACTGAATAAGCTTATTTCGAGATGTTAGCATGGCAGCCCACACATGTTCCACATCTTCGTGCCGCAGTCGTTCCATCACATATTGAGCTATTACAAAAGGTTGCGAAAAATCTTCATAAGTCTCTTTAATCTTAAGCTCCCCTAGACGCCTACCCATTTCAAGTGCTGCGCATAGCGTCACTGCTTTATCTCTACCAATACCCTTGATTTTGGTTAGATTATCTACGGTCATTCGGTTAAGACCATATACGCCATCATCAAAGGATTGTACGATATCACTTGCCAAAGAAATCGCAGATTGCCCCTTTACCCCTGTACGCAATAAAATAGCCAACAACTCCTCCATTGCCATATGTGAAGGGCCTAAGGCGAGAAATTTTTCTCGCGGGCGCTGGAATGGTAGCATATCTTTTACACTTACTGTTGGTACTTCCATAGAATCTCTCCATTCAAATAGATAACACCATTTGTAAATCAAACAATAAACACATCTACTCTCTTAAAAATTATTCAGCACAGCACAGCACAGCACAGCACAGCACAGCACAGCACAGCACAGCACAGCACAGCACAGCCAATTATATCACTATCTGTCTAATACGCTAGTACTATTTTGCCCCTAACGCCTTGCACAGTTCCTCGTATACATGTTCAACTGGTAACCCTACCACATTAGTATAAGAGCCCTCTATTTTATCTACCCATAATGCACCTTTTCCTTGGATGCCATAAGCTCCAGCCTTATCCATCGGTTCCCCACTAGCAATATAAGACTCAATTTCAAAGGGTGCTAATTGTTTAAAATATACTTTTGTTTCATTGTGAAAAACTATCTCCTCCCCTTTGATGAGTAACGCGACTCCAGTGATTACAGAATGTGCTCTACCCGATAAATGCTCCAACATATGGCGTGCATCGGATTCATCATGTGGCTTTCCTAATACTTTATTATCAAGGACAACAATAGTATCTGCGCCTAACACAATACTTCTATCAGGAACACCTACAGCACAACGAGCCTTACCTAATGCTTGGGCTTTCACCATTTCAATAGGGTTGTCGTAACCCTCATTAGATTCCTCATAAGTACTGGATACAACAGTATGATCAATCCCAACCTGTGTTAATAATTCAGTTCTACGTGGTGATTGACTCGCCAAATATAATCCAGCCATATACGCTCCTTCGTATTAAAAAACTTGTACATAAAATTCTTGGTATAACCAAACTATCCTGCCTATCCCCCAGAACTTACCATCCTTTACATAGTTGTTCCTTTATCTTCTTTTGAAGAAATTAATCTTTCATAATATTCTTGTACATCTTCCCCATGTTTTACCGCATCAGCTCGCACCGCTGCATAAAATACAATATCCGCTTGAGGCACACGAATACGGCCAGGCACATGCTCTTCTAATATTTCAAAGAATCTATCGTCGGCTTTCAACAGCAAACGACCATTTTTAACTTTATTTCCATCTACAATAGAATACACAAGAGACCAAATCGGGCGCGGGTCAGAGGTAGAACATTTTCTATATTTATAGCGGTATTTAATATTTGTCAACAACTCACGTTCAAACTTGAACACCCCATCAATCATGTTATAATCTACTTCAAAATGACGATTTCTAAAGATAGAGTTCTCTTCAATCACAAGCTTTGTATCTGTCAAAATATATGTATATCTACTAACAGCCTGTTTAACCATAACAATGATGGCCATGATTTCAATAAAATACTCAGCTAATAAAACCGTATGTAATTGAATACTGCGATACGTTGTATAAGCTGCTGCACACAACAATAAAATCACAAAAAATACTACCAATAACTCTGCACTTCTGGTGCGCTGAGATTTTTCTTCATATAATACTGTCATGCTTTACTCCTTTTAAAGAAATCACTAATTAATAACTATACATCCTATTATAAGATATTCTATGCATAAAAACTACAAAAACCCCGTCTATATCCAAGATATAGACGGGGTTTTATGACTCTATTAGTCACTCAGTTCAGATGCGAACTATATTATTTTTTCAACGCTGCTGTAATACGTTGAGTATCACGAGCAATCATGATTTCTTCGTTTGTAGGAATTACGAAGATTTTAACCTTAGAGCCTTCAACACTAATTTCTTGTTCTTTACCACGAACATTATTGCGTTCAGAATCAATACGAGTACCTAAATATTCCAAACCGTTACAGATTGCATCACGGTTACCAATACCGTTTTCACCAATACCAGCAGTAAAGATGATAGCATCTACACCGCCCATAACAGCAGCAAAGGCACCTATTACACGGCGAACTTTGTAATGGAACATATTCAATGCCAATTGTGCGCGTTTATTGCCATTAGCAGCAGCTTCTTCAATCACACGGAAGTCATTGGATACACCAGAAATCCCTAAAACACCGGATTCTTTATTCATAACTCTATCAATTTCTTCATAGGTCATACCTGTTTTTTCCATCAAAAATGGAACGATAGCAGGGTCAATATCACCTGTACGAGTACCCATGATCAAGCCGGACAATGGAGTGAAGCCCATTGTAGTATCGATGGAGCGACCACCTTTAATAGCAGCCACAGAGGAACCATTACCCAAGTGGCATGTGATAATACGAAGATCAGTCATATGTTTACCCATTAATTCTGCACAACGTTGCGCTACATATTTATGGGATGTACCATGGAAGCCGTAACGACGAATACCATAATCTTCATAATAAGAGTAAGGAAGCGCATACATATATGCTTCTTTTGGCATAGTTTGATGGAATGCAGTATCAAATACAGCAACTTGAGGTACATTTGGCATAATAGCTTCACAAGCTTCAATACCTTGAATGTTTGGTGGGTTATGCAATGGTGCAAGAGAAGCACATTCTTCCAATGCTTCCATAACTGCTGGAGTAATCAATACGGAATCAGCAAATTTTTCACCGCCGTGTACTACACGGTGACCTACAGCATCGATTTCATCCATGGAAGAAATAACACCAAATTCAGCATCAACTAAAATATCTAGCAAAATGCGAAGCGCTTCTTTATGGTTCAAAATTGGTTCAATGCGTTCTAATTTATCTGCATTAGGACGTTTGTGAGTGAAGATAGCATCTTGATCACCAATCTTTTCAAAAAGACCTTTTGCCAATTCTGTTTCAGTTGTCATATCAAGTAATTGATATTTCAAAGAAGAACTACCGCAGTTAACTACTAATACGTTCATCGATTAACCCTCTTTCTGTTGTGTAACTTGAATCTTGTTTTGAATTTCTTTGCTGATATCAGCACCTACCTGATCCTTTTCAGGATATTGGTAGACTATATTCCACAATACGCCATGATCTAAGAATACGTATTGAGAAATTCTAAATATTTGTCCTTGCGATGTAACAGTAACATCAAGCTTTTTAGCAGATGCACCTTCTAATGCTACGGACTCTTCTTTGATGGTCGCGCCTACTTTAGCAAATTCAGACTTACTGTGATTAATATACTCATCTACCGTAGGTAACGGTTTATTTTCACCAGGCCGTAAAGCCTCAACCTCAATTACCATATGTTCTGTAACAGATCCATAAATATCGATTGGATACCCCTTATCAGACATATTTTTTGTACTTTTACCCATTTCATAAGGCAAAGCAATGGTAATTTCAGATTGACCAGCACGGATAACTTGATGGCCAAAACTATATGTATCCATTACATTTGTAGAGCCACATCCCGCCATTGCTAGCAGCACAGCACCGAGCAGAGCCCCTTGTAATGTACGTTTCCAATTTTGTTTCATCATATACCTCACATCAATTCAGCATTTACAGTTAATTATAGCCTATAGTGTCAAGAAAATCTATACTAAACTTAATATTTGCACATAACATCATTTCTATAACCAGACCTTTTATATGGATATCATGAAATGTTATTTACAGCATTTCTTCGCTTTGTTACACTAACAATAATGAAAGGAGTCACTATGAAAACAATCGGTATCATCTGTGAATATAATCCATTTCACAATGGACATGCGCATCAATTACATACCTTAGCACAAGAGCATCCTGAGGCGCTGCGCATTTGTATCATGAGTGGTTCCTTTGTACAACGAGGAGAACCTGCTATTTTTTCTAAATTTGATCGTGCTCGTTGGGCTATTCTCGGTGGTGCAGACATCGTTATCGAGCTACCTACACTCTATTCTTTGGGTAGTGCACAACTGTTTGGAACAGGTTCTATTCGTATGGTAAAAGCTTTGCATATCGATGCACTCTCCTTTGGTTCTGAAACGGCTGATCTAGATACACTCGTAGATATAGCTAAACGTATGGATTGTGAAAGTACTCAAACAGTATTACGGACCTATATTAACGAAGGCATGTCCTATGGCTCTGCCTTTCGTAAAGCCCTTGATACAAAGATGCTCAACACCCCTAATGCACTGTTAGGACTTGAATATATTCGGGCAGGACTTACCTATTATCCTTCCTTAAAATATATACCAATCTTACGCACATCAGATCATCACGACGCGAATATTACAAAAGATTTTCCCTCTGGTACAGCATTGCGTAAACTTATAACAAATATGGCTACAGGTAGTAACAATTGTAATAAAAATAGTATCTACACTTCTACAGATATAGATACAACGACCAGTGCAAGTACAAGTACAAATACAAATACAAATACAAATTCAAATTCAAATTCAACTGCAACTACATTAACAAAATTAAATACACTAAATAGTAAAATAGAGTTACAACTTCAGTCAATCATTCCTAAGACTATTGCAGACGATATGACTAATATAATTTCTAATGGTGCTTATGTAAACTATAACCGCTACTATGATATGGTCCATACCTTAAGTCGTCGTACTTCAACTAAGGAGCTAGAAAGCTTTGGAGAGTTCAACGAAGGCATTGAACACTTATGGTCCAAAGCGGCCCAACAACCTACGTGGAACTTGGCTATGAAGCAAATAAAATCAAAGCGCTATACCTATGCCCGTTTACAACGAATGGGAGCCTATCTCACCTTAAGAATACAAAAAGATTTACTACAAAGTGCTATACAGGAATCGCCACAATATGCTCGTTTACTGGCCTTCAACGATAGAGGTCGTCAATGGCTTCGAAATGATTTTGAAATACCACTTATTCAAAAATGGGCCAAAGCACCTAATGAATTAAATACGTTGGGACAAACGATGCATCAAATTGATACATTAGCTACAGATATACAAGCCTTATGCTTACATAATGAAGTTAAACGAATGGGTCATATGGACTACACCTATACGCCACAATACATAAAATAAGCAGAACTACAATCTGGTAGAAACATTCTGCACATAAATATAAGAGTCAAATAATTTAATTTTATTAAGTTAATCATCTTATTATATAGTAATACTCAAAAAGAAGAAGGGGTTACAATACAGATTATTCCTGTATTGTAACCCCTTCTTCACCATCCAGATCAGCGACGGCAACGCGTACACTTTCAAGATGTGATGTAGGAATATTTTTACCTACATAGTCCGCTCGTATAGGCAATTCACGATGACCACGATCGACGAGGACGGCCAATTGAATAGATCTTGGTCTGCCAGCCGTCATTAATGCATTTAAAGCAGCACGAATAGTACGGCCCGTATACAAAACATCATCTACAAGGATAATTGTCTTTTCCGTTGTATCAATCGTACACGGTTCCCCCTCTTTAGGACGAGCATCACGATCATCACGATACACTGCAACATTCAAAGACTCACAATCAATATGAATACCTTCTATACGCTCAATTTCCGCTTGTAAACGTTTTGCCAAAATGACACCACGCCGTTCAATACCTACAATTAACGCATTAGATAAACCTTTATTGCGTTCTAAAATTTCATGACTAATACGACGAATCGCACGCATTATAGCGTCTTGATCCATTAATAAGCGTTTCTTTTCCATATATACGCCCTTACAGCATAGGATTGTTCTATGCCCCTATATCCAAATAAGTAGTAAAAATAAGTACTTAAACAATCAATGTAAACATTTAGACTATTTTCGTTTATCTTCACGGTAGGTCTTAGCAAATTCTAAGCACGCCTCAAAATCAGCTGGTACCGGTGCTTCAAAGTGCATTTCTTCACCTGTAATAGGGTGTTTAACATCTAACGATTTAGAATGTAATGCTTGCCCTTCTATAGGAAAATCCATACGTCTATATCCATAAAATGGGTCATTAACAACAGGATGTCCAATATGAGCAAAGTGAACACGAATTTGATGGGTTCTGCCAGTCTCCAAATTACATTCAACCAATGTTTGATGACCATAACGCTCCAATACTTTAAAATGTGTTACTGCATCTTTACTGTTTTCAAAGACAACAGCCATTTTCATACGGTCCTTAGGATGGCGTCCAATAGGCGCCTTTATAGTCCCCTTTTCTTCTACAATATTGCCTTGTACTAGCGCCCAGTACGTACGTCTTGCAGAATGTGCTTTTACTTGTTCTGCTAAACCAATATGCGCTGCATCATTTTTTGCCACCATCATAACGCCAGACGTATCTTTATCTAAGCGATGCACAATACCTGGCCTAATTTCACCATTAATGCCTGATAGGTCCTTACAATGGAATAATAGAGCATTTACAAGGGTTCCAGAATAATTTCCTACTGCAGGGTGCACCACCATGCCACGAGGTTTATTAACAATAACAATATCGTGATCTTCGTATAAATAATCTAAAGGGATATCCTCAGGTTTAACCTCAATCGATTCAGGCTCTGGGATTTCTACATGAATTACGGTATCAGGTGTAAGCCGAAGATTAGCCTTCCCTACTTTATCACCTACTGTAACATGACCACCTTTAATTAAACTTTGAATATAGCTACGAGATCCTTCCATCTGTTCAGTTAAAAATACATCTAGTCTCATGCCTTCTTGCTCAGCACTTACAATATATTCATTCATCCTCTATTCCTCTTTGAGTCAAGTATAAGATATATATTTATTGACGAATCAAGTCAATGATTTATAAAGGGTCCTAATGATGAAAGTTATTCATGGTCCTCTTTCAATGAAAACAAATAAAATACAACAAAAGCTACACCTATACAAATACCAATATCTGCCACATTAAAAATAGGCCATACACGAAAATCAAAAAAGTCCACTACCCCATGAATCATGTATCGGTCAATGCCATTACCAATTGCACCTGCGACTAATAAGGCGGATCCGATTTGCAAAGTCCAATGGCCCTTAGCTAATCGCTTCCAATAAAAAGCACAAACAGCTAATAGAATAAAAGCTACTAGTAAAAAAAACCATCGTTGATTCGCTAACATGCCAAAGGCTGCACCGCGATTGATAATATAGGTAAGATGAAATACATTAGGAATAACAGGTAAAGATTCACCTAACAAAAAATGATTCATTACATAATATTTAGTTAATTGGTCCAATAATAACCAAATGATAAGTACTGTATAAAACAAGATTAACTCCCTTACTATAATATAATTCTTAATAGTCCTATTATACTAAGTTACGCAAATTTAGGCAAAATAAAAAGCCCCTCAATGAGGGGCGTGTTTTATTTGTGATTACTCAGCGGAAATTACAGAAACTGGGCAAACGGATTCGCAAGAACCGCAATCGATGCAAGCATCGCCAATTTCGTATTTAGTTTCGCCTTCAGTAATGCAGGAAACTGGGCAAACAGATGCGCAAGAACCACATTTAATGCAACCATCAGCAATAACTCTCATAATTAGGACCTCCATCAAAATATAAATCAGAACTTTTTATTATCATTTAGAAAGGCACTTGCCTCAACTTATGTTCTCATTATCACACAGTTCAAATTGAAAGTCAAATGAAAATGATAAAAAATTATATAATATTTTGCATAATAATTGTTCCTTTTTATCATAAAAAGCCTATATTTATATGTATTTTGATATTTCTTTTCATTTATGTAATTGAGTTTAATAATCAATAATTGAGAATGCACTAATTATCATTTCAATTAAAATACGTACTATTATACTAGGAATTCAATTATCAATATTTATTATCATAAAAACTATTTTTTTATTACAACAGATTTAACGCTTATCTATATTTTAATCTAACATATAAACTTCACTCTAAAAAAGGCCGAATCATACGATTCGACCTCATTTATATTTATAAAGTAAAGTAATATCTTTACTATTATTCACTATATAACAATAATACTATTTTTTTCTTATAGCACTTAGAAAGATGTTAAGAATGTTAGTGTACCTAAAATAACGCCTGCAAGGTTTGGTACGATTAAAATATAATCACGTTTAGGTGATTTTGTCCAACCATATAATACCCAGATCAAACAGGATACTGCTGCAAATAATGGTTGCCATGGTTGACTAGGTTGACCATGAAGATTAGCAATAATTTGTGGGATATAGGCTAAAAATACAAATACACCAATAAATGCACCAATAGAACCAACTAACATGTTAAATCTTTCTTTTGTCATAGATGACCTCCTTATTCAACATTACATTATTATATATTACACAATATACTATATCATATTTTTTTCGATGTAGTCAATTGTGTAAAATTAATCATGCAAATTAGTTTAATTCATATTGCTTTTGATTACACTTATATGTAATCTATATTAAAATCATATAGACTAAAATCATAAAAAACGAGGCCGAATCTTACGATTCGACCTCGTGTGTGCTTGTATAGTAGAGTAACCTATTCCCTATTATTTACCAGGGAAGAATGGCCATACCATTGGAATGATAATTAAGCTTACTACGAAGCAAACTAAAATCAATGGAACGCCGGCTTTTACATAATCTGTAAATTTGTATTGACCAGGACCAAGTACTAGTGTATTTGGAGGTGTACCTACAGGTGTACCGAATGCACAAGATGCAGCAACGCCGATAGCCATCAATACTGCATGAGGGTCAGCGCCCATACCTTGAGCAATGGAGATACCGATAGGAGCCAATAATGCACAAGATGCAGTGTTAGACATGAATTGAGTCATGATACAAGACAATGCAAATAATACTGCTGTTGCAAAGTAAGGGCTAGGATCAGACCCCATAACACCGATTACTGCATCAGCAATCATTTTACCTGCACCAGATTGGTCAAGTGCAGTTGCCACTGGCATCATACCAGCGAATAAGAAGATTGTTACCCAGTCAATAGATGTGTAAGCTTGTTTTTCGTTCAAGCAACCAGTTAATACGCAAAGCATTGCGCCAATAACTGCAACCATGCTCAATGGTAAATTAATACCAAAATATGTTTTTAGAGGATCCCCTAAAATCATAGCAATGATTACACCTAAAAGAATAAGACCAGAGTATAATTGTTTCTTAGGATCGTTAGAAATATCTTCAGCAGCTACTTCTTGTTCAACATCACCAGCATCAGTAATTTCATGTTTAGGTAATAGATGTTTACCAACGAGCATCATGAATACGATAGTAGCAACAGTCAAAGGAATACCAATCCAAGCAAATTCAAAGAAACCAAATGGTTCAATGCCAAATTTAGATAATGTACCACTTACAATGATATTAGGTGGTGTACCAACCATTGTAATGATACCACCGATACCTGCAGCAAATGCTAAAGGCATTAATTGGCGAGATGCAGGAATCTTAGCAACAGCACAGATACCAACAACCACAGGAAGTAACGCAGCTGTTGTACCAGTATTAGATAAGAATGCGGACATGGTAGCTGTTACGAGCATAATCGCAAGCATCAAGCCATTTTCGCTAGTCCCTGCATGAGATACTACGGTTTCCCCAATTTTTTGAGCCAAACCAGTGTAGAATAATGCAGCACCAACAACGAACATGCCTGCAAACAACACAACTGTACTATCAGATAAACCAGAGAATACAACCTTAGGAGTAATAATACCCATAAGGCCTAATGTAATTGCGCCGCCTAAAGAAGTAATAGCTAGAGGAATAATTTCCGTAACGAATAAAACAGCCATGACTGCAAGGACGATTAAGGTTTGTTCTGCAGTACCCATACATCATCATCTCCCTTCAGAGAAATGCACTGATATAGTTATAATAGGTATAAAATATAACCTACGATACCAATGGCAGAAGCCATCAAAAAAGTAATCCCATATCCCTCTCTTGTTTTAGGATACCCAAATAATAAAGTTTCACCTAAAAATCCTCGACGATTAAACCAAGAATATTTTGTTCTTTGTTGAAACCACTTAGCTTTGCCTTTATTACCGATAATCAGCGCTGTAATAAAAAAAACAATAAATGCCCATATAAAACAAATCAGTATTTTTAATTCAATTGATAACAAGTGACCACCTCTACTATATATAAAGCACTAGAAGGCTATTCTGTGAAATCTTGCTAATCACCTAATGACCGATCTGAAAAGCATTTATTGCAAATATTCCCTTTTTATGTATGATTACATAATGACCAAGGGCTTTTTGATTCACCAATAGGTGTACCTATTTAGGTACACCTGGGTGAATAATTATTAAATTATTAGTGGTTAGACAACATAGCAAGCATTGTACCTGCAGCTACTGCTGTACCGATAACGCCAGCTACGTTAGGACCCATAGCATGCATGAGCAAGAAGTTAGCTGGGTTAGCTTTCGCACCTACTACTTGAGATACGCGAGCCGCCATTGGAACCGCGGATACACCGGCAGAACCAATAAGTGGATTTGTTTTACCACCATCTACTAAGCTCATCAATTTACCGAATAATACGCCACCAGCAGTACCACCGATAAATGCAACTAAGCCTAAGCAGATAATAAGAATTGTTTGTACGCTTAAGAAATGTTCCGCACTCATTGTTAAACCAGTACCAGTTGCCAAGAAGATTGTAACAGTATTGATTAACGCATTTTGAGAAGTATCGGACAAACGTTCAGTTACGCCAGATTCACGGAACAAGTTACCTAACATCAACATACCTAAAAGGGATGTAATGGAAGGAAGCAATAAGGAAATGAAGATCGTTGCAACAATTGGGAACACGATTTTTTCAAAACGTGTAACTTCACGCAATTGCTCCATAACAATTTCGCGTTCTTTTTGCGTAGTGAATAATTTCATTACAGGCGGTTGAATCAATGGTACCAAGGACATATAGGAATATGCGGCAACCGCGATAGCACCTAATAAATGAGGAGCTAGTTTAGTAGCTAAGTAAATGGATGTAGGGCCGTCAGCACCACCGATGATACCGATAGCAGCTGCTTCTTGAGCTGTGAAGCCAAGCATCATTGCGCCACCTAAAGCAACGAATACGCCGATTTGAGCGGCAGCGCCTAAAAGCAATGTTTTAGGATTAGCAATGAGTGGACCAAAGTCAGTCATTGCACCTACACCTAGGAAAATTAAAGGTGGGAAGATTTCTTGGGAGATACCTGCGCTAATAAGTGCCATAACGCCTTCTTCGAAACCATTACGAGGAATATTGGCAAGTATACAACCAAACGCAATCGGACCCAACAATAAAGGTTCAAACTCTTTAGCAAATGCCAAATACAATAGGATCAAACCTACAAGAATCATAATAGCATTGCCTGTTGTAAATGCGAGGAATCCGCTATCTGTAATAACGGATTGAATCGCAACAGCAAAAGCCTCCATATGCGTTCCCCTTTCACAAATATAAAATTGTTAGATGACGTGGCGCAGCCACGTCATACAACACTTGGTATTAGCCAAGAACAACCATGTCGTCACCAGTGGATACAGTTTGGTTAGCAGATACGCGAACTTCGGAAACTACAGCATCATGTGGAGCTGCGATTTCATTTTGCATTTTCATAGCTTCAAGGATCAACAAAGTTTCGCCTTTTTTAACTGCTTGACCAGCAGATACTGCTACAGATAAGATTTTACCAGGCATTGGAGCTTTTACAGTTTCAGCACCTGCTGGAACTGGAGCTGCTGCTGCAGCAGGAGCTGGTGCTGGTGCAGGAGCTGCTTTAGGAGCTGGAGCTGCTGCTGGAGCTGCTTTAGGAGCTGCTGCTGGAGCCGCTGCTTTCACTTCATTAACTTCTACATCATATGCTGTACCATTTACTGTAACGTTGAATTTTTTCATTTTAAATTCCTCCAAAATGTGTAATTTCTACACAAAACTTATAAATATTTTTACACATATAATTGAGTAATCCTATGGATTATCAAATTAGCCAATTATCTTATCGATTACCACGCAAACGGCCTTCCATTTTCCAATTGTAGCTTACGATTGGACGGATATGCGCGATTTGATCAGCGGAATAACCCATTGCCGCTAATGCACCAACGATTACTGCCACTACATCTTGAGATGGAGCTTTACCGTTAGTTGTTGTAGCATTGCTCATTACAAATGCCTCCTAAAATTATTTTAACCTCTACCGCTTAAGCGACCTTCCAAGCGCCATTTAGCACTAGTTGCTGTAGGTCGAATAGATGCAATTTGTTCAGATGAGTACCCCATCGCCACAATGGCACCTACGATAGCTGCTACTACTTCATCCTCATTTTGAGCAGATGCATTTGCTGGAGCTACAGGAGTAGCTGTTGGAGTAGCAACAGGAGCAGTTGCTGCTGGTGCTTCTTTTTTCTTCCTAGTAGGATCGATTAAATGTACGATTTCCATAAGAATACCTAAAGCTATCAATACAGCAAATACAACTGTCATATTAATCGCCATGATTAACCAAGGATTGGTAGTAACTGCTTGTCCTTCCATAATCATTCCCCTTTCTAAAAAAGTAGTAAAGAAAGGTATCTCCCAAATTCGATGATATGTTTACCGAATCGAATTATAATGGAATATTACCATGTTTCTTTGGAGCACGGTTTTCGCGTTTACTTGCAAGCATTGCCAAAGCGTTGATAACTGCTGGACGAGTTTGTTTAGGTTCGATTACAACATCTACAAAGCCACGTTCTGCAGCTTTATAAGGAGTTGCAAATTCTTCTACGTATTTAGCTGTTTTAGCATCTTTATCTTCGTCTTTCTTAAAGATAATGTTAGCTGCGCCAGCAGGACCCATTACAGCGATTTCGGATGTAGGCCAAGCATATACTTGGTCCGCGCCCAAATCTTGGGAACACATAGCGAGGTAAGAACCGCCATATGCTTTACGAGTGATAACAGTAATTTTTGGTACTGTAGCTTCAGAGTAAGCATATAACATTTTAGCACCATGACGAATGATACCGCCCCATTCTTGATTTGTGCCAGGCAAGAAACCAGGAACGTCAACGAAGTTAACGATTGGAATATTGAAAGCATCACAGAAACGGATGAAACGGGAAGATTTGTCAGAAGCGTTAATGTCCAAGCAACCAGCCATTACTTTTGGTTGGTTAGCAATGATACCAACGGATTGACCATCAAAACGAGCGAAGCAAGTAATGATATTAGTAGCATAGAATGGTTGTACTTCATAGTATTCGCCATTATCTACAGTAGCTGCGATAACATCTTTCATGTCGTAAGGCATGTTACTGTTATCTGGCAACAAGCTATTCAAGCTTTCATCCTCACGAGTTGGATCGTCACCAGTATCTACCAATGGAGCATCTTCCATATTGTTGGATGGCAAGAAGCCTAATAAGTAACGAATTTGAGCGATACAATCATCTTCATTTTCAGCTGCAAAGTGAGCAACACCAGACACGGAGTTGTGAGCCATTGCACCACCAAGATCTTCAGCGGTTACTTCTTCACCAGTTACAGATTTGATTACTGCAGGACCAGTGATGAACATTTGAGAAGTATTTTTAACCATGTAGATGAAGTCAGTCAATGCTGGAGAATATACAGCACCGCCCGCACATGGGCCCATGATTACGGAAATTTGTGGAATAACACCAGATGCATTTGTATTTTCAAAGAAAATTTTACCGTAACCAGCAAGGGCATCTACTGCTTCTTGAATACGAGCACCGCCGGAATCGTTGATACCAACAATAGGAGCACCCATTTTCATTGCTAAACGTTGTACTTTAACGATTTTAGCAGCATGCATTTCACCAAGAGAACCACCTTCTACAGTGAAATCTTGTGCGAATGCATATACTAAACGACCGTCGATAGTACCATAACCTGTTACTACACCTTCGCCTGGTAATTCTTTCTTTTCTTGACCAAAGTTAACACAACGATGTTTAACGAATTGATCAAGTTCAACGAAGGAATTATCATCGAACAATTTAGCCAAGCGTTCGCGAGCAGTCATTTTACCTTGAGCATGTTGTTTCTCAACGCGTTTTTCGCCGCCACCAGCTTTAACTTTAGCTAGTTTTTCGTGCAATAACTCGATTTTTTCCTGCACTGTTGCCATTATAGCACCTCCAAATAAAACTTGTTACAGTATCATTTTATTTCATAAATGAATAAAGTTCAAGAAGCATACATATTTAATATATAACGTAGGATTATATGTATATGTATATCTACAACTCATATATAATGATGTGAATTGGATACTGTATTATTTCATACGTTGACATAATTCAAGCAAAACACCGCCAGTTGCTTTTGGATGTAAGAAAGCAATTGAGGAGCCGCCTGCACCATAACGAGGTTTTTCGTCAATCATACGAACGCCTTTAGCCATCAAATCAGCAATAGCATTTTCAATATTATCAACGCGCAATGCAACGTGTTGGATACCATCACGACCACCATTTTTTTCGATAAATTTACCGATAGGGCCATCTGGAGTTGTAGTTTCTAAGAATTCAAGTTCAGCATCACCACAAGGGAAGAAGGATACTTTTACCTTTTGTTCTTCTACGATTTCGTCTTCAGGAAGATGTTCAATGCCTAATGCATTTTTATAGAATTCTTTAGTTGCTGCTAAATCATTAACACCAATACCGATGTGATCCACTTGTAATACTTTAAAAGCCATTTTGATTATCTCCTTTTCAAGGCTAAATCTCTAATGCTATGTAGTCGCCGTCTACTTTAGCACGCTTGTCATTACGCCATTAACAACTGTATATGGATCGCTTTCGCGTTCATTAACAGCTGCCACTTGGCTATTAAATTCGTCGCTTGTAACAATTTTATCAGCTACATAACGACCAATTTGTTCATTAATCATTGCGATGATTTCATCACGAGTACGTTCTGCCCGACGAGATTCCAATTCACCAGAATCTTCAAGATACTCAAAATGTTCATCTAAAGCGTCGATAAGCTCATCTACGCCTTGGTCTTTACTAGCAATTGTGCGCTTAATTGGTGGGCGCCATTTTACTTCACGAGAATCTAGGTCAAGCATCATTTCAATTTCTACATTCAAACGATCGCAACCATCTCGGTCAGCTTTGTTGATAGCAAATACATCGCCAATTTCAAGAATACCCGCCTTGATAGCTTGGATATCATCACCGAGACCAGGAACCAGTACAACCAATGTAGTATCAGCATTTTTTACAATATCTACTTCAGATTGACCTACGCCTACAGTTTCAATAATTACTAAATCCATGCCAAAGGCATCCATGAGTTTTACAACGTCTGCAGTCTTTTTAGATAATCCACCAAGACTACCACGCGTGCCCATGCTTCGAATGAATACATTTTCATTTAATGTTAAATCATTCATTCGAATACGGTCCCCCAAGATAGCACCTCCAGAGAATGGGCTAGTTGGGTCGATGGCAACGATGCCGATTTTTTTACCTTGATCTAAATAATGTTTAACTACCTTATCGGTCAAAGTACTTTTACCAGCACCAGGGGCCCCTGTAATACCGAGAATACGTGCATTCCCCGTTTTAGGGTAAATTGCCTTCATAATATCGATGGCATTATCATACTCGTTTTCTACAGCTGTTATGGACCGTGCTAAGGCTAGTCTAGAACCTTCAAAAAGGCCTTTAACTAAATCCATTCGCCTCACCACCTATCTTCGAATATGGGAATAGAGGGGAGCCAACTATTCGAGTTGCACCCCTCTTTGCCCCAAGCAATTATTTTACGTTTTCTTTAATAAAGTTAACGATATCGCTAGTTGGTGTGCCAGGTGTGAATACTGCCGCTACGCCAGCTTTTTTCAAGCCAGGGATATCAGCGTCAGGAATAACGCCACCACCGATTACAAGAACATCCCCCATGCCTTTTTCTTTCAAAAGTTCAACAATTTTAGGGAACAATGTATTATGAGCACCAGAAAGAAGAGATAATGCAACTACATTAACGTCTTCAGAAAGCGCTGCTTCAACGATTTGTTCTGGTGTTTGACGAAGACCAGTGTAGATTACTTCGAAACCAGCATCGCGAAGTGCGCGTGCTACTACTTTTGCACCACGGTCATGACCATCAAGACCTGGTTTTGCTACAATTACTCTAATACGTTTTTCTGCCATGATATATTACCTCCGAAATCAGCCGATATTATAATGTGGAATGAGCTTCGTATTCACCGAATACTTCGCGCAATACATTACAAATTTCACCCAAAGTAGCATATGTTTTAACTGCTGCAAGAATTAATGGCATCAAGTTAACAGATTCGTCAGCTGCGCCAGCTTTCAAATCAGCTAAGGCTTTATCAACTGCGGCTTGATCGCGGTTAGCACGAACTGCTTGAGTTTTCTTAGATTGGTTAGCACCTACGGAAGCGTCTACGCGAAGCAAGTCTTTTGGAGCTTCTTCTTCAACTTGGAATTTGTTTACGCCAACGATTGTGCGCAAGCCAGATTCAACTTCCATTTGCCATTTGTAAGCGGATTCTTGAATTTCTTTTTGGATGTAGCCTTTTTCGATTGCTACTACAGCGCCGCCCATTTCATCAATTTTCTTGATGTATGCCATAGCTTCGTCATAGATAGCGTTAGTCATAGCTTCAACATAGTAGGAACCGCCCAATGGGTCAACTACGTCAGCCAAACCAGATTCGTAAGCCACGATTTGTTGAGTACGAAGAGCTACTTGTACAGATGCTTCTGTAGGAAGAGCCAAAGCTTCGTCACGAGAGTTTGTATGTAAAGATTGAGTACCGCCCATTACAGCTGCTGCAGTTTGAAGAGCAACACGAACGATGTTGTTATCAACTTGTTGCGCAGTCAACATGGAACCAGCTGTTTGAGTATGTACACGAAGCATCATGGATTTTGGTTTTTTAGCACCAAAACGTTCTTTCATGATTGTTGCCCATAAGCGACGAGATGCGCGGAATTTAGCAACTTCTTCAAGTACATTATTATGAGCATTCCAGAAGAAGGAAAGACGACCAGCAAATGTATCAACATCAAGACCAGCTTTCAAAGCTGCTTCTACGTATGCGATACCATCAGCAATTGTAAATGCGATTTCTTGTGCTGCTGTGGAACCTGCTTCACGGATGTGGTAACCGGAAATAGAAATTGTATTCCATTTTGGAACGTATTGAGAACAATATTCGAAGATATTAGTGATCAAACGCATGGATGGTTTTGGAGGGAAAATGTAAGTACCACGAGCTGCATATTCTTTCAAAATATCATTTTGAATAGTACCTTTCAATTCTGTGGAAGGTACACCTTGTTTTTCAGCTACTGCGATATACATTGCCAACAAAACGGATGCTGGAGCGTTGATTGTCATGGAAGTGGATACTTTGCCAAGGTCGATGCCATCGAACAAGATTTCCATATCTGCCAAAGAGTCAATCGCTACACCTACTTTACCAACTTCGCCTTCAGCCATAACATCATCAGAGTCATAACCGATTTGAGTTGGCAAGTCGAACGCACAGGAAAGACCTGTTGCACCAGATTCGATTAGGTAGCGGTAACGTTTGTTAGATTCTTCAGCTGTAGCGAAGCCTGCATACATACGCATTGTCCAGAAACGACCACGGTACATAGTAGGTTGTACGCCACGAGTATAAGGGAATTCACCAGGCATTCCCAAATCGCGTTCATAATCAAAGCCTTCAATATCAACTGGTGTATACACACGGTTGTATTTTAAGTTTTGACGTTCTGGAGTTTTTGCGCATTTTTCGTCACAAAGTTTGTTGTACTCAGCAATTTGGGCTTTTAAGTTTTCGTAAGCCATGTTTTCATCATCCTCCTAAAAAAACAGGTTATTTTTTCATGCTTCCAGTTTCTGTGAAGCGTTTATGCCAAGAAAGAGCTTCATCAAGCAACATTGGTGTATGGGCATTCTTTGTTGCAGCTAATGCTTTTTCTAGGTATTCAGTTAACATAGGTTTGTAGTCTGGGTGAGCACATTTTTCAATAATCAAACGAGCTCTTTCCACTGGGCTCAAACCACGACAGTCAGCAACACCTTGTTCTGTACAGAAAATCATAGTGTCATGTTCTGGATGATCCACATGGGATACATATGGAACGATAGAACTGATGTCGCCATTTTTAGCAACGGAATTGGTACAGAAGATAGTGAGATATGCACTACGTGCAAAGTCACCAGAACCACCAACACCATTCATCATTTTGCTACCCATAATATGAGTAGAGTTTACATTGCCAAAAATATCAAATTCGATAGCGGTATTCATGGCAATGACACCAATACGACGAGCAATACCAGGGTTATTGGAGATTTCTTGCGGACGAAGAATAATTTTTTTACGATATTCATCAATATTCGCATAGAAACGTTTCAATCCATCTGGAGAAGGACTCAATGCAGTACCGGAACATACAGTTACTTTACCAGCATCGATCAAGTCAAACATACCGTCTTGAATTACTTCTGTATAAATAGATAAATCTGTGAAAGGCCCTTGAGCCAAGCCACTAATTACCGCATTTGCTACAGAACCTACGCCGGATTGCAATGGAAGCAAGTTTTTAGGCAAACGACCTTCTGCAATTTCTTGTTCAAAGAATTTGATAAGATGTTGACTCATTGCCTTTGCATCATCATCAATAGCAGCTAAAGGTCTTGTTGTATCAGGTACATCACTTGGAACCACAGCAATAATTTTGCTAGGATCACAAGGTATTGCTTCTGTACCGATGCGATCGCCGGCCTGTTCCAACGGAATTGGTTTACGATGTGGCGGATCCAACGGTTCATAGATATCATGCATACCAACTAAGGATAATGGTTGAGATACATTTACCTCTACGATAACCTTTTTAGCTTGACTAACAAATGTTGGAGAATTACCAACAGAGGTAGTCGGTACTAAAGAACCATCTTCGTTGATTTGACATACTTCAATTATTGCTACATCTAAATCTCCGAAAAATCCATAACGAATATTTTGTGCCATTGTGCTTAAATGCATATCGATGTATTTAACATCTCCACTATTTAAAGCCTTTCTCATATCTTTATTGGTTTGATATGGAAAGCGGCGATTAATACCATTAGCACGAGTTAACGCACCATCAGCTTCATCACCTACGGAAGCACCTGTCCACAAATCGATTTTGAATGGTTCTTTTTCCATTCTTTCTGCCAATGCCAATGGCACAACTTTTGCATAACCCGATGGTGTAAAGCCGGAAATACCAACTTTGTCATTAGGGTTAATCAACTGAGCTGCATCATAAGCAGTGACAATTTTACCTTGCAGGTCCACATTTTTTACGCGGTCTTTGATGTCTATCACCATAACCATCTCCTTTAAGAGTAACATTGTTAAACGACAATTGAATCTCTTTGGTCTAATACGTTCCTTAAACCGACTTCATCGTAGTCCACATCCAATGTATTGTCAACTTATATGACTAAAATGTATTTTTTATCACACTCCGACTGTGCATTATGACCAAAACGCATAGGTTTTTACATTTTCACATAAGTTTTATTCACACCGATATAACTCACAGGAATTATCAATTTAATAGTATATATTGTTGTTTTTTATGTATATCGAACTATCTCAATACAATATATAGAGCCTTATCAATATAATAAAAAAATAATATATACAGAAACTGACCGCTACACCTCCTATAAAAATATAGATATACAAAAAACCGGTTTTCTAATGTTCAATTATTCTAACATTAGAAAACCGGTTAAATATACTTAAGCTTACCCTGCTAAGGTATGTATAAATTATACCATACTATGAAATTGTATCGCTACCATAAAACTTACTAATTATACAAAATATACCTTTTACATATGGGCCTTTGTGGAAAGTTGTACTTTCACAAAGGCCCCAACCCAACCAAGGAGTTGCCAAAAAACAATAGTAACTTGATGGCTATAGAGCTCAAAATCAGACAATCCACTAAAAAGAACTCCGATAGCTAAAGCGCCTATACCTATCTGTGCAGCTTGTCGGAACATATCCCCTTTCAAACGAACAGATGTAATAACATGACCGACGATAACTGCTAGGAATGATAGCAAGCCAGGAATACCTGTTTCAGCCAATATATTTAAATATAAATTATGGGCATGATACATCAACACATTAGGACCTTGAATGTAATAGTTATACTCTGGATAAACTAAGTAGAATGTATTCCACCCAATACCAAAGATTGGATTTTCTCGTACGATATACATTGTGCTATCCCATATAGCCCAGCGAAGATCTGATGACGTATCATGACCTTGGAATATAGACCAAAGTCGCGAAGCAACTTCCCCTTCATAGAAGTATAGAATTAACGGTACCACTAACAAGGATAAGAATAGTCTTCGTTCTACGAAAATAGCCCAATACAGAATCATGGCCGCAAAACTAATCCAAATACCACGCGAATAGGTTAATAACATCGTTAAAAATAATACAACACCAATAATCAGCATTGTAACAACTTCACGAGTACGATTCTCTTTCATATAAACAAGAATATAGCTAATACATACACTTAGTACCATCAATAGATAAGCCCCTAACAAGTTAGGATTTTGCAATGTAGACGCCATTCGACGCATCAATTTAGGGAATTGTGCTGCATCTACCCATTCTTTTATATGTATATTAGGAACAAATATATACTGATAGGCCCCAATAATGCATACAAGAACGGCTGTACCTAAAAAGGCACGAAGAAAATAGTTCCACTGTTTAGGTGTTCGGATATAGGTACGAACTAAATAGTACATGCCCCCACCCGCTACAATTTGGTAGAACCAGCTCTGAATAGACCAATCCCAGTTTGGGGACATTAACGACGATATACCTGTCCAGATAACAAAGATCATAACAGTCCAAGATAAATAACCTGTCGGCAAACTCAATGATTTACTAGAAATCAAATCATATAATGCTAGACCTATAGCCAACCAGAGAAGTACATCTCCCACCATTGGCTGAAGTGGCATCGCAATGACAACACCATAGATTAATCGTTCAATATAAAAGGTAAGTCGTTTCTGATTAGGAATGAGTGAGAGTTCCATATTCTCACCTCAATGGCTCATCTCATGGAAAAACCACTGACGAGCATCTCCTAGAATATATAAAGAACCACATACAGCAATGATATCACCAGTCTTTGTATGTTTATAAGCCAATGCTAATGCAGCCTCAACAGATTCTGCAGTTTGAGCCGTCACCTTAGGTACAGTACGACGAATCACTTCAACCAAGTTTTCAGGTACCTCTGTTCTATCTGTTGGTGCAGGTACAACGAGGACTGTGTCGCCAGATTTAACCACTTCACGAATAATAGCCTCTTGGTCTTTATCTTTAAGGATAGCCATTACCACCGTTTTCGGTGTGTCCTTAAATAGTTCATTGTACGTCATGGCAAAAGACTCAGCCCCTGCCGCATTGTGAGCACCGTCAAATATAAAGGTACGATCTAAGCCTCGTTTAACTTCAAAGCGCCCCGCCCACGTAGTGCGGGCAAATCCTTCACGCATCGTTTCTTCACTGATGTTCGTATCCTCTTTCATCAACAGGCGTACGGCCATCAATGCACAAGCGAGATTTACAGATTGGTGAATGCCAGCCATCGTCGTAAACAACATAGCAGGTGCAGCATCGTTAGAACTAACCGTAATCATTTGACCACCCGTTACAGCGCTGCGGCTATCAATACCAAAATCTTTATTAAAAACATAAAGCTTGGCATGTTGTTTTTTAGCTACGTCCTCAATGATATTAAGAGGTGTATCTTGTGCAGCTGTCACTACAGGCACCTTAGGTTTAATAATCCCCGCTTTATGGCGTGCAATTTCCTCGACAGTATCACCACAATATGCTTGATGATCTATTGTTACATTAGTAATAACAGATACTTTTGGAGTCACGATATTAGTAGAATCTAGTAAGCCACCTAAACCAACTTCTACTACAGCATAGTCGACACCTTGATCCTTAAAGAATAAAAATGCGGCAGCTGTTAATATTTCAAATTGTGTTGGCGCTTCTATTCCATTACTAATAATAGTATCTACTGCAATCTTTACGCGACTAATTAATTTTCCAAAGGCTTCCTCTGTTATATTTCCATCATTAATTTGAATACGCTCCGTATAGGATTGAAGGTGAGGCGATGTAAATCGCCCCACCCGTAATCCACTTGTAAACAGTGCGTAGGAAATATATGAGGTAACCGAGCCCTTACCATTTGTACCTGTAACATGAACAATTTTATAATCTTCTTGTGGATTCCCTAACACATCCATAAGAGCCGTAATTCGTTCAAGGCCAGGTTTAATACCAAATGAAGATGCCTGCTCCAAATAGGCTAAGGCCTCCTGATATGTCATATAAACCTCCTATTATAAGGTTTCAAGGAACGCTTCACGTTCCAATAACGCTTGTTGTTTTTGTTTATATTCTTCTAACTTTTCTTTTTCTTTTGCTACTACAGCTTCAGGAGCTTTTGCTAAGAAGCCTTGGTTAGACAATTTACCTTTCAAACGAGAAATTTCTTTTTCCATTTGGATTTTTTCCTTTGCAATACGCTCTCTTTCTTTTTCACCGTCAATCAAGTCTTTAAGTAAGAGATATACTTCCATACCATTGACAACGGTTACAGTCGCATTTTCTGGTTTTGGATCATCGGTACCAAGAATTGTTACTTTCTCAGCCCAAGCCAATGTTACGAAGTAGTCACTATGTTCTGCTACAGTTTTAGCTAATGCTTCATCTGTTGGCGCTACGATAACCTCAGCTTTTTTACCTAAAGGCACATTCATTTCAGCACGCATGTTACGAATACCTTTGATAGCATCCATCATAACTTCCATTTGACGTGCTGCCCCTTCAAGATTATCAAATTTCAATGCTTCAGGCCATTTAGTAACAACGATGCTGTCCCCTTCGTGTGGCAAATGTTGCCAAATATGTTCAGTTACGAACGGCATGAATGGATGTAATAATTCGAGCATATGACGTAAGATTGTTACAAGTAAATATTGAACTGTACGACGATCACGTTCGTTACTTTCACTATACAAACGAGGTTTCGCTAATTCAATGTACCAATCGCAGTACGTATTCCAAATGAAATCATATACGGAACTTGCAGCTTCACCAAGTTCGAATTTATCGAGATTAGATGTTACGCTTTGTACGGTTTCATTGTATTTTTGAACAATCCATTGGTCTGCTAATGTCAAATCATCTGCTGTTGGAACAAAACTTTCATCATAATTTGTAAGGTTCATCAATACAAATTTTGATGCATTCCAAATCTTATTGGCAAAGTTACGGTTAGCCTCAACACGTTCCATATAGAAACGCATATCGTTACCAGGTGTGTTGCCAGTTACAAGAGTAAAGCGCAATGCATCAGCACCATATTGGTCGATAACTTCAAGCGGATTAATACCATTGCCCAAAGATTTACTCATTTTACGGCCCTGGCTATCGCGGACAAGACCGTGAATAAATACATGTTTAAATGGAATTTCATGTTCAAACTCAAGAGCCATAAAGATCATACGAGCAACCCAGAAGAAGATAATATCGTAACCAGTTACAAGCACACTTGTTGGATACCATTGTTTAAGTTCTGGAGTTTGCTTAGGCCAACCCATTGTGGCAAACGGCCATAAACCAGAGCTAAACCATGTATCAAGAACATCTGGATCTTGTGTAACATGACCGTGGCAATGAGGACATTCTGTAATATCTTCACGGCTAACGATAGTTTCACCACAGTTATCACAATACCATGCAGGAATGCGATGGCCCCACCACAATTGACGAGAAATCGTCCAATCGCGGATATTTTCAAGCCAGTTCACATATGTTTTTGTAAAACGTTCAGGAACGAACTCTACTTCGTGGTCTTTAACAACCTTAAGAGCGGGCTCTGCCAATGGTTTCATATCTACGAACCATTGTTTAGATACCATTGGTTCGATGATTGTATTACAACGGGAGCAATGACCTACTGCATGGTCATGATCATCAATTTTTTCAAGTAGGCCTAATTCTTTAAGTTCTGCTACTACTTGTTTACGCGCTTCTTCACGAGGTAAGCCATTAAATTTGCCAGCACCTTCATTCATTGTTGCATCATTGTTCATAACAACGATGGATTCCAAATTATGACGTTGGCCCATTTCAAAGTCATTAGGGTCATGAGCAGGTGTAATTTTTACACAGCCTGTACCGAAGCTAGCATCTACATAGTCATCGGCAATTACAGGAATTTCTCGATTAACAAATGGCAAGATCAATGTTTTACCAATGAGATCTTTATAACGATCATCATCAGGATTTACTGCTACTGCTACGTCACCAAACATTGTTTCTGGACGAGTTGTAGCAACAACAACAAAACGATTATCTTCACCTTTTACAGGATATTTAATATGCCATAAATGGCCATGTTCGTCTTCATGCTCAACTTCAACATCAGATAACGCAGTGGCACAACGAGGACACCAGTTGATGATGCGTTCACCGCGATAGATCAAACCTTTTTCATAAAGGCTTACAAATACTTCGCGCACTGCATGGTAATACCCTTCATCCAAAGTAAATCGCTCACGGTTCCAATCACAGGATGCGCCAAGGCTACGGATTTGTTTTACAATAGTATCACCATATTCTTTTTTCCATTCCCACACGCGCTCTACGAATTTTTCACGGCCCAAATCATAGCGAGATTTTCCTTCTTCTTTAGCAAGCATCTCTTCTACTTTGATTTGTGTAGCAATACCAGCGTGGTCTGTACCTGGCATCCACAATACATTGTAGCCTTGCATGCGTTTGAAACGGATGAGGATGTCTTGTAATGTGTTATCAAGGGCATGCCCCATATGCAACATACCAGTTACATTAGGAGGTGGTAATACGATACTAAATGGCTCTTTATTCGTGTCTACTTCTTCGTGAAAGTATCCTTGATTTTCCCAATAAGAATACCATTTGCCTTCTATTTCACCAGGATTATATGTGGTTAAATTTTCGTAGGTTTTCATCGTTCCTCCTAAAAGACTCCTTAGCGCTTCATAATTTTAGCCAATACAAATAGGCTTGTTTCATATAGCAATATCATAGGTAATGCAATCATCGTTTGAGAGAACATATCCGGTGTAGGTGAAATGACAGCACCTATGATAAAGGATATAAGAATAAATATCTTTCGCTTCGTTTTTAAAAAGCGTGATGTGATTAAGTTGAAATATCCCAAAATAATTAAGATCAACGGCAACTCAAAGATTAATCCAAAGGGTAGTACAAAGGATAATACAAAGTCCATATACTGACCAATAGAAAACATCGGCTGTAATTCATCTGTAGCAAAGCCCATAAAGAACTTCACTGCTGCAGGCAATACGAGAAAATAAGAAAATACAATACCTATCCCGAATAGACCAATTGCTACTGGTAAGATCCAGTTAGATAGCTGCTTTTCTCGTACAGTTAGTGCAGGCTTAACAAATAGCCAAATCTGATGCAATATAATGGGAGCGGCTATGACTAAGCCACCTACAACAGACACCTTCATATATGTAAAAAATGCTTCAGTAGGTCTCATATAATAAAGCTTGCCAGCCGGTTTTAGGAGTATTTCCAATAATAAGTCTACATAATAATAAGAAATACAAGTTCCCACAATAACTGCTACAGCTATTATAATCAACCGTTTTCGCAGCTCTGAAAGATGTCCTACAAGGGACAATTCCCTTGCTTCATCCATCATCTTCTGCTCTATAGCCGTATAAACTGGTTCATCTTCCACATCCTCAGGAATGTGTTGAGTTGCCACCTTATATCGTTCTTGCTCAGACTTTTGTTCTGCTTCACGCCGTTTTTGACGAACTACACTGTCAAAAGAAGGTTTTTGCATGGGATATTCGAAATCCGATTTTGGTTCGAATGGTTCCATATTATACCTTTCTATCAGCTAGATTTTCTACAGCCATCACAAGGAATTCCTTCCCTGGGAAATCACGCACTGCAGCGAGTGCCGCTAGAGCATCTTTACAATATTTATCAGCTACAGCTAATGTATTATCAATGCCACCTTGAGCAATAACATAATCAATAATGTCTTGCTCATTACCACCATTATTTAAGCCTTTAATATCTTCAAGCAATTTATCTTTATTACCATCGTTAACGATACTTAATAACGGATACGTCAATAGTCCCTCTCGAAGATCATTCCCTACAGGCTTTCCCGTTGTCTCCGCTGTTTCACGATAATCCATAATATCGTCTGTAATTTGGAATGCCATGCCTAATGCATGACCATATTTTTTCAACTCTATGATTTCATCCTCTTGCCAATCTCCTAAGAGACCACCAAGCTCCATACAGCCTTCCATGAAGTCTGCTGTTTTCTTTTGCGTCTTTGTCATATAACGCTCTATGCCTTGATCGATGCGATATACATCTTCCATTTGCATGAACTCACCTTCTACGAGGCATGTAATAATATGAGAGAATACTTGAAGATACTTCATATTCGTCATTTCAGATACGATTTTAAATGCTTTGGCAAATAAATAATCACCACTAAGGATAGCTACCTTATTACCTTTATGCATGTGAATTGTATCCTCCCCACGGCGAATTTCAGCTTGATCTAAAACATCGTCATGGATAAGTGTTGCTAAATGAAGCATTTCAACAGCCTCAGCAATTTTAATGCGTTGACGCTCTATAGATGTACCTGCATTAGCAATCAATAGACACAATTGAGCGCGCAAACGCTTACCACCTGCTGCTGATAACGGTCGAATCAGTGCATTGAAGTCCTCTGCACCCGTATTAAAAGATGATGCAAGAGACTCTTCGACATGCTCTAAATCTAGAGCAATGCGTTCCATAATCTCTAATTCGTTCGTTTGACTCATGCTTCATCTCCTACCAAAATTTTATTGATTCGTTGTTGTAAAAGCTCACGTCCAGTATGCTTTAAAGAGCTGTACAAAATCGGCGGGGTAGCCGTTGGATATAGTTCTTTAATAATAGACAAGTTTGCAGACTTTTCTTTAGCCGTCAATTTATCGGCCTTGGTCACTACAATTTGTAACGGAACACCGGCTTCGACGAGCCAATCAAAGGCCACCTTATCAATGGTCATTTCAGGATGGCGACCATCGATAAGCAAACACAACAACATCAATCGTTCAGAATGTAAAATATAATCGGCAATAAAGGAAGACCACAGATTGCGGTTTCCTTTATTTGTCTTTGCAAAACCATAACCAGGAAGGTCCACAAGAAACCAGTTATATCTGCGTTCCTCGGTGTCAGAAATATCCTCTTTTGATTCAATATCAAAGTAGTTTATCGTCTTAGTCTTACCTGGCTGACCACTAACGAGGGCTAACCCACGATAGTTACATAAAGAATTAATCAACGAAGACTTGCCCACATTAGAGCGTCCAAGGAAGGCGATTTCTACGGTATCCCCTTCAGGATATTGATCCGCCTTCACACAGGAAGTATTATATTTTGCAGCTATAATACGAGGCCCCTTTGGTTCTTTTCGTGTATATTGTGGTTTTGGGCCCATTGGTTTAGTGGATTTTTTCTTCTTTTGCATTACACAAGTGCCTTTGCTAATACTTCATCCATTGTCTTAACTGGCGTAATGATGAGGCCTTCTTTCACAATGTCAGGTAATTCTGCAATATCCTTTTCATTGCCTTTTGGAATCAATACCTCTTTTATACCATGAGACAAGGCTGCTAATAATTTTTCTTTTAAGCCGCCTATTGGTAATACGCGGCCACGCAATGTGATTTCACCAGTCATGGCAATATCAGAACGAACCTTGCGGTTAGTCAAAATAGATACCATAGCTAATGTCATTGTAATACCTGCAGAAGGACCATCTTTAGGGGTTGCCCCTTCTGGCAAGTGAACGTGAATATCAAGCTTTTTATAAAAATCTTCTTCAATCTTTAAAGCTTTTGCATTATGGCGAATATAACTCATAGCCGCTTGACCAGACTCTTGCATAACCTTGCCGAGACTACCAGTTAAAGCCAATTTACCGGTACCATTCATAGTTGTAGCTTCACATGGTAATACTACACCACCAACAGATGTCCAAGCTAATCCATTTACATAGCCAACTTGTGCTTTCTTTTCTCGCTCTTGGTCAACAAAGATTGGTGCGCCTAAGAATTCGTGCAGATTCTTAGTAGTGACTTTTGGTGCGTCTCCGCCTTCTTCAACTACTTTGAAAGCAATCTTACGGCAAATCTTAGCAATTGTTTTCTCTAAAGTACGAACACCTGCTTCGCGAGTATATTCGGAAATTACCTTTCTTAACACAGCATCAGATAATTTAACCTTGTAATCTTCAAGGCCATTTTTCTTAATTTGCTTAGGTGTTAAGTAACGCTTAGCAATTTCTAGTTTTTCTTCTTCCATATAGCTGGACAACTCAATAATTTCCATACGATCTAACAATGGACCAGGAATATTAGATGCTACATTAGCCGTAGTAATCCAGAAAACTTCAGAGAAGTCGAACGGTACTTCGATAAAGTGATCACTAAATGTGCTATTTTGTTCTGGATCCAATACTTCTAATAACGCTGAAGATGGATCACCTTTATAATCAGATGCTAATTTATCAATTTCATCCAATAAAAATACAGGATTCTTAGTACCTACATTTTTTAACCCCTGAATCATACGACCAGGTAAAGCACCAATATAAGTACGTCGATGTCCACGAATTTCAGCTTCATCACGAACACCACCTAAGGATGCACGGATAAACTTACGATTCATTGCTTTAGCAATAGAGGTAGCCAAAGAGGTTTTACCAACGCCTGGTGGGCCTACTAAACAAAGAATAGAGCCACTATTTTTACCGGTTAATTTACGAACCGCTAAAAATTCTAAAATGCGTTTCTTAACCTTTTCAAGGCCATAATGATCGGCTTCGAGCATAGCATGAGCGCCCTTGATATCTAAGCGGTCTTCCGTTAATTCATTCCACGGTAATGCCAATACCCAATCTAGGTAATTGCGCAAAATTGTTGCTTCCGGCATCAATTGAGGCATGCGGCTGTAACGAGAAATTTCTTTATCAATACGCGTATGTACGTCTTCACTTAGGTTAAGTGCTTTTAACTTAACTCGTAGTTCTTCTGCCTCCTCCTCGGGATCTCCTTTATCACCCAACTCATCGTGGATAACGCGGATTTTTTCGCGCAAGAAATATTCCTTCTGCGCTTTTTCCATAGATTGACGCACTTGATTATTGATGGAATTTTCCAAATCAGAGATTTGTAATTCCATATTTAAAATGCCTACAATCATGTTAAGACGACGAGCTACAGATAATTCTTCAAGTAACTCTTGACGTTTCAAATTATTAATAGGCAATAGAAATGCAACTTGGTCAGCTAATTCACAAGGATTGCGTAATTCCATAACGCGCGTTACACCTTCATCAGTAACTGATTTAGCTTCTTCTGCCCATTCGCCAAATTTAGCTTGAACCAAACGACGATAAGCTTCAAGCTCTACATCGTCTTCAAATTCAGACGCCACTCGTTCATAGTCTCCTATATAATAAGGGTCCATGCTAGTAATATTCATAAGACGAATACGAGTGATGCCCTCTACAAGAACACGTACTATACCACCTGGTAAGCGCAACATTTGTTTAATTTTTACTAATGTACCCATTTGGGCTAAATCATGAACTGTTGGTGCATCTACAGCATCATCTTTTTGAGTTACGACGGCTAAAATGCGGTCCTCATTCATTGCGGCTTCCACCGCCTTAATGGATTTGTCTCGACCGATATCGAGGTGAATCACGATATTCGGGTATACTACCATGCCTCTGAGAGGTACGGTAGGGATCCCAACTTCGAGTAAATTCATACTTCCTCCAGGTATATATATTATGAAAAGAAACTCATTCCTACACAGAAATGAGTTTCTTCGAATTACGATTTCAACTGGATGTCTTGGTCTGCCTCATTTTTGAGTATAGGTTCACCTGTGCTTAATACGGATTCACGATTCACAATGCACTTAGTTACTTCCGGCATGGAAGGAACCTCAAACATTACGCGTTTCATCACCTTTTCAATGATAGCACGCAAACCACGAGCACCTGTTTTTCGCTGTAATGCTTCATCAGCGATTTCTTCTAATGCATCTTCAGTGAAAGTTAACTCTACACCATCAAGGGATAGAATTTTTTCATATTGTTTTGTTAATGCATTTTTAGGCTTTGTCAAAATTTGAATTAATGCATCTCTGTCTAATTGATCTAATGTCACCATTACAGGCAAACGTCCAATAAACTCAGGGATCAAACCAAATTTTAATAAATCTTCAGGTACAACATCTTTTAAGATAGCCGATATATTACGTTCTTCTTTACGCTGTACATCTGCACCAAAACCAAGTGTTTTCTTAGCGGTACGCTTAGTAATAACCTTGTCCATACCATCAAATGCTCCACCACAAATAAAGAGAATATTCGTAGTGTCGATTTGAAGCATTTCCTGATTAGGATGCTTTCTACCACCTTGAGGAGGAACAGAAGCAACGGTACCTTCTAAGATTTTAAGCAATGCTTGTTGTACACCTTCACCAGACACATCACGTGTAATAGAAGGATTTTCAGACTTACGAGCAATTTTATCGATTTCATCGATATAGATAATGCCACGTTCAGCCCGAGCTATATCATAATCTGCAGCTTGAATAATTTTGAGTAGGATGTTTTCTACATCTTCCCCCACATACCCAGCTTCAGTTAAGCTTGTAGCATCTGCAATAGCAAATGGTACTTCTAGCATTTTCGCTAAGGTTTGAGCCAATAGTGTTTTACCACTACCAGTAGGACCAATGAACAATACATTAGCCTTTTGTAATTCTACATCATCTACTACATTATCTGTTTGTAAGCGTTTGTAGTGATTATATACGGCCACAGCTAAAGAGATTTTAGCATCATCTTGACCAATAACATATTCGTCAAGATGAGCTTTAATTTCTCTAGGCGTTGGCAATTCTTTTAAATTGAAGTCGTCCGTCTCAACCGCACCCAACTCATCTGCAATGATGCGTTCACAAACTTCAACGCATTCGTCACAAATATACACGTTAGGACCCGCCACTAATTTGCGGACTTCTTCGCTTGTGCGTCCACAAAAACTGCAGCGCATAGTATCTTTATCTTTTGCCAAGGGGCGCCTCCATTACTTGCTTTCTACAGGTTCTCTTGTGAGTACCTCATCGATTAAGCCGTATTCAACGGCATCCTGAGCACTCATGAAGTTATCGCGATCTGTATCGCGAGCTACTACTTCAATATCTTGTCCACTGCGAGAAGCTAAGATACCATTTAACTCTTCACGCATGCGAAGAATCTCACGGGCATGGATTTCAATTTCAGATGCTTGCCCTTGCACACCGCCTAATGGTTGGTGAATCATGATGCGCGCATGAGGCAACGCATATCGTTTACCTTTAGTGCCAGCTGTTAAAAGCACAGCACCCATGCTCGCTGCAGAGCCTACACAAATAGTAGACACATCTGGTTTGATATATTGCATCGTATCATAAATAGCCATGCCGGCAGTTACAACACCGCCAGGGCTATTGATGTACAAATGGATATCCTTATCAGGATCCTCTGCTTCTAGGAATAACATTTGCGCAATAACCGCATTTGCCACATTATCATCGATGGGGCCACCAAGGAAAATAATGCGATCCTTTAACAAGCGAGAGTAAATATCATAGGAACGCTCTCCGCGTTCACCTTGTTCAACTACGATTGGTACATACATATAATCACCTTTTCATGTACCTAGTTGAGCAAACTATTATTCAGCCGCTTCAGCGCCTTTTGCATTATCAATAATGAATCGAGCTGCTTTTTTGCGAGCTACAGAGCCTGCCAACATAGCTACACGACCTTCTTTTGCAATAATATCCCAAACTTCTTTAGGATCTGCCCCAAAGTTTTGAGCCATAATGAAGATTTCACGGTTCATATCATCTGGAGTTACTTCGATACCTTCAGCAGTTGCAATAGCATCCAATACTAAATCAGCGCGTACGTTTTCAGCTGCGGAATCTTTGTATTCAGAGCGTAAATCTTCGATAGTTTTATTGGAGAATTTCAAGTAGTCATCAAGTTTCAAGCCACGGCCTTCCATATTCATAGCCAATTCTTGAATCATTTGTTCTACGCGATCTTTAATCATTACTTCTGGGATTTCTACAGTTGCATTTTTAACAGCTGTTTGAATCAAGTCAGCATTGTAAGTATCGATTGCACGACGGGAAGCTTCTTCCTCCATTTTAGTGCGAAGATCTTTTTTCAATTCTTCAATAGTTTCGTAAGAGCTTGCTTCTTTTGCAAATTCATCATTCAATTCAGGCAATTCTTTACGTTTAATATCATGGATATGAGTTTTGAATTCTGCTTCTTTACCAGCAAGTTCTGCTACGAAGTAGTCTTCAGGGAATGTTACTTTTACAGTTACATCATCACCAGCTTTAGCGCCAATTAATTGATCTTCGAAGCCAGGAATGAAGCTACCAGAACCGATTTGTAATGGGTAGGATTTACCTTCACCACCATCAAAAGGTTTACCATCAACGGAACCAGCAAAGTCGATTACTGCGAAGTCATCTTTTTGAATTGTAGCGCCTTCTTCAGCAACAACCATTTTTGCTTGTTGTTCACGAATATTGTTCAACTGTTCTTCGATTTGTTCATCAGATACTGTAGCATCTTGTTTTTCTGCTTCTAAGCCTTTGTAATCGCCAAGTTTAACTTCAGGGCGTTTAGTTACAGTAGCTTTGAAAATCAAATCTTTGCCTTCTTCGAATTGTTCTCGTTCGATTTCAGGTTCAGATACAGGCACGATATCATTTTCACGAAGTGCAGCACTATAGTTTTGGCTAGCCAATACTTCAAATGCTTCTTCCAAGATAGCTTCTTTGCCGAAGTTCATTTCCAAAATACGGCGAGGCGCATGTCCTTTACGGAAGCCAGGGATGTTCACTTGACCTGCAATGCGTTTTACAGCTTGTTTAATGCCCTTATCTACTTCTGCTGCAGGTACTTCAATAGTTAACGTTACTACGTGTTGATCAACAGGATTTACAGTTGCTTTCATTTAAAATATGTCCTCCTCGAAGGGCAATATGCCCAAATTTCTGTAGTATATTATGCACTCCTAATAATAACATAAATGCAAGGTCAATGCAATTCTTCTCAATATACACTAAAAGACCACCCCAAAATGGGTGGTCTTTACATATTTTACATAATTATGCTAATTAGTTATCTTTAGCAATCAATTTGATAATGTCACGACGAGACAAAATCCCGATCAAACGATACTCTTTATCTACAACTGGCACATTTTTCAAATGTTGATCAAGCATAACAGATACAATTTCTTCTACATCTTTATCCGGTGTGGTTGTAATTACTTCATCAGTCATCAACTCATGAACGTGAGATGCCAATAATTTTTTGAATTGAGCATTGTATTCGCCAATGCCATTGTAATAGATGCTAGCGCCTAATACATTAACATAATGAGGCACATGAGGACGTACTTTTTTATATAGTAAATCACCTTCAGAGATAATACCTAACAACTTATTATCATCATCCACTACGGACACAGCTGTTAAATTATATTTAACCAACAAATCAGCTACATCAGAAATCGGCGCATCTTTGCCAACAGTAACAGGGTATTTATTCATTACTTCTTGGATTTTCATAGTGAATTCCTCCTTACAAATACATCTTGCTTTATTATACTATTCGCCACAGTATAATAAAACTCCTTTTTTCTGAAAGTATTATACAAATAATTTTTAAATCTACTTCTTCTACCAATGATAAGGTTCATTACGATTGATTTTTGATGCTCGATAAATTTGTTCTACAAGTAGCAATCGAACCATTTGATGAGTAAAAGTCATAGGGCTAAAAGATAATTTATAATTTACAGCCTGACGTAATATATCACTCACCCCAAAGGCACCACCAATAATGAAAGCCATATCGCTAACACCATCCACCTCAAGCTTAGATACCGTCTTAGCGAGTTCTTCAGAGGACATTGGTTTGCCATACACGTCAAGTAATACGGTATACGCATTTTTAGGGACCGCTTTTAATAAACGGTCTCCTTCTTCTGCAACGACTTGTTTGCGATCCGCATTACTCGGCTTATCTCCAATTTTACTTTCATTCAGCTCTGTAATTGTAATGCCACCATAGGGGCGCATGCGTTTCACAAACTCTGCTACGCCCTCACGTAAATAAGCATCCTTCAATTTGCCGATACAGACTACATAAAATCTCATTTTTACCTCTTCACAGATTGGATGGACACAATTTCATTAGGCTGACCATGTTGTAACTTCATTTCAGGTCCAATACGAACACCACCATCAACAAGCATTTTGCCAATAGTTTGGGTAACAAGGACAGCGTTATTATTATTTTCAGAACGATGGGCCAATATAACTTGCATAAAATCAGGACGTTTCATCATGAGTAGTGCTTGCGCAGCCATTTCATTACTCAAATGACCTTCATCACTAGCCACCCTTTGTTTCAAAAACGGCTGATATGGTCCGAATCGCAACATATGAGGATCATAATTCGCCTCTAGCACTAACAGAGTCGTATCATCAATTCTACGTAAAATATCATCTGAAATCACGCCTGTATCAGTGACAATAGTTGCCTTATCGTTCCCAGCAAACACATTTATACCAATTGGATCAGCCGCATCATGACTTACCGAAAAAGGTTCCACAATTAGACTCCCCAACGTCAAACTGCCCTTTGTAAGCTCGATTAATCGATTCTTTGGCACGATTAACTTATCTTGGATTTCACGCCAGGTGCCTTGCTTCGTATACACAGGAATATCAAATCGTTTTAGTAATTGTTGTAATCCCACAATGTGATCACTATGTTCATGACTGACAAATATACCCTCTACCTGTGCCATATCAATTTGTAATTCTTTTAACCCATTGACAATGCGTCGACAACTGATGCCTACATCATGCAATATGACGGAGTTCCCTTTTTTTATCACTGTACAATTGCCCTTACTACCACTGGCAAGGACATGGACCTCCAACGGTGAGGATTCACTCATCAAAACACTCCATATACTTAATCATAAATCTATTATTTCTGTAAAAGTCAATAGCTTAGTTATTTAGTTAAATATTGTATTAACTCATTTAAATTCAAGCTATTATTACGTTCTTTCAGATAATTTAGTCAGACGCTCTACAAAATACGACATATTAGCCTCAATATCTGGCCCTCTGCGGAACATATCGCCTCCAACAAGGAACATCGTATCATTTCCGTACAGCTCAACAAGTTCATTAAGACGAGTATCTGTAACGCCACCACCTGGTGCAGGGCAAGCCGCCTTCATCAAGCCCATTGGTCGTTTAATGTAAGAGGAAATCCTCTTGCATTGTTCCTCTGTAAAAGTAAAGCGTCCACCATAAGATACGAAGATTGGCATATCAGCCCCAAAAATACGAGGTAATAAACCTAGTTGTAAGTAATCGGCTACACCAGATACACCAGGGCTCACAAATCCACCAGAATAAGCGGGATGATGAATAATAGGCAATCGTAATTTTTCATCAGTAGCTAATTTGTGTAACCAACCGAAACCAACGAGACCTGAAGCCACCATGAGAGCTGTAGCACCAGCCTCTTTGGCAAAATAAGCGCGTTCCAATACGTCTGTGCCATCACCAGATACATTTGCTGCATATAATGTATGTGTCCCATGTGTAGTGTTCATTTCCTGTACCATAGAAGCACATCGTTTTACACGATCTTTATATTGAGAGAAGGACTGATTAGAAATACCATGATCATCCTTTATGACATCTGCCCCACCACGTGTATAGGCTCCACACATGCGAGCCAATTCCCCGTTTGGTGTTCCCATCGGCTTTACAACGGCTTGAATCATTGGACGCGTCGGGGTTTCCACTAAACAACGAATTCCTTGCAAGCCAAATCGTGGTCCCTTAAACACATCGTAAAGTGTTGGACATAGTTCAATATCTACTACCCAAATATGTGGCTGTAACGAAGAATTACCAAAGACAACATTTAAAAATTGTGTAGCCTCTAAGGCCGTGGTATCTACGTGATATGAAATACGAGCCAAATAGTAACGAGAGGTGTCAATTACAGCATTTGGCATCACACCTACATTGATATAAGGAGAGTCTTCTACTATAGGTTCAAGAGATTCTAGTCGACCAGTAATAGTTTCTTTAATGTATGGATCCGTTACAAACTCATAAGGAAATTCTATGGTTTGCTCCACTTGAACAGCCCAAGCAATTGATTTTGCTTCTTCATATGTACTCGCTTCTATTCTATATATAACTATAAATCGCTCGTCTTTCATAATGCGTCTCCTTTACAATAATATTATTTAATTATATACCAAAGTAGTATACGATTCCATAAAAAAAGACCTCACTCCAAATCAGAGTGAGATCTTTTTAACAAACGAAAACATATATATTGATGTTTTACCTATACTAACAAGGTTTCTACTGTGAGAGACAATACATATAATCGCATGAGAGTAAACTCGTCTAACTATATCTTATTGGTAGAAATGTTTAGGATAACCTTTGAATCGTGTGAAGTGACGATATTTACGAGTCGCACGATTAGGTTCATTAACAGTTTTATAACCAAAACCATTAAACATTACATTTAAAATAACAGCTACTATACTACCAGCTGTGATACCAGATTTCAAAAGAATTTGAGCCCATGCTGGAAAGTGTGTATAGAATTGAGGTGCTGCAAGAGGAATCATGGATACCCCAATACTAATGGCAACTAGCATCAGGTTATAGTTACCATCGAAACTAACTTTACCAAGAGAACGAATCCCACTGGCGATAATCATGCCGAACATAGCAATTCCTGCGCCCCCTAGTACAGCATTTGGAATACAAGCTACGATAGCGGCTAATTTAGGGAAAAGGCCTAATAAAATTAAAATTACACCAGATGCTGCTACAACGAAACGACTCTTAACACGTGTTACAGCAATAAGACCTACGTTTTGAGCAAATGCTGTATACGGAAAACTATTAAGGATACCACCAATAATAGTGGATAAGCCATCCGCACGAAGTACCGCAGCCAACTCTTTTTGACCAATAGGTTTATCTACGATTTCTCCAACTGCAATACTATCACCAGTTGTTTCTACCATAACTACGAGCATTACAATAATCATAGATACAATAGAAGCAAAGTCAAAGGTTGGAAGGCCAAAATAGAATGGTGTCACAACAGAAATCCATTGAGAACGCCCTACTTCTGAAAAATCTGTAATACCAACAATCATAGCTAAGGCTGTACCGAGAATAAGCCCAACTAAGATTGCCAAATTACCAAGGAAACCTTTACCAAATCGATAAGTTAATACAACGAGAACAAATGTAGCTACACCAAGAGCTATGTATAGTGGATCGCCAAAGTTTTTATTGCCTACGCCCCCCCCCATCCAGTTAACAGCTACTGGCATCAAGTTGATACCAATAATAGTAATGATAGTACCTGTTACTACAGGTGGGAATAGCCGAATCAAACGACTGAAAAATGGTGCCACAAGGAATGTAAAGAGACCAGCTACGATAATCGCACCGTAAATGGTAGTAATATCATGCTGCTGACCAATCAGAATCATTGGACCTACAGAAGCAAATGTTACACCTTGAATAAGAGGAATGCGACCACCGACAGGTCCGAACCCTAATGTTTGAATCAATGTAGCTACACCACATGTAAATAAGTCAGCTGTAATCAAACGAATTAAATCTTCAATTGGCAAATGCATAGCTTGTGCAATAATAATTGGTACAGCTACTGCCCCAGCATACATAGCCAGAACGTGCTGTAAACCATAAGCGAATAACTGCGGGATTGGCAGCATACCATCTACATGGTCGACACCAGATGCACCTTTACTCATAAGAATCACCTCATATCTTACGTTTTAGTTACTAGTTAAACAATATAGTCATACTATCGTACATGATAGAGTTTAGAAATCTCATCGACTTCACGTGGGAACCTTGATGGCTAGGGGCAAAAGCCCCTACCATTAAGCAAATATTCTATTTTTTATAACCTGTATGTTTAATCGGCAAGGACCTACGTGGTTCTCCGTCGATACGACGATACGCATTTGCAATAGCCGGTGCAATCGGAATGCTAGAGATTTCGCCAATACCTTTAGCACCGTATGCATATTGTTCTGGTGTCCCTTTTTCGATAAGACTTACATGAATTGGAGGACATTGGGTAGCTCTAAGAAGTCCTAGCGTACCGTATTTAGATGTTACATACCCTTCTTTATAAGGGAAGTCTTCTGTAACGGCATACCCCATTCCCATAATGGCACCACCTTCGGCCTGACCTGTACAGGATTGAGGGTTCACTACACGACCTACATCGTATGCTACATGTAAATTAGCAACCTTATTGTCTTCACCAATTGTTGCTACACATGCACCATAACCATAGGCAACGTGATTTTTTGGATGCGATTTATCAGAATTAAATGGATCTGTTTCACCGAGAAACTCTTCATAAATCTCTACGCCATTCAGTTCTTCTAATGTTTTAGTATCTAACATTTCTTTTAAGCGAAGACTTGCTTTACGCGTTGCTTCACCGGTAAAGAGCGTTTGGCGAGATGCAGTAGTTGTACCAGAATCTGGTGTACGTACTGTATCAGGTCGTTCTACAAATACTTTATCCGCCGTTAAGCCTGTCGTTTCACAAAGTACTTGTGTTGCCATAGTAGCCATGCCTTGACCAATACAAGCGGCACCCGTACGAATACGAACTTTACCATCATGTACTTCTAAAATAACGCGACCCGTATCAGGTAGTCCTACACCAATACCACTATTTTTCAAACATACCGCAAGGCCAGTACGATCAGAGGCATAATATGCATCTTTTACAGCTTCCAAACATTCTACTAAAGCGGTTTCTTTGGAACAAATTTGGCCGTTTGGTAATGAGTCACCAGGGCGTACAACATTTTTGTAGCGGAATTCCCAAGGATCCATGCCTACCAACGCAGCTAATTCATCAATATTTTGCTCTTGACCAAAGATAGTTTGTGTTACGCCAAACCCACGGAATGCACCACCAGGAACAGTATTTGTATAAACACATACACCATCAAAGGCAAAATTATCAAAGTGATAAGGGCCACAAGAATGAGTACCAGCACGTTGAAGTACAGGACCACCTAAAGATGCATACGCGCCACAATTAGAAACGATATTTACCTTACTTGCTACCAAATTACCTTCCGCATCACAAGCTGTTGTAATATCCATTTCCATCGCATGACGTTTAGTATGAATATTGAGACTTTCTTGACGAGAGAATAGAACCTTAGTTGGTTTACCTGTAAGCCAAGCTACGAGTGATGCATGATGTTGTACGGTCATATCTTCTTTACCACCAAAGCCACCACCTACGAGCATACTGTGAACCTTTACAGCCTCATTCGGAATACCAAGCATACGAGCAACTTCACGACGATCATCATAAACATTTTGGCTACCTGAATGCAGATGAATTTCATCTCCCTCACGATATGCAACGGCACATTCTGGCTCCATAAATGCATGGTCGGTTTGAGGTGTGGAATAATGATTTGTTACTACAAAAGCAGCCTCTGCAATAGCCTTATCTACATCGCCACGAGATAATGTTTGACGAGATAATACATTTCCGTCTGGATGTAACTGAGGAGCATCTGGTTTTAGCGCTTCCAATGGATCTAGTATAGGTTCTAATTCAGTATAATCAACTTCAACTAAAGCCAATACTTCATCTAGATACTTCTTCTCAGTAGTTGCTACCAATGCAATTGCATCGCCTACATAACGTGTAATATCACCTTCTGCGATAAGTACATCCCAATCCGGCACTAAATGACCAGTTTTATTGAATGGTACATCAGCAGCAGTCAAAGCCGTTACACAGGCTGGGTGTTCAAGAGCTTTAGACACATCAACGCGATCCACTCTAGCCCGTGGATATTTAGAACGCAATGCTTTAGCGTAAATCATACCATCCATATGAATATCATCGGCATATTTTCCCGTACCTAAAGCTTTTTCCTCCGCATCGACACGATGTAAACGAGCGCCTACATTACCATTTGTATCCTTTTCTGGAACTGGTAAATTCTCACGAATCATTTTTGCTGCTAGCATAATGCCTTCTTCAATTTTCACATAACCTGTACAACGACAAATATTGCCTAAAATAGCTTTTTTAACATCTTCAGATGTAGGGTCATTATTTTCATCAATTAGGGCCTTTGCACTAATAATCATACCTGGTATACAGAAGCCACATTGCACCGCTCCACATTCACCAAAAGCATAGGTGTATACAGCTTTTTCCCTATCAGTTAATCCCTCAATCGTTACAATTGATTTGCCATCTAATTGGGATAATTTACTAACACAAGCTTTTGCCTTTTTCCCGTCTATAATTACTGTACACGTACCACAAGCACCAGCACTACAACCTTCTTTGGTGCCTGTCAGCTTCAAATCAGCTCTCAAGAAATCAATTAAGCGCTGATCCTCTTGAGCCTCATAATAGGTGCCATTCACTTGAAAGCGGTACATATATAGTCCTCCTTTCATTAAGGAATACATTCACCAAGATATGATTCTATTAAGGATCCATCTTGTACCACATGGTGACCTCTGAGGATTACATCACGAACCATACCGGTTACAGATAGTCCCTCATACGGTATATAGTCAGCCTTTGTATGGGCAGACTCTATTGAAAGAATGTGTTTTACATTCTTATCTACGATTGTAATATCTCCATCACTACCTACAGCTAATGTACCCTTCTTAGGATACATGCCATATAGTTTTGCTGGGTTTTCACTTACTAATTTCATAAAATCTACGGCACTCATATTGCATTGGTTAACCAACACATCATAAGCAATGATACCCCGTTCTTCAGCTCCAGGAATACCTCCAGGAATTCGGGTAAAGTCATAACGACTCATTAATTTTTGATCATTAAAGGTAAAGCTACAATGGTCGGAACCAATGGTTTGGAATACACCATTTACTAGTGCATCCTTCAATGCCATTTGATCTTGTATCGTTCTAAGTGGAGGACTCATCACATATTTAACCCCTTCAAAATCAGGTAATTTATATCGTGATTCATCAAGCACCAAATACTGTGGACATGTTTCACAAGTCACTTGATGTCCTAATACCCGCTCACGTAGAACTTCATCTACGCCTTCTTTAGAACTTACATGCACAATATGCACGGGATACTCTAATGCAGCACCAATTGTACTAAATCGCTTAATCGCTTCCGATTCAATCATAGCAGGTCTTGTAAGTGGGTGATTACTTATATCTAAGTCCCCGCACTTACGCTTATCAGCTACGAGTGCATCGATGAGGTCCCCATTTTCACAGTGAGCCCCTACAAGCGCACCCGTTGGTTTTATAGCTTCAATAGCATCATAAATTTCTCGATCTGTTAAACGGAAGCCATACGCTAAGTACACTTTAAAGGATGATACACCAGCTTCTACAACCTTTGGTATTTCATGAGATACCTCTTCATTCATTTCTACAAGCTCCATATGGAATTTGTAGTCACAGGAGCAATGCCCTGTAGCACGCTCCTTATGAACCTCTAAGCCTTTACAAAGGGATCCATCCTCGGGAGAAGCAAAGTTGATGATTGAAGTCGTCCCACCAAGGATAGCAGCCTTTGTGCCACTATCAAAATCATCTGCAGTCGATGCTAAAGCATTGGTCATTTGGAAGTGCGTATGAGGATCTATAAATCCTGGGAACACATAGCAACCTTTTGCATCAATTACTTTAGCCCCTTCTGGAACAGGAACGTGTTCATCAATGGCGACAATTTTGTCGCCATCGATAAGTAAATCTCCGGTAAGGATTCGATCATTTAAGACCAAGTCCCCTTGTTGTATGATAATCATGATACATAGTACACATGCTCTTTACAGAAGGCATGTACAACTCCTTTCAATTCTTCAGGTAATGCATCAATGTCACATACGGCTTCTTCACCTTTAAAGCGATAACCACAGCTAGTGCCTTTGATGTAGAAACCATCATTTGTACTATCTGCTAAAGCTTCAGCATTGTGGAAGAATGTAATGCGATCCTTGTATGGTTGACAAGGTTCTACGCAATGACATGCACAGTTACCACACTCATTACAGCTTTGATCAACATGGACGATCAATTTAGCATCATTTACAGTAACGACTTCATTACATCTATTAGGACATACACGAACACAAGCGCCACAAACTACGCGGCAGTGGTAATCAGAGCTACGTGTACCAGGGAAGGATGGCATTGCTTCACGTTTTTTCTTCATAACATCGCTCTTCTTGAAAATTTTGTTCTCAGCGATATCTTTAGCAAGTTCAGCGATAAGTTCTTTATGAACTTTTAAAGCAGCTTTGTAATCAGTAGATTCTACTTCGTCTGCTAAACCTTTGAAAGTATTGTAACCTTCGCCTTGCAGAAGAATTGTACATACTGTTACAGGCCAGATACCACAATCAAAGATGGCTTTGATGTTTTGTTTTACAGCACCGCCGCTGTAAGACATTGGTAAACGTTCGCCGAATTGAGCACTTAGGAGCTCAGCTACACCAATTGTTACAGGTAATAAGGATTTACCAGACATGTACATTTGCTCGCCTGGCAATTCATTGTTGTGAATTTGTACAGGGAATGTATTTGTCAATTTAACGCCAAAAATCTTGTTATGTTTTTCACCAAGAGCGATAAGACGTTCTAACATTGGAACAGCTTTGTCAAATTGAAGGTCAACTTCAAACTGGTGATCTTCAAAGTCAATGTACTCAAAGCCAGCGTTATCCAATAATTCTCTAATGCGTTTTGGACCTAACAATGTAGGGTTGCATTTTAAGTATAGGTGAAGACCTTTTTCACTGATAAGGTAAGAACAAATGGATTCGATTTCTTCTGCTGGACAACCGTGCATTGTGGACAATGTGATTGCTTGACAAAGTTCATCACCAATGGAGTTGATGAAATCAGCATCGATATGTTCAAATTCATCTACGTGGTCAAGGCACCATTGTTTGCAAGTATCCCACATTGGAGATTGAGATGCACTGCGCATTGTGTTGATGAATTTATCAACCATAGGGCTCTTGATACCAGCCAAGTTGTAGCCAACACTCATGATGAATAAGAATCCATCTGGATCGCCTAATCCTAATTCTTTAGAGATTAATTTTAATGCGAACCAAGCTTTAATGTATTCATCAGCAGCTTCATCACAGCTATATTCAGAAGACCATTCTACATTATATGCTTCATCTACAGAGTAGATACAAGGTCTAGGAATGCCTAGTTCTTCACCGTACATGATTTGTACGGTTTTTAATTCAATGCAACGAGCACCCGCTACATAAGATGCCACAATATTTTGTGCCAACTGTGTATTAGGGCCAGCTGCTGGACCTACAGGATTTTCAATGGATTTACCAAAGATAGATAAGCGTTGATCATGATTCGTACGATGAATTTTATTTACATTGTAAATGCGATTGTACATCTTGTACTCAGTCATAATGTGGTTCATCAAATTTCCGAAACTTACCGGATACATAATGTCACTCATAATGTCACACTCCTTTAAAGCGCTTGCGTTATGGGTTTAGTCGTTTCCATAAACCTTTAGATGTTGCTAAAACTTCGTCCATTACTTCAGCTTTATCAATGCCTTGTAATTTACGATCAATCATGCGTGGTACACCATCACTAATAGTTGTTACCACATACATACCATTAGCACCGAATAGTAAGTGACCATTGATGTTGTTTTCATCAAGTGGTGTTGGTGCTGCGTAATCAAGAACAATTACGTCAGCTGCGGCACCTTTTTTAAGGATGCCTACCGTAGTATCGAAGAATTCATTAGCCATTTTGCGGTTGTTTTCAAATAGCATATAAGGTACTTCTCCCCAGCCTACATATGGTTTATGTTGCTCATGTTTCACAAGACAATTCGCTACTTTATAAGATTCGAGCATATCATTTGTATAACCATCTGTACCAAGACCAACAGTGATTCCTGCATCTAATAGTTTCAAGATATCTGTCGTGCCTACTGCATTACCCATGTTACTTTCTGGGTTATGTACGACCTTAGCTTGAGATTTTTTCAATAATGCCACATCTTCGTCAGTTACGTGTACACAGTGACCAGCGATACTCTTAGGGCCTAAAATACCTGCCTCTACGAGACGTCTAACAGGTGTCATGCCATACTTTTCTTTACTATCTGCCACATCTTCAGGACCTTCTGCAACATGAACATGATATCCCAACTGATCCTCATTATGAGCTTTCACATAATCTAATGTTTCCGTGCTCAATGTGAAAGATGCATGCAAGCCCATCATCGCCGCCAGTCTGGATGGATCTTGTTTTGCTTCTTTACCAAAACGTACGTTTTCTGCAACAGCGGCTTTCATTTGGTCTACGCCATTGCGGTCGGATACTTCATAGCATAAACATGAGCGAACGCCGAATTGTTTAGCTACATCTGCAATGATGGATAAGCTGTTAGGAACTTCACCATAACTTGCATGGTGGTCAAAAATAGTAGTTACACCATTTTCGATACAGCCTAAATACGTAAGTAATGCACTTGCTTTTACATCTGGAGCCGTCAATTTATTATCTAAGTAGAACCAAAGTCCTTCCAAGATTTCACCGAAGTTAGTCGGTGCTGGACCTGGCAACGATAAGCCTCGTGCAAGAGCGGAGTAAATATGATGATGTGCATTAATGAAACCTGGCATAATTAGGCCACCATGAGCATCAATAATTTCTGCGTTTGCATAAGCTTTGCATAATTCATCATATTTACCAATATCAACAATTTGAGTCCCGTCGATAGCAACAGCACCATCATAAATGATAGGTCTATCAGCGTCGCGAGTAATAACAGTACCTTTTCCTAATATAATCATGTGGGCACCTCCTCAACGATTCGTTGAAATGCATACTTATAAACTTATATATTATTATAATACGATACGTGTGCCTGTTTTTCCTGCTATACCATCTTTAGATTTCTCTAATAATGTGATAATTGAGACACGGCCTTTTTTGGATTCTGCAAATGCTATAGCGGCTTCTACCTTTGGTTTCATCGAGCCTTCTGCAAACTCACCAGCTGATACATATTCTTTAGCTTGTGTAACGGTTATTTCATCAAGCCATTTTTCATTTTCTTTACCAAAGTTAATAGCAACCTTTTCAACAGCTGTTAAAATAACGAGAACATCAGCATCAATTTCTTGGGCCAATAAACTACTAGTCCAGTCTTTATCGATAACAGCAGCTGCACCATGAAGTTCATTGCCTTCTTTAGTTACTGGGATACCTCCCCCGCCACAAGCAACAATTAATTGTTTACCTACTAAACCTTTAATTGCTTCTAGTTCAATGATTTCTTTTGGTGCTGGAGATGCCACCACACGACGATAACCACGACCCGCATCTTCTTTTACCACATAATCGTAATTCTTTTCTGCGTATTCAGCTTCTTCCTGAGTCATAAAATGACCAATTGGTTTTGTAGGATTTTGAAAAGCTGGGTCATTTTGATCAACAAGTACTTGTGTAACCATAGTCATTGTTGGCAAATCTTTAATACCACGATTTAAGAGCTCTTCGTGAAGAGCATTTTGTAAGTCATAACCAATATAAGCTTGGCTCATTGCTACACATACAGATAATGGAGTGTTTGGTTGACCTTCTACTTCACGAGTCAATGCAGCCATCGCATTGTTGATCATACCAATTTGAGGTCCATTACCATGTGTTACCACTACGTCACAATCAGCTTCTACTAAATCAATGATTGTTTTAGCTGTACTTTTTACTGCAATTTTCTGTTCTGGTAAGGAATTGCCTAATGCATTCCCCCCTAGTGCTACTACAACTCTCTTTTTCATGTTATGCCTCATAACAAACTATTAAGAATAAAAGGAGCCATCAATACGGATGGCCCCTAAACTTTACTTTACGGTTGAACTCGTTCGGTTCCCTTCCGTTCTAATTCTTTTAAGGTTTCTACAGGATTTTTAAATTTGCTAAGGAAAATCATAGCTGCAATAACATATGGTTTGTAGCTTGCTTCCTTATAAAGAGGTATGCGGTAGCGATCAAATACTGTTGCATCTACTTCGCCTTCTTCACAACTTACACCTGTAATATCTGCTGGTAAGCAATGTAAGTAAAGAGCTTTGCCGTCCTTTGTGAGACTCATCATCTCTTCCGTACATGCCCAATCTTTATGTTTACCATTTTCTTCAAGAAGAACTTTTTCTAAGGCTTTAATACCTTCATGATCATTTTCACCATACAGTTTTGTACGTTTTTCCATTGCACCGAATGGAGCCCAGCTCTTAGGATATACGATGTCTGCATCTTTGAAAGCATCTTTCATGTCGTTAGTTCTACGGAATGAACCGCCGCTAGCTTCAGCTTGTTTCTTAGCGATTTCTTCAACTTCCGGCATTACTTCGTAGCCTTCTGGATGGGCTAATACAACTTCCATACCTAAACGAGTGAATAAACCAATAGCACCTTGAGGTACGGATAAAGGTTTACCATAGGATGGAGAGTACGCCCACGTCATAGCAATCTTTTTACCTTTAAGGTTTTCTACACCGCCAAATTCTTTGATGATATGAGCTGTATCAGCCATGATTTGTGTAGGATGGTCGATATCACATTGTAGATTTACAAGTGTTGGGCGTTGCTCTAATACACCATCTTCATGACCTTCTTTAACTGCATCGGAAACTTGATGCATATAAGCATTACCTTTACCGATATACATATCATCACGAATACCGATAACATCTGCCATAAAGGAAATCATATTAGCTGTTTCACGAACTGTTTCACCGTGAGCGATTTGAGATTTGCCTTCGTCTAAATCTTGAACTTCAAGACCTAGCAAATTACAAGCGGAAGCAAAGGAGAAGCGTGTTCTTGTAGAGTTATCACGGAATAAAGAAATGCCAAGACCGCTGTCAAATACTTTAGTAGAGATATTGCGTTCTCTAAGAGCACGTAATGCATCAGCTACTGCCCATACACCTTGCAATTCATCATCAGATTTTTCCCAAGTTAAGAAGAAATCTTCGCCGTACATTTTACTAACGTCTAATTTTTGTAAAGTTTCAATACTTTTATTGAAGTCTGTCATCTGTAAGTCCTCTCTTTCAATTCCCTAAAGGGCTACTTAGGATCTAACTTTATACGATGCCTCATCAAATAGTGAGGCACTATATGAAATTCTAAATATCAACTATTTTCCAGTTATTCCGTTTATATTAAATCTAATTCAATGTATGTGATATTAATTTTTGCAATATACGGATGGTAATAATGCATATACAGCAGCACATGTTACAAGATCTTGTTTCCATGTAATTTCGTTAGGTGCATGTGCTTGTGCTTCTGCACCAGGACCGAAGCCAATGCATGGAATGCCATTACGGCCCATGATAGATACACCATTTGTGGAGAATGTCCATTTATCAGTTAATGGGCGAGCTTTACGCATTTCAACTGTATCTTCTGCACCAATACGTTCATTGCCATATAAGCTAGTGTATGCTTCTTCCAAAGCTTCTGTTACTTTATGATCTTTAGGAATTACCCATGTTGGGAAGTAGCATTCGATTGGATAGGTTAAACCAGTCCAAGATGGACGAGCATATTCGTACATGGATACTTTCGCACCATATTCTTTAACATGTGGCAACGCTTCGATTTCTGCCAAACAACTTTGCCAAGTTTCACCAGCAGTCATACGACGATCCAAGGAAATAGCACAGGAGTCAGCTACTGCACAACGGCTTGGAGAAGTATAGAAAATTTGGGAAGTAGTTACTGTACCGCGACCTAAGAAGCGAGCTTCTTCGTAATGGTCAGGGTTGAATTTAGGGTCAAGCATTTTAACAAGACCTTTAATTGCTGTGCTTTCATCGGCAGAATTAGCATTCAAATCACGAATGTCTTGAAGAATATCTGCCATTTTATAGATAGCGTTGTCACCGCGTTCCGGCGCAGAACCATGGCAAGATACGCCTTGTACGTCTACGCGGATTTCCATGCGACCACGTTGACCGCGGTAGATACCGCCATCAGTTGGCTCAGTGGATACTACGAATTCAGGACGGATATTGCGTTCTTTAATCATGTATTCCCAGCAAAGACCATCGCAATCTTCCTCTTGAACTGTACCTACAACAAGTACGCGATATTTGTCGTTAAGAAGGCCTAAATCTTTCATGATCTTAGCGCCGTATACAGCGGATACAATACCACCCAATTGATCAGATACGCCACGGCCACCAATTTTAGTTTCGTCTTCGAAACCATCATATGGATCAAAATCCCAATTGTCACGATTGCCAATACCAACTGTATCAATATGTCCATCAAAAGCAATGAGAGTTTTCCCTGTGCCCATATATCCGAGAATATTCCCCATAGGATCTACTTCAACTTCATCGAATCCTAGGTTTTTCATTTCTTGTTCTATACGTTTTACATGATCTTTTTCTTCAGCACTTTCTCCTGGAAATGCTACGATCTCACGTAAAAACTTTGTCATCGCTGGGCCATAAGTTGCCGCTGCTTGTTTAATTGCTTGTAAATCCATAATTAATGCCTCCTAACGATCTTCACCATACCACATAATGTTTTTATATCTTTCAGGATCCGTATCACCTTCAGTGGAGAAACAGAGTACCTTTGAAGACGCATCTAATTCTAACTCTTTTCGTAAGTCTTCATATTCCGGCATCGTCATAATTGCCATTACAAGACCTAATGGAACTGCACCAGACTCACCAGTAGTAATTGGAGTATCGCCTTTAATTGGTGCACCACCAACGCGCATGCCTAAACGTGCCACCCAGTCAGGCGCAGAAACGAATACATCTGCATGATTTCTTAAAATATCCCAAGAAACCGTGTTCGGTTCACCACAAGCTAAACCTGCCATGATTGTTTCTAAATCACCTTCTACGATACGAGGTTTACCATCATCAGCTACAGCTCCTTTGTATAAACAAGCTGCTGCTGCCGCTTCTACAACCACTAATTTAGGTTTTTTAGCCACATTGCTGTATAGATTAGTGAAGTAACCCACTACAGAACCGGCAAGGGAACCTACACCAGCTTGTACAAATACATGTGTAGGAACTTTACAATTATCAGCTTCTAATTGATTTGCTGTTTCCATAGCCATTGTGCCATAGCCTTGCATAATCCAGTTTGGAATTTCTTCATAACCTTCCCATGCAGTATCTTGAACTACAACACCGTTAGGAACTTCTTTAGACTTTTTAGTTGCTAAGCGTACACACTCATCGTAATTGAAGTCTTCGATTGTTACGGTAGCGCCTTCATTTTCGATTTGTTTTCTGCGGTATTCTGTAGAGCCCTTTGGCATAAATACTACAGATTTTTGACCTAATTTATTGGCTGCCCATGCTACACCGCGACCGTGGTTACCATCAGTTGCAGTAAAGAATGTAGCTTGACCAAACTCTTCTTTTAATTTTGCAGATGTTAATACATCATATGGTACATCCTCAACAGCTTTACCAGTTTGTTGCGCCACATATTTTGCCATCGCATAGGAACCGCCTAATACCTTAAATGCATTAAGGCCAAATCGGTAAGATTCATCTTTTACAAAGAGTGCATCAACACCGATATAAGACGCTAAATTCTTAAGCGATACAAGTGGAGTAATGCTATATTGTGGAAAACTTTCATGAAACGCTTTAGCTTTCTTAACCTCTCTAACATCCATAACGGACAAAAACTTGTCACTTGATGGTGCCATCGTATTACGCTTCCACTGAATTCGTTCCATATTTGCCTCCTAGGATTCTTCCTTTATAGTATTTAAATCACTATAAAGAGTAAACTTAGAAATATTAAAATACTCTGCTATCTTCTCAGAAGACTTCGAGATAAGAAAAGCCCCTTTTTCGTTTAAGTAGGTTATAGCTTTTAAGCGTTCCACCTTATTCATCAATGGTCCTGGTTTACCAACTATACGTTCTATATCTAGTAATAAATCATCTAATAGCTCCGATACACTTGTCGTAATTTTTTCAACAGATCCTGCATCTTCCTGACCTGTATTGACCAGACTATCCAAAAGTCGATGCATCAAAACAAACTCTGTTATATCTTGGTTAATCCCCAACAAGTATGCTATACGACCTGTATCATCACGAATATACATGGTAGAAGATTTTAATATTCGGCCATCTTTAGTTTTTGTGAGATAACCAAATCTACCCTCGCTACCATCGTCATGACTCAGCACATCTAAAACCACATGCGATGGACCATCACCAACATGTCGATTAGTTATAGTTCCATTCTCAATATATACAAGAGACGAATTGATATCCCCTTTTAAATCATGAATCAATACTTCACAGGATGGGCCAAATTGCGCCGCTAATCCATGGGCTATGACTTTTATTCGCTCTAATGTACTCATTGAAATAACCCCTCTTCCAATGTCATTAATTAACCTTTCCAATTTAAATTACGCCAGCCCGATTAATAGCTAATATAAAATTAACCCTAACTATTTTTGTATTAACCTAAATTTTTGTTAGGTTCTTTAACTAAATTATAGGACTATGTGTACAAAAATGCAATATAATTATGCATTAAAGTTATTTATAATTATACGCTTATATACACGAATAGAGATAAAGATAAATAAATATTATGATTTTCATCACATTTACTTAATGATATTAAAATTTTTAATGACCTATGCTTCATCCTATCAATCATAAATACATACAAAAAAGGCTGTAATAACGACTTATCGTCATTACAGCCTTTTTATTATTAACTATTAGTATTTATTTAGTAGTTGAAATCAAATTAAGCATTTGCTAATGTTTTACCTAATTCTTGGCATTGTGCATTACCATCATCATCAGGTTCGCCCAAGATTGCTACGCCATCAGCCACTAATTCGCCACCAGCATCTTTAATTCGAGTGCCCCAGTCTTCCAACCAAGTGCCACCCCAACCATAGGAGCCAAAGATCGCTATTTTTTTACCACTCAACTTGCCTTCTAGTTCAGTGTAGAATGGTTCAAATTCGCCTTCTTCTAATTGTTCTGCACCCATATCAGCACAGCCAAGAGCTAATTTTTCATAAGCTGCTGCTTCATCAACAGATACTTCAGAAACGGATTTTACTTCAACTTCTTGACCTGCAGCTTTAATACCTTCAGCTACTTCATAAGCCATGCGTTCTGTATTGCCTGTACCGGACCAAAAAATTACACCAATCATCTTGTACCTCCTAGGCCGTTCTTGCGACCAATGAACTAAATGTTTTTCCCAACATCAATTGAGTTTGACAAAATTCACGACATGCTTTGTAACACAAGAAAGAGCGTTGCGCATTTACCACATCATGGTAAACCTTCCACTCTCCGCACATTCGGTATCCTCCACCACGATAAGAAATAAAACATTTCACATCCTTTAATGGGTAACCTAAAAAAATGCCGATTTCATGTGGAAACTCAATGCTTACTTCCATACGATATCTAAGATGTTCAAGCATCTCCATAATGCTCATTTGATCATGATAACCGTAGGCTTTCAAAAATAACATCACCGCAGGTTGGCGTACATAGTCTCTTAATTGCTTCTCACGGAATACCAATAATAGTCTTCGCGCTTTACAACGACATAATTCAAAGAAGAACAATCCTTTTTCATTGAACGCTTTATTATACTCTATCAATACAAATTGGATTTGTTCATTCATGTCCCGTGGAATAGAAACCAAGTTCGATAGCTTAATACCTCGAATTGCCGGTGCACAATGATATCCAATGATATGGTCAATTGAATTCATCATAATAGTACCTGCCTGTTGCACATCGTTAGAATTACCTCTAATGAGAATAATTCCTATAGGCTCATAGTACTCTTGATGAGAAAAATTGTCAAGAATAATTGATATATATTTTCAATAATTATTTATTATTTGGTATGTAATAAACCTTTAACTTTAGGGAATACAACACTATCATTAGCTTCATCAACAGCGATTAAATGAGCATTTGGTCCTGTATATTTATCTTCAGAAATACTAATATGTAATATCTCATTATAAGAATTATTATTAGCTACACTTTTATATTTCAATGTACCTTCATAGGCATTGCCTTGTTTTACTAATGGATTTATTACCGTAAAAGTGCCAAGCGCAGGGCTCTCACCCTTGTTAATAGCAGCGGCCAATGCACCAATTGAGGAAGAATCTGTATTCATATGTTTTGCTTCACTCATACGACCAGATAATTGTTTACCTAATACAACATTAGCATAAACAGCATATCGCATTTCGTTTTCTGTTTTAATATTTAATGTATATACATCTGCAGAAGATACACCTGCTTCAAGAAGTACAGATTTAACGTCTTGTTTCCCTTCCCCTGCAAATAATGCTTTAGGATTGTTTTGATACATAGTAACACCTTCAGGCAATTTAACACCTTGATATGTTACAGTTTGACTTCTATTTAAAATGGACTTGATATTTGCTGCAGAACCAGTAGCTGGCACAGATGCCAACACAGCCGCTACCGTAGCAAGTAATACTAATTTCTTCATGTTTTTCCTCATCAAAGCTTTAATATAATAAGCTAGCAATACAACATCTAGAGATTAAAGCCAAACAATGGCTTAGGCTATTCTAAATATCTATTGTCATTAAAGTATTTATAGTAATAACCCAGTGTTAAAGAACCGCCCACCAAGGAGCGGTTCTTTAACATTATAGTAATATAAAATAAGCGTTATATTATTTCTTTTGTGCCTTAGCCCAACTATCGCGTAAACCAACAATACGGTTCATCACAATATGGTCTGAAGTACTGTCTTTATCAGTTACAAAGTAACCTTGACGCAAGAATTGGAAATGATCACCTGGTACAGTATTAGCAAGACATGCTTCCCCTTTACTATGGAATACTTGTAAGGAGTCATGGTTGAAATCGCCCAAGAAGTCTTTACCATCCGAATCTTCTTTAAGTAAATAATCATATAAGCGAGATTCAATATCTACTGCAGTAGATGCTTCAACCCAGTGCAATGTCCCTTTTACCTTACGAGTGCAACCGCTACCACTCTTAGTTTCTGGATCATATGTACAGTGTATTTCTGTAATATTGCCATTTTCATCTTTAATAACATCAGTACATGTAATGAAGTATGCACCTTTTAAGCGTACTTCTTTACCTGGTGCCAAGCGGAAAAATTTCTTAACTGGTTCTTCCATAAAGTCATTGCGTTCAATGTAGATTTCACGACCGAATACAACTTCACGGTTACCCAACTCTTCATTTTCTGGATTGTTTTCAACTGTGCAAAGTTCAGTTTGACCTTCTGGATAGTTCGTAATAACAACTTTCACAGGATCAATAACTACCATAGGGCGTGTAGCTTTGAGTTTCAAATCTTCACGGATACAGAACTCAAGCAAAGCAATATCAACAACGCTATCCGCCTTCGCTACACCAATGCGATCACAGAAATCACGAATAGATTCCGGTGTATAACCACGGCGGCGCAAACCTGAAATTGTCGGCATACGGGGATCATCCCAACCAGCTACAAGGCCTGCCTCAACAAGAGCACGCAATTTACGTTTGGACATAACCATTTTAGTTACATTCAAGCGAGCAAACTCAATTTGTTGAGGAATTTCAGTATCATCCCATTCCTCTAACACCCAATCATATAATGGCCGGTGAACTTCAAATTCCAATGTACAAATAGAATGCGTAATGCGTTCAATAGCATCTTCAATAGGATGGGCAAAATCATACATAGGGTAAATTTTCCACTCATTACCCGTATTATGATGCTCTGTATTTACAATACGATAAATAACAGGATCACGCATTACGATATTAGGATGCGCCATATCGATTTTTGCACGCAATACCTTTTCCCCATCTTTATACTTGCCAGCCTTCATTTCTTCGAAGAGTGCCAAGTTTTCTTCTACACTACGCTCACGGTATGGACTATTGACACCAGGAGTAGAGAAATCGCCGCGATTTTGTTTAATTTCATCTGCACTTTGATCATCTACATAAGCCTTGCCAAGGGTGATTAATTTCTTAGCATACTCATACATTTGGTCAAAATAATCAGATGCATAGCGTGGTTGTTCATTCCAATCAAATCCAAGCCATTTAACGTCTTCCATGATGGAGTTTACATATTCGACATCTTCTTTTACAGGATTTGTATCATCAAAGCGAAGATTTGTTAAGCCATTGTATTGTTTACCAATACCAAAGTTGAGGCAAATAGATTTAGCATGTCCAATATGCAAGTAACCATTTGGTTCTGGTGGAAAGCGAGTCAATACACGGCCACCGTATTTGCCAGTTTCGTTATCTTTGTTGATAATAGCTTCAATAAAGTTAACAGATACAACTTCTTCAGGAGCTACATCTTTTTCAATGTCTTTATGTTCCAACGTTCTTACCTCCATAGGAAAAATATTCTTTTATTTTACCATATTTTGTATAAAACCGCATATCTTTTAATGTCTTCCACTTTTAGTCGAAATCAGTTAAATCAACGCCAGCCTTTTTAAGCTCTTCTAGCGCAGACTCTACATCCATTTGAGGTTTCTTATAATTTACTTCTTCATTTACACATGTTTTTAAAGGTTTCTTATGAACGCCGGCAATAATATTATCCGCTGTCAAAATAGACATGTCATAACGAGTTCTATCTGTGTAAGAGCCAATATGCGGTACAATAAGGCAGTTTTCTACATCTAACAATGGATGATCCGCTGGTAATGGTTCTGAATCCGTTACATCGAGGGCAGCATAATCGATTTCACCCGTTTTAAGAGCATTGATAAGTGCATCAGTATCTACGATAGGTCCACGACCAACATTAACAAATAAAGCTGTATTCTTCATCTTCTTGAAAAACGCTTCATCACACATATGATATGTTTCATCTGTCAATGGAGCCATAACGCATACTACATCACTAATGGCTAATAAATCATCTAACTCCATATAAGTAGTCTTATGAATCTTATCATCCAAACGTTGATTACGATTATGATACACAACAGTCATACCAAACGCACGGGCACGTCGAGAAATGGATACGCCGATAGCCCCCATGCCAATGATACCAAGAGTGCGACGACTTAAATCAAAACCTTTAATATTAGAAGGTCTTTGAGCCCAACGACCGTCTTTTACAAAGTTAGCATTTTCTATAATACGACGACTAGCCGTGGCAATCAACGTAAATGCAAGTTCTGCTACCGTTTCATTGAGAACACCTGGCGTATTGCCATAAGGAATACCTGCCACTGTTAGTTCATCAATATTTACATTATCATAACCTACGGCCGCTTGTGCTATAACCTTTAAATTTGGCGCATTCTTTACAAGATCACCATCTACATCTAAAGGTCGTACACACCACAAACCATCCGCATCAATGAGCCATTCCTTCAGTACCTCACGAGGCATCACTGTTTTTTCAGTCCATTGGCGCACATCTACATGCTCTTTTAAATATGCAATCGCATCTTTGCGAACCAGTCCATTTACTACTACTAGAGGTTTCTTTTCCATGTATATCCCTCCCTAAAAAATTCTATATATTATAATTATATTTTATACTAGAAAGCTAACGTAATACAACAAAAAGGAGTAAGGTCAAAACCTCACTCCTTTTATGTATAATTTAAATTTGAACTAGTTCAAATCTGCAGTACAGTTAGGGCATTTAACTGCATTGATATTGATTTCAGATTTACAGAATTGACATTCTTTCGTTGCAGGTGCTTCTGCAACTTCCTCTTCTTTCGCAGATTTCATCATTTTAGCCAAACCACGAACCATCAAGAATACAACAAATGCCAAAATCAAGAATTGAATCAAATCAGTAATAAATGTACCATATGGCAATACAGATCCAGCTGCACGAGCTGTAGCAATATCAGCACCAGACATGAATGCATCTTTAGAACCTGTGCTCAATGGCAAGTACAAATTACTAAAATCAATACCACCTGTGAATACACTGAGAATAGGCATGAATAGGTTGTTTACAACAGAATTAACCAATGCTGTGAAAGCAGCACCAATAATCATACCAATAGCTAGGTCCATCATATTGCCTTTGAAAGCAAATGCTTTAAAGTCATTTAGAAAGTCTTTCATTTTCATACTCCTAGATACGTTTAATTGAGAATGCATTAATAACAGTACTAATCATAAAATAAAGATAAAAAGATGTCAAGAAATTTCGATGTAGTTTTTAAAATTTAGTTAATATAGTTTTTTATAATTCTATCTATTATAGTAATAAATCGCTTATTATGCGTATTTTTTACACCATATTTCCTATGCCTACACTCTAAAACGCTATGTTACCTTCGAAAAAATAGAGTCTAACAAAACTTTGGTCAGACTCTATTAATTAGAAGTAGTAATGTATTACTCCATTAACCTAAGCCTAGCGAAAGAAGTTTAGCACGCTCTATTACTGCAATAAATGCAGGTGGTATCATGGAAGCATCTAAAAATTGACTAATGCGTCGCCCTACAATTACTCCTTTATTAGCATAAAACCAAGAGAAGTAATAGATATGTAAATCATCCAACTTACGATCCGAAATATTTGGTAAACATCGTTGTACAATTTGGCTTTTAGTAATACCTAATTTAGCATAACCACGCCGCGCCATATCCTTTGTTACCATTGGACGAGCGTCATCAATAATGTCCTTGATGATGGCATCCATTATGGAACGCTTGTGCATCGCAAGTAGATACGATACAAAATCCATTTCAAAACAAATTTCCTCCGTATAGAATATATTGCTATGTGCTTTTGCATATTTTCCCTCTACATCGCGATCATAGAGAGCTACTGTAGGAATAGAGAATCTATTAAACAATTTTTGCAATTTACTGATAGAGGACTCGCCCCGAGCGTTGATAAGACAGATTCCAAAATAGTCAAAGTCCACGCCTAATTTTTTACCAAAGCCTGTAAAGCTACCGTACTCAGTCTCCCCTTCTACGATGATAATACACCGAGCGTATAGAGCCTCTTTTGCCTCAGGAAAATGCATAATCAAGTGTTTCTCTACCTCTTTAGGAAAATTGAAAGTAACTCCACACGCTGCACAGACCATATTATTTTCATCCCGATAAAGCCGAATAATATGACGATAATCGTCAACTAGCGCATCCGTACTGTGAGTAACCACAAAGAGCTGTCCTAACAATCCATCTATTTTAAAAATATCTCGCAGCAATGCTAAAAACTCTTCATTTTCATTAGTTGCAATTTGACGGTAATAATTGAGCACAGCCCGTTGCAAATACGGACTTAAATGTAGCTCAGGCTCATCCACACTTATAAAGATTGGTAAAAACTTGTATCCCTTTGCATCATATACAAGTAAAGATTCTAAATTTGTAGTTGCACTACTCACTTTCATATAAATTTGAGCCAAAATCTTGAGAGCCACAGCCATAATCAATCGTACATTATCAGCAGAATACTTACGTTCCATAGCGGAGGATGTAGACAATACCTCTACAAGATGTTGAATATTGAGCATACAGTAAGGATCTAAATCCTTACGTAAACTAACAATTTCACGCTGAAAATCATCAGTAGGCATTTCTAATCGAGACACATAAGCTTGTAATAGCTGTCCTAATTCTACATATATAGAGGACGGTATAGAAAACAGTTCCTGCTCTGAGGTATCGCGATGACACACATATAAAGCATGACGAATCATAGACAACGGCATAGGCTCAATCCCTGCATCAGTGACTCTGTATAATCGTGGATATACCTCTTGTACAACTTGTTCAAGTCGTAAACGGTAGGTAGGTCCCTCATCAGCAGTATACATGCTTTTATAATTTAACTCACCTAGAGATATTTCAAAATCAATGCGAATAGGCTTATTTACATCCGTAAAATCACTTTCAATAAAACCATGGCACTCCATGATAATTTCTAAGAGATCTAAAAAATTAGACTTACCTACCGCATTTTCACCGACAAAGTAATTAATATCATTGTGAAAGCTTAGCGTTACATCGGCTAAGTTCCTATAGTTTTCAATATGCATCCATTTTATATACATAGCTCCTCCGTCTGTAGCTACTTTCAAAATGAAAAAGCTCTAGTATATTTCATTACAATAAATCACTAACTAATACCCCTGTATTTTATCTTTTATGTAAAAAGGTGCCAATCACGAATGTAATCAGCACCCCCACTGTCATATACAGTCTGATACTGTATATATTCGACATTTATTTAATTTTATCCTCTATAACCTTGCCCTCTCTTAATGGACCACTCTGTTCTTTAAGACGCGCCAACATGACAGAGGATATAAACATAGCAATACCAGCTCCTACTGTTGCTATGGATAAGCTTTCACCAAAGATCAAGAACCCATAGAAGGAACTAATAAATACGCCAACGTATTGCAAGAATTGAGCCACTACAGCATTGGTCGTAACAAAGGCGCCAGTCAAGAAAAACTGAGCCACTACACTAATACCACCGATAGCGAAGATAATGAGCCAATCTGTACCTTGAGGCATAACGAGCTTATCAGTAGTGACGAGGCCCGCAATCATGCCAGTAATCATGAAATAGGCCATGATTTCAAAATTACTATGTTTTCCGCGTTTACTAATAGTTCGTATCGTCGTATAGGCCGCCGCAGCTAAAGCAGCACCTAAAATTGCTACCAATGCATACCAAGAAAATGATTCATAACTAAAAGGATTTACCATTACTAAGACAGCAATCAAAATGACTCCAAGCCATTTGCCAGCCCCTTTAGGTATCGATTCCTTCAGAAACAGAGCACTAAAGATAAAAACAAATATTCCTGTCGTCTGAAATAGAATTGTTGCATCAGATAATTTTATGTGTACCAATGCTATGAAATTACATACCATACCAAAACCGCCGTATAAGCCACGCATGACGAGGAGCCCCCGATCCTCTTTTGAAAAACGGATGCCCTTCACATACATAATAATGAGCACCGCAACAGTCCCAAAGAACCCACGGGCAAAAGCGATCTCCCCAGGTGGAATATTTGTCCCTAACAGTTTTACAAATACATTCATCGTACTAAATAAAAGTGCGGATAACAATGCATATATAAGGCCCTTTTTAGCCATAGCCCCTCCTATAATTATATTTCTCTATATAATTATAAACCCATATTTCTATAAATAATGAATACATCAATACATACTAACAAAATTCCATATCATATGATGAATGTTAATTTAATGAGAAAATGAATTTAATTGGTTAATCAATAAAAAATGATTACTCAATAAAAAACATATAGATATGCCGCCCTTCTAAGGAAAGGCGGCATTGTATTATTTAGAGAATGTATCTACAAAATCTAAGATTTCTTGTTTCATATTCTCTTTGTCGATTGCTTTTGTAAAGCGCAATGGTTTGGATTGTAAGGCTTCCAATTGTTTAGGGAAGGCAACACCCGTTACAGCAGAGATATTATCTAAGCTTTCATAAGGAGTCTCGCCCACCTTGATATCCAATGCCTCACAGATTGGTGTAGGAAATTTAAATGGATGTGCTGTAGATGCAATCACTGTATGACGAGCGCCATCTTCAGGATGCTTCTCCAACTCCTTCATATACGCCCCCATAGCAACTGCCGTATGAGGATCCATTACATAACCGTAAGAATTATATACTTGTTCAATGATTGCTTTTGTTTCTTCATCATCAACGTAGGCACCAGCAAAATCAGTCTTAACACGTTTGAACTCTTCTTCATTAACAGTTAATTTGCCTGTTGTTTTAAGATCTTTCATCCATCCTACTGTACGTTCGCTATCTTCACCAGAAATATAATATAAGAATCGTTCAAAGTTAGAGGATTCAAGAATATCCATAGATGGAGAAATCGTCGTATAGAATGGGCGGTTCATATCGTAGGTACCGTTTTCAAAGAAGTCAGTAAGTACGTTATTTTGATTAGATGCACAAATCAATTTGCCGATAGGAATCCCCATTTTTTTAGCATAGTAAGCAGCCAAGATATTACCGAAGTTACCTGTTGGAACTACAACGTTGAAAGCTTCATCTTCATGGATTGCACCTTGTGCAACCAGTTCAGCATAGGCATTTACATAGTAAACTACTTGTGGAGCTAAACGACCAATATTGATAGAGTTCGCACTGGAGAACATAATCCCTTTTTCAGCAACCTCTTCAGCAGTCGTTTTATCAACAAAGAGGCGTTTCAAGAATTGTTGAGCATCGTCAAAATTGCCATGAATAGCCGTAACATTAACATTCTCCCCTTCTTGTTTTTGCATTTGTTCCGCTTGCATAGGACTAACGCCATCAGTCGGGTAGAATACTTGAATATGAGTTCCCGGTACATCCTTGAAGCCCTCAAGAGCTGCTTTACCAGTATCACCAGAGGTAGCCGTTAAGATAAGAACCTCTTTTTTCTCACCTTCCGCCTCTTTAGCTGCCACTAACAAATATGGGAATAAGGACAAGGCCATATCTTTGAAAGCTTGTGTGCGGCCATGGAATAATTCCAATACGGAAACCTTTTCCAATAAAGAGTGTAATGGTGCAATATCACGGGTGCTGAAGTTAGCATCGCAATAAGCAGAATTAATCATTTCATTTAAATGAGCTTCGGAAAAGCATGGAAACAACTTTGCTAAAACAACGGCTGCTACTTCTTGGTAGTTTTTATCTTTCACATCATTGTAAGTTAAGCAGTTTGTAGGAAATAAAGATGGTACATATAGGCCACCATCCTCTGCTAAGCCGTGCAACAATGCATATGTTTCATTTACCGCAACGGTACCTCGGGTGCTAGTATAATTCATGGAATACCTCATTCATGACTACAATGGATTTTTACGAGTTTAATAGATTTATTATAGCATAAAAGCGCCCACTTGGGGCGCTTTCTATAGAATTATATAATAAATTTTTAATCTAATAGATAAAACCAAATATTACTAACTAATTAAGTGAATATACAGCTTTCCAATATTAATCAGAATTCGGTTATAGTTCACCTTCCGCAATAGCATCCAATGTATCAAGAGATGGGATGAAGAATAACATGCCAGTAATAGGTTTGGAGTAATCAAGCAATTTATCGTTTTGCGTAAACATATTGGTAAGCATTGTTTTAGTTACATCCCAGTAACGAGCATAACCGATGAAAAATGTACCACGTACGCCATGTCCTGGTTGAGCAAATGGAACATTCATACGAACGATTTTGTGTTCTTCGTCATCACGATTATCTTGAGCCACTACATTGTGAGCTGCCGGATCTTTTTCGTCATCCTCTAATTCGATATCACTAAATTTGCGGCGGCCAATGAATTTCTCTTGCATTTCTGTAGGAAGTGCACGCCATGCATCAAGATCATGTTCATATTTCTGTGCAAATGCATAAGAGCCATTAGTAAATTCAGGATCTTCATCTCCAATAACGCCCCACTCTACAGCCTCTTGGCCAACAGGGTTTTCCGTACCATCAACGAAATCAATAATCGCACGACCTTGTTCGTAGTGGAAGCCATGGGTTTCATCTACAACAGATGTAATAGGGCGTAAGAACTCCATAATTTGATCTACTACAGTATACGTAACAGATTCATCATTAGAGCGGACATGCAAAAATAAGTCAGCTGCTACAGCGGGTACATCTTGTTTATCACCTTTTATGCCTTCGAAGTCTTCTAACTCTTTTGGTACCGGTGCATTAGGGAACAAATAATCCCATGCCTTACGGCTAAAGCCAAAGGCAATGCCCAAACCTTCCCCATTAGCGCGAATACTAACAGAACGTTTAATGGCTTGAATACGATCTGCCATATCTTGAATCACTTCAAGCTCTGCCTCATGATCTTTACGGTTTAATAACAAAGTGGTGAAGTTGACACTTTGGCCAGCATCTTTATACACATCTTGTGTTCTAGAAACATCTACTGCCATTTGGTACCTCCTAGTGAGAAAACTATTATAAAACCATCATAAGCTATTATAGTTTTACTGTCTATAAAATATATTATATTGTATCAATACTATATTCAATTAATATCAAAGTTTATAAACTTAATTAAATCAATGACTACTCGTTTGAGAAAAATAGGATTAAACCACAACGTATTTTAACCATGTAAATAACTATATAAAGGCTAAAAAGATATGTAAAAAGCTAAAAGAAAAATATTTACACAAAAAAAGAACTCACACAAAATGTGAGTTCTTTACTCTGGTGGACCACCAGGGGTTCGAACCCTGGACACCCTGATTAAGAGTCAGGTGCTCTGCCAGCTGAGCTAGTGGTCCATGACATGAATAATTATATGCTTATTTTATAGGAATGTAAAGAAAATTTATTACACTCCTATAAAATATCAACATTCATATTATTAATATTGTAATACCCAATCCTTCATAATATTACAGGCCTCAGTAGGGAGTAGATCACTAGTCCCTACGCAGTTTTCACCACTATATAGTTGAAGCACACTATGAGTGCGACTTACTTCTTTTACAATAACATTCGTCAAATTAGACTTAGGAACGCTAAACTGTAACCCATAACGACCAAAATAAGTAAATACGGTTTCTTGTGTATTGTATTCTATATGGACTTGAAGCATCTTGCCTCCAGGCCAGCATGATTCAACATTCTCCTTTGATCTAGGCTTTAAAAAATCAAAAAATCCCATACTACCCTCCGATTCGCCACATTGGACGCTCAGGTTGATCCATACCTATACCATCATGTCGTTCTTGTTTTCGTTGCAAAGCACGTTCAATATGATTAGCTAAGTCCTTTATAGATACACCTTTGCGTACGAGTGATACGAGATCAGCCTCATCATCTCGCAACAAGCACAATCGCATTTGACCGTCAGATGTAAGACGTACACGATTGCAAGTGTCACAATAGCTATGAGACATAGAGAATATAAAGCCTACAGCCTTACCACTAGGTAGTGCCAAATATGTAGCAGGACCAAAGCCATAAACAGAATGAACCTCTGTGAGAGATCCGCCACTAACGCGTTCTAGTTGTTCCTTCCATTCATCAAAGGTAGGCCCATGAAAGGCATCACCTTGGAACGGCATGTATTCAATAAATCGCCAAACAACAGGCCATTTTTCAACATATTGTAATAAAGATTTAACTTCATCATCGGACCAATAACGAGATAAAACCGTATTAATCTTAACGGATTTAAAGTTAGCATTAATAGCACTACGTATACCGTCGAGGACGGACTCCAACTGTCCCGCTTTACCAACACAGGTGGCAAAAGCTTCAGTTTCAAGAGAGTCCAAACTAATATTCACACGATTCAAGCCAAGTTTTTTTAACCGTTGCGCTCGTGAGGCTAATAAACTACCATTGGTAGTCATAGAAATATCTTCAAACCAACCTGTTTCTTTAATACGACCTAGTAACTCTTCGATATGTGGATAGAGCAAAGGCTCACCGCCTGTGAGGCGTACTGCCTTCACACCAATATGATGGAAGGCCCCTAATATATTCATCCATTCATCAACAGATAATAGTTGTGTTTGACTTTGAGGAGTAATTTCTGCAGGTCGGCAGTAGGGACAACAAAAATTACACGCATCTGTCAACGACAGACGTACATATTCAATTGTACGACCCCATGCGTCTTTCATAACACACCTCATTTACTAATACGAAATTATTTAATAATAGATACTTCATCACCTACATGAATCATACCAGTTTTAAGAACCTTACCAAAGATACCTTGTGTAGGCATAATACAGGAACCAACTTGTTTCATAATTTCACAACCTTGATGACATTCCTTGCCAATTTGAGTAATTTCAAGAATCACATCATCACCTACTTGTAAGTGAGTCCCTACAGCTAATTCATAAAGAACCATGCCTTCTACTGTAATGTTTTCAGCGAAATCACCAGGTTTGACATCTGCACCTTGTGCCCTCATGTGATCAATACTCGCAATACCAAGCAAGCTGATTTGGCGATGCCAATTTCCTGCATGAGCATCTCCCTCCATCCCATGATCAACAATGAGATTGGCGGATTCAATATTATGTTTTTTTTGCCCTTTTCTCTCACTTATGGAGATAGCAATAATTTTTCCGTCTGCCACGTAGCCCTTCCCTTCTTATGGGAACATTCCATATACATAACTTTTATAAACACTTAATTGTAAATACAAATTAATATTTCTATTTTATGAAAGCATCACAAAATAGTTCTACAATTATCTATATATTATAGCATAATATTCTAATGTTTTTCCTGTGATTTTATTCACTAAAAAAACTCTACCGAAAGAGGTAGAGTTCTCATCTAGTTATTATTATCGGCGACCCATTTCTTTAATTTCGTCACCTTTATTAACACCATTTAGTAATAAATTAAGCAAGATTGCCATAATACTACCAAAGGTAATGCCAGATTTTAATATAATTTGTGCCCAATCAGGGAAATTAGCATAAAAGTTCGGCGCCGCAATAGGGATCATAGCCACTCCAATACTAATCGCCACAAGCATCAAGTTATGATTACCATCAAAACTAACCTTGCCAAGAGCGCGGATACCACTGGCAACAATCATACCAAACATAGCAATACCAGCACCACCAAGCACTGCATTTGGAATACTAGCAACTATAGCAGCTAGTTTAGGAAATAAACCTAACAAAATTAAGATTACTCCAGATGCAGCTACTACAAAGCGACTTTTAACACCTGTAACCGCAATAAGTCCTACATTTTGAGCAAAGGCTGTATATGGGAAACTATTAAGAATTCCCCCTATTAAAGTAGAAATACCATCGGCACGAATAACAGAAGCCAATTCTTTTCGACCTATTGGCTTATCCACAATTTCACCAATAGCAATACTATCACCTGTAGTCTCTACCATGACAACGAGCATGACGATAATCATAGATAGTACAGAAGCCCAGTCAAAGGTTGGCAAACCAAAATAGAATGGTTCAATGAAAGCAACCCATTGAGATCGACCAACTTCATCAAAATTAGCAACGCCCATTGCAAAGGCAATTGCTGTGCCTGCGATCAAACCGATTAATACAGAAAGATTACTTAAGAAACCTTTAGCAAACTTGTATACAAATACAACAATTAAGAACGTAAGAAACCCAAGTCCTATGTTTGTATAGCTTCCAAATTCTGGATTTCCTACGCCGCCCCCCATCCAATTAATGGCAACTGGCATTAAGTTAATCCCAATAAGAGTAATTATGGTTCCCGTTACAACAGGGGGGAACAGTCGAATTAGACGACTAAAGAATGGAGCTACTAGAAAGGTAAATAAACCTGCTACAATAATGGCGCCGTAAATGGCAGTCATACCATGCTGTGCCCCAATCATAGTCATAGGTCCGACAGATGCAAAGGTAACACCTTGGATCATAGGGATACGCCCACCTATATTACCGAAGCCTAATGTTTGAATTAAGGTCGCAATGCCACAAGTAAACAAGTCTGCTGTAATAAGACGAATCAAGTCCTCCACAGGTAAATTCATCGCCTGTGCCACGATAATCGGTACCGCGACAGCTCCAGCATACATGGCAAGTACATGCTGTAAACCAAAGGCAAAGAGCTGTGGTATGGGCAACATACTATCGACTGTATTTATTTGGTTCTGATCTGTCATAATGTCTCCTACATAAAACCTCGAAATATCACCCATTTATTTTACACTATCGTTCGGATTATAACAATAGAAAAAAGAGAGTCTATTATTTTATACGTATTAATAGGCTCTCTTTATATTATTTCCCGAACTTTTATAGTTTGCTCGGTTATATTATTCGATTTATATTATAATCTCTTATTATTCATATAACCCTATGATAGACGACTCTTTAACATCAAGATCTTTTTCAATGGCATACATCTTAGATGTTAGTTCTGCTACAAAACTTTCATCTTTAATAGCAGATAAATTAATACGCACATTCAAAAAAGCCGATTTCACCGCAGCACGCGCATTAATAGCCGCAATAATACCATCTGTAATAAGATTTTGATTCCCCTTACGAGAGGCTAATTCTGCTAAATCAAATATTTGATTCGCTAATTCTCCAATTTCAAAAGGTACCATAGCAGCATCTTTGTATGCTTGTTGAATAGCAGCTGTACGCGCAGCCTTCTCTTCATCTGTATTCTTTGGCAATCCTAAGGCGTTCATAAAGATATTAAATACATCTGCATCAGCTTGAGATAATTCGAGCATGCGCTTGCGAATCGCTTCTGCTTTAGCTTGAAGCTCCTCCATTTCGGTCTGAACCGCTTCATAACCTTTTTTACCAAATGTAAGGTTTGCTACCATTTCTGCTAAAGCCGCCCCCGTTGCGGCAGTCAATGCCGCAATAGCACCACCACCTGGCGTTGGCTCTTTAGAGGCAGTAGCAGCCACAAAATCTATTACTCGTTGTTCTACTAATTTCATAACATAGCCTCATGTAAAAACACTTTCTATTAAAACAAGCCTTTAATTGTGCCGTCTGCTTCGATATCCATATTAAGAGCAGCAGGACGTTTAGGAAGGCCCGGCATGACCATTACGTCACCTGTACGACATACGATAAAGCCTGCCCCATTAGCAACACGAATATCGGATACAGTAATTGTAAAGCCAGTTGGTGCGCCCAAAAGAGCTGGATTATCGGATAAGGAGTATTGCGTTTTCGCCATACATACAGGCAAACGATCAAGTCCCCAATCTGCTAATTGTTTAATTTGCTTTTTGGCTTTGTCCGTAAAGATAACACCATCGCCACCATAAATAGTTTTAACGATTTTATTAACTTTGTCCTCAAAACTATCTTCTAACTTATATACGAATTTAGGTGTTGGCTTAGGGCCTTCAAGTAACTCTACAACTTTTTTCGCCATATCAGTGCCGCCTTCGCCGCCCTTTTCCCAACATTCATTAAGCTCTACAGGCACGCCAAACTCATCACATAGGCGAGTCAACTCAGCAATTTCTGCATCTGTATCGCTAGCAAATTTATTGATTGCCACTAATACAGGCACATTGAAATAACGCATGTTTTCAATTGCTTTTTGTAAGTTGCTGAAACCTTTAGTTACGGCTTCAACATTTTCTGTATTCAACTCTTGTTTTGGTACACCACCATGCATTTTAAGAGCTCGTAATGTAGCTACGATAACGATTGCATCAGGGAAAATATCGCCGTATCGGCATTTAATATCAAGGAATTTTTCAGCACCCAAGTCAGCGCCAAAGCCCACTTCCGTAACTACGATATCACCAATCTTAAGTCCTAGTTTTGTAGCTACAATGGAGTTACAACCATGAGCGATATTAGCGAATGGACCACCATGAACGATGGCCGGTGTATGTTCTAGTGTTTGTACAAGATTCGGCTTGATAGCATCTTTCATAAGGAGAGCCATCGCACCTTGACAACCAAGTTGATGAACATAAACAGGATCACCTGCTAAGTTACAACCGATAACGATGCGACCAAAACGTTCTTTCAAATCTTCTAAATCCTTAGCTAAGCAAAGAATAGCCATGATTTCAGAAGCTACAGTAATCATAAAATGATCTTCCCGAGGGAAGCCACATACTTTACCACCGAGTGCAACTGTCACATTGCGAAGAGCACGGTCATTCATATCTAGAACACGAGTCCATGATAATTGACGCAAGTCAATTTGCAATTCATTGCCTTGATGGATGTGATTATCGATCATAGCGGATAATAAATTATTAGCCGCTGTAATAGCATGCATATCACCTGTAAAGTGAAGATTGATGTCATCCATAGGTACAACTTGAGCATAACCACCACCTGCTGCTCCACCTTTAATCCCAAAAACAGGTCCTAAGGATGGCTCACGTAATGTAGCGATAGCATTTTTACCAATTTTTTGTAAGCCTTGTACGAGACCAATGCTCGTTGTAGACTTACCTTCCCCAGCTGGTGTTGGCGTAATCGCTGTGACTAGCACCAACTTACCATCTGGCTTGGATTCTAAACGGCGAATGGCATCAAAAGAAATTTTCGCTTTATAATGACCATATTGTTCAATATCATCAGGTGTTAAACCACATTTATCAGCAATAACCTGAATCTTCTCCATTCTATTCTGTTGGGCAATCTCAATATCGCTTAACATAAAGCCTCCTCGGCACCATGGCCACATAAACCTATATAACAACTATTAGATAGACGTATACGTTTTGTAATATATGTCTACTGTGAATGTATATTTGTACACTTACATTACTCTATTATATGTGAAAGTTTCTCTAATGTCTAATACTTATGTCTAACAAATTTAGTAATCTATCTAATTATATAACAAAACAAGCACAATATATGCAGGTAAGCAAGAAAAGGCCCTGACGTAAATATACATCAGGGCTTTCAATATATACCAAATACTTATCTTATTAGAACGGGAATAGAATTGGCAACAATATAAATGCCACTATACTAGATACAATGATAAGTGGTACCCCAGCTTTCACATAATCCATGAAGCTATAACCAGCTATATTGTATACCATAGTATTAGCAGGCATACCAATTGGTGTAGCATATGCCAAAGAGCTAGCAATTACGATAGCTGCAAGTACTGCTTTAGGATCAAATCCAAGCTGAGATGCTAAGCTAAGACCGATTGGAACTAATAACGCACAAGTAGCTGTATTAGACATAAAGTTTGTCATAAACACACCAAGCACAAAAATTACTACTAACACAACGATTGGAGATGGGCTTGCTCCAAGACTATTAACGATAATGTCAGCAATTACACTACCAGTACCAGTTTTTACCATTGCATCACCGAGAGCCATAGAACCAGCAAATAGCATAATTGTTTTCATGTCGATAGATTTAACAGCTGCCGTTTCGCTAATAACATTAGTAGCTACTAAAACAAGCGCACCTATCCAAGCACTTACATAAAGTTTTACACCTAATTGTTTTTCAAAAATCATAGCAACGACTGTCAGAATCAATATAATCGCAGCAGTCCATTTCTTCCAAGATGGCACATGACTATAATCATCATTACCTTCAAAAGCGCCATCTGGTTGATGACTTGGAGCGTCTGGTAAGAAACGTTTACCAATTGTAGCATAGAATATAGTACCTACGATAAGGATTGGTAAACCTACTAAACCATAATCAAAGAAATTAAAAGAACCTAAGCCTGCTTGTTGTAATCCTGCTTGAGCAATCATGTTACCAGGAGCACCGATAAGTGAGATATTACCACCCATGGCTGCCGCAAATACGAGAGGCATCAATAACTTAGTTTGTTTAAAACCACTCTTTTTACAAATACCGATAATTACAGGAATCAGTACAGCAGCTGTACCAGTATTAGATAAGAAACCAGATAAAATACCTGTAATCATCATAACAGCAACAAGCAAAGAGGTTTCAGTTTTAGCAAACTTATGAACTACATTACCTACACCTACTGCGACACCTGTTGCAAAAAAAGCTTCACCAATAACAAACATGCCCATAAATAGTAAGACGTTTGGATCCACAAAACCTGCGAATGCTTCTCTAGCGGATAATACCCCACTTAAGTGTAGGCCTACCGCTACAACCATAGCGGTAATAGACAAAGGGATTTTCTCCCACGCAAACATGACGATGGCAAATATCAAGAAGCCAAGAGTTATCATTACACTCGTATCCATATATACCTCCCAATACGTGTAATATACCTAAAAAAGGGTACAAAAAAGGAGGATTGTACAAAATCCGTATAATCCCCCTATTAAGTTAAGCTCACAATGAGATTATTTAATGAAGTTTACGTGTTTATAAATCGCTTCTAACACTTCTTCTTTCTTCGCATTGTATTCTACTTTTTTATTTTCAAAGTAGTTATTACCGTCTGCATCAATAGATACGATGAGCGGACCAAATTCTTTAACCTTAAAAGTCCACAAAGTCTCACACATACCTAATTCACGCCAATTAGCAGATTCTACTTTTTCGACTTCTGTAGCAGCAAGTACGGCATTACCTGCAGGGAATACACAGTGTAGTGCACCAAAGTCTTTGCAGGCACGTGCTGTTTCAGGCCCCATGCCACCTTTACCTACAATGAGACGTACACCTGTCTTTTTAACAAATTCATATTCGAATTTTTCCATCCTCATAGATGTAGTAGGTCCTACAGATACAACTTCAAATTCATTATCGCTTATAGTACGAATAATTGGACCTGCATGAAGTATAGCCCCATCTTTAACATCAACCGGTAACGTTTTACCTTCTTCTACCACACGACGATGCCCCATATCACGACAGGTTGTAATATGCCCAGTCAAATAAATCACATCACCTGGCTTAATGCCTTCTAAATCAGATTTTTGAATTGGTGTAGTTAATATTTTCTTAGCCATTATAATGTCACTCCTTTATGAGATTTAACTGTGCAATTACCATCCTTGTCAAATACGAGATCGCCGCGGCGATGATTCCAACAACCTACACTAACAGCACAAGAAATAACAGATGGATGACGTGTACCATGTTCAATATTCACACCTAGTACAGTTTTATCCCCACCCATACCTTGAGGCCCAATACCAATCTTATTAATTCCATCTTCTAACAATTGTTCCATATAAGCCGCTTTTTCATTAGGTGCTTTTGAAGATACAGGGCGCATTAATGCTTTTTTAGATAATCCAGCAGCGGTATCAATAGTTGTAGCAATCCCTACACCTACCAATAGTGGAGGACACGCATTCAATCCATAGCTTGTCATCAAATCAAGAACAAACTTAGCAACACCTTCATAGCCTTCGCCTGGCATCAATGTTTTACCTGACCCTGGCAAGGAACACCCGCCACCAGCCATATAAGGGAAGATTTCTACATCATCGCGACCAGGAATGATATCCCAGTGAATATAAGGTGCAGTGAGGCCAATATTTTTACCAGTATTAAACTCATCAAAAGTTTCTACACAGTTCAATCGTAATGGAGCCTCTTGTGTAGCCTTATAAGTTGCTTCCCTTAGAATATCTTCTAATTCGCCTATTAAGGGATAATTAGATCCAACCTTTACCCAAAATTGTAAGACACCTGTATCTTGACAAGAAGGACGATTAAGCTGAGCTGCTAAATCCATATTATGTTGCATTGTTTCATAAATAGATTTGGCCATAGGATTTTTTTCATCCTGTGCTAATTCATGAATCTTTTCTTGTACATCATCAGGCAATACCTTTGCCATATAAGAAATGAAATTAGCTATCTTATCAGTCATTTCTTGTACTTGTTGTTCCTTCGTACTCATCGTAAACCTCCAAATGGACTTCATTATTTAAGACGTGATTATTTATGTTTCGAAACCTTAGCTCCTTTCGATGATTTCATTGTACTCTTTTTTTAGGATATAACTATCCAATTTACAAGTTCATTTTCAATGGTAAAAGTCTGTTAAACACATACAAAATTTCCTTAATTATTCTCTTTTAACCCATTAAAAAAATACAATTTCACCTATATGATTGTACAAAAAAAGAGCACTACCATCGGATCGTAGTGCTCTTTCACCATATATTTTAATAGGATTAACAAATATACAAAATCACCTAAACCTAATGATTGTATATCCGCTCAAATTTAATCTCAAAAATATGCAACTATAATCAGTTACAATGGTATATAACAATACCAGTTAATCTTGTAATTTTTTTACAACCATCTCAAGTTGTTCTCTAACGTCATTTAACTTTTGATTAGCCACTTCTAATCTAATCTTATTAGTAGAATCATCTTGATATGGTAAACAAGATTGTAGTATCTCTATAATATCATGTTCTTGTGTTGATATAATTTCCTTCCAATCATGTAATTTTGTTTTACGTCCTATTTCGTTTGCTTGCTTACGATATTCAGATGGCGTGGTATGGAAATGTTTTTTAAAAGCTACATTAAAAGCTTTAATATCCGCAAAACCACAGCTACTTGCAATATGTGCAACTGCATCATTAGAATTAACTAAACGAACTGTAGCCTCCCTCAATCTTAATCGTAATACATATTCAAGGAAGGAGACACCTAATTGGCGTTTAAAAAATTGTGATGTATAGTTCACATTATAACCACCTATTTTTGCAAGATTTTCTAATTCAATTTTTTGCTGATAATTCTCATCTATATAAGCAATCATTTTATCGAAGGTGGCTACTGTTATATCGACAGGCTTTGTATGTACATGAATAGATTTAACCTTATTAATTTCTTTATATATATCGCTAACTAAAGATAAATAATGATACTCCACATCTAATCGATTAGTAGGACTTTCACCATTCACCATCAATAACATCATCATAGCCGCATGATGACGCAATGTGGTAAAGAAAGAGTTGTACCGATTACTTTCATCAGAACGTAATACAAATTGATACATTCCAAAGTTAGGATCAAACTGCTGAAAGAAATCCTTTCCGACATGAATAACAAGAGCTGTCGTATCTTCTTCCAACGCCAACGTAGCATGACCTACTTGAGGAGAAATAATAATTGTATCAAGAGGCTCCATTGTAAAAACCTCACTATTACAACTCATATCGATTCTGCCTTTTAACAAAATCAAGATTTCTACACCACTATGCCAGTTGTAATGATATGTACTAACCTTATATATATCACTATTGAAATCTATATGATTGTGTTTATATGTATAGTGAAAGTAATCCATCTAGCATTCTCCCTGATACAACTGATTGTGAAGCACATCTTAACAATTCCATTTTTCAAAGCATATAAAAATGCATCCCATTCTAATCTAAGGGATGCATTTATTATGATATATTTATTTAACTACGGTCAACATCATCTTGATAATATTTATATCAAGCTTTTATAAAAAATAGACTCACAGTCCAATATTGCAATATTACATAAGAGCCGTAATAGCTGCTGCTAAACCGAATACAATACCAGGCATATTAGCTAAAGAAAGAGGCCAATCTCTATGTTCTTTAAACAAACCGTATAATACCCATAATGTACAGTTGATAGCCGCCACTAATGGTTGAATCCAATCACCAGTTCCTGGGTGTGCTAAGTTATTCATAATTTGTGGGAAGTAAGATACATACATTGCTACAGCAGTTACAGTTGCTACCTTCCCTAAGTTTTCCATAAATTTTACTCGATTCATATATCCTCCAAAATTATTAACTGATTATTTTGAACTCCCGATGAAGTATATTTTACTCAGTTTGGATAATCTAACTATCCATATTAAAAGGTAATTTTTTGAATTAAATTAAGCAAAAGTTAAGATTTTCTATATGTTTTTCTTATTTAGAGACTATAAAATTATATAAATTTACCTATAAAATACATGCAAAGAAGCACTATCTATCAAAAGTAGTGCTTTTTTAGTACCTTTAGAGTATTTATATATATAGAAAATCACCCAATTCCAATATTTCTATATGGTCAAAAAAATTTAATTTACATTAAGCTAACTTCTATTTACAACAAGTCGGAGTCAGACCATTAATTTAGACTACTAATTATAATGCCTTTACAACATCAGCTAACTTCGCCTTTAAGGTTTCTAGTTTTTGACTCATAAACTCTAGCTCGCTCTTAGCTCTTGAATCATCTTCGTAGGACAAGAACGAGTGTAACAAATCTAGAACATCTTGATTTTCAACAGAAACAATTTCTACCCCATTTTGTAATGTTGTTTTACGTCCAATTTCTTTTACTTGTTTACGATATTCTGTTGGTGTCAAGTGGAAATGTTTTTTGAAAGCCACATTAAAGGCTTTAATATCTGCAAAGCCACAACTGCTAGCTATCCTAGCAACTGCCTCATCAGAGCTAGTCAAACGAGTTGTTGCCTCCCTTAGTCTCAAACGTAATAGATAGTCAATAAAGGAAATACCCATTTGTCGCTTAAAGAACTGAGAGGTATAAGCTACATTATAGCCACCAATTTTAGCAATATCTTCTAACTCAATTTTTTGTTGATAATGTTCATCGATATAAGCAATCATCTTATCAAAGGTAGCCGGCTTTATATCACCAGGTCTAGCATTTTCATGAACAAGTTTAACAGGATCAAACTCCCTAAACACATCGCCAGCTAATGCTAAATAATGATGCTCTACCCACATGAGATGTACGGGACTTTCACCTTTAGCCATCAACAACATCATCATAGCTGCATGGTGGCGCAAGGTTGTAAAAAATTGATTATGACGAGTGCTTTCATCGGAACGAACAACAAAATAGTACGAACCAAACTCTGAATCATACTGTTGATAAAACTCATGTCCTACACGAATTGAAAAAGCGATTACATCTTCTTCAAGAGCTAGTGTTGAATGGCCTACTTGAGGGGAAATAATAACCGCATCAAGGGGCTCTAATGTAAACACCTCATCATTACAACTCATCTCAACGCGCCCTTTTAACAAGATAAAAATCTCCGTTTCCCCATACCAATTGTAATGGTATGTACCAACTCGATATATGTTGCTGCTAAACTCTATGTAATTATGTTTATATGAATAGTCGAAGTAATCCATAATTTCCAAAGTCCTTTAACATAACTGCTTTCGCAGCTCCTGTTCTTGTGTTCTACCTAGCGCCAACAAATCGATTTCATCCTGAGACCAAGAACCGAATAAAATTTGGTCTACCACAGGTCCAACAGGTTCAGTGCATTGTTTTGAATGATACACCTGTACTAAATCACGTTTATATACCTGAATACTATTAAACAAACTAATCCGTTCAAGCTCATTAATATTAGAGACCAAGGATTTTACAATTCCATCATGATGATCTTTAGGTGTGGCTCTAGCTTGTAAAGGATACATATAAAATGCACCCCTTATTGATATAAGGGATGCATTTATTATGATATATTTATTTAACTACAGTCAACAGCATCTTGAAGCTTTCTCGTGCATCCAAACTATGAGGCACTTCAGACGGCATGATCAAGGTTTCACCAGCTTTCACAGTATGTTCCACATCACCAACAACGATGTGCGCCTCACCATCGAGGATTTGCACAATCGCATCACCTACAGTTACATGTGTAGAGATTTCTTCACCCTTTGGCAGCGCAAATAATGTAATGCTAAGTCGCTCATTTTGGGCAATCGTAATACTAATCACTTGCCCCTCTTTATACTCCAGGTGTTCGCCTAGATGTAAAATTTCGTTTACTGGGATATTTTTTGTGAAAGTCTTACTCATAGAAATCACTCCTTAATAGCTATATAATAGTAAAAGTAAATAAAAAGTAGATTAAAACAATTTTATCAAAACCAATTGATATAACTAAAAAATATCCTTCCCTTAATTTTATTATAATTTAATTGAGATTAAATTTCAGTATCTTTGGTGACAAAATTTAAAATATTTTTGGATAAACGAAATGTTTTGAATAAACGCAAAGACGAGGACTCCTAAGAGACCTCGTCTTTTTATATTATGATTAACTATAAATATTATAGTTATTTAACTAGATATATTTGTATCTATAACTCTAAAACGCTAAAAAATCTAAAGCCTTAGAGTAAGAATCTAAAAATCAATACGGTCTAAACTGCAGGCAGCAAGCCTAATAGATACACATTAAATGTATCACCAGGATGTACTTCATGAATCCCTCGTGGAATACATGCCAACGCATTCACAGTATATAGGCCTAACATACTACTACTATTAAAGTGACGATTAGCCACAAAACGTGGCGCTCCACCCCCAAATATAACTTTCCCTTGTACATAACGATCAAAGGCATTACGTTTGAAGATTTCTGTATCCATTACACAAGCCACCACTGGAGTCGTCCAATTAGTCAACCCTTTGTAACGTCTCAAGGTAGGCGCTACGATTAAATGCCATCCATTAAAGGCAGCCCCTGGATTACCGGACAAACCAAAGATTATCTGACCTTTTGGGGTAACCGCACCATATGATGCTGCACCTGGTCGCATTTGAATACGGGCATAGATAGATTTTGCCCCTAGTTTTTCATAAATAAGAGGCATCGTATCAAAAAGGCCTACCGATACACCACCAGAACTGATAATAATATCTGCTTCTTCACTAAGTTTCAAAACATGATTGATTTCAGAATCTAGCTCCTCCGGAGCATCACTTACATGATAGTGTGTTATCTTGTGAAACCCTAAATCCTCCAAGAGCCCACAAATCATAGCTCGATTAGAGTTATAAATTTTACCAGGTGTTAAACTTTCACCAGGTTCAATAACCTCGTGACCAGAGGTAAGAACTAACACGCGAGGCATGGCATTAACAGATATCTCAATAATACCGAGTCCCGTCAAAATGGTTTGTACTGTAGATGTTACCTCTGTACCACGTGGGATTACAATGGTGCCGGCAACACACTCCTCACCTTGTGGAATAATATGATCACCACAATGATATTTGCCTTGAATCGTAATTGTAGTTTGTGGTTCACCAGTGCCAACCACTTGTTCTTGCATGATGACAGTATCACATGTGTCTGGTACCGGTGCACCAGTCATAATACGCACCGCATGACCAACGTCTACGGGATGTTCCCATACAACACCAGCACCAATAATACCGTCAACGATATATTCATTACGACCTTCTTCGTAGGCGATGGCATAACCATCCATAGCAGATTTTGGGAATGCAGGTACGTCTGTCGGTGCAATAATGTCCTCTGCTAACACGTACCCCTTCGCAGCCTTAACATCTATTGTTTCAACTTTATGAACTTGCGTTTGTAAGGCTTCATCCCATAATTGGAGAGCCTTCTCAACAGTAACGACGGCCATTTAAACTCCTCATCATTTCCTGTATGTGGCGTACCAATTCAGGTACGTCTTGATCCAATTTGCCAATTTCTATCGTCGCCACTCGGTCCATCGGATCCGAGATTAGCTCTTCCGTATATCCCTCTTGAGTAACCTCTATAATTGGGGCAATCCCTTGGGATCTCGTTTCTAGTATAACTATATCTACAGGCATAAACTGTGATATTTCATACAAGTTGGATTGTTCTTTCGTACGTATGCGAATCGCTGTTTCAGTAGGCCCTGCAATTGCAACCGCATCAGCTCCAGCTTTATAGACAAGGTCTGTATCTGTTCCTTCATGATCCATCTGAAAGCCATGCTTATCGCTTTTTACTACACCAACCGATAAACCGATATTTTGTAACTCACACACAAGACGCATTACAACAGTTGTCTTACCTGTTTTACGTTTTGATGCGACCACACTAATTAAAGGTACACGGCGAAATTCATTTTCCGCCAAAGCTCGCGCCCATTGATAATCTTCAAAGCGATTAATATTACTTAATTCCCAGCTATAGTCAGTCGCATCAATGGACTCAATATGCCCAATGACGTCAAGAGCATGATGCAAGGATACATTTTCGCCAACAAGAATAGATTGAATTAAGGACGCAATATATGGCCTATAAATACCGGCCATCGGCTCAGATTTTCCACTTTCACTATATGGGACAATGGCATTCCAATCATTATGCTCTACTTGATAGAGCCAATCATAATACAAATCCATTTCCATGAATGGCATATCTACTGCCATTACCGCATAAGCAGAACTAGTACCAACCGCTAGAGTACTATACAGCCCTCCTAAAGGTCCGCATCGCCCAACAGAATCCCGAACAATAGAAACCTTATTTTTCTCATCGTTCGACAATGTATCTATAATATGAGTCTGGATAGCAAGTCCTAATTGCTCGTCATCACCGATGGAGATAAGAATATCTTGAACATCTGCATCTAATCCCTTACGAAGTGCATGAGATATAAGACTTTCACCATTAATCCAAGGCAACAAAGCTTTAGGTCGCCCCATTCTAGTACTGAGTCCTCCAGCCAAAATAATTAAACCTAATTTATCCACGACGTTGTAAACCTCGTTTGACACCTTGGTAGACGAATAGTAAAACTGCAATATTTAAAAGGCCATCTGGCACCATATAGGATGCATTATAAATCATAGAATAAACCCAAGGATTCTGCCCTTGTGGAGCATAGCTAGCAAAGACTACAGCACCACTCGTAACAGATGCTCCCCAACGCAATACAATACCTACGATGGATCCAGTGATAAGTCCAGAAAGAGAATCTTTAAAATAACCACAAACGCCAATAGCACCGTAAGCAACCAAGTAGTCTAATATAATACTTAAATAATGAACAGATGATTTAAAGCCTAAAATAAAGTGTAATATACCATATACAACACCTGCGAAAATACCTCGTGTTCCGCCCCAACGATATGCGTAAATCATGAGTGGTACCAAAGCTGCCGCCTTAATAGAGCCCCCCTGTGGCATATGAAAAATCGTAATAAATGACAACACTTGAGCAATGGCAATTGCTACGCCAGCTTCAGCAAGCATACGGGTTTTAGACTGTTCCACATTAATCAACCTCCTTTTACCATATATCTATAAATGAATATATTATTTATACAATCTACTTGTATTGTACTACAGTTTATCCCTTATACCAAACAAAATATTCGGAACGTATTGAAAATTTTATGAGTCTCTTGTATAATGGTACAGGTTCAATATGTAATACTCGAAGGAGATATAGAAACTATGATTAATACAACTAACATCTTTGATTATGAAGACGTGCAATTGATTCCTAACAAATGTATTGTCTCCAGTCGTAGCGAATGTGATACACATGTAAAATTAGGTAAACGCACATTCCGCTTGCCAGTAGTACCTGCTAATATGCAAACTATTATCGACGAAGAGTTGGCTGAAAAATTAGCTCGTGAAGGGTATTTCTATATCATGCATCGTTTCCAACCAGAACGTCGTATGGACTTTGTAAAACACATGCACGACCTTAACCTATATTCTTCTATTTCTATCGGCGTAAAAGCTGAAGAATTTGCTTTAGTTGATGAATTTAAGAAAGCAAACTTAACCCCAGAATATATCACTATTGATATTGCACATGGTCATTCCAATGCGGTCATCGAAATGATTCAATACATAAAAAAGAACTTACCTGAAACCTTCATTATCGCTGGTAATGTAGGCACTCCAGAAGCAGTTCGTGAACTAGAAAATGCTGGTGCTGATGCGACTAAAGTAGGCATCGGTCCTGGTAAAGTATGTATCACAAAATTGAAAACTGGCTTTGGTACTGGTGGCTGGCAATTAGCGGCTGTTCGCTGGTGCGCAAAAGCAGCTACTAAACCTATCATCGCTGACGGCGGTATTCGTGACCATGGCGACATCGCAAAATCCATTCGCTTTGGCGCTACTATGGTTATGATTGGCTCCCTATTTGCTGGTCATGAAGAATCCCCAGGGGAAGAAAAAATCGTTGACGGCAAAGCTGTAAAAGAATACTTTGGTTCCGCTTCTGAGTTCCAGAAAGGTGAACGCAAAAACGTGGAAGGCAAAAAAATCTTTATCGACTCCAAAGGTTCTATCTTCGATACATTAACTGAAATGGAACAAGATTTACAATCTGCTATCTCTTACGCTGGCGGTACGACTCTACAAGCCATTCGCAAAGTAGACTATGTACTTGTTAAAAACTCTATCTTCAATGGCGATCGCTAGTCTAATCAATATATAATAACGCTAAAAGACACAGGGTCAAAACCTGTGTCTTTTTAATGCGAGAAATACATAAAATATAAAAATATGAAAAAGGAGCTACGATACGAAAATCGTAGCTCCTTAATTATAGACTATTAAATTTGTTCTTCACTAAGACCACAGTCTTTACTCATTAAATGGTATGCGTATTTACCAATACCTGCACTTACAACAAGCAATGTAGTCAATACGATAAATGCTACTGTAAGACTTGTACCGTGCGCAATGAAACCAATTAAGGCAGGTCCCATCAAAATACCCATATAACCGAGCATTGTGGATGTTGCGACCGCTTGTGTCATAGGAATGACATTTTGTTCCCCCATTGCAGAGAATAGGTTTGGTACTATCATAGCTAATGAAATACCCAATAATAAGTAAGTATACATGGATGCATGACCTGGCAAGAACACGATAAGCCCCATCGCAATAGAGCCAAGTAAGTAGCCACCAACAACAACTTGCTTTGATGTTAAGTGTTTACCTAATCTATTACCAAGCAAACGACCTATACACATAGTACCATTAAAGAGCATTACACCCATGACAGCCTCTTCGATAACAATCCCTTTATCTTCAAATAAATATAATGCACTCCAATCCCCTACAGCACCTTCTACCAAGTAAGAAACAAAGGACAATAAACCAAAAATAAGAGCGATTGGATGAAAGGACAATGGGCTTTTAGATTTTTTAGTAACCTTTGCATTTGGATCACTACCAAAGGTCAACATAAATTGGCTAACTACAACCATCGCAATAAATAGTACGATGAGAAGTCCCCAAATACTTTGATTAACAGGCAGCGATAAGATTTTTAAAAGCACGAGCAAAACACCGGCACCAGCAAAACCACCTAAGCTCCAGCCACCGTGATAGGCGCCCATTAAATGTTTTTTGCTCACCTTTTCTGTTAGGATAGCTTGTAAATTAGCAGAAGCACCACTAAGGCCTACACCAATACCAAAAAAGAACAGGGCTACTGTTGTTGTAGCAATAGTAGGACACATAGTAACGATGGCAAGAGATACCATACCAATAAAGCTAGCTAACAAAACGACTCTCTTACACCCAAAGCTTTCTACAAGCTTACCTGCCATAGCCATGGATAAACAAGAACCTACACCGAGCAACAAAATCATGGAACCTAATACATCTTCACCAATACTAAGCTTTGCTTTTAAATATGGCACAAAACCAGCCCATAAAGCTGTGTACATACCAGGGATAAAAAATGCCCCAAAAGCACCACGAATATTTGCTGTTGAAATAGAAACTTGATCGTTCATTACATCCTTTCTGGCTTCTAGAACCGTCCGGCGAAGAAAGGCCCTTTTTATCCGCAAAGCACTAAAATATGCGCTATTACAGGAAACCATTTTAATTACATATGACTAATATTGGAATCATAACCACCCGTAGAACGGGTGGTTTGCCCTGACCCTATAAGGGTCTTTCT